>Ga0308156_1000105_pt1 | contig 259690 bp, 220 predicted proteins | sample PhyAR2_FD_201041 | JGI IMG/M metagenome (GOLD analysis project Ga0308156, IMG submission 201041) | Phyllosphere microbial communities from UC Gill Tract Community Farm, Albany, California, United States - DLSL A.R2 | ecosystem: Host-associated > Plants > Phyllosphere > Unclassified | place...
TTACTTTTCTTCCGGTCTCTTTTCCTGATGTATTTAATACTACTAGTTCCATTTTCTGATAATTACATAAGAATTTTTAGCTCCCGGAACAGCACCTTTTACTACTAAAAGATTTTGTTCTTGATCAACTTTTAACACTTGAAGGTTTTGAACAGTTACCTGCTCACCTCCCATTCTTCCAGCCATTCTCATCCCTTTGAATACTCTTGAAGGGTCTGAACCAGCACCGATAGAACCTGGAGCTCTAAGTCTGTTGTGCTGACCATGAGTTGCCTGCATTACACCTCCAAATCCATGTCTTTTAACAACACCCTGGAAGCCTTTACCTTTTGAAGTTCCTGTTACATCTACATACTCACCTTCGATGAATAGATCAACACTTACTACCTCTCCTACTTTTGCTTCAGTAAATCCATCGTGGAATTCTACTAATTTAGCTTTAGGAGCAGAACCAGCCTTTTTAAAATGACCAGCTAACGCTTTACCAACGTTCTTCTCACTCTTGTCATCGAAACCTAATTGAACAGCTGTATAACCGTCTTTTTCTAAGGTTCTGACCTGTAAAATCGAGCATGGACCAGCTTGAATAACTGTACAAGGAATGTTTTTTCCTTCTTCGTTAAACAAAGACGTCATACCGATTTTTTTACCAATAATACCTGACATTGTTTATATTATAATAAAATTTATCCTTTATTTATCACCATTTTTCGGAAGTCTGAAGTAATTTCTACTTTTGATATAGGCATACTACGCTCCTAAAATGAGTGTGCAAATTTATGAATTATTTTATAACTGACAAATATTTTGAGTAAAATATTTTGATTTTTAATCAATTAGATGATTTTGAAAAAAGTCAGAACAACTTTCTCAAAGATTTATTTTGATTTTAGAAAAGAAATTAAAATGATACCCTTATTGAGCAACAACAGTTACTCCAACTTCTTCCAGTCCAGCCCTGTCTTCCGCAGAAATACAGCTGTCAGTAATCAGATAATCCACCTGATCCAAAGCTGCAATTTTCCCAAATCCTTTCTTATTCAGTTTTGAAGAATCTGCAAGAATCACTGTTTGATCTGCGCACTCCATCATAATCTGGTTCAGATGAGCTTCCGCAGCATTGGAAGTACTGATTCCGAATTCCGGATCAATACCATCCACTCCCAGAAAGAGTTTATTGCATGAAAACTGTTTAAGGATCCCTTCAGAAATAGAACCTACTATAGATGTAGAACTTTTCCGCACTTCACCACCCAACTGTATAATATTAATATTAGGATTATTGCAAAGTTCAATGGCCACCCGCAGAGAAGATGTCAACACTGTAAGCGGACCAAAATTCATCAGCATCCTGGCAAGATAATGCATAGTAGTTCCGGATGCCAAGATGATACAGTCATTTTCCTGAATCAATGACAAAGCTGCTCTCGCAATAGCCTGCTTCGCCTCTACATTGATGTTTTCTTTTTCTACAACATTTTTTTCATAAGCATACCTTACCTGCTTACTCGCCCCTCCGTGATTCCTGAAAAGAAGCCCCAAACTTTCAAGATAGTTCAGATCCTTTCGGATCGTAACTGAAGAAACATTGAGCTTTTCACACAAATCCTGAACAAGAACATGTCCTTTTTCATCAAGCTCTTTCAATATTTCATCCTGTCTTGGTAGTAGCTTTTCCATTTTATTCGTTTCATCAAAAATACCGTTTTTTTTTCACTTCTTAAAATTTCATTTATTTTCTTTTTGCTTTCATTTTTAATTTATATATTTGAAAACGAAACATAAACGAAACATTTATGAAACGAAACGAAGAACTCAGTAAGTTAACCAATGTAAAAGAATGGGACTTTATTGTCATAGGAGGAGGAGCCAGTGGTTTAGGTTCAGCATTAGACGCAGTAAGCAGAGGATTCAAAACTTTATTGATTGAATCTCATGATTTTGCAAAAGCAACATCCAGCAGAAGTACCAAACTGGTACACGGCGGAGTAAGATATCTTGCCCAGGGAGATGTCGGATTGGTAAAAGAAGCATTGAAAGAAAGAGGACTTCTGGCAAAAAATGCAGCACATATCGTAAAAAATCAGTCTTTCATTATTCCGAACTATACATGGTGGGGAGGGATCTACTATAAGATAGGATTGTCCGTTTATGATTTCCTTGCCGGAAAATTAAGTTTGGGAAAAACAAAATACATCAGCAAATCAAAAACTGTTGAAAAGCTTCCTACTATTGAACAAAATCACCTGATGAGTGGTGTTGTTTACCAGGACGGACAATTTGACGATGCCAGACTTGCGATTAACCTTACCCAGACCATTATTGAAAAAGGTGGAAGTGCAGTCAATTATGTAAAAGTCATCAACCTTCTAAAAGATGCTTCCGATAAAGTAATCGGGGTTGTTGCGGAGGACCAGTTTTCTAAACAGCAATATCAAATTCATGGTAAAGTGGTCATCAATGCAACCGGTGTCTTTACGAATGATATCCTTAATATGAACAATCCTAAGCATGGTAAACTAGTAGTACCAAGCCAGGGAATTCACCTGGTACTGGATAAATCTTTCCTGAAAAGTGATGATGCGATCATGATTCCAAAAACTTCAGACGGCAGGGTTTTATTTGTTGTTCCATGGCATGACAGAGCTTTAGTAGGAACTACAGACACTCTTTTAAAGGATGAAAGTTTTGAGCCTCGTGCCCTGGAAGAAGAAATCAACTTTGTTTTAAATACTGCCAGACAATATTTAGCTAAAAAACCAACCCGTGAAGATGTAAAATCAGTTTTTGCCGGGCTTCGTCCTCTTGCCGCTCCTAAAGATGGAAGCAAAAGTACAAAAGAAGTTTCCCGAAGCCATAAAGTGATTACATCAGAAACAGGACTGGTTTCTATTATCGGAGGAAAATGGACTACTTACCGTAAAATGGCGGAAGATACCGTAGACGAAGCTATGAAAGTTCACAGGCTGGGAAATAGCCCATCTAAGACTGAGCATCTTTCCATCCATGGAAATGTAAAACCGGAGCAGGTAGACAGAACGAATCACCTATATGTTTACGGATCAGATATCCCTTCTATCAAGGCACTGCAGGAAAGCAATCCTCGTTATGCCCAAAAAATTCACCCGGATCACCCTTTTACTGTAGCAGAAATAGTTTGGGCTGTAAGAACAGAGATGGCAGAAACTATTGAGGATATTCTGGCAAGAAGGGTACGTTTACTGTTCCTTGACGCAAGAGCGGCTATAGACAGCGCTCATAACGTAGCAAGAATCATTGCTGAGGAAAAAGGATATTCTGAAGGATGGGCTCAGCAGCAGGAAAATGAATTCATTGAATTAGCAAGAGGGTATTTATTAACTCCTTATTCACCTAAAGTTATCAACCTAAATTAGCACTATATACATGAATGAAAAGCTTATCCTCGCTCTAGACCAGGGGACGACTTCCTCCAGAGCGATTCTCTTCAATCACAGTGGAGAAATAAAATATGTATCTCAGAAAGACTTCAGTCAGAAATTCCCTACCCCAGGCTGGGTAGAACATGATCCGAATGAAATCTGGTCTTCACAGATCTCAGTAGCTGCAGAAGTTATCGCGAAAGCAGGGATCTCCGGACTGGAAGTTGCCGCTATCGGTATTACGAATCAACGTGAAACTACCATCGTTTGGGATAAGGAAACCGGTGAACCTATCTACAACGCAATTGTATGGCAGGACCGCAGAACTTCAAAATACTGCGACGAACTCAAAGAACAAGGACATGCGGAAACAATCAAAGAAAAAACAGGACTAGTTCTGGATGCTTACTTCTCAGCAACCAAGCTAAAATGGATTCTCGATAATACAGAAGGAGCAAGACAAAAAGCAGAAGAAGGAAAGTTATGTTTCGGAACCGTTGACACATGGCTTGTGTGGAAACTTACCCGTGGAAAAATGTTTATCACAGACGTGTCCAATGCCAGCAGAACAATGCTTCTGAATATTCATACTTTAGAATGGGATAATGATTTATTAGAACTATTCAACATACCAAAAGCTATTCTACCTACGGTAAAACAAAGCAGTGAGGTATATGGTGAAACTGCCACCACCCTGTTCTCTACCAAAATTCCGATTGCAGGAATCGCGGGAGACCAGCAAGCGGCCTTATTTGGCCAGATGTGTACTACTCCCGGAATGGTAAAAAACACTTACGGAACAGGATGCTTCCTGTTAATGAATACCGGAACGGAGGCTGTTACTTCTAAAAACAATCTGCTTACAACAGTAGCCTGGAAAATCAATGGAGAAGTGAATTATGCACTGGAAGGAAGTGTATTTGTGGGAGGTGCAGCCATTCAGTGGTTAAGAGATGGGCTTAAGCTTATTCATTCATCTGAACAGGTAAATGAATTGGCTGCTTCTGTAGAGGATAATGGCGGGGTGTATTTTGTTCCTGCATTGACGGGGCTTGGTGCTCCTTATTGGGATCAGTATGCCCGCGGAACTATTGTAGGTATTACCCGTGGTACTACCGATGCCCATATCGCAAGAGCTACACTGGAAGGAATTGCATTTCAGGTGTATGATATTGTAAAAGCGATGGAAGCTGATTCCGGAAGAGCAAGCCTTGAATTAAGAGTAGACGGAGGAGCCTCTGCAAGCGACCTTCTGATGCAGATACAGTCTGACCTTTTCGGTTTTAAAATCACACGACCTAAAACACTTGAAACAACAGCATTAGGAGCAGCTTATCTTGCCGGCCTTGCAGTAGGATACTGGAAAGATGTAGCTGAAATTCAGTCTCAATGGATTGTTGACAAAGATTTCCACCCTCAGTTGGAAAAAGAACATGTGGATAAAATGGTCCACTCATGGAGAAGAGCTGTATCACGTTCTCAAAGCTGGATAGAAGATTAATTCACTTATCAAAAAAAACTTATATGACCCCATTTATCGCAGAAGTTATCGGGACGATGCTTCTAATATTGTTAGGCAACGGTGTTGTAGCCAATGTTGTCTTAAAAGATACGAAAGGAAATAATTCCGGGTGGATCGTTATTACTACCGCATGGGCATTGGCCGTTTTTGTGGGAGTAACCGTTGCAGGGCCAATAAGTGGTGCCCATCTGAATCCGGCTGTAACCATTGGACTGGCCGTTGCAGGGAAATTTTCCTGGGATCTCGTTCCTTCTTATATCGCAGCCCAAATGATCGGAGGAATGCTGGGAGCATTTCTGGTATGGCTTTTCCATAAAGATCATTTTGCGATCACGGAAGATGAAGGCGCTAAACTGGCTTGCTTCAGTACTGGTCCGGCTATCAGAAAGACATCCTCTAACCTGATTAGTGAAATTATCGGAACATTTGTACTGGTATTCTGTGTTTTCTATTTTGCAGGCCCCAGCATTTCTTTGCAGGCAGACCCAACCGCTAAAGTAGGATTAGGCTCTATCGGGGCCATTCCTGTTACGTTTGTGGTCTGGGCAATTGGTTTATCATTAGGAGGAACAACAGGATATGCCATTAACCCTGCAAGAGACCTTGCCCCAAGAATCATGCACGCCATCTTACCTGTAAAAGGAAGCAGTGATTGGGGATATGCCTGGATTCCTGTTATAGGTCCAATTACAGGTGCTATAATCGCAGCAGTTATATATGGATTTTTAAAATAAACACATGATGAAAAAAATCTTAAAGGGAATCTTTCTTCTTGCATTAGGCACAGGAAGGGTATTTTCACAGGAAACTGGTGAAACCAAGGAAACCAAAGAAGGCAGACTTGATTTTACAGCCAATATTCAGAATAATCACTTATGGAGAGGGCTTATTATTACAGACAAGCCTGTTGTAATGGGAAATCTTTCTTATGCTTTGGATGCAGAGAAAAAATGGAAAGTAGGAATTTGGGGAGCTTCTGCATTAGCAGATGATAAGGACAACACCCATTATAAGGAGATCAATTATTATGTTCAGTATTCTGACGGTCGTTTTTATATTGGATTATGGGATCTTTATAACTCCAGAAATATCAATACTGCAGTGGCCGCTGATGATATCTTCAGCTATTCACAGAGAAGAACAGTTCATATTATTGACTTAAGAACAAATTATACTTTCGGCCCTGCATTCCCGATCAATATTGAAGCTGACATTATGCTGTATGGAGGAGCCAATGCAGGAGAAGTCATTCTGGAAGCCGACGGAAGTTATAAGAAAAACAGATATTCCACTTATGTTCAGGCAAGCTATCCTGTCATCAGTGGACAGAAAGTAAACCTGGATGCTTTTGTAGGAGCTGGATTTGCCCTTAACGATAAAACCTTTTTGTATGGTAATGGCAAAAACAGTTTCGACATTGTAAATGTAGGGGTAAAAGCAGGTAAAGTAGTTAAGATCACAGATCACTACAACCTTCCTGTAACGATGATGGCGATGTGGAATCCGTCTAATAAGTATGCAAGAATTCAGCTTGCTGCAACCGTTTTTTAATCTGAATGAAACTAAATTATAGAAAAGCCACTCCTTTTGGGGTGGTTTTTTGTTACATAGCTCTTCCTAAAAAGGAGAAGGATTATGTGACTTTAAAAAAGGGTAAAAACCCCATCAATAACCGGGTTTTTACGGAGTATATTTTGTTTAAATATCTTTAATTTTGAAAAAAAGAGTAATGAAAAAGATTTTCAGTTTAATGATTCTGTGCATCAGTATTTTTACGTTGGCACAGCAGGTAAAGGTTCCGTTTACAGGAAAAAGAAGTTTTGATATCATGAAAGGATACAGTGGCACCGGTACTCCACACTACTATCTGGATATAAAAGCAAATGGTGATGTTCATTTTGGATATGTTCAGGTGAACCAGGCAGACGGAAAAGAAACAACAGAGGAAATCAATGCCGGAAAATATGCTCCTAATAAAGTCATGAAAGTTGTTTTCAAAGAATACGAGGAGACATTTATGGTGAAATTCGACAAAGACAAAATTTACCTTACCGATGAAAGGGGAAATATCCTACACCTTGATGGATGCTGTTCTTCCAGAGAGAGCATTGATAAGGAAACCTGTAAGTGTGAAAGTGAACTTTACAAGTAGTAAAACAGTATATATAAAAAAGAGTCGCTTCATTGGAGCGGCTTTCTTGTTGTGAAAAGCGGTCCATCAAATTAATCACCGGGATTTTACGGTTCATATTTTGCTTAAATATCTCTATTTTTGAAAAAGCATATAACTACAATGAATTGTGGCTTCAAGAGTGATTTTTATCAATGAGACATTTTAAAATTTTATTCGTATTTCTTCTCTTTCTTATAGTGTCATGCAGTAAGAAAGAAACTCATCCTTATACTTTTTATTATTGGAAAACCAATCTGAAACTGGATCACGAAGAAAAAAAAATAGTAGATCAGGCTACCGTACCTTATTTATACACCAGGTTTTTTGATGTAGACAAAGTGAACGGAAAATTTCAGCCGGTAGCTGTTATCACAAAAGACAAGAGTTTTCAGACGGATAAACAGATCGTTCCTACGGTCTTTATTACCAATCAGACTTTGCTGGGCATTTCTGCAGAAGAGATCAGATTTCTTGCGGAAAGTGTTCATCTTTTAATTCAAAAAAAAGTGGAAGAGTATCATCTGAAAACCCATAATGAAATTCAGATCGACTGTGACTGGACAGCGGGAACACGAAATGATTATTTTAAATTTCTGAAAGAACTCAAAAAGATCTCCGGAAAGGAAATTACCTGCACGCTTCGTCTTCACCAGGTAAAAGATAAAAAGCAGACCGGAATTCCTCCTGTAGAAAAAGTATACCTGATGTGCTACTCCACTTCATCGCCATTGGAAAATTCTGACAAGAACTCAATTCTTGACGTCAACGTTCTAAAAAGCTACCTTTCAAAAATGGAAGACTACCCTATTAAAAAAATCGAAGTAGCGCTTCCTATTTATTCCTGGGGAATTGTCACCAATCATTTGGGCAAACATAAACTGATCAATGCTTTATCCAAAAGAGATCTTGAAAACCCAAATTTCAAAAAGATATCCGAACACGAAGCTCAGGTATTGAAAGATGGGTTCTATTTTGGAAGTTATTTAAACAAAGGCTTCAAAATAAAGGCAGAAGAAATCTCTGAAGAACAGCTTCAAGAAGTTATCTCATTTTTAGAGAAAAAAATCCCGCATTTTAATATTATTTATTATCAATTAGATAGTAAATTTGTGTTAGATCGGAAATTTTAATCTCCCGGAGATAGAGGCACACCTGTCTAGACCAAACCATAAACTATTACACAAAATTAAAAAAACACTACGAACCCTATGAAAAAGTATATTCTTTCACTTGCGGTTGTATCACTTTTCTATACAAAATCTGACGCCTGTGCATGGTCAGATCCTGATTATGATTACTTCAACCTTTTTACGCAAACCATCATCAAGGACAAGGCTTATCTTCCTTTTCTGCACAATTATTCAAGCAGATTTTATGGAGGATACAATCCTGCGCTGATTCCTGATGACAATATTGAAACATGGAAAAAGTTCTTCAACAATCAGCTTAGCTATACCGAGACGCAGAATCTGGTGTATAAGATGAGTATGAACGACCTGAATGCCTTAAAGAATGGAAGTCCGACAAATCCTCTTCTACAAAAACTAGGGACCGGATTCTACCAAAAATATAAGGAAGGTATTGATTATCTGATTGAAGCCAAGTATCTGGAACCTTATATGAGCATCAATTATGTTGAGAATGAAAACTCATTTTATTACGACAGAGATGCCAACAGGAAAAATGCTACAGCACTTGATTATAACAAAACCATTGCTGCTTTAACGTCTTTGTACAATGCAGCAAGAAACCCTGAGATCAAGCAACGTTACGGATATCAGCTTGTACGTCTGAACCATTATACCAGAAACTATGATTCTGCAATGCAGGCATTCAAAACCTATGTGGCTCCGATCAAATTGAAAGGAACCGTTTACTTCATGTCTCTGGACCAATTAGCCGGAGCACAGAGAGGATTGGAAATGAACAGCGATGCCAACTGGAATTTCTTCCAGGTATTCATGAACAGCAAAGACCGCAAGGAATCCGCCTTTGTTTCTATGAAGCTTTCTGACACGGCATCTTTCAGCAATATCATGAAGAGAGCCAATACGAACGAAGAAAAGAATATGGCGTATTTCCTTTTAGGGTATGAAGACTTCAACAATCCGATTCCTACAATGGAAAAGATGTACGAAATCAATCCTGATTCTGAAATTCTGAAAGTAATGGCTGCAAGAAGCATTAATGAACTGGAAAGAAGCTATCTGCCTACGTATTACTACACTTCAGATGCTGCTAATAGTCCGTATATACAAAGAGGAAAAGCCGATAACAATACTGCTACAAAAGATACTAAAGCCACTACCACCACTGAAGTAAAGGAGGAAAAGCTTTCTTTCTGGCAAAAAATTGTAAGGTTCTTTAAAAACCTGTTCGGAGGGTCAAAATCTAAAGAATCTGCTGACGGAAAGAAAGTGGATCAAAGCGATGATGAATTGCTGGACAATCCAAACAGAATTCCATTCTATACTACTTCCGGCTATGGGTATGATGATAAAATGAAGGACTATCTTGATGACCTTCAAAAATTCACTGACAAAACGAAAGAAAAGTCCAAGGATGAATATTGGCAGATTGCAGATGCCTATCTGAAATTCCTGAAAAAAGATTACAACGGAAGTACGGAAATCCTGGAAGATATTAAAACAACAAATCCTGAATATCTGGAAGAGATCAAAAGAATGAAAGTTCTGGATGACATTGTTTCCCAGCCAAGGATTGACGCCGCCTATGAGGATCACCTGATGAAAGATTATGCTGAATATTTCGTTGAGAAAAAGGTAGAGAAAGACACAGCCACTACAGATAATTACGATTATTATGGTGAAGTGCCGTCTACTGCCGATTTCCTTAAGGATGTTATGGCAAACCGTTATTTCCTTCAGGGTGAAGACGGAAAATCCTTCCTGATGAACAATAAGCTTTCGGATCTTCAATACAATCCTAACTCTGGTCTTGTGAAGAGTGTGGAAGAGTTTTACAGAAAGCCTGATAAAACCCAGTTCGAACAGCAAATCATTGCTAAAAACATGGATAGCGTAGGTAATATCGACGCCTTCTTCAATACCATTTACGGGGATAGAGCAATGAGACTAGCTGATTTTGAAAAGGCGAAATCTTATTATGAAAAAGCAAAAAGCTTTGCCGGTATTCCAAGACAGAATTACGAATGGACCGAAAAGAACGGCCAGACCATTACGACCAAACAATACACTCCTACTGAATATGACGGATTCAAAAATATTTCAAACCTTGTATTCGGGCATAATGTCTGGGAAAGTTTCGGAAGTGCTGATACAGAAAGTATGAAAGCTGAAAATTATACTGATTTCCCTTTTATTAAAACCAGCATGGATAAGCTTGAGCTGGCAGATGTATTGATTCAGCTTAAAAAAATCGGAAATGGAACGGGTGAAAAAGCCGCAAAAGCCAATCAGCTTATCGGAAATCTATTGTACAACACCTCTATTTTAGGATATTACCGTCAATTGTTTGTAATGGATATTGACAACAGCAACGGAGGCAAATATGACTTCTGGAATACCGATAGAAAGAATCCTTACAAGTATTATTATAAAAACTTCCTGGACACTTCTTATATTGAACCTGATAATTTTGATCTATCAATTAACTATTATCAAAAGGCACTTAAGCTTTCCAATAATAAGGAAGAAAAAGCAAGAATCTTATTCCAGATGGCAAGTGCTGAACAAGGTAAATATTACCAGTACGAAGCGAAGGCACCAAAAGATTTCGATTATTCTGATCCTAAATGGTCTGAGAAAGAAGATGCCCGCCAAAAGGAAATGGACCATCTTAAAAATCAAAAATACAGAACCTATTTTGCCCAATTGAAAGCACAGTATTCCGATACTGAAACAACGAAAAACTTAATGGGAAGCTGTAGTTATTTTAGCTATTTTATGAGATAGCATTCTTCATAAAAAAAACCTCTGATGATTCAGAGGTTTTTTATTTTTATCTTTTATTAAGCTATTTTTTAACAAACTTAGTTGTATTGTTTTCCTTTTTATTTTTAATTGTAATAAAGTAAATTCCTTTTACAAGAGTACTGACATTAATTTTACCGTCTCCTATATTTCCATTTGAAACCAACTGCCCCGGAGAATTGAAAATTTCGTAAGATGCATTTGCAGATACATTCAGAACGTTCAATACATCTTCTACAGGGTTTGGATATATCTTAACTGGTTTTACATCACTTTTTGCTTCAGAAACAGCCATTGTACCGGATACTGTAGCTTGTTTCACTGCATAAAATACATTACCAATAGCCGACACTCTCAAATGAATAGTTTTCCCTGACAAAGATGCCGGAATGAAAACACTAGCAGAACCATTATTAGGAACTGATGCAGCAAGATTTGTCCAGTTTGCTCCTCCATCTTCAGTATAATCAATTTTAACATTGGCTACATTATAAGGAGAAGCTGTTGTTCCTGAAACAGTCCATGTAATCGTTGAATTTACATTAGGATTAAGTGATGTTGTATTGACTGTAAATGCTGCTGCAGATCCTACTACTATTGTTTGTGTTGCATAAGCTGTCTGAGCCTGTCCTGCTGGTTTGTTATCTCTTACTGTTACACGGAAGTTTGTAGTTCTCGCTACCGTACTTGCTGCTTCAAAATCAGTTGTATTTTTTACAGCTCCTCCCAAAACAGTTGCCAGTTTAGGGAAATATCTTGTAGGGCTGGTAGTAGTAGCCCATGATCTGAAATTCGCTCCCGTGGATGTATTTCCGATATTACTTTTAGTAACACCTCCTGATAAACTGCTTGAGTTCATTTGCTCCCAGCAATAGGTCAATGCATCTCCATCCGGATCCGTTGCTGATGCTGTCAGTACAAATGCTGTAGATTTCGGAATAGTATAAGTGGTGTTCATTGCAGTTACAACAGGAGGATTATTGGTGATTGGTGTTTCTACATCAACTGTTACTGCAGCAAGATTAGTCTGTACCTGATCAATACTTACAGTATGAAAATAAGCATCAGAATGTTGCTGAACATCTGTATTGTTACCTGTAATTCCGGCATAGCCCATAATTGTAGATCCCGATCCTGGTTCCACACATACGCCTGTTCCTTCATTAAAACTGTAGGTATGATTGTCTCCCAATTGATGTCCTATTTCATGAGCTACATAATCTATGTCAAAAGTATCTCCCATTGGGACATTATTTGCTGGCGAAGTAAAACCACTCCCTTTGTAATTATCCGGAGAAGTGTAAGCATAATAATTACCCCCAGCATCCTTACAGTTACTTTGCGCAGCAGTATAAGAGGTTGTACTGATATCATTACTTCCTATACAGCCTATACAGCCTGCATTTCCACCTCCCCCAGAAGCTCCGAACAGGTGCCCGATATCAAAACTAGCATCTGTGACTCCATAAGCGCCACCATGTAACACATTCATTAGTTCATTATTCCACTTACACATAAAATCCGATGTACTGTAAGGATCTGTAGCAGCATTGGTAAAAATAAGATTGGGAGCATCGATTGCATTAACATGCAGATTAAATTCTTTTTCAAATACACCATTTACTCTTGACAAAGTAGCATTAATCTGTGCAAGCGCTCCAGCAACACCACCAAAATAGGTGGTATACTCACCTGTCACAGACATTGCAAGTCTAAGGGTATGAAAAGTTTTGTTATTTGATTTTGCCGCTGTTCCGGAATTCATCAGCTTCTGCATTCTGGCAACAGCTTCTTTATCCTCTTTTGTACTACATGCAAATGCATGCCCATTTTTGCTCGCCTTACCATGTACAGAGTAATAAGATTTATCTGCAGTTGCCGGTTCTATAAATTCATATTTACCATCAGGACCAATGATCATAGATTGAAAATCATTGGGAGCGACACTAAACCGGATATATTTGGACGGATCATCCGTGCCGATTCCAACATATGACCCTAACTGATATTTGTTAGCCAGAGTCTCATCCATTACCGGAAAACTGTTTACTGTAAATTTCTCAATTTTTCCCTCAAGAGTAGGAATACTGATCGTAATAGGAGCGCCCTCACCTATTTTAGGAGCCCTCAACAGTTGAGTTCTGATCTGATCTATATCGAGTTTATAATAAACTGAGTGATCACTTTTCTTTACAATTTTTTGTTCTGGAAGCCCTCTGCTCCATTGCGCATTTGCTGATATTGCTAAAAATAATACCGGCAAACAAAATAATTTTGTTTTCATTTAATATTTTTTAACAAATTTAAATATTCATTAAATAAAACACTAAATAATAGACGAAAAATCAAACAAATAAGCAAAAACACAAATTAAAAAGAAATGATATTGAAAAAATATTATAATAATTAAATTTTAAAGAATTTTTTAAACCAAAAGCCCACTTATTTTTTCTGTTCCTGTTTCTGCATCCATTCTTCATGTTTTCTTTTGAAGAATTCGTATTTATAATCTTGATTTCTTTGTGCGGCGTCAATGGAATGGGAAGTATGAATATCAGCATCTTTTTTAGCAAGCTGAGCCAGCTTTTCATAATAATGGTGAAGCTGGTCAAGCTCTACCTCTGTAAGATCTTCAATATCTACAATTCTGTTGCTGGCTTTTTCGTGGGCGGCAATAATTTCATTCAGTTTAATCTGTATTGCTTTTGAATCTTTATTCTGAGCTTTCTGAATAAGGAATACCATTAAAAAAGTAATAATTGTGGTTCCGGTATTGATGACAAGCTGCCATGTTTCTGAATAACCAAAAAAAGGACCTGTAACTGCCCATATCACTACGATCAGGAAAGCTCCGATAAAAGCAATAGGACTTCCGGTAAATTTCACAGCCCAGTTTGAAAATTGTTCAAAAATATGATGATCTTTATGGCTCATAGCTTCTTTTTTTATATGTAATAAATGTATAAAAATTAATCTGAAATCATGAAAAGGTTTAGAATATGAGGTATCTAAATACTTTGGGTTGTTTCTATTTCATTTTTCTGAATCTATGCCACCAGATTACAAACCCTGTCACCGGCAATGAACAACCGATAAGAGAAACTATAAAGTAGAGAATAATACTGGACAGTCCCATGATCTCTCCTGTGTGTAAGGGTTTAGCCAAAGCAGTAAACTGTTTGTTCAAAGGTTTGTCTGAAAACAGTTCTTTGGTTTTAAAAACTCCGGTTTTATCAAATGTCACTTCATCCGGGAACATCATTCCAAGTAAGTTTTGTCTGTTGGTTTTGATAACAACATACCGCGGATTTTCTTTATTGGGAAGTTCTATACTTGTAACAGCAGTGTAAGGAAGGTGCTGATCTACCAGCTTTACAATTTGATCTACAGATGCGGAAGTAACATCTTTCAGGTTTTTCTTTTCGTCCTGTTTCTGAAGCATATCTTCCAGAAGTCCTCCGAAGGCATCATCTTCACTGTCTTTTTCTTTTGAAATGTTATCTATTGATGACCCTCCAAGACTTATGATCAAAGTATTCTTTACCCATGGATAAGTTACATACAAACCGGTAACGGCAATAAAGAAGAGCATCAGAAAAGTATAAAATCCCAGTGTATTGTGCAGATCATAATTGACCCTTTGAAATTTTGCTTTGAACATAACGGTGAGCCCTTGTTTCAAAAACTTCAGTTTCTTCGGAAGCCAAAGAATAAATCCTGAAATCAGCAGAACACAAAACATAAGAACTGAGGCTCCTACCATCTGCCTTCCTGCATTTCCCATCATCAGGTTTCTATGAAGATCCAGAACAGTTTCAAAAAATTTCCCCGAGCCAACATCCGGCTGTCCGAGAACTTCTCCTGTATATTGGTTATAGTAAGTACTTTTATCCAAATTATTCTCCCGGTAACCAATCATATAACTTTTCCCTTTATCATCGGGAAGCATTAGGGAAGTAAGTTCTTTATTATGCTTTAATAATTCTGTCTGGATCAGGTCAGGGTTCATTGCTTTTCCTGAGCCCGGACTTATGTATACTTTATCCCTGTTGCTAAAATCAATAATCTGATTCTTGAAAGCATACAAACAACCGGTAAGGCACATTACAAAAACAATGACACTTGATAGAAGTCCCAACCAGAGATGAGTAATCCAGATCAGGTACTTTGTAAGCGATTCGTTTTTTCTTCTTTTTCTGTAAAGGCTTTTGAATAATAATCTCATTGTTTAACAGCAAAAACATTAAGACAGTAGTACCGTCTTAATGTTTTAAATTAAAATTGATATGAATAAATTAAAAAAAGTTAATACAAATTCGGGTAAGGAAGCATGAAGCTTTTGATGGAATTATCTTAGTCCAAAAGATTACCACCTAACTTTAATCTACATTCACCAAATTGAATATGTTTTCTTAAAAGTAATAAGAACTTTTAGCCCAATATCATATCCATCTCCTGCTTCCTGCTTCCAGCCCTCATAGGTATCAATGTGGTTTATTTTCTTCCTTTAAACTGAACATCTTTTACGATTGCTTCAAACTTCATATAGTGTTCAGGACTTAGTGCTTTCTGAATAGCAGCTTTTCTCTGGGTATCAAACTTCTCCCAGTATTCTTTGGCCAGATCATTGTTGCCGTGATAGACATCATGCGCATCATTGAATGCTTTTTCAAAAGCATCATTTGCCGCATTTACTACTTTAAACTCATCTTCAGAAAGCTGAGCTTCTGTTTTGATTCTTTCCAATAATGCATTGTCATATCTTGGTCTTTTTCTGGAATTCTCATCTACAAACTTATTGAACTTCTCCATCTGTGGGCCGTCTAAAACTGTAGCCATTTCGATAGACTGCTGTGCTCTCAGTTCTTCGTTCTTGATCCCTAAAGCTACGCGGTCCATATTACCACCCTGAGCTTTTGCAGCCTGGAAGTTCTGCTCCTGAAGCTGCTGATATTTTGCAGTGATTTCATTAAAGCTTTTTTCCTGTTCAGCAGTAAGTTTCACTTCTGTTTTAAACTGGTTATAGTCTATCCCTTTCTTTTTATCTCCGGAGCACGAGACAGCCGCTGCTCCAAGAGCTAATGCAAAGAATATAGTTTTGATACTTTTCATAATGAATAATTTTGTTGATTAGAACTTATAGTTTACCTGTACAGCAAAGTTTCTAGGCTGAATCTGATCGATGTATCCTCCTCTGAAATAAGAATTATACCCTACTGAATCAAAGATGTTGTTGAAGAAACCTCTTAATCCTAGTCCATTTTTGAAGGAATATCCTATCTGGGCATCTACCGTAGTATATTGTGGCATAAAGAAGGGTTTTTCTCCGGGTTGAGTTCCATTCACGTGACCGTTTTCTGTATTGGTATATATTTGTTTATAGTCATCCACTGGTCTTTCTCCAACAAAATAGATTCCGGCTCCTACGTCAAGACCTTTTAACATCCCTGTGTCGAATTTATAATTCAGCCATGCATTAGCAGAATGCTTAGGTGTATTAATAGGCGCTGAACCATTTACAAATGAAGGGCTGTCTTGATATTGTGCATCCACATAAGCCCATCCTGTCATCACTTGTAGGTTTGGAAGAATTTTACCTATCAATTCAACTTCAACACCTTGTCTTTTTAAATTACCCGCCAATGCATATTTTCCCGTAGGATTTCCACCATCAAGAAGTTCATATGATAAATTATCTGTCTTGATATCAAAGAGAGTTACATTAAATCTTAATCTTTCATTCAGCCAGTCTGATTTAATCCCAGCCTCCCATTGTTTTGTAGTAGATGCTCCTACAGTTCCTCCATTGAACAATACATTATTTGAACTTCTCAGCGCTGTAGTACTCGTATAGGAACCAAATATGTTCATATTTTCAATCGGCGAGATCATAATTCCCAAAGAAGGGTTCCAAGCGTAGTCTTTTTCTTTATCTGAACCAATTAATCTACTGTAACGAACTCCCAAATGAGCTTTAATATACTTATTAAAAGTAATGACATCCTGTGCCATTAGTCCCATTGTAGGTGCTACCGTGTTAATAGAACTAGCCGTTGATAAATCTATATTAACTCCGGCAGGAAGTATATTATTTATTTCATTCAGAACATTAATCTGATCAACGTCTTTAGCCTTATAGGAAGTAGTTGTAACATTAGATTCTTTCCAGTCAAAACCTACCTGAAAAGTGTGTTTCATGAACCCTGTCATTACATCAGCTCCGATAAAATCGAATTGAAATACTTTATTTAAATCCTCTCTTTCAGATCTCGTCAATGTTCTGTTACGGAACTCTGTCGGATTATCTCTCTTTAAAGGAGCTAGAGCCGCACCTACAATTTCAGTCTGATAAGATGAGCTCATATAAGCAGCTCTTAATTTCAATTTCTCAGTCAGCTTTCGTGTCACAGTTGTTGAGAAGTTGAATGTTTCAGTCTTTGCCTTATCTGTAGAAAAACCCAGAAATTTTCTTCCGGGCATTCTGTATATTGCCTCGGTATCTCCTTTAGCAAGATTTACAGTACCTCTGTCTGGGGTAGTATTGTTATGCATATAATCCATTTCCACAACAATCTCAGTTTTATCGTCCGGACGGATGGCAATGGATGGATTTACGTAAATACGCTCTGTATTAATAAATCTTCTGAAGCTATTATTATTTTGGTAAGCTGCATTTAGTCTGACAGCAACTTTCCCCTGAGAATCTAATACTCTCTGGAAGTCAACTGTTGGTCTATAGAAATCCCAGCTCCCATATCTGAAACCAACATTAGTCTGATTGATAAATTTAGGAACTTTAGTAACCACATTGATTACTCCACCTGCAGAGCCTAAACCGTCACCTATTCCCTGTGTAACAGCAGCAGATCCTTTAATTATCTGAATACTTTCTATTCCCTGCATATCAGTAAGCATTCCTGCAGTACGGAAATCGGAATCCATCTGAACCCCATTCTTTAATACCGGAACCCCTCTATATCCTCTGATAGACATGCTTTCTCTGGTTCCTCCATAACTACCGAATTGAGTTACTCCGGGAACATTCTTTGCTACATCTGTAACTGTTAACCCTCCTAGATCCTCAATTACTTTATGGGAGATTACCGAAATACTCTGAATCTGATCTCTGGTTTTCAAAGGCAATCTTGTGATTGCTTCCAAACCTTGTGGTTGTTTTTTTCTTTCACCAAATAATTCTACTTCGTCAATTTCTTTTGACTTTTTAATAGAATCATTAACTTTCTGTGCATTTACAAAAACCCCACCTAACAACAGCAGAGAAAAGGATACTACTTTATTCATCTGATAATTTTTAGCAAAATTATTATTTTTATTAATTCTAAATAAACAAACAAGAGTGATATATGTCACCTGAAAAAGAAGTATTAATATCAGATCATCAATTCCTGCCAAGGACTCTTTATAATCCCTAAACAGATGCACACTATTATTAAGAGTAATTCCCTGAAGGGTTTTTATGGTTGGAGAAAGTTCAATTCAAAAAAAAGCAGATTTGATGATGTATCAAATCTGCTTTTCAAGTAATATAAAAAAACCGTCCCTTAAAAAAGGAACGGTTTGTATAATCATTGCAAAGTATGCATTTATCACACTTTAATTTCAACGTCTACACCTGAAGGAAGTTCTAATTTCATTAGAGCATCAACAGTCTTAGAAGAAGAAGAGTAGATATCCATTAGTCTCTTGTGAGCTGATAATTGGAACTGCTCTCTTGCTTTTTTGTTTACGTGCGGAGATCTCAACACTGTGAAGATTCTCTTATTCGTTGGCAATGGAATTGGACCGTTTACAACAGCACCAGTAGCCTTTACCGTTTTTACGATTTTCTCAGCAGACTTGTCTACCAAGTTGTAATCGTAAGATTTTAGTTTTATTCTGATTCTTTGTGACATTTCTTTAATTTAAAAATTAACCTTTTGCTTTAGCTATGATTTCTTCAGCAACGTTTTGTGGAGTAGCCTGGTATTTCTCTAATTCCATAGAAGAAGTAGCTCTTCCTGATGAAAGTGTTCTTAGAGTTGTTACATATCCAAACATTTCAGAAAGTGGAACAGAACCCTTGATTACAACAGCACCGTTTTTCTCTTCCTGACCACTGATTGTACCTCTTCTTTTGTTAAGGTCACCAATGATGTTACCCATATATTCTTCCGGAGTTACAACTTCCAGTTTCATAATTGGCTCCATAATTACTGGCTTAGCAGCACGTCCCGCTTCTTTAAATCCTAATTTAGCAGCCATTTCAAATGAAAGAGCATCAGAATCCACCGCGTGGAAAGATCCGTCTTTAAGAACAACTTTAATACCTTCAACTTCGAAACCAGCCAAAGGACCGTTCTTCATTGCAGCTTTAAAGCCTTTTTCAATTGCAGGAACAAATTCTCTAGGAACGTTACCACCTTTGATCTCATTGATGAATTCTAAACCAATTTTACCTTCTTCAGCAGGTCCTAGTTCAAATACAATGTCAGCAAATTTACCTTTACCACCAGATTGTTTTTTGTAAACTTCTCTGTGTTGAGCAACTTTTGTTAAGTTTTCTTTGTATTCTACCTGAGGCTGTCCTTGGTTAACTTCAACTTTGAATTCTCTCTTCATACGATCTACGATGATATCAAGGTGAAGCTCACCCATACCAGAGATGATCGTTTGTCCAGAAGCTTCGTCAGTTCTAACCGTAAACGTAGGATCTTCTTCAGCCAATTTAGCTAAAGCGTTACCCATTTTATCCTGGTCAGCTTTAGTTTTAGGCTCAACAGCGATACCAATTACCGGATCAGGGAAAACCATCGATTCAAGAACGATTGGGTTTTTCTCGTCACACATTGTATCACCTGTTTTGATAGATTTGAATCCTACCGCTGCACCAATATCACCAGCTTCAATATATTCTACCGGGTTTTGTTTGTTAGCGTGCATCTGATAGATTCTAGAGATTCTTTCTTTATCTCCTGAACGAGTGTTCAAGATATAAGAACCTGCATCCAGTCTTCCAGAGTATGCTCTGAAGAATGCTAATCTTCCCACGAACGGGTCAGTAGCAATCTTAAATGCTAATGCAGAGAAAGGCTCATCTACAGATGGTTTTCTTGTGATTTCAGCGTCAGTTCTTGGATCAGTACCTTTGATATCATCTTTATCCAATGGAGAAGGCAAGTATTTACATACTGCATCCAACATAAACTGTACTCCTTTATTCTTGAATGAAGAACCACAAGTCATTGGGATAATAGATAAATCGATAGTAGCTTTTCTAAGAGCTTCGTTGATTTCGTCTTCAGAGATTGAATCTGGATCTTCGAAGAATTTCTCCATCAAAGTCTCATCGTAGTCAGCTACAGCTTCTACTAATTTCTCTCTATATTCCAGAACTTCAGCTTTCATGTCTTCAGGAATTGGCACTACTTCGAAAGTAGCTCCTTGTCCTGCTTCATCCCAGATGATAGCTCTGTTTTTAATTAAGTCAACAACACCTTTGAAATCTTCTTCAGCACCGATTGGTAAAACGATTGGAACTGCGTTAGATCCTAACATTTCTTTAACCTGGTTTACCACGTTAAGGAAGTCAGCACCTTGTCTGTCCATTTTGTTTACGAATCCCATTCTTGCAACTTTGTAGTTGTCAGCAAGTCTCCAGTTTGTTTCAGACTGAGGCTCTACTCCATCTACTGCAGAGAATAAGAATACCAATCCATCCAATACTCTTAAAGATCTGTTTACTTCTACTGTGAAGTCAACGTGTCCCGGTGTATCAATGATGTTGAAGTGGTAAGGCTTAGTTTCAGGTAAAGCTTTTCCTTGATCTGTTGGAAAGTTCCAAGAACAAGTGGTAGCTGCAGAAGTAATGGTAATACCTCTTTCTGCTTCCTGCTCCATCCAGTCCATTGTAGAAGCACCATCGTGAACTTCTCCAATTTTGTGGTTTACCCCTGTATAGAATAGAATCCTTTCTGTAGTGGTAGTCTTACCTGCATCAATGTGAGCAGCGATACCAATATTTCTTGTAAATTTAAGATCTCTTCCCATTTCAGATTAGAATTTGAAGTGTGAGAAAGCCTTGTTAGCTTCCGCCATTTTGTGAGTATCAGATTTCTTTTTGAAAGCAGCACCTTCTTCTCTTGAAGCAGCTACAACTTCGTTAGCTAATTTCAAAGCCATAGACTTATCATTTCTAGCTTTAGAATATTTGATTAACCATTTCATTGCCATAGAAATTTTTCTGTCAGCTCTGATTGGCATAGGGATTTGGAAGTTAGCTCCACCTACTCTTCTAGAACGTACTTCTACGTGAGGCATTACATTTGTAAGTGCATCTTTCCAGATTTCAAGTGCAGTTTTTTCGTTATCTCCTTTTTTAGTTTCTACGATCTCTAATGCATCATAGAAAATTTTGAATGCGATTGACTTCTTACCGTCAAGCATTAAGTTGTTTACGAATCTCGTTACCAATTGATCATTAAATTTCGGATCTGGTAACAACGGTCTTTTTTTCGCTTTTGTCTTTCTCATTGCTTTTGTACCTTATTTAATGATTATTTTTTCTTTCCTTTTGCAGGAGCAGCAGCTGCTTGTCCTGGTTTAGGTCTCTTAGCTCCGTACTTAGATCTTCTCTGAGTTCTTCCATTTACACCAGCGGTGTCTAATGCACCTCTTACGATGTGGTAACGTACTCCCGGTAGGTCTTTCACCCTTCCGCCTCTAACCAATACTATCGAGTGCTCCTGTAGATTATGTCCTTCGCCCGGGATATAGGCATTCACTTCTTTACCGTTTGAAAGTCTTACCCTTGCTACTTTTCTAAGTGCAGAGTTAGGTTTCTTAGGTGTAGTTGTATATACTCTCGTACATACACCACGTCTTTGTGGACAAGAATCAAGGGCAGCCGATTTGCTCTTCTTGGCAAGCGTGGCTCTTCCTTTTCTTACTAATTGTTGAATAGTAGGCATTTAATTGCTTTTTATTTTAGGGTGCAAAAATAGTAATATTTTTTTAATTGACAAGTAGTTATGTATTTTTATTTCTTTAAAAAATATTTTTTTTGCATTTCCTAACTGTTAAAAACCTCTCTGATTTTATGGTATTTACATCAAAGAGGCAGATAGCAAAAAATATTTTTTTATTTAAAAGCATCCTTTATAACTTTTCCTTTTGCGTATTGTAGAGGAAACCTTAAAAGTTCTGCAATTGTACTTGCGATATCAATCTGCTCATAATTTCCCGTGCTTATAGTTGTGTTCTTTTTAAAATCAGGACCCATGGCAAAAAATTCAATATGTCTGCATCCTTCACAATCATCTCCATGCTCTGCAAAACCTCCATTGGCATCTATATGTCTGCCATGATCGTTTGAGACAATAAGGGTTGTTTTATCTTTATAAGCCGGAAGCGACTGGATATAATCCCAGATTTCTTTAATGGAGGCATCTGTAGTTTTAATCGCTTTGATATATCCGTCCCAGTTGTTAGCATGTCCATTAGAATCTACATCTTTAAGGTTGATTACAATAAGATTCGGGCTATATTTTTTCATGACCTCTTTTGTATTGGTCATAGTCACTGCATCCTCACGATATCCTGATCCGTTACCGCTTACCCCACAATCAACACTCGGCTGAAACTTTCCTTTCCAGTCTGTTAACTTACAGTCATTGAGTACTTCCAGTTTATCTTTGGAAGCAATTACCCATGCTTTTGTCTTATCTGCTCCTGTAAACTTTAACCATTGCTGCATTACAGAAGGATATCCCGGTAATTCGGTACCATTGTTTTTAATATTTTCATATATCCCCGAACACATTGCACTGTGTCCCGGATTGGTATTGGTTGTTCCGTTGTTTTTAAAATTGTTGATAAATACTCCCTGACTTAGAAGATTAATCCTGTTTGGAATATTTTCCTTATTGGCAGCTTCCCAGGTTTCAGAAATACGGGGCCCGTCTACAACAAGTAAAACTACATTTTTGGTTTGGTATTTTTCTTCGGTTTTTGTTTGTGCATCCGTATCATTATTGCTACATGACAAGGAGAAGAATGACAAGATAGAATACAAAAAGATTTTTTTCATAGCTTTATACATATTATTTGTGGATTTTGATTGCAAATCTATAGAAACAGACTCCCCTGTATATTAACAAATTATTATCTAATTCTTAAGAATTCAACAACAAGGGAATAATACATACACCTAGAATCATCGTTTATTATTTACAATACCATTATTGATTTCAGGATTATTCAAAATTGTTATTTAGTTTGTCAGAGACAAAGGCCCTAATAACAATTCCCCATACCTTATCCTGTATATTCTAATAAATCCAAACTATTTTAAAAAATTTTCTTATAGTTATCATCTATTAATAATCAATGGATTTCGGCACGATATTTCGTAAATTTGAGATATCAAAATGATAAACACATCGGTCACCCTCAAAGCTTTACAAAATATTATATTCACTGTAGCTGGTGATTATATCTTACTTTAAAAAAATAAATATATACATATGAAAAATGCTAGTATCATCGGCCTTAAAGAAGCCGATTGTAAAAAGATTTCAGAAAAATTAAATGTACTTTTAGCCAACTATTCTGTGTTTTATCAGAATACAAGAGGTTCTCACTGGAACATCAAAGGAGAGCAGTTCTTTACCCTTCATCCAAAATTTGAGGAGTTATACAATAGCCTTGTTTTAAAGATTGATGAAATTGCAGAAAGAATCCTTACGTTGGGAGCAACTCCTGCACACAATTACTCAGACTATTTGAAGGTAGCAACCATTAAAGAAAGCAAAGAAGTCACTGATGGTAACAAAAGTGTTGAGCAGATTCTGAGTTCTTTCAAAGTAGTCATTGATCTGCAGAGAGAGCTTTTAGATATTACGGATGAGGCAGGAGATGAAGGTACCAATTCGCAAATGAGCGATTATATTACCGAACAGGAGAAAGAAGTTTGGATGTACAATTCTTATCTTGGAAAATAACTCCATAAAATGCATTGAAATATTTCAAAAAAATCGCCTTACATTTAGGCGATTTTATTTTTTATTTTTATATTTGCGTTAAAATTACACATATTATGAACGACGTAAGACTGAACTCTATTCTAGATAATGATTTTTATAAAATAACCATGCAGAACGCAGTGGTAAAACTATTCCCCAGCTCTATTGTAAAATACGAATTCATCAACAGGGGAAAGCACCACTTTCCGGAAGGATTTGACGCTGCTTTAAGGGAAGCTGTTAATAAAATGGCTGAACTTAAACTTACGAAAGACGAGAAAAAGTTCATGGCAAGAACATGTCCTTATATTGATCTTCCTTATCTTGATTTTTTGGAGGGATATCATTATGACCCTTCTGAAGTAAAAATACACCAGGAAGGAGGCGATCTTTCCGTTGTTGTAGAAGGACTTTGGTACAGAACAATTTTATGGGAGGTTCCTTTACTGGCCCTGATCAGTGAACTTCACTATGAAATGAACCACATGGAAAGAGATTCCAATGAAGTAGTAATGAGCAAAACCATAGAAAAAGCAGACTCATTAGGCAGGCTAGGGGTAACTTTTGCAGAATTTGGAACCAGAAGAAGACATTCTTATAAGGTACAGAATCTGGTAATGGAAGCATTGACACAAAAAAGAGACTCAACTTTTATCGGAAGCTCTAATGTACATTTTGCAATGAAATATGGTGTAAAACCTATAGGAACCCATGCCCATGAATGGTTTATGTTCCATGCTGCTGAGTACGGTTTCAAAATGGCCAACGAAATGGCTCTGGAACATTGGGTAGACGTATACAGAGGGGATCTTGGAGTGGCGCTTTCAGATACATATACTACGGATGTTTTCTTCCAGCAGTTTGACAAAAAATTTGCAAAACTTTTTGATGGTGTACGCCATGACAGTGGTGACGCTTTAGAATTTGCAGACAAAACCATAGCCCATTATCAAAGGAATGGTATCAATCCTATGTTTAAGTATATTATTTTTTCCGATGCGCTCAATCTTGAAAAGGTAGAAGAAATCACCAATTACTGCAGAGGAAAAATTGGCATTTCATTCGGAATAGGAACCAATCTTACCAATGATGTAGGATTAAAACCAATGAACATTGTAATGAAACTTATTGGTGTACAGGCTCCAAATAAAGAGTGGATTCCTACGGTAAAACTTTCGGATGAGCATGGTAAATATACCGGAGATCCGAAGATGATTGAATTGGCGAAAGAATTTTTAAGAATTAAAGACTAATAGTCTCATCAGAACAATTAAATATAACCTCATAACCGTCGAGGTTTTTTTGCGTCTTATCATTTAAAAAATTCATTAATCATAAATCTTTAAGGTTTTATTATATTTATCAAAATAAAACAAGATGAAATCAAGAACATTGCTAACTACATGCCTCCTTATATCAGCACTGTCCTTTGCTCAGGAAAAGAAAGCAGAAAAACCTAAGTACAATGAGGAACTGGCAACATCATTAGGAGCTGATCAATATGGAATGAAACCTTATACTATTGTCATGCTGACAACAGGTTCCATTAAGATTGAAGACAAAACCCAAATGGGCGAACTCATGAAAGGCCATATGGCCAATATCGGTAAATTGGCACATGAAGGCAAAATTGTGGTAGCCGGTCCTTTTCTTGAAAAGAATAAAGAAAACTACCGCGGAATGTTTATTTTCAATACCAAATCTAAGGAAGAAGCCGAGCAATGGGTAAAAACAGATCCCGCTGTACAAGCCGGAGTCTTTAGTTATGAAATTCTCCCATGGTATGGTTCAGCAGCGCTGCCATTGTATCTTAAACATCACAATGAAATTTCAAAAGAAAATCCTTAAACAATATAAAGCACGAATTTTACTTGTGCTTTTATCTTTACTATTATTAATAAGCTGTAGAAAACAGACATCTCTTTTTGAATTTAGTACCGAGAAGGTTAACAGAGATATTGTTGATGACATCAAAAAATTAAAAGGGCTACCACATCCCGGATTACTTTATAATGATATGAGATATGAAGTATGGAAAACCTGTTCCGGAGAATGGGGAGGAACTGTCTATTTTAAAAATAAGAAATCGGGAAAAATATATTATGCAGAAGCAACTTGTCCTGTTTCTGTCAATAAAATTAATAATAAGTATTATATATCCAATTCTTTGTCACATCTTTTGGGAAGTTCAGATATTCTAGAAATTGCTGATCCTGAAAAGCTGGAACAGACTGCTAAAATGCCTCTTTATCATCCCGATATTATTACAAGGGAATACGAATCTCATTCCTCAAAGGGAACAAAAAAGCTGATAGATACCGCTGGAGCCGTTATCATGTCAAGCTTTGTATATAAACAAAAGCTATATTCAATTCTATTAAATTACAGCAATACTAAAGCTACAATTTCAGAACTTCGGGACAACAAATTCTATACAATAAAGGAAATTGATAAAGATTTTTTTTCTGAACATCCATTAATTATAAAAGAATCAGAAACTTATCAGAAAATTTATCTCCAGCGGCCCAAGCCAGGAATTCTTGAAATTAAGGAAAATAAAATCAAGTTTATTTCTTATACAAAAAGTAAAAATAAATAAAATGGGCTTCTGACTCACATTTTTGTTATCTTTAAATAAACAAAATCAACCATGAAAATAAGACTATTCGTACTGCTGCTTTTAGCATCAACAAAACTGTTCTTCGGACAAACTGTTCCCAAAGAATACACCGATAAAGTAAAAGCGGCTGAATCATTTTACCAAGCCAAGGATTTCAAAAACTCTGCCAACAAGTATTCAGAAGCATTTAAATCTAATGGCTGGAAAGCATCTCTAAATGACAGGTATAACGCAGCATGCTCCTGGGCAATGGCATCAGCGCCAGACAGCGCATTTTCCCAACTTGACAGGATTGCAGCAAAATTCAGTAATTACAACCATATAACTAAGGATACAGACCTTAGCTCTTTACATAATGATAAACGATGGAAGCCTCTCATCGAAAAAATCAAACAGAATCAGGAGAAAGCAGAAGCAAATTTGAATAAACCCTTGGTAGCAAAGCTTGGTAATATTTATAATGAAGACCAAAAGTATAGACGACAAATCGATAGCATTGAAAAAAAATACGGTGGGAGTTCAAAAGAAATGGACAAGCACTGGCGGCTTATCAATAAAAAAGATTCACTAAATCTTATTGAGGTAAAAGCCATTCTTGATAAATATGGCTGGCTGGGTCCTGATGTTGTTGGCGGGCAGGGAAGCGTTACATTATTTCTTGTTATCCAGCATGCAGATCAGGCAACACAGGAAAAATATTTACCTATGATGAGAGATGCTGTAAAAAACGGCAAAGCACAAAGCGGCAGTCTGGCCCTTCTCGAAGACAGGGTGGCCCTGAGACAAGATAAAAGACAGATTTACGGCAGTCAGATTGGACGTGATCCTGAAACACAAATCTATTATGTATCTCCACTGGAAGATCCTGAAAATGTAGATAAAAGACGCGCAGATGTTGGACTTCCTCCATTGGCAGAATATGTAAAGAATTGGCAAATCAAATGGGATGCTGAACAATATAAAAAAGACTTGCCTAAACTGGAGGCAAAAATAAAGCAGAAATAACAGAAATCACATCACTATACTATTCATCGTTAGATTTCCAATCTAATTGAAATTCTTCTATTTAAAGATGGTATTTAAAAAATCTAATCTTCATTTAATATTTATCAACAATTAATTCAAACATCATAGAATAATTTACTATTTTAGTTCAATATTTTCAAACCTACTTATTTAATTATAAGAATGTTATGAAATTAATTTGCTAAACAAAAAAAATTAAACCATGAAAAAGAACTTAACAAAACTTTCGAGAACAGATTTGAAAGATCTATTTGGAGGAACACTGTATCCGGCAGAATGTCCCGGAGGATGCCACGGTGAAGGCATGATCAGATGTCCTGACGGCACCACCACGATGACGAATTTTATATGCATGGGAGGAACCTGCCAACCGGCAGCAATGTGTAAACCATTGGTTCTTGAACCTTTTCCAGATCCGATTATAATCACCCCATAATCTGAATGAACAATACATAAAGTGAGCTTTTTGGCTCACTTTTTTAGTATCTTTAAGTAAACAAAACCTACCATGAAAACCATTGAAGAAGTTCTTAAAAAACTGGATGAAATCATTATCTGGTGTAAAGAAAATCAAAGTCCGGCAGGATATTTTGCCTGTACGTACAGGATCATGACTGCACAGGTTCTGAAAGGTATTCAACAGAAAAAATTTGAAGACAATCCACGAATGACATTACTGGATCTCGCTTTTGCACAAAGATACATTCAGGCATGGGAGAGTTACAGCAAAGGAGAGAAATGTACAAATTCATGGTATATTGCCTTTGAAGCCGGCAAAAATAAAAACCTGTTGATCCTACAGCATATATTTTTGGGAATGAATGCACACATCAATCTCGACCTTGGTATTTCTGCAGCTTCAATCATGCCTTACCGGAAAATAAATCCTTTGAAAAAAGATTTTGAAAACATTAATACTATCATTGCTTCCATTAATCAGAATGTACAAAACTCTTTAAACAAAATTTGTTATCCGGTAGATCTTGTTGACAAACTCACCAACGGAAAAGATAATGCTGTACTTGATTTTGCTATTTCCAAAGCGAGAGACACTTCCTGGGCAACGGCAGTCATTGCATCCAATACTCCCAATTTCTTAAGAGAATCTGTAATTGGCATTGTAGATTATGCAGCAGCAAAAGTTGCCACCCAAATTTTGAATCCGAAAATCCTCACTCCTACCCTTTTAAAAGAATTTAAAAAATGCGAAAGCAGTGATGTGGTGAAAAATATTGAAATTTTAGAATCTACAAAAAATTCATAACAAAAAAGCCGGGATCTTCCTCACGGATCCCGGCTCATAATGAACAAAATAAAAGAAACTATATTGCTTCCTTATGCTTTTTGCGATAAGCATAATGGAAAATAATTGGTAACACAGTAAATGACAGCAGCATACAGATAATCAATCCTCCAACGATCATAATGGCTAAAGGTTTCTGAATTTCTGAGCCCATTCCATTGGACATCGCTGCAGGAAGTAATCCCATAGATCCCATCAGAGCAATCATTACCACCGGACGGATTCTGCTTTTCACTCCCTGGGCAATGGATTCTTTGAGTGACATTCTGTTTTGCAGATTCTCTTTCATCACGCCGATCAAAACGATACCATCTATGGTAGCCACTCCAAAAAGGATGATGAAACCTATTCCTGCTGAAATTCCAAAAATGGTTCCCGTAAACCAAAGGGATAAAAATCCTCCGATAAATGCAAACGCCAAAGTAATAGAAGAAATCAGCGTATCCTTTACATTCCCGAAATTGAAATACAACAGCATCAGAATCAAAACTAAAGAAATCGGTACTACCATTGCCAGCTGTTTTGCGGCTCTTTCTTTGCTCTCAAATTCCCCTGCCCATGTCATTTTATGATTCTTTGGAAGCTTTACTTCTTGATCTACTTTGGCTTTGGCTTCTTTAATGGTACTTCCAAGGTCACGCCCCTCAATATTAAATCCGACTCCGATATATCTGCTGTTTCCTTCACGGTAAATAAATGATGGTCCCGTATGATAATCAATGGTGGCGATTTCTTTCAATGGAACTTTTTTATTATCCTGGGTCGGGATGAGAATATTCCCCATTTTTTCCGGTGTGTCACGGTATTGTTTTTCAAACCTAAGCATGACGTCAAACATTCTTTCTTCTTCGTAAAATTTGGTTGCAGCCTGTCCTCCGATCGTCATTTCAATCACGGCCTGTGCATCTGCTGTGGAAACACCATATTTTGCCATTTTGGAATCATGGAGCTGTATTCTTAGTTCCGGAAGTCCGATATTTTTGAAAACATTCACGTCTGATATTCCCGGAACCGTTCTGATGGAATTGGCTACTTTATTGGCATAATTTTCTAGCTCAAATAAATCATTCCCGAAAATTTTAATGACCAACGGAGCTTTTACCCCTGCTACATATTCTTCCACATTATCCTGAATCGGTTGGCTGAATCCGAAATTGATTCCCGGATATTTTTCAAGGGAAACTCTCATTTCTTCAAGAAGTTCATCTTTGGATATTTTTTTCTTCCATTCATTCTCCGGTTTCAGCTGAATATTAAATTCGATATTAAAGAAACCTGTAGGATCGGTACCATCATTCGGACGGCCTGTCTGAGTCATGACAAATTTTACTTCATCATATTTCATGAGAATTTCTTTCATTTCTTTGGTTAACCGTACAGATTCATCCAGATTGACACTGTTTGGAAGGGTTGCCCTCACGTAGATGGCGCCTTCATTCAGCTTGGGTAAAAATTCAGATCCGTAATTGGAAAATCTCCATCCACAGACTGCAAGCAAAGCAACGAAACCAATAATGAATCCTTTTTTGTGACGGTCACTGAATTCGTAAATTCTGTAGATATTGACTCTGAAGAATTTTGAAATAAAGTTTTCTTTCTCTTCAATATTTTTAGTCAATAAAAGCTTACACATTGCCGGAACATACGTTAAACTTAAGATCAACGAGCCTAATAAAGCATATCCCAGTGTAAATGCCAACGGAGAGAACATTTTACCTTCTACTTTCTGGAAAGAGAAAATCGGCATCAGGGCAACGATAAGGATCAACAGGGCAAAGAAAATATAACTGGCCACACTTCCTGCGCTTTTCTTAATGATTCCAAGTTTTGATATTTTGTTGAATCTTTTCAGCCCTATTTTCTTGGCCTTAAGCTCGAGGGCGACAAAGACGTGTTCAACAATGACGAGCGTTCCTTCCAGGAGCAGTCCGAAATCCAGCGCTCCCATTGAAATCAGGTTGGCCGGCAATCTCTGAATTTTGAGCATAATAATAGCAAACATGAAAGCCAAAGGAATGACCGATGCTACAATAAAGGTTGTTCTCCAGTTGTAAAGAAATATAAATACAATGATGGAAACCAGAATAACCCCCTCAATAAGGTTTTTGGAAACGGTATGAACAGTTGTATTCACCAGTTCTGTACGATCAATAATCGGAACAATCTGAACATCACCGGGAAGTTCTCCTCCATTCAGCTGTTCTATTCTGTCTTTCAGTCTTGCAATCACTTCACTTGGATTTTCACCCCGAAGCATGATCACAATTCCTTCTACTACATCATTTTCCTTGTTATACCCTACCTGACCCAATCTTGGTTTTGCTGAAACTTTTACTTCAGCAACATGCTTTACCAGAATTGGTGTAGAACCTTTTACCTCGATCTGAATATTCTCAATATCTTCTTTTTTCTCTAAAAGACCAATCCCCCTCACTACATAAGCCTGATCTCCTTTTGCTACTACATCTCCTCCTACATTAATATTACTCTTCGAAACTGCTTCATACACATCCAGGGGGGAAAGGTCGTAATTGTGTAATTCTGTAGGATTAATTTTTATCTCATATGTTTTTTCTTCTCCACCAAAGCTTACTACATCTGCCACACCGGGAACGGCCAGCAATTCTCTTTCCACCACCCAATCCTGAATGGAGGTAACTTCTTTGATCGGAAGTTTACTTTTAATGATATACCGGTAAATTTCACCGGTTGCCCCGGAAGGGGGCTCAATACTGTATTCGGCTCCTGCGGGAAGTTCTACATTTCCGAGTTTATTGGAAGCATACTGCTGGGCATAAAAATCATTGACATGATCATCAAAAATCACAGTGACCACAGATAATCCGAACAGGGAAATAGAACGCACCGAAGTTTTGTTCGGGATGGCATTCATTTCCTTTGAAATGGGTAAGGTGACAAATTTTTCTATTTCTTCAGCACTTCTTCCCGGCCATTGGGTAATGACTCTTACTCTGGTATTGGTAACATCCGGAAATGCTTCAATAGGAGTATGTATATAGGAATAGATTCCTCCGGCAAGCAATAGAAAAGTTCCCAAAAGAACAATCAATGAGTTTTTTAAAGAGAAGGAAACTATATTTTGTACAAATTTTCGCATTACTTCGTGGAATTATTTAATTGGTTTTTCAGGTTCTCATAGATCAGCAGCCCATTGGAAGCAATGACATTTTCACCTGGTTTTAAATTGCCTTCTACATAGATATACTGGCTATTGGAAGCAATCTCTGTCACGAGTCTTATCTCAAGTTCACAGTCTTTTTTGTAGACTACAACATAACTTTGGTTATTATCAAAGATTAAAGCTTTTGCAGGAATAGCCAGTGCACTTTTGTTTTGTGAATTCACTGGTAATACTACATCTGCAGACATTCCCGGTCTTAGCTTCATTCCATTATTATCCATAATGATTTTAGCCTTGAGTACCCTTTCATTTTCATTGAAAACCTGAGAAATATTATCAATCTTTCCGGAAAAACTGTCATCCGGATAAGCTAGAGTCTTCACTACTACAGGCTGGTCTACATAAACGTGTCTCATATTGGTTGCGTACACATTCGCCATTACCCATACCTTATCCAGATTGGAAATCGTAAAAAGCTGATCTCCTCCTGCTGTAACCGGCATTCCTTTGGAAATATTTTTGGAGATAACATATCCGTCTGCAGGCGCTTTGATCTGAATGGTATTCCCTCCCGCTGAATACAGCTGCATATTTTTCTGTGTTTTGGAAATATTGGATTGCAAAATGGCGACTTCCGATTTTGCTTCCTGCAAATCTTTCTGAGAGGCAATATCATCTTTATACATCGCTTCTACGGAAGACAGTTTTCTCTTCGCTACTGCCAGCTGAGCCTGTAAAGTTTGGGTATCATCCTGCATTTCATTCACAGCTGTACTCTTTACACTTGCTAAAGTTTGACCTTTTTTCACATAATCACCAAGAGAGAAGTAAGTGTCAATCACCACTCCGTCCACAAGGCTTACAAAGGGAACCGTTTTATCAGAATTGCTTTCCACTTCTCCGGTAAGGGTAATGCTTTCTTCTATAGGAAGCATTTCTGCTTTTACGAGCTTAATATCTTTTTTAAGCTCTTTACTGATGCAATAGCTTTTTTCAGCTTCCTTATTTTCTTCTTTTCCGGCACAGCCTGTAAAAATAATGAGGGCAGACAGGTAAGCCGCAGCAATGTATTTGGTAATATTTTTGTTCATATCTTATAAGTCTTGTCCTACAACATACTGCAGGTTTTCGTAGTATTGATTAAGTTCTTTTTTTGTATCCAGGATAATCATTTTGTTTCCGATATAAGTATCCAGAAAATCCATGTATTCCAGCATGCTGATATTTCTTAGTCTGAAGTTTTTCTCATGGCTTACCAGCAATCCATCCAATGTAGATTCATAGCTTTCATCGATCTCTTCCGAAACCTGCTGCGTTCTGATATAGTTTCTAAAAACAGAGACAATTTCGCTTTCTGACTTGAGCATATTTTTACGGGTCTCAAGCTTACTTTTCTCAATTTCAAGCTTAGCTTCCTGAATATTTCCTTTGTTACGGTCGAAAATGGGTAGATCCATAGAAACCCCCAATCCTATAAAGTCTTTCATAATATTCCCCCCACGGTCGTATCCAATGGAAAAAGCTACGTCCGGTATTTTCATGGCATTTTGAATCTCCAGATTTTTGGCGGCTAGCTTCTCCTTGTTTTTTGAGATCATGATATCAGGACGGTTTTCTTTTGCCTTTTCCATCCATTGATTCACTTCCAGCTCTGAAAGTTGTTTTTCCGGCATGACAAATGGGTCTGAAATCACCAGATATGGTTGAGAAGGCAGCATCAACAAGGCTTTCAATTCTACCTGCTGATCTTCAATTTCCTGTTTTAATGAAATCAGCTTTTTCTTGAATTCAATTTCCTGTGCTTTCAGACGGACATATTCAGCTTTACTGATATTTCCCAGCGTCAATTGATTGTTATAGGATTTTGTTAATTTCTCAATGGAAGCAATCTGTCCCTGATAGATTTTCTGCTGTTCCTGATTGTAAAGAATTTCAGTGATCGTATTTCTCAGTGTTTTCTTAAGCTCACGCAAAACTTCCTGCAGTTCATACTTCTCACCTTCCACTTCTATTTTCTGAAGCTCAATATTTTTCCTTCTCTTTCCGGCAGTCTGAATCACCTGCTCTATTTCAGCAGAGATCTGTGTATTTTTCCCCCAGTTTCCAATGAGTGCAGGCTGTTCTTCTATATCGTAGGTTCTCCATAAATTCACTTCACTAATGCTTAATTTAGGATTGGGCCAGTATTTAGCCTGAACAGCTCTTGCTTCTGCTTGTGAAATTTCAAGCTTCTGAGCAATAAGGTCCAGGTTTTTAGCCAGAAAAATAGTCTCAGCTTCCTTTCTGCTGATTTTCATAGTATCTGAAATCTGCGCGGAAAAGAAACTGAAACAGTGAATATAAAATAGGGTTAAAAATAGCTTCTTCAAGATCTTTTATTTTAAGACCACAAAGCTATTCGTCTAATATTAGAGGGAATTTTAAAGAAAATTAAAATTCGGTTAGTTCAACATTAGAGTTTGATTAGAATGATTTTAATTTCCGGGAATTGTGTTTGAATAGTAATGTTTGGGCTAAAGCCAAATGATTTCGGATATATTTTGTAAGCGGGTTAAAACCCGCTCCTATTGAATATTTTAAAACACGAATAATTTCACCAATAACACGATTATGAGTGAACCGGAAATTGAAGAAGGACAGTCGTTCCGGCGTTGACAACAGAATCAATTTTCATTATAATATGATGATGATCGAAGATACTTTTTGAAAGGGATAAACCAATTCCGCTTCCTTTCACTGTATCTACATTTTTTCCCCTGTAGAAAGTTTCGGATATTTTAGCAAGATCTTCTGTAGGAATTCCTCGTCCTTCGTCCCGAACTTCAATATACAGTTGATTTTCTTTTTCAGACAAAGTAAGCACTACAGGTTTATCGTAAGAATATTTAACCGCATTTTCAACAATATTATACATAGCAAGGTAAAGCAGTGTTTCGTTTCCGGGGAATTCCAGCAACGCAGGTTTTGTTACCTGAAGCTGTATTTTAATGGATGAGTTGTTTTCTTTTGCCTTAGGTTCCAATTTCTCATAAATTTTCCAGATCAGCTCATCCACTCTCATTTGTTTATGGGAAGACTCAAGCTTTGTCATTCCGGACATCAGCAAAAGATTGTTGAGAATATTTTCAATCTCGTATACATTTTCTAATGATTCTTTCGCTACTTCCCTGTACTCTTCCGGGGTACGATCTCTTTGAGCAAATACTTCCAGATTTCCGGAGATAGCAGCCAAAGGAGTTTTAAACTCATGAGAAACATAATTGATAAAATTCTGCTGCAAAAGAACATTTTCAGAAATCCTTCCCAACAGTTTATTATACGATTTAATAAGATCTTCAATCTCATCATTGGTATTGGTAGAAGTAATTGCCGTAGAAATATTATTGTATTCCACTTTATTGATACGCTCTACAACATTTGAAATAGGCTTATAAACCACCTTTGAAAGATACCGGCTCAAAAAATAAATAGCCAGCAAACCAATCACCAATACCGAAAGCATAATAATGGCCAGCCTCAATATTTGGGATTGAAAAGAATCATTTGAGGATTTTACAAAAACTACGAAATCCCCCTGATTGTCCGGATAAAAAATCCCATAATAGAATTGATTATCAGACATAAACTGAATTCCTTTATTAGTCCTGACAGACTGCAAATGGGAAAGCTTTATATTCTTATCATTAAGGTTATGTCCAAAAGTAACTTCGTTATTCTGATTGTAGACCGCTACCCTGTTATTCTGAATCAGATGATTGTATTCTTTCTTGATCTGGGCATGTCTGTCTTTTGGAAGTTCATCTTTTTCAAGATAATAAATAGCAGAAATAAGCGCCGTATTCCTTAGCTTTTCAAAATAAAAGATCTTGGTACTGTCATAATACGCAAAGAATATCACCGCAGATGTGATGATAGAAACAATGCCGAATGAAAGGCTTGAAATAAGGGTAAACCTGTTTCTGAGCGTCATTTTCAGTCTTTGATTAAATATCCGGTTCCTTTTACAGTATGAATAATTTTCTGTTCGGTTTCGTCAATTTTATTTCGGACATAGGAAATATAAACATCCACTACATTCGTTGTATTATCAAAATCAATTCCCCAAACTTTATGTAAAATCTGAGTTCTGCTCAATACCTTATTTTTATTCTCCATCAGGAAAGTAAAAAGTTTATATTCCGTAGGGGAAAATTCAATTTCTTTATCATTCTGGGTTACCTTATGCAGATCGGTATCAATGACAATATTTCCGCAAGACAGATATTGATCTTCCTTCTGGTAGCTTAATTTATTTCTTCTGGTTAAAGCTTTAATTCTTGAAATCAATTCTTCAAAATGGAAAGGTTTTGATAAATAATCGTCGGCACCCATATCCAGCATTTTGATCTTATCATCCGGACTGTTCAAGGCACTTAGAACCAAAATCGGAGTATAATTTCCTTTAAATCTTATAATTTGTGTTAACTGCATTCCATCCAAACCGGGAAGCATGATATCCATTAAAATAAGATCAAAATCATAGGTATGAAGAAATTCCCGGGCTTTTTCCCCGGAATCTGCAAGGGTGAGATTATATCCAGCCTCGGAAAGGCCTTTAATCAGGAAATTGCTGATTCTTTGATCATCTTCTACCAACAAAATATTCATAATTCTCTGAAATTTCCTATAAATATAAGTATTCTAATTAAGAAAGGAAGCTGGAGACTGGAAGAGAGAAGCTTTAGAGCTCTATCAAATGGTACATCTATATTTTAAAATACCAGAACAAACAACTAGCATTGCTCATAAAGTTTCCAGCCTTTTTTCATAATTTTGGAAGATGGAGATGATATATTTAATTATTGGATTTATTGCCGGTGGCTTACTGGGTGCTGTCATATTATATTTTGCACTGAAATCATCAATGGTTTCAAGAAGTTCTTATGATGAGTTGAATACCCTATCCATTAAAAATCAATCTGATCTTGAAAATTCCAACCTGAAAATTCACGAGCTTACTCAAAATATTAATAAAGAGAAAGAAGCCAATATGCTGCAACAGGACCTTCTGGATGACCTGAAAAATGAATTTTCTAAAATCTCTGCAGAATATTCTTCTTTAAACATCCAGTTTCAGGAATTGAAGCAAATCAATCAGCGACAGGTATCTCAAATAGAAACTCACCTTATTGAAAAGCAGACTCTTTTTGCTAAAAACGCTGAGCTTTCTGCTAAGAATGAAGGGCTACAAAAATCTCTTGATACCCAAAAAGAAGAAATTATTAAAATCCAGGAAGATTCTAAACTTCAGTTTGAAAATCTTGCCAATAAAATTTTAGAAGAAAAAACAGAAAAGTTTACTGCTTTAAATCAAAATAACTTAAAAAATATCCTTGAGCCTTTCCAGGAGAAAATAGCTGATTTAAAAAACAAGGTCAACGAAGCCTATGAAAAGGAAAACAAAGAACGTTTCTCTCTTGCTGAAAAAGTAAAAGAACTGGCAGAACTGAACCAGCAGATTTCTGATGATGCCAAAAAATTGACCCGCGCGCTGAAAGGAGAAAGTAAAACGCAGGGAAATTGGGGTGAGATGATTCTGGAGAGTATCCTGGAAAAATCAGGATTGGTAAAAGGAAGAGAATATTTTCTGGAACATGAATTACGGGATGAGGATAACAAGGCTTTATTCTCAGAATTTTCCGGTAAAAAAATGCGTCCGGATGCTGTTGTAAAATATCCGGATGAAAGAAATGTCATCATTGATTCTAAAGTATCTTTGACTGCTTTCACAGAACTGGTAGACGAAACTGATGCTGATATTTATGCCATAAAAGTGAGCCAGCATCTTGGTTCAATTAAAAACCACATTAATCAACTAAGTCAAAAAGCATATGATGACTATGGAAAATCATTAGACTTTGTGATGATGTTTATACCTAGTGAGCCCGCTTATATTGCAGCGATGCAGGCAGATCAGAATCTTTGGAATTATGCCTATGAAAGAAGAATTCTTTTGCTTAATCCAAGTAACCTGATCACTTCTCTTAAACTGATTGCTGATCTTTGGAAACGCGAGTATCAAAACCGAAACTCCATAGAAATTGCAGAACGCGGTGCCCGACTGTATGACAAATTTGTAGGTTTTGTAGAGAACCTGGAAAAAGTAGGACGAAATCTTGACCAGGCTAAAAACGTCTATAACGATGCTTACAAACAGCTTCATACCGGAAACGATAACCTTGTGATCCAGACTCAAAAATTGAAATCGCTGGGAATTAAAAATAAAAAAGATCTGCCGCAAAGCCTTATTGACAATAGCAATCTCATTGATCCATCAGAAAGCTAAATCTCTCAGAATCCGCTAAACAACTTAATATTACCAAATAAAGTTTTGCTTAAAATTAACCGGAAAAGCCTTTTTATCAAAACCAGAGAAGTTCAATGATAAATTTTGCATAATTTTGCGGAATGTTGATAGAAAGTTTTCAAAACGAAAAAATAAAAAACGTCACTAAGCTCCTTACTGACAACAGATTTCGTAAAAAATCAAAAGTTTTTGTGGTAGAGGGCCAGCAGGAAAATGAAAGGGCAATGCAGTATGATTTTGAACCGCTGGAATTCTTTATCTGTGAAAATATCTTTAAAGGAACACTTCCCGATGGAAAAATACATTATGTAAGTGAAAAAGTATATGAAAAAATAGCTTACAGAGGAAGTTCTGAAGGAATTATCGGGATCTATAATGCAAAGGAAACCCCACTTTCCTCATTTGTTCCTAAAGAAAATTCTACGGTAATTATTGTTGAAGGAGTAGAAAAACCCGGAAACCTGGGAGCTATTCTGAGAAGCTGTGAAGCATTTGGAGTAGATGCACTGATTGTTGCTGACGGAAAAACAGATTTCTATAACCCTAATGTGATCAGATCAAGCGTGGGATGCCTTTTCGGAATGGAAGTATATCAGGCTGAAAATGAAGAAACGTTAGAATTCCTGCAGAAAAATAGCTTCAATATCTACACTACACTGATGGATGAAAGTGCAGAAGATCTTTATAAAAGAGATTTCACACAACGTTCAGCAGTATTATTCGGTACGGAACATTCAGGATTGAGTGATTTCTGGATCGGAAAAGGAAAAAACACATTGATTCCGATGGCCGGAAGTATAGATTCATTAAACCTGAGTAATGCCGTAGCGATTACCTGCTATGAATCTTTAAAACAAAAGAAAGGATAAATAATATTTGACTAGTCCTTCTGACTTTGTTATTAATGTATTGCTTTCGCCTTTAGCTCGCAATGACTAAGCATAAAAGAACCGTCTCACTGGGTGAAACGGTTCTTTTATTGTTAAGCGTATGCTAGAATTATTTCTTAGCAGCGTCTTTTGCAGCATCTTTAGCAGCGTCAGCAGCACCTTTAGCAGCATCAGCAGCTCCTTTAGCAGCTTCTCCAGCTCCTTTAGCAGCATCTTTAGCAACTTCAGCACCAGCAGCAGTAGTAGCAGCAGCAGCATCTTTAGTAGCTTCTACAGCAGTAGTTGCAGCAGAATCAACAACTTTAGCAGCAGAATCAGAAACTACAGCAGCAGAATCAGCTACAGTAGCAGCAGCAGAATCAGTTGCTCCTTCAGTAGAAGTAGCTTCAGTTTTTTTACAAGCAACTAGAGAGATTGCAGCGATAGCAGCTACGAATAATGACTTTTTCATAATAAATTAAATTTAATTTTGTTAATATTGTTTTATAAAATTTTCTTCTGTTCTGTTATTTGAACAAGACAAAGGTATAGCAGTTAGAAAATTTGTTTATGAAAAATAATTGTAATACCTTTGTAAAATAGTTTTACAAAAAAACATAACTGATAATCAACAATTTAATTATTTTTTGAAAAATTGACAGATTTAGATCTATTACACTTTGAGCAGCTAAAAAAGGATGTTCAGGGTCAATACTTAAAAGAACATACCCCTTCGCAGGATGATATATCCAAGTGGAAGGGTATTGATATTATATATTTTCAGGAAGACCTGCGCAAAAAAGCAAAAGGTAACATCAGTGAAAAGTCATTTTACACCTATTTTAAAAGTTCACCGGTTACTAAATTACCAAGGATAGACATGCTCAATTTATTGAGTATTTATGCAGGTTACGACTCTTGGTATGAGTTTAAGAAGCTGCACCTTTTTGCGGGTGAACTGCTGCAGGAAAATGAAAATCCGGAGGAGGAAGAAATCAATGAACTTGAGAAAACAGTTTCTGCGGCCCCTGAAATTCCAAAAACTGAATTTCAGCCTAAAAAAATCGAAAATACCACTACAGAAAACATTGATTTACAAAAATCAAATACTGTAAATCAACAAGTTAACCAAAACAAAAGTACTGCTCAGGAAATTGAAATTTCACCTGCTCCACCTAAGAAAAATTTCTTCAAAAAGAACGCCTGGGCATTGGTTACTTCTGTTTTAATTACAATTACTGGTCTTTTAGGATTTAAAGACGTTCTTTTCTCTAAAACTTATAAGTATTGTTTCATCGATAAAGACAGAGGAGTTTCCGTAATCAACACGTTAGAAATAATGGTGGTGAAGGAAAATGAATCTCCATTGATGTATAAAATAAAACCTGGTGAGTGTTTTTATTATTCTACTAAGGATAAAAATTTGAAAATGCGCATCAGTGCTCCTTTCTATGAACCTTTGGAAGTCAACCGAAACCTTGAAAATGCACCTGAAGAAGAAAAAATAGAATTAAAGCCGGATGATTATAAGATGGCGGTGTACTATTTCTCGATAAAAGACATCAAAGGAGGAAATCCGGACGAACAGGTTGCCCTTATTAAGCAGAAAAGAAATCAGCTGGAAAACCTTATCAGCAGTAATGCCGTGATCTATCAGGTATACGACAATGATACCTATGGAATAGAAAGACTGGATAAACAGAAATACATTACCCTGGTAACGACTCCAACGACTTCACTGAAAAACCTGAATGTAATAGAAATGAAAAAGGATATCAAAGGTAAGATTGTATCCATCAAATTTAAAATTGCTACCACAAATGAAAAGAATAAGTAATTTTTTAATTTTCACCGTACTTCTGACACTATTTATTGCCTGTAATAATAAAACCTCAGAGGTAAGCGACCTCGATAAGCTACGAAACAGCAACAATGAAAAAAGTTATCCTGCAGTGCAGATGGACAGCATGCAGGCGATTAATTCCATTACCAAACAGAAAGTTCAGGAACTTTTTGACCTGTCTACCCTTTACCTGTCAGGAAACAGAAATACAGAAATAGATACTGTCATTTATTCACAAATGGAAAGCTATTTCCATAAACCGGATTCTTTGACCTTTAAAAGATTACTGAAGGAGCTGGATAGCATGAAAGTGAAAACAGCAAAGGTGAGCAATCTGAATGTGTATAAGGAGTTCTATAAAAAAGATACATTGGACTATGCCAAGTTTAATGTGGAATATTTTGATAACAAAAACAAATCTTTGGGAAGCTTTGAAAAGAACGCACAATATATACTGTTGTCTACTTCCAAACTCAAAAAGGAATTTAAATTCTACTTTTTAGATTTCTATTCCCAACCGCTTAAGAAAGACAGTACTTCAGTAGGAGTAACTAAATAATCGACGGGAATATCTTTTTCCCAGACATCATCCACATATTCTTCGGGGTCAAAGTAATTGACTCCGATTTTTTTGGCCTCTGCAGATATATTTTGGAATAACCCATCGTAAAAACCTTTACCATATCCTACCCTGTTTCCTTTTCTGTCACAATACAGCAATGGCGTTATCACATATTGAAAATTATTTTCACCCGAATCTTCATTGGAAACAGGTTCCGAAATCCCCCAACTGTTCGTTTCAAAAACAGTCTCTTCAAAGATTTCTATACTAATAAGTTTATCACCTACAATTTTAGGAACATAAACACGGATATTTCTCTTTAAAAAATACTGAATGAAGATTTGAGTATCAATTTCTTTTCTTGCCGGAATCGGAATGAAAATATGCACTTTCTCTCCTTCCTGAGGGTTAAAATGATGAATGAAATTTTCAAAAATTTTCCCAGATAACAAGAAAGCCTCATCTGGAGACAAGGCTTTTCTTTTTTGAGTATATTTTTTTCTAAGCTCAGCTTTTAGCATAATTATTAAGTTGTTTTGACTGAAATAATTGTTACCCGACAGGCTTTGAAGTTTTATTGTTGACTATGCGTTTTGCACAATTCTGTACAGCTTATCAGATAAACGAACTCTGAATGGAAGCTCAAAAGTAACCTGATCTCCGATGTTTGCAGTTTCGCAAGGACCACCGTTGGCATAGATTTCAGTAATGGTTACTTCCTGTTCTCCTGTTGTAGGACCGGAAATTAATACTTTATCTCCAACTGACAAATCTTTATGTTCAATTAAGAACTGTGCAATTTTTGATTTTGAGAAATAATGCTCTGCTTTTCCAATCAATTCCTTTTTAACAGCAATTTTCTGACGGATATTCTTTGTTTCAGCTTTTGCTAAAGGTTTATCAGATAAATCTCCTGAATTTTTGAATTTCAGGGCATCAGATTTTCCTTTTCTGAATACTTTATTTCCAACCTGCAGTCCCTTTCTCAGTTTCACCTGTTCATCCCAAGGCAGATGAATTGTATCCAGGCATTCTGTAGAACAGCAGTTTTCCATTGCTGCTTTACATTCATCACATTGGATAAATAAAAGGTGGCATGCATCATTAGCACAGTTGGTATGGTTATCACACGGTTTTCCACACTGGTGGCATTGTGAAATAATATCGTCTGTAATTCTTTCCCCTAAACGGTGGTCAAATACGAAGTTTTTACCAATAAACTTACTTTCTATTCCTTCTTCTTTGATCTGGCGGGTATACTCAATGATTCCCCCTTCCAATTGGTAAACATTTTTAAAGCCCTGATGTTTGAAATAAGCACTGGCTTTTTCGCAACGGATTCCTCCGGTGCAGTACATCAAAAGGTTTTTATCTTCTTTAAAGTCTTGTAACTGTTCATTGATAATCGGTAAACTTTCCCTGAAGTTTTCCACATCCGGAGTAATTGCTCCTTCAAAGTGACCTACTTCACTTTCATAGTGATTTCTGAAGTCTACAACGATTGTATTCGGATCTTCAAGTAAATTATTGAACTCCTGAGCTTTTAAGTGAATTCCTTTGTTGGTAACATCAAAAGTTTCGTCATTCAAACCGTCAGCAACAATTTTATTTCTAACCTTAATTGTCAATTTTAAAAAAGAATAGTTATCCTGGTCAACAGCGACATTCAAACGGATTCCTTTCATAAAATCATAAACTTCCAGCGTATTTCGGAAAGCCTCAAACTGATCTGCAGGAATACTCATCTGAGCATTAATTCCTTCTTTTGCTACATAAATACGGCCAAGTGCATCCAGTGCATTCCAGGCTATAAATAATTCGTCGCGAAATTTTTTGGGATCTTCAATTTTGGCATACGCATAGAAAGACAAAGTAAGGCGGTCTTTACCGGCTTCATCAATAAGTTGAGCTCTTTCTTCTGCGCTTAAGGTGTTATACAGTTGCATGCTATAAACGTTTTAAGTGAGAATAAAATTTTTGCAAAGATAATCATTTTTGAATTAAGTATCTTTATGACACAAATCACAGGAAGTTAATAATGAGCCGTCAACATTGAATAATTCGCAATAAATAATGAAAAAAGGACCTATTTTATATGTTATTACTGACATATTTTCTTTAATTTTTTTTTAAGTATTGTTAATCTTGGCATTAACAATTACGACATAAGGTATAAAATGACATAATAGCCGTTAAATTTTAGTTAAAATTGAAACATAGCATACTAATTGCTTACTTATTTAACATTAAATTTGTTTACTCAAAAACATAAAAAAGAAATTAATTAATAAACAAGAAAGATATACAATGAAGAGTACTTTAAAAAAACTATTACCATTTGCAGTAGTAGGAGTAATTTCCGGAGCTACTACCGTTGGAGCCATACAATATTTAGGACACAACTCCAACAATGGAGATCAATCTTATTTCACAACGTCCGCACCTAATACTTCATTCGCAGGAATGAATACGGGAGCTGTAGGCGACGATTTTGTGAAAGCAGCCAAAACAACCGTTCCGGCTGTAGTTACCATCAAAAATTACCAAAGCAGGACAGCAAGCAGAGCTTCTGAGCAGGATTTATTTGACTTTTTCTTCGGTGATCCTTTCGGAGGAAGAGGCCAGGGCCAGCAGAGACAGAAGCAACAGCAGGCTCCTGACAATATGCCATCGGGAATGGGTTCAGGTGTGATCATCTCTCCGGACGGTTATATCATTTCCAATAACCACGTGGTAGCAGGTGCCAATAAGCTGGAAGTAGTATTAAGCAACAAAAAATCATATATCGCTACCTTGGTAGGAACCGATCCAAATACAGATATCTCTCTATTAAAGATTGAAGAAAAAGGTCTTCCTTACTTAAATTTCGCGAATTCTGACAATATTGACGTAGGGCAATGGGTTCTTGCGGTAGGAAATCCACTTGGATTAAACTCTACGGTAACAGCAGGTATTGTTTCGGCTAAAGGAAGAGGGATCGGAATTTTAAGCAGCCAGGGAAAAGCAGCTAACCCTATTGAAAGCTTTATTCAGACAGATGCTGCGATTAACCCGGGTAACTCAGGAGGAGCCTTGGTAAATACAAATGGGGAACTTATCGGAATCAACTCTGCAATCCAGTCTACTACAGGATATTATCAGGGATACGGATTTGCAGTTCCTTCTAACTTAGCCAGAAAAATTGTTGAGGATATTAAGAAATTCGGAATTGTACAGAGAGGGTTCTTAGGAGTTCAGTCTCTGGATCTTTCAAATGATCAGTTGGTAACTTCTTATAATCAGCAATATAAGACGAACCTAAAAGTAGGATCCGGAATCTATATCACAGGATTTGGTGAGAACAGCGGTGCGGAAGATGCAGGCTTGAAAAAAGGAGATGTTATCACAAAAGTAGACACCTACGATATCACAGACTTTGCAGATCTTTCTATGTCCATCGGAAGCAAACGTCCGGGTGATAAAGTACAGGTAACTTATTTAAGAAATGGTAAAGAAGGTACTACTAATGTAACGCTTAGAGACCAGAAAGGAGGTACTTCTACAAGAACAAAAGCGGATCTTAGTGTAACTGAAAAAATCGGATCAGAATTCCAAAGCATTGATGACAGAACGAAAGCTTATTACGGCTTAAATAGTGGAGTTGTTGCTAAAAATGTTATAGAAGGAAGTGAAATGGCTAAAGCAGGAATTGTAGACGGTTATATCATCACAGAAATCAATGGTAAGCCTGTAAATTCACAGAAAGATGTGGAAAGTTTACTGAATAAATTCTCCGGAACTGCACAGATAAAATACATGGACGACTACGGAAGAAATTACCAGAGAGGATTTAAAATGCCTTAATAAGGAAACTAAATTAGTTTTTCATATCAACAAAAAACGCTGCAGAAATCTGCAGCGTTTTTTTATTATTTATTTAGGCTTATTCATTTTTTCAGCAATTCTTTTCTGCTTGTTCCGCTCATAAATGACTTCTACAATTTTACCTCCAATCCAGGAAAACGGAAAGAACGTAAGGAAAATAGAGATCTTATAAAATGTAGGATGGTAAGGAAATATAATCACATCCAGCATCGCGATAAAGAGCATAATAAAACCGATCAGAATAGCATAAGCTACTTTAGCATATTTAACGATGATAGCCGTTGCCACTCCTCCAATGGTAGTTCCCAATCCGGAAATAAACAACAGGAAGCCGAAAAAGGCCTGATCATCTTTCATACTGAAAAGAAACCTCTGCCAGTGCTCAAACGGAGCAAAAGCATCAAAAGTAACCCATTGCGGAAAAGCCCTTATACCAAGAGTAATAATAAGCCCTGCAATACCAAGACCTAGCAGAACCGCAATTGTATTTCTTATAAAATTCATTAATCCTGATGTGCGATCATAGAAATTTCGATATCCACATTTTTAGGCAGGCAAGAAACCTGTACTGTTTCACGGGCAGGATAGCTTTCTGAATCTAAGTAAGAAGCATAGATATCATTCATTACAGCAAAATCATCCATACTCTTAAGGAAGATTGTTGCTTTTACAACATTTTTGAAAGTCATTCCGGCTTCAGTAAGAATTGCTTCAAGGTTTTTCATTACCTGGTGCGTTTCTTTTTCAATTCCTTCTACCAGTTTACCAGTTGCAGGATCTACAGGAATCTGGCCGGAGATATACAAAACTCCGTTTGCCATATTAGCTTGTGAATAAGGCCCGATAGCTGCAGGTGCATTAACTGTGTTGATGATTTGTTTCATAGCGGATATTTATTTTTTTTCTAAGGTCATATGTCATCACTTTTGCCGGTAAGAAAATTCTGCCAGCAGTGATTTCATTAGAAACTATTTTGGTTGCAAATATAAAATTTATATTCTCAAATCCCAATCTGATATTAGAAAGGTGCATTAGGCTGAGTAAAGCTTCTGTCTTTGTACTTCAAGGCATCACTTAAGATATTGGCTTTGATACCGATAAAGAAGTCATACACTTTATACTGTCCGAAAGGAACCCAGTTGAAATTGATCGTAAAGCTTCGCTGATCTCTTGAAAAACCAATTCTTGTATACGCCAATTCTTTAGTCACCATATCATAATGTGTACTTCCTGTGATATTCCAGAAAGGAGTCAGCTTAAGACTCCCGTCTAATCCTATGGAAGCAATCTTATTGGCAAACCTGCTCAGTCCTTTTGAATAGGCATAATTGGCACTGATGTTTAAAGTCCATGCCTGATCAAAATGGGCATAATGATCATCATCAAAATAATAATTTTCATTTCGGACCTCTCCCTTTGAAGAATATTTTTTAGCATAATCTGTTTTCTCTCCAAAAATTTCGCTGCTTAAAGGATAAGACAGCTGAACATTGAATCCCTGTACACTGAAGTGCCCGAACTGTTCTGTTCTTACCCCGGTATCCTGGCCGGAAGAGAAATCGATTTTATAAGGTTCCAGTGCAAGACTGGTATTTACCGTAAGCTTATTATTAAAGAATGAAGACTGTCCGTTGATTGAGAAGACAGACCAAGGGTGATCATTAGCCGCAAAGTTGTAGCTTCCTGAAAGATTTAAAGATTCAAATATCTTGATTTTTTTCACTCCTGTAGAATCACTCTTGGATTTTACTTTCATCTCGATATTGTTACCGATATTGAAACCTAAAGCTCCCTGCATGCCACTTGACGGACTTCCTATGATTCCTTTCTCGAAAATAGAATAAGGAGTCAACGCTCCGGTTGCATTGTAATAATTTTTATAATATCCGAAATTAGGACTTGAAAAATCCGGAGAGTATGTAAAGCTGACACTTGGTGTCATCATATGTCTTACCGCTTCTATCGCAGACCCTTTTTTGAATTTCATCATTCCGAAAAGTGTGGTCTGAAGACTGGCAGAAGTAGAGAATGTAGAATATCCTGAGAAGTTCTTATTGATCTCATCCACTGTTACATTCTTTACCGGGTCATAGAACCTGTTCAGTGTTTTTGTAGTCAATGCATTATCAATATTGGCACTTAAACTGAAAGTGAAATATTTTGCCACTGTAGTATTGGTAGCCAACGCGATATTGTTTTTAAGCCCCGTTTGCATTTTGTCCCACATTTCTTTTTTAAACAGTTCGTTTTCCTGAGTATTAACGAAATTGGTAAGGTTGAAACCTGTATTCACCGTAATATTTTCAAGAAGTCCCTGTCTTATTCCTGTTCTTGATTTAAACAGATAAAACTGGTTAATTGCTACGTTCATCTGTGGAAGACGAAGATCTGCCAATCCGGTTGCAAAGTTCTGCGAATAAGAAGCCGTTCCTGTAATTGTTGCCGGAAGTTTCAGAAATCTTTTGGTAAGGGTTACCGTAGAGTTCTGCTGGGTATTCAATACATTCTGGTTGAAAATATAGTTGTTGTTAAGCGGGTTGTTATAAAACTTTGTACTTACGATATCCACAGAAGCACTGAATGTAAGGAAAGGATTCGCTTTAGAATCCTGGGAGTGCGTCCAGTTGATTCTATAGGTACTGTTTTTGGTATAATCATCCAGCCCCTTAATACCTCTTACCATGGTTCCGATATCCGCTGTAAAGTTTCCGGAGTAACGGTACTTCTTCTGATAATTTACCTGAGGCCGTAAGTTCCAGCTTCCTTTTGTGTAGATATCAGCAAGAACCTTCAGGTCAAAGTGTTCTCCAATGGGCTGGTAATACCCTATTCCGTTAAGGAAAAACCCTACATCTTCCCTTTCCCCGAAACTTGGAATCAGGATACCCGCTGCCCTTTTATCTGAAAACGGTAAAATAGCAAACGGAAGATAAAGAGGGGTAGGAACCTGCTCGATAAACATTTGGATAGGTCCTGTAACGATCTGGGATTTTGTTTTGGTTTTAATCAGCTTGATATTATAAGCCCTCATAAAATAATCCGCAGCCGTATCTTTTTTCTTAATGAAATAATCATCCGTGGTATAATCCGCTTTTCTCATCGCGAATACAGAGTCGTTATATTTTTTGGTTTTCTGGGCTATAATTACTCCTTCACTTTCTTCTGTTCTTGCATTGAAGGCGATGGCCTGTTTGGTTTTTGTGTTATAGCTGAACTCGTTGGTTTCGTATTTTTTCCCAGCCTGTGTAGTGATTACAGGCTCAATAATTTTTCCTAAAGAATCTTGCTTCCCTCTGGCGTAGATCAGATTTTTATTATCATCTATTGAAATATAGTCTGCATCAATCTGCATATCCTGATACTTCACCTGTGCATTTTTGTTCAGAAAAGTCATCTTTTTGGGGATGTCTCTTCTCTGATCATCAGCTTTTGTGCGAAGAACATCTTCCAAAGTTTCTTTTTTTACAACTATGGTATCCTTTTTGGAAATAGTATCATTAACCGCATTTTTAGGCAATTTTTCAGGAGTTTTCTGTGCTAAAAAATTGTTAAAAATTAGGATAATTAAAATTTGTAATATATTTTTGAGGACGGTTTTGGCCAATTTTATTATATATAATTAAGGCCCAAAATTAATATAATTTTTATAACTGTAAGATGCACAAACAAAATTTTAAAATAATTTTATCATTTCTCCTTATCCTTACCAGCAACTTTATTTTCTCTCAGAAGAAGTTTACTATCGTTCTGGATGCTGGACACGGAGGAAGTGATCATGGGGCCAACAGGACCTATTCTGATATCGGAAGAGTCGCGGAAAAAGACATTACACTTGCCATTACGTTAAAAGTAGGCTCAATGTTAGAGAAAAACAGAGATTTCAAAGTTATATATACCCGTAAGATCGACGAGTATCCCTCTCTATCTGACAGAACCAATCTGGCCAACAGGAGCAAAGCAGATCTGTTTATATCGATTCACTGTAATTCTTCCCAAAGGCCTACAGCTTATGGTACAGAAACATATGTACAGGGACCTAACCAGAATAACGAGAATCTTGAAGTAGCCAAAAGGGAAAATGACGTGATCTTCCTGGATGAAAAAGATAAGCAGACCTTCGGATCTTATAACCCTGATTCTCCGGAGTCATTGATTGCCTTAAAACTTCAGCAGAACAAATATCTGGAATCAAGTCTTCTTTTGGGAGGATTGGTAGAGGATAACTTTGTAAATAAAGATAAGCGTTCTTCAAGAGGAGTTTTTCAAAAGAACCTTCACGTTCTCCGTATGAATGCCATGCCATCTGTACTGATAGAAACAGGTTTCATCAACCATCCGGAAGAAAGTCATTATATTGCTTCAGACAAAGGACAGACTGAAATTGCAGAAAGTATTTACAATGCTATTATTGATTATAAAAAAGCAGTTGACAGAAAATCCGGCGGTTCTATTGCTGTCAGAAAGCCAGAGCCTGAAAAACCGGCAGAAGTTCCTTTGAAAAATGATTTCAGAATTCTATTGATGAGTTCACCTACGAAATACAATGAAAATGATCCTGCCCTGAAAGGACTGAACTATATTCTTACTCTTAAGGAGAACGGACAATACAAGTATTACTATGCTGTAACCAATATGGCTTCCGTAAAAGATATCAATCTTAAAACAGCCAAGGATGCAGGCTTCAGAAATGCTTTTGCCGTAGGATTTATGCCTAATCAAAGGATTAATATGGGGTATTACACCATTGAAGTATACTCCGGAGATAAGCTGAATGGCAATTCTTACATCCTTCAGAACCTGAAAGACGTAGAAAGAGAGAAAGACAATGGCGTTTTTTATTATACCTATGGAAAGGTGTACACGTTGGAAGATGCAGCAAAACTTCAAAAGGAGCTTGAAGCTAAAGGCATCAAAAACACCGTGATACAAAAAGTCTATAAATAATTAAAAAAAATAATTTTGAAGTTAAAAAGTTAATGATTACTTTTGCAACCTCAAAATTTGGCCTATTCGTCTAGTGGTCAGGACTCAAGATTTTCATTCTTGCAACAGGGGTTCGATTCCCCTATAGGCTACCAATTTACAAACCTTTAACGAGTCCGTTAAAGGTTTTTTTATGACCTAATTTTCGTTGTATTTTATTTTCAAAAATTAATCCGGATATTTTTTAAGAACTCTATTAAGGTTAATATTCCCAGGATTTTTTATCATGTTCTGACAAAATCATTAGAAATTGTGACATTCTAACAACCTGAAAATTACTATCATTATAATATAGAGCCTTTACTTTTATTGTAAAAATCCATTCCCTTTATGTTATATGTCACAAAAGCATTATATTTGCAAAAATTTTAGCCATGGTTGGTTACCCAAATATGGCCGCATTGATGAAAAATAATATTGATAAATCATTGTTTGTAGTTTTCTACAGGCTACCAAATTTTATATCATGCCGGATTTAAAAATACAAGAAGCGAAATTGCTTTTTAAGAAAATCCACTCTAACCCAAAAAGTTATGATTTACAAATCAATGAAGACGGGATTACAGGCAGAGATGATAAAATCAGTTTCAGACTTTACAGGACTGGAGAGAGGGTTGCTTTTGAAGTAACAATTGACGGACTCACTTTCACCAACACCACTGGAGAATGGAACAATGCATTGATCATGCTGGGAAATACGATCAAAAAATTAGAAAAAGAACAAGAAAATTTAAAAATAGAACAAGCAATAAATAAACTAAGAAAGTACCTCTCAGAAGAAAATTAAAATTTTTGAAAATAAATTTGGTAGTTTTAAAAAAAGTTTATAGTTTTGCACTCACATTTAAACGATATGGCAAATCATAAATCAGCACTAAAGAGAATCAGACAAAACGAAACTAGAAGACTTCGTAACAGATATTACCACAAGACTGCTAGAACAGCTTTAAAAGCTTTAAGAAATGAAGAGAACAAAGCTGCTGCTACAGAACAACTGCCAAAAGTTATCGCTTTATTGGATAAATTAGCTAAGAAAAATATTATCCACAAGAACAAAGCAGCTAACTTGAAAAGCAAATTGACAAAGCACGTTAATAAATTAGCGTAAAAATATAGCTGGCCCGTTCGTCTATCGGTTAGGACCTCAGATTTTCATTCTGGTAAGAGGGGTTCGATTCCCCTACGGGCTACTTACATCTTATAAAACCACTGTAACAATAGTGGTTTTATAAAGATCACAGTAGAAAAAAGCTATATTAAAATAAATCTAACCGGCCCGTTCGTCTATCGGTTAGGACCTCAGATTTTCATTCTGGTAAGAGGGGTTCGATTCCCCTACGGGCTACAAGATTAAGAGTTGACACTTATAAAAACAAAAGCTAACACATTATTTCGGTAATGGAAGATAGAGGGCCCGTTCGTCTATCGGTTAGGACCTCAGATTTTCATTCTGGTAAGAGGGGTTCGATTCCCCTACGGGCTACAAAAGGATTTTTTCGAAAGTCCTTTTTTTTGTTTTATACATACATTCTGGCCATCTTTACCCGGAAATATCTTATCTATTTGATCACCAGATCTCCCAAATTACCACACTACCCTTCCATTTTGGGAATTCTTCATTGAATTACATCTAAAAATATCAACAAGAGATGCTCTTCAATTTTGCATCTGTATCTTATACAATCCAATTGAATCAACAGTCTGTGTTACCCTATAACACAGGTATATTAAATTTCATTAAAAATATCACCAATAATGGAAATATTATTTTTTACTTGGTCTATTAATTCTTAAATTTGGCTAAAACTATTCACAATAAAATAAATAACATGAAAATTAATTTACATTCGGGGAACTTTAAGGCTGGATTAATGGCTTTATTTTTATTTTCAGCCAGCACATTATCTTTTGCACAAAACAGAATTTACGCACACGCTCAGAGCTCAGGAGTATTTGGAGTTGCATGCCTGGGATGCCACATCGAGAATCCTTTGAATGCAGTTGGGTATAACGAAGATGACTATTCAACAATGGTGTTGGGAACAGCTTTGTTAGGAGGAATTCAACAAACACTGATTTTCCCTGACCTAAGATCAGACACAAGACTGGTTGTAGGAATCGGGACAGACAACATCCCGTTATCTGTACAGTTATTAAGCGGAGTAACTCTTGAAACCATGAATGGAGGCACTTCTAATGACGACCGCAGAACAATAGATGTAAGTCTTCTTAAACTGGGAGCAATACCCAACAGAGGAACAGTAGAATTCAAGCCAACAAAACCTTATGACGGGATCAGAATAGGTTTAACGGGAGGTGTATTAAGCCTGGGCGGAGGATTCAGAATTTATTATGCTTATCAGGATCCATTGATCAGCATTATGGCTCACAGCCAAAACGGTCAGGTTACTCTTGGAGGAAATGTTTCGGTAGAAGGTTCAGAAGTCACATTATTCAACACATCCGGAAAAGAAGTATTCCGCTCTACATTAAAATCAAACACTTTTGAACCCAGACAATCTGAAGGCGTTTATATTATGAATGTGCAAACTAAGGAAGGAAAAACATATTCGCGAAAAATTTTAATTAAATAAACGATACGATAAATGCGGCAGACTTTTGAGCTGCCGCTTTTTTTTGTATTCATTTTCAGAGAAATACACAAAATAATTTCATTAAATAAAATAAATTCATAATTACAAATATCAACAAATTATTAACATTTCACATAAATATGAAATAAAATAAGCAACATAATCAATTTATTTATAAATTTACAAAAAACTAAAATCCAAAATTTTCTACATATGAAAACTTATTTATTACTTGGCCAACGCACAATGAAAGCTGCAGTTTTGGCATCATTCCTATTTTTAACAAGCACAATGTCTTTTGCACAGATTGTGAAAACCTATGCAAGCAGTCAAACCAATCAGGTATTGGGAGTATGTTTAGGCTGCGGAGTACTGAATCCTCAAAATGCATTGGGAAGTAACGAAGATGACTACTCAACGATCCAGGTTTCAGTAGGTCTTTTGGCGAGAACGGAACAGACTTTGATCTTCCCAACGACCAATATCGCCAACAACACCAATAAACTTGTCATTGGTATTGGTTCAAATGGTACTCCACTATCTGCTCAGGTATTGGGAGGGGTAACAATTGAGACATTCAATGGGCAGGTTTCCAACAATGACGCTCAAAATCTTAACAGTAATATACTCAACCTTGGAGCGGGAGACCCTAGCAAAGGTGAAATTGAGCTTACTATGAATATTCCTTTTGACCGTATCAAAATCAATGTGAATTCAGGATTACTGAGTATTGGTGGTGAACTTAGAGTATACTACGGATATCAGTACAAAGATCCGTACATCAATTTCATGGCACACAGTGAGCATGGACAGTTTACTCTTGACAAAAATATTTCTGCACAAGGTTCGGAAGTTACTCTGACCAATACTTCAGGAAAAGAGGTATTCCGTTCCAAGCTGACATCCAATACATTTGAAACAAAGCAACCACAAGGAGTATATATTATGAACCTTACTACAAAAGAAGGAAAAACATACTCTAAAAAGGTAATCATCAAATAAGGAAAATCTATAACAGATCAAACCCGGCAAGCTTTTCAAGCTTGCCGGGTTTTTTATAGGGGTAATGTATTATTCTACATAATAAAAATATTTCTATCACTTCATTAAAAACCCTGACCAGTTTTGGTCAGGGTTATATTAACAAGATTTATCTAAAATAGTATTAGTTTTTGATTACTTTTTGTTGATATACTGCTTTATCTGTAACTGCTTTCAAAATATAAATACCTTTTGGAAGTGCACTTACATTGATTTGTCCGTTGTTCAGCTGAACATTAACCATTCTTCCTGAAGCATCATACATAGAAACATTCTGGATTTTCTCCTGAGTTTTAAGAGTAAGGATATCGGTAACCGGATTCGGGTAAATACCGAATTCAAGTTTCTTCACTTCAGCGGTTGCCAAAGTAGTTCCTAAACTGTTTACACTCACCGTTTTTTCAACCACCTTACCGTTTGAGTTAAAGCTGATCACGATATCAGAAGTTCCTGAAACAAGAGGTGTCAAAACCAATTCATCATTCTCATTAATCGCTGCGGAAACTGCTGTAGGATTATTGTTTGATTTGATAGATTTTACTACAGATACCGCCATATTATCAGCATCGGAAACTATTGTTTTCAGATCTATTGCAGTAGTACTTGCAGCTGTAAGCTGTGAAGGTAAAGTATTGCTTACCACAGGAGCCGAATTATTGGTAAATACCGTCAGTGAAGGGAACCAGTAGTAATCATTCAACGTTTTTGTATTGATAAGAGTTCCGCTCATATTATAAGTATGGATCCAGTTTTTCTGATAGTGTGCACCGTATCCGCTTTCTGTTGTATTCAGAACAAGTTCACCAGTAACAGGGTTTACACGAAGTGCCGCACCATAAGGAATTTGCTTAAACTGTCCTGTCTGCCCGGGAATGGCAGCAAAGTTTTCGTTAAATGTTTTCGTTGTTACGTCAAATCTTACAATCTGTGTTCCTGAACTCCAGCTGCTGATTGAATTGATCCAGTATAAAGCATTTTCTTTATTACTGGCTGTAAATCTCCCTGCATTCCATGCTCCCCAGTCTCCGATATATTTGGTAGTAGGAATATTATAAACCTGTGTTGCAAAGGTAGTAGGATTGATGCTTATCAGCTTCTGATCCTGAATCCCCCATACACTTCCGTCTTTAGCCTGAACCACTGAGTAGAAACCTCCTGCAATTGTACTGATCACAGTATCTGTATTAGGATTAATGACTAAAATCCCAACTCCCTGCTTCACCGCAAATACATATTGTGAAGTACGGATCATATTTCCAATCTGGCCGTTGCCACCTGTTCCGGCAATCAGGGAACCTACCTGCAGATTATCAATATTGAAAAGAACGATTCCGGTAGAAGTACCAATATATCCTTTATGTTCGTTCACTCCCACAAATGATCTTCCGTCTCCACCACCAATCGTATTAAAGCCGGCAATTTTCTGCATAGTCTGTGCATTGGCAACCACAAGTCTTCCACCTGGAGTATATTGAGTATCTCCCCCATCGGCAGCCTGTTTTGATACAAAATAGAATTTATCGCCATAGATTGTTCCGTATTGTGTAGTTGCACCGAAAGCCTGATTATTGTTTGCGTTACTGTACACGCGGTAATTGATCTGACCGTTATTATCAATGAAGTTTACAGAACCGTTGGTATGACCAAACCATTCTTCGTTCACCATGAAATATCCGTTGGTAAAGTTGTTGGAAGCTACATACGGAGAAACGGGAGTAACGGTAGAGGATACAGGTGTTTGATTAAAGCCTACATTAAAATTCCACACATCCCATGAACCGTTTTCCAATACACGTGAAGAAGCTCCTACGCTAGAATATCCGAAATCAGCATCTGCAGGATTCTTTACCCAATAAGACCAATATCCGTTAACTGTCCATCCGGACTGCCAGTGATCGTTAGCGGCATCTACGATGGTATAGCTGTCAAAATCATATGCTGTAGTATTGACAAACCCATTTACCGGATATAACGGATAAGTGGTATTTCCACTTTTGATCAAAGCATTGGTATCTTGACCGTTCAGGTCAAAACCAATTCCTCCAACAGCTGACCCAAATTGTGTTCCCTGATACAGCAATGTGTATAGTCTGTGATCTGCCTTAGCAATCGCTTTAAGCATATCTTCACCTGTAGCATTTCCGTCCCATTTGAATCCCCACACCATCGCATCAGGATTTTTACTGTCATTCCACTGTACTACAAAAGCAGCCTGGTTAGCTCCCGATCCTACCCAATACTGGATATCAGAAAAACTGATCGTAGTGGTGTTAAGATTGCTGATCCCTGAAATATCATTTCTGGGAACACCCTGAACTTTTATCTGTGCATTTGATACGCATGCAAACAGAAAAAGCATCATAAAAAGATAAAACTTTTTCATTTTTTATTAATTTAAATAGATTGAATTATTATTTGAAATGTAAATCGTAAGCTCCTGCCACTTCTGTAGAAACTTCACCCAGCCAGCCAGCTTCCTGATTGACTCCTGTATATATTTTCATAAAATCAACTCCGGGAAGTTTTATATATTTCCCGCTTCTGTCTACGGCCCAGGAAATATCAATATTGGAAGCTTCATCATTATTCGGGGCATTATCAGCATATCCGAAATCATATGATTTCCCTACCCAATAGGATCCGTCCCCGTTCTGATCGTAAAAATTATTCGCCAGTCGTGTTCCGGAAAATCCGTAAGAACTATCGGTAAACCATAAAGGATAATAGCTTTGCGCGTGGAACGTATTTTTTGTTTTAAAACCCTGATTCCCCAGATTGTCACTCCATTTTATATATTCTACATCGGTCTGCCAGAATTCGGTTCCGGGTACGGGAGTTTTATTTTCATCAGGCTTATGATATGTGATACTGTAATCTCTTACGGTTGCGTTTTTAAAATATTCGCTGCCTGCAATTTCGTACCATTCATCATTATCCGGTTTTCCATTTTTGTTTCTGTCGTAGGCTACCATAATAATTCCCGGTTCACAAGAGCCGGAACGCTGATCAGCAGCATCATTTCCAAAGAATGCATTCCCCAGTACTTTAAAATCCCTTCCATTCAGATTGGGAATCGTATGATCAAAACCAAAAACCACATATCCGCCATATCCGCCCAGGCTGATCATGGTAGAATTACCTCCCACCAATGATTCATTTGCTTTCTGAAGCATATTTGCAGCCGTATTTCCAGGTAAATATTCCGGGATTTCATTCATGAACTGTCCTACAGCAGGACGAAACTCCAATACTTTAGCGATATATTTACTGTAAGGTGTTTTTTCTTTGGTAACGATGATTTTAGAGTGATAAACCTGTTCATTCCCTTTATTATTAATTTTTAAAGTCAAAGGATAAGCCTCTGCCGTTGGACTGATAAATTCAAGTTCTGAATTCTGAGAGATAATGGAATCATTGATACTCCATGTAACGGATCCTGAAGCATTGGTAGGAATATTCAACACTCTCAAACGCTCAATGGTATAGGAATCATCAAGACCATTAAAGGTAAATTCATCCTGATCATCATGTTTACAGGCTATCACTCCTACAAGGAAGATTGATAAAACTCCGATTTTTAAATAAGTAAAGGTATTTCTGTTCATTTCTTAAGTTTGGTTATTTGTATAAAAAAGCGAAGTGAGCCGGAATATTTCCGCCCTCTGTCTTCCATTTAAAATGTCCGTTTTTATCAAAGCAGTACACAAATCCAAGAGAAACATAATTCCTGGCATCTGTGATATAGATATCTTCTGTGATTGGGTTTACAGCAATTCCGTAAGGTGTTTTAATTGCAGTTTCGTATTCTTTATCAAAAATTCTGTTGGCAATGATCTGTTCTGTTTTTACATCGATTATCCCAAAGCTCTTTTTATAGCTGTGGGTATTGTAATTGAATTCGTTTCCGTAGAAATAGAGTTTATCATTCACTATTGTCATTTCATTCACGGCGAGATGGAAATCTTTCTTGACAATCCCCGTTGCCGCATCTATAAGGTATAAGCTGGAAGGAATGTTATAGTAATCTCCTCTTGAGCTTACATACAGATCACCATAATTGTCTTTTTTAATATGATGAAGATTGATCGCAACATTTAATTTCTGAATTTCAGTAAAAGTGTTCAGATCAATTACTGAAACAGTATTATCATAATCGGGAGCTTTATATCCTCCGGAATTGGCAACAAACAATGTATTCCCTACAATTTCCATTTCTTCAGGCTGATATCCCACTACCACTTCACGCTGGATAGAAAGAGAAGTGGTGTCAATTTCCACCACTTTTCCCTTGGGTGCTTTTGGATTAATTGCTACCGGACCTGCATAACTGCTGGCATATGCTTTCCCGTCTTTGAAGGTTAAATAACGGCAGTTTTGTAACGGAATAGAAGTGATACGTTTAGCTGTTTTGGCATCCAATACCTCAATTTTATTGGAAACATTGACTACGATATATAGTTTGCTTCCGTAAACTTTGATATCATTTCCTACATCTCCCAGTTCTTTTACTACATTGGGATTAATTTCTGCATAGATGTTCCTGTAATAGGTTCCTTTGGTATAATCAAAAAAGTCCAGCGTACATTTATTGCTCCCCATATTCCCTTCGTTCAGCATATAGAATCCTTTTATTGCTGTATTTTCTGAAGGAAGTCCTTCCACTACTTCCTGACGGACGATGATATCATCCGTACGGCATGAGGTAAGAAAAGCTAAAGCAAGAAACAGAAAATAAAAGTTCAGTTTTCTCATAAGGTGAAGTTTAGAATAAGTTTAAAATTTCTTCCCGGCATCGGATAATTGATGACCACATCATAATATTGGTTGAAGATATTATTCATCTCAAGGCTTACTTTAAACTGATGATCCGCCCAGTTGAATTTTTTCTGAACAGAGAGATCATGAGTATACCAAGGCTGTACATAATTGTATTGAATATTATCCTGGTTCACATCATAGCGCTTTCCTACATACATTGCGCTGTAATTGAAGCTCCAGTCTTTATAATCGGCCATCAGTGCAAATGATCCGCTATGCCATGGTGTGTAAGGAATCTGATTTTTGTAGAATGTATCTTCCGGATCTGTCATATCTCTTGCACTTTGATAGGTATAAGAAAGTAATGGCCTAAGTTTTACTTTTCCTAACTGCATTTCTGCCTGAACATTTACATCAGCACCAATAATCTCAACCAGACCAAGGTTCATCATCAGCCAGCGGAACATACTTCCGTTAGGAGCGGCGACAATTTTATCCTGTACTTTGTTGTAATAACCGTCTACTTTAGCATAAAAAGATTTAAAGAAATAATTGTTATAGTTTTTCTGGTAGGTAAATCCCACATCATACTGATTGGTAAATTCCGGCTTCAGATAAGTGTTTCCGATATTCGTGTAATATAAATCATTGAAAGTGGGCAGTCGGAAAATTCTTTTATAGAAAGCTCTGAGGGTAAGCTCAGGAATTATTTCAGGCTGGTAGCTCATAAATACAGCGGGTGTCCATTCTCTGCTGTCTCCCGGTCTTTTATTTTTCCTTACTTCTTCGAAAGTAAATGTTCCCAAAAGGCTTCCCAGAATTTTAAACCTGTTCCACTGGTAGGTTGTTGCCAAAGCGACTAATGTTGTATATCGTGTAGGATAGGAAAAGTTATCAAGGTTGGCATCCAGATTATTGTACTGAAAATCTCCACTCAGACTCACATCCCAATTGGGTGTGATAGAATATATATTGGATGAAGAAAGATAAACTTCTCTTTGAATATAGACATTATCCGTATAAATAATAGATTGCGAACGAACGGTATCCATAAAATGGGTATAATCGTAGGCAAATTTTGCTTTCAGCTGTGTTTCAAATTTTGGGAACAGTTTTTTCCGCAGGTTGGCCTGTACGAAATAATTTTCATCGGAAAGTCTGGCTCCTCTTCCTCCAAAACGGCCGTTCACAATAGGTGCCGGCATTCCGCGGTCTGAAATATAACCGTAGCCACGGATATTCCAGCTTCCGTTATTTAAAATTCCATTTAAAGAAGTTTCAAAACGTTTTGCCTTAATATCTGAATCCTGTCTTTTTGCAATGGTATCATAAGCCTGCTGTCCATCAGGATATTTCTTGGCATACCGGAATCTGTAAATTCCGTCACTTTGCATAAATTCTGCGCTGAAACTGGCAGAAACCCGGTCTGAAATTTTCTGCTCTAATCGGAATGAAGGATTGAAGAGATCAATAGAAGCACTTTTGGCTCTTATCACGAGATTGGTTTTCCTTGTTCCTTTAAACACAGGAGTTTTAGGCTGTAAATAGATAGATCCGGAAGAACCGAAATCTTTTGCCGGCTGGAAAATCTCGCTTTTCTGTCCGTTGTATAATGATATTTCTTCAAGATCATCCAAAGAATATCTTCCGAGGTCGACTAGGCCATTTTGTGCATTCCCCAGTTGAATTCCGTCATAGAAAACCCCTACATGCTGACTTCCAAGACTTCGGACGTTAATGGTTTTCAATCCTCCGATACCTCCATAGTCTTTAATCTGAACTCCAGAGAAATACCGCAGCGCATCTGCTACAGAATGACTGTTCAGTCTTTCAAGTGCTTCCCCTTGGATGGTTTGGGCCGGAATGATTTCTTTAAAATTCTTTTTGTAGAGACTGATCGCCTTGATGGATTCTTCCTTCAGCGTGTCATTTTTCTTTTTTTGGGGATATAAAAGCTGAGATGTGATCACCAGTATTGTGAAAACAGCTTTATAAATTGTAGAAGTAATTAGTTTTGTCGTCATTAGCTCATTTAGGATAATGATGACGCTAATGGGTATAAGAATACAACGACAAAGCACAGCTGTCACTGCACAGAATCATTGATGTCCTAAGCTTTATTCCACGAAAGCGTCAAACGATTATTTTCTGGCAGGTCTTCTGACTTACTCCATTTTTGAAATCCTTCCCATTCCTGAAAACAGTGGATATATTCTTCAAAAACTTTGGTGCGGAGCTTACAGCAGCGGGTCTGTTCCGGATTTTCACCGGATTCCCTTTTAAGAGCTTTTTATGGCTCACCAAATTCCGGCAAAGATAAAAAATTATTCCTAACCCCCAATTAAATTCATGATTCATAAACAATTAAAGCTCCCGAAGGAGCTTTGACATTATTAAAAGGGGTTTTATTTTAAATTCCGATATTCAGGAAAATACTAAATCTTGATTTTGCTTCAATATCTCCTCCTGCCAAATGAGTATACATCGGAAGCATCACTTCACTTCCCAGGCTCAGTTTTTTATAAGAAGCTTCAAATCCCAGTTTCCCATACAAAGCACTTCCTGCAGTATTGGGCAGCGCTTCATCAAACTGTTTATTCTGTGCATACACTTCTCCCTGCACTCCGGTTTTTACAGAAAAGATTGACTTTTCGTTTCCGGCAACCTGATAAAATCCTGTTGCAGCATAGTTCCACAGGTTTCCGAAATGGTAATTTTTCTTATTTTCCGTTTTAATAGTATAATCTGTGTTAACCAATACAGCTACTTTATTCTTTTGAAATTTATAATTCAAAGCCGCCTGGTAATCCCAGCTTCCGGTTCCCAATTGAAAACTCGGATTTACGCCGGATGCACCTTTCTCATCAAATTTCCCCAAGGGAATTTTCACTCCCAAGCCTCCGCTTATGTGATGGAAATTATCTTTAGAATTCATCAGCTGGTAGATTCCCATCAGGTTCAGATCACCAATTCCATTGATTTTAATATCTCCCTGCATAGTTTGCTTTTCATGGAAATGGAAGGGCAGACTTGCATAAACACTCAGTTTTTTAGTCAATGGAATTTTTCCCCAAAGCTGCAAAGTATTGAAATACTGATCTTGGGTAAGGTCTTTTACAAATAAGTTTTCCTTTGCTTTATAATGCTGTGCAAAGTATTTGATTCCGATAAACTGTGGATTCAGTAAAGATTCAAAACCGGATGATCCGTTACCGGCTGCACAGCCACAAGCATCACAGTCATCATCAAAATCAAATCTGCTAAAGGTTTCCGGTGCAGTATACATGCTGTCTCTAACCACATTGGCCTGGTTCAGGCTAAATACCATTAAACTTAGTATTGCTATAATCTTCTTCATGTTTTCTATAAATTATTCTGCAAATTTTGGATTGGAGATAAAACGTTTATCTGATAATGTTTTCAGGAAGGCAATGATGGATTGCTTTTCCTGGCTGTTCATGGCAATTCCCATATGGCCATTCTGTTTCAGCTGAGGATCGAGATTGGGATTATCTTCTACCTGGTCCGAATAGAAATTGAGCACAGCCTCTAAGGTGTAAAACCTTCCGTCATGCATATAAGGTGCTGTATATTCTACATTTCGCAAGCTTGGAACACGGAATTTCATCCAGTCAACCTGATTGAGAGAAACTCTGTACCGTCCGGCGTCTTTGAACTCCGTATTGTAATACATTCCTGTATTTCTGAAGCTTTCATTGGTAAATAATTCTCCGCTATGGCAAGAAGCACATTTCTGATTAAATAATGCCATTCCCTGCGATTCTGCTGAAGTGAGCTGCTCTTTTCCCTGCTTGAATCTGTCGTATTTTGAATCTGCAGAAATTAAAGAAGCCATAAATTGTGATAATGCTTTTAAAATTCTTTCGCCGGTAATGGTTTCGTCTCCATATGCTTCTCTGAACAGCTTTTTGTATTTCTGATCATCTTTAATCTTTGAAATTGCTTCCGGTATCGAACTGTCCATTTCATTAACATCTGTAATAGGACTGATGGGCTGTTCATTAAGGTTATGAATCACTCCGTCCCACATGTATCTTTTCAGAAAAGCCATGTTCTGAATGGGCGGTGCATTTCTGATTCCTATTCTATCATCTACCCCATGACTTACGGTATGGCCGTGATGGGTAAAAGCATTTTCCTGAATATGACAGAAACCGCATGAAATGGTATTGTTTCTGGAAAGTCTGCCTTCATAGAACAACTTTCTTCCCAACTCCACTCCATTTTTAGTTACCGGATTCACCGATTGATCAAAAGTCATTTCCGGGAAATACGAAGGAAACTGCAGATTGTAGGCTTCATCTTTTTCCAACGGCTGGATCACCTCATCGGAACAGGATATACAGCTCAGGAATAATACAAGCAGAACCAATATTGTCTTAACAAAAACATTAATCATTGTGAACGTGATCTACTTTAAACATTTTTGTAAGATTGTTGGTAACGTCTATCAGGTGCTGGTTTGACCCCATCAGCATATCATTGGCTGTTGTAAGTGTCAATGCCTTATCTCCGCTTAAAAACTGGTTCAGATCTGCAAGAATATGAACAGAAGGACGAATTTGTCCTGTCACTCTTGCTGTTGTTGGAAAATTCAATGTGATTTCACGGTATAGGTCAGGCTGCTCATTAGCAACAACATTTCCCATATTTCCGGTATGATTCATAAATTCCTTGGAAGGAGCATCATTTCCATATTTCCCTTCCAGTTTTACAAAAACATAACCGGCAGCCCATGACCATGTTAATCCTTTCTGCTTGGCTTTTGTCCAGAATTCGGCTTGCCCGTCCTGTCCCAATAAATAGGCTTTCTGGCTGATTCCCAATCCGAATTTTATTTTTTTGTAATTATTTTTCGGAACACCATCAAGGTTAAGGTAGATGATTCCGGCTACCGCATCGGCCTGATCTACGATAAAAGCCCCTTTATCAGGATTGTTTTCATTGTATTTAAATTCATTTCCACCTTCGTCAATCAATGTGATATTGCTGATGATATATTTTAAAGCCGAAAAATTATGCTTTTGTCCCTGGGAAGAAGTCTGAACCGTCTGATTTAAGACAATATCTCCTACATTATTAAATCCGTTTTCAAATTTGATCTGAAGTTTTCCGGGAGTGGTATCCTGCGGATCATCATCCCTGCTGCTTTCACAGGATACAAAAGAGAATAAAGTAAAGGCAATAAAGAATAATGATAAAAATTGAGAAATTTTCATTGTTGATTTTTTAAGTTGAATACAATTTTGAATGAGTTATTTGAATGTGAAAACATTCTTTTTACCACAAAAGGCACAAAAGTTTTTACACTTAAGTTTATTAAGTGATCAATTTTATGCACAATAAGAACACTTAAGCTTTTTAAAAATCTTTGATTCTTAATTGAGGTAAGCTTTTGTAACTTTTGTGGTTAAATAGTGATAATTCTAACTTAAAAAACCGGCGGTTTGAAAATATGGGTCAGAAACAGAAAAGAATAGGCTGTTTCGTAAGTGAAGTTGAAATTGAAAAACGGTCGTTTTTCAGTGGTAGTAATCTCTGTAGTTTCAGGCAGGATATAGATATCAAGAATTTTCTGTCCTGAATTTTTGAGTTTCTGGAAAGGTGAAGATTCTGAATCATTGGTTTTAGCCAATTCTTTACTCAGATAACATTTTCCGTTACAATGAATCTCCGGCCTGGATTTATTAATACAGAGCGCTTTAACGATATAATCATAATTTACAGCATACTCTACCAATGGCACCAAAGGTCTTAGCACCATATAACAAGTAAAAAGTATGCTGTAAAATAATTTCATCAGATTATTTCTTGCTTATCGCTTCGTCATATCTTCTGCTGATCTCCTTCCAGTTCGTAACGTTCCAGATAGCGGTAAGATAATCTGCTCTTTTGTTCTGATATTTTAAATAATAAGCATGTTCCCAGACATCAATTCCGAAGATAGGAGTTCCTTTCTCTTCCACGACATCCATCAAAGGGTTATCCTGGTTAGGAGTAGAAGAAACAAACAGTTTCCCGTCTTTTCCTACAGAAAGCCATGCCCATCCTGAACCGAAACGGTCTGCTCCTGCTTTAGACATTTTTTCTTTAAAAGCATCCATACTTCCGAAAGTTTCAGTGATGGCTTTTGCCAATTTTGCAGAAGGCTGTGTATTTTTCTGAGGGGTAAGAACGGTCCAGAATAATTCGTGGTTGTAATGCCCTCCCGCATTATTTCTTACTGCAGCAGGCAATTTTGAAGCATTGGAAAGAATCTGAAACAACGTTTCTTTTTCCTGTGGAGTTCCTGCAATTGCTTTATTCAAATTGGCTGCATAAGCTGCACCATGCTTTGAATAATGAATTTCCATCGTCTGGGCATCAATATTCCCTTCCAGAGCATTATAAGCATACGGCAGAGGAGTCTGCTTAAACTGAGCCAGTGCAAACTGAGCCGCGAAAACTGCGCTTAAGGCAGCTATTTTCATAATCTTCATAACTTTTTTGTTTATGGTTGAACAATGTTTTCTTCTTAAGCTGGAAGATGAGAGATGGAGGCTGGAAGTAATTCTCTTGAATGTATAACTTCTTCAACTTCTATTTACCTTTACAGCCATCTCAAAAATCGCCGGAGCTGCATCGTCTGGAATAACTTCCAGCTTCCTGCTTCACGCTCCCATCTTCCCTATTTCAATAATTTCTTAATATCCTCAATCAGGATTTCTCTGTCAGGGTGATATTTCCCGGTCAGCATTGGTGTTTTACCTTCCGGATCGTCGTAATTCAATCCTGAGTAATACAGAATCGGCATATTTTCTTTGTTGTATCTGCATCGGATATTTCCGTCCTGATCTACCAGTGCAATCATACCGCTATGGTTCAGACTTTCTCCTTCATCTTCCTTGTCACCTACATAGATATTAAATTGATCAGCAAGATTACCAATATACGTACGGCCTCCTGTCAGGAAATGCCAATTGGGAGATTTTGCCCCTATTCTTTTCGCATGTTCTTTCAATGCTCCAGGGGTATCATTTTCCGGATCAATACTGATGGAGATAATACCGAAATTGGGATCATTGATCTGATTCTGAATCGCCTTCATATTGGTATTCATTACAGGGCATATTGTAGGACATTTGCTGAAGAAAAATTCTACGAGATATACTTTTCCCAGCATGTCTTTATTGGTAATTTTTTTACTGTTCTGATCCGTCAGTTCAAAATCAGGAACTTTCATCACGGTATAAAGGTTCTTTTTAAAATATCCCATTCCTACCCCGATTCCCAGGAAAAGCAATGCAAATACCGCAATGGGTATGATCACTTTACTTTTATTTGTGGTCTTCTTATTTTTGGGCATATCTTTCAGGGCTTTTTTTGAATTCACCTTTGCAGGAGACACTGCAAAAACCGTACGTTTTATTTTTATATACAGCAGTATCTTTTATAGATCCTGCAGTTTTCATATGGCAGATGGGATCTTCATCATTCACAACCTGTATATTTTCCAAGTTTTTTCCGGAAGAGTCCATATGGCTTGCGTGCTTTACCTGAGGGGTTTCTTTGGCACACGACAGCAATGAGATTGACAGCAAAGCAGTCAAAATAATAGGAGATTTCATTTTGATGTTAAATTGAAATTAATAATGTTAAATAAAGTTAGAAACAAACCCAGATTTCCAATTAATGAACCACCATTCTAACATACAGAATTTTTGATAAGAATTCAGATGTTTAGTATTCATTTAATTGTTGGGATGCCTGTAACAACTTAATTGCAAAAGTTTTAAAACTTCTGTTCTATAAACTAAAAATATAGTTTACAGGAATAATTAAGCTAAAGGAGGATGAAATATCCTGGAAAAGTATTCTGAAGAGTGAGAATTGAAATAGCTTGAATCCGGAACTTCAGTAAGCAGCTCCGAGTTCAGTTGAGAGGAGAAGGAAAGAATATCATGAGAAATAAAAACATCTAATCCTGCAATCTTTATCGTTTGAGAGCTATTGGACTGTTTTTCTGTTTTTGCCAGTTCTTTTTCCACATAGCATTTTCCTTTACAGGTTGATTGTGGTACATTCCTGTTCTCACACAGGTTTTTCACAATATAATCGTAGTTCACAGCATAGTTTACCAATGGCAAAACGGGGCGTATTGCAACGGTAAAAATGATGAATATGGAAATGAATAACCTCAACGATTTTGTTCTCTGTTACAAATATACTACTTCAAAATTGTTTTATAACAGATTTATGATGAATGTCATTATGCCTATCTACTGTTACCTATAAAAAACACAAAACTGTGCCTGTCACCGGAATAATTTTATCCCGAACTTTGAGTAAGACTTTAGACCTAAATAAAAATTTAGTTCTTTATATACAATTTAATCTTGTTGATAAAAGCTTTGCTGATGTTTTTTGGCGGAGCTTTTTTTATGTTTTTTGTTTTGTTGGAAATCGCAAGGACGCAAGTTTTTTTTAAATGCTTCCTGTTTTAAGGTGCGAAGATTTTATCCCCAATAAAATTTAAAACAAAAGCCCCACTGAAATTCAGCAGAGCTTTTATTGAATATAATTGAGTTGTGTTTATTATTTGCTTCTTAAAATTTCATCCTTTGAATTCTCACCGCATTTAAAATAGCCAGCAATGCTACTCCTACATCTGCAAAAACAGCTTCCCACATGGTTGCCAAACCTCCTGCTCCCAAAACCAGAACGACAGCTTTTACCGCGAAGGCAAGGATGATATTCTGCCAAACTATCTTTTTCGTTTGTTTCCCGATATTGATCGCCATTGGGATTTTGCTTGGTTTATCATCCTGAATTACGACATCAGCTGTTTCAATGGTAGCATCACTTCCTAAACCTCCCATTGCAATTCCTACATCACTTAAAGCAACTACAGGCGCATCATTCACTCCGTCTCCTACGAAAGCTACAGTCTGGTTTTTAGCTTTGATTTCCTTAACCTTGTTTACTTTATCTTCAGGAAGAAGGTCACCGAATGCATTGTCAATTCCAAGCTGATCTGCTACATATTTTACTACAGTTCCTTTATCACCGCTCAACATGGTGGCTTTTACATTCATTTTGTGCAAATTGTCTACGGTTTCTTTGGCATCTTCTTTTATGCTGTCTGCAATCGTGATATATCCTGCGAACTTTTTGTCGTAAGCTACTGCGATCACCGTGTACACAATGTTGGCATGGTTGATATCATAGCTGATGTTGAATTTATCCATCAGCTTAAAGTTTCCTACCAGAAGTTCTTTACCATTAATTGTTGCTTTCAATCCGTGCCCGGCAATTTCTTCTACATTTTCTAAAGGAATGGCGTGATTAATATCTCCTACATAATTGTGAATAGCTGTTGCGACAGGGTGGGTACTTTTACTTTCAAGAACATTCACCATCTGCAGGATTTCCTCTTTATTAAATCCTGGGCTCATACTTACTTCCTGAACTTTGAATACCCCTTCAGTCATCGTTCCTGTTTTATCCATCACTACATTCTGAATCTCTGCAATGCTGTCCAGGAAATTACTTCCTTTGAATAAGATCCCGTTTCGGCTTGCAGCACCAATTCCTCCGAAATATCCTAACGGAATAGAGATTACCAAGGCACAAGGACATGAAATTACCAGGAAGATCAATGCTCTGTACAGCCAGTCTCTGAACTGATAATCGCTCACAAAGAAATAGGGTAGTAAACAGATTCCTATGGCAAGAAATACTACGATAGGAGTATAAACTTTTGCAAATTTTCTGATGAATAATTCTGTAGGAGCTTTCTGGGCGGTGGCATTCTGAACCAGTTCTAATATTTTACTTAGTTTACTGTCTTCATAGGCTGTATTTACTTTAACCAAAGCAATACTGTTCATATTAATCATCCCTGCAAGAACGACTTCACCTTTATTTTTGGTGTCAGGTTTACTTTCCCCAGTTAAAGCAGCCGTGTTGAATGATGCTGAATCTGAAAGCAATTCTCCATCCAGCGCCAGTTTTTCACCAGGTTTCAACTGAATAATATCTCCAATTTTAGCTTCTTTAGCTTTCATTAGCTTGGGCTGATTATTTTCCATCACCGTTACCTCATCGGGACGCTGATCCAATAAGGCTTTTATGTTTCCTTTGGCTCTGGTGACCGCCATAGACTGAAACACTTCTCCTACGGCATAAAAAAGCATTACTGCTACGCCTTCCGGATATTCTCCGATGGCAAAAGCTCCGATAGTGGCGATGCTCATCAAAAAGAATTCTGAGAATACATCTCCCTTGATGATACTTTTATAAGCATCCTTCAAAACCGGGAATCCTACAGGAATGTAAGCCGCCAGGAACCATACCAAACGTACCCAGCCCGTAAACCATGCGGGTTTTATATAGTTATCAAAGGCGATTCCCAATAATAAAATGACGAAAGATATAATGGCAGGAAGAAACATCTGAAAGACCGTCTGATCTCCGGAGTCGTGAGAGTGATCATGCCCATCGTGGTCATGTCCGTCTCCTTCTGCATGGTTATGTTTGTGCCCTTTTGTATCGGGCTTTTCCGGGGTTGTACTACAGCATTTTTCCATAACTGAATATTTTTATACAAATGTAAAGATGTGACTGATGCAATGCTATTGCAAACTTTCGAGACAGTTTTCGCAGATTCCTTTGGCAAACAATCTTATTTCGTCTATCCTGAAATTGGTCTGTATATTTTCAGGGAAGGAAATATCTTCCTTACAGGTAGTTTGTTTGCATATTTTACAGTAGAAATGCAGATGCCAGTCTTTATGTGTTTTTTCATCACAATCGTCTTCGCATAATTTGTATTTTGTGGTGGTGTTCTCCTGAATGCTGTGAACAATTCCTTTTTCCTCAAAGGTTTTCAGTGTTCTGTAGATGGTAATCCTGTCAGCATTGTCAAAATGATTTTCTATTTCAGAAAGAGATAAAGCCGCTTCCTGAGAGCTTAAGAAATCATATACCAGAATCCTCATACTGGTAGGTTTGGTATTTTTATCAATGAGTTTGTGTTCTATATCTTTTTTCATTGTATGCTTTTAAATTTTTACAGATGTACTTCATTTTCTTCATAGCCTTCCTCCTCTATCTGAAAAGTGGTATGACTGATCTTAAAGTTATTAACAGTGGTATCCGTTAATGTTTTTAATAATTGATTCTGAGAATATCCCGTTTCCTTTACAACATGGGCACTCATTGCATTCACACTGGATGTCAGCGACCATATATGCAGATCGTGAACATTTTTTACCCCGGGAGTTTTTTCCAGAGATGTACGAAGTTCATGGATATCAACATCTTTTGGAGTTCCTTCTAGTAAAACATTGATTGCTTCTTTCAACAGCCTCCATGTTCTTGGAAAGATCAACAGTCCGATTGCTGCCGAAATCAACGGGTCGGCATAGTACCAACCGGTTGTCAGCATAATCACTCCGGCAATCATTACGCCTACTGAAGTAAGCATATCTGAAAGCACTTCAAAATAAGCACCTTTCATATTCAGGCTGCCTTCTGAGTCTTTTCTCAAAATCATCATTCCGACAATATTGACAATCAACCCGATTCCGGCTACAATCAGCATTGATTTACTTTGTACTTCCGGCGGATTCTGAAACCTCTGATAAGCTTCAAACAAAACATAGATCGAAATCCCCAGTAAAACAACAGCATTCACTACTGCTGCCAGTATTTCAGTACGGTAATATCCATATGTTCTGGAAGGATCTGCTTTTCTTTCTCCAATTTTGATGGCTATAAATGCCAACAATAATCCTACCACATCGGTGAGCATATGAGCGGCATCGGCTAATAATGCAAGACTATTGGTCATGATTCCGCCAATAACCTCAGCAATAAGATAAGTTCCACTAAGGCATAGTACGATCAGTAAGCTTTTTTTATGTCTGCTTCCTGCAGAAACGGTTTGTGTTGGTGTGTTTTCCATATTGTATGTATGGTTTAATTACATTTCGAAATAAGATGTATTTTCTTTTTTGGGTGGAACATTTTGTTCACCGATCATCTGTCTGATATTGATTTCTATGGTTTGTGCCAGAGAAGTCATCGGAGTATCTACAGGACCATTTTCAAAAGGATCCTGCATAATGATGGATGTTTTTTCAATCGCAATAAAAGTCACCGGAACCAGGAAAGTAATTGCAATTTCTACCAGCAGCTGTGAATCATCAAGCCCAAACGGAAGTAGGACCGCAAAAACATAGATCAGAATATGTACTAAAACACTATAGGAACGCGGAAAAACCGTATTCTTCAACCTTTCACATTTTCCCATACTGTCGCAAAGTCTTGTGATGATGTCGTTCAGCTGCATCTGCTGGAAATCTGTCAGTCCTTTAGAAGCTGCAATTTCTTTCAACTGTTTTGAGTGTTCATCCAGAATAGCATTGGGAATATTGGCTCCTTTAATCTGATGTTTATTGAGATATTGCTGTACTTTTTCAGAAAACGGAAGTTTTCTCAGCGATTCTCCAAGGGCATAGGTCCAGATGATCTGCCTTTCGGCAAAATTCTTTATTGTTTTATCATCTCCGGCAGGCATAAACTGAATGATCAGTCTCACAAAAGTTCTGGAATCATTGACAATGGCTCCCCAGACTGTTCTGGCTTCCCACCATCTTTCGTAGGACTGGGAAGTCCGGAATGCCAACAGCAATGATACCGCTGTTCCCAGCAATGCAGGAATATTCAAAGGCAGTGAGATTTTACGAAACCACGGCAATTCGTCCAGAAGACCAATGGCAATGGCAAATATTCCGATGAACAGAATTTGGGTTTTTATTTCACGGATGAAATACCAGACTGATATTTTTTTGTTTAGTAACATAATCAGAGGATTTATTAAAAATTCAGGGAGATACTCTTTACTTTTTTCCTGCCGTTTTTATTCAATAAAAATTCCGTAAACAGCTCTAATGTAAGGATAAAAATCGACATTTTCCAGGTTCCGATGCCTTCATTAATGTTCATCCTCTCCTGAATTCACCAGTTTCGCATTGACAAAGAATGCTCCTTTCACTACTATTTTTGCATTGTCCGGAATACTTCCTACCGGAGTTATTGCGGTATATCCCATATCAGATGTTCCTTTCACTATTTCCATTTTTTCAAAGTTTAAAGTTTTCGGATGTGGTTTGCCTTTTTCTTCGTGTTCTTCTTCCACTTTTTTATCAGTCTGAACAAACACGTAGTATTTACCATCTGCTTCTACAATAGCCTCTGTAGGAACTGCCGATGTTGTACTTTTATCAAGGCTTACAATTCCGGTGATATTCATTCCATCGATCAGTCCGGACTTGTTCCCAATTACCTCACAATGCATAGAGATGGTTTTACTTTCGTTCTCAAAAGAAGATCCTATGCTGTAAATTCTTGCGTCGTATTCGGTTTCCGGATTGTTGGTCAGTTTAAAATGAACAATCTGCCCTACTCTCATTTTAGGAAGATCTTTTTCAAACACCTGAAGATCGAGATGGATAGAACCGTTATCAATTACTGTGGCAACGGGAGAAGAAATATCTACATAGCTTCCGATCTGCGCTGTAATACTGCTGATCGTTCCGCTGATAGGTGCTGTGATCACCAGACCGGATTTCATATTTCCATTGTTTACTTTCCCGGGACTTATTCCCATCATCTGAAGCTGTTTCAACAGGGAAGCTCTTTTTGTTCTTAATGTTTTAAGTTCAGCATCGGCACTCTGAAGGTTTTTCTTCGCTCCTGCATCATTATCAAAAAGTTCTCTCTGCCTTCTGTATTCCTGTTCTGCATAGGTGATTCTGCTGTTTGTGGTCAGATAATCTTCCTGAAGCTGGATGTATTCCGGATTGGCAATGGTTGCAATAACTTGTCCTTTTTTCACGATACTTCCAACCTGAATATTGATGGTTTTGATAATTCCTCCGTACAGCGAAGTAATGGTCGCTTTATTACTATTCGGAACACTGAGAAGACCATTGGCTTTTATAGTAGAGGTCAGTTCTTTCATTTCTACTGTTCCTAATGCAACTCCTACGGATTTCATCTGATCTTCTGTAAGTGAAGCTATCGTCGCTGGAGCTTCTTCATGTGCAGATTCTTTCTGCTCTGTTTTTTCAGGAGCCTTTTCTTCTGCGGTTTCTTTTTTTCCACAACTTGTCAGTACTAGTGAAATCAGGATAAAGGGTATGATATTATATTTGAGTTTCATATCTAAGAATGTATTTTGTCTGATATTGTATTTCAGCACTTTCATATTATTTATTAATGATTGAATTAATGGTCACTACAGATTGGTTCACCTGTTGGATAGATTCCAGGTATTTCAACTGAATATTAGTAGCTGTCTGGAGGGCAAAAAGATATTCCACATAAGAAATTTCTCCTGTTTTATATCCTAACTGGGCTGCTTTTACGATTTTATCAGCATTAGGCAAAGCCTGGCTTGTGTAATAATCATACTGCTGAATATCCTGCTGGTACTGGCTAAAAGCATTGTCCAACTGTGCTGAAAGTTGTTTCTGCTGCATTTTCGCATTGGTTTCTGCAACCTGTCTGTCATATTCCAAAGCCTGAATTCTTGCTTTTGTAGCCCCAAACGTCAAAGGAATTGCTACTCCTACTGTTGCCGATTGAAAACGTTTTCCTGAATTATAAAAATTTTCCTGTCCGTTAACAGTATGGAAGCCTATCAAAGACTGATTGGTATATCCTAAGCTGAAATCAGGTAGACCAAGTGATTTTTCAACCTTCTTATTTTTCTCAGCAATTTCCATTTCCTGGTAAAAGGCTTTTACAGATGGGTTGTTGGCTACCACAGAACTGTCGAGTACATTTTCCGCTTTTAAAGGAGCATAATCTTTATTAAAAGGAACTTCAATATCTTCTGAGGTGTTCATCAAAGTTTTTAAATTCTTATAAGCGTTATTCAGATAAACTTCATTCTGTCTGAGCAGCAGATCAATTTCTCCTTTCTGGGTTTCTGCAGTACTGATTTCTATTTTCTTGATATCACCTGCTTTGAATCTTACGGTAGCAATTCTGATAAACTCTTCATAATATTTATCCAGACTGGTCAGTTGTGCCTTATTATACTGGAGATATTCAATCTGATAATAGTAAGTACGAACCTGTTTTATCAGTTCATTGGCTGTAACTTCCTTATCAATCTGCTTGCTTTTAATATTCTCATTGATTAAGTCTTTTCTTGCTTTAAAAAGTGTTGGAAAAGGAATACTCTGTGAAATAGCAAACGATTGGTCAAACTTCGGGCTGTTGTATTGCCCAAGCTGAGCTGTAACCCCTAACTTGGGAAGTTCTTTTGCGGTTGGTCTTAATGCTTCAGCGGATTTAATACTTAAGTCTTTTGACTGCAGGGTTAAATTATTATTCACTGCCTGTTCTACCGCCTGTTCTACAGAAATTGGTCTGGACTGTGCTTTAAAAGTCTGCCCCATCATCATAAATCCTAAAACAAGAACTGCAGTAATGGCCCCTGTATTATTATTCTTTCTTTTCAAAATCTTTGTGTTAAAAATGATATATAACATCGGCAAAACAAATAATGTAAGGAATGTAGCTGTTACCAGACCACCAATTACTACTGTTGCCAAAGGTTTCTGCACTTCGGCTCCGGCACCTGTAGAAATAGCCATTGGTAAAAATCCTAAAGAAGCTACTGTTGCGGTCATTAATACCGGTCTCAATCTGGTTTTTGTTCCTTCAAATACTCTTTTCAGAATATCCGTTTCACCCTCTTTTTCTAACTGGTTGAATGTTCCGATCAAAACAATTCCGTTCAGTACTGCCACTCCAAAAAGAGCAATAAATCCGATCCCGGCACTGATACTGAACGGCATATCTCTCACTAAAAGCGCAAATACACCACCGATTGCACTCATAGGAATAGCTGTAAAGATCAATGCGGCCTGTTTGAATGAACGGAAGGTAAAATACAACAGCATAAAAATAAGCAGTAATGATACCGGAACTGCGATCATCAGGCGTTTGCTTGCTTCCTGTAGGTTTTCAAACTGTCCTCCATAGGTAAAGTAATATCCGGAAGGCAGTTTCACTTTATTCAGTTTAGCTTGAATATCTTTCACCACACTTTCCACATCACGGTCTTTTACATTAAATCCGATTACAATCCTACGTTTTCCCTGCTCACGGCTGATCTGTGCGGGCCCAAGTTTATAACTGATATTAGCCACCTGTGACAATGGAATCTGCGCCCCCGTGCTTGAGGTAATCATCAGGTTATTTACATCCGAAATATCAGTTCTGTGAAGACTATCCAGACGGACTACCAGATCAAAACGTCTTTCATTTTCAAAAACCTGCCCGGCTGCTTTTCCGGCAAAGGCTGTACTTACTGCATTGTTGACATCTTCGATATTCAATCCATAATTGGCGATTCTTGTTCTGTCATACTGAACATTGATCTGTGGAAGACCACTCACTCTTTCAATCTGCGGTGCTGTTGCTCCATCTACCGTCTGAATGATTTTTCCCACTTTATCTGCATATATAGCAAGAGAATCCAGGTTTTCTCCAAAAATCTTTACGGCAACATCCTGTCTGATACCAGTCATCAGTTCATTGAAACGCATCTGAATCGGCTGGTTTTTTTCAAAAAACACACCTGGAATCGTTTCCAGTTTTTCACTGATCTCATCAGCAAGTTCGTCATAAGATTTTTTGGTTTTCCATTCGCTTTGCGGCTTCAATACCACAATCATATCGGTTGCTTCAGGTGGCATCGGATCCGTAGGAACCTCAGCGGAACCCGTTTTTCCGACCACCATTTTCACCTCATCAAACTGTTTGATAATTCTTGATGCCTGCATAGAGGTTTCTATACTCTGGCTCAATGAGCTTCCCTGCGGTAAAATACAGTGAAATGCATAATCTCCTTCCTGCAGCTGAGGAATAAATTCACCACCCATATTTTTAAAGATAAAAGCAGAGATAAGGAACACTACAGCGGTTGCTGAAACAATGATATACTTTAATTTTATTGCTTTCTGTAATAATGGCTGATATATCTTTTGCAGACGGTTCATCATTTTGTCTGAAAGCGTTTCTTTATGCGATATTTTTTTGGATAAAAATAAAGCGCTCATCATCGGAATATAGGTAATCGATAATATGGTTGCTCCAATGATGGCAAAACCTACCGTCTTAGCCATTGGTGTAAACATTTTCCCTTCCACACCGGCCAATGTCAGGATCGGAACGTACACAATCAGGATAATAATCTGCCCGAATATGGCACTATTCATCATTTTGGAAGCTGCAGTTCCTACTTCCTGATCCATCTGAACCTGGCTCAGTATTCCTTTATTTTTATTGTGTAACAGATGGAGCGTGGCCTCGACGATAATTACCGCTCCGTCTACGATGAGTCCAAAGTCTATGGCTCCTAAACTCATCAGGTTGGCACTTACCCCGAAAACATTCATCATTCCCAATGCAAATAACAGGGAAAGCGGAATCGCTGAGGCAACAATAAGTCCTGCTCTTAAATTCCCAAGAAAAACCACGAGAACGAAAATAACGATTAAAGCTCCCTCCATCAGATTTTTTTCTACAGTACTGATCGCTCTGCTTACGAGATCTGTTCTATCAAGGAATGGCTCAATCACGACATCATCCGGAAGAGATTTCTGGATAGTAGGAATTTTTGCTTTGATATTGCTGACCACCTCATTACTGTTGGCTCCCTTTAACATCATCACAACACCACCCACAGCATCTACCTTCCCGTCATACGTCAATGCTCCATAACGAACAGCACTTCCTAAACGGACATCGGCAACATCTTTTATAAAAATCGGAACGCTTCCGGTTTCGTTTTTAACGGCAATGTTTTTAATATCTTCAAGAGAGGATACTAATCCGATTCCACGGATGAAATAGGCATTAGGCTTTTTATCAATATAAGCTCCTCCCGTATTCTGGTTGTTTTTTTCAAGGGCTGTAAATATTTCGGTAATACTGGTTCCCATTGCCTTTAACCGGTTAGGATCAATAGCTACTTCATACTGTTTTAATTCTCCACCAAAACTGTTGATCTCTGCCACTCCCGGTGTTCCGTTCAACTGCCTGCGAACGATCCAGTCCTGCATGGTGCGGAGTTCTTTGGCATTGTATTTCTTTTCGCTTCCTTTTTTAGGGTGAAGAATATACTGATATACTTCTCCAAGACCTGTACTTACAGGAGCCAGCTCGGGAGTTCCTACTCCTTTTGGAATTTCTTCCACTGCATTTTTCAGCTGTTCATTAATGAGCTGTCTTGCAAAGTACACATCTACATTTTCTTTGAACACCACGGTAATTACAGAGAGTCCGAATCTTGAAATACTTCTTGTTTCCTGAATATCGGGAACATTGGCAATACTCTGCTCTATCGGAAAGGTTACCAGCTGTTCCACTTCCTGCCCTGCCAACGTAGGGCATACAGTAATGATCTGTACCTGGTTATTGGTAATATCCGGTACAGCATCTATGGGCAGCCTGGTGGCACTCCAAACTCCCCAGATGATCCATACTAAGGTCATAAGACCAATGACCACCTTGTTTTTAATACTGAATTTTATAATTTTATCTAACACGATTTGTATTTAATTTTTATTGAAAAGTGAATGCACACAGCATACAATGCTGCTGCAAAAATATCCTGAAAACCTCTGCAATGGTATTGCAAAGTTTCAAGCACGATTAAGCATTAGAAAGCATCGCTTTCTAAAAGTCAATAAAAATTAAATTTTAGGAGGCTGCCAGATAGGATCGTAAATCTGGTAAGCAAAGTCGTTTTTGTGGAATAAGATCTTCTTTGAAAAATAAGCTGGAATCTGCTCCGGAATTTCCAATAAAGGATCCATTTTAAATGCTGAAACTGTCATCTGACAACAGCTGCACACACACAACGGAGAACAGATATCTCCTTTCTCTGTAGAATGAGCACTATTAATACTTAATGAAACCTTATTATCACCTGTATTCAATGGATGGGACGTGTCTTCACATGGCATCAGTGATAATGCTATGAAGTAAATTGCCAGTATCCATCTTAAGAGGTTCATTGTTACAAAGGTAGATATTTTTTCTAAAGTTGAAACCTTTCTCTATATAACTGGCTCATAAAAAAATATAATTTTTAATTCCAGTTTATTTAATAGAATAGATTTTTAGTTAAAAAAATTCACCATATAGATAATTTACAACACCAAAGAAACAATAAAATAAAATATTCACTAAACAAAATACAAAATTATTTAATTTTTATTAAAAAATATTAAATAACAAAAAAATCAACAAAACAAATGATGTATTTTTGTAAATTTGCAAAAAAAATCCACAAAGGATATTTACTAATTGATAATAATAAATATTATTAAACACGACACCAATTGTCGCTTTGCGGTTATAGTTTTACAAAAAATAAATTTTAATTAATAATTATGAAAACACAATTATTTTCGATAGCCTTATTGGTTTCATCTCTTGCTTTTTCACAGCAGACACAAACATTTTCTGAAGTGACAATACAGGGGTATTCACCCACCTTATACTTAAAAAGAAGCATCATTGATGGTGGTTTTATAAGAGGTATTCAAACACAAGCTCTTAACGGAGAAAATGGATGGTTTTTTGGAGACGTAAATGGTAGTCAATGGGTGGTTTCTAAAGGAGACTATACAGGTCGAAAGCTTGTTATTAATGATAGTAACGGATACGTAGGAATTGGAACAGATTCTCCTTTAGCTAAACTTGATGTTGCCGGAAATATAATAACCGGAGCAGGAGATTCTGTATTAGGAACGAATGCTTTCTCTATACGATATGCCGATGGTTCTATGAACAATTGGGGGGCTTTGCGAAGTTCGAATTCAACTTATATGAGTTTCGGTGTAAAAGCAAATGATGTAAGTCCGGGATGGTTATCTAGTACAGGATTACTAAATTTAGAAAAAAGTGCAATTACTTTAGATGAGACTGGATTTAGCTTTCTTGCTACTCCAAAGCAGAAAGTAGCATTGAATTCACCTGTTACTATGAATGAAATAATGAAGATTTCCCTTACAGGAAATGCATTATTACAGGGAAAATTTGAGGCAAAAGAAGTAAAAGTGACATTAACTCCTACTGCCGATTTTGTATTTGATGAAAAATATGATCTTCCAAAATTAGAAGAAGTTGAAAAACATATCAAAGAAAAAAAGCACCTTCCTGAAATTGCTTCTGCTAAAGTAATGGAAAAAGAAGGTGTAAATGTAGGTGAATTCCAAATAAAATTATTGCAGAAAATTGAAGAGCTTACTCTTTACTCAATCGAACAAAATAAACAAATAAAGCAACAGTCAGAACAGCTGAAACATCTTAAGGATGAAAATGAAGCTCTAAAAGCCCAATCTGCTAAAATTGAAAAACTGGAACAACAGGTTCAGCAACTCTTATCAACACAAAAATAACCACAAATGAAAAGAAAATTACTCTCACTATCATCAGTGATGATAGGATTCTTCGGCTTTTCTCAAACCGAAGTGTATTTCAAATATGATGAAGCCGGAAATCAAAGATACAGAGGAATTGATGCTGCTGGTAAAAAGGCCGAAGAAATTGTCTCAAAAGAGTCAAAAGTAGCAGCCGTTACCAGACAAGTTCCTGTTATTGATGAAAAAACATTCCTGAAACAAATACGTCTGTATCCGGTCCCTGTTAATGATTATCTTACCATAGACTGGACAGAGGAAGTGGATGGGCTCATAGAATCCGTGTCATTATATCAACACAGCACAGTTCATTGGAAATTCCAGCAACAGAATATCCCAGACTTAAACCGACACATTAAAATTAATATGACAGGTTATGACTGGGGGGTGTATGTTGTACGCTTTACGCTAAAAGACGGCAGAATTTTCAGTAAAAACATCACCAAACGATAAGAATCATGAAACTTTACGATAGGAAAATACAACTATTTTCATCATTTATACTGTCTTTATGTTCAGTATTGGGGTTTTCACAAACGATACTGTATCAAACAGAAACTACATCCCGTACAGTTCAGGATCCACAAACAGTCGTGTTAGCACCAGGATTTGAAGCTACCGCAAGTATCTCAAACCCCTTTATTGCAAAAATTGGTCCTGCTACAGGAACTCCAGGAGGAGGACCTGTGGATTCCAATGCAGGAGCTACTAATCCAACAGGAACCACTGCATCTCAGGGACAGTATTTCCATGATACAAAAGGAAATATTGAAATTGCTGGTGGAGGCCAGTTGCAATTTACTTTACCAATCGCTCTTCCTCCAGGAGTAAAAAGTGTTGCCCCTCAAATCAATCTTGTTTACTCGAGTGATTCCGGAAATGGAATTGCCGGTTATGGCTGGAATTTATCTGGTATAACTTCTATTTCCAGAACTGGAAAAAACATAAATAAAGATGGAGAGGTAAAAAGTATTCAAATTGACTATTCGGACTATTACAGCTTCAACGGACAGAGACTAATTTTGACATCAGGAGAATACGGAAAAGATGGCGCAGAATATATTACGGAAAAGTATTCCAATATCAAAATTAAGTCCCTTGGAAATATGGCTAACTTGAAACAGCCAGAATATTGGGAGGTAACTTTCGAAGACGGCTCCCAGGCCTGGTATGGAGGAACGGCTCCCGGCTGGAACAATGCTACGAATCGCTTAGGATTTAGTATCGTAAAATGGAAAGATGCTCAAGGGAATGTTATCAATTATAGCTATGATCAAGAAAATAATGTCAATGTTATAAAATCTATCACCTGGGGTGGAAATGAAAATTTAGGAACACCTTCTTTTAATGAAATCATTTTCACTTATAACGATAGAAATATCTTTGAAGGAGCATACATCAACGGCCCTGGAACTTTATTTACCCAAACAAAGATTCTAAAGGATATTACAGTAAAAACAAATGGACAAATCTTCAAGAAATATGTACCAGAATATATAACCGATTCTATAGGGTATCAATACGTTAAAAAGATTACTGAATCTAACTCGGCTGGCGAGTCAGCAAATCCAGTTGAATTTAATTACCCTGCTCAAAGTCAAACTTCTATTAGTGGCTGGAATATAGACAGTCAGGCTTTGTTTGATAAAATTAAATTTACTGGAGACTTTAATGGAGATTCTTATCTTGATTTTGTAATGACCGATGGAACTATCAAGTTGGGGGCTTTTAATGATAATTTTAATGTTATTCAGACTAATAAAATCTTCAATTCCAGTTCTGTTGTTGTTAACACATTTCTAGATGAAACAAAAAAAGTGGTTAATGGTAATGGGGTTGCAGAATATGAAGGTGGTAAAATTTCAGTATATACTTTTAGAAATAATACTTTTGTCAAGGTATTCGAAAAACAGGTTTCTCAAACACCATGTACAACGTGTTCAGCTGTACTAAATGAAGGAGATCTCAATGGTGACGGCATATCCAATGTTTTTCTTACTTTATCTGGGTCGGGGTTTGTAGAAAATTATATCATAGATCTGAGCAACGAAAGGAATTCTGTTGCTACTTATACTTTGGATAATGGGATTAATGAAAGTTTATACACAAATCAAAAATATATAGATATTGATAGTGATGGAAAAGTAGATATCATTAATGTATCCAATACCGCATATACTGTATTTGAATTTGTAAAGACAGCACCCGATGAGTACATAAAGAATATTAAGTTTTCTGCAAATTTAGAAGAAACCAAAGGAAATGACTTCCCTGTATTATTTGGAGATTTCAATGGGGATGGAAAGCTTGATTTTACCCTTCCTCTTACCGAAGGTAAAGTGGGTAAAGATGACTGGAAATTCTATATAGGAACAGGAAAAAGTTTTAATACCGTTTATAAGCCTGATTTCTTAATGTATAAAAATGAAAATACAGTGAGTAATGGGGCTTGGTTAAAGTTTAGTAGAACCATGTATTCTATTTCCGATCTTAATGCAGATGGAAAGTCAGATATTGTGCAGGTTCATTCCTATTCAAATCTGTTAAATTCAAGTTCAAGAACTATAGGGGTTGTTGTGAATGGACTGATTTCGAAAGGATCGCCTATATTCGGAGCCATAGATTTTGAAACCCAGAATATTTATACTTTTCCTACCCCACCTCAGTTTACTATCGTTCAACCTTATGATGATCTTTCCATCTATCAACCGATAACTAATGTGATAAGATCTAATAATAATTATTATAACGTTTTCTTATTCAGGAAAGATAATGTTCTTAAAATTAAGGCACCTACAGGGGTAGATGAATTCAAAAGAATACAGTCAATTACCCAAGGAGGAATCAGCACCTCTGTTAAATACTTGGAAATTGTTCCTGATAATACGGCAACTCCTACTTTCTATAAAAATCCAAAAAGTGAATTATATCCTTATTTTTCATTAAACAGGATTGACAGAGGGTATGCTGTATCACAACTTCAACAAGAAGGTAGAAAACAGGATTTCCGATACAGGGGCATGACTTTGCATATGCAAGGAAAAGGAATGATAGGATACTATCAAACCGCCCGTTCTTCATGGTATGCTGATGGATTGGAGAACACAAAGATATGGTCTGGAACAGAAATAGACCTTCAAAATGAAGGCGTTCCAACAAAAGAATGGAGCATTAGAACTAATGATGAATCGAAAGTTTTCCCGGCAGATATCTCAGAAAACAACAATGAATTATTAAGCTCAAAATCAACCATTTACCAAAATCACTACCTACTAAATGGCCAGGTCGTAGACTATTATTCTGTCTCTATTGCAGACAGGCCGAAAGTTATTACCGCTATTTTTCCAAAAAGCACCAAGATAAAAGATTTTTTAACGGGTACAGTAACAAATAACACAGTATCCTATAATAATTATTATCTTCCAGTACAAACAGTATCAAATGTTAATAATGGGTATGCAGTAACTACTTCCACAATTGATTACATACACAACCCGACAGGAACAGGTTCTAACTATTATATTGGACGCACAACATCCAAAACCAATATATCACAGGCTTATGGTGATACGAAATCAGACAAAGAAGAGTATATCTATGAAAGCAACCTCTTAAAAAGCCTGAAAACATGGAATAGAGACAATACTGGATATTTACAGGAAACTTACAATTATGATGGATTTGGAAATATTACTCAGAAAGTAGTAAGTAATAGTATAGATTCTCAAACACAAACAATAGCAAGTGTTTATGATTCTAAAGGAAGATTTGTAGAAAAAAAGACTGATAATTTAGGATTAGAAACTAATATTGAATACAATGACTGGGGGCAAATCAAAAAGCAAACTGATCCAGTGGGTAATACACTTGTTAATACTTATGATGGTTGGGGTAAACTTTTAACTTCCAAAACCAATTTGGCAGGAACAACCACCTATCAATATAACAGGGATGATAATGCAAATATTACCATTACACAATATGATCCGGATGGAGATGTTTCTAAGAAATTTGACAATAAATTAGGACAGAATTATAAAACCTCCTCCAAAGCATTTGGACAAGGACAATTTATATCTAAAGAAATTCAATATGATATTTTAGGAAGGAAAATCAAAGAATCCGAGCCTTATTTTGAAGGCCAGACTCCGAATCAATGGAATACCATCACATATGATGACTCTGTATTTCCTACAAAAGCATCGGCTTTAGAGTTTAATGGAAAACAAATGGAAACTTCTGTTTCTGGTTTAACGACTACGATAAAAGAACTAAACGGCTATGGCAGAACCACATCTAAAACCACTGATGCCTTAGGAAATATAGTCTCTACCACTGATAAAGGGGGAACGATCCAATTCTCGTACGATGCAGCCGGAGAACAGATCAAGGCTCAATATGCAGAAAATATTGTGATTACTAAATATGATTCTTGGGGGAGAAAATCAGAATTCAATGATCCTTCCAACGGATTATATAAATATGAGTATGATGCTTTCGGGCAACCGAAGAAAATCATCAGCCCGAAAGGAACTAAAGAATACATCTATAATAGTTTAGGACAATTAATTTCTCAAAAAGAAATTTCTACCGCTGATGGTGGGGAAGCAACCAATAAGTTGATTTTTTTCTCCTATGATAATAAAGGAAGAATTGTTTCAAAATCTGGAACTTCGAAAGGAAAAGCATACAGTTCCAATATTAGTTATGATCAACAGGGACGAGTATTATCATCCTCAGAAAGTAGTAACGGAAAGTACTTTATCCAGAAAGGCATTACGTATGACGATAAAGCAAGAGTAATTTCTTATGAAAAACAATTGTATTCTTCCGGTAGTTTAACTAAAGTTCAGGTTGAAAATGTATACAGCACATGGAACGGTGAACTGTATCAGGTAAAAGACAAAAACTCTGGTAAAATCCTGTGGGAACTGAAACAAGCCGATGCTAAAGGTCAGGTACTGAAAGCTAAATTGGGTGCGGCAGACATCAACAATATCTATGATACCAATGGTTTTTTAATGAATGTTAATCATTCATCAGCTATTAAGCCAAGTATCCTTCAGCTTTCTTACTCATTTGATGCCATTAAAAATGAATTGAAAAGCAGAACCACCGGAGGAGATTTCAATATTGTAGAATCGTTTGATTATGATGATAACAACCGACTGGTCAATTGGACAAATCCGGTAACAGGAATTAAACCATCTTCCAACCGAAATGTTTATGACATTAAAGGAAGGATTATGGAAAATGACCAAGTGGGAGCCATAAAGTATGAAAACTCTTCGAAGATCTATCAACCGACAGGAATGACCCTGAATGCAGCAGGAGAACAAAATTATAACAATGATCTTATCCAAAGCATTGTGTATAATGAAAACAACGATCCTGTATTCATAGACGGAATGAAAGGAGATGTAGCCTTCCAGTATGGCTTAACAAGTATGAGACAAAGGGTTACCTATGGAGGCAATTTTAGTACAGATGGAGAAGGCAAGTTCACCAAATATTACAGTGAAAATGGCAGCTATGAAGTTGTAAAAGATAATGCGACTGGGAAAGAAAAACATATCATTTATATTGGCGGAACCCCGTATGAATCTAATATTGTATATTTAAAGAACTTTACGGAGAGCAGCGGTTCTTACAAATTTTTGCATAAAGATTATATCGGAAGTATTTTAGCCATCAGTGATGAAGCTGGAAATAAGCTGGAACAAAGGCATTTTGACGCATGGGGTAATTTCACCCATCTACAAATAGGAAACGGAGCGATTATCACCGATAAAAATATAATTGATAATACTTCATTATTATTGGAAAGAGGTTATACCAGTCACGAGCATTTTGCAGAAGTAGGAATTATCCACATGAACGGTAGATTATATGATCCTTTATTAAGGAGATTCTTAAATGCAGATGAGAACATCCAGGATCCTGCAAATACGCAGAATTATAATAAATATGGCTATGTCCTGAATAATCCACTGATGTATAATGACCCGAGTGGGGAATTTGCCTTGATAGCCTTGGTAGCGGTAATGGCCAAAGCGGCCTTCGCTGCAATTGCAATAACCGCTGCTACCTATACTACCATAGCATTAATAAAAGGAAATTGGACGGTTAGCGGATTTTTTAGGTCTATTTCTTCAGCAGCGATTACCGGAATGGTAAGCGGAGCACTTTCTTTTGGGATAGGAACATTGTTTCAGGTCGCTAGTATTGCCAATTCTTTAGGAACTACAGGGGTTACGTTAGCAAGAGCGGGATTACACGCTGTAAGTATGGGCGTTCTTTCTTCCGTTACAGGAGGAAGTTTCTGGAGTGGTGCTGCAAGTGGTGCATTTGCAAGCTTAAGCGGTGATTTGCTGAATGGTGTTAAAGGTGGATTTTTCGCAAGTGATACAGGCAAAATTTTAACGGGTATGACCTCTGGAGGTGTAGGAAGTGTGTTAGCGGGAGGCAACTTCTGGGAAGGTGCTATGAGCGGATTTTTTGTTATGGCTTTTAATCATTTGGAACATAAAACAGATAACCGGTTCGATACAGAAAAAAATAAGAAAGCAAATTATAAGATTCCAAGAAAAAACATAAATGCTTCAGACGGTGACGGGGTTATGGATAAAATAGGAAAGGCATTAGGTGGTTTAGGAATATCAACAAACACCAAATTAGCGATCATGCAATTAGTAAAAGGAGATCTTACCGCTTTTGGAGGCTATTTGAAGGGGCTGAGTAGGTTTGGGCAAGGAGTTGCTGTGTTAGGTGCAGGAGTAGCACTTTATCAATATTCGATTAATCCTACTACGGCAAATCTTCTTAATTTTGTAATAAGCACAGCTTCAATTATCTTTTCACCGGCGGCTAGTTTAACTTTAGGGTTTTTAGATGCAACAGGAGTTAGTGGCAAGGTTTATAACTATGTGGGTAATATAATTGATAATCAAGTAGGCTATTCTGTAGGAAAAGCATTCTTTAACAACTTTCAATATACCTATCACCATATCCAGACACAACTGGCAAAACCATAATCTATGAAAACACTTACTTATTTATTCTGGAGCTTGAAAAAATATTATGAAAAAGTTTGGTTAACAAAGGGACAATATAATTGGACGATATTAGTTTTTAGTCTCCCCTATAATATTCCTATAATGCTTTTTTCGGGAGCCTTTTTTCAGGTATTTATTAACCCCTATTTAGAAATGGAGATATTGCGAATAATAATATTTTTATTATTTACTTTATTAATTTTCTTTTTATTAGCGCAGCCTTTGAAGTTAATTTTCCCAAGGGAAAAGATAGAAAGCTTATCTTATACAAAAGAGGAGGTAAAAAGATATCGATTAAATATTTTATACTTTTTCCTGGGTCTCATACTCTTAATTGTTTTATCAGTAATCTATAAAAAGTATGTTAGCTAATCGAGAACAAAGGTAGTGTGAACTATTGTATTCGGAGCTATTTACGGAAGTATAAGCTTCCCAAAAAACAGGAATCCACATGGGATTTATATTTTTAATTAAAGATATTATTCACTTTTTTAATCTATAAAATGAAATTATTTTCAAAGATTCCCATATGTGTTAACAAAAAATAAATATGAAACAATTTTTAACTTCAATAGTACTTTCGGGAATATTATTAACTTCCTGTACTATCAGTATAGTAAACCAAAGGAAACCTTATGCAGATGATAAACTAAAGCTGGGTAAAATTATACATTCACAATTCAAGATGATAAAAAGTATAATCTGGAAGTTTCCAAAATAGATTCTCTTAATGTTTATGGTAAAAATAAGGAAGGGGAATTGATGATTTTAGATAAGTCTCAAATCTCAACAATAAGTAAACCTAATGTGGGAGGGACATTAGGTATAATAGCTGGTGGGGTTGCAGCTGCTATTATAATACCTGCTTATATCAGTAATAAACCTGTAGGCAACTAGAAAATATGAAACGTGATTTCTTTGAATTAAAATGAGAGTAGCCTGTTTGGCTACTCTTTTATTTTTGTATCTATAAAACCATGAACCTCAATTTTCTGAAAAAATTCTCTGAAAAAAAAAATTTCGACAACCTTTATTTACGTCTGAATCCGCCTATCCTCCACCCCCCAACAGATCCTGAGAGGAAAACATCCCCCACCAGTAAATCAAATAATAAAATTTCGCAGGCAGTAATATAACCAAGGTGATAGCTGATCGTTTTTACTTCCTCAGAAATCTTGTGCTGTTTTCTACTGGTATCAATTCTAACTCAAAAATCAAAAACAATGGTAACAGTTATCAACTACAAACAAAGACAAAAAGAAAACGGTTTTACATTCTACCTACTGGAAGTTCAGGGAGGTATTGAAATGGTTATGAGCCGAACTACAAATCAGTTCTATACCACATCCAAAAAGGCTTCAATAACATCAACATTTGACGAATTAACCTGTCAAGCTCTTATTGGTTCTCAAATGCAGGGAAGCATCGCTAAACAGGAATGTGAACCTTACGAATATACAGTTAAGGACACAGGATAAGTGATTATGTTACATCACAGATTTGTATGCTCACCACAGGAACTAGAAAAGAAAATACTGCTAGCAGACAGATAAACGGTAGCTTTGCTACTGATATGGAATCCTTTTCAAGTTATAGAGCTTTGGCAATTATGGTAGGGCATAAATTAATGCATGTATATCACAATGTTTCAGGAATGAGATTATCGTGGGATAAAAGAATGGTAAAGTAAATGGAAGGTATATTTCTGAATTTTTAGCTCATTCATGGTCTAATTCGATGCTAAATATGACAAATGTTTTTTATTCACCAGATTTAAAGAATAGATTGGAAACTTGTTAAAAATTTTAATTTTTAAATAATGAAAAATTTTATAGTACTAATATGCTTAATTTATAGTAATGCATTATTAGTAGCTCAAAACCGATCATATTTCAGCTTTGATAGGATACAATTAAAGCAGGGGAAGCCTGCTTATAATGAAGCAAGGCTTGGTTATTATACTAAATTCATTAAAAAAACCACCGCAATCGCAGTGGCTTAAAAAATCAAATCTAATTATATGTATGTCCTCTTATAAATTCGGGTTATTTTCAGCTTCTCTCTGTGGAATACTGAATAAATAATAATTGCTATTTGGAGTGAAAGCAGATTTATCTGGAAAATCAAGAACAGAATGACCTCTACCATCTACTGTTTTCACGGTACCTTCCGGTGTAGTGATCTGAACTTTTATAGGTTTACCATCAGCATCTACGAATGGTTTTCTTACTACCGTTCCTTGTGTTCTGATAATATCTGAAAGGGAAAACCCTTCTCCAAATAATTCTTTTCTTCTTTCAATCAAAACTGCTGCTACAACCTCATTTTGTGATAACGAACCATTGTAAATATTGGCGTTTCTGGCTGATTTCAACAGGTTCAAGACTGTTACTGCCTGAGATACATTTCCGTTTCTGGCTTCGGCTTCAGCTTCAATCAGATACATTTCAGCAGCTCTCATGTAAACAATGTCTGCAATAAGGGTTGGCTTAAATTTAAACTTGGCATACCTCAGTAATCCTTCTCTTCCTTTCTGCCCGTCCCATGAAAACAACTGGGATCTGATATCGTTGGTATCAAAAAGTTCTTTAAAATAAGGATCCGCCATAAAGCTGTAATAATAACTTCCTGATGAAGATACATCCAGATAATGGAAGGCATAGCTCGCATCAGACTGTTCCTGCGTCTGCCCGTGTCCCCAGATCCATTCTGCATTGTTAATATCATTGAAACCGTCTTTATATTTTTCCGGTGCCATCAAAGGGAATCCTTCTCTTGCAATTTTTGCAGATGCTGAAGCTTTGCTCCATTCACCCGTATTCAGATAAGTTCTTGCCAAAAGTCCGTTGACTACAGCACGATTGATCTTATCCTTATTGTTTCTTGTATAGGTTTTCAACAGGTTGTCTGCATCTGTAAGATCACTTTTAATCAGAGTATAAATTTCTTCAAGACTTGCTCTTTTCTTTCCTACCGTACTGGTTGTAGAAGGTTCAGTATAAATAGGAGCTGTCAATGCTGATTTGTCTTTCAGATAGCTGAACTGGTAAAAGCTCGCCAGATTCAGATAACAGAAAGCACGCAATGCTTTTGCCTGTCCTTTCACCTGATCTTTTTTCTCCTGACTTCCTTCCGTCCCATCAATTCTTGTAATAACATTATTCATATTATTGATAGTGGAATACAACATCGTCCAGATAAATAAAGGTCTGCTTGCCGTACTGTTTACCATTTCTGTAAAAGCATAAGTAGAAGCAAAGCCATATTTATTGGTTAACACCGCTACATCACTTCCCATGGCATCACTGGCTCTTAAAACAGTGGAATACCCGATATTGGCATAGGTTGTTCCGTCATTATTAAATTTTGCCCAGGTACCGTTTACCACTGTTTCGGCACTTTCGGCTGTTTTGAAAACTTCTACGCTGCTGGCCTGATCAGTGGGAGCAGTATCCAGCTCACTTTCACAGCTTGCCAACGATAAAAATCCGATAAGTGCAAACGATAAGTATTTTAATTTTTTCATTGTTTCAATTTTAAAGGTTAAAGTGTTGCCTGTAGACCGAAAGTGATCGTTCTCATTGCAGGATATCTGTAGTACGTTGTTCCATCCAACGCCTGCTCAGGATCCATTCCTTTATGTTTATAGAAGGTCAGAAGGTTTTCTGCCTGGATATAAATTCTGAACTTCTTCAATCCTATTTTCTCAAAATAATCTTCAGGAAGTGTATACCCTAAGCTTACATTTTTAAGTCTTGCATACGTTCCTGAATATAGAAATCTTGAAGATGTTGAGGTCCAGTTATTCGTTGTCGTACTCAATCCCGGAACATCCGTATAAGGATTTTCAGGAGTCCACCTGTTCAACATTTCTGCACTCCAGGCACGTCCGCCGGCACTTCCGTTGTGCATAATAGAAGTATAATCGGTATCCAGAATTTTTCCACCGATTTTGAATGTCAGTAATCCTGAAAAATCAAAATTCTTATACGTAATACTTGTACTGATACCTCCGGTCAGTTTAGGTAATGCAGATCCTTGTAAAAGTTTTGTAGCTTTTGAATATTCCGAAGTAGTTCCTTCCACTGAATTTCCACCGGCATCTGTAGAAACCGTTTTCCACAATGGCTTTCCATTGCCTGGATCTACACCCACCCATTCCGGAATAAAGAAATCATATACAGAACCTCCTACCGTTAATAACTTGCTACCCACCACAAGAGAACCTCCTGGTAATTTGGTTACTTTGTTGTTTAAAGTGCTTAGGTTAACATCAACATTCCATTGGAAATCCTCAGTTTTAACAGGTGTTGTGAATAATGAAAATTCAAATCCTGTATTCTGAATCGTTCCGATATTGGCAGGATAATCACTGATTCCCAACGACGGCGCAACCGGCATATTAAACAAAAGATCCTGGCTTTTTCTTTTGAAGTATTCGATATTCCCTTTAACCCTGTTATTCAGAATCGCGAACTCCAATCCTACATTCAAATTAAGGTTGGTTTCCCACTTTACATTATTGGTAGACGTTTTTTCAAGGGTTGTTCCCGGTTCTCCACCAAGGCTGATAAATCTGTACAACTCCTGATAAGCATAATAAAGCGGCTGCCCGTTAGGTCTAAGTAATTTATCATTTCCTTGTCCTCCGTAGCTGGCACGCAATGTCAATTGATTAAAGACATTCAGGCTTTTTACAAATTCTTCATTTGATATTTTCCATGAACCTCCCACTGACCAGAATCTCCCCCATCTGTTATCCTTCGCAAATCTTGAAGAACTGTCTGCTCTTCCTGATGCTGATAAAAAGTAAGTATTGTTATAATCATACTCTACCTTTCCAAGGAAACTCAATAAGCTTAATTTATTACTGTTCCCACTGAAACTTCCCAGTAGAGAAGCAGCATCCGGCTCATAGTAATAAGGCAGTGAGAACTGACTTCTTGTTCCTGAAATAGTTTGATAATCGTATTTATAGAATTCATGTCCTGCCAGAGCATTTACGTGGTGCTTCCCAAATTTCTTATCGTATGTCAGAATATTGCTGGTTGTGTAAGAAAGTGTTCTGGTATTGGTCTTCGTTACTGAACCTCCAATTTCAGCACCTTGTCCCAGCAATGGATTTGAATAATAATGTCCGTTATAATTCACCAAATCAACAGAAAAACTCGTTTTGAATTTCAACTCCGGTAAGAAAATGAATTCCATGAATCCTTTTCCTGAGAAGTTGTCTTCTTTATTTTCGTTTTTATCTAATGGAAGAGTTGCAGCTGCATTCTGATTCTGAAGCGCATTGGTAGGTCTGTACTTTCCAAAATCATAAATCGGGTTTCCATCTGCCCCTAAAATATAGCTTCCATCTGCATTTCTTTCATAATAAGGATAGAATGAAGGAATAAATCTAGCAGCATTGATGATATTACTGGCCTTAGAATCTGAAGAAGTCGGCGCTTGTTGAATGCTGTTTGTGTAACTTAAGTTTACCCCAACATTCAGCCATTTTTTCACTTCAGAATTGATCTTTAATCTGGTATTGTATCTTTTAAATCCTGATTCAATCGCCATCCCTTTATCATCCAGATACCCTAATGAAAAGAAATAATTACTTTTTTCACTTCCTCCGCTGATGTCAAGATCTACCTGATTTCTTGAAGCCACTCTCTGCAGAATATCTCTCCAGTCATCATTCCAAAGTGGTGATGCACCTGGTAATAATTTCCCATCTGTTCCTACAGGTTTTGGATATGCTGTTCCGTATGGATTGATCCCAAGGGTGGAGACAAGATTGTCTGTTGCCATCTGTGCCGCCTGTTGAGAAGATACTTTTCCAGACTGGTATCCGTTTCTCAAGGCTTCCCAGTATAATTGAAAGTATTGGTCTGTATTTACCTGTTCGTAATCTTTTACAGCTCTTCCGGAGAATCCCTGACTGATATTAAAATTAACTTTCGCTTCTCCTTTTTTACCTGATTTTGTGGTAATAATAATAATCCCGTTTGCTCCTCTTGATCCATACAAAGCACTCGCTGTAGCATCTTTCAAAACACTGATGGATTCAATATCACTTGGGCTTATAGAGTTAATATTTCCATCAAAAGGAATTCCGTCAACCACGTATAGCGGATCGCTGGAAGCACTTATTGAACCAATCCCCCTGATCCGGATGGTAGAAACCGCACCAGGCTGTCCTGATGCACTTGTTGTCTGAATCCCGGCAACCTGCCCTTCCAATGCCTTGGTAATATTGGTTACAGGTCTGTTATTGATCTTATCACTTGAAATTGTAGCAACGGAACCGGTATAGCTGTTTCTTTTAGCTTTTCCATAGGCTACGACTACAACTTCATCAATTTCTTTTTCATGAAGGCTATCCTTTTTCGGCTTGGAATTCTGTGCATGTACACTGGTAACTCCAAGAAAAAATGCAGCAACCGGAGGAATCCAGGTTTTTGCAGAGAATAGGTTTTTGTTAATCATAATCAATTTTATTTATCATATATTAAAATTTTGCCCTTTGCCGAAAAGTCAACAAAGGGCATCGATAAATACGATTAACCAATTGCTTATTTTTCCTTAAAAGGCTGAATGTAACACCTTGCCCAATGGGTAGGTTGTCAAGATTTCATAGGGTCAGTTCCCTCCATCTTTCTTTATAAGCCGATCGAAATATGGTTGCAAAGCTAAAAAGTTTTAGTCCACAAAACAAGTAGACTTATTATTTTTTTCATGATAATTTTTCAAAAATTAACATAAGATTTTAATAAAACCCATTCCTGCAAGGAGTTGTAGCCATTATCATTTTATCAAACATGACAAATATCATTATTAATAATTCAATTTAACAAAAGTCAATCTATGCTGAAATTTCTAATCATTAATTAAAAAAAGTTTCTAAATTTATAGTATGAAAGTTTTGATTATAAATGGACCTAACCTCAACCTATTAGGCACCAGAGAACCTGAAATCTATGGAAATGTCTCTATGGAAAGCTATTTGGAAATTTTAAAGTCCGAATTTCAATCTTATAAATTACAATATTATCAGTCAAATATTGAAGGAGAGCTTATCAACAGGCTTCAGGAAGATGACTTTGATGCCGTTGTGATTAATCCGGGAGCTTTTACCCATTATTCGTATGCAATAGCTGACTGTTTGAAAAACATCAGAAAACCAAAGGTTGAAGTTCATATCAGTAATATCTACAAAAGAGAGGAATTCAGACAGAAGTCTGTCACAGCAGCTAATACGGATGCAGTTTTATCCGGTTTTGGGATGGATGGGTATAGGTTGGCTTTATTAAGCTTGAAGTAATTTCTTAACCACAGATTGCACAGATTTTCACAGATGTTTGTGGATATAGAGAGAGTAATTTATGAAGATAAATGATAAAATTTACTGTAAGGATGTTGGGGTATATTCCGGTCAATTAACAAAAAGAAAATCATATATTATCGAAGAAATTAACGCTGAAGATGTAAGGATTTGGAATGATGAAGCCAGACTACGATGGTATTCAAAGTTGTATTTCCAGACGGATAAGGAACCTGAAATCATTTCAATTCATATAGATGATACAATAGAAAATTCAGAATCTGATGCAATAGAAGTAACCATTGAATTTTCCAACAAAGACAAATATTGGTTAACCTTCACTACTCCAAAATATTTAGATAAAATACTTAACGAAGAATCTTACTTTTTTTCAAGAGATTTTATCATCATAAAAAGTCTAAATGAAGAATCAATCAAATCAACCATCCAAAAACTGGACGAAAAGAATGAGTTGATTGAAAACTGTAAAAAATATTAATAAAAAAGCCTCATCGTTGATGAGGCTTTTTGTATGCTATTAATAACTATTAGATAGTTTGTTCCTGTAATTGAGGTCCTGAAGCAACTAATTTCTTACCTTCTTCAGTATCACAGTACTGCTCAAAATTCTTGATATATCTTGAAGCAAGATCTTTTGCTTTTTCTTCCCATTCTGAAGCACTCTCATAGGTATCTCTAGGATCTAAAATACCTGTAGAAACGTTTGGTAATTCAGTAGGAATCTCAAGATTCATGATTGGAATCTGAGTTTTAGGAGCATTATCAATAGAACCGTCAATGATTGCATCAATGATTGCTCTTGTATCTTTCAGAGAAATTCTCTTTCCGGTACCATTCCAACCTGTATTTACCAAATAAGCTTTAGCTCCGTGCTCCTGCATTTTGCCGATCAATGTTTTAGAATACATTGTTGGGTGTAATGTAAGGAATGCTTCCCCAAATGCCGGAGAGAAAGATGGCTGAGGTTCAGTAATTCCTCTTTCTGTTCCTGCTAATTTTGATGTATAACCGCAAAGGAAGTGGTATTGAGCCTGATCTTCATTCAAGATTGAAACCGGAGGAAGTACTCCGAATGCATCTGCAGAAAGATAAACGATCTTCTTCGCATGACCAGCTTTAGATGGTAATACAATTTTGTTGATATGATAAATTGGATAAGAAACTCTTGTATTTTCTGTGATAGATCCGTCTGTATAATCTGCTACTCCATTGTTCACAACAACGTTTTCAAGAAGTGCATCTCTTTTGATGGCAGCGAAGATATCCGGTTCTTTTTCTTCTGATAAGTCGATAACTTTAGCATAGCATCCACCTTCATAGTTGAATACTCCATTGTTATCCCAACCATGCTCGTCATCACCGATAAGGTATCTTTTCGGATCTGCAGACAAAGTAGTTTTTCCTGTCCCTGAAAGACCAAAGAATAAAGCTACATCACCTTTTTCTCCTACGTTAGCCGAACAGTGCATTGAAGCCATCCCTTTTAATGGAAGGTAATAGTTCATCATCGCGAACATCCCTTTTTTCATCTCACCTCCGTACCATGTACCTCCGATAATCTGTAGTTTTTCAGTAAGATTGAACATGATGAAGTTTTCAGAATTCAATCCTTGAGCTTCCCAGTTAGGGTTGATTGTTTTAGAACCGTTGATTACTGTGAAATCAGGTTCTCCAAAGTTTTCAAGCTCATAGTGAGAAGGACGAATAAACATATTAGTAACAAAATGCGCCTGCCACGCTACTTCAACGATAAATCTTACTTTAAGTCTCGTATCCGCATTTGTTCCGCAGAATGTATCTACTACATAAATCTTTTTGGATTCAGCGAGCTGGTTCAGCACTAGTTCTTTACAAGACCCGAAAATTTCTGCAGTAGTAGGTAAATTTACTTTACCATCCCAGAAAATTGTATCTCTTGTAACATCATCCTGAACAATATATCTGTCTTTAGGTGAACGACCTGTGAAAATTCCTGTTTTTACTGATACCGCGCCAGATTCTGTAAGTTCAGCTTTCTCAAATCCCTGATTTTCAGGAGAAACTTCAGCCTGGTATAATTCTTCGTAAGAAGGATTGTACACTACTTCATAGTTTCCTTTAATCCCTAATTTCTCTAAATCCTGGATGATTTTAGTGTTTTTCATTTTACTTATATTTTCTATTTCTTTATTGACTTCAACAAAAATAATATTAATTATTTGTTAAAGGTGGTTTAAATATACTGATATAAGTCAGAATGGCAAACAAAAAATCGGTTTTGTAAATTACTGATTATGAACTAATTATTTCAGACCATTCAAAAACGGAAGGAAAACCTTTCTCCCAAAAATAGTTCTTATAGTCCCCAAATTTGGCACTCATTACAAAATCTCCGCCCCATGCGCCTAAACTTTTGACAAATGAAGGACAATCTGAGAATAATTTCTCTTTAACTGTGAGAATTTCAAGAAAATCAGCTATTTTTCGCTCATGAATCATCATTAATTCCGAAAAGTTTTCCAATTCATCGCATAACATTATTTTCTTTGTGATTTCCGAAAATTCATTCACCAGTTCCGGAGACTTCTTTTTTGATTTGTAAAAGTTGATTCCTTCTCTGCTATCCTGCTTCTGATTTAAATGAATAAAAATCAGTTCATTTTTAAATGAAGGATTGAAATCTACCTTCTCATATTTTACCTCAGGTTTGCTTTGGAAAAGAACTGCAGATTTTTCTTTTGCGACTGCGATATCATATCCACTTCCGCCCAAACTAATAGTATTAAGATGAAAAGGATCAATCTCTGCCCATTCTGCAAGATTGTTCATCAACGTGGAACTGCTCCCAAGACCATAGTCTGCAGGAAACTGAAGGTTGGTTTTTAAATGGTAAGTGAGATTGGACTTGAATTTAATATTAGAAAGCTGCTGAACATTCTTTAATGTTTTCACAATAAATTCAGCGCTTGATGGAATATTGGTTTCTAAGACCTGCCAGTTCTTATAATCAATGACAGCTTTCAGCCAGAATTTGTTTTGATGATAAGCCTCCCAAAAAATAAGTAACTTGCCATCTTCTTTTTCTTCAAAAAAAAACTCTTGTCCCAGCTTGGTAGGTACCGCTAAGACAAGAGCTCCATCGATTGCGAAATATTCTGAAGTAAGCATAAGCTTGCCTGGTGAAAATATCGCGTTCATATATTTTTAATTAGATTGCAGAAGCAGCATCTACTGATCCGTCAATTTTTTTGATCAATCCCTGAAGGGTTTTTCCTGGTCCTACTTCTACGAAGTTAGAGGCACCATCCTTAATCATATTCTGAACAGACTGTGTCCATTTTACAGGACCTGTAAGCTGAGCAATCAGGTTTTGCTTGATCTCGTCAGGATTTGTTACCGCTGTTGTGGTAATATTCTGATATACAGGAATCGTTGCTTTTCTGAATTTTGTTTTTTCGATAGCCGCCGCCAGTCTTTCCTGTGCAGGCTGCATCAATGGTGAATGGAAAGCTCCGTTTACCGGTAGTAACAATGCTCTTTTAGCTCCTGCTTCTTTCAGTTTTGCACAAGCTTCTTCTACTGAAGGTGTTTCTCCTGAGATTACCAGTTGCCCCGGACAGTTATAATTTGCAGGAACAACAATTCCGCTGATCTGTGCACAGATTTCTTCAACCTTAGCATCATCTAATCCTAAGATAGCAGCCATAGAACTTGGATTGGCATCACAAGCGTCCTGCATAGCTTTTGCTCTTTCGGAAACTAATTTCAAACCGTCATCAAAGGATAAAACTCCATTGGCAACCAAGGCTGAAAACTCTCCTAAAGAGTGTCCTGCAACCATTTCAGCACCAAGACCATTTACGGCTTTTAATGCTGCTACTGAATGTATAAATATTGAAGGCTGGGTAACCTCTGTTTTTTTAAGATCTGCATCCGTTCCGTTAAACATAATGGAAAGAATGTCGAAACCTAAAATTTCATTGGCAGATTCCATCAGATCTTTAATATCTTTTCTAGAATCATACAATTCTTTTCCCATTCCTACGAACTGAGAACCCTGCCCTGGAAATACAAGTGCTTTCATGTATTGAATTAAATATTATGCAAATATAACTATAATGTTAACAATATTCTTTTAAACAGCTATAAATCATTTAAGGTACTAACCTGATTACTCTATAACCAGTATTTACATAAGCACCATTAGCTTTAGATTTTACAAACTCAAATTTTGTAGCAAGCTGAGTCTGAACTTTATTCATCTGTTTAAAGATCTCTCCTTTTTTATTTTCTCTGGTTAACATGTCGTTTACTACATCAAAACCTACGATAGCATATTTTGGAGGAGTTTTACAGTATTTGCTTTTATAAGCAGCCAGAATTTCTTTTTCAAAACCACCTTCAGTGTTGATCTTTCTGTCCATAAGATACACCAGACTTGCCTGGCTCAGCTCGTCAACTTTTTTCTCAAAAGTTGGAGAATAGAACATACTGAACGCCTTCACACCCTGTACTTCCTTAGAAATAGCAATGACTCTGTTGGCAAAAGCATCTCCTGTTGCATTATCATCATTAGCCAAAATGGCAATAACCGGTGCAGACTGACCTGTCATCATATTCTGATCAGGCTGAATATCTGCCGGAGAGTTGACAATAATGATATTAGGGTTTTTCACTGCTTTTTCAAGCCCTGCTTTGATGTAATTGGCATTTTCTTTCTTAGCATCTGCCACTACATATATTTTCTGGTCAGAATAAATTCCTTTTACTTCTTCTACAATCTTATCAGCATACGTCTGATTATTGGTTTCAACGATAATAAGATTACTATAGTTATATAATTCCGGAGTATTAGCAAATGGCGCAACAACCGGGATTTTCTGATTTTTGGTAAAATCAAGAACATCAATTACATTAGATTTAAAGAAAGGCCCGATAATAAGATCTGTATTGTCAGGATTAATCTGTGTTAAAGAGTTTTTGAATGACGCTTCATTTCCTGAATCTACAATTTTGATATCCAGTTTTTGTCCACCTCTGGCATTTCTTTCAATAGCAAGTTTAGCTCCTGTTAAAAAGTCAAGTGCCATTGTTCTGTACTGGGTTTCATTTGTACTGTACCCGAATGGAAGCATTAGAATCACACTAAGAGCATCACCGTTTTTCTTACTGTATGCTGCATCCTGCTTTTTGATCTTTAAAACCATTCCGGTTTTCAAACCATGAGAAAGGTCCGGATTAAGAGCAATAAGTTCATCAATAGAAACACCGAATTTATTCACGATGGAAAATACAGTATCTCCTTGTTGAACGGTATAGGTTACATAATCATCTCCTGCAGCAACATTGGAAGAGGCAGTCGATTTCTCATTACCTGAATCCATTTTTGCTTTTGGATTTACTGACTCAGCAACGCTATCTGTATTTGTATTAGTATTAGATGTTTTTACTTTAATGGTTTCGCCAGGTTTAAGACCTTTTTCTTCTAATCCTGGATTTAAAGCATACAGGTCCTGCTGACTGATGCCAAACTGTTTTGTAATTCTGTAATAATTATCTTTAGCCTGGATCACATAAGATTCTCCTTCTACAGCAGTGGTAACCGTGGTAGGTGTAATTGTTGTTATGTTTTTTTCTACAGCGGGCTCAGCATGTTTTTCTGCTGGTACAGCCTGTTGTTCACCTCCATATTTTTTAATGCTGGCAAGAGGTAATGTGATCTCATCTCCGATTTTCATATGAGAATCCAGTTCAGGATTCAGCTTTCTTAAATCAGTTTCAGAGATTCTGTATTGTTTTGTGATGCCATAAATCGTTTGTTTTGGCTGCAAAACAATTTTACCCAGAGAAGAAGTACTTGCTGTTGAAGTTACTTTTTCTGCTGGGGCCGTTTTTGTCACAACCGGAGTGGCTGCTTTATCTGATTTTATAGTTAAAACATCTCCGATCGCCAGTTTGCCATCTTTATGTTTTGGGTTTAGCTTCAGCAATTCATCTACAGTCATTCCATACTTTTTTGCAATGTTGTAAGGATTGTCACCTTGCACAACTGTATGTGATTTCTGGGCTGAAACTCCCAAAACCATACATAAACTGGATAGAATAAAAAACCTCTTTATCATAGTCGATAATTATAATTTACAAAAATACTTCTTTAAAATTAAATGGCAACAATTATTAATTTTGAATCTTGAACCACCATTTCTTCCAAACAATTTTCAAGCCACGAATAGCCGTAATCTGAAAAGAATACACTAAAGTTATACACTCTTTCCTGCCATGTTTTTGCGGGATGAACATCTAAAAACAGATTTTCAAGTCTTTCCAGCAATTCATTCTGTTTTATTTTTTCAGCATGAAGCAGACGTTTTTTCATTCTTTTAAATGACTTCAATTGTCGTACTTCTTCTGCCTTCACCATATTTCCGAAAGACTTTTCGGTTGTTTCTGCTGAAGCTCTCAATGCCGAAAAATTGCTAACCAACAATTCCTCTTTCTCGTCAAGCAATTGTAAAATCGGATTATCTTTTAAAATTTTATGATTGGTAAGTACGGTAAAATTCTGGAAAAAGTCTTCTATTTTAAGATCCAGTTTCTCAATTTTTCCTAAAGTTTTCTCTTTCAGGAAAAGCATCGAGTTTCTTGGAATAAGTATAGGAAACGGGATATTAATTTTTGAAAAATAATCTTTAAGCTCCAGCCAGTACATAATTTCAGCATTTCCTCCAATATAAGCCAGATTCGGAAGTACATTTTCCTGATACACGGGACGCATTAAAGCATTGGGACTGAATTTTTCCGGATGATTTTCCAATTCAGACAGTATTTCTTCTTCTGTAAACTGAATCGTTTTATCTACAATAATGTATTTCTGTCCGTTAAATTCTATTCTGTCTCTGGTTTCAGAAAGATAAAAAAGGTTAATCTCGCGGGGATTTACCTGAACTTTCCCATATTTTTTTGTCAGAAAATCTACTTTATTTTTAGATGTTTTCTGTAAACTAAAGTGTAGAAGTTCATCTTGAAAGATCTCCTTCATCTGATTTTTAAGTTCTTTAGAGTTTCCATCCAAAATCAAGAGCCCGAATTCTGAAAAAAGGCGGTTGACAAGAATCTTAATTGCCTCCGTTAAAGTGTTTCCTGCTTTATAAGCTTCTTTCATCATTAAGATCAGCTCGGTTCCGAAAATAGAATCTTTAAATTCTTTCTCAAATTCAGAAATAAAATAGGTATCGCTGATCTCAATTCTACCTACCGGACCACCTGATTTCTCTTTGGTTTCATAATAATTATTCTCGGTTTTAAAATGATTGATCTCAGCAAAATCATGATCTTCTGATGCCATCCAATAGACCGGGACAAAATTAAAATCCGGAAAATTTTCTTTCAGATAGGTACATGTCTTTATGGTCTGAAGAATTTTATAGACAAAGAAAACAGGCCCCGAAAACAGGTTCAGTTGATGTCCTGTTGTAATGGTAAATGTATTAGGCTGTCTAAGATTTTCAAGATTTCCCTTCTGTTTTGAAGAGAGGGAAAGGCTTGAAAGCTGACCTTCAAACACCTCTGATAAAATTTCTCTCTTCCCTGATGAAAAAGAGTCTTTTTTCAAATGAATCTGTTGTTTAAAATGATCTAAAGAAAATGTATTATTTTCAAAACCCTCAATTTTCTGATTCAGAAAATCTTTTACCAATTGAGGAATGCTTTCTATATCGTTGAATGATATTTTATTTATTGTTTTCAACCTGTACAGTTTTTAGTTGAACAAATACCACACAATCCCGATATTCAATCTGAAATCATATACCGGATAATGTGGAAATGCATATGCTTTGTTATTGGAAATAACTGTTCCTATCTGCTGACCTTCTATGAAAAAGAACATCTTTTTCACTTTCATATTGATATAAATATCGGCGATAGGCTGTCCTCCAATTGAAAATGAATCTGCTCTTGGGAGAATATATTCGTTAAGAACAGGGAAATAATCTCTTGATGCAAACTTAGAGAAGTAATATACTTTAATACCTGCCTGAATTTCCGCAGCTTTTTTGAATGCCTGTGTCTGGTAGAAGAAGTTAGCTCTACCAATAAAGCCTGGCATAGGAAGCAATTCTTTATTCGTTAAAGTATTTTGGAAATGTACCCTTGTATTCAGATGGAATTTGTTGAAGCTGAATGTAGCATCACCTCCGATCTGAGAAATATTCACAGAATTATCACTTTGTTTTGGATTTCCGTTGCTGTCAAAATAAGTAAAGTTATCTATTCTGAAATAGTTGGCAAAAATCTCTGTTTTAAACCATTTCAAGTTGATACTTCCTCCCACTTCCATGACAGACTGGTTCTTTGCATTTTCAAGATAATAATTAAAATTGTTGTAAACCGAAGTATTCAACAAATAATTAAATGAAGGATAAGCACTTTGGAAGTTTACTTTGGCATTAACAAAATAATCTTTAATAGGCTCAAACTTTAGGTTATTGGTTGTTTTCAGATAGCTTTTAAACTGACTTCCGTTTGAAAATTCAAGGAATGAATTCAACTGGATTTTATCCCAAAGTTTCACCTGTAAGTTTCCTACCGCTCCGATTCTGTTTTCTTTAAGTTCACCAGGAAAAGGAACGCCGTTAAGGGCAGCAACATCTCTTATTCCCAATTTGATCATCTGATAACGCACACCAGCATCCAGTTTGAATTTTTCATTATTAAAAATCAAGCTCACTGTATTGCTGAAGTTTTCAGAATATTTTTTTGTAGTCAACGGGAAACCATTAACCAATTCAGTAGGAGCATCATACCAATAAGACTCTAAAGCTGACTGGTTATAATAATATTTATTCCCCTGATGCGAAATAATATGTCTTATGCTGAAAGGAAATTTTCCGGAATTAAATGGAGTGAACTGGTGGCTCAGGTAGTATCTTCTGTAAGAAAACTGTGAGCTGCTGGATGCAAGATTTACCTGGGCATTTTGCCTGTTGCTATAATTACTGTCACCATTCATAAAAAGGTTATCTTCTGTAATACCCCCACTTTCCTGATTGTTTACATTCTGGTGAAGATAGTGAGCGAAAATTTCATAGTTTCCACTTTTTGAAATATAGTGACCTGAAAATAAAGTATTATTATTCGCTGCTAATGAGTTTCTGTAAAGTCCCTGAGAACGAAGTCCCATATACTCAAGAGCAAAATTGAATCTTTTTCCAATATTCTGGGTATAAGTAGATGTTAAAGCCGCCCCGTTTCGCATTGCATTGTGATAAACAAATGTAGCGGTAGGTGTTTTTACGTCATAATATTTCACATCATTGGCCCCAATGATCATATAAGATTTATTGGATGGCAGCAAAGATAGATTCTGCTCATCATTCACCTCAAATACAAGAGGATTGAATCCCGATCCTATATTAGCAGTCTGTACTCTCCCAAAATTATCTTTATTATTTTGTTGTGAAAAGATATAGGTTTTATCAAAAGTCATTACCGTATCAAAAACTTTCTTTTCAGAAAACTGAGTCTGATACTGGTAATCATTAATAGTAGGCTTGAAAATTTTCAGGGAATCTTTTTTCCCGGAATCAATTACAAGAGTGTCTTCTTTTTTAGGCTGAGGTTTTGTATCAGCTTTATTAACGACCTGAGCCCTGGCTACAAAACTTAAAGAGAAGAGTATGAAAAGGATGTACTTCATTATTCATTATTGTACAGCAAAAATAAGAAATAAAAGGACATAAAAAACCCCTGCTTTGAGCAGGGGTTCTATATCAAATGATTATTGTATGATTAATAACCAGGGTTTTGTTGTACACTTGCATTACCAGCAACTTCACTACTTGGAATTGGTAATGTATATCTGTAATCACCATTCGTAAGATTGGAAACATCAACGATATCATCTGTTGGATGTCTATCCATTGAAACTCCAGCTTTCACAGCAAGTCTTTTCAAATCTATATATCTATGCCCTTCAAAACTAAGTTCAATTCTTCTTTCATTCAGAATACCTTTAAAAGCAGCTGTTGCATTAGCATAAACAGGAGCAGTTGTAGCAGTTCCCTGCGTATTTCTGGCATCTCTGATTGCTTTAATATAGTTTGCAGCTCCGGTAAAATCTCCAGCATTCGCAGCAACTTCACTTAAAATGAAATACATTTCTGAAAGACGGAAAGATTTGATATCATTTCTGGTATTACTACCTGTTTTACCAGGATACTTATCTACGATCAGTTTATCTAATCTAGTATTAACACCAGGAGCTTGATAGTTTGCATTTGGAGCACTTGAAGGATCAATAAATGCATATCTTCTAACATCGTCCTGTAAACCTGTTAAAATATTATACAGATTACGTCCTACAAACCACCATGGTGTACCAGTAACACTTGAGTTATTCAAATTATATCTTGAACCTATAGCGATTCCATTAGCTCCGGTAGCTTGTCTACCTAAAGAAAAAATGGTTTCACCTCTGAACGCATCTTTATCATCCCATAAGTTTCTGTATGGGTTAAATGAATTTGATGTGCTATAGAATGCACTATTCCAAGTTGAATTACCAATCGTTGGAGCAGCAGTAGTTGTAATTGGAGTTCCTGGAGTTAAACTAAAAGAAGCACCGCTAACCCCTGCTGTTGCATCAATAACAGCCTGCGCATCTATTTTTGCCTGTGCATAATTTCCTCTGTATAGATTAAATCTCGCACTTACAGCATTAACAAAGCTTTTTCCTACATAATATTTATTTGCATCAGATTTTGATGAAGGAGCAGAAGCAGCAGCATCAAGCTGCGTAAATGCATTTCTTGCAAATTGAAGATCACTGTTTATAAGTGTATAAATATCCTTATTGCTGACTCTAGGTCTTTGAACAAAGTTTCCTTCATCAACTTTATCGCTTAAAATAACTCCTAAGGCATTTTCATCTGCCATATTAGTAGAAAAATAAGTTTCTAATTCAAGATAACAGAAAGCTCTGATAGCTCTTGCCTGTGCAACAATTTTATTATAATTAGTTGTTTCTGTTGGTCCATTAGGTGTAATTTTGGCTGCTCCCTCTAACAATCTATTGATTCTGTTAATCGTTCTGTAATGAGATTGCCAGATTAATTCAGGATATGTTCCAACCCCACCACTTACAATGAAACGGTGTAATTGAAATTCCTGACCACCACTACCATCACCCGGCTTAACTTCATCCGTAATAACAGATGACAAATATACTTCGTTACCCGTTTCTAAAGTACCGTATACACTACCGATAAGGAAAGCCTGCATACCATCAATAGTAGCAATAGCCTCTGAATCATTTAATTGACCTGGCTGTGTTGCCTCTATCGCATCGCTACAACTATTAAGCAAAGGCAAAGCCGTTAATGTTCCTGCAATGAATAATAATTTTATTATATTTCTTTTCATTTTTTAAATTTTAAAATTCTACGTTGAAACCGATAGAGAAGGTTTTAGGGTTAGGATAAGTACTTAAAGAAAAATCAGTAACCGGCTCTGGATCAAGACCTTTCCAATTACTCCAAGTAACCAGGTTCTCACCTTGAACAAATAGTTTTAATCCTTTAATAGGTAGTTTTTCTAAACTAGCTTTAGGAAAAGAATATCCAATTGATATAGTTTTTAACCTGATAAAGTCTGTTTTATATAAATATCTGTCAGAACTTCCATCAGCACCTGTATTATTAGCAGTAATAGACGGAAGGCTTGCATTTTTATTATCAGGAGTCCAAGAATCAAATAAATCTGCACTTACATTATTACCTGTACCGATACTATTTGGATCAACTAGCCACTGATAAAGGTTATCATACTGCCATCCACCTGCTTGCCATGAGAATAAAACATCAGCAAAAACACCTTTGAATGAACCGTTTAAACCAAAACCACCCTGATATTTAGGATAAAATGATTTCCCAGTTAATACTCTGTCACTATCATTAGGGTTTTCTGTAATATTACCATTTTTGTCTAAGAACTGCATTTCTCCAGTTTCTTTATTCACACCTGCATAACGGATAAGATTCCACTGGAATGCTAATGATCCTGCAGCATTTACGTTATCTGTCGGAGAATACCCATATGGTAATTCAAGAATTGTATTCTTATTAAATGATCCGTTAGCAAAAACAGATAATCTGAAGTCTCCTTTGTTGAAAATATTATATCGTAGGCTACCTTCAACACCATTATTTCTCATACGACCGTTATTACCATCAATAGTAAATACGCCATTAGATGCTGCTGAGATATTCAATTTATTAAATAAATTTTCGGTAGTTTTGATATAGTAATCGAAGTTACCTTCCAACTTTCTATCAAATACAACAAAGTCTAAACCTACGTTAAACATTTTTTGAGTTTCCCAACGAACATCAGGGTTTCCAAGAACAGTTAGTGATAAACCTTGCTGGTTCAAATAAGCTGTTGATGTCTGATAAACATTTCTAAATAAAGTTGTTGTAGCTGGGTTCACAAGAGGATTTAAGTTATTTGCTGTAATCCCTAAGTTCTGGTTACCTTGAGTACCATAAGAAGATCTTAGTTTCAACATATCAAATACGGATCCTTCCATAAATGCTTCTTTGTCAATATTCCATCTACCTGAAACGGCCCAGAATGTATTCCATCTGTTCTCTTTTGAGAATCTATATGCACCATCTCTTCTTACCATACCAGTGAAACCATATTTACCCGCATAATCGTAATCTGCAGTAGCAAAATAGGCTAGAGCACCTGCATTAACATTCTGTGCGGTTACATTTGGTACATATAAAGTAGGAGTGGTAGTACTGTAAGGAACATATCCTGTACCTGCTCCTAATACCCATGTTAATGGATTTAGACCGTTCTGCTGATATTGTTTTGTTCTGTAGTGAGCCTTAATATAATCTAGGTATGCTCCAACTTCTAATGTATGATCTCCCCAAGATTTATTAAATGTTAAATTCGTAATACTGTTAATATTGAAATCTTTAACATTATTCAAAACTTCAATACCTCCATATGGGTCATTCCCTGCTTTAGCAACTAAAGCTAAATATCCATAAGGCGCACGTGCAAAAGCTCTGTCAGATTCTTTAAAATCAATACCAGATTTATGGCCCACTGTTAAATAATCAGTAAGTTTGTACGCAAAATTAACGTTTGCTAAAACACTGGTCTCAGTGTATACGTTTTGTACACCTCCATTGATAATATCTTGAGTAACCCAAGGAATTCTATCACTATATCCTGTACCAATTGCCTTATACATATCAGATCCTCTTGTATATGGATTAGGCTCTAAGTCTGGTCTAGCCAAAATTGAACTAAACAACGGGTTTTGAAGTGGGTTAGCCACCAAACCAGCCACGTTTGTTTCTTGATCCAGCTGATGTCTTTTTGAATATCCAACTGCTAACTGGCTGCCATATGTAAATCTTCCGTCGTTTGATTTACCGTTAATATTATTCCTAAAACTAAACCTTTTAAAATCTGTTGACTTCACAATACCTGTCATATCAAAATATCCCAGTGATGAGTAAACTGAAATATTTTTACCACCAAATGTCATTCCCAAGTTATGCTGTTGAGTCATCCCAGTCTGGAAATACTGTTTTTTCCAGTCTGTATTAGGTGCATTTTGAATCTCTTCAGGCGAATATTGTTCATCTGGCCCATTGACAAATTCATTTTGTAAGCTTCTATACTGGCTACCATTTACCAGATTGTAATTATGGTTAGGATAAGCAGAGAAACCAATTGTAGAACCATATGAAAGTTTCATTCCACTATTAAATGTACCATTTTTTGTGGTAATAATAACAACTCCATTTGCAGCTCTGTTACCATAAATAGATGTTGCAGCAGCATCTCTAAGAACAGAAATAGTAGCAATATCTTCAGGATTTAGGTTTCTAAACTGCGTTCCGTTTGTACTCATACCGTCGATTACATACAAAGGATCCATAGTTGAATTAAGAGAACCAATACCTCTCACCCTAACATCAATTCTACCTGATCCAGGTGAACCTGAACTAGAGTTAATGGTTATACCAGGAGCGGCTCCTTGTAAAGAGTTTAGAAAAGACGCATTTGGACGATCTTCTAAAACTTTTTCAGATATGGTAGTTGATGCTGCAGTTGACTTAGCTTTTGTAGCAGTCTTACTATATCCAAGCACAACAACCTCATCGATCTGCTTTACTTTAGATGTAGTATCTTTTTTAGTCGTTTGCGCAAAAGCTACCTGTCCTAAAAAAAACAAAGCCCCAGCGCTTAATACACGTAATTTAACATTCATATTAACAAATTTTAATATATTTAATGGGCAAATATGTTAATAAATATTAACACATGCAAATTTTCATTTTCCCATACATGCCCTTCTCATAGCTGTATTTTCCTATTCTTCAAGTTACATAATAAAGAATCATAATATTCAATGATTTCAAGAAGCTAAAATTTAAAGCAAAAGACTGAAAACAACATTTTTAACACAAAATAAATAAGAAGTAAAATATTATTTATAATGAATCTAAATTAAATGTTTTGATTAAAATATTTACATTAAACACATATTCTAGTAAATTTTTTAAAAACTTAAAATATTTTTCTAATTTAAGCCACTTACTACCACACACTTATATTTGCAAAAAAAACACACAATGTTACCTAAATAACAATATATTTAATACATTTGATAGAATAAATAAACAAATAAATAATTCATTACACCATGAAAAAAATTACCATATCCACATTCTTACTAGCCAGTATTATTTGCTTTGCACAGCAGCAAATAGTTTCTCAAAATTACAGTACCGGAACCCAACCTATATATTATACTCTGCAGTCATCATCTGGAAAAACCTTAAATTATGATGACATTCTAGGAACACCTTATCCTGACAAAGATTTTATGAGGGCCAAAATCTCAGGAACAACTGACGAACAAGTGCTTATAAGATACAATAGCTATAACGACGAGATTGAATTCAAAAAAGAAGATAAGGTCCTAGCCCTTCCAAAGAAAGCGGAATACGGTAGGATAGAAGTTATTTCACCTAAAAAAACTTTTGTGTTATTAGATACCTCAGATGAACTAACCGGATACTTTTATGAACTTGTCAATGGGAAGAATAATCTATACAAAAAGATCAAAACAAAATTTATAGATTTTGTCCCTGCTCCAAATGGTTATTCAAGTGATAAACCTGCAAATTTCAAAACTCTTGATCCAGTATATTACATCAAAACAGATAAAGGCTTTATAAAGAAACCTAAAAATCAAAAAGAAATCATTGAACAATTCCCTGATAAAAAAGATAGTTTAAGCGGTTTCTTTAAGTCCAATAAAATAAGATTTGATAAAGACGAAGACTTGATAAAACTTGTTACTTTTTTGAATCAGAATTAAAATATTTAGAACTATTATACTAAAAAAGCAGGCATCTGAGATGCCTGCTTTTTTATTTTATCTAAATATTATTTCAATTTCTTCTTGACTGCTACTTCCTCGTAAACTTCAAGAATATCACCGATTTCAATATCATTATAACCTTTAAGGTTCAGACCACATTCGTAGCCTTTTGTGACTTCTTTAACATCGTCTTTGAAACGCTTTAAGCTTTCAAGTTCACCGTCAAATTTGACAATACCATCTCTTAACAGACGTACTTTCGATTGTCTTGTAACTTTTCCGGTAAGAACCATACATCCGGCAATTGAACCAACTTTAGAAATCTTGAATACCTCACGGATTTCAACATTACCAATAACCTGCTCCTGAATTTCCGGAGAAAGCATTCCTTCCATTGCTTCTTTTACCTCGTCTATAGCTTTATAGATTACAGAGTATGTTCTGATTTCAATTTCCTCACGGTCTGCAAGTTCTTTTGCATTAGCACCCGCTCTCACGTTGAATCCAATGATGATTGCATCTGATGCTGCCGCTAAATTGATATCAGATTCAGTGATCTGTCCTACACCTGAGTGAAGAATTTTCACGCTGATTTCCTCTGTTGACAATCTTTGTAACTGGTCAGAAAGTGCTTCCACAGAACCATCCACGTCACCTTTAAGAATAATATTCAATTCTTTGAACTCTCCTAAAGCAATACGTCTACCTAATTCTTCAAGCGTTGTATGTTTTTTCGTTCTGATAGAAAGTTCTCTCTGAAGCTGTTCTCTCTTGTTTGCAATAGCCTTACCTTCACTTTCGTCAGCATATACACGGAATTTATCACCAGCTGTTGGCGCTCCGTCCAAACCTAAGATTGTTGCAGGAATTGAAGGCCCCGCTTCCGCAAGGTTTTTCCCTCTTTCATCAAGTAAAGCTTTTACTTTACCATGATTTTTACCAGCTACTACATAGTCTCCAACTCTTAAGGTTCCGGTTTGTACCAACATAGTTGCCACATAACCTCTACCTTTATCTAAAGATGCTTCAATAACAACACCATTTGCTGTACGGTCCGGATTTGCTTTTAGTTCAAGCATTTCAGCTTGTAATAAAACTTTCTCCAATAATACATCTACATTATTACCAAACTTAGCTGAAATTTCCTGCGCCTGAACATTTCCTCCCCATTCTTCAACTAAAACCGGTGGGTTTAAGCCTGAAAGCTGTTGACGGATGTTATCAGGATTTGCATTTGGTTTATCAACTTTATTGATTGCAATAATCATTGGTACCTGTGCAGCCTGTGCGTGAGCAATTGCTTCTTTCGTTTGTGGCATTACATCATCATCGGCAGCAATTACAATAATCGCAATATCCGTGATCTGTGCACCTCTCGCTCTCATTGCTGTAAAGGCTTCGTGACCAGGAGTATCTAAGAATGTAATTCTCTGACCGTTTTCCAGTTTCACGTTATAAGCACCAATGTGCTGTGTAATACCTCCGGATTCACCTGCAATTACGTTAGTTTTTCTAACATAATCCAATAATGAAGTTTTACCGTGGTCAACATGTCCCATTACAGTAACTACCGGTGCTCTTGACACTAAGCTTTCTTCGCTGTCGATTTCATCTTCGCTATCGCCTTCTTCAAGGTCAGCATCCGAGAATTCAATTTTATAACCAAACTCATCTGCTACTAATAATAAGGTATCAGCTTCAAGTCTTTGGTTCATGGTAACCATTACCCCTAGTGAGAAACAAGCAGAAATTACTTCAGTGGGAGAAACATTCATTAAACTTGCCAATTCACCTACAGTGATGAATTCTGTTACTTTAAGAGTTCTGTCTTGTGCCTCAAGCTCCTGCTGACGCTCATCCTGCTCTCTACGGAAAGTTCTTTTGTCTTTTCTGTGTTTTGCAGATTTAGATTTACCTCCTTTATTAGTAAGCTTTTCTAATGTTTCTTTGATCTGGTTTTTAACTTGCTCGTCAGTCAGCTCAACTGGCATAACTCTTTGTCCAGGTCTGTTGTTGTTCTGGCCTCCTTTTTTGAAGCCGCCACCACCTTGCCCCTGACGGTTTCCACCACCTTGGTTGTTTCCAAAACGGTTTCCGCCCTGACCCTGGCCGCCCTGGCCTTGAGGACGATTTCCTTGTCCTCCCTGACCTTGACGGTTTCCGCCCTGTCCACCATTGTTATTATGCGGACGGTTTCCTTGGCCTTGACCTTGTCCACCTTGGTTATTATTATTTCCTGAGTTTTGATTATTCCCCTGACCTTGTTGGTTATTCTGGCCACCAGGTTTTTCAATTCTCTTTCTTTTCTTTTTTGCCCCGGCACCTGGTTTTGGTGCAAATTGAGTCAAGTCAATCTTTTCTCCAACGATCTTAGGACCGTCAAGTTTTTGATATACTGTCTCAATTTTCTGAGGTTCCTGAGATTCAGGCTCAGCCTCTGCTTTTGGAGTTTCCACTTTTTTCTCCTCTACAACAGCTGGTTTTGGAGTTTCTTTTACTGGTTCCACAGGTTTCACTTCTTCTTTTTTCTCCTCCATTTTTGGCTTGTCTTTTTTCACAGGTCTGTTTCTAGATTCTATTTGAGACAAATCAATTTTATCCAAAACTTTGAATTCCTGTTTTTCAGGAGCTGCTTTTACTTCCGGCTGTTCTTCTTTCACAATTTCTTCTTTCTTTTCTTCAACCGGTGTTGCAACAGGAGCCACAGGAGCTGCAGGAGCTTCTTCAACTTCAGGCTTCTTAGGTTCTAGATCAATTTTACCTAAAATTCTAGTTTCTGGTTTATTTGCTTTAGCTCTTATCACTTCAGGGGTTTTCTTTTCTTCAATTTCCAGTTTTTCTTCCGGAACTTTAGTGATCACCACCTCATGGGAAGCCTTTCTTTGTTCGCCGTCTTTAGCAAACTCAGCCTCCAATGCAGAATATGCCGATTCTTCCAATTGAGCGTTAGGATTGCTTTCAACTTCAATACCCTTTGATTGTAAAAACTCTACTAATCTGGACATCGAAATGTTGAATTCCTTAACCGCTTTATTTAATCTAATTTTTGGCATCTATATTATTTACTGTTTTTTAATTTTTAAAATTAAAGTATTTCCTTTTTACTGTTTATTAAAATTTATTTAAATCTTAATCTTCAAATTCTTCTCTTAAAATACGTTTTACCTCTTCGATTGTTTCTTCTTCAAGGTCTACCATATTTAAAAGACTTTCAGTTTCTTTATCCAATACTGATTTTGCAGTTGTAAGTCCTACTTTCTTAAACTCATCCAAAATCCACTGCTCGATATCGTCATTAAATTCTCTCAATTCAACATCGTCATCCTCGCTGGACTCTCTGTATACATCAATTTCATATCCTGACAACCAAGAAGCCAGTCTAATATTCTGTCCTTGTTTTCCAATTACTTTAGAAATCTCTTCAACAGGAGTATATACTAATGCATAATTTTGATCCTCATTGATGTCAATTTTATTGACAGTAACGTTTCCTAAAGCTCTCTTCACCAAAATCTCAGGGTTTTTAGACCACTGAATAACATCGATGTTTTCATTTCTCAACTCTCTTACAACCCCATGAATTCTGGACCCCTTAACACCTACACAGGCACCTACCGGATCAATTCTGTCATCATAAGCATCTACTGCAATCTTCGCCTTTTCACCAGGAATTCTTACTACCTTTTTCAGCATAATTGTTCCGTCCTGGATTTCAGGAATTTCCAGCTCTAATAATTTCTCAAGGAATTTAGGCGCAGTTCTGGAAATAATAATCTGTGGTTTAGAACCTTTAAAGTCTACTGTTTCAACAATAGCTCTGATATTCTCACCCTTTTTAAAGAAATCGGATGGGATCTGGTTTTCTTTTGGTAAAATAAATTCATTTCCTTCATCATCCAGCAGAATTACGTGCTTGTGACGGATATGGTGGATTTCTCCTACAACTATTTCTCCAATTTTATCTCTAAACTGCTCGTACAGCATTGCATTATTGTGCTCCTGAAGTTTTGTAGCCAGGATTTGCTTAAGGGTAAGAATATTTCTTCTTCCCAATTGAGCAACAGGAATTTCCATTGTAAAGTCCTCACCTACTTCGAAAGTAGGGTCAATCTTCTTTGCTTCAGAAATTTCAATTTCCAAATCATCATCTTCAGACATTTCGTCCTCTACAATTGTTTTATTTAAAAATATCTGAAAATCTCCTTTATCCGGGTTTACAATCACATCAAAATGATCATCTGAGTCAAATCTTTTTCTCAAAAGAGTCTTCAGAGAATCTTCAATAATTGCCATAAGATCAATTTTACTGATCCCCTTTTCGTCTTTAAAATCACCAAAGGATTCAATCAACGCTATATTATCCATCTATTCTTTTTTCTTTTTAAAATTTAATTACTACTAATGCTTTCTTGATGTCGGAGTAAGAAATCTCTTTCTCCTCTTCTACATCTACTTTTCCTTTTCCGATATCTTTCGGCTTACGGTAACGCAAAGTAAGTGTGATCTTTTCATCATCTACTTTTGACAATTCTCCTTCTATTTTAGAAGAATCTTCCAGCATCACCTCAATCTCTCTTCCAATGTTTTTACCGAACTGTCTTGGTGTGGATAATGGCTCGCTCAATCCGGCAGACATCACCTGAAGGCTGAAGTCATGCTCTTCACGATCCATATTGAATTCTATTGCACGGCTTGCATCAAGACAGTCCTGCAGCGAAACTCCGTTATCACCATCTAAAATCACTGTAATATCATCCCCCGCAGAAATTTTAAGATCAATAAGAAAAAGATCTTTTCTGGTCTCAAGGAATTCATTTAATAATTCGTCAATTCTTTTTCTAAACTCCATATAATTTTATCTTGATTTACAGTACGAAAAAAGGCTTTCTTCCGAAGCCTTCCCATTTTTTCCCGTAAATCCATTGCAAATATAAGCATTTTTTCCAAAAACACAAAATTATCTTAAGTATCAAGCAAATAGCGCCAGATTCATTTACAATAAATTAAAGGAATATGTCACAGGATTTTTATTACTTTTGTCTTTAGAATTTTAAAACAAACATTTTGAACATAACGATTGTAGGAACAGGTTATGTAGGATTAGTTACAGGAACTACTCTGGCAGAACTTGGTAATTCAGTATACTGTGTTGATATTGATGAAAAAAAAGTAGAAGGTTTGAAAAACGGCATTGTTCCCATCTATGAGCCGAACCTTGAAGAAATGTTTTTAAGAAACATCCAGTCTGAAAGATTATTTTTCACTACCGATCTTAAAGAAGCCTTAGACAAAAGCGAAGTCATATATCTTGCATTACCAACTCCTCCGGGAGAAGACGGCTCTGCAGATTTATCTTATGTACTTCAGGTAGCCAATAATATTGGTGAAATGATGACGGAATACAAAGTCGTTGTCAATAAAAGCACTGTTCCCGTAGGAACTGCAGACAGGGTAAGAGAAACCATCTCTTCCAAAACGAATCTCCCTTTTGATGTCGTTTCAAATCCTGAATTTTTAAGAGAAGGTTTTGCCGTTGAAGACTCTATGAATCCCTCAAGAGTAGTTGTAGGCGCCAGCTCAGAAAGAGCAAAAGACATCATGTCTAAAATATACCAGCCTTTTACCAATACAGGAATTCCAATCATCTTTATGGATGAAAAGTCATCGGAGCTTACAAAATATGCTGCGAACTCATTTTTAGCGGTAAAGATCACTTTTATGAACGAAATTGCCAACTATTGCGAAAAAGTAGGTGCAGATGTTGACAAAGTAAGATTGGGAATGGGTAGTGATGACAGAATCGGGCATAGATTCTTGTTCCCGGGAATCGGATATGGAGGAAGCTGTTTTCCTAAAGATGTAAAAGCTCTTATAAAGTCCGGCAAGCAGGAAGATTTTAACTTTCAGATTCTTGAAGCTACTGAAAATGTAAATACCGCTCAAAAAGTAATTTTAGTCTCGGAAATTGAAAAATATTTCGGTGGAAGTATTGAAGGAAAGAAAATTGCCATGTGGGGACTAGCCTTTAAAGCCAATACAGATGACATCAGAGAAGCTTCATCTTTAGATAATATTGCTCTTTTATTAGAAAAAGGAGCAGAAATCATAGCATATGACGCTGTTGCCGAAAGCAACGTTCAGAAACTCCTTGGCAGTAAAATACAATATGCCAAAGGAATGTATGATGCACTGGAAGATGTTGATGCATTATTTATTGCTACAGAATGGCCGGAGTTCAAAAATCCAAATTTTGAACTTATGGCTAAAAAAATGAAAAACAAAGTCATTTTTGACGGCAGAAATATGTATCCGCTGGAAATCCCTGAACAAAATGGATTTTATTATAAAAGTATAGGAAGAAAGACCATCTCAAAATAAATCAATGAAAAACATTATCATTACAGGAGGTGCCGGCTTCATCGGCTCTCATGTTGTAAGAGAGTTTGTAAAAAACAATCCGGACATTACGATCATCAACCTTGATGCTCTTACCTACGCCGGAAATCTGGAAAATTTAAAGGACATAGAAAATGAACCTAATTATGTTTTCGAGAAAGCAGACATCACCCAGCCTGAAGAACTTAGAAAAGTTTTTGAAAAATACAATCCCGATGCTGTAGTACATCTGGCAGCAGAAAGCCATGTAGACAGAAGTATAACTGACCCGATGGCGTTTATTAATACTAACGTAAACGGAACAGCTAATCTTCTGAATCTTTGTAAAGAGTTTTGGACATTAAACCCTGATCACACTCATGGCAGATTCCCAAATGAAAAAAGAACCAACCTTTTTTACCATATTTCGACTGATGAAGTATATGGAAGTTTAGGGGAAACAGGATTCTTTCTAGAAACGACGTCATACGATCCTCAATCTCCGTATTCCGCTTCAAAAGCAGCTTCTGACCACCTGGTAAGAGCTTATGGAAATACATATGGAATGCCGTTTATCGTATCTAATTGTTCAAACAATTATGGACCAAATCATTTCCCTGAAAAACTGATCCCTCTTTGTATTTCAAATATTATCAACGAAAAACCTCTTCCTATTTATGGTGACGGCAAGTATACCAGAGACTGGTTATTTGTCATTGATCACGCCAAAGCGATTCATCAGATCTTTAAGGAAGCAAAAACCGGTGAGACTTACAATATCGGAGGATTCAATGAATGGCAGAATATTGATCTTGTAAAAGAGCTGATCAAACAGATGGATGCTAAGCTGGAAAGACCGGAAGGTTATTCTGAAAAACTGATCACTTTTGTAAAAGACAGACCGGGCCATGACAAACGTTACGCTATTGACGCAACAAAGCTAAATAAAGATTTAGGCTGGAAACCGTCGGTAACCTTTGAAGAAGGATTGGGGAAAACCATCGACTGGTATCTTGAAAACAAAGAATGGCTTGAAAATGTAACTTCAGGAAATTATCAGGATTACTATAGCAAACAATACAGCTAAAGATCCTGCTATTGAGAAAAATAAAGAATAAACTATAGCAAATTTCCATTCTTTATCACACCTCTGAATAGCAAAAAAAATTCAATTTATAACACAAAAGAAATAAGCGTAATACGCACCACCAAATGAAAGGAATAATATTAGCCGGAGGATCCGGAACAAGACTTTACCCTCTAACGATAGCAGTGAGCAAGCAGCTGATGCCTGTTTACGACAAACCAATGATCTATTATCCGCTTTCTACCCTTCTTTTAGCAGGAATCAAGGATATTCTGATCATCACTACACCACACGACCAGGCAGGTTTTATCAAACTTTTGGGTGATGGTTCACAAATTGGCTGTAATATAGAATACGTTGTACAGCCAAGCCCTGATGGTTTAGCACAGGCATTTATTTTAGGAGACCAGTTTATCGGCAATGATTCTGCTGCGCTGGTACTGGGCGATAATATTTTCTACGGCTCCGAAATGGGAACTTTACTAAAAAATAAAACCAATCCGAATGGAGGAGTTGTTTTTGCCTATCACGTTGCTGACCCGGAAAGATATGGCGTTGTAGAATTTGATAAAGATTTAAAAGCAGTTTCTATTGAAGAAAAACCTCTAAACCCTAAGTCAAATTATGCGGTACCAGGTCTTTACTTTTATGATAACGATGTGGTAGAAATTGCTAAAAACATCAAGCCTTCTGCAAGAGGCGAACTGGAAATCACCGATATTAATAATGTCTATTTAAAAAATGAAAAGCTTGAAGTAGCTGTTCTTGACAGAGGTACTGCATGGCTGGACACCGGAACTTTTGATTCTCTTCATGATGCTTCAGAATTTGTAAGTGTAATAGAAAAAAGACAGGGATTTAAAATCGGATGTATTGAAGAAATTGCGTTCAGGAACAAATTCATTAATGAAGAAAAACTGCTTGAAACTGCTGCAAAATATGGCAAAAGCGGTTATGGTGAGTACCTGAAACAACTTATCGGCAAATAACAAATACAATTTATAAAAATCATAGACTATTGGCTTTATGGCCAATAGTTTTTGTTCATACCGCCAATTATCAATATATTAGTTGTTGATTTTTAGTTTTATTTATCATGAAAATTTATAAACGAAGAGATAGAGTAAGAATTAATTATTATAAATTTGCAAAAACTTACACAGATGAATGAACCACAACAGAAGTGGACTGAGACGATTGATGCAGATCATTCGTTATTTGACTTGAAGCTAAAAGAAGTCTGGAGATACAAAGATCTTGTTTATATGTTTGTAAAAAGAGATTTTGTATCCAGTTTTAAGCAGACTATTTTAGGACCTATATGGTTTTTTATCAATCCCATTCTAACGACCATTGTATATCTGGTTATTTTTGGCAGAATTGCAAAACTTCCAACAGATGGAGCTCCGCCTCTTCTTTTTTATCTGGCAGGTGTTACCCTTTGGAATTATTTTTCGTCCTCATTACTGGCGACATCATCTACTTTTACCGGAAATGCCGGAATCTTTGGGAAAGTATATTTTCCAAGACTGGTTACCCCGCTTTCAATTGTCATTTCTAATCTTATGCGGTTTGGAGTACAGTTTGTTTTATTCATTCTGGCGTGGGCATATTATTACTATAAAGGAGAAGCTCATCCTAATATCTGGATCCTTGCAACTCCATTTCTTATACTTCTGATGGCACTTTTCGCATTAGGTGTTGGAATGATATTTTCTTCACTTACTACGAAATATAAAGATCTGGCAATGCTTTTGGGTTTTGGGGTAAGTTTATATATGTATGCTACACCAGTAATTTATCCGGTATCTTCATTGCCTGGGTTCTTTAAAAATTTAGCCTATTACAATCCGTTAACAGGTATTTTTGAATGTTTCAAATATGCGTGGATCGGCGTGGGAGATTTCTCTCCGGCTATGCTTGGAATAAGTACTGGCATTATTCTTATCCTTTTAATGATAGGAATTGTGATCTTCAATAAAGTTGAAAAGAGCTTTATGGATACTGTATAGTATTTACTAGTACCTTTTTATTAATTTAAATCAATTAAGAATATGCTGGCTTTAAAAGCAGAAAATATATCTAAACAATATCGTCTGGGACAAGTGGGTACAGGAACCCTTTCTCATGACCTCAACAGATTCTGGTATAAAATAAGAGGAAAAGAAGATCCTTATCTGAAAATTGGAGAAACAAACGATAGAACTACAAAAGGAGATTCTGAATATGTGTGGTCTCTTCGCGATATTAATTTTGAAATCGAACAAGGAGATGCTGTTGGAATTATCGGAAGAAATGGAGCTGGGAAATCAACCCTATTAAAGGTTTTAAGCAAAGTTACAAAACCTACAACAGGACATATTTCTACCAATGGAAGAATTGCCTCTCTACTGGAAGTAGGAACAGGATTTCATCCCGAAATGACAGGACGTGAAAATGTCTTTCTTAATGGAGCCATTTTAGGTATGACTCGTAAGGAAATCAAAAGAAAATTTGATGAAATTGTAGATTTCTCAGGTGTTGAACGATATATAGATACTCCCGTTAAAAGATATTCTTCAGGAATGTATGTTCGCTTAGCTTTTGCTGTTGCTGCTCATCTGGAATCTGAAATCCTTATTGTAGATGAAGTTTTAGCTGTAGGTGATGCAGAATTTCAGAAAAAATGCCTTGGAAAAATGAATGATGTAACGAGAGGAGAAGGCAGAACTATTCTTTTCGTTAGCCATAATATGACAGCTGTTAAAGAATTATGCACCAAAGGAATTCTTTTAACTCATGGGCAGATTGATTACCAGGGTGATATTCTTAGCACAATTATAGAATACCAGAAAAGCAGTGCAAGAGAAAGCTCCTATATTTATAATGGAAATCTTGATGAAGCTATAGGTAATGAAAATATCAAAATAAAAGAATTTTCCGTTTCACCAATTAAAGGAAATTTGTTAGATATAGATTCCGGGGTGCATGTAAAGCTTACTTTTCATAATTACTGTCCTGATATTACACTTGACACTACCTTTGAATTGAAAAATTACGATGAGCTCGTGATTTTCCATGTTGGAAAATTTGTTTCAGCAAAAGGAGATGCAAAAGTAGGTGAATATACTGTAGAATTTGATATTCCTACAGGGCTTCTGAATGCAGGAAATTATTATTTCAAACTTTATTTTGGAAAAGATCAGAAAACACTTCTATATGGAATTGATAATTTTATCGGATTTGAAGTAGAAAATGTAAAAGTAGGAGACATCATGTATGTTTACCCTGGAGTGACCAGACCTCAATTTGAATATAAAGTACAAACACCATAACTGCCTATAACATTCGTTTTATCGTCTTATCAAAAACAACTTTATGACAGGCCCTCACATAATAAATTTAAACAAAATAGGTTCTCCCGAACTTGGATATATCACTATTTCTGAAGCACAGAAAGATGTACCTTTTGATATTAAAAGGGTATATTGGACTTATTATACCCCACAGGATGTAAGCCGTGGAGGACATGCCCATAAAAACCTTCAACAACTCATTGTTGCCGTAGCAGGAACAATTACGTTCAATACAGAAGATAAGGATGGGAAAAAAGAGATTTTCGTATTAGACAGCCCCAATACCGGTTTATATATTCCTAAATTAGTATGGAGAGATATAAAGTTCAGCCACAGCGCTGTCTTATTATGTCTGGCATCCGAACTATACGACGAGGATGACTATTTCAGAAATTATCAGGATTTTAAAAATTACCCGAATGAAATTTAATAATAAGAATGTATCTGTAAGCGATAAAGCCAGAATAGGCAAAAACGTAAAAATAGGCGACAATACCGTAATTTATGACAACGTTATTATTGGTGATAATTCTATTATTGCGAATGACTGTGTCATTGGAGAACCACTTAATGATTATTATTTTAAAGATGATTATGTAAATCCTGAAACAATAATTGGTGAAAATGCATTAATAAGAAGCCATACGATCTTATATGCAGGTTCCCGTTTTGGTAATAATTTTTCTACCGGACACAGAGTTACGATAAGAGAAAATTCTGTTTTCGGGAATAACTGTAGATTGGGTACGGTAACAGATATACAGGGACATGTTACTTTTGGTAATAACTGCTGGCTTCACAGTAATGTTCATATTGGTCAAAAGTCTACCATAGGAAACTTTGTTTTTATTTATCCTTATGTAGTACTTACTAATGATCCTACTCCTCCTTCTGATGTGTGTATAGGTGCTACCATCGGAGATTTTTCTCAGATAGCTGTAGGCACTGTTTTACTTCCGGGAACAGTAATCGGGAAACATTGTCTGGTAGGAGCCCAATCACTGGTAGGAGGTAATTATGAAGATTATTCTTTAATTCTTGGAAATCCTGGAAAAAAAATCAAGGATGTCAGAGAAATGAAATCAAGAGAGACAGGAAAATCACATTACCCATGGCCTTATAATTTTTCAAGAGGCTTACCTTGGGAAAAACAAGGATTTGATGAATGGAAAAAAGAAAACGGATACGAAAACGATTAAGCAAAATAATTGAAAAACAATAGTTTCAGATACGATATTTCTTTTCTGCGGGCATTTTCTGTACTCGCAGTTCTTTTCTATCATTATAAATTTCAATGGTTTAAGTCCGGATTTATCGGCGTCGACATATTCTTTGTTATTTCAGGGTTTTTAATGACCAAAATTATTTTATCTTCTTTTGATAAAGGAAGCTTTAATCTCTGGGATTTTTACAGAAGAAGAATTATCAGGATTATTCCCGCACTTTTGGGGTTAGTTGTTACTTTCTCATTAGTCATATTCTTTTTCCTTCAACCGCAGATTGTCAATTTTTTCAGAAGTGCTTTTTCCAGTGTCCTGTTTTTTTCTAATATTTATTATTACTTAAACAACGGATACTTCGACGCCTCATCTCAATACAACTTTCTATTACATTCATGGTCGCTTTCCGTAGAATGGCAGTTCTATTTAATTTATCCACTCATATTACTTCTTTTAAAGAAACTATATACCACTAAAAAGAACATCTTTATTGCAGCCTTTTTGGCATTAGCTTTTATTTCGTTTGCTACCATGCTAATCCATAGAAGTTATGATCCTGATTTCTCTTTTTACATTTTTTATCCCAGAGCCTGGGAAATGATGTTGGGTGGACTTGCATTCCTGTTGGAGGATAAAATGCAGCATATTCCAAAGAAAGTAAAGCTAGTTTTGGCTTTAACTTCGCTTTCAGCAATAATATCTTTTATTTTTCTTTTTCATGCATCCTCATGGCCATCGTTGTACACCATCATTCCAGTATTCTTTACAGCATTGCTTATCAGCCTGAATTACAAATTCACAGCGTACAAAAATAAAATAGTTACCTACCTGGGAAATATATCTTATTCCCTGTATCTGTATCACTGGCCATTGTATGTATTGATCCTGTTTTTTGAAGTGGATATCAGTTTGAAATATCGTGTTCTGGCGATATGTGTTTCATTTATTCTTGCTATACTTTCCTACGAGGGGATTGAAAAAAGAAATTATTCTAATAAGGCTAAATCAGTTCTGGCAGTGAGTCTGCTTATATTTATTTTTTCATTCTCAATTACAAAAGTAGATGCTGAGAATTATACAAATGAAAATAAAAATCTGATCAATACTACCTCAAACTATAAGTATAGTAAAAAAGCTGAAGATCAATATAAAATTGACACAAAACACCTTACCCATAAAAGGGACTATAAAACAATTATACAGAATTTAGATATTCCTGTTTCTGATAAAAAAAATATTGTCCTTTTAGGAGACAGTCATGCGGGAATGTTTTCAGAAACAGTTAATAATATCTTTGCAGATCAAAAAGATATTAATCTTATCCAGATCACTGCTGATGCTACCTATCCAATGGAAAATTCCAAAGGTATTTATCCTAATCCTGTACAATATTTCAATTATATATTCACGGAATATTTTCCCAAATACTATAAAAATATAGACCTTATCATTATTAATGCTAATTATTCGGGATACCCTGAAAAAGAGATAAAAAACAATCTCAAAATAACCGAAGAATATTTTTCAAAATATAAAGTGCCTACCCTTTACATAGGCATGACTGATTTCTACGTGATAGATTTCCCTACATACTATTACATCAAGAAAAAGTATAATGCCAATATGTATACAGAGGAAAAGAAAATCAAAGAGACTGAAAAATTCAATACCTTTTTAAAAAACTATTTGGGTGATCAATATATTGATCTTCTTAATGTAAAGATTAATAAAGTATCTCCAGAAAACTATCCATACATCTATGACACCAATCACTTAACACTGTTTGGTACGGAGCAATATAAAAATATATTATCACAGAAAATATACAAAACACTGAATAACAACACAAATAAAGATAATTAAAGAGATGATTAAATTTTTAGACTTACAAAAAATCAATTTAAAACATCAGGAAGAAATTGAAACAAAACTTTCACAGGTTTTCCGTTCCGGATGGTATCTTATGGGGCAGGAACTTTCATCTTTTGAAAGCAATCTTTCTCAATATATTGGATCTAAACATGCTATTGGTGTTGCCAATGGGTTAGATGCGTTGCGCCTTATTCTTCGTGGATATATTGAAATGGGAATTATGGATCGTGGGGATGAAATCCTTGTACCATCCAATACTTACATTGCCTCCATTCTTGCCATTTCAGACAATGGCCTGATTCCTGTTCTTGTAGAGCCTGATATTAATAATTATAATATTGACATCACAAAAATTGAAGAAAAAATCACTTCAAAAACAAAAGGAATCCTGATTGTTCATCTATACGGACGAACTGTTTTCTCAGATCAACTTAAAGATTTAGCAGAAAAGCATCAGTTAAAATTAATAGAAGATAATGCTCAGGCTATCGGTGCAATATGGAATGGACAAAAAACAGGTAATTTAGGAGATGCAGCAGGCTTTAGCTTCTATCCCGGAAAGAATCTGGGAGCTATAGGGGATGCAGGAGCTATTACAACCAATGATGATGATTTGGCAAAAGTTATCAGAGCATTGGCCAACTATGGATCTAACCAGAAGTATGTCAATATTTATCAGGGATTAAATTCAAGATTGGATGAAATTCAGGCTGCAGTCCTGGACGTTAAATTGAAATATATTGATGAGGAAAATACGGTAAGAAAAAATATTGCGAAAAGATATATTGCAGAAATATTAAACCCAAAAATAATTCTTCCGGAAAACCCAGCAGATGTAAATGAGCATGTCTGGCACTTATTTGTCATCAGAACAGAAAACCGTAATGAACTTCAAAAGTATTTAACAGAAAATGGTATTCAAACACTGATACACTATCCTATTCCTCCCCATAAGCAGCAGGCTTATAAAGAATGGAATGATCAGTCTTTCCCCATCAGTGAAAAAATCCATGAAGAAGTATTAAGTTTACCTATTTCCCCTGTAATGACAGAGGAAGAAATTAAAAAAGTAATAGAAATTGTAAACGGATTTTAAAGTTTTTTAACTCTTATAAAAAAAGCTTGAATTCAATAAAGTAAAATATCATGACAGAATTGCCTCTGGTTTCAATTTTATGCCTTAGTTACAACCAGGAAAGGTTTGTAACAGAATCTTTAGAAAGTTTCAAATCTCAGAAATACAGTAATATTGAGATTCTGATTTGTGATGACTGCTCTAAAGACAATTCTGTAGAAGTCATCAATAACTGGATTAAAAATAATCCCCAGTTGAATATCCGGTTTATTCCTCATTCTCAAAATAAAGGAATCTGTAAATCGTTAAACGAACTATTGAATATATCAAAGGGTAAGTATATTATTACCATAGCTCTTGATGATCTTATGGAACCTGATAAAATAGAAAGACATGTGGCTATTCTTGAAAATTCATCTCCTAACGAAGCTCTGGTATTTTCAAATGCTCACATCATAGATGATAATTCAGTACGATTCCAAAATACTTTTATCCCTTATTTTCACAGATATCTGACTCTTGAATCCGGGAACTTTTACAAAAGATTACTCGAAGATAATTTTCTTCCTGCCATGTCATGTGTAACCAAATCTTCTATCATAAAGGAAATTGGAGGATGGGATGAAACTTTAACGTTTGAAGATTGGGATATGTGGTTGAGACTGAGTCAGAAATATGACTTCATCTATGATGACACCAAATCATGCAGCTATAGAATGCATGCGACGAATTCTCATAAAAAGAAAAACTTTTTAGATGTCTCATTTTTTGATATCTACCTGAAACACAAAGAACAGCCTGAAATGAAAAAGAGAATCCAAAAACTTATTCATGAGGCTTATAAAGAAAACAGATTGACTGAAGCTCATAAAAAATACCTTAGAGAACTTGATAATAAAACACTTAGTGATAAATTAATTCTGAAGAATGTAGGTAAGTTTACTTACAATACAATGCTTTATCTTCAAAAAGTTTATTATAAAAGTTGGTAACATTATTCTTAATCGATTATGAAAAAAATAAAACCCATTGCATTCTACCTCCCTCAATACCACCCCGTCCCAGAAAATGACGAATGGTGGGGAAAAGGTTTTACAGAATGGACGAATGTAGGAAAAGCCCAACCTTTATTTGAGGGACACGAACAACCTATTTATCCGGGAGAACTGGGATATTATGATCTACGCGTTCCTGAAGTAAGAGAACAGCAGGCTCAGATGGCTAAAGACTATGGAGTACACGGATTTATCTATTATCATTACTGGTTTGGCAATGGTAAACAATTGTTGGAACGTGTTGCCAACGATGTTCTAAAATCAGGAAAACCGGATTTCCCATTTTGCTTCTGCTGGGCCAATGAAACATGGTCAGGAATATGGCACGGATTATCAGAAAAAATTCTGGCTCAACAGGTTTATCCTGACGAGCAGGACTTAGTGGCCCATTTTGAATATCTTCTCCCTTTCTTCAAGGATGACAGGTATATAAAAGTGGATAACAAACCTCTTATCATTATCTATGATCCCAACCATTTGAATGACGGAGATCCTCACTATATTTCCAGATTCAGAGAGCTTGCAAAAGAAAACGGATTTGATGGCTTGTACGTCATGGCATCCAACAAGCTTCGTGATGATTTGGATTTTAAATCTATGGGGTACGACAGTAAGATTTCCAATGCTTTTCAGAAAGCATGGATCCCACATATTGACAAAAAAGAATATATCTCCCATTCTCAATATTATAAAAACAGAATAAAAGGATTAATCGGAATTAAGAAAAAAGAACAGCCTAAAGTCAGAATTCAGGATGCACAGGCAGTTGTAAACGATTTAAAGTTTGAAGAAAGCAACGTTCCTACCTATCCGTGTATCCTGCCGAATTGGGACAATACTCCAAGAAGCGGCTACAGAGGCATCATACTTGCTAATAATTCCCCGGAAATATTCGAACAGCAGGTTGAAAAGGCTGCAAAATATCTTGAAAATAAGAAAGACTATCCTGAACAGTTTTTAATTGTTAAATCCTGGAACGAATGGGCAGAAGGAAATATCCTGGAACCAGATAGAAAAAATGGTTTCGGATATCTGAATGCATTAAAAAAAATCTTGAATAAACACAGTCGAAATGAGTAAATTCAGCGTACTTATTGCCAATTATAACAATGGTCATTTTTTTGAAAAATGCTGCCAAAGTTTAGTTGCGCAGACTGAAACTGATTGGGAAGCTGTAATTCTGGATGACGGCTCTACCGATGATTCTCTTGAAGTTATCAAAAAAATCATAGGTAGTGATTCCCGGTTTAAAATACATCAGAATGACCAAAACAGGGGAATTGGATATACAAAAAGAAGATTAATAGATCTTGCCGAATCAGAAGTATGTGGTTTTCTGGACCCTGATGATGCTTTGGCTCCTCATGCTCTGGAAATTGTTTTAAAAACGCATTCCGAATATCCTGAAGCAGGCCTGGTTTATTCAAATTTTGTCCGTTGTGATGAAAATCTTAATCCCCTCTCTGTTCATAAAGCAAAACAGATCACAGAATTGGATCAGTCTTACTATAATTTCAATGCGGAGATTTCACATTTCGTCACTTTCAAAAAGAAGATTTATGAAAAAACGTCCGGTATTGATCCTTTTTTAAAAATTGCTGAAGATAAAGACTGGTACATGAAAATGTGCGAAATCGCTCCTGTAAAATATATTGATGAAGATCTATATTTATACAGAATCCATGACAGTGGGATCTCTACAACCAAAAATGCAGAAAAAGCATTGTTCTGGCACTGGGTTGCCCTGATCAAAATGGCGGAAAGAAGAAACATCAATGTTGAAGATCTTTTTCTTCAAAGCTATGTTCCGAAAAAGAAATATGACCAGGCAATCAATCAATTGAATCATGTGAAAAATTCAAGATGGGCAAAACTGGGAAATACAATTGGACTTTTTAAAATCTTTAAAAAACTTTAAATCTGCTGGTGTACTTAAAAGATTTAAAACTAACATCTAATGAGAAAAGAAGCATATGATAATTGGTAGTGGAATTCTGGCAAACGCCGTAAGACTTTATGATAAAGAGGATGTTGTTTTTTTTGCATCAGGGGTTTCCAATTCGCTGGAAAAGAATCCTGCGGAATTTGAAAGAGAAATATCCCTGTTGAAATCGGTTATTAGCCAAAATCCGGATAAAAAGCTGATCTATTTTTCCACATGCAGTATTTATGATCCCACCAAAACCGACAGTCCTTATGTAATTCACAAAATTGCGATTGAAAAAATAATTGCGGAGCATTGTACAAGCTTCGTTATTTTCAGAGTTGGAAATGCTGTAGGCCGTGGAGGAAATCCCAATACGCTGATCAACTTTCTTAAAAACTCAATTCTATCTGAAAATAAACTCACCATTCACAGCAATGCAAGAAGAATCCTGATTGGTACAGATGATATTGCATCATTTGTCGGGAAGTATATGCAGGACCTCAACAATGAGATTGTTAATCTGGCCTATCCTTACCAGTATTCATTACCGGAGATTTTATCTCAGCTGGAGAATCATCTTACCAAAAATGCAGATTATGAAACGGTGGATGAAGGTTCCTTTTATAATATAGAATTCAACACCCTTACAGAAGATTTTTTCGAAGGTTTGTCTCCCGATGAATACCTGAAGAAACTTTATTCATCTTATTTATAAAAAGAATCATGATCTATTCTGAAAGATACCATTCTGTACCGGGAAAAATAATTTTTGTACCTTCGGCCAGAAAGCTTCAGATAGTATTAAGGCCAAGAAAAAACAAGTAAAAAGTAGTGGTTTTACGACCATATGAAGCATAAAAAAACACATTAAACCTATTGAATAAAAAATGAAAATGAATCCCAAAGTATCCGTAATTGTCCCCTGCTACAAACAGGCTCAGTTTTTAGATGAATGTCTGCAGTCTATACTGGATCAAACCTATGAAAACTGGGAATGTATCATTGTCAATGACGGATCACCCGATAATACTGACGAAGTAGCCGATAAATGGGTAAAAAAAGACAGCCGTTTTAAATATCTTTATAAAGAAAACGGAGGTTTGTCTTCTGCAAGAAATGCAGCCCTGGAAATTGTAACCGGAGATTATATACAGTTTTTGGATTCTGATGATCTGATACACCGTGAAAAATTCTCAAAAAGCCTTTCCGGAGACAAAGAATATCCGTTGATTGTGAGCCAGTACACCATCTACAGAAATCAAACCCATCTTCCGGGCTATAAAAATATTGAGCAAAATTTCGTGACCTTTGAAGGAATTGTATACGATTGGGATCTTAAATTTTCCATCCCCATACACTGCGCTTTGATAGGCAAAAAACTGCTTGAGGGTTTTCTTTTTGACACTACCCTTACCAGCTGTGAAGACTGGGTCATGTGGATTTATATCACCAAAGATCATCCTGATGCCCTTTTGATCAATGAAGCTCTTGCCCATTACCGAAAAGACGTCAATGACAATATGTCTGCTGACCCGATCAAAATCATGAAGCAGCGCCTTAAAATTTTACCAACCTTAAAAAAACTTTACGGTGAAGAGGTACACGACAAACTGGCCTACCATATCATAGACGTTCGTACCACACAGCTTATACAGCAAAGAAAGGAATTTCAGAAAATGATTCCTCTGGCCGTAGTTGCAAGATATCTTTCTTTCAAAAGATTTTACTACAAGCTTTTCAGAAAGAAAGTAGATGGTTAAACTTAAACTTCAATGTACTTCGGACAACTATATTTCCATAAAAACTACACAAATGAGTGGGTACTGCCAAACAGAAACACAGCAGAAACCCTTGTAAATTATATAACTTAAAATAAATTTATTTAGATGAGTCAATTTGTACACGTAATCATGACAAGATTCAATGTTCCTACAAAAGGCTGGAACGAAACACGTTCAGGATATAAACCTCTTACTGAAGAATGGCTGGATGACCGCTTCAAATTATTCAGAACTTACGTGCTTCCTTCTTATAAAAATCAGACCAATCAAAACTATGTCTGGCTTACTTTTTTCGACACCAATACATCTGATAAGTTTAGAAAAATTATCAAAGAAATTGAAACAGAATACCCAACTTTCAAAGCGGTATTTGTAGAAGATTTTGATGTAATGAAAACAAAAGCAGTAGAAATAATCCCTCAATATTTCACCTCTGAAACAAAATTTGTAATCACCAGTGAGCTGGATAATGATGACATGCTTCATCAGGACTATATAAAAACGGTACAAGAGCATTTCAAACCAATTCATGACCTGGTCATAGATTTAAGAAGAGGATACCAGCTTACCATGTTTCCGGACCGTAAAGCGGTAGTGAATGTGTACAATGCTGTAGTAAACCCGTTTGTAAGCTTAGCAGAAAGTGTAGACAACTTCAAAACGATGCTAAAAGAAAGAGCACACAACAGCTATCGCCATTACCCGAATTTTTCTGTGGAAGACAGTAAAGAGATGTACATCCAGGTCATCCATCAGTACAACTTAATGAATGTTACCTTTAAACATAAAGCTGTGCCTGAAGTAGATTTTTCTGAATATGGAATGACAGAAGATACTAAATTTACCATAGACGGGTTCAAGACGTTTCAGCATAATATTGCCAGAGTACCATTTGTAATGGGACTTATTTTGAAAAAGATATTTAAAAAATAAGATTCATCCAGTCATGAAGCTTAACAACCTCCAGATATTAAGAGGGATTTCAGCCTTATTGGTATGTTGCTTTCATTTTCGTGAAACAATAAATCTGCCCGGACTGAATCTTGGCGATATTCTCTTTAAAAAAGGAAGTATCGGTGTTCCTGTATTTTTTATTATCAGTGGATTTATCATGGCTTTCACCACTCAAAAAATAAATTTCAGTAAAGATTCTTTTCAGCAGATCACTTTATTTTATAAAAGAAGGGTGATCAGAATTGTTCCGCTGTATTATCTTCTGACCTTCGCAGCAATGATACCAGGAGGCAGTTTTCTTCTGTATTTTCATGGCGCAGGACTCTATGAGCTTATCCATTCATTATTATTCCTTCCCACAAAGAAAGAATTCCCGGTGCTTTTTTTGGGCTGGTCTTTAAATTTTGAGATGTTCTTTTATCTCATATTCGGGCTCTCATTATTTTTTAAAGAAAAAAGATACTATTTCATTGCAGGCTTCTTCATCCTTACTTCAATCCTGGGATATTTTATCCATTTTGAAAGTCCATACCTTCGGATGGTAACTCATTCACTGAACCTTTATTTTGTTGTGGGAATTCTTTTTTCACTTCTACTAAACAGGTTTACAATTCCAAAGACTTGGTCTGCATTACTTTCTGTAACAGGAATCGTATTATTTACATTGGTATTGCTTAGCATTATCCCTGTAGATAATGATATGGTTAAGCTGGCCATTATCTCCCTGTTTGTCTTTTCTTTCTTAACTTTTGATTATGTATTTCAGTTTAAAGGAAACAAAGCCTTTATTTTTCTGGGAGACATTTCCTATTCACTATACCTGTCACATCCTTTTGTAGAAATTGCTTTAAAAAGATTTAAAGTTGAAGGTTACCTCAGCTTTCCCTTTTTTCTATTTAAGATTGCTCTGGTCATTATAGTGGCATCACTTCTGTATTATTTGGTTGAAAAAAGAGTAACCAATTATTTAAAAATTAAATTAAAAGCATAAATCCTATACCAATGAAAATTTCAGTAATTATTCCCGTTTACAATGCCGAAAAATATGTTTCACAGGCTGTAGATTCCGCGCTTCAGTTTGAGGAGGTATATGAAGTGGTACTGGTAGAAGACAAGTCGCCGGACAACGCACTGCAGGTCTGTAAGGAACTTACTGAAAAACATAGTAGGGTAAAGCTTTTTCAACATCCTGACAAAGGCAATCACGGAGCGGGTGCCAGCAGAAATTTAGGACTGGAAAAAGCGGAAGGAGATTTTATTGCTTTCCTGGATGCAGATGATTACTATCTTCCCAACCGTTTTGATGCAGAAAAAGAACTGTTTCCTAATAAAGATGTAGATGGGGTGTATGGTGCCATCGGAGTTCATTATTATTCCGAGAAAGCAAAAGAGCAGTATTATAAGGTCTTTGGAGACCGTCTGACTACAGTTTACAAAAAGCATTCCCCAAAAGATGTATTTCCGGGACAGCTTAATATGATAGGAACTTTCGGACTTTTCAGCATCGATGCTTTGACTATCCGTAAGAGTTCTTTAAAAAACATGGAGTATTTCTTTAAAACTCATTTAAAGCTTCATCAGGACACTGAATTTCTATTCAGGCTCTCCTACTACCTGAATTTATATCCGGGGATTCTTGATAAGGCAGTAGCCGTAAGAGGAGTTCATGAGAATAACAGGATTACCAAAATAGATTCCAGAGAAGTGAAACCGGCCTCCACAAGAGTTGTATTGTGGAAAGAGGTTAACCATTGGGCAGAGAATGAAAATACCATTCCCGCTGATGTTAAGCTTCACATCAAAAGAGTATACAGAAGTTTCCAGATCGCCAATGCTCCTCTACTCAAAAAATGGGGAATGATAACGAAGTATCTGCTTACGGATTATAAAAGTATACGTTCGGGGTTGTATAATATTAATTTCAGAAACGATTTGTTCTAACAACACAATCAAACTAAATATTTAGTTTTTATTTTTTTTATCGCTTACCAAAATGAATCTTCCTTAAAAGATCACGCATTGGTTTTTCAATACACTGATAAAAAATTGCAGAACTGAGCAGCATAACAATAATGTAAATTACAAATACAATATCAATACTGAATGTGTATTTCTGCCACTTTAAAAACTCTCTGACCAGATAAAGAACTGGAATATGAGTAATGTATATACCATAACTTATTTCTCCCAGATATTCCAGAGGTTTAAGTGAAAAGAGCTTACTTACTTTTCCATTGTTAGCAGAAATCAGAAGAATTGCCGGGACAAACAGTAAAGCCATCAACCCGTTGTGGTAAAAAAGCGGAACAAACATCAGCGACACGAGGATCAGTAAAAAGACCGCAATCACCTGACGATCGTAATTTTTCTGCTTATAATTTCTCACGAAAAATATTCCTGCCAGATTTCCGATCAGAAATTCATTAAGATGCCAGAAAGGAAAATAATAAAGAAGCTCATGGCTTTTCGTATGTGGCCCTTCATACGCTCCATACATAGGATAAAGGTTTGAAAACACCTGAGTAATCAGCCAGAGTCCAATGGCAAATACCCAGATCATTTTATTTTTCTTTGCGTAGAAATAATTATATAAAAACGGAAAAAGCAGGTAAAAGAAAAACTCAACAGAAATAGACCATCCCGGAAAATTAAGAATCATGGCTTCTCCCGGTATCCAGCTCTGAATGCCCAATCCGTATAAAACCAGCTTATACCAATCAAACATTTCATATCTGGTCATAAAATACAGCAGAAGTCCCAGCATATAAAGCGGATAAATTCTGGCAAACCTGTTTTTATAAAACTCCAGATAATCAATTTTTTCCTTTTTATGATAAGCAATGATCATGATAAACCCTGAAAGAATAAAGAAATAACTTACCCCTACATTCGCTCTCAGAAAAAGATTGGAAATGTAATCTATCTTATATAAAAACAGATCTTTATTGAAATGGGAAATAACAATTGCCATAGCGGCAACAAACCGGGTAAATGTAATCTGACTTATCTTCACAGAACCGCAAAATGCTTTACTTTATCAAAACACAGGAGACTCAACGCTGAGGACTGTTTTTATTACTATAAAGTGTTAATTTTAAGGCACAAAAATAAGATTTATTATTATAATTATGTAAAACAAATTATATTTGTAGGCTACAAATGTGAAAATAAATTCAGGTATGCTTTATGAAATTTTAGCAAAACTTCAACGGAAAAGCCAGATTTCACTTCTCAAAAAACACCCTAACGTTTCTTTCAAGGGGATAAAGCTTGGGATCAGTGATCATTTCATTCTGCATGAAAATGTAAAGAAAGTGACTATTGGTAATGGTGTCAGTTTCAGAAATTATGTACACGTTCTTGTACAGCAGAATGCCACTTTAGAAATCGGGAACAATTTTTTCATGAATAACTTCTGTTCCATCAATTGTCTGGACAGTATTTCAATAGGTGACAATACATTATTCGGAGAAAATGTAAAACTGTATGACCACAACCATGCATATCAGACCCATCCGGATTTTAAACTGTCTCATGCTGAATTTACCACAGCTCCCATCAGAATAGGAAGCAATTGCTGGCTTGGAAGTAATGTTACCGTTCTAAAAGGAGTCACTATCGGGGACAACTGTATTATTGGGGCAGGATGTACCATTTACAAAGATGTGCCTTCCAATACAACCGTAATCAATCATCAGGAATTAATATTTAAGGAACATTCATGAAGTTTTCTATTCTTATAGCCCATTATAATAACGCTCATTTTTTCAAAGACTGTTTTGAAAGCATACTTCAGCAGACGTATACAGACTGGGAAGCCATTATTCTGGATGATGCCTCCTCTGAAAGCGAAAAGAAAATGATCCGGGAAATGATTTCAGGTGATAAAAGGTTTAAATTTTTTGAAAATGAAAAAAATTCCGGTGTAGGTGTTACGAAAAGTAAACTGATTGAGCTTGCAGAAGGGGAAATCTGTGGATTTTTAGATCCTGATGATGCTATCAACCCTACAGCCATTCAAAAATGTATGGAGATTTTTCAGACTAAAAAAAATACAGTCCTTACCTATTCAAGGTTTATGACGTGTGATCAGAATCTGAAACCTATTTCTCCGTTCAGATCTGCAATGCAGGTACCGAATGGTGATCCTTATTTTTTTAATTTCCCGATTCAGATCGCTCATTTTGTCACTTTCAGAAAAGCAGTGTATGAACAGACTGAAAAAATGAATCCGGATTTGAAAATCGGTGAAGACCAGGATCTGTACCTTAAAATGTATGAAAAGGGAAAAGTTCAGTTCATTAATGACACCAACTATCTCTACAGAACCCACCAGGGGGGAATTTCCCAGAATGACAATAAAAAGAAATCCCATGAGTATTTTGCACAGGTGATTTTCAACACCATGAAGCGCAGAGGACTTACCACCATCAATGGCCAGAAAATTCCGGATCATTATACAGGTGCGGATGAAATATTCGGTCTGCTACAATATCAGCACAAGCTTCCTTTCCGTATCAAGAAAAAAATAAAAATTACTTTACAATCAATCTTCGGATAATGATAGAAAAAAAAATAAAAATTTTGTTCAGACACCGCTCCATGGAAATGGGAGGCGTAGAAAAAGTACTGTTGGGACTTCTCAACAATCTGAATCCTGACAAATTTGAAATGACGGTATGCCTTACCCTTAATCAGGGCAAGTTGCGTGATGAACTTCCGAAACATATCAGAAAAATATACCTTACTGATGGAAAAGAAGATTTTTCAGACAATGCTCTGCTTCAAAAACTTCAGCTTGCCAAGAGAAGGTTAAAACTTCGTAAACTGAAAAACAACCCAGCCATTGCTGACAGGCTTATCAATGATACCTTTGATATAGAAATCGGGATGGATTACAGGGATTATGATGCTATTCTCAGCTCTACCCATAAGAATTCAAAAAAAATCGGATGGTTTCACTCTGAAATCAATGTTCCTAAATTTCAGCCTTTGGTCCCGGACATTTTAAAGAGTTTTCCTCAGTTTGATCATATGGTCTATTGCTCTCACAAAATAAAGGATATGATGCATCAGTATTATCCTGATCTTAATTATCCCGCTGAGAGCGTTATTATCAATCCAATTCCTATCGAAGAAATAAAGCAAAAGGCTGAAGAAAAGCTTGACAACTTCCCTGAAGGACCTGTTTTTGCGTCTATCGGGAGACTTCATTCAAGAAAAGGATATCATAAACTTATTGAAGCCCATACAAGGCTTATCAACGAAGGATTTCATCACAGCATTATTGTCATTGGCGATGGTGATGAAATGAAGAACCTTAAAGCTCAGGTCGCAAAACATAATGTTGAAAATACATTTATTCTGGCCGGAAATCATATGAATCCTTATCCGTACATCAAAAAGGCAGATTACTTCATCCTTCCTTCCGAATCTGAAGCATGGCCTTTGGTAATTGCTGAAGCATTAATCCTTCAGAAGCCTATTATTGCAACGAATGTAGGTGACGTAGGGCTGATGATCAAAGACCGGGAAACAGGCTATCTCATCAGCTATGAGGTTGATGAAATGTATTCGGCAATGAAGACATTTTTAACAGATCCCAGCCTTGTTCTCCATATCAGAGAAAATCTTAAAAATATTGAAAGTCAGTTCGACAATAAGAAAATATTTGACAGCGTAGAAAATATAATAGAAACGCTGTACAAAAAATAAATTACTGTGCAGAATATCCTCCGTCAATGACAAGATTGGTTCCTGTAACCCATCTTGAAGCGTCGGACAATAGAAAAATACAAGCATTCGCTACATCTTTAGGATCACCTATTCCCAGCGGATGCTTTTTTATGATTTCTGATGAAGCTTCTTCACCAATATCTTCAAACATTTTTTCCAGAATCGGGGTATTCACCATGGCAGGGCTTATGCTGTTGACGCGGATATTACTTCTGGACAGTTCCATTGCCAACGAACGGGCACCTGAAATGACAGCCCCTTTACTGGCAGAATAAGCTGCTTTTCCAGCCTCTCCTACCATTCCTGCAACAGAAGAAATAAATACAAAACTGGACGTCTCTTCTTTATATTTTTTTAGAGAAAGGATTTTAGCAATTTCAAGTCCGGCAATGACATTCACTGCAAATATATCCTGGTACAACTGAGGATTGTGCTTTTTTAACGGTAATGTTTTCTCAATACCGGCACAGTGTATAAATCCTGAAATCTTACCTAAAACTGAAACTTTATCTGCAATGACTGCTTCAAGATTTTCAGATTGGGTAATATCTTCAGCAATGATCTCAAATTTGGTTTCAGGATTCAGCAGAGCAACGGTTTTCATCAGTTCTTCCTGGTTTCTTCCCACAAGAATCAAATCTGCACCGCTTTTGCTGCATTCTACAGAACAGCTTCTCCCTATTCCGGAAGAAGCGCCTGTAATGAGAATAATTTTATTTTTTAATGAGAAAGCATCCATTAATCTTCAAAATTTTCTTTTCCTATAACATTCATCAGATCTGAAACAGTTTCGATATCTTTAAAATGTTTGGTATCAATTTTTTTGCTGAAATTTTCGTCTACAAATGCAATAACGGAAAGTAAACTGATAGAGTCATAGCTTTCCAAAGATTTTAAATTCGTTTCAGTGGTCAATGTTTCATCTTCCTCCAATTCTTCCTGTAGTTTTTCTAAAAAAACGGATGTCTTCATATTTTATAATTTTAAATGTTTGTTATTTTAAATTTCCATAATGGTTGCTCCCCATGAATACCCAACTCCAAAGCCTGCCATTAAAACTTTATCTCCTTCCTTCAGCATCCCTTTATCCATCATGTTTTTAAGGGCAATAGGAATGGTTGCAGAAACAGTGTTTCCGGTATTTTCCATATCAATATAGAACTTTTCAGCCGGTATTTTTGTTTTCTTTCTTAAATAATTCAGCATAAAAGAATTGGCCTGGTGAAAAACAAAATGATCAATATCATCCATGGTCATTCCGTTCACTTCAAGGGTTTCTTTTACCAATCCCGGGATATTTTCAATGGTAAAATTAAAAATCTCAGGACCATTCATATAAATATTTTCAGGGCTGAATTCATGTTCTGGGTTAAGCTCAAAGTCTTTTTTGAAAGCTCCTTTCTTCACGATAAGGTTTTCAGCACCGCTCCCATCTGTTCCCAGACAGAACTGATAATCATTCCCCTCTGCTTTTTCAACAATTGCTGAAGCTGAAGCATCCCCAAATATGCTTCGGTTTCCTTTATCATCGGGATGAATATGTTTGGTGTACGTTTCTGAAGTCACCAAAAGAATACTCTTTGCAACTCCAGCAGCAATCAATCCTTTCGCAAACGCTAATCCATACACAAACCCTGAACAGCCAAGATTAAAATCTATAGCTCCTATATTTTTTCTAAGCCCCAATCTGTCCTGCAAAATACAGGCCGTTGTAGGCAGAAAATACTCCGGACTCTGTGTACAGAACAAAATAAAATCTACTTTGTCCCGGTCATAGTTTTCGAAAATTTTTTCTGAAGATTGTACAGCCATATCCAGCACCGTTTCGTTGTCTGAAGAAATATGACGTTGAGAAATACCTACTTTCTCCTTGATGCGTTCGGAACTCCATTCGGGGAAGAGCTTTTCAAGATCTTCGTTACTTAACACCTGCTGAGGCAGATAATATTCTATTTTTGAAATTTTCATCATATTAATAAATTCTCTTTCTTTGCAAAAGTAACGAAAACAACTTTACACTTGTGATGATTTTTATATTCAGAATCTTATTAAAAATAGACGCTCTCTATCAATCTTTTTTGAATAGAGGCAGTCTTGAAGTGGCTAAATATAGAGGCATGAAGGTAGGAAAAAACTTCAATATGCCCGATAAAGTGTATTTTGGAACTGAACCTTACCTTATTGAGATTGGTGACAATGTGAATATTGCCGGAGATGTAAGATTTGTAAATCACGGCGGAACCACTACTCTGTTGAGAAGACTTCCCGGATATGAAGATGCCAGAATTCTTGGAAGAATAAAAATAGGAAACAACTGTACAATTGGTCTCAATGCTGTGATCATGCAGGATGTACAGATTGGTAACAACTGTATTCTGGGAGCTAATTCTGTGCTGTCCCAGTCTATGCCAGACAATACGGTGTTTATTGGAAACCCGGCCCAATTCTTGTGCACCATTGAAGATTATGGTGATATTGTCCTTAAAAACAACCCGGAATATCCCCGTGAATTGGAAAAAGACAGGAAAAAACTGGATGCCTATATCAAAGAAAATCTTCCTCACAAGTATAAAAAAGCAAGAAAAATTAAATAAATTTAATCTTGTAAAATCATAAAAGAAACAAATTGAAAAAGAAAAAACTCCTCATTCGTATAGGTTCATTACGTCATGGTGGTGCAGAAAAAGTATTAATCAACTTTCTGAAAAATCTTCCTCCCGATAAATATGAAGTAGACCTGCTGGTCAACCTCTATTCGGGATTATATATTAAAGAAGTCCCGTCATGGGTTACTTTATACTATTTGACAAAAGGAGAAATGATAACGACCAACAGGCCACAGGATATTCCTGTGAAAGCTTACAGGGTTCTTTACCAGAAAATGTTTCTTTGGTTCCCTTCTCTTCTTTATAAATTTGTTTTAAAAGATAAAAAATATGATGTAGAGATTGCAGCCATTCATGCCATGCATCAGGAAATACTGTCCAGCCCTCAAAAGGATTCCAAAAAAATTATCTGGGTACAGAATGATATTTTCAATCTGAAAGAATATACTCCGGAAGTCATCAGACAGTTTTTCAGGTTTGACAGAATTCTTGTGATTTCCAACAAACTGCAGGAAGGAATGCATAATCTGGCTAAAAATGAGGCGGAAAAGGCTTCTGTGATTAAGATTTTTAATCCAATTGATAGGAATGACACCTTAAGAAAGGCAGATGTTGAAATCAATGATTATCCTTTCAACAGTGATCTTCCTACTTTTGTAACGGTAGGAACCGTGTATCCTCAGAAAGGGTATGACCGATTGTTGAATGTTCATAAAAAACTGATTGATGAAGGGTTGAAACATCAGCTTCTGATCATTGGTGACGGTTATGATTTTGATAAAACCCAGGATCAGCTCAATGCACTGGGGCTTCAGGATACGGCAAAAATGCTGGGCTTCAGCAGTAATCCGTACCCGTATATGAAAAAGGCGGATTTCTATATTATGTCATCAAGGCATGAGGGATTCCCTACGATCATTGCCGAAGCTCTTATTCTCAACAAACCTATTTCTGCAACGGATATTTCCGGTATCAGAGACCTTCTGCAGGACGGGAAACTGGGCAATATCACTGCAAATTCTGAAGAAGGAATATACGAAGGAATGAAAAAATTTCTTACTGATAAAAATATCACTGAAGAATACAAAAAACAGATCTCAGCAACAGAACTGCCGTTTGTACTGGAAAAATCTGTGGAACATCTTCAGAAAATAATTGATGAAGTATAAAAACATTGACAATGGCTGATTATTCTATCATTCAAAAAGACTTTTACCGGGAAAGCGGAAAGTGGCTTTCAACATTTCAGATCTGGAAAAAGTGTATTAATCCCAATCTTCATTTTGTTTACATTTTGAGAAAGGCTCAGAAGTATCAGAAAAGCCCTTTTTTGAATACGTTCTGGAGAATTGTATTAAGACATTATCAGATCAAATACGGATTTCAGATTTATCCTGAAACTCAGATCGGGGAAGGTTTTTATCTGGGCCATTGGGGAAGTCTTGTCATCAATCCGAAAACAGTCATTGGAAAGAACTGCAATATCGCACAGGGAGTCACCATCGGCCAGCAAAACCGTGGAAAGAATGAAGGTTCCCCAATTATTGGTGATGAAGTCTGGATAGGCACCAATGCCGTTATTGTAGGGGCAATTACTATCGGAAATAATGTATTGATTGTTCCTAATTCTTATGTCAATTTTGATGTTCCATCCAATTCTGTTGTCATTGGAAACCCGGCAAAAATCATCCCTACTCCTAATGCCACAATGGATTATATCAACCGTAAAGTATAGTCATTTCAGCCAGTTATAGTAAAAATTCTACTTGTATTTATCGGTAATTTCGTGTAAATTTGTAAAAAAGGCATTGTTTAGTTATGAAATAACGATACAATTACCCGGCTTTATAAACAATATCATGTTGTATAATCCGTATGGTTCCAATGTCACTTTTTCTGAAAAAAATCACTTAATATTAAAAACACAACCCAAACGTAATATTAATTTAAAAAAATAAATTTTGATGAAAAAAATACAATTCAAACACCTCTATTCCTACCTGCGCAATCACCTTTATAAAGCGCAAAAACACAACCAGTTATAAACTATAAAACTGATCTTCAAAAGTTTCTTTTTGAGTTGATACAATATCCGCAATCCCTAAAGAATTATTATCTGATATTAATTCTTCCTATGCAACATATGATTCTGATATTCAGCTCTCACGTTGAAAATTCTTAAGAAAGATTATAAAAACGATCTTAACAGCCCCCGAAAACATATACACAAACATGCTCAAAAAAATAATTCCCATTCTTCTCATTATAATATACCTAACAGGTTTTTTGATTTCATTCCCTTATATCTTTGATAATTTGTTTGGACCCGAAAAATTAGACAGTATCCGGAATATTTTTGAGTATGGAATTATGTTTTGTTCGTTTCTTATATTCAATGCACTTCTTTTTAAGAATAGGTATACGTCTGTAATTGCTGTTATTCTCTGTTTATTATTGAGCATTAACTTTCTGATATCAGTATCCTGTTTTCTTATCTACCATTCCGGATTTAATGTAGGAATGGCGATCAGTATTCTTGAATCTAATCCTGATGAGGCAATGAGCATGTCTTATATGTTTATTCTTCCGGGCATTTTGTTTTTCGTTTTTCTGGGAATGGTACTGTATTCTGTGAATTATCTTAAAAAAAATGTAGTCAAGATTGATGCTAAATTTATCATTATTGCGCTACTGTGGCTTATTTTGCCGTTCGGATACCACCTTAAACATACCTATGTAAGCAATAAAGGAGGAGGCAGGATGATCAAGAATGTTTATTATCATTTATCCGATTTCAATACCGCTTTGAATATACAAAGGGACATTAACGAAATAAAAAAGAATATTCCGGTTTTCAACATCAAAAAAATACAGCCGGGAATAGAAAATGTAATTCTGATCATCGGAGAGTCTGAAAGAAAGCAGAATATGTCACTGTACGGCTATCATCAAAAAACAACTCCTTATACAGACCAGCAGGCTCAAAATATGATGATTTTTGACAATGCTGTTTCTCCTGCAGGAATTACCAACCTAAGTGTTCCTTTAATGTTGTCCAGTATTCATCCGGATGAATTCAGATATCGTTATGACAAGCTATCCTACAATATCATCAATCTGGCTAACCAAACCGGATACAACTCTTTCTGGCTCAGCACACAGGCAAGCGCAAGAGGAATAACGGCCATCGCTTCGATGTCTAAAAATAAAAAATGGGTAAACGGTTATGATGAAGTGATTGTTCCGGAACTGGAGAAGGTCATTCAGAAAAAAGAGGATAAATTTGTAGTTCTCCACATCATGGGAAGCCATCCAAATCCATGCAACAGACTTCCTCCCAACTGGAATTCCGAGAACCTAAACTGTTATGACAGCTCTATAAAATATACCGATTATGTCTTCAATAATATTTTCCGAACGTTGAAAAACACCAATTCTGTAGTCATCTATGCGTCAGATCATGGACTTAAAATACAGGGTGATAAATTACTGCACATAGACTCTAAAGAATCTACCCAGGTTCCGTTTTTTGTGTGGTATGGTGATAAGGTTCCTGCAACGTATAGAATCACCGGGCATGAAACCAAGCAGACCCAAACGACTTATATCTATCCTCTGATTATGAAATATATGGGGCTGGAAGCTCCCCAACACTATAAAAATGAAGGAAATAAATATCTGAACTTAGAGATGAGAAGTCTGGAATATGAAAAGCTGCCGGAGTAGAATATAATTTCTGTATGAAAGAAATCTATATCACAGCTATTCTTTTATTGATCAAATAAGCAATCAATAGATTAGGAACCCAGCACAGCCAGGCAACGGCGATATAAGAATTCTCGGGATCCCCGGTAATATTGGTTAACAAAGGATACCACAATCTCAGTGTTACCGCAGCAAAAGTACAGGCATAACTGTAAATCATGAACTGTTGATGCATCACAACATTACCTTTTCTTATCTGCCCAACTGCGATAAGAGTTGTTATCAGCCAAGTACATCCTAAGCTGATAAAACCCATTGCGGAAATCACTCCGCCATTGGCATAAAAGCCCATATAAACAGCTGAAACAGAACTTATGACCACTGCAATTACGTAGATACTTCCAAGCTTCCTATGGATCTTGACATATTTATTCCTGAATGAACTGCCAAACTGACGCCAACCCATAAAAAGCGCCAGTCCTCCGAAAATGATATGGGCAAAAAATGCAATTTTCCAGATGATATTATGAAGCACTTCAGGAGATTTGGAACCTAAAAAGGTATGTTTATGCTCCACAAAAGCATAAAGAAGAGGATAAGCACCAATAAGCAATGCCAACACACACATGATTACAAATAATAACTTTCTCATAGAAGTCTGATTCAATTTTTCTGTAAAAATGAGGATTATAAACGCCTCATCTGTTCCAAAATGAAAGGTGGAACAAATATTTAAACCACTAGAATAAAACAACTTATCCTTAAAAAAAATAATAAGGATGTTATTCCATAGTAATACTCTGACTTTTTAGAAATTCTCTCGGCGAGCAGTTCATGTATTTCTTAAAATTCCGGTTAAAAGAGGTTTTTGAATTAAATCCACTCTCAAATGCCAGTGAAAGAATTGTAAACTTTCCATTTTCAGGTAATATTGCTATTCTCTTGAATTCTTCAATCCGCTGACGGTTGATGTAATCGTAAAAGTTTCTATTTTCAACAAAATTGATGGTTTGAGAAAGTATATTCGGGTGAACACTCAAAAGCTTTGCAACATAATTAAGGTTCAGTTCAGGGTCTTTATACAATTTTTCCTTTTCCATCTGAATCACCAGTTTATTATATATATCCCGTATTGCTTCTTCTCCGGCAAAAGTTTTCTCATATTTTGAAACTTCGGGACTATTTTCAACTGTAGTTTTTTCAATAACACTCCCAGTTTTTACTACTGAATAATCCAGAATACGCACCCAGCTGATGCCGAAATAAGCTGTAACCAGGATAAATAAAACAACTATGGAAAAAATAAGAATATCATTCCTGATCACAACGGCAATCCAAATCAGTGCAATACCGGTAATCAGATAATATACCCAATTCAGATTGATTTTCTCAGTATTTGAATATTGGTCAGAAATTTCCTTCTTATATTTTCTGACTGTAATAAGACTTAATCCTACATACAGAACCCCAGAGACAATCATAAGTATTTTGATTACCTGGCTGAAGGTTTCATATCCTTTTCCTTTATTCTGATATACTGTTGCTCTATCTTGAGGAGTGAGAAATAAAAACTGAGATAAGGCGATATAAATCATCACAACCGGAAGCCAATGCAGCAGCCAGATCTTTTTAACGGAGTTTGGGTTGGTGACACACAAAATATACAAATACAGCATCGGGCCATGCATAAAAGGAAAGGGAATCTCGAAACCAATGAGGGAAGAAAAACTCAAATAACCATCTCCACGAAATAAAACAAAGAAAATAAGATGCATTCCTATGATCATAAACCATATTGCCAGCACATAATCTGCAGTCACCTTTTTGGATTTCCCCAATATCAGAAAGGATGAAAAAAAGGCAATAAAAATTCCTGCCCAATAAAATAATGGTGATAAAGATTGCAAACCAAACTCAGACATCAAATAGATAGATTATCAAAGTGTTAAATTATTCATTTTTTGACATATATGACCGCTTTTAATGTGCTTTTCTTGAAACATCTCTATGATCAGACGAATAAATTAAGAATATTTTAATTTACAAATCCCGAATTTTAATTTATACTTCGTAATTTTATCCTGGTTTAAACGTTTGGATTACCCTATAAGCCCTAACGGCTGTAAAACAAAGTATACCAGAATATCAGATATGATTTTAAGCATATTTTAATATTAAACTTTGTTAAAAGTGATTGATTTTTTAACAAAAAGTATATTTTTGTACAATTATTGATTTAGTCTATTGATTTTGGAAATAATTTAAACGAAATAAATAATTATAAACTTTTAAAAATTTAAAATTATGTCACAATCGTACGAGGTTATTTTCGAAAACAACAAAAAATGGGTAGAATCCAAAGTAGCTGAAGACCCGAATTTCTTCAAGGAACTTGCAAAAACTCAGCACCCTGAATTCCTCTATATCGGATGTTCAGACAGCAGAGCCACAGCAGAAGAACTGATGGGAGCAAAGCCGGGCGAAGTATTTGTTCACAGAAACATTGCCAATGTTGTCAATACTTTAGATATGAGTTCCACAGCCGTTATTCAATATGCTGTAGAACATCTGAAAGTAAAGCACATTATTGTGTGCGGACATTACAACTGCGGTGGTGTAAAAGCAGCGATGACGCCTCAGGATCTGGGATTATTGAATCCCTGGCTGAGAAACATCCGTGACGTTTACAGATTACATCAGGTAGAACTGGATTCTATTGAAGACGAAAGCAAGCGTTATGACAGACTTGTAGAGCTTAATGTTCAGGAGCAGTGCATCAACGTAATCAAAATGGCCTGCGTACAGGAAAGGTATATTTTAGAAGAACAACCTATTGTACATGGCTGGGTATTTGACCTCAGAACAGGTAAAATTATTGATCTGAAGATTGATTTTGAGAAAACCTTAAAAGACATCCAGAAGATCTACAATCTTACGAGTTCAGATTGGGTAATGAGCAGAAAGACCAAGTAGTTTTTCTAAAAAGAATGTAAAATGAAATTCTGGAGTATTATTGTATTAACGTTTTTTCTGAATTTTACAGCGCTGCCAGGCATTGCTGCAGTAGCGGGCTGGGATATTGCAAGAACGAATATAATAATCAACGAAGAAGAACCACATTCTCATCCGTCCTCATTTATTGTTTACGAAAAGACTATTCCGAAACCTTTGGACGTTTTTGACTATCTGAAGTTTTCCGAACCTGATTTTCAGGGCGTTTCTTTTGTACTGATAGATGATTCTTTTCATTTATCACCTTTACTTACTATATTTTCTCCCCCTCCGGAAGCGTAATTCCTATAGTTAGATTTTTTTGATACTATTTCCATATCATTTTTGATATCGGATACGCACGTACTTTAAAAATTATTTTTTCTCAACTTTTTGTAATTGACTTATTTAAGAACAAATAAGCCGGTTATACTTTACAGCTTCACATTATGAAAAAGACATCATTAATAGGAGGAATCAAGGAGAATTTTCCTTCAGGACTTGTGGTATTTTTAGTAGCACTTCCGTTGTGTTTAGGAATTGCTTTAGCATCAGGTGCTCCCCCATTATCCGGTATTATTGCCGGTATTGTAGGCGGCCTGGTAGTAGGAACAATCAGTAATTCTAATATTTCAGTTTCCGGGCCCGCAGCAGGTTTAACGGCAATTGTTTTAACAGCTATAACAGATCTTGGCGCATTTGAGCTTTTCCTTTGCGCAGGGATTATTGCAGGACTTATTCAGTTGGTTTTAGGGTTTGTAAGAGCCGGAAGTATTTCCAATTACTTTCCCAATAACGTGATTGAAGGAATGCTTGCTGCCATAGGAATCATTATTATTCTAAAACAGATTCCCCATGCTTTAGGATTTGACAAAGATTATGAAGGTCATGAATCTATTTTTGATAATGGATTAAACTTCGGCTATTTTACAGAATTATTGGGGGCTATCCATCCAGGTGCCATTGTTATTACTTTAGTTTCTGTAGCAATTCTTATCGCATGGGATAAAATCCACGTACTGAAAAGGATGAAAATGCTTCCGGGAGCACTAGTTGCCGTAATTGTAAGTATTCTTCTGAATCAACTCTTTAAGATGTCCGGAAGCTCTCTGGCTATCCAAACCCAACATTTGGTTTCTTTACCTGTTCCACAGTCTTTTGATGATTTCAAAAACCTGATTACCACTCCGGATTTTAATGGTTTCACAAATCCCAAAGTATGGATTGTAGGAGCAACAATTGCTATTGTAGCCTCTATTGAAACATTACTTTGCATCGAAGCATCAGACCGATTAGACCGACAGAGAAGAATTACAGACACCAATCTAGAGCTTAAGGCGCAGGGAATCGGGAACCTTATCAGTTCATTTATTGGGGGTCTTCCAATGACGTCTGTTGTCGTAAGAAGTTCTGCCAACGCAAATGCCGGAGCAACTTCTAAGATGTCGGCTATTATTCACGGGATATTTTTATTGATCTGTGTACTTTCTATTCCTGCTATTTTAAATTTAATTCCATTGGCAACTTTGGCTGCGGTATTAATTTTAGTAGGATATAAACTGGCAAAGCCAGCTACATTCAAACATTTCTGGAAGTTAGGAAAGTTCCAGTTTATTCCGTTTGTAGCAACGGTGGTAGCGGTAGTGGCAACAGATTTATTAAAAGGAGTAGGAATTGGTCTTACCATCTCTGTTTTCTATATTCTTCAGGGAAATATGAAAAGAGCTTATTATTTAAGCAGAGAAAGGCTGGATGATGCAGATGGAATCAATATAAAACTGGCTGAAGAAGTTTCATTTTTAAACAAAGCGGCGATCAAAAAAACACTTAAAAATATAAAACCAAACTCTACAGTGATTATTGATGCCAGAAGCACTTCCTACATTGCAACCGATGTACTGGAAATGATTCAGGACTTTGCCAATATCCGTGCAAAGGAACAGGATATCAATGTAGAGCTTATAGGCTTTAAAACTTCATACAGAGATTACGAAAGAAGTGAGGATTCCCATATTCTGGTTACTCACAAAAGAGCCATGTAATCTCAATAATTAATTAATTTTTTTAACTTTAAATTCGAAAACAATACATAATATGAAAGCACATACATACGAAACCCAGTCTACTATCACTCCGGAAAAAGCATTAGAATTCTTAAAAGAAGGAAACCAGAGATTTGTAAATAACCTTAAAGCAAACAGAGACCTTCTAGAACAAGTGAATGCTACCCGTGAAGGACAGTGGCCGTTTGCTGTAGTTTTGAGCTGTATAGACAGCCGTACTTCTGCGGAACTTATCTTTGACCAGGGATTGGGAGACGTTTTCAGTATCAGAATTGCCGGTAATTTTGTTAATCAGGATATCCTTGGATCTATGGAATTTGGCTGTAATGTTGCCGGTTCCAAGCTTATCGTAGTTTTAGGCCACACGAAATGCGGTGCTTTGAAAGGAGGCCTTGATGCGGCGCAGATTGAAGGATTGGGAATGGATAACCTTAACCACCTGATCAATCATTTCAACCCTATCATCAATGACATCATTGAAGAAAATGAAGAACGTTCATCAAAAAACAGCTCACTTCTTGAAAGACTTAATCATCAGAACGTAAAAAGTGCGATTGAAGATATCCGTAAGCAGAGTTCAACCCTTAATAAGCTTGAAGCGGAGGGTAAAATTAAAATCGTTGGAGCAAACTATGACGTTGAAACAGGGGCAGTAACCTGGTTATAAAAAAGTAAAACTCTTACATTTCAATTATAATTTACAGAAAATGCCATCGGAATCCGGTGGCATTTATTTTTTGATGCAATTGTACTGAGACAAGCCAGAATTAAATTTTCACTCTTCTATTATCTGCTGCCTACAATCTGTTCACTACTTTCCGTTAAAGGCAGACATTGTATTGTTCAATCCTGCGAACACAAAAGAAAGACTGGCTTTTGCAAAGGTTTCAATTCTCTCGGTAAGCTTTGCTCCTTCTTCCTCATTCCAGGTTCCTAATACATAATCTACCTGTCGTCCGGCAGAAAAATCAGCAGAGATTCCGAAACGAAGCCTTGCGTAATTCTGAGTCTGCAATACTTCATTAATATTTTTAAGCCCGTTGTGGCCTGCATCAGAACCTTTTCCTTTCAATCTTAAAGTCCCGAAAGGAAGGGCAAGATCATCTGTCACGATCAATACATTTTCCAAAGGAATATTTTCTTTCTGCATCCAGTATTTCACTGCATTTCCGGAAAGGTTCATATAAGTATCGGGTTTAAGGATAAAAACTTTTCTGCCTTTATGTTTTCCTTCTGCCAGCCAGCCAAAATTGGAGGTATTGAATGATACTTCAAGCGTTTCAGCTATTTTTTCAGCTACTTTAAAGCCTATATTATGTCGTGTATTTTCATATTCTGAGCCTTTGTTGCCAAGCCCAACGATTAAATATTTCATCAGAAATTTTTTGCAAAATTAAGGGATAAAAAATAAAAACTCAACCTTATGAAAGATTGAGTTTAAATATTGTTAAAAAAGTCTTCTATTGTGGTTTGTAGATATAATTAACGCCATATCCTTTTGTCATGTAAGTCTGAGGATCATAAACGTAATTGGTACTCTTCACAATCGGAGTTGGAATAGGTGGCGAAAGATCTGTCACTGACCATCTCTTAGGATTGTTTGGAGATAAAATAAGACTTTCTTTATCATTGATTACTGTAGATAATAGTCTTGAAATCTTATATACGTGCGGCAATAATGTGAACGGGCTCACCTGATCGTCATACGCATAATACTCATAGCTATATTTTCCTGTAACAGCACCGAATGCACCTCCTGTCATCGTTCCGTAGTATCTTACTACTTTAGATACATTGTCTCCTACATAAGTATAGGCTGTTTTAGAATAATCTGTGAAATTAAGCGGTGCTCCAGGAACGTCCGGACCGTTTCTCATAATGATTGAATCCAGTTTTCCTGTAGCAGTACTGTACTTAACCTGGTAAGCCGTTTTCTCTTTTTTCAGTAATGTCTGTGGTCCTGGAGGATCTCCCGGTATTACAGGCGGAGGTCTTCTGAATATTGAACGGTTTTCAGAAATCAGCTGCAGTTTGTTATTATTTCCATAAGTGAACAATTGACTGTATGATACACTGTCCTTATCAAGTTTTCCGTTTCCGTCAAGATCCAAAAAGCCATTGAAATTAATCTGGCTGATCTTATCTCCACTGTACATGATATTAGTAACTGAAGCACTGTCTGTAAGCACTTTAGTTACTAAAAGTCCGCTGTATTGATATTCTGCGATAGTATCTTTATCTGTAATTTCTCTGTATAATGCTCTGGGACCGCTTAATCCCCCTGTATTATTAAGATCCAATAATGGATTCCCATCCTCATCGAGCATGTCCTTGCAGGAATGTATTGAGGAAAATCCTGCGATGAGTAAAATAAAATAGAAAATTTGTTTCATTTCCTTGTAATTGATTATTTTTTTGACAAATATAATTTTTTTTACCTAAAAATTATATGATTATTTTATATTCCGGTAAGATTAATGATTATCTCTTTCCTATAAATTTTTATAGGTGAAAACAACATTCTGATTTTTCTCTACGACCACATACCCCTGATTATCATAAGAATAACTCTGGGCAGTATTCACTGAAGAAGCCGGTGGCGGCAATTCTATATACATTGAAGTAGGATTATTCGGAGAAATCTTATAGAACTGAGCCGGATTTATCAGACTTCGTGTGATGAAATAAACCGGTGAAAGTGTAGAGTAAGGGCTCTTCTGAGCATCATAGTTCTGAAAGCTATACTTGCTTACTACTGCAGTACCCATATTCGGGTTCCCATTGATATCCAATATTCCTTTGGAACAAACTACCTGAATAACATTTTCGCCGTTATACACGAAAGTATAATCTATAAATTTGTTATAAGCACTGATTCCGCCTTCTTTTCTCTTCTCAAGAATCTTAGTAAGTTTATTGGTCGTTGCATTATAAGTAAAAGTATAGTCACTTATTACAGAAGCTGATGGTGTGGCGCCCGTTGCAGTAGAAGTGGCATTGTAAATCTTTTTACCTGTAGCATCAGGAACAATATTAAATTCATAAACCAGGCTGGTTGCCGCGGAACTTACATATTTAATTTTTGTAATATCCTTGTTGGTATACGTTATCGTTCCTGTATAAAAAGCACCTGAAGCAGATTCATCTTTAGAGACTGCAGTCTGCAAATCTCCGGTTACTGCTGCTGTAGTATATTCTTCCTGAGAAATATTATTAGCACTCACTTTTGCTAAAACCTTTTTAGGCGGCGGCCCATCATCCGGATTCGGGATAGATTCTGTGGGATCTGAGGTAGTATTACATGCTGCCAGCAGCCCAAGAAAAGCGATACCGGCAAACATTTTTAAAAAATAGTTTTTTACCATATAGAATTTTTTTAGCTTGCCCAAATATAATTCAATTTTCGATAATACACTTCAATTTATATGGACAAATTCACAAGAAATAGAGTTAATAAACAAAAAAAATCTAAAAACATAACGTTTTTAGATTCCTTATTATTGTATTATTATAAAAATTAATAAGGCTGCAATATAGATGTTGTCAAAACAGATTGTGACATATCACTATTGAGATAGTTAGCATCCACAGCTCTTCCTATGCCCAGTGTTGTTCCTGAGAGAGCTCTTTTGATACAGGCCACCTTCACACTATATTGGTTTTGAGGAGTAAGGTTTGTAAGCGTAGCATTAAGATTAAAAATCTTATATGCACCACTATCACCTAATAAAACATCTGTTCTTACTGCTCTAAGTTTATCATTAACAAAAATGCCGCAGGCAAAACTTGCTGAGCCTGTTCCTGTTTTTTGAACCGTAGTCTGAAAGGAAAATGTAGCTTTATTTACCATATTGGTTACAGAGAACGTATCCACTGTTCCCGGAAGCACAGTCCAGTTCCCCGCTAAAGCATCTCCATCATTATAAGGAGTAGTTGCTCCGTTTGGCGACACAAAAGTAACTCCTGTTTTATCAGCAACTGTATTGATTGAAAAAACAGACATACTTCCTTGTCCATCTGCAATTTTTATCGCTTTCCAGTCATTGGTAGCCAGGTCTGCATTATTGTGAAATATATCACCAGCTGTTCCGGCAGATCCTCTCAGTACATCTGTACCTCCTGTTCTTAATTCTTTTCCAACATTCAGATCTCCGTTTACATCCAGCATGTTAGTCGGATTAGGAGTATTAATACCCACTTGGGCAGTAGCTGCAACAGTGAACAGAAGTGATGTTACAAATAATATTTTTTTCATAATCCGCTTTTAGTTTATAATGGTGTTAAACACTTCTGGAACCTCATACACATCTACTTTAAGAGATGACTGTGAAATAAAGCCATTAATATTGGTATATACATTCGTTCCTATCGTAAGGGTATTGCCGGACGCTCCATAAGAACCCAATCTTGTACAGGCAACATCTACGGTGTGATCTCCTTTCGCAAGATTATCTACAATACCAATCTGAGTATGGGTAAGAAAAGGATATGTACTGCTGATTGCTTTTAAGTTTCTCTGTCTCAGATTCACCAGTTTATTGTCTACAAAAATTCCACAAGCATAATCTATTGAGGTATCTGTAGATCCAGCCGCTCCGAAGTCCGCCTGCACAACCGTTTCAAACTGGAAGTACGCTTTACTCTGAGTACTGAATACACTGATCACCTGCGAAAGATTGTTAATTTTTTTAAAATTAGTAAGACTGCTGATGTCTTTTCCTTTGGTAAAAGTTCCCCCTCTGGAAGTCAGACCTACCGATGAATCCTCAGAAGAAGAAAATGAAACCCCTACTTTATCTGAAAAAGAGTTGTTATAAATCAGGTAAAATTTATTAGGCTCATATTCGGGAATACGAAGCGATTTCCAGATCGGGGCATAGCCTTCTCCCTGGGAAACCAGCAATTGGTCATTATTCCCCTGAGAAATTGAGTTATCGGTGGTGTTAAGAACCGCAATTTTATTTCTTAGATTTACATCTCCGTTTACGTCAAGCGTGGCTTTAGGAGTATCTGTTTTTATTCCTACCTGAGCTGAAGCCAAAAGCCCTATGGTAAGAAACAGAGTTGATAATAGTTTTTTCATCATTAGTTGGTTTTATAGCTCACGTATTCAATAACGTCCATTTTCATAGTAGATTCCAAAGTAAATGCACTGGAAGCTCCGTTTGAAGCCTGTACATTACGTCCGATAGCAAATTGTGAATTAGAATTTGAAGTATCAATCTTTCTGCATGCAATCTCGATCGTATGAGCTCCAACAGGAACGTTCTGTTCAGTATAATTAAGGGTAAAGATATAGTCCTGAAGACCATTCTTTCCGCTGTTATTATTAGAAGCAATTCTGTCCGGGCGTACCGCTACCAGAGTTCCGTTTCTGAAAACACCGCAGGTAAATCTTACACTCTCCATCGTTGTAGAGGTAGGCGCTTTGATTTCGATCCCTGTCTGGAACTGATAGGTAAGTCTATTCTTACCATTTTTGATAGTAAAGGTATTCTTTAGCCCATCAATTTTTTTCCATATTCCTTTGGTAGCATCAGTAATATTATCTCCAACACTGTTTTTGTAAACACCATCACCGGCAGTACCATCAGTAAGTGATATAATACCTGCTTGATCTGACGACAGATAAGAGTTGATCAACTTATACTGTCCCTCTTCCATAAAGGAAATGTTCAAAGATTTCCACACGGGAGGCAAACCCTCACCCTGAGAAACCAAAACCTGGCCGTTTAACCCGGCATTTCCAGCCTGAGTTGAAGTCCCGCCTACTCTAAGTTCTTTTCTTAAGGTGGTTTTTCCATTCACGTCAAGAACAGATTTAGGTTTTGCAGTACCTATTCCCACCTGTGCGTTAGCGCAGAGTGAAAGAAGTCCAGCTGCGCAGCAATATATAATTTTTTTCATAATAAGGACTGCAAAGGTACGCAATGAAGTCCTAAAAACTCCAGTTATATATCCATAAACCTATAGAAGTAAACACATTACAGCATAGAATTAATCACACATAAAAGTAGAATTATTTCTACATAACTCCACTTTTTATGTTTAAAAAAGATCCCTTAAGGTCTCAAACCCTTACTGTACGGGAATCTACAAGGTATTTTTAATCATAGGAAGGTGATTTTAAACCTCTTAAAACGGCCTTAATTCCCTTTTCAAGGAATATTTCTCAACAAAAACATGATAACAATCACAAAAAAGCGTATGAAAATTTAAGATTTTCATACGCTTTTCACATCTTTTACAAATTTGTTTACAATAAACGAAACCTATAATTTAATTATGTTCAATAATAGCTTTTAGCAGCATATTAACCTCATCTACGTTTTTCACCCTTTCCTTCCTCATCATCAGTTGATTACCTTCTTTTCCGGACTTCTCTTTAAGCTGTGCTTCAGCTGGATTTCGGGTTAAGTAATTAATAATATGTCTGAATCTATCCGTCTGGTAGAATTTATCCTGAGGATTTCCCGGAAAGTATCCTAAGAACACTCCATTTTTCATAACAATCTTCTCAAAACCTATATCTGCGGCAAGCCATTTCAGAGAAACGCTTTTCAACAGATTGACAGCTTCTTTCGGCAATGCTCCAAAACGGTCAATCAGCTCAAGTTCAAACTGATGAAGATCCGATTCATTATTAATTTCTGCAATTTTCTGGTACAGCATCAATCGTTCCTCGGTATTGGAAATATAGAAATCAGGTAACATCAGCTCCAGATCAGTATCGATATTGACATCTTTTACAGATTTGAAAAGCTTTTGTCTGTCTTCCTCATTGTCGAAAAGATTTTCAAAGTCAGCGTCATCTTTCAGCTCTTCCAGCGCTTCCTGCATTAGTTTCTGATACGTTTCAAACCCCATTTCGTTGATGAATCCACTTTGTTCAGCACCCAACAGGTCACCGGCACCACGGATTTCAAGATCTTTCATTGCAATCTGGAAACCACTTCCCAGATCCGAAAACTGTTCAATGGCTTCCAGACGTTTTCTGGCATCGGAAGTCATCATATCATATGGCGGTGTAATCAGATAACAGAACGCTTTTCTGTTACTACGTCCTACCCTTCCCCTCATCTGATGCAGGTCTGCCATTCCAAACCGCTGTGCATCATTGATGAAAATGGTGTTGGCATTCGGGACATCCACCCCACTTTCTACAATAGTCGTAGACACAAGAACATCATATTTTCCTTCCATAAAGTCCAGAACATTCTTCTCCAGCTGCTTGCCTTCCATCTGCCCATGTCCTGTAATCACTCTTGCATCCGGAACCAATCTCTGAATAAGTCCCGCAATATCTTTCAGGTTTTCAATCCTGTTATTAATAAAATAAACCTGCCCATCCCTCTGAAGCTCATAAGAAACAGCATCACGGAGAATCTCTTCATTAAATCCGATCAATTGCGTATCTACAGGCTGTCTGTTCGGTGGTGGTGTTTTGATAACAGATAAATCCCTCGCTGCCATTAATGAAAACTGCAAGGTCCTTGGAATTGGAGTAGCTGTCAGCGTAAGCGTATCCACATTATTTTTAAGTGTTTTCAACTTATCTTTTACTGAAACCCCAAACTTATGCTCTTCATCAATAATCAATAAACCAAGATCTTTAAACTTCACAGAACTGCTTACCAGCTGGTGTGTTCCGATGATAATATCTACTTTTCCATTCTTTAAAGCATCTAAGGTTTCCGATTTCTGCTTGGCAGTTCTGAATCTGTTAACATAGTCTACATTTACAGGAAAATCTTTAAGCCTTTCTTTAAAACTTCTGTAATGCTGAAAAGCAAGAATGGTTGTTGGGACCAATATAGCAACCTGCTTACCGTCTGTCGCCGCTTTAAATGCCGCACGAATGGCAACTTCTGTTTTACCGAAACCTACATCACCACAAACCAGCCTGTCCATAACGGTATCAGCTTCCATATCTTTCTTTACATCTATGGTAGCTTTTTCCTGGTCCGGAGTATCTTCATAGATAAAGCTCGCCTCAAGTTCATTCTGCAGATAAGAATCCGGGGTATAGGCAAAACCTTTTGCCGTTTTTCGCTGTGCGTATAATTGAATAAGGTCAAAAGCAATTTGTTTTACCTTCGCTTTTGTTTTTTGTTTCAGGGACTTCCAGGTAGGAGAACCCAGTTTGCTCAAAACAATCTCTTTTCCATCCGGTCCGTTGTATTTCGAAATCTTATGCAGGGAGTGGATACTTACATATAATAAGTCTCCGTTTTTATAAGTCAGTTTAAAACATTCCTGAATCTTACCGTCATTATTTACTTTGACCAGTCCCATAAACTTACCGATCCCGTGATCAATATGGGCAATATAATCCCCTATTTTCAGAGACATGAGATCTTTCAGTGTAAGCTGTTCCGACTTTGCAAAAGTATTCTTCGCCTTATATCTCTGATAACGGTCAAAGATCTGGTGGTCAGTATAAACAAGAAGCTTGTGGCCGTTGTCTACAAATCCCTCATGCAGCTCAGATTTAAAGCTCTTAAAAGGAAGTTCATGTTCCAGCTCTTCAAAAATAGACTCAAGTCTTTCTTTCTGCTTTTCTGTTGAAAAGGAAATCCAGGTATCAAATCCGCTGTTCTGTTTTTCTTCAATATCTTCAATCAGCAGTTCAAAGTTTTTATGAAAAGAAGGCTGAGGAAGCTGCTCCATCTTAATCTCCGTAATTTCTTTCAATCCTTCAATCACTGACCCGCCAAAATCAATTGTTTTGAATTTTTTATAATCGAATAAAAACTCCTGATCAGAAATAAAAAGCTCCTGAGGAGTTCTGTGGGCAATATCTTTACTTAATGTATCATACTTTTCCAGGGACTTTTCATAGAATGTTCTGATTTTCTGCATTCCTATCATTCCATTTTTAGAGACTACAAAACTTTTATCTGGCAATAGCTGCAGCAATGACACCCTGCTTCCTGTCACAGAAAAATTCATGTTGGAAACCAATTGAAAATCCTTTACCTTATCCACAGAAAGCTGGGTTTCGATATCAAAAGTTTTAATGCTTTCCACTTCATTACCGAAGAATGTAATCCTGTATGGCTTTTCGTACGAATAAGAAAATACATCTACAATTCCTCCTCGTACAGAAAATTCTCCTGGTTCCGAAACAAAATCGGCCTGCTGAAAATGATAATGCGTGAGCAGTTCATCTACAAAATCAAAGTCAAGCTGGTCCCCTACTTTTATATGATGGGAGATCGCTTTAAAGTCTTCCTTTTTCAGCACCTTTTCAGATAAGGCTCCGGCATAGGCCACAATAACTTTCGGAGATCTTCCGGAATTGATCTTATTTAAAACTTCGGTTCTTAAAACCAGATTGGCATTTTGCGTTTTTTCTACCTGATAAGGCTCAAGATGAGTGGCTGGAAAATACAACACCTTATCTTTACCAAGAAGATCTTCCATCTCAGTATTGGCATACAATGCATCCTCTTTATCATCTACCAGATAAAGAATATTTTTCTTTTGAACTAAAAAAAGCTCAGCCACAAAAATAGAAACTGAAGATCCCGCACTTCCCTTTACGGCAATATGCTGGCTATTTTCTAACTGGGTGAAAATTTCTTTCCCGAACTCTTTCTGCATCAGATCTGGAAGAAACTTTTCGTTGATGGATTTTAATTGCATAAATAGTATTGGTATAAACGACAAAAGCGATTTCGGGAGTTTTCCGAAACCGTTGATGATATACAAAGGTACGGATATTTTTTTCTTTCATTAAAAACCTATGGACTTCGGCGTTAAAATGAATGACTTAACATAATAAATCTTAAATTTTTACAAATTTATGTAAGAACACGTTAAAAAAAAATCAATTATTCCCTCATGGCATAGTGTTTGGGATTTTAAGTTTAATCAAACATTTAAGTATTATGAAAAAAACAATTAAAATCTTAGGAGTTATGATGCTGTTAGTATTTACAGCATTATCTTTTTCGTCGTGCAGTAAGGATGATGATCCGGTAAACAATGAATTCTTTGCGGGAACATATAAAGGAAGTGTTTCTTATAAAGATGGCGGATCTACCAATATAAGCACAGATAACGGAAGTGTTTTTGTAACGAAGATCGCCAGCGGCACAAAGTACAATTTCGCCTTCTCAAACAGCATTCCGGATCTGAACGGAATAGAGTTTAATCAGGAAGGAGATCATACTCTAGTTATGATTGGTTCTACAGCAACCTCTTATATCAGAATTGACAACAATACGTTAAAAATACTCTACGCAAAGGATGGTAAAACGTGGACAGCCAACTGTACGCGCTAACCTCCTGTCTATTTATATATTATTGCAAGCCTGTTTTCATCTGAAGACAGGCTTTTCTATTGTAAATGAAGTGTTTTAATTTTTTTTTAAGCAGTAATAAACTTTAGTTAAGTTTAAAAATCCAACTTTTCCAGCCTGCTTTTTGCATATCTTTATTCAACAAAAACAAACAGTAATTCTTATGAAAAAATTATTATCTGCAATGTCATTGATCCTTGGATTAGGACTTGCAACTGCTCAGCAGACTGCTCCCGCTACAAGCACTCAGGCTCATCCAGCTGTAAAAACTACAGTGAAAGCCGCTAAACCTGCAGAAGTAAAAGCTGCAAAACCAGCAATGGATGCAAAAGCAGCGAAGCCTGCACAACCGGCTGCCAAAATGAAAAAAGATGGTACTCCTGATAAGAGATATAAAGAAAACAAGCACCTGAAAAAAGATGGTACTCCTGATAAAAGGTACAAGGTGAACAAATAAGCATAACATTAACATATAGTTGTTATTTTCATAATCAAATTTCGAAAAGCCGGTGGAACTTTGTTCCATCGGTTTTTTTATGTGAAGCTTCGTAAAAAATGATTCCATATTCTCTACTTATTTATAAATTTGACCCATGTTAAACTTCTTCAAGAAAAATGCGGCTTTGATTTGGGCAAAAAAACATGTCCAAAAAGCGGAGGATTTCAAAAAAAATGCAGAGAAAAACCAGGAGGATTTATTACTTTCTCTAGTCAATACGGCTCAAAAAACACTTTTTGGCCGGGAACATGATTTTGAAAATATCCGTTCTGTGAAAGATTTTCAGGACAGGGTTCCGGTAGCAGATTATGAAGATCTTAAACCTTATATAGAGCGGGTAAAAAAAGGGCAGGCCAATATTCTATGGACAGAAACCCCTGAATATTTTGCCAAAACTTCGGGAACAACTTCCGGATCTAAATATATTCCGATTTCCAAAGAAGGAATGCCGCTTCAGGTTGCCGGTGCCCAAAGCGCTCTATTTCATTATATCAGTAAAAAAAATAATGCGGACTTTGTAAACGGGAAAATGATTTTTCTGCAGGGAAGCCCTGAGCTGGAGGAGGTTTTCGGAATAAAAACAGGAAGATTATCCGGTATTGTAGCGCATCATATCCCTAATTATCTGCAGAAAAACCGTCTTCCAAGCTGGGAAACCAATATTATGGAAGACTGGGAAGCCAAAGTAGATAAAATCATTGAGGAAACAGAGCGCGAAAACATGACCCTGATCTCAGGAATTCCGCCATGGCTGATCATGTATTTTGAGAAGTTAACAGAAAAACACGGCAAAAAGATCAAACAGCTTTTCCCGAATCTGCAGCTTATCGTTACCGGAGGTGTCAATTACGAACCTTACCGTGATAAAATGGAGGATCTTCTGGGAGGAAAAGTAGATATTATCCAGACATTTCCTGCTTCTGAAGGCTTTTTTGCTTTTCAGGACGATTATACAAAAGAAGGTCTTCTGCTACTGACCAATCATGGGATCTTTTATGAATTTATTCCTTTGGAAGAATATGGCAAGCCTGGAGCGAGAAGATTAACGTTAAAAGAAATTGAGCTTCATAAAGATTACGCCCTGATCCTTACCACCAATTCCGGACTGTGGGCTTATTCTATCGGTGATGTTGTAAGATTTATCAGCAAAGATCCTTACAGGGTTCTGGTAAGTGGCAGGACCAAACATTTTACTTCGGCATTCGGGGAACACGTGATTGCTTTTGAGGTGGAAGAAGCGATGAAAGCTACTCTTGAAAAATATCCGGCACAGATTACAGAATTCCATCTTGCTCCGCAGGTAAACCCGGGTGAAGGACTTCCGTACCATGAGTGGCTGATAGAATTTGAAAAGGAACCGGAGGATTTGGATGTATTCAGGGATGAGCTGGATCTGCAGCTGAGAGCAAGAAACACTTATTATGATGATCTTATTTCCGGAAATATTTTACAGAAACTGCATATTACCAGACTTCAAAAGAATGCCTTTCATGAATATGCCAAATCTCAGGGGAAATTGGGAGGCCAAAACAAGACTCCGAGATTAGCTAATGACAGAAACATTGCAGATATCTTAGAAATTTACAAAAATTAATCATATTTTTTCAATTCCAAAAACGTATATTCGAAAAAAATTATAAATTTGAAAAACTAAAAGAAAATAATGAAAGCATCTGTACCGTTGAAATCATCTTTACTAACCTCTTTATTTGTTATTACGTCTTGCGCGACGACAAAATACAGCGAAGATATTTCAAAAAACAACTACTCTAATCTTGAAGCCGGAAAAATCTACAAAGTAACAATGAGAGATGGCTCTCCGAAACAGACCATCTTATTCAGAAACATGGTGGGTGATAATCTTGTAGGTACAGCAGGTAAGAAAGACAGTACGGAAGTTATCATTCCTAAATCAAATGTAGCGGCTGTAAAAGACAGAAGAAAAGCAAGAATTGCTGCCGGAGCTACTCTTATCGGAGCTGCGGGTGTTGCTGCCATCGTAATCAGTTCTTCAAGAGCTGACTAAAATAGATTTTATCTTTTGAGATATATTTAATATATCTTTCAAAAATTGCCATATGGATAGTCCTAAATAAATTTTTAGGGCTATTTTTGTTCATGATTTCCTTTACCCCGTTACAAACATTACAAAATGTTGAGTTCAGAAATCTTCTCACCGGGAGATTTTTTATTGTTTTAGCTTTCAGAATGCTGGCCACTTTATTAGGATGGTGGGTGTATCAGTTAACAAAAGATCCTTTTTCAATAGGCCTTATCGGGTTATCAGAGGTAATTCCTGCTGTAAGCTGTGCACTGTATGCGGGACACGTTATTGATATGAATGAGAAAAAGAGACTGCTTCTCATCTGTAATTATGCTTATATTTTCCTGATCGGGCTTCTTTTGGTTCCTGCATTCCTCGATGTAGAAATGCATTTCACCGGACATCAGATCACCTATTATATCTATGGAGTTATCTTTTTTACCGGAATAGCAAGGGCATTCATTGGTCCTATTGTTCCTTCAATGATTCCTAAAATTGTAAAGAAAGAAAACCTTCCCAATGCAGTTACTCTAAACCAGGCCACTTTCCTGATATCTTCTGTGTGCGGACATGCGGTAGGGGGTATTCTTATTGGGTTTATTGGTGTAAAATGGACATTGGTCGCTATTTTAGCATTAATATTTCTTGCTTCATTATTTTTCTGGCAGCTTCACAAACAGCATTCAGAGTATAAAAAAGAAACGGTAAATGTGGTGGAAAGTATGCGTGAAGGAATTTCTTATATTTTCAAAACCAAAGAAATTTTAGGGGCATTATGTCTTGATATGTTTGCTGTACTTTTTGGAGGTGCAGTGGCTATGATTCCTGTATTTGCTACTGATATTCTTAATTCGGGGGCGGAAGGTTTCGGATTACTGAATGCAGCATCTGATATTGGATCAATGTGTATCATTACCATTCTGTCTATTGTTCCTCTCCGAAAGAATCAGGGGAAAATACTTCTTGCTGTTGTTACCGGATTCGGGCTTTGTATCATTGGTTTCGGTTTATCCAAATTGTATTGGCTGTCTTTCATGTTCCTTGTGATGAGCGGAATGCTTGATGGAATTTCTGTAGTCATCCGAGGTACCATTGTACAACTAAAGACACCTGATCATATAAGAGGACGCGTTCTCAGTGTAAATTCAATTTTCATTATGTCCAGCAATGAAATGGGACAATTTGAAAGTGGTGTTATGGCTAAATTACTAGGCGTAGTACGCTCTGTAGTATTTGGCGGCTGTATGACTGTTTTAGTTGCCCTGCTTGTAGGAAGCACCAATCCTAAATTGAGGAAGATGCAATATTAATTCATTGTTTCTCAGTCTATTTAAAAATCTGATACGAAAAAATCAGAATTCGAAATACTTAAAATCAGAATAGAACGTTTTCTATTCTGATTTTACTTTTATAGGTATTTATTCAAAATTATTCGAAGGATTAAATCCCAAATATTCAGTGAAATCATAAATATCTTTACGACCTCTGTATAATTTAACTTAAATAACAAAATACAATATTAGAAATCAATATATTAGTTTCATTAAATATATCTCAAAATCTTTAATTTAACGTTAATAATTTTTTATATTTGCTTGATAAAATATCCCCCTATGTATAAACTTTTACTAATTTTGAGTTTTTTCATTGTAAATTATTCGGCAAAAGCCCAGAATTTCACTGACAAAGCGTTAACCCAAGCCGTTTTGCAGCTCAATGCTTCCAAAACAGCGAATGATTACGACAATGTTTTCAATAAATTTTCAGGAGCAAAAACTTCAGAAACATGGCAGTCTAATTATTACGCCGCTGTTGCACTCTACCTTAAAAACGAAACCCTGCTAAAGAAATCATCCGGAGCAAGTCTTATGGATGACAACGCTTTTGCAAGAAAAATAGCAACAGGAATATGGACTGCACAAAGAGATAACGCTGAGATCAACATATTATTAGGTTTACTGTATGTTCAGAAAATTCAGATTGACGGCTCTCAGAACAGTCAACCGGATCAGGATTTCATCTCTCAAAGTATAGTAAAAGCTGAAACCCATTCTGTCAACAACCCGAGACTGACTGTTCTTCAGGCAAAAATCAAAGAAAAATCAGGTGATCAACAGAATGCTGACATTTTATACCGTAAAGCTTTAAACGAATTTTCCAACCCAAACTCTTCAGACAGTAAATCTCCAACATGGGGAAAACAATTGGTACCTTCTGTTCAATAATTTGAAGATAAAAAATTAAAATGATTCACATGAAAAAACATCTACTCGTTTTTCTATTTTTCTTAGCTCAAATGGCTTTTGCACAGCAGGACTGCATTACTGCCATACCGATATGCAGCGATGCCGCTATTTCTCTTACGCCTAACGGCTGGGGGACTGTCAAAGAAGGTCAGGTGGGCTGCCTTGGCCCTAATGGGGAGAGTAATTCCATATGGCTTACTTTCAGCATAGAAACCGCCGGAACACTTACTTTTGTAGTAACTCCTACAGGTCCCTCTGCTGTGGGTATTGACTATGACTTTGCCCTGTATGGTCCCAATCACAACTGCGCCAATACAACAGCTACCCCATTAAGATGTTCTTATGCCGGCGTTAACGGAAGCATCATCAACCCTACCGGGCTTAATATGACTTCTACAGACACAACTGAAGGAGGAGGAGGCGACGGTTATGTAAAATATATTGATGTACTTCCCGGACAGGTATATCATCTTCTTTTAAATAACTATTCTACGCAAATTGCTCCATTTACCCTATCTTTTGGAGGAACAGCCAAGCTTCTTACTCCGTTTGATCATAATTCGGCACAGGTTTATCAACCTAATCCGTTTTTACAGCCTGGCCCAACACAAAACGGAGAGATCCCGGTATGTGGTAAAATTGTAAACTATGATTTTTCTACATTTTCTGCACATATCTTAAATTCCAATCCTAATTTTGTAGTAAAATATTATGCTTCAGCAACAGACGCATTAGACGATTTAAACCCAATTACTGCACCTACGAATATTAATGTAGCTAACACTTATACGTATGCAATCAGCTATGTTGATCCCAATAGCCCGACCAGCTTCTTAAATCAGTGTAGAGAATATGGACAGATAAAATTCATTGATAAATCTTTTACTCTGAACCCTGCAACACTTACTTCTTGCAGCAACAATAATTCAGGAACTGCAATGTATGATCTATCTACAGCAACTGTAGGAGCTGCTCCCAATCATGTATTAAAGTACTATCCTACTATGTATGATCTTACCCATGGAACCAATGAGATCACCAATCCTTATATGTTTGTTTCGGCAGAAGGTTCAGTTTTTGTACAGGCAACCAACGAATTTGGATGTACAGCTGCCGCTGAAATTACACTTAAATTCTATCCTTTGGTTACAGCAACAGATGGTTCATTAAGATCTTGCTTTATAGAATCAAACCCATCTACTGCTTTATTCAATCTGGCAAACGCTGCGGTTACAAGTCCTACAGGAACTACAACCAAGAGATATTTCCCATCATTGACAGATGCAATAGATGCAACAAACGAAATTTTAGGATTTAATAATTATATTGCCCCAAGTGGATTTGTATACGTTAGAGTATCAGACAACCGCGGATGTTATACGGTTGCAAAAATTACCCTGACAGTAATTGCCCCTGTGACATCAAGTGTTCTGAAAGATAAGATTATCTGTATGGAAGACACCACAACTCTTGATGCCGGCCCAGGCTTCAATGGTTATGAATGGAGCACAGGAGCAACCACTCAGTCTATCAAAAATGTAGGGGTAGGAATTTACTGGGTAAAACTGAAAACAGGAGATTGTATCGCAACACAAAAAGTCACTGTATACCCTTCTGATCAGCCGGTTGTATCAAGTATTGATGTTTCCAACACTACATTAACAATCAATGTTATAGGAGGAACACCGGATTACCAGTATTCTATGGATAAAATCATATGGCAGCCTTCCAATACATTCTCGAATGTAGCAAGAGGAACATACAAAGTATATGTAAAAGATGCTTATGACTGCGAACCTATTGAAGTTACCGTAGTGGTACCTAATCTGATCAATATGATTACTCCAAACGGAGATGGCGTGAACGACGTTGTAGATTATTCTGCAATTGCAGACAAACAAAACCTGGTATTAAGTATCTTTGACAGATACGGAACAAAAATCCACCAGGGAGACAAATCCAATGGATACAAATGGGACGGAACCATTGCAGGGAAGAAGATTCCAACTGGTACATACTGGTATTCTGTAACATGGAATGAGAATGACAAGAAGAACACTCCGTTCAAGTTTTCAGGTTGGATCGTTGTAAAGAACAGAGAATAATCCTTATATAATATGAAAAAGCCGCTTTGGCGGCTTTTTCTTTTAACAAACCATGAAAAATTAATTGATCCCAATTTTGTTTAACAAAAATCGTTTCAACAATGAAAAAAATACTACTTCTTTTTATTTTATTGATAACACAGATAGTCTACTCACAGTCAGATTGTATCACAGCAATTCCTATCTGTGGTAACTCAGACATTTCTTACACGCCTTCAGGACCTGGGAATATTATAGAAATTCTTAACGCAAACGGAGGATGTCTCAGCACCAATGAAAGATATACCGTTTGGTACACTTTCACTGTATCTACACCAGGTACCCTTGCATTTAAAATAAAACCTAATGATCAGGGCGATGATTACGATTTTGCAGTCTATGGACCTACAGCAAACGGCTGTGCTTCTTTACAGAATGCAGATCACGTCTTCGTGCAGCCTATAAGATGTAACTATAGCGGTACTCCGGGAGACACAGGTCTGGATCTTACTCTTGCTCCGCCTGCAGTATTCCCTACCAATCCTCCCGGCACTACAGCCAGCATGAACAATGGTAAATGGAGCCCATATATGGATGTATTAGTAGGGCAAACTTATTATTTGGTTATTGATAACTTCAGTAGATCCATTAATGGTTTTTCTATGGAATGGTCAGGTACTGCAAGTTTAAGCTCTGCATTTAACGATCCTGTTCTTTCTCCTAATCCATTTATCCCACCGGGAATTCCTGGAGCTACTCCTAATGATCCAACCCAGGTAATGGTTTGTTCTTTACCTTCACAATTCGATTTTACAACCCTGTCAGCAGCTATCATTAATGGTAACAGCACTAACTTCAAGGTTACGTATCATAAAACAACCAATGATGCCCTTACAGGAGAAAACCCTCTTACAATAGCAACTGTAGACGGAACAACAACCTATTATTACAGAATTGTATATAAAGATCCGAATAACCCAACCAACCCTATCAACGGATGTTTCATAACAGGGAAATTTAAGTTTGTGAATGTAGGTATCTCAGCCAATACCGCTACTTTATATTCTTGTAATAACAATGGAGCCGGTACTGCAAAATATAATTTAACGACAGCTAATGTATTCGGCGGAAGCGGAGCAACCATCAAATATTATACTACCGTTGATGATATGAATGCAGAAGTCAACGAAATTACTGACCCTACCAACTATATTTCTCCGGAAACAACTATATATGTAAAAGTAATTTCTGCTTTCGGGTGTAAAGCAACTACTACCATCAGATTATTGTTCTACCCAACAGTAGTATTAAAAGATGCTGTACTTCAAAACTGCTATATTGATAACGACGTTACCCGCTCAACTTTTGATCTTTCTAAAGCAGATATCGGAGTGCCTGTACCAACACCTACAGGAACGATCATTAAGTATTATACATCGGTAGCTGATGCCAAAGCCCAAATCAACCCTATTACATTGCCATTTAACTATCTTTCAGAAAGCAAAACCGTATATGTAAGAGTAGACAATGATAAACAATGTTATTCAATCGCTAAAATAGAACTGGTAGTATTACCTCCGGTAAAATCAGCAGTGTTAAAAGATAAAACAATTTGTGCGGAAGCCAAAACCACATTGGATGCAGGACCTGGATTCGACAGCTATGAGTGGAGCACAGGAGAAACTACACAATCTATCAATAATGTAGGCGTAGGAGTTTATTATGTAAAACTTCAGACCGGAAAATGTTTCACGCTTCAGGAAGTACGTGTACACCCAAGCCTTCAGCCGGTGGTTTCTGGGATAGAGATCTCAAACAACAACATTACTGTTACCGCTACAGGTGGAGTTCCTCCATATAAATTTTCTGTAGACGGCATCAACTGGCAGGATTCCAATACATTCACAGGACTTCCAAGAGGTGAGAATACAGTGTATGTAAAAGACACTTATAATTGTACTCCTGTTCAGGTGACAGTTACTGTTCCTAACCTTATTAACGCCATCACTCCAAACGGAGACAACGTAAATGATGTTATCGACTACTCTGCACTGGCATACAAGAAAAACCTTGTCTTCATTGTGTATGACAGATATGGAAACAAACTTCATGAAGCCAACAAAATGAGAAATTTCACTTGGGACGGAACTGCTTTCGGTAAGAAAATCCTGACAGGAACTTACTGGTACACGATCTCATGGAACGAAAACAATAAAGACAATACAGAAACCAAATATTCAGGATGGGTATTGGTAAAAAATAAAGAATAAGTTATACTCAATCTTTAAAAAAATCACCTCAGACCGAGGTGATTTTTTTTATCAACAAGATCAATCTCCTGTTGACAGCATTTTCCGAAAGACTGCCAATAAATTGTTGAATACTATTTTTTTATTATTTTTTAAATAAACTATCTTTGCACCATGGCGCAGAAAGAAACATTATCATCCCTGACACACGGAAACTTTGCAAAAGAATTGTCTATTGCGGATGGGAAAATGCCTCCCAATGCAGTGGATTTTGAAAGACTTGTTATCGGAACTTTTTTGATAGACAAAAAAGGTCTTGACCATTCCATTGACCTTCTTACTTCAGAAGTATTCTATGATCCGAGACATCAGGTCATCTTTTCTACCATTTTAAAGCTTTATGAAGGCAACCATCCGGTAGATTTAATGACTATTATTCAGGAGTTAAAAAAAGAAGACAAGCTAAGCCAGGCCGGTGGTGACCACTATATCATTGACCTGACGATGGGAGTAAGTTCATCTGCCCATATTGAATACCATGTACGTGTTATTCTTGAAAAATATATTTTAAGAAGCCTTATCAATGTTTCTGCTAATGTTATCGACTCCTCTTATAAGGAATCAACAGACGTTTTTGAACTTCTGGATAAAGCAGAACAGTCTTTCTTCGAAATCACCAACGGAACCATTAAAAAGGGATTCGATACTGCCAATTCATTGGTAAAGCAGGCTATTGATACGATTAAATCTTTAAAAGATAAACAAGGACTTTCAGGGGTTCCTTCAGGATTCAGAGATGTGGATAAGGAAACCGGTGGATGGCAGAACTCTGACCTTATCATTATTGCAGCCCGTCCGGCGATGGGAAAAACGGCATTTCTTCTTTCGATGGCAAGAAATATTGCAGTGGGACACAAAATTCCTATGGCTCTTTTCTCTCTCGAGATGGCATCAGTACAGCTTATCACCAGGATGATTGCTTCTGAAACAAGAATCTCTTCTGAAAAACTAAGAAAAGGAACGCTGGATGATGAAGAATGGCAGAGACTATTCTCCAATGTATCTGAACTGGAAAACGCTCCTTTATATATTGATGAAACTCCTTCCCTTTCGATATTCGATTTCCGTGCAAAATGCCGAAGACTTGTTATGCAGCATGGGGTAAGACTTATCATGGTCGACTACCTTCAGCTGATGACAGCAGGAAGCAGCAATGGAAAAGGAGTTGGAAACCGTGAACAGGAGATCTCCATGATTTCACGTTCATTAAAGGCAATTGCAAAAGAACTTAACGTTCCAGTGATTGCTCTTTCCCAGCTTTCGAGAAGCGTGGAAGCCCGTCCGGGAAAAAGACCTCAGCTTTCAGATTTGAGGGAATCAGGGGCGATTGAGCAGGATGCGGATATTGTATCTTTTATCTTCAGACCGGAATATTATAAAATTACCGTTTGGGACAATGATGAGGAAGGACAGGAAACTTCTACTGAAAACCAGGCCGAGCTGATTATTGCAAAACACAGGAATGGTGCTACGGCAGATGTCCGACTTTCTTTCTTAAAGCATTTTGCAAAATTTGGTGATATTGAAGCAGCAATGGACGGAGCCGGAGGAGGATATCCTTCCAACTTTGGAGAACCGAGCGGCTTTGACAAAATCAAAACTACCATTCAGCCAGGGGCAGCATTTGACCTTCCGGACAGCTCAAAACTTTCCGGCTCATCAATGAATGACTTTGATGATGATGACGATTTTCCGTTTTAAACTGAAGCTTAAACCAAATTCAGTTTAAATTCACAACCCATAATTCAATTTTTTAAAAATCAGATTTGAGAATCGAAATTTATACCGACGGGGCTTGCAGCGGAAATCCGGGAAAAGGCGGATATGGAATTCTCATGCGCGTTCCTGAAAAAAACTATCAGAAAACATTTTCCAAAGGGTTTAGAAAAACCACCAATAACAGAATGGAGCTTCTGGCAGTGATCACTGCACTGGAAAAACTGAAATCTACAGAAAACGAAATCCATGTATATACTGACAGCAAGTACGTATCTGATGCGATAAACCAAAACTGGATTGCCGGGTGGATCAAGCGAGGCTGGAAGAATGTAAAGAACCCCGACCTCTGGAAAAAATTCGTTGAGTTATACAACAAACACACCCCTAAAATGCATTGGGTGAAAGGCCATGCAGGGCACTTTGAGAACGAGCTTTGCGACAAACTGGCAGTTGCAGCAGCCAATTCTTCCGATCTCGAAATTGATACTTATTTTGAGGGTTTGGATAGCAATTCCTTATTTTAATTTAATTCATATAAATACGTAATCCATCCTACTATATTCACCATTACATCACAATAAGCATTGTTTTTTTAAAATATTATTAAAATTTTAACAAAATTAACACTAAATACATATTATTTAATCGGGATTTAATATCTTTACACATTAATCAAAGTCCCTTTAAATGAATAAAAATCTATTATTGTATATATCTGTTTTTTTACTCTGCATAGCCGGAAAGTCCTTTGCCCAGACTTATCAGCTTACCGGAAACCCAGTGACTACTACTGGATGGACGATGGTTTCCCCTACTCAGGTAAACACAGATTTTATTCAGCTCACCCCGGATACCAATAATCAATCCGGTTCTATCAGACTGAATGACCCTATTAATTTAAAATATTGTGATAAATGGAGAGTGGAATTTGATTTCAGAATGGATTCCAACCAAACCTCCAACGGAGATGGAATCGCGTTCTGGTATCTGGCCAATCCGCCTGTCGCCAGTGTATTAGGATCCGGATTGGGTGTCTCACAAAATGCAGTTGGACTTATCGTAGGACTGGATACTTACAACAACACGACTACTGCTACGATGAGCAAGGTTCACGTTGCTTACGGACAGGTTCAAAATACAACCGATACCAATAACGTTGAATTTTTCAATGTTGCGGGAAGCTCCTTTCACTCACCGGATCTAAACACCACACAACCTTTTCAGGGCACCACCTTTAAACATGTTGAAGTAACTGCACAGGTAGATCCCGCAGCTCCTACAAGCTGGATCTTAAAAATAACAATAGACGGTAATGTAATTTGTAATCAGTCTTTTGCTCCTTCCGGAACAGCTGCTGCAATGACGGTAGGATATTTTGGATTCTCAGCTTCTACAGGAGGTGCAAGATCAAGACATTCTATTAAAAATGTAAAAATTTATACTGATAAAGTTCCTATTTTACAAAACTCAGCGACTCAGTCTTTCTGTCCTAATCCTACTACCGGATATGGATCTGTAAACCTGACATCTTTCAACTCGCAATTTGTCAACAATCCTTCAAATTATACATTTAGTTATTATCCACTGGGAAGCTCAACTCCTATTGCTAATCCTGCCAACTATCAATTCAATGCAAATACAACGGTTACTGTTGTTATTAAAGATAATGCAGGACTGCTCTGTGACAACCCGGATGGTAAAATATTATTGGTTCTTGCTCCTTTTAAAGCTGAGGACAAAACGATTACGGTATGTAATAATAACAAAGCAGGAACAGCCACTTTCAACCTGAATACAGCAAATGTTACAGGTGTTCCCGGCGCTGTTAAAAAATATTATAAAACGTTAGCTGACCTAAATGCAGACACGAATGAAATTCAAAATCCCGGCAGTTACTTCTCTGCTCCCGGAGAAGTATATGTAAAAGTAACGACCCCTCAGGGATGTACAGGTACAGCAAAAATCACCCTGGCATTTTATCCGGACACTCCTGTGCAGGAAGCTACACTTAGATCATGCTTTATTGAAACTAATATTACCAGTGCTATTTTTAATCTGACCACTGCGAATGTTACTACATTAAACAGCGGTGTGACAAAAAAATACTACACCTCCATTGCTAATGCTTTAGACGGAACCAATGAGATCATGAATCCTCTTCAGTACTTATCTACAAGTACTGCCGTGTATGCAAAAGTAACAGATGCCAACGGATGTTTCAATATCGCCAAGATCAATCTTATTGTATTACCACCTGTAACATCTTCGGTGTTGAAAGACAAAACCATTTGTATAGGTGAAAAAACAGATCTGGATGCAGGTCCTGGATTTGATGGCTATGAATGGAGCACCGGAGCAACTACCTCATCTGTTAAAGATCTGGGAGTAGGTGTTTATTGGGTGAGACTTAAAACAGGGAACTGTATTACGACACAGATTGTAAAAATAAATGCCTCTGCAAATCCTGTGATTTCCAGCATTGATATTGACAACAACACAATCACGGTAAATGTAGCCGGAGGAAAACCTCAGTATCAATTCTCTCTGGATGGAGTCAACTGGCAGACCAGCAATATATTCACCGGACTTGCAAGAGGAGAAGTAAGAGTGTATGTAAAAGACTTCTACAACTGTACTCCTGTTGAAGTTCAGATCACTGTACCGAACCTGATTAATGCCATCACTCCAAACGGTGATAACGTAAACGACTTTATTGACTATTCAGCGCTTGCTTACAAGAAAAATCTGGTATTCATCGTGTATGACAGATATGGTAACAAATTATATGAGGCAGGAAAAATGAGAAACTTCACATGGGACGGAACGGCTTCCGGTAAAAAAGTTCTTACAGGAACTTACTGGTACACGATCTCATGGAATGAGAACAATAAAGACAATACAGAAACCAAATATTCAGGCTGGGTGTTGGTTAAAAACAGAGAATAAATTTAGTATCCGAAACTACCTCATATGGGGTAGTTTCGATATTAAAACAAGGATCCTCGCCTCCTGAATTTGAAATTACATATTGCCTTTATAATCAAATTAAACATGTAACAAATCAATTTTATATCAAAAAACAAATAACATCATAATCCATCCACTATGAAAAAAGATATACTCATTTTTTTACTGACTATCTTATTATGCTTGCCGGGAAGGTTATTTTCACAAACATACCAACTTACCGGAAACCCCGTAAATACAACGGGCTGGGATCTTGTCTCTGATGCTATAGTAAGCGGAGACTTTGTAAGACTTACCACAGATCAGACCAGCAGATATGGGGCCGTAAAATTATCCACTCCTATTACCCTGAGCTATTGTGATAAATGGAAGGTGGAATTCGATTTCAGAATTGACGGAAACGGAACTGCTCAGTTCGGAAAAGGAGATGGCTTTACTTTCTGGTATCTTGCCAATCCACCTACAGGATTTGTTTCAGGAGGAGGACTTGGTATTCCTGCGAATGCTTCCGGGCTAATGGTTGGCTTTGACATCTTCAACAACACTACTGAGGGACAGATGAGTAAAGTTCACATTCTTTATGGCACCAATAATACAGCTGGTAATAATATTGAATTCAATACTACTCCGGGAAGTACATTCCATTCTCCTGACCTTATTGCCACTCAGCCGTTTGTAGGAGACACCTACAGACATGTTGAAGTAAACGGAGAAACAGATCTTACCAATCCCACAAACTGGATTATCAAAGTAAGAATCAACGGGGTACTTATCGTAGATCAGTCTTTCGCTCCTTCCGGAGGTGCAGTGGGAATGTCACAGGGATATTTCGGTTTCTCTGCTGCAACCGGAGGTGCCAGCGCAAGACATTCTATTAAAGATGTTAAAGTATTCGTAGATAAAGTTCCTATTTTAAGTAATACGGTAACTCCTTTTGTATGTACAAATCCCGCTACCGGAAATGGTGTAGTGGACCTTACTTCTTTCAACTCTCAATTTGTAAATAATCCTGCAAACTACGTTTTCACTTATTATGTTTTGGGAAGCTCTACGCCTATTGCCAATCCTGCAAGTTTCCAATATTCAGGAAATACTACCATCAAGGTTGTTGTAAAAGATCCTACTTCTACGCTTTGTGATAATGGTGACGGAGTCATTCAGCTTAATCCTACTCCATTTGCTGCAACAGATGCAAGCCTTACAGGTTGTAATAATAACAATGCAGGAACAGCCACATTTGACCTTAACACTGCCGCTGTAACGAATGTAGCTGGGGCTACCAAAGAATTCTATCCTACTTTATATGACCTCAATAACGGAACCAATCAAATTACGAACCCTTCCGCCTATGCTTCAGCTGCAGCTACTTTATATGTAAGAGTAACGACTCCTCAGGGTTGCGTAAGTACAGCTAAAGTTACACTTAACATCTATCCTGTTGTTGTTGTCAATGATGTTGAAATAAAATCCTGCTTTATAGAAACCAATCCATCTATGGCATCTTTTAATCTTACAGGAGCTGTCGTTTCTCAAGGTGGACTTACAAAAGAATATTACCCATCTTTAACTGACGCCATCAGCGGAACGAATGCGATCTCTACGCCGGCGGCATACATCGCACCTAATGGAGTTGTTTACATTAAAGTATTCAGCGCAAACGGATGTTATTCAATTGCCAAAGTTACTTTAACTGTGATTCCTCCGGTTTTCTCAAGAACATTACTTGATCAGACGATCTGTATAGAAAATACAACCACATTAGATGCAGGAGCTGGTTTCAAAAGCTATGAATGGAGTACAGGTGCTACCACTCAATCGATCAAGAATGTAGGGGTAGGGACTTATTGGGTGAAACTTAAAACCGGAGATTGTATTGCCACTCAAAAAGTAACAGTATATCCTTCCGATAATCCGGTTGTTACCACCGTTGATATTTCAGGAAGCACAGTGACAATATATGCCAATGGCGGAACTCCTCCTTACCAGTATTCTATGGATAATATCAACTGGCAGGATTCTAATATCTTTACCAATATTGCCAGAGGAGAAGCTAAAATATATGTAAGAGACGGTTATAATTGTGTTCCTGTGGAAGTTAATATTACGGTACCTAATCTGATCAACGTGATCACTCCTAATGATGATGGTATTAATGATTTTGTTGATTATTCTGCACTTGCCAATAAACAGAATCTGGAAATAGGCATCTTCGACAGATATGGCTACAAAATGTTCCAGGCTGATAAAACCAATGGCTACAAATGGGCGGGTACCACTAATGGAAGTAAAAAAGTTCCTACAGGAAATTACTGGTATTCTATTTCGTGGAATGAAAATAATAAAAACAGTACTCCGATAAAATTCTCAGGTTGGATTGTTGTAAAAAACAGAGATTAATTACACTTTCCATCACATCAAAAGAATCACCCCGCCAGCCGGGGTGATTTTTGTATTAACAAGGCAGAGATATTTCATTTTAAAGACTCTTTATTCATATTCAATTCTTAAATTTGTCCTATGAATTATTTGGAAGCTTTAAGCAGAAGATATTCTGTAAAAAAATTCAATCATCAGATTATTCCTCAGGAAACTCTTCACAATATTCTTGAGTCAGGAAAGCTGTCTGCCAGTTCTCTGGGACTTCAGCCCTATAAAATGGTTATTGTTGAGAGCGAGGAAATGAAGCAGAAATTAATACCGGCTTTCTATAATCCTTCTCAGATATCTACCTGTTCTCATCTTATTGTCATCATTTCAAAAAAAATCATTGAAGAGAACTATATCCGGGGATATTTTAATCATATTTCTGAAGTAAGAGACACTCCTGTTGAAAAACTGGATCCATTCAGAAACAGTATAAATCAGCATATCACCCAGAAAACACAGGATGAAATTTTCAACTGGGCAGAAAAACAATCCTATATAGTATTGGCCAATCTTATGTATGCCGCGGCTATTGAAAGTATAGACTCCTGTCCTATGGAAGGCTTCCGCCAGGATATTATAGAAGAAATTCTGAATATCAATCCCGAAACAGAAAAAGTAACTGTTACCCTCGCTTTAGGCTACCGTTCTGAAGAAGACCATTTTCAGTACATGAAAAAAGTAAGGAAACCAAACGAAAAATTGTTTAAATTTATTTAATCGTTTTTAAACGATTGTACCTAAAGCAAGCATATGATAAAAGCGGATGTATTAGTAATCGGTTCCGGCATTTCCGGACTTTCCTATGCCATTAAAGTTTCTGAACAGCTCCCTGATGCCAAAATCATTATTGTAACAAAATCTGACGAAGACGAAAGCAATACCAAATATGCACAAGGCGGTCTGGCTGTTGTTACAGATTTTCAGAATGACAATTTCCAAAAACATATTGACGATACGATGCGTGCCGGTGACGGAGAAAACAAGCGCGATGTCGTAGAAATGGTAGTAAGGGAAGCCCCTGCAAGATTCAACGAAATTGTAGAATGGGGTGCCCAGTTTGACATGAAGAACGGCAAATTCGCTTTGGGAAGAGAAGGAGGCCATACTGAAAACAGAATCGTACACCACAAAGATATTACAGGTTTTGAAATCGAACGGGCTTTGCTGGAAACAGCCAAGAACAGCCCGAATATTGAAATCCTTGACCATCATTATGTCATCGATATCATTACCCAGCACCATGTTCCCGGAAAAGAACTCAACGAAGGAGATATTCATTGCTATGGAGCATATATTCTGGATGAAAAGTCCAAGACTATCAAAAAAATCACTTCTAAAATAACACTGGTTGCAACAGGAGGTGCAGGACATGTTTATAAAAACACTACCAATCCCACCATTGCTACAGGAGATGGAATTGCTTTTGTAGCCCGCGCGAAAGGAAAGGTTTCCAATATGCAGTATTATCAGTTTCATCCAACAGCTCTGTACAGTAAAATGGATGGAATGTTGTTTTTAATTTCAGAAGCCGTTCGTGGAGACGGAGCCAAATTAAGAACCAAAAGAGGTGAAAAATTCATGCATAAATATGATGAGCGTGAAGAATTAGCATCCAGAGATATTGTGGCAAGAGCCATTGACGCCGAAATGAAAATTACCGGAGACGAATTTGTTGGTTTAGACTGCAAGGAAATGAACCATGAAAAATTCTTAGAACATTTCCCTAATATTTATAAAAAATGCAGAGACGAAGGAATTGATCCCTTCACTCAATTAATTCCCGTTGTACCGGCCTGTCACTATTTAATGGGAGGTATTGAAGTTGACAGAGACGGACAGTCCTCCATCAGAAACCTTTTTGCTGTAGGTGAATGTACCAACTCAGGACTTCACGGAGCCAACAGACTTGCTTCCAATTCATTACTTGAAGGCTTGGTTTTCGGACACAATGCTGCCATGAAAACCGTAGAACTTCTGAATGAAAACAATTTTAACTTTGATGATCTGAAAGCCGTTCCGGAATGGAATGAAGAAGGAATGAAAATCATGGACGAAATGGTAATTGTAAGCTATCTCAGAAAACAGCTTCAGGAAATGATGAGCGATCTGGTAGGTATTGTAAGGAGTAACCGACGTTTGAATATGGCTCTGCAAAAACATCAGGAAATTGCCGCTGCCGTAGACGAGATCTACCATTACTCTATTCTTTCTCCGCAATTATCGGAATTAAGAAACCTTACAACCGTTGCCCACCTCATCATTACCCAATCCATGGAAATGACAGAAAATAAAGGAGCATTTTATAATAAAGATTTAGCCTAAAAGTACTACACAATGAAAAGACCAGCATACGTAACAGATAAAGCATTAAAGACATTTATAAAAAACGCACTTGAGGAAGATATTCAGGACGGAGACCACTCTACCCTATCTACTATTCCACAGGATCTTGTACAAAGTGCAAAGCTTTTAGTAAAACAGGACTGCATTCTTGCAGGAGTTGAGCTGGCAGAAATCATTTTCAAGACTTTCGACAAAAATCTGAAAGTAGAAGTTTTCATTAAAGATGGAACTCCTTGCAAATTCGGAGATGTTGCTCTTATTGTAACAGGAAGTGCAAGATCTATCCTTTCCACGGAAAGATTTGTCCTTAACTGTATGCAGAGGATGAGCGGTATTGCCACCCTTACCCATGACTGGGACTCAAGGTTGGTAGGCACAAAAACTAAACTTTTAGATACGAGAAAAACAACTCCTAACTTCAGGATGTGTGAAAAATGGGCAGTTGCAATAGGTGGCGGTACTAATCACAGATATGGCCTTTATGACATGATTATGTTGAAAGATAACCACATTGATTACAACGGAAGCATTACCAATGCAGTGGCAATGGCCAAAGACTACGTTAAAAAGAACAAAAAAAAGTTAAAAATAGAGGTTGAAACAAGAAACCTTGAGGAAGTTCAGGAAGCCATCAATGCAAAGGTCGACAGAATTATGCTTGATAACATGGATGTAAAGACCATGAAGGAAGCTGTAAAAATGATCAACGGTTCATGTGAGTCTGAAGCTTCAGGTGGAATTACCCGCGATATGCTTAAAGAAATTGCTTCCACAGGCGTCACATTCATCTCTGTAGGAGCCCTTACACACTCTGCTGAGAATATAGATTTGAGTCTCAAAGCAGTGAAATAGCGTTGAGTTTTTAACAAAAACACCCCCACTTTGTTAAAAATTCAATAACATGACTTTTTTCATAAAAAATTCTATTTTTTAGCCATAACACTGAATTTCAAACTATTAACATTATTAAGACTGATTAAAAATTAACATTAAGTTAATAATAGTTAAATTTTATTTTGCGAATTTTGCAGAAAATTAAATCTAATTATTACTAACGATTATGAGATTAATCAACAAATCGATACTAACTGCGGTTATTACATTATCTACAGCTAGTGTTTATTACGCTCAACAAGTTCAGGACACAGTGCAAACTAAGTCCAAAGATATTGACGAGGTAATCTTAAGAGGTGTTACGGATATCGCTAAAGATAGAAAGACACCCGTTGCTGCTTCTACCATTAAAGCAGCACAACTTGCAGAAAGATTAGGTAACCAGGAATTACCTGAGATTTTGAACACTACTCCATCTGTGTACGCTACAAAATCTGGAGGTGGTTTTGGTGATGGAGGTCTTACAATCAGAGGTTTCGAATCAAGAAACATCGCTGTAATGGTAAACGGTATGCCAGTTAACGATATGGAAGGTGGTGCTGTTTATTTCTCAAACTGGACTGGTTTATCTGATGTAACAAGTACATTACAGGTTCAGAGAGGTTTAGGTTCTTCTAAATTAGCGATTGCTTCTGTAGGAGGAACAGTAAACTTCCTTACCCGTTCCGCTGATATGAAAAAAGGAGGGGTAATCAGATTAGGAGTTGGTAACAACGATTATTTAAAAACCTCATTTTCCTACAATACAGGAAAATCTAAAGATGGTGTATCCGCATCATTCTTAATGAGCAGACAAGCTGGAGGTACTTACATTGAAAATACAGATTACGAATCTTATGCATATTTCTTTGCATTAGGTTATGAAATCAATAAAAAACATAACTTACAGTTTACAATAACATCTGCTCCTCAGTGGCACGATCAAAGAACTTTTGCTCCAACTATTCAAAATTATATCAACTATAATCCTGATCACGATGGAACTCCTTATAGAAGATACAATTCAGATTTTGGTTACTACACAGATGCTAACGGAAATAAAGTTGCTTTAGCAAACAGATCAAACTACTATGCTAAGCCGGTAATGATGTTGAACTGGGACTGGACAATGAGTGAAAAGTCTAAACTAAGTACAGTTTTATACATGTCTAACGGTAGAGGTGGTGGAACAGGTGACTTAGGTAAAGTAGGAGGAAAAGGAATGACTGATTTCTATGATGCAGCAGGTCATTTCAACTATGATGCTATTTTTGCGGCTAACGCAGCAGTTAATTTAAATACTGCAGGGGCAGGAAGTACTTTGGTTCGTAGATCAAATATTAACTCTCACAACTGGTATGGTATCTTGGCTAACTTCCAACATAAAATCAATGACAACTGGAACTTCTCAATAGGTACAGATGACAGATATTACTATGGTTACCACTATCAGGTTCTTACAGATCTTTATGGAGCTAAAGGATATAAAGATGCAGCTAATAAAAACTTACCTGCTCCAAGAATCGTAAACACACTTTATGATTATAAAAAACTTACTTGGAATCCTTTCGGAGGAAAATTAGCTCCAGCTGAAGATCAGGTAGGATATAGCAATGATGGAGAAGTACTTTGGTACAGCGGATTTGCACAGGTAGAATATACTAAAGACAATCTATCTGCATTCTTACAAGGTTCCGTATCTAACCAGGGGTATCAGAGAATTGATAACTACGTAGTAGACGGAAGTACAGTAAAAGGACAAACAGTAAATACGAAAACAGGATTTAAAAACATTTTCGGATATAATATTAAAGGGGGGGCTAACTATAACATCAATGAGCAACATAACGTTTTTGCTAACTTAGGTTATTATAGCAAGCAACCATTCCTTAACACTGTTTACCCAAGTAACCAACAGCTTGTTAATCCTTATCTAACTAACGAGAAGATTTCTTCTGCTGAAATTGGTTATGGATTCAGATCTGCAAAATTCACTGCAAATGTTAACGTATACAGAACACAGTGGAAAGACAGATGGTTGAGAAAAACAGGTCAGACTTTCAATTTAGCAGACGGTACAACAACTACAGGTTATTCTGAAATCAACGGTATTACTGAAGTTCACCAGGGAGTTGAATTTGATGGAGTATACAGACCTAACCGTTTCTTAGAAATTCAGGGGATGTTCTCTTGGGGAGATTACTATTACAAAGGAAATGCTAGTGTAGCTTCTTTCGATGATAACAACAACCCTGTTACTTTAGCTGGTTCAGCAGGAAATGAACTATACTTAGATAAAGTAAAAGTAGGAGGTTCAAGTAACAACAGTATCCCTCAGATGACTGCATCATTAGGACTTACTGTAAAACCAGTAAAAGATCTTAATATTTTCGGAACATGGAGATATGTAGGTAAACTTTATTCTACTATTGACGCCGGAACATTTACCAATATTGCAGCTCAAGACAGAGGAGTATTAAAATTACCAGATTTCAACTTATTTGACGTAGGTTTCTCTTATAAAATCAGATTACAAAACGAAGCTCAATACTTTACTATCGGAGCTAACGTTTATAACCTGTTTGATAAAATTTATATCTCTGACTCAGCTACAAGTGTTTTTGCTAACGATGTTCCAACTAAACTTGCTGATGGATCAAACAACACTGCTAAGCAGACTTACGAGCAACTTGGTATGATGTACAATGGAATAGCAACGGGTAACCGTGCATATTTCGGTTTCGGAACTACTTGGGCAGCAACATTATCATTCAACTTCTAATAATATCACAATATTAGATTTTATAAATATCAATCCCGGCTTTGAGCCGGGATTTTTGTTATCTTTGTGTACAAAAAAATAGGATTATGGATTTTTACAACATTTTACTTAATGCCCACAAAGGTTTCGGGTATCTTGAAATTCTTTTGGTAACATTATTTATCATTGCACTTTTAGCTACCATGTTTGGTTTCAGTGGAAAAGTGAACAAATTTTTGAAGAAAACAACTCTTTTCACAATGATTTTCTTCCACGTTCAGTTTTTATTGGGAATCATTATGTTGATCACCACTTTTAGCAAAGGATTAAACATGGGAGAAGTGATGAAAAATGCAGCGTTGAGATTCCAATATGTTGAACATCCATTCTCTATGCTTATTGCAGCAGTTTTGATGACGATCGTCAACAAAAAAGTAAAATCCAATGATACTATTTCTCTAGGAGTAGTGATTATGGGACTGATTGCAGTAGGTTTATTTGCATTCGCGTTCCCTTGGACAAGAGTCTTTGGGGCTTAAAACAGACAAAGAAATTATATGCGTTATAATTTATAAATAGTTTAATCTTAAATTTTTAATTAAATCAATGAAAGTAGCTGTAGTAGGTTCAACAGGAATGGTTGGACAAGTTATGCTTAAAGTTTTGGAGGAGAGAAACTTCCCTGTAACAGAATTAATCCCGGTAGCATCCGAAAGATCTGTAGGCAAGAAGGTGAAGTATAAACAGAAGGAATTTACCATCGTAAGCATGAAGGACGCTATAGCTGCCAAACCGGATATTGCAATCTTCTCTGCAGGTGGTTCTACTTCCCTTGAATTTGCCCCCTTATTTGCAGAAGCAGGAATCACAGTAATTGATAATTCTTCTGCATGGAGAATGGACCCTGATAAAAAACTAGTGGTTCCTGAGATCAATGCTGATGTTTTGACAAAAGAAGATAAAATCATTGCAAATCCGAATTGTTCTACCATTCAATTGGTAATGGTTTTAGGACCTTTGAACAAAAAATATGATTTAAAAAGAGTAATTGTTTCTACTTACCAGTCTGTAACAGGAACTGGTAAAGCTGCTGTAGACCAGTTAAACGGTGAAATCAGCGGAGATGATTCTATCGCAAAAGTATATCCTTATCAGATTTTCAAAAATGCATTGCCACACTGTGATGTATTTGCTGATGATGATTACACCAAAGAAGAGATTAAACTGATGAAGGAGCCTAAAAAGATTTTAGGAGATGATACCTTTAACTTAACAGCAACTGCTGTAAGAGTTCCGGTTCAGGGAGGACATTCTGAAAGTGTAAATATTGAATTCGAAAATGAATTTGAACTGGATGAAGTAAGAAAAATCTTATCCGAAACACCTGGGGTAATTGTAATGGATGATGTGAAAAACAACCAGTACCCGATGCCTTTATATTCAGAAGGAAAAGACGAAGTTTTCGTAGGAAGAATCAGACGGGATCTGTCACAGCCTAAAACGCTCAACCTCTGGATCGTTGCTGACAATCTGAGGAAAGGAGCAGCAACAAACGCTGTACAAATCGCAGAATACCTTGTAGCAAACAACTTAGTATAAACTAACAAAATAAAAAAGAGTCTCAAAATTGAGATTCTTTTTTTTATCAAACTCTATATGAATACCCAGAAAAATACCCACAAAGAGAAGATAGGATTTCAAAAGCTTATTGCCATATTTGGAGTTATCCTTTTTATCGGAAAGATTATTGCCTGGAAACTCACCAATTCCGATGCTGTCTTTTCCGATGCTATGGAAAGTGTCGTGAATGTCATCAGTGCATTCATGGGATTATATTCACTTCATCTTGCGGCCAAGCCTAAAGATGAGGACCATCCATACGGCCATGGGAAAGTAGAATTTGTGACTTCCGGTATTGAAGGAGCTCTTATTGCTATTGCCGGTGTTATGATTATCTATGAAGGGGCTCACAGTCTTATCGTAGGAAAAACACTGAGTAAAATAGATCTTGGGATATGGATCATTGCTGCCACGGCAATCATTAATTATCTATTGGGATATATTTCTATAAAAAAAGGGAAAAGAGAAAACTCTCTGGTTCTTATCTCATCCGGGAAACACCTTCAGTCCGATACCATTACCACCCTTGGAGTAGTTCTAAGTTTAGTCATTGTTTATTTTACTAAAATTTATTGGCTGGATTCAGCAGTAGCATTATCTTTTGGACTTTACATCATATTTGTAGGCTATAAAATCGTCCGAAAATCTTTAAGTGGTATCATGGATGAGCAGGACCCTGAAATACTGAATCAGGTCATCAGAATCCTTGAAGGAAACAGACAGATAGAATGGATTGATGTACACAATATGAAAATACAGCAATTCGGTTCTTCCCTGCATATTGATGCCCACATTACCCTTCCGTGGTATTATGACCTTCGTGATGCCCACAGTGAAATGGAAAAGGTAATCATCCTCCTTGCCAAAAATATGAAACGAAGCATTGAGTTCAATTTTCATATGGATGATTGTAAACCGATTTCATGCCCGGTCTGCCAGATCAAAGACTGCCCTGTCCGTGAAAAAGATTTTGTCAAACGTGTAGAATGGACTCCGGAGAATGTAACCAGTGTAGATAAACACACCGTAGAATAATACATTCACTTATCTTCCCTCTTTATCCATCACCTGCTTTCTGTAATAAAACATCGGAACAATCAGCAGTATAATCAAAGGCTGGATTACAAACCTTCTCATATAGAAAGAAAAAAGATATCCTATTTCAAATTTATCATAAATACAGTATAGGTAAATGGGTAATGTAATAGCGAAGACAACAATGATCATCACTGCACCCTGCAATGTCCATTGTTTGTTTTTGAATAAACCATGAATGATCAGGCAGGAAAACAAAAGATTTAAAACGAATCTAAACAAATGTCCGCCAATCAGTTTTCCCCATTCAAATGCAGGGAATTCAATATGTTTATTCGCTTCATGGAAGTAACCAAGAAAAGGATCATAAAAAAGAGTATCCTCCAGAGCTCTCACCCCTATCAATCCGCAGATTCCTGCTATAACCAGAAGCCAATTAAGAATTTTCATGTTTTAAAGCAAAAAATTTAATCCAGATCAGCCAAAGCACAACGACACTTCCATAAATAATGGCAGGAAAAATAAAATCATGGAATACTTTACCATACTCCTTATGATCTGTCATGACAATATTCAACCCTACGATTCTCAGAAGATTCATGATATACAGGATAATCAACCCTGCCCCAACAAAGACAAAGGTTTTCATTCCTTTATAAAAAGCGAAAACGAAAGAAACAAACAAAATGATAACAGAAACAGCATTACAGCCCTCCACCATTCTTGTCTCATAGCGTTGTTTTACATAAAACCAAACCTGCTCATTCTTTACGTCATCATAAAGCTCCGTAGGATAACCTATGCTATTCTGCACAGCAGCTACCTGATTGGCAATTATTCTTGAAAAAGAATCCAACCCGGCATCTTTACCACTATTCAGATAGAACTGATAGGCAAAAAGCAATACCAGGTAAATAATAATGAAACGCAATAAAATACCTAAAACAGGTTTAAAGTCTTTCAGCATTCTGCAAAGATAAAAATTAGCCTGTAATATCCTGAATTTGAATCAAGAAACTTAAAAAACACCCATCAGATCTTTCGATTATGGAATATAATACTGTAAAATTTTCTTTAAAATTCTCCATAAAATAAATATTCAACACTTTTTTGTTCCTTCATTATAACGGTCTCTTCTCTTCACATTTTCACTTCTTTAAACTATAATTCCCAACTCACGTTTATTTAGTATATTTGTTTCCATATTATGACTTCTGAAAACGCAAAACGATTTTTTGAAAACCATTTGGGTAAAAAATCTTCCGAATTCGTCACATTAGCTCAAAGCGGCTCTGCGAGGGTAAATTTTCTGGCCACTGCCGGCACTGAAAAATACATCATCACCTACAATGAAAATATCCCGGAAAATGAAAGTTTCCTTTACTATTCTGAGTTATTTTCAAATTTGAAACTCAATACCCCATCTATTCTTGCTGTTTCTGATGACAGAAAAATGTACATCCAGGAGTTTTTGGGACAACACACCCTTTCTGAGGTTATTACAAAAGAACAACAATCTTCCACTGTAAGATCTTTGGTACAGCAGACATTGAAAAGACTTTTCCAAATGCAGACACAGACACAGGGAAAAATTGATTTTTCAAAAACCTTTGAATACGAAAGTTATGATGAACTTCCTGTGATTCATGATCTTTATTATTTTAAAAATTTTGTAGCTGATGTCCTGGAGCTTGAATACAACAAATCAACACTTTTAAAGGAATTCAAAAAAATCACTTTACTCATTGAAAACATTGAGCCTAAAGGGATTATGATCCGTGATTTCCAGGCAAGAAATATCATGGTGAATGAAAAGAATGAAGTTTCTTTCATTGATTACCAGTCTGCAATGAAGGGCCCGTTAATGTACGATGTCATCTCCTTTCTTTTTCAGGCTAAAGCAAATTTCACCGATGATTTTAAACAGGAAATGCTGGAATTTTATATTCAGCAGTTTGAAAATTCTGAAACAAGGATTCAACTGAAAGATGCGGTGATGCCTATTCAGATGATGAGATTTTTACAGGTATTGGGAGCTTATGGATTCCGGGGACTGATTCAGAGAAAACAGCATTTCATGGCCAGTCTGGAAAAAGGAATTCAGAATATTACACAATTTGCCGGCTCATGGGAGCAGATGAATGATTATCCTGAACTGAAAAAAGTAATTCAGCAGCTGACCTCAGACAGAGCAAAACAAAAAATTGAGGAAATATTAAATAACTAAGTCTTCGACTCCGCTCAGACTGACAGAAACGAAATAAAACACTTCGACATCACTAATAAACCTTAATGGTTTAAAATTTAAAAAAAAGAATATGCTACATATCGAGATACACAGTTTTTCATACAAGAAAGGGGGAATTCCTAAAGACAATTCAGGAAACGGCGGAGGTTTCGCTTTTGACTGCCGTGGAATTTTAAACCCAGGAAGAATTGAAGAATATAAAATTCAGACCGGAAATGACATCGGAGTTCAGGAATATCTGGAAACAAAAACAGAAATGCCAAAGTTTCTGGAACTGGTAAAATCTATTGTTTCAATCAATATCGATAACTATCTTGAGAGAGGATTTGAGCATCTGCAGATTAACTTCGGATGTACCGGCGGACAGCATAGATCAGTATATTGTGCCATAAAAATTGCTGAATTTATCAAAGAAAAGTATCCTGAAGGAACGGAAATCACCCTTCAGCATGATGAACAACCGCAACTGAACATTAGTAATCCGTAATGAGCACTAAGTAATTTTCTAATTATACTTATATTACTCATTACCCATCACTCATTACTTATAGTATTATGAAAGCTCTAATTTTCGCAGCAGGAAAAGGAACCAGATTGAAGCCGTTTACAGATCACCATCCGAAAGCGTTGGCAAAAGTAAACGAAATTCCGCTTCTGGAAAGAAATATAAATTACCTGAAAAGTTTCGGAATAAAGGATTTTGTCATCAACATTCATCATTTTGGAGATCAGATTGTTGATTTCTTAAATAAAAACAATAATTTCGGATGCAGGATCGAAATCTCTGATGAAACCAACGAGCTCCTTGAAACAGGCGGTGGCTTGATTTTTGCGAGAAAATTTCTTGATCATGGAGAAGATTTTTTGATCATGAATGCGGATATTCTCACAGACCTGAACATCAATGCGTTGGTGGAATACCACAAAAAGATAAAAGATTTTGCTACTTTAGCGGTTTCCGACAGGGAAAGCTCAAGAAAACTCCTTTTCAATGATGATATGGTTTTGAGAGGCTGGCTGAATGTACAAACTGGTGAACAAAGGCTGGCGGAATTCAATAAAGGCTTTAAAGCTCTTGCTTTCAGCGGAATTCATTGTATCAATCCTACGATCTTCGAAAAAATAAAAAGAACAGGCAAATTTTCTGTTATGGAAGAATATCTGGACCTGATGCAGACCGAACATATACACGGTTTTGTGCATGACAGTATTCTTATCGACGTCGGAAGACCTTCATCTATAACAGAAGCCGAAAAACACTTTAAATAAATTTTGCAATGGAAATTGATGGAACTAGGGATGAAAGTTTAATAAATCCGGAACTTGACATTAACGAAACAAAACTACATAACAGTTTCAGACAAAAAACCTGGGACGAAACAATCGCTAAAGACAGCTGGATGGTCTTCAAGGTCATGGCTGAATTTGTAGACGGTTATGAGAAACTTGCCAAGATTGGTCCATGTGTTTCTATATTTGGTTCTGCCCGCTTGAAGCCGGAGAACAAGTATTACGAAATGGCTGTGGATATTGCGGAAAAAATCACGAAATTAGGTTTTGGAATCATCACCGGAGGTGGTCCGGGTGTTATGGAGGCAGGAAACAAAGGAGCTTTCAACGCTAAAGGAAAATCTATCGGATTGAATATTGATCTTCCTTTTGAGCAACATTTTAATCCTTACATCAATAAATCCTATTCTATGAATTTTGATTACTTTTTCGTGAGAAAAGTAATGTTTGTAAAATATTCTCAGGGATTTGTAGTAATGCCAGGCGGCTTCGGGACATTGGATGAGCTTACTGAAGCAATGACTCTTATTCAAACCAACAAAATAGGAAAATTCCCAATTGTTCTGGTAGGAAGCGAATTCTGGGGAGGATTATTAGATTGGTTCAAGGCAACTTTGTTGAAAGAAGGAATGATTGCTGAAGATGATTTGGATCTTTATCGTGTGGTAGATACCGCTGACGAGGCTGTAGCACATATTAAAGCCTTTTATGATAAATATTCTGTGAATGTAAATTTTTAATTGGCATATTATTTGTGACTTATAACTAGCAAGTATGATTGTAAATCTATTAATTAAGATGAAAAAACTTTTATATATATCAGGAATTTTAACATTTTTTGTGTTAATGAGTTTTATGTATGTAGACTTTTTCTCTTCAATGACCAAAGTGGATTATGTTGATGGAAGCAAGACATTGAAGTTTACCACAAAAATGAATACAAGCCACATCTCTGATGCCATCAAGATCAACCCCAATACGGCTGGATTTGAAGCGGAAGTAAAAAAATATGTGAACAATAATTTTGATGTGTTTGTCAATGGTGCTCCTAAAACGATAACCTTCACCGGAAGTCAGGTCAGTGGAGAAACTGTATGGGTATATTTTGAAACCGGAGGTGTTTCAGATATCAATACCTTAAAGATTAAAAATACGATCCTCTTAAGCGCTTTTCCTAAGCAGATCAATCTGGTGAATATCGCCTACAAAGGCAGCCAGAAAACAATGAACTTCCAAAGAGGAAAAGAAGTGAATGAGGTTTCTTTTTAACGTGAATTAGATTTAACCATTATAAAATGGGTACCCTGGAAAGTAAAATTTTCAGGGTATTTTTTTGTTGAAACACAAAAAAGTCACATTAAAGAGATTAATTACGTACAAATACTTAACTGTGATTTCAGCATTTACACTGTAATATTTTCATTATCAGCAATGTACATTTGTATTGTAATTACAACCACACGTGAAGCCGGAATCACTTTAATAACGGGGCGAAATCTGAAAAGCCAAATGAGTAAGAAATACCAAACTAAAAACGAAATATCATGGACGATGCAACACTTAAATCATCGAGTCAGGCAATAGATATCCTGATCGTAATTGACACGGATTATGTACGGGCAAATTATAAAAGCCCAAGCACAGATCCAAACAGACCTGTAGGAATTGACCATAACAGCCAGCATATGATTGTTTCCAATGCCAATGCCCTCTCAGGACAGGGTTCTGCTGATCTGAACTTCAGCGCAAGAGCCGGAGATACAGTTTCTTTCAGAGGAACATCCATTTACCAGAATTCGGATGATGCAGTTATTATTTATAATATTAAATACTGGTCAGGAGATCAGGTTTTTAATAATTTCGTATATAATTCTGTGAGAAGAAAGCAAGCTGCTGTACCAGATGTAAATTCTTTGAACGGCCTACCTGCCACCTCTGCAGATATCAGCTTTGCCAGTATCGACTCAAAAGTAAGATCTACTGGAAAAGAGAACTTCTATGTACAGTTCGGACTTTACATTTTAGACCCGAATGACAGTAACAAACAGATTTTATACGGGTACTTTTACTGGGATCCAACAATTACGGTTAAGTAAACGAAAATAAAACCTCTTATAAATAAAATCGGGCAGCTCGTACGAGCTGCCCGATTTTTATAAAGTATATTAGAATATATTGTATCCTAATGCATTACTCAATTTTGATGTTATCAATCTGAAGATCATACACACCGTCTTTTCCTGTTTTAAGGGCAAACATTGGTTTTCCAGCGGTAGTATTAAGATCGGTAAGGCCTGTAAGCGTAAGCTCAATCAATCTCCATTGTCCGTTCGTATTGATAGATCCGTTATATGAATTCGTACTTTCCGGGCTTAAAGTAGCACCTGTAGAGAATGTTCCTAAATTGAATGTATAGAAAGCAGACGTATTAGGAAGAAGCGGTGTTGCTCTATACACATTAAAAGAAAGTGATTTTCCTGATGCCGTACCTTTGATATACATTGTAATTCTTTTCGGAGCCGCTGGTATTCCTGATGCAGCATTCGCTGTAAATACATAGTCATTATTGGCCGGTGTACCTTTAATCTGAAGGGAATTTGTACCGTTATACCCCAAACCAATACCTTGAGAGGCATAAGGCATAAGCCCAAAGCTATTTAAACTTGACAGGAAAGATGCCCAGTTTTCAAAATCAGAGCTCGGGAAAAGATTTACGGCATTAGCAGAAGGAAGCTCCGGCTCCCCTGGAGTGAATCTGGCGTTAGGGAAGTTAATATCATTAAGATCTCTTATATAAGCCTGATCTGTGAAAACCGTTGCGTTATTTGAGCTTGTAAAACGGCTTAAAACAAGAACGATATCACCACTTTTTTCATATTTAGGAGCGATCGGAGATTTTCCAAAAGTTGAAAAGTTACTGAAACGAAGATCTAATCTACCTGCTTTTTTATCCGTAATATAACGATCTCCTGTAGCTGATTCGTCAGCAAAGTTCTTTGTCAATTCAGGCTCTTCAAACTGAACGTTTTTTATTTTCACAAGCTGGTTAATGTGCGCACCGTTTTTCAGAGCATCAGAGATAAAGCTAAACTCTAATGGTTTCATTGCGGCTACTACAGGCTTCTGTCCGTCGCAAACTCTTGCCATGTAATTTGAAACTTTATTTGGGTTGATTCTACCGATAGGATAGTTAGGATCATAAGTACCTACTTTAATGTTTCCATTAACTCCCTGAACGATCAATCCTTTAAGGTTGATTCTTACCAAAGCTCCTACCGGATAATCAAGATATTGATTGCTGCCGTCGATATCAATCTCAATACCTTGAGTTGGGTTTTCAGGCTTATCCTGAAGGAACATCATTTTGTAAAGATTTCCGGATTCATCACTTGAAGAAACGTAAGCTTCTACGATGAAATCTTCTTTAATGATATCAGCTTCAACAGGTTTTGCTTTTGCAATGGTTGTAATTTCAGATAACTGGTGATTAGCCGCAGCAAATTTGTTGGTACATTTAATTTCCGGCACATCATAATCATCGGTTTTTACACAAGACGAGATTGCCAGCATTGAAATGGCACTAAAGATCGCCGCTTTAAAATATATATTTTTCATTGTTTTCGATTTTTAATTTTAATTTTTTAGAATCTGAATTGAAGGTTAACAAAATAGGATCTACCCTGGTTATACCAATATTTAGGAGCGAATACCATGTTTCCGCTGTCGTAATCATTAGCATAGTCAGTATAGTTAACATTTCTCGTCTGCTCAAATCCTCCTGTAATAAAGTTTCTGTTATTAAGGATATTATTTACCGATGCAGACACCAATACATAATACTTACCAATCAGCCAGGATTTACCTGCATTCACATTGAAGAAGAATGCTGAAGGTAATTTTGTAGGAGTCAGAATTCTTGCAAGTTCTTCCTCTGTTACGTTATCATAAGGAACTCCCGGTGTATTAGGGTTTGTATAGAATCTTTCTGTTCTGGTTACCGGAGAAGGGTCAAGGAACGAATGTCCGAAATAGTTCCACGTAGCTCCTACCCACCAGTATTTAGGGCTGCTGTAACGAAGACCCAATGTATATGCCTCCTGAGGTGTTCCTCCCTGTCTGTAGTTTTTAAGGGTAGCCTCTCCCATATTGGTATAAGATCTTGATACGATATTTCCGTTTCCGTCAAGTTCTCTGAATGTTCCAACCGCATCAGATGCAAAATAAACGGTAGGGTTATTAGTATAAGTATATTGTCCTACACTTAGTAATCCGCTGGCTGTCAAGGTAGGAGTAAGTTTCACCTGTGCACCAAGTTCGATCCCCATATTTCTCTTATTAGCCCCTGCCAATACCTGTGTAATGAAAGCGCCATCCTGAACAGGAGTCTGATCTCCGCTTTCCGTCAGAGTGGTCAGCTTAACTCCCTGTGCGAAATATCTTTGTACACTTGTTTCGTTTTGAGTATTAACAAGGTAACCTGTCAATCTAAGTTTTACAATCGGAGTAGAAATTACATAACTCAAATCGTTGGCATCAACAACAACATTCTTGATTCCCGGAGTGGTAACACCGCTTACTCTTGTATTAAAATAAATATCATTTAAGAAAGGAGACTGTGAGAAGTAAGCTCCGTTATAAACCAGGAAGTTTCTACCATTGATTTTATACGTAACCTGACCTTTAACCCCTGCATTCCAGAAGTTTTGGTCTGCTCCTTTTCCGTAAGAAGACTCATACAGATAATGCTGGAATAAACCTTCTCTGCTGTTCGTTGTATATCCGAATAATCCGGAAACAAAAACATCAAATTTCCCTGTTGAAAATTTGAAAGCAGGATTTACTTTAAATTCCTGTCTTCTGAAAATATAGCTGTACCCGATTTTGTCCCCTTCTCTTTTGGCAACATCCGTATCGCTTTCTCTTGTATTAAATTTTCCCCAAACACTTCCAGCAGTAGTATTTGACGCAAACGGATCCATATTCAGTGCAAAATCAGCTCCTAAAAGATCGTTTACTTCTCTGTACTGTTCAGATCTGTAGTTCTGGTAAGATAAGTTTAAAATAAAACGGGAGGTATCGCTAAAGTTATAAGTATAGTGTGTAGAGACATTCCATACTTTATCATCTTTTACATCATCCACAAGATAATAAGCAGCTCTTCTCCCTCCAAACATAGCATTATACTCTACGTTTCTGTTGGCATTATAAAGATTATCCCAGTTGATCTGTGTATGCGACTGATCATCATTGGTCCACCAGTCTCTTGTAATTCCGACATTGGCAGCTTGTTCCGGAGACGGATTTGTATAGTTTAACCAATAACTTGGTAAGTTACGGTAATAAGTCGGAGACGGGTTATTAGCTCTGTACCAATCCAGCCTCGAACTATATTCTTTACCAAACTGGTAAGAAACGGAGGTCCATAACTGAGAGTTTTTATTGATTTTCCAGAAATCCTGCAATTGGATCATGGGCTGGAAACCTCTTTTCACTCTTTCATTTCTTTTATCTCCGTTTTGCCAACCCCAGTAAGAGTTATAATGAACTCCTCTGAAATCATATACTTCCTGAGTACTTGGACTTGAAGAGCTTCTTGAATATTTGGAACCAATGGCGTTTAAAGTCATGGTATGGCTGTCGCTGAATTTCTTCTCAATACCAATATATCCACTGTATGCATCATAAGCAGTACCATCCTGAATTCCTTCCTGTGCCCATCTTCTCGCGATCATTCCTGTAAATGCCCATCCGTTCTTATTCATTCCGGAAGAGAATCTGTAAGACAATCTGTTCGTATAATTTCTGTTGGTCAGAGAGTACGTCAATTGACTTCCTTTTCTGTACTCGCTGGCTCTGGTATTCTTATAAAATACTCCGGTAGTTCCTCCGAAAGCATATTCAGAAGGTGCATGATTAGCTGCAATTTCCGGGTAACGGGTAATTTCGTTCAATCCTCCCCAGGTACTGAAGTCTACATCTCCATTATCTGCAGCGGCCATAGAAACCCCGTTGATCATATTCTCCCCTGTTCTGCTATCAATTCCTCTTGGGCGGAACCAGTACGGTCCTAAATCGAAACTTGCAATTCTGTTGAATACATCCTGAGAAGACTGCAGTAATCCTACTGTTGCAGTTTGCTGGGCACCACCGCTATCACTTTCTCCTGAGTCTTCTATGATAGCAAGTCCCTGATCTGCACCGTTCAATGCAGAATAAAGAGTAATTACTCCAAGATCTTTTCTTTTCTCATCACTGGTTACATCAAATTCAAAAATTTTAGTTTCAAAATTTGGCTTTGTAACCATAATCTGATAATGTCCTGGCATCAAATCCGTAAATTGGAAATATCCGATTTTGTCTGCCTTTGCATCATTTCCTGCTCCTTTTAAATCTACACTTGCTTGCTCAACAGGCTTTCCTTCCGCATCCTTAAGATACGCAAACACTGTTGTCTGCGCATAATAATATGAAGCAGGCAGCAAAGTAAATAAAGAGATCAATGATAATTTTTTAATCATGAGTATGTTATTTTTTTAATACTTTTCTTATTAATTTTCAACAGTTTAAAAGTTGGGGGCACAAATTTAATCAAATTTTGTAATTCACCACTTTTTTAACGATATTTTTCCTTAACACTGCAAGGTTTTAAGAATCATTATATAATTGGCACTAAGACAATTGCTCTTAAATTTACAAATATTTAAAACGTAGTGAATTAAAAAAAGTAAATTTGTAAATTAAATAGTATTAATAATAACTCAAAGAGGATGAAGAGATTTTCGAGTCTGTTTGCCATCATTATTTCGATCATGGCATTTTCACAGCAACAGGGAAAACTGAGAAAAGTAGCTACTGTAGGTTTTTTAAACGTAGAAAACCTTTGGGACACTATCCGTTCAGCGGATTATATTGATGGGACCAAAGACATTAAAAATCCTGCTTTTCACAGAAGTATTCCTATAGATTCTATCAAATTCCTGGAAGCTGAAAAATATGAAGGACCATGGAGCGACGGTGCTCTGATTGGTAAAAAAGTAGTTAGAGAGCAAGGTGGTTCTGAAGAATTTACCCCAAAAAGTGCAAAGAACTACGGGACTAAAATTTACAAAGCAAAATTAGCCAATGAAGCCAAAGTAATTTCTGAAATGGGAGCACAGTATACCAAAACGGCCCCGGCAGTAGTTGGATTAATTGAGGTTGAAAACAGACAGGTTATCCAGGATCTGATCAACGAACCTGCTTTAAAGAAATATGATTATGGAATCATTCATTACAACTCGTATGACTACAGAGGAATTGACGTTGCATTGATTTATCAGAAAAGAAGATTCACTCCTACCAATTCATTAAAAAAAGAACTGAAAATATACGGTGACAACGGAAGAAGAGAATATACGAGAGATATCCTTGTTGTAACAGGGTTTTTAGATAATGAAAAAGTGGCATTCTTTATGAACCACTGGCCTTCAAGAAGAGGAGGTGAAGCAGTTTCCTTACCGAAAAGAAATGCAGCTGCAGCTTTATTGAAACAACAAATGGACAGCATAAGAGCCGCAGACCCAACAACGAAGCTTTTTGCAATGGGTGACTTTAATGATGATCCTGTAAGCCCAAGTTTAAAAAACCACCTGAAAGCTCAGGCAGCACCTAAAGATTTAAGTGAAGAAACACCTTACCTGAATCTGATGTATCCTTTATATAAGAAAGGCGTGGCATCTCTTGCCTATCAGGATGCACCCAACCTGTTTGACCAGATTATTGTTTCTAAAAACGTAATTTCAGATCAGGTAACTAAAGAATATTCGGTGTACAAAACAGAAATTTTTGCCCCGGCTTATTTAGTCAATAAAGAAGGAAATTATAAAGGATATCCTTTCAGATCCTGGAATGGAGATCAGTTTACAGGAGGCTACAGTGATCACTTCCCGGCATTTGTAGTTCTTCAGAAAGAACCATAAATAAGTTAGGCACTCTTATTGGAGTGCTTTTTTTATATAAATACCTTCATCATGAAAAATATTATTTTATTGGTATTGATCGCATTAATACCTTATAGCTGTTTTTCTCAGGAAACACCAAAGAAAGATAAAGAACAACATGAAATGAAGCCTTCCAAAAACGAAGACGGAGAATGGGATCTTACGGTCATTGATACACAATTCGATTATTTTTTGAGCGCTGTTGCCAAACCCATCAGCCAGTATACAGAATCTTATCTGAAGACAAAAAACACATTTTTGGTGAACGAATGGAACAGTTATTATAATTCCGGGAGATACAGAAATATTATAGAATCCGGAATAGATTATGATCCTCAGGAAAATTATGGGATCAAGTTTGAATATAAATTATACCAGGTTTTTGTATATGTAAACTGGAAATACAAACTAAGGTTGAATGGTTTATCCGGAAGCGATGCCATAAGATAAATTTTAAATAATACTCAATAAAAAAGGTTCAGAATTGCTCTGAACCTTTTCATTTTTTATAATAGCTGAAAATTATTTATTGAATAATTCTTCTACTTTATCCCAGTTTACTACATCGAAGAATGCAGAAACATAGTCAGGTCTTCTGTTTTGGTAGTTTAAATAATAAGCGTGCTCCCAAACATCCAATCCTAAAACCGGAGTTCCTTTAACGTCTGCTACAGGCATTAATGGGTTATCCTGGTTGGGTGTAGAAGAAACAGATACAGAACCGTCAGCATTTTTTACTAACCAAGCCCATCCTGAACCGAATCTTGTTTTAGCAGCATCAGAAAAATCAGTTTTGAATTTCTCAAGACCTCCGTAATTTTCGATCGCAGCTTTTACATTTCCTACAGGCTCTTTGCTTCCTCCCGGAGTTAAAATTTCCCAGAATAATGAGTGATTGAAGTGTCCTCCTCCATTATTTCTTACTGCTGGTTTATCAGTTCCTGTCTGGCAGATTTCTTCGATAGTTTTTCCTGCTAGTTCAGTTCCTTCAATTGCTTTATTTAAATTGTCAATGTATGCCTGGTGGTGTTTTGTATGGTGGATTTCCATAGTTCTTGCATCAATAGTTGGCTCTAATGCATCATATGCATATCCTAGTTTTGGTAATTCAAATGACATAATTTTTATTTTTAATGTTATATTCCAAAATTAGCCAATATTTAAGGGATTATCAAGGATTGAATATTACTTTAATAAATCTTTAACATTGATATATTGATTTAGAATGAATTACGTTTTAAAATATTTATCTCCATGACAATAAAAAGCACGAACCCAATGGCCCGTGCTTTCTATTAAACAATAATTAAATTAATTTATTTATTCATAGACATCAGGAATTCTTCATTATTAAGAGTTCCTTTAATGTTTTTATTTACAAATTCCATTGCTTCCACAGGATTCATTTCAGAAAGGTATTTTCTGAAGATCCACATTCTCTGAGAAGTTACTTCATCCAGAAGAAGATCATCTCTACGGGTGCTTGAAGAAATTAAGTCGATAGCAGGATAAATTCTTCTGTTAGCAATTTTTCTGTCTAACTGAAGCTCCATGTTACCTGTACCTTTAAATTCTTCAAAGATTACTTCATCCATTTTAGAACCTGTATCAATCAATGCAGTGGCAATGATCGTAAGAGATCCTCCTCCTTCGATTTTTCTTGCTGCACCAAAGAATCTTTTCGGCTTGTGAAGAGCATTGGCATCTACCCCACCGGAAAGAACTTTACCTGATGCAGGAGTAACCGTGTTGTATGCTCTTGCCAATCTCGTGATTGAATCCAGTAAGATAACAACATCATGTCCGCACTCAACCATTCTCTGTGCTTTCGCCAGAACAAGGTTAGCTACTTTCACATGTTTTTCAGCTGCTTCGTCAAATGTAGAAGCAATAACTTCTGCATTTACACTTCTTTCCATATCAGTAACCTCTTCCGGACGTTCATCGATCAAAAGAACCATCATGTATACTTCCGGGTGGTTAGCAGCAATAGAATTGGCGATATCTTTCAGCAACATCGTCTTACCTGTTTTAGGCTGGGCCACGATCATTGCTCTCTGTCCTTTTCCAATAGGTGCAAATAGGTCTACAATTCTTGTAGAAACCGTAGATTCGCTTCCTGCAAGATTGAATTTCTCTTCAGGGAAAAGCGGTGTAAGATATTCAAAAGCTACACGGTCTTTAATGAACGCAAGATCACGACCATTAACTTCTGTAGGTTTTAATAGTGAAAAATATTTCTCTCCTTCTTTTGGAAGTCTTACAATCCCTTTTACAGTATCTCCGGTTTTCAACCCATAATTTCTAATCTGAGCAGTAGATACATACACATCATCAGGAGAAGAGATATAACTGAAATCTGAAGAACGCAAAAATCCGTAGTTATCCGGTAATATTTCCAAAACCCCTTCAATACTTACCAAACCATCGAAATTGAATTCTTTTTTATGGTCATGCTGCTCCTCTGCCTTTTCAGAATGCCTGTTTTGATTCTGATTTTGATGCTGCTGGTGCTGGTTTTGGTTTTGATTTTTATGTTGGTTTCCACTGTTTTGTGGATGGTTGTGTCCTTTTTGAGGTCTGTTAGCCTGTTGTTGAGGATTGTTAGGCTTTTCTTCAGCCTGAGCAGGCTCTTGAGATTCTGTGTTTTTTGGAGCTTCTGTTTTTTCCTGAGATACTTCTGCGTTACCTGTATTGGTAGAAACTCTTTTTCTTTTCTTTTTAGCCTGGGCGCTTGCTGCAGATTCTTCTGTTATTACAGCTGCTTCAGCTTTGGGCTCTTCCGGTTTTACTTCTTCAGAAGCGGATACCTTTTCTTCTACTTTCTCTTCTGCTTTAGGTTCTTCTGCCGGAGCTTTTGGGTTTGTGTTTGTATTTGTTTTTGGCTTGGCTGCTGGTTTCTTCGGAGCAGCTTTTCTTGCCGGGGCTTTAGCAGGTTTATCTGCTGGGGCCTCTTCAGTAGTTATACTGGTGGTTTCTGTGGCGTTGAAATAATCTTTTGCAACTTTAGGGTTAGAAGCCTGAAAGTCAAGAATAGCAAAGATCTTGTCATTTTCATTGCTGGTTCTTGCAACTTTAACGCCTAAATCTTTTAAGATTTTAGTCAGTTCCGTTACGGATTTTGACCTTAACGTTTCTATGTTAAACATATTTATGTAAAAATGTAATTAATTGTGAGTAAGAAAAGTAAGTCCGGTGACTTTTGTTTTCAAGTACATTGTATAATGCAAATCTACACTTATTTTTGAATTGTGCAAAATTTATGTTATTTTTGCCAAGAATTTAATATTCAATGCTACAGAGAATACAAACTATATGGACGTTATTAGCAGTTTTAGCTGCTGTTTTCCTTTTTATAACAGGACAGGATGTTGTTATTTCAGACAGTATTCCTTTACTTAATATCGGCAGTATAGTGCTTGTAATCATTGGAGCATTAAGTATTTTTAGTTTCAAAAACAGAAAAAGACAAATTTTGCTGAATACCATCAGCATCATTATAAACGTTTTGTTGATTGGTGTATTGGCGTACTGGTTACTAAACTTATCCGGAGGAATTCAGATTCCTGAGAAGGGTATTGAGCCGATTTTCCCATTAATTGCGGTAATATGTCTGCTTATTGCAAACATGTATATCCGTAAAGATGAGAGGCTCGTAAAATCTGTAGACAGACTTCGATAGCCTTACAACGATTTTTTGAGTGAGAACAGCTTCTTTTAGGAGCTGTTTTTTTATTTCCCACATATTCTGTAATTTCAATGCAACTTTTTGATCAAAACCACGACAGATCATATAATTTTTAATAAAAGACAATGAAAAAGCTAACCTATCTTACTTTATCACTATTCTCCATATTTACTTTTGCACAGGAAGTTTCCAAAGAAAAAGTAAAAACAGTTCTTTCCACTCTTGCTTCAGACGAAATGAAGGGCCGTGAAATTGGAACTCAGGAAAATGAAAATGCTGCCAACTATATTGCTAAGCTCTTCAAAGAAAATAATCTGGAATACTGTACCGGAAAATCCTATCTGGTACCATTTGATTATAATGGGAAAACAGTATACAATGTCTGCGGGGTCAAAAAGGGAAAGACAGATCAGTATCTTGGATTTTCAGGGCATTTTGATCATATCGGCACCAGTGACAAAAGTGGTGACAACATTTATAACGGAGCAGATGATGATGCCAGCGGAATTACAACTCTGGTAGGCATTGCCGATTATTTTAAAAATAAAAAGCCTGAATTCTCAATGGTCTTCATGGCGTTCAATGGAGAAGAAAAAGGAATGTTGGGTTCAAGAGCAATTTCAACGGACAAAAACCTGGATCCTATCTATAATAAGATGACTGCCCTTTTCAATTTTGAAATGGTAGCTACAGAATCGCAATGGGGAAAAAATGCATTATACATGACGGGAGACGGATTCTCCGATCTTGATGAGCTTTTCAATAAAAACGCTGTAAACGGATTAAAAATCAATGCAGATCCCTATGCAAAACAACAGCTGTTTTACCGTTCAGACAATGTCAGCTTTGTAAAAAAGAAAATCATTGCCCATTCATTCTCTACCGTTGATATGACGAAAGCGTCTCATTATCACCATGAAAATGATGATATCAACATCGTAGATTTCGATAATATGACACAGATTATCAATAATTTTGGAAAAACGCTGGATAAACTGAATCCTAAAAATTTCAATCCAAAGTACAACGATCAGGTGAAATTTTAATTAAACTATCCTATAAAGAACCGCTTTTTCAGCGGTTATTTTGTTAAACATCCACAGTCTTTTATCTTTTAATATTGAATTTCAATGTCCGTTTATTTAATAAAAAATAAAGTACAATACTCCTGAGTTGTAACAAAAAGACATTTTTTGAAACATATCCATTAAAGTAAAACAGGATTAAGAACGTCTTATCTTTTAATTTTACGTAATTTTGCTATCCAATTTTTTCATTGAATGAACCAATATATTAAAATACTGAAGTTCGCAAGACCTCACCAAAAATACATCTACGGAAGTTTGTTTTTCAACCTTATGTATTCTGTATTTCAGATTGCTTCCCTTGGGACTATTCTACCGGTTTTGGGGATGCTTTTCGGAACCATAGAGGCTAAAAAATACAGCCATCCTCCTGTTTATTCAGGAGAGATTTTAGATTTTTTCTCTTATGCAAAAGAATACGCCAATTATTACGTTCAGACTTTAGTAACTGAGCATGGAGCCCTTAATGTTTTGGCATGGCTTTGCGTGATAACGGCTTTTATGTTTTTACTGAGAAACCTTTTCAGATATTTAGGTTCATTTTTACTGATCAATTATCGTGTAGGGGTTACTAAAGACCTTCGTGGAGCGATGTACAGAAAGATTCTTGCTTTACCTGTTTCCTTTTTTACGGAAAGCAGAAAGGGAGATCTGATGTCCCGTATGTCAAATGACGTGGGTGAAGTAGAAGGTAATATCTTGGGAAGTTTAGTGGAATTAATCAATGCACCTTTCATGTTGATAAGCACATTGGTAACTCTTTTCTTCTTAAGTACCGAGATGACTCTTTTCTCACTTCTGGTATTACCTGTAATGGGAACGATGATTGCTTTAATAGGAAAAAGCCTGAAAAAAGACTCTCATGAAGCTCAGAATGAAATGGGAACTATTTTTTCAATTGTAGATGAAACATTGAAGTCTACAAAAGTGATTAAGATTTTCAGTGCCGAAAAAATAATGGACAACCGTTTTATGCAGTCCATGCAGAGATGGATCAACAGTTCCATAAGATTAGGTAGAAAAAAAGAACTGGCATCTCCGATGAGCGAATTTTTAGGTTCGGTTACGTTCTTAATTATCGCCTGGTATGGTGGAAAACAAATTATTGTAGAACAAAGTATTTCACCAGCTGACTTTTTGGTTTTCCTGGGGATTTTCTTCCAGATTTTACCTCCTGTGAAAAGTTTGTCACAGTCAATTTCCAATGTACAGAAGGGAGAAGCTTCTCTTGAAAGAGTATTAGCCATTCTGGATGCTGATGTAAAAATTGATGAAATAGCAAATCCTGTTTCTATCTCAACGCTAAATAGTTCAATCGAGTTTAATAATATTGGTTTTTACTATGATAAAGACCATACCATCCTTAAAAACTTCTCACTTTCTATTCCAAAAGGCAAAACAGTTGCTCTTGTTGGGCAAAGTGGAAGTGGTAAAACAACCATTGCCAATCTTTTAGCAAGGTTCTATGATGTTTCTGAAGGAGAAATCATGATTGACGGCACGAATATTAAACATTTAAAATTAAATGAATACCGCAAGCTTCTGGGTATGGTAACCCAGGAATCTGTATTATTCAATGATTCCGTTTACAATAATATTCTGATGGGTAAACCTGATGCTACAAGAGAAGAAGTGATTGCTGCCGCAAAAATTGCCAATGCAGATGCATTTATTACAAGGCTTCCTGAAGGATATGATTCAAATATCGGAGATGATGGAGGTAAGCTTTCCGGAGGTCAGAAGCAGAGAGTTTCTATTGCGAGAGCTGTATTGAAAAATCCACCAATTATGATTCTGGATGAAGCAACCTCTGCACTGGATACGGAATCTGAAAGATTTGTACAGGATGCACTGGAGAAAATGATGGAAAACAGAACTTCCCTGGTAATCGCCCACCGTCTTTCAACGATTCAGAAAGCAGACTGGATCGTAGTGATGGAAAAAGGTGATATTGTAGAACAGGGAACACATCATGACCTGATCGCTAAAAAAGGAATGTATAATAAACTTGTTGAACTTCAAAACTTCGACTAATATTTTAATTCAATTAAAATGAACCCCATACAAGAGTATTTCTACAGAATCGAAGAGCCTGAGAGAAGTACTCTTTTATTTTTACGTGATTCTATTTTAGCTTCAGATCCCGAAAACAATACGGAAACATTCAGTTTCGGGCTTCCGTTTATCAAGTATAAAAAGAAAATGCTGTGCTATTTTTATTACAGCAAAAAATACAAGAAACATTATATCAGCTTTTATCACGGTGACAAACTGGATTATCCGGAGCTGATTATGGATGGCAGAAAGAAGTTTAAAATCCTCTTGATTGATCCTGAAGAAGATCTTCCCGTAGAATTCATAGTAAGCCTTACGGAAGAGATTAAAAAGTATATAAAATAAAAAACTCCGGCACGAATCATCGTACCGGGGCCCTCTTTAAAAAACTTTATCATTGTGTGTTTATTCCGCTGAATTCCGCCTGTTTGATTGCCCAGGCGATCATATTGGCAAAAAGAATCGAATTCTGCACCTGCATTGATCCTGTTGCATATCCGTTTCCGGCATATCCGTAAGAAGATTTCTGAACCGGGAAATACCCTCCCGAACCCGGTGCTACAAAAGGTTCAATGGTATTGCTTGTATATTGATTTCCATTCGCATTTTCATTACTTAAAAAACCACCATCGCCAAACCATATAAAGTTTAAACTGGTATTTCTTAATCCCGAAATTCCTGTTCTTGCCGTTGTACTGTTAATGGGCTGAGCATAGCTGTAAGGAACAAATCCACTTGTCAATCCGGAAATATTGACGGTTGTAGAAGCATCTTCACCCCAGTTTTTACCTCTTACATCCCCAAAAGGTCCGTTAAGGATAGGATCATCAGAATTGGTAAGAGCATAAACAGAACCTGCACCACCTCCATAAGAAGCTGAAATGGTAGGATCAGAGAATATTCCTCTGAATAAGTTCTGCGCCGTACCTGTATCATCTGTCATGGCAATTACAACTCCTTTTTTATTAAGATAAGAAGCAATATAACCTGCATCTGTAGCATTAGGTGTATAGTTATAGCCAATGACAACAATATCAGGCTTATTATTAAGAGCTGTCTGAAGAGCTGCTGATGAAGGTGAGTTTCCTAAAGATATATGGGTAAAACCTTCATATTTGACAATACTTGAGGCTGTTGTTCCAAAATTCGTCGGAGCATCCATCAGACTTCGTGAAGGACCGGTGTAAGCACTATATCCGTAAGCTGTTTCTAATCCTATATGAAGTACTGTCTTCTTAGGAATTACAACCACTACATTTACAGAGCAGGTTGTAGATATTCCTCCCTGGCTGTCTGAAGTGATAGTAATCGTTTTCACCGATGTAGAAGATGGTGTTCCTGTTCCGCCTAATGTTATATTTTGATTTCCTGTAGCTGTAAATGTTCCTGATCCACTGAAAGAAATTCCGTCAACTGTATTGGATGTAATGGTGTAGCTTCCTAATGTTGAAACATTCACCGGTAACGTAATGGTATTGGACGCAGTAAGAGCCGTTCCTACTTTGTACACGCCATTTACTGTTGCATTTCCACAGCTCATGGTATATGTTCCTGCAGGACTCAATACCGTAATTAAGATCGCCGGAGTACAGGTAACAGCAGCTCCATTGGCTTCAAGTGATACGTTATCTGTCTGGATATTCTGAGGAGTTCCCTGTCCCGGAATCTGTATCGTTTGTGTTCCGGTATTCAAAAACACTCCCGTTCCGTAAAAGTTATATCCGTTTGTTGTAGTTCCGGAAATCGTGTAGTTGCCAACTTTTGTAACGTTGACCGTTATAGTCAGATAATTAGAATTCGTAAGCTCTTTTCCTTTTACATAGCTTCCCATTGCTTTAGATGTGGAGCAATCTATAGTAAAAACAGATTTTCCCATCTGCCCGCAGACACTTTTCCATTCGTTATCCGCAAGACTCCAGTAATTAAAACAATCTTCTGTAGTATTATAAACTGTCAGTCCGTCATCTTTGGATTGATTAATTACAATAGCATTTCGTTGTGCTTCCGTAAGCCGTGGAATCAGCACTCCTTTGTTGTTATTTCCTGAGATAACATCCAAAACAGAATTAGCATTAGGGGTAGTAGTATTAATTCCTACCGCTCCATTATTAGCTTGTGAATAAAATTGTCCAAAGGCAAAGAGCAACGCTATCAGTAAGACTTTGATTGGGGGAATTGTAAATTTTGTTTCCATCATTTTAAAGTTATAATTGTTTAATGATTAAAATTTTTGACTAAGTCATTTAACCATCACAAAATTATAACCCTCAGGCAATTACAAATTAATTCTCACTACGCAATACTACTCACGCGTAGTAAAACTCACAAAAACAAAAATACCTCCCCACCAGTGCCCAACATTACGTATGAGTAACAAAAATCAAAATTTTGTCTAAATTTTAATCAAAAAGCTGTTGATATTGATCTCAGAGGAGATATTAAGTTTTTTTCTAATCCTGTATTTTTTACTCTCCACAGCCCGAATGCTGTTATTAGTACACTGCGCTATTTTCTTGGTATCAAAATCAAGCTTCATCAAAGCACAGAAATACAGTTCAGAATGAATAAGGTTAGGATTTATTTTTAAAACATCGGGTATAAAATGAGGGAAAAATACCTGGAACTTTTCAAAAAACATGGGAGAATTACTTTCTGCCAGGCTTAAAATCTCCTCAATATTCTCTTCTGAAAGATGGTTGATAAGCATTTGATGTTTCATCAGTTCCGTATTTGTTTTTACCAGATCTTTAATGGTAGAATCTTTCTCTTTTTTATCAGAAATCAAGCCATGAATCAGCGCATCTTTCTGAGTAATAAAAACGATATCCATCAGGAAAGAGGCAACGGAAAATAAAATATTAAGCAACTTTATTGTTTTAAAATCCCCGGCTTCTATAAATTGACTCTTAGGCAGGAATTCAAAATCAAAATACAGAACTACAATAAAATTAATACTGATCATAAACGTAATGAAAAAGATAGCAAAAGCATCTTTTTTATAGTTCAGGAAGAATGGGACGGCAAACAAAAGACAAAAATAAAAATACTCTACCCCCGCATTTTTATAAGTATAAATATTAAAGAAACTCACTATAAAAGTCAGTAAGACAAATATAAAGAGGATAAAACTTTTCAAGACTTTCCTAAACCGTTTTGTCTTCCCTTTTAGTGCCATTAGAAACAACCAGAAAAAGGTAATAACCGTTAAAAATGTTGAGATCAGCATATCCCCGAAAAAAGTAATAATAAAAACGGAATAAAACAGGAAGATGAGAAACAATAAAAGCAGATAACGATTAATAAGATTCAGATAGTTACTGTCAAAATCATCGTTCATTTTCTCCGTTTCATTATTGATCATCTTATAGAAAAACTTATAAATCATCGTGTAGTTTTTTTATGTTTTCACAAGCTCAGGTTGGCATTTGTACTACTGAAAGCATAAATTTTCCAATATTAACAGCTTTTAAATAAAAACTCACAAAACAAAATATAGGTCTGTAATTTTTAGCGATAAAAGAATATGATTTGTGTTTTCCAGTTACAATTTACTAAAATCCAACATTAAAATAATCAAATAAAAAAGCATTTTTATAAAAATTAATACTGTTTGTTCTATCTCATTTAAAAGTATCAATAGCTTGTGTTTTTTTAACAGGCAAAGTTATTTAATACAAACAAAAAAGCATTCTTTGCTATATACGCAATATTACTCATGCGTAGTTAAACTCAAAATGAGCAGATTACTCTTTCTATCCATCAAATAAAAAAGAGAGCCATGAAGGCTCTCTTTTCAGTTTATATTCGATAAGAATCTTAGTTTTCTTTCAGTTTGGCAATAACATCCAAACCTCCTTTTGTAATATCTCCGATCTTACAGATAATCTCAGTGTCCAAAGGCAGGAATACATCCATTCTGGACCCGAATTTAATAAATCCGAACTCATGCCCGGCTTTTGCTTTATCGCCTTCATTACAGTAGAAAACAATCCTTCTTGCCACATATCCGGCAATCTGTCTGAAAACTACTTTATGATGGGTTAAAGTTTTTACGGCTACAGTGGTTCTCTCATTTTCTGTAGAAGACTTTTCATGCCAGGCTACCAGATATTTTCCCGGATGGTACTTTTTGTAAATCACCTCACCCGAAACCGGATATCTGCAGATGTGAACATTCAGCGGGGACATAAAAATAGAAACCTGAATGGCTTTCCCTTTTATAAATTCATCTTCATCCACTTCTTTGATCATTACCACTTTTCCGTCCACCGGAGCGATCACGTTTTCTTTATGATCCAAGATATTACGATCCGGAACTCTGAAAAACCAGAAAACTAAACTGTAAATAACCAACAAAGGCATAATGATCAGCAGGGACCATATTTTAAGGAAATAAATTGCTAAAGCGCCCAAAATAATAAAAAGTATGGTCGCAACGGTAATTGTTCCTTTTGATTCTCTATGTAATTTCATGAGACTAAATAAATTTTTCTAAAATAAAGTACAAATATACGACAGGAACACAGATAATAAAACTATCCAGTCTGTCTAAAACTCCCCCATGCCCCGGAATGATGTTTCCGCTGTCTTTCACACCGAAATTTCTTTTCAGTTGGCTTTCTACCAAATCGCCTAACGGAGCAAAAGCCGCCACTAAAAATCCTACGACCATCCAGTTCCCTCTCAGTTCAGGCTGATAATGCTCAATAAAGTAGGATAAAACCAATGTAAGCACTACACCTCCCGCATATCCTTCCCATGTTTTTTTAGGGGAAATTTTAGGGGCCATTTTATGTTTGCCAAAAAACTTTCCTACCAGATAAGCAAAAGTATCGCTGCTCCAGATGAGGATAAACAAGAATAAAACTTCCAGTGAGAAAGTATCACTATAGCTGGAGAACTTTGGCAGTCCCAATGCAAAACTGAATGGGAGCGCTACGTAAATAACGGTAAAAATAAGTTTTCCGCTGTCAAAGTATAATTCGTTGGGATATTTGAATAAAGTAACCACAGCAATCCCAATCAGAGCAAGCGCCAGTATTTCACTGAGCCTGAAATCAAAAAAGAAATCGTGGCTGAAATATCTTTTGGAAAAAATATAGAAGATAAAAATGACCAATGGATATACGATCCATTTTTCATAGCCGTTTCCAAACTTCATGATTTTAACACATTCCCAGGTTCCCACAATCAGTAACAGACTCATTAAGCCATAAAAAAGATACTGTTGTTTGATAAGGCCAGGGGCAATGTTGTTCAACAGCTGCGCTCCCAACGGAGTCGAACAAAGAATAATGACGGCTACATATACTATACCTGATACGGTTCTTTGAATGAGATTTTTATCCAAAATTTAAAATTTAGAAGTGGTTTGCTTAATCTTCAAGCAGCAATAAAAACAGTTTTGTATTGGAATTGGAAGAACTGTCCATTTTCGACTGGCTTCCGCTGATGGAAGTAAGGTTCTTGATATTTCCGTTTCTTTTTATTTTTCCCATGGCATCATTCAGGTTGTTCACAATCTGAGAAACATTGGCAATGATGATAATTCTATCGGGAAGTCTTGAAGAATGATAGTGAAGAATATTATTATGCGAAAGCATGATTCTGCCATCATAGGCGATCAGGTATTCACAAGTGATGAATGCGGCATCATTAGACGGCTGCAGTTCTGATGTGTAAGAAGTCTTCACAACGTTCAAAAAGTTATGAAGTTCTTTATCCCAACAGAAAAGGTTGTGAATACCCTCTATTTTGATAATTTGATTTAAAGTTTGTAGAGCCTCCGCTTCATCTGCACAATAATTAAAAAATCCCCCCGAATGCGTAAATAATTGCGCAAACTTATAGTCAAGATCCGCATTTTTCAGCGAATCCCCAAGCTTCTCCAGGCTCTGTTTGTCCTCTTCTTCAGGCTGGTTGGTAAGTTTGCTTACAATCCTCTTGAATAAATTCAACTTAATCTATTTTTAGTCAACTTTATACAAAAATAGAAAATAAATTACAATAGAGTTCAAAATATCTCTTTAAATATGAAAAAACCTGACAATTTTGGAGTTGTCAGGTTTTTATAAGGTTTATTTTTTAAGAATCTTAAAGCTGTGTCGGGCTTTCTGGAGCCTGTATTTCGCTTTCTTCTTCTTTATCTTTGATCTGAGGTGTTTCCACTGCTACCGGCTGATCTTTTTCAGGAATCGTATTGGTAACAGGTTTCTCTGTCAATTCAGGATCCCATGCTCTTTTTCCGAATATTTCTTCTAAGTCTTCACGGAAAATCACTTCTTTTTCCAGCAATTTATTGGCCAGAGCATCCAGTTTATCCTTATTTTCTTCAAGAATCCTTACTGCTCTTTCGTACTGATTTTCGATAATCAATTTGATCTCTGCATCAATTTTAGTAGCGGTTTCTTCAGAATAAGGTTTTCCGAAATTATACTCAGACTGGCCTGAACTGTCGTAGTAAGAAATATTACCAATATTCGGGCTTAATCCGTAGATTGTTACCATTGCCTGGGCTCTCTTCGTCACTGTTTCAAGATCAGAAAGTGCTCCTGTAGAGATATTGTTGAAGATTACCTGCTCTGCTGCTCTACCTCCCAGTGTTGCACACATTTCGTCCAGCATCTGCTCAGTAGTGGTCAACTGTCTTTCTTCCGGAAGGTACCATGCTGCTCCTAAAGAACGTCCTCTTGGAACAATGGTTACTTTCAGAAGTGGTGATGCATGTTCTACCAACCATGAGATGGTAGCGTGACCTGCCTCATGATAAGCAACTCTTCTTTTTTCAGATGGCTTGATGGCCATATTTTTCTTTTCAAGTCCACCGATAATTCTGTCTACGGCATCCAGGAAGTCCTGTTTTGTAACAGAAGTATGGTTGTATCTTGCTGCGATCAATGCTGCTTCATTACAAACATTAGCAATATCTGCCCCACTGAATCCAGGAGTTTGCTTTGCTAAGAAATCTCTGTCTACATTATCATCAAGCTTGATTTTTTTCAAGTGAACGTCAAAAATCTGTCTTCTTTCGTGAAGTTCCGGAAGATCCACATAGATAGAACGGTCAAAACGACCTGCTCTCATTAGTGCTTTATCAAGAATATCCGCTCTGTTGGTAGCCGCCATTACAATTACATTGACGTCTGTTCCAAAACCATCCATTTCGGTAAGAAGCTGGTTCAATGTATTTTCTCTTTCGTCATTTCCGCCAGAGAAATTATTTTTTCCTCTTGCACGTCCGATAGCGTCAATCTCGTCAATAAAGATGATCGCCGGAGATTTTGCTTTAGCCTGAGCAAAAAGGTCTCTTACTCTGGAAGCTCCTACCCCCACAAACATTTCAACGAAGTCTGAACCAGAAAGTGAGAAGAACGGAACCTTAGCTTCACCTGCAACAGCTTTTGCCAATAACGTTTTACCGGTTCCCGGAGGGCCTACTAAAAGCACACCTTTAGGAATTTTACCTCCCAGTTTTGTATATTTTTCAGAGTTCTTCAAGAAATCCACAACTTCCTGTACTTCTTCTTTAGCTCCTTCCAATCCTGCAACATCTTTAAATGTCACCTGGATTCTTTCTTTTTCGTCAAAAAGCTTTGCTTTAGATTTACCGATAGAGAAGATTTGTCCGCCAGGGCCTCCGCCGCCGCCCATCTTTCTGAAAAGAAGGAAGTAGAATAATCCCAGAATCGAAATCCAAACCAGTGCAGGAACTAAAATATCCATTAATGCACTTTTCCCTGTTCCGTAATCTTTTGTAGTTTTAATAACCGGATTGCTGGCTTTCACCTGCTCAAATTTCTGAAGAAAAAGTTGAAGGTCTCCATATTTCACAGAAAAATCTGCTTTAGGAGCCATTTCAAAGGCAGAAAGAGGGTTATTTTCTTTTCCGGCTTTGGAAACCATTGCCGATTTTGCTTCTTTTGTTAGGAAAACATCAGCTTTCTCTATGTCTTTGTATATAATTATATTCTGGACTTTCCCCGCCTGCATTTCTCTAAAGAAACCATCCTCATCAATAGATTTTGCACTGTCACCTCCAAGGAAATTGGAGCCAAAGAAGAGCAAAAGAGCTATGATTGCAATTGGAAAGAACCAGTTGAATCCTTTATTATTCATTTAGACTTTTTAAAATTTTTATTATTGATTTTCAATTTTGGTAATGACTGCGTCACCCCAAAGCTCTTCTATATCATAGTACTCACGTACCTGCTTCTGAAATATATGAACCACCACTGAAACGTAATCTACCAATACCCACATTGCATTTTCAGTACCTTCTACATGCCAAGGTCTGTCCTGCAGTTCGTTTCTTACTTTTTTCTCAACACTTCCTGCCAATGCAGCTACCTGTGTATTTGAGTTTCCGCTACATATCACGAACGTTTCTGCTACGGAGTTTTCGATGTTGGAAAGATCGAAGATCATAATGTCTTCTCCTTTTACATCCTGGATAGCTTCAACGATTTTATCTATTAACGCTTGTTTTTCTGCTGTTTTATTCATTAAAAAAATACTATAATCTGCAAATTTATTGTTTTTTCTTTACTTTAACCTTACTTTTACCCTCTTAATGTCTTAAAGTTTTCTTAAATGAGCCAACTCTTCTATCTGAAAGAATGTTCTTCTACTAATGACGAAATATCAAAGTTTTTACTTTACGAAAATTCAGATTTTATCGGACTGCATACTTTTAATCAAACTAAAGGTCGTGGTCAGTATGGAAATGTCTGGACTCAAACTGCCGGAAAAAACCTGGCTTACACGCTGGCAGTCAATACTCAGAACATCTTGTGCTCTGACTTTATATTCAATTATTATACCGCAATGGTTATCCGGGATTTCCTTGCCAAATTGTCTGAATCAGAGGTAAAAATCAAATGGCCGAATGATATTATCCTTAAAGGTAAAAAAATCGTTGGAATTTTAATAGAAAAGAAAAAAATTAATCAAAATAATTATTTTATCATAGGAGCCGGAATTAATATTCTTCAGGACAAATTTGATGAAATATCCAATGCAGGATCACTCCTGACGCAGACAGGCATCCCATTCGACCTGGAAGAAGTTTCATTAAATCTTCATGAATATGTGTCTGAGAAGCTTAAAAACATTCCTTCTGATCAGGAAATTCTGGATGGATTCAATGCAAACCTTTTCAGAAAAGACCTGATTTCTGTCTTTGAAATTGAAAAACAGCGCCAAAATGGCATCATCCGAAATGCAGACGAAAAGGGTGAACTCTGGATCGAACTGGAAGACGGAATGCGTTCTTTTTATCACAAAGAAGTAAAATTGCTTTACTGATTGGCTCTTTTGATATACAGATAAAGGGTAAGCGGCAAAAACACCATATTGGGCAGCCACATGGCTACAGCAGGAGACAAACTTTTATTTTCTGAAACTACTTTCAAAGCTTCAAAAGAAAACACAAAGATAAAGGCCAATGAGATTCCTATTGCCAGGTTGATCCCCAATCCTCCTCTTTTCTTTTGTGATGACAGAGAAAGTGCCAGGAATGTCAGAATAATGATAGAAACAGGCATTGACGTTCTTTGATGAAGCTCATTCAGATAAGAATTCAGGTTACTGTTTCCTCTTGCCTTTTCCCTTTCAATGAATTTCAGAAGCTCGGGCGTTGTTTTATTTTGACCCAAAAGTTCATTAGGAAAAAGTTCTTCCGGAGAGTGCCCGTAGTTTTTCCTTAATTCTATTCCGTTACCGAGTTTTTCGGTATTGTCTTTATTGATTGTTTTTTCCAGATAATTATTGAGAACAAACTGTTTTTTGGCTTTATCCCAATACACTTCGCTTGCTTTCAGCTCGTAGGTCATTTTTCTGTCTTTATCATATTTCTGATAAACGAAACTTGATCCTCTTTTTTCTCTTTTATTCCAGGAATCAACGAAGATATATTCTGTTTTGCTTAGCTGTGAAGAGGCTGGAGCAGTTCCTAAAATCTTTTCTTTATTGGCGGCATTATAGGTATAAGCCTCCAGTTCATTTTTCTTGATATTCGCCCATGGAAGAACCATATGATACACCACAAGGGCTATCAAACCAATAAAAATGGAGGTTACCAAATAGGGTTTTGAAAACCTGTAAAAACTGGCTCCACTACTGATAATGGCTACAATTTCAGTGTTATTTGCCATCCTGGAGGTAAAATAAATTACTGAAATAAACACCAGAATGGAAAGGAAAGTCACCACAAGATTAATAATCCAGAAGGGATAAAAATGTACCAGGAAATACATCAGATCCAGCTTCGGATCAATGGCCTTGGCATTTTCTATCCTTGGAATCTTTTGCTGAACATCGATTACCAATACGACTATAGACAATAATACCAGCATGAAACTAAAAGTTCCAAGGTATTTTTTTATGATATATCTGTCTACAATTTTAAGCATAATCTCTTATAGTCTTTGTCTAAGAACCGGCACTATGGAGTTTTTCCATTCGTAGAAATCTCCGGCAATAATATGTTCTCTGGCTACTTTCACCAGATCCAGATAGAATGCAAGATTATGAATCGAAGCAATCTGTTTTGCCAGATATTCTTTAGATACAAACAGGTGGCGAAGATACGCTTTTGAATATTCACGATCTACAAAACTGGTTCCAAATTCATCCAAAGGCGAAAAGTCACGCTTCCATTTTTCATTTTTAAGGTTCATCACCCCCTGCCATGTGAAGAGCATTGCATTTCTTGCATTTCTTGTTGGCATTACACAATCCATCATATCAATTCCTAATCCGATAGATTCAAGGATATTCCATGGAGTTCCTACTCCCATCAGATATCTTGGTTTTTCTTTTGGAAGGATATCTGTCACTTCATCTGTAATTCTGTACATTTCTTCTTCAGGCTCTCCAACGGAAAGTCCACCGATGGCATTTCCTTCGGCACCTGCTTCAGAAATAACTTCTGCAGAAATTTTTCTAAGGTCAGAATAAGTAGAGCCCTGAACAATTGGGAAAAGTCTTTGCTTATACCCATACAGTTCAGGATTATCATTTGTCCATTCAATACATCTTTTCAGCCAACGGTGCGTAAGCTCCATAGATGATTTTGCCTGGTTATAATCGCAAGGATAAGGAGTACATTCATCAAAAGCCATGAAAATATCGGCTCCGATCTGTCTTTGAATCTCCATTGATCTTTCCGGGGAGAACATGTGATAACTTCCGTCGATGTGAGATTTGAATCTCGCTCCTTCTTCTGTCATTTTTCTGTTACTCGCCAGTGAAAATACCTGAAAGCCTCCTGAATCGGTAAGAATAGGAAGATCCCAGTTCATGAATTTATGTAAACCACCTGCATCCTGCATTGTCTCCATACCCGGACGAAGGTAAAGGTGGTAAGTATTCCCCAGAATAATCTGCGCTTTAATGTCTTCTTTTAATTCTCTCTGATGAACTGTTTTTACACTTGCTACAGTTCCCACAGGCATAAAAATAGGAGTTTGAATCTTCCCGTGATCTGTGGTAATTTCCCCTGCTCTTGCTTTTCCTTCAGAGGTTTTTTCTATATTAAAAAATTTCATCTTTCTACTTTTTTAATTCACCTTGTTATCAGTGATTTCTTACAGGTTAGAAACTCCAGCTGTGCTTTACCTCACCAAAGAGGGTACCACCCCGTTCTGTTTCAGTTTATCCTTTATGTATTTATCTGCTTTGGGATCTTTTTTCAGCAGTATTTGCTGTGCATCATTGGTAATCCCATCCATTTCTTCTTTGATCACATAGTATTTGAAACTTTCTACAAAGTCTTCAGATTTCACTTTATGTGATTTCAGGACAGCTCTTGTACCGGCTTCCATATTTTTGTCAGGATATACAAAGATCGCCTGATCATTGATCGCAAGATCTGCAATGATTTCCGCCATCACATCTTTATCGATCAGATTTTTAGGCTTATCGATATAATCGCTGCACGAAAGCATGCCCAGCAAAACGAAAATAAAGATCAGCTTTTTCATCAGTTAATTTTTTTATTTTTTATGACCTTATGGAACTTCACATACACTTCTTCTGTCAGAAAAATATTTATGCTGCGTCTCATAGTCTATTGATGATTGATTTCCACTTTAAGTTTAATACTCCAAAAACCGCTTCATGAATAATTCCACCGTTCATTTTGCTTTCTCCTAAAATTCTGTTGGTAAATATAATAGGAACCTCCACAATTCTGAAGCCTTTCTTGAATGCTCTGAATTTCATTTCTATCTGAAACCCATACCCCTTCAATCTTACATTATCCAACCCTATTTCTTCCAGTACTTTTCTTGAAAAACAGACAAATCCTGCTGTAGTATCATGAATCGGAAGACCTAATACAAATCTTACGTATTTTGATGCAAAATAAGAAAGCAGTACTCTTCCCATGGGCCAGTTAACCACATTCACTCCTTTTGAGTATCGGGAACCAATGGCCATATCTGCCTTCATACATGCTTCAAACAGTTTCGGCAGGTCGTTAGGATTATGGGAAAAATCGGCATCCATCTCAAAAATATAATCGTATTTATTTTCAATAGCCCATTTAAATCCATGAATATATGCCTTTCCCAACCCGTCTTTTACATGTCTTATGGACAGATGTAAATAGTGCGGATGTTTCTTCTGCAGTTCTTTTACAACCTCTGCTGTTCCGTCCGGGGAAGTATCATCCACAACTAAGATATGAAAGTCGTCCTCCAATGCAAAAACCGCGGAAATAATATTTTCAATATTTTCCTTTTCGTTGTATGTGGGGATAATGACGAGTTTTTTCATTTCAGTTTGCAAAGATAGTTTATTTAACCTTTTTATTTTATACAAAATAATCTATAATTTTGCAAAAATATTTCTCGGGGATTAAGCGGATGAAACAGAAACTTTTATTCAACAGATCTGGACAATACGTAAAATCGATGAGAGCAAATATTTTAACTGCGGATACATGAAACAGGTGACAGGAAAATCTGTGCCGGATTGTGCTATCAGAAGTTAAATAATAAATAATAAAAACTTAAATTTTGCCATCATCACAACACTTCATCAATCACGTAAGAATACCTGAGAATAATGACTGGGTAATCTTTATCCTCGTGGGCTGTATATTTTTATATGTTTTTATGATGAACGTCATAGAAAGGGATGCCAGTCTCAGGGATTTTTTGCTTCAAAAGTATTTTGATGCCAGCAACAACCTTCCCAGCTGGATCATCACTTCTTGTGTGACGACCCTCACCCTATCTGTTCTGATCTCACAGTATATTCCTGTTGTACCGAAATATATTGCCGATCTTCAGCTTTTTGGGTATCAGCTTAATAAATTCGGGTATACTTTGATGGCTGTGCTGTTTTTTTACTTAATAAAATCAACATTTGGTTTTTTATTTTATCAAAGTATAGGGGACGGAAAAAAATGGACTATTTTTTATTTTACCTCCACAAAATTTTATTTTATCCTTACATTTTTGTTAATAATTCTTTGTGTAGCCCATTATTACTTCCCTATCGACAGAAATAAAATGTTCTTGTATTATTTGTGTTTCTTTTCTTTTGTATTCATTTTCAAAGTTTTTTTCTATTTATTTCACAAGAACAAGATTCTTCCCGAAAAATGGTATTATAAATTTTTGTATATTTGCACCCTCCAAATCGCACCATTATTATTGCTTTGGAAGTTGTTATTTTTTTAATAAATGTCAATGATGAGAATAAAGTCTATATTGGTTTCTCAACCAGCGCCTAGTGAGTCTTCTCCATATTTGGATATAGCGAAGAAGGAAAAAATAAAGATTGATTTCCGTCCATTTATCCACGTCGAAGGGGTTGACAATAAAGAGCTCAGAACACAGAAAATAGATCTGACGCAGTATACCGGTATTATTTTTACCAGTAAAAATGCGATTGACCATTACTTCAGACTTGCGGAAGAACTTCGTTTTGCCGTGCCGGATACAATGAGATATATCTGCCAGTCGGAAGCAATTGCCAACTACCTTCAAAAGCATATTGTGTACAGAAAAAGAAAAATCAGCTTTGGGGAGAAAAATTTCTCAGACCTGCTTCCTCTTTTCAAAAAATTCCCAACTGAAAAATATCTGTTGCCATCTTCAGATGTTTTAAGTCCGGATATTGTGAAAACCATGGATGCATCTAATGCAGACTGGACAAGAGCAATCATGTACCGTACGGTATGCAGCGACCTTACCGATATCAACATTAAAGATTATGATATGTTGATCTTCTTTAGTCCGCAGGGAATCAAATCTCTACAACAAAATTTCCCTGACTTCAAGCAGGATGAAACCAAGATCGGAGTTTTCGGAAACACGACATTGGCTGCTGCAGAAGAAGCTGGATTAACAGTAGATTTAATGGCACCTACGAAGGAGACTCCTTCCATGACAATGGCCCTTGAAAAGTATATTAAAGCACTTCATAAATAGTCTTTAATTATAAAAATACCATCAACCATCTTTTCAATAAAGGAAAGATGGTTTTTTTTTACCTAAATTTGAACGAAAATTAACATTGAATGAGACGTCTGCATAAATTGCTTACTTTCAGAAGGAAAGTCTAAAGACAAACTCTGTTCAATAAAAAATCAAAATATCCGGATGAAAGCTCCACAGGCAAAAAAAATAGAAAAAATAATAGAAACCCACGGCGATAAAAGGATCGATAATTACTTTTGGCTGAATGAAAGGGAAAACCCTGAAGTCATCAAATATATTGAGGAAGAAAATGCCTACGAAGAATTCATCATGAAAGACACAGAAGCTCTTCAGGAAGAGCTTTTTGAAGAGATGAAAGCCCGTTATAAAAAGGATGATGAATCTCTGCCGTATTTCTTTAATGAATACTGGTATATTGTACGCTATGAGGAAGGCAAGGAGTATCCTATTTTCTGCAGAAAGCACAAAAGCCTTGACAACGAGGAAGAAATTGTGCTTGACGTTAATATGTTGGCGGAAGGCAAAGAATTTTTTGAAGTAGGAAGTGTAGCCGTAAGCCCTGGTAATGAACTGGCTTCTTTTTCTTCTGATGACGTAGGAAGAAGAATTTATACGCTTAATTTTAAAAATTTAAAAACCGGAGAAATCCTTCCGGACACTATTCCAAATACAACAGGAAAAGCAGTTTGGGCAAATGACAACCAGCATGTTTTTTACATTAGAAAAGACAAGAGTCTCCGTGCTTTTCAGGTATACAGACATCAATTAGGAACTGATTCTTCGGAAGATGTCCTGATTTTCCATGAAAAGGATGATACTTTTGACGTCAATGTATTTAAGACAAAATCTTTACAATATATTTTTATTGCAAGTTCAAGCACTATTTCTGATGAACACCGCTTCATCCCTTCTGACAATGTATTTGCAGAATGGACAGTAATACAGCCAAGAATAGACGATCTTGAATATTCAGTAGAGCATTACGAAGATGAATTCTACATCATTACCAATGCTGATGATGCCATCAACTTTAAAATTGTAAAAGCAAAGATTGATAATTGTGGTATGGAAAACTGGGTAGATGTTATTCCACACCGCGCGGAAGTTTTGTTAGAGGGCTTTGAAATTTTCAAAGATTATCTGGTTCTTGAGGAAAGAGAAAGAGGACTGCTTCAGATCAAAATTATTGATGAGAAGACGCAGGAATCTTATTATTTACCATTCTCCGATCCTACTTATACAGCTTATATCGGAATTAATCTGGAATTTGATACAGAAATTTTACGTTACGGTTATACCTCTCTTACACAACCTAGTTCTACGTATGAGTATAATATGAAAGACAAAACCACAAAACTTCTGAAACAACAGGAAGTGCTGGGTGGAAAATTTGTTCCTGAAAATTATATTTCAGAAAGAATATGGGCAGATTCGAGGGATGGAAAGACCAAAGTTCCTATTTCATTAGTCTACCATAAAGACACTAAAAAATCAGCTGACACTCCACTTCTTCTGTATGGATATGGAAGTTATGGGCATACGGTTGACGCCAGCTTTTCCAATGTAAGATTATCTATTCTTGACAGAGGCTTTATTTATGCTATTGCTCACATCCGTGGTGGAGAGTATTTGGGAAGAGAATGGTATGAGGACGGAAAAATGTTATTCAAGAAAAATACATTCTTTGATTTTATAGATGCAGGGAAGCATTTAATCAAAGAAAATTATACTTCATCGAGACATATGTACGCGATGGGAGGAAGCGCCGGAGGTCTGTTGGTAGGTGCTGTGGTCAATTACGAACCTCAGTTATTCAACGGAATTGTAGCACAGGTTCCTTTCGTAGACGTTGTTTCCACAATGCTGGATGATACGATTCCTTTGACTACCGGAGAATATGATGAATGGGGAAATCCAAATGATGAAGAGTACTACCATTATATGAAAGACTATTCTCCATATGATAATGTAGAAGCTAAAGATTATCCACATATGCTGATCACAACAGGATTCCACGATTCACAGGTGCAGTATTGGGAACCTGCCAAATGGACGGCAAAACTTAGAGAATTAAAGACAGACAATAATATTTTAGTCTTTAAAACCGACATGAGTTCCGGACACGGAGGAGCAAGCGGAAGATTTGAATCTCTGAAAGAAGACGCATTAGAATATGCCTTTTTATTAAAGATTGATAAAAAATAGTTTTATTCTTTTCTTCACTAATTTTCAAATACAGCGGATATGTTATTATTAGTTTTTATTTCAATTGCTATCATTTATTACCTGATCCAAAAACAGAAAATTACCAGAATGGAAAAGAGAGAAGACTTTAAAGCCAGACAAGAAGAAAAAATACAGGATCTTCTGAAAAAAGCAAGAGAAGAAGACATTAAAAATAAAGAAAGTAACAATTTATAAAAGACACTGTCATGATAAAATGGCAGTTATAATCATATGAACGAGTCCGAATATTGGAAAAAAATAGAACAGTTCTTCGAAGACAATTTCCAGACAGAGAAGAACCCGCCCATCGAAACCCTTTTATTTTTGATCGGGTTGCAGGAGTTGGGAAGTGGCCAGCAGAAATACACTAAAGAAGACAAGGTAAACCTGATTCATATTGCTGTGTGCAGATTGCTTGAGCCTTTTGGCTATTATAAATTCACACACTATGAAGACGGATGGCCACAGTTTGACAAACTCGAAGACCTTCCGGAATTAAAGCCTAATGAGCAGAGCTTGCTTATGAAAAAGGCAATTATTCATTACTTCCAGGAAGAAGAGCTTTTGTAAAAGCTGGAAGAAAGAAGCAGGAAATGAATAACTTCTAATAAATAAAAAGAGGGTTTTCCATGGAAAACCCTCTTTTTTATAAATAACTGTATTCTATACATTTTCAAATTTTATCCAATCAGTTCTTCAAGTTGACTGAGTCCCATAGTAAAGCCTTCTTCAAACCCCATATCCAATATTTTCTTCATAACATCCTGGGAATGGTAATGGATATTGATCGTCACTTTGGTTCCCTCTTCTACTCCGGTAAAGCCAAGCAGCCATTTTGATCTTGGAAAATCTTCATTGATATTTCCTTTTTCATCGCAAAAAGCACTCATCCAGTCAAGACTTCTGTGTTCCGTAATTTCGCCATACTGAGACTGCGCATACATAGGCCCTTTTTCACCGTTTGGCCCTACCATTGCGTACATCCAGATTCCACCTTCTCTGAAATCCTGTTTTACCGTTTCACACCTCCAGGGTTTAGGTCCCCACCATTGATCCAGTAATTCGGATTTGGTAAAATGATCCCATACTGTTGAAACATCAGCCTTATAGATTTTCATGACATAAATAGAGGCTGCATCAAAATCTTTGTTGAAAATGATATTAGATTCCATATATTTTTATTTTTAATAAAGTTAGCACTTTATTTATTGAAAGGGACTTTTCATATGACAAGTAAAAGATAATTCATAAATAATTGTTAAAAAACACTCTTTTAAGAAAAATAAAACAATTATTTGGCTCGTTTTTTGTTTATGAAGTCTTAAAACAATTAATTTTAACATTCATTTTTCCAAAACATATATAATTAAATAATGAATAACAAATTCATCCCAATAATTTCAGTGTTTATGACGATCTCACTGATTGTCTTTGTGACGCTTCAATTTTATTGGTTGAAAGGCTACTACGGTGTACTGGAACAGGATTTTTCAAATAAAGTGTATGCAGTTTTGGAAAGTACTTCAAAAAGTATTGAAGAGATTGAAGCCGACAAATACCTGAATCAGGATTATAAGGATTTTAGAAAAAATATTCTTGCGAACAGCAAACAGCCTTCTTTAACGACTATTCAACAGGTCGAAGATTCCGGTACTCAGAGACAGATTATTTACTCCAAAAATATTATTGAAAAAACGCAGCTTCCGATTTCTCAAAAAGGAGATTCTATCAAGCTGACAACATTATATACAGACGAGGCAGCCTATAAAATAAAAAGAGATACCACCAATCGTGAACTTCTTACCACGGATATCAATCAGGAGATTGAAACCGGAGATTATTCCATGAAAGAATTTGTGAAAGTATATGGCAATAATCTTCCTATCACCAAAAGAGTGGATCCGAAAACGCTTGATTCCGTTATTGCTAAAGAACTTAAAATAAGAGGAATATCTGCCAAGTTCGGATATGGAGTTCTTGACCGCAACAACAAGCTTACAAGCATTGTGAATAAAGCTTACAAAGAGAAGAAAGACAGTAACATTTACAGCTTTCCACTTTTTGCAGATAAAAAAAATACCCTGTACAATCTCGCATTAGTTTTTCCTAAAAAAGAATACTCACTGGCGATGAATAACTGGCCAATGCTTCTAGGAACTTTTCTTTCCTTACTTACTATTCTTGGAATTTATATTATTTCCATCAATTATATGATGAGGCAGAAAAAGCTTGCTGAAGTAAAAACAGACTTTATCAATAACATGTCTCATGAGTTCAAAACACCATTGGCAACCATTTCTGTAGCAACAGATTCTTTGGCAAATGACAAAATTGCCACCAATCCGGATAAGGTAAAATATTACTCGGAACTGATCAAGCAGGAGAATTTAAGGATGAAAAAGCAGGTGGAAAACGTGCTTAACATGTCCAAACTTGAAAGAAATGAAGTAGAACTGTTTTTAAAAGAAACCAATGTAAGGGAATTGATCAAAAGGACTACAGAATCTTTCAATCTGATTGTACAGCAAAGAAACGGTTCGCTTACCCAGAAATTCAATGCCACCCATTATAATTTTAAAATAGACGAATTCCACATTTCAAACATGCTGGTCAACTTACTGGATAATGCCAATAAATATTCTCCTGAAGCACCGGAAATACATGTGGAAACAAGAAATGAAGGACACTGGTATATCATTGAAATTTCCGATAAGGGAATGGGAATGGATACTCAGAATAAAACCAAAATTTTCGAAAAATTCTTCAGGGAAGAAACCGGAAATATTCACAACGTAAAAGGACAGGGATTAGGACTTTCCTATGTAAAGAAAATTGTAGAACTGCACAAAGGACAGATCATCGTAGACTCTCATAAAGGAAATGGAAGTACGTTTACGATAAAACTGCCAATGAGTTAGAAAAATAAATGATAGATGATAAGCGATAAATGATAAAAAGATCTCTTTCATCATTCATCAATTATAGAGTTTAAACCAAATATCAAAATATAGAAGATAGAGTGAGGAAGTTCATTCTTAATTGTTAATTATTAATTATTAAAAGTTATGAGCAACAGAATATTATTAGTAGAGGACGATCAGAGTTTCGGGGCGGTGCTTAAAGATTATTTAACCATCAATAATTTTGAAGTAACACTGGCCACTGATGGGGAGCAGGGACTTAAAGAATTTACAGAAAATGAATTCGACATCTGCATATTTGACGTAATGATGCCTAAAAAAGATGGATTTTCATTGGCAGAAGATGTAAAAAAGATTGATAAAAATACACCGATTATATTCCTTACAGCAAGAAATATGAGAGAAGATATTTTGAAAGGATACCAGTTGGGAGCTGATGATTATATCACAAAACCTTTCGACACTGAGCTTCTTTTATACAAAATCAAGGCTATTCTGCAGAGAAGTTCTACATTGGAAAATGAAGAGCAGGAGCAGTTTAAGATCAGCAATATTTTCTTTGACTCTATGCTGAGACAGTTGAAAGTAGGTGATAAAGAATACAAACTTTCTCCTAAAGAAAATGAATTATTGAAGCTTCTGTGTATCCACAGAAACGATTTCATGCCTAGAGATCTTGCTTTAAGAAAAATCTGGAAAAAAGAAAATTACTTTACAGCAAGAAGTATGGACGTATATATTGCAAAACTTCGTAAATTATTAAAAGACGACGAAGGATTGGAAATCATCAACGTTCACGGAGAAGGATTTAGACTTTTGGTAAAAAATTAATCCAAAAATCAAATTATAAGTATAAAATTAGCAAAACAATTAAAAATGTTTTGCTAATTTTGTTTCATACCCATGGATATGAAGAATACATTTATAGGTTTGATCGCCGTATCACTATTAGCTGCATCTTGCAAAAAAGATGAAAAAGCAACTTATTTAAAAGAAGAAGCCAATGCCGGGCAGCCCAGCGTTGCCCTTAATACTGCCTCAAAAACATCACTGATGGATCAGGCAGGCATCCAATCCAGCCCCAATCCTGCTCCAATGGCAACAGCCCCGGGAATGAATCCTCCACACGGACAACCTGGCCATAGATGTGACATTCCGGTAGGACAACCGCTGAACAGCAAGCCCGCTGTTGCAGCTTCTGCTTCACAAAATATAAATACAAACGGAAATAATATTGTTCAGATTGATCCTAATGCGGTATCGCCGGGAAAAATCACTCTTGATACTAACGGAAAACAGGCAAAAACAGCTCCGGGGATGAATCCTCCACACGGACAGCCCGGACACCGGTGTGATATTCCTGTAGGGCAACCGCTAAGCAGCAAACCCGCGCCAGCTCCTCAACCAGTCCAAAATGTAGTACAGACAACTCCTGCGCCAGCACCGGCAACACAGAATCTGGCGATGGGAGAAAAACCCAAGCTAAACCCTGCACACGGAGAACCTTGGCACAGCTGTTCTCTAAAAGTTGGTGATCCTTTGCCATAAATTTCTTATTTTTGCAGATATGAAGCTGTTTCACCTACTTGCAATTGTATTTTGCCTGGGAGTTTTTCTAATTCCCAAGGACAATTTCTATGCGCAGGCAATGCAGGAAACATGCTGTAAAGCAGAATCTTCTAAAAAAACTGACTGCTGCAAAAACCATTCTTCAAAAAAAGACAGCAAACATGACAAAACAAAATCATGTAATGATGACTGTTGCTCATCATGTGTTGCCTGCTATACTTTTATTGAAACTCCTTTCTCAAAAAATCTACGTCTGGAACTGTCTTATTACAAAGCAAATAAGAATGCGCAGTTCCGATATTCAGATCCTTATCTTTCAGACCGTTTAAAGGAAATCTGGCAGCCGCCAAAGATAGGTTAATTAAAATACCATGGATTCATTATGCTCTGTAATGGACTGATTTTTAATTAATTTAAACTTTTAAACAAAATGAAATTACCAATTTCCAGGTTGATACTTGGTGCATTATTCCTATTTACACAATTTATATCTGCTCAGACACTTTCAAAAAATCAGTTCAAGGTAAAAGGGAACTGCGAAATGTGCAAAACCAGAATTGAAAGTGCTGCCAAAAAAGCAGGGGCAAAAACAGCTGTCTACTCTGTTGATCTTCAAACTTTAACGTTAGAAACAGACAAGGTATCTGCAGATGATATTCTGCAAAAAGTGGCTGAAGCAGGCCATGATAATGAAAAATTCAAGGCTCCGGATACTGTTTACAATAGTCTTCCGGGATGTTGTCTGTATAACAGAGATCTACAGCCATCCCAGGCGGAAACCCATCGCGAACATCATGCAAATACCAATGCTTCTGATAAAAAAGAAAATGAATTCTATGTTAGGGGAAACTGTGCTTCCTGTAAGGCAAGAATTGAAGAGGCTTCAAAAAGTGCAGGTGCAGATACCGCAGAATGGAATGCAGAAAAGCAAACCGTTATTTTAAATTTTGACCCGTCAAAAACTTCGGCTGATAAGATTTTAAAAGCGATTGCCGATGCTGGTCATGATAATGAAAAATATAAAACCTCGGATGCAACATACAACGCCCTTCCTGGATGCTGCCTGTATGACAGAGATTTTACTTTTGGTGAAGCCAATCCAAAGGTACATTACCAAGAAGAAACAAAGCCAGGAGATCATAAAGACCACGAGACTTCACCTGCTAAAGAAGACCATTCCCAACATGAAAAAAACATTGATGGTGTAGTGGTAACAGGTTCTAAAGCAGCAACTTCTTTAAGCAAGAAAGAAGCTGGCCTTGTTTTTAATATTGATAAAAAAGAGCTTTTAAAGGCAGCTTGTTGTAATCTGTCTGAAAGTTTTGAAACCAATGCAACGGTAGATGTTTCTTTCAGTAATGCCGTTACCGGAACAAAACAGCTGAAAATGCTTGGTCTGGATCAGAAATATACAAGTTTAACGAAAGAACAATTGCCCGAAATCAGAGGTTTAGCTTCAGCCTATGGATTAAATTTCATTCCGGGAAGATGGATCGAAAGTATCCAGCTTACTAAGGGAGGAAGCACCGTTACAAATGGTTACGAAAGCATCACAGGCCAGATTAATACTGAACTTTTGAAGAATGCAAAAACTCCGGAAACTTCGCTGAACCTTTTTTCTGACTTCAACGGAAGAGCGGAAGTGAATATTACCAATGTTTCTCCTATCAATGATAAATGGTCTCAGACTTTCCTTCTTCACGGGAACGGAACTTTCGGGAATACGGATATGAATAATGACGGTTTTCTGGACAGACCGAAGGGAACTCAGATCAATGCCGCTTATTTGTTGAATTATAATGACCTTGAAAAATCAGGATTCGGATCTCACTTCGGAATTAATTTTATCAGAGATGAGAGAACAGCAGGGCAAATTGGTTTTGATAAAAAACTGGCTCAGGACAAACAGCCTTTTTATGGAGTAGGAATTGATATTTCAAGATTTCAGGTTTGGAATAAGACAGGATATGTTTTTAAAGGAAAACCTTACCAGAGTATCGGGTGGATGAACCAGTATGTGTATCACCAGCAGGATAGTTTCTTCGGACTGAGAAATTATGCTGGGCAGCAGCACACGTATTATTCCAATTTAATCTTTGAAAGCATTATCGGGAATACCAATCATAAGTACAAAGCTGGAGCAAGTTTTTTATATGACGGTTATAAGGAAACCTATTTATTAAACGACCTGAAAAGAAATGAAATTGTACCAGGAATCTTTGCTGAGTATACTTTAACCGGTTTAAAATATACTTTAGTAGCAGGAACCAGAGTGGATTTCCATAATCTGGCAGGAACTCAGTTTACACCAAGGCTAAACTTCAAGTATGATTTCACGCCTCAGACTATTTTAAGACTTTCGGCGGGACGAGGGTTCAGAACAGCGAATGTATTTGCGGAAAGCCAGCAGTATTTTGCATCGAACAGAGCCATTAAAATTTTATCCAACGGAGGAAATATTTACGGTTTAAAACCTGAAATCGCATGGAACTATGGAGCAAGTTTACAACAGGAATTCAAATTATTCGGAAGAAAATCCAGCATCATCGCTGATTTCTTCAGAACAGATTTCCAGGATCAGGTGTTGGTGGATCTTGACAAATCTCCTCAGCAGCTGACATTCTACAATCTGGAAGGAAAATCGTTTGCAAACTCATTCCAGACTCAGTGGGATTTCACTCCTTTCAAAAACTTTGATGTAAGACTTGCTTATAAGTATTATGATGTACAGGCAGATTATATTGGCGGAAGAAGAGAAGTACCTTTCATGGCGAAGCACAGAGGATTTGTGAATTTAGCCTATTCTACCAATAAAAATAACAATGGAGGATTCTGGAGTTTTGATACGACATTAAACTGGGTAGGAAAACAGAGACTTCCTGATACTTCAGGAAATCCGGCAGAATTTCAGTTACCAACGTATTCTGAATCTTATGCAGTTCTTAATGCTCAGATTTCAAGAAACTTCAATAAAAAGATCAGAGCTTACGTAGGTGGAGAAAACCTTACTTCTTATTATCAGAAAAATGCGATTGTTGATTTTAAAAATCCTTTCGGGAATTATTTTGACGGAGGAATGGTGTATGCCCCGATCATGAAGGCGAACTTCTATGTGGGACTGGATGTGACGTTTTAAATCCCTGAATAGAAGAAAAAAAGTCTTAGAGGCTTATGCAACCAATAAAGTTCACATCAGATCTTTTAAATAGTAGAAAACAGTATCAATCTGATACTGTTTTTTCATTTTTATTAAAAAAAAATCATCATCAAATCAAAAAAATACTATATTTACACTTTCTTATATGTATGAACATACCCAATCAGGATTTTACAATTGATCATAACAGCAAACTCCCTCTGCATGTACAAGTAGAGGAGCTTTTCCGTAAACTTATCCAAATGGAAGTTTATAAAAAAGGGGCTTTATTACCTAAAGAAGTAGATCTTGCCAATCTGTGGGGAGTGTCCAGGAACACCATCCGTCAGGCGACTAACAAGCTTGAGAATGAAGGTTTGATCCTTCGTAAAAAAGGGATCGGAACCCGTGTTGCTGAAAAGAAAAGTCTGGTAACAGGTCTGGATCATTGGTACAGCTTTACGAGGGAAATGCAGGAAAAAGGAATCCATGTCATCAATCAGTTGCTGAAAACAACTATGGTGCAGCCTAATGAAGAGATATGTAATTTCTTTCTTTGTGCGCCGGATAAAAAAATATTCAAACTTTCAAAGTTAAAGGGAGAAAGCTCAGGAGATCCGATTGTTTATTTTGAAAGCTACTTCCATCCAAGAATCGGGGTTGATAAAAATGATGACTTCAATATGCCGTTATACAGTATGCTGCAGGAAAATCATGGAGTAACCGTACATCGTTCCCGGGAAAATATAAGTGCCTGCCAGGCTGGTTCTGTAATAGGAAAAAAACTGAAAGTATCTGCTTCTTTTCCTGTATTGAAACGTGAGCGTTTTGTATATGACATCAATGGTAAACCAGTAGAATATAATGTAGGGTATTACCGTTCGGATAAGTTTACGTATACCATAGATATTAATAAATCTCCGGGAAGTTAATTCTTTTTTTAACCATCAATATGTTCAAACATTCTAACATATAATTATAAAAACTAAGCTTATGTATAACAGGTATTTTCTTTTGCTTGTATCTTTCCTGATAAGCAATATTGCAAATGGTCAGAAAAAAGTGCCCTATTTTGGCAATGTAGAGGTCATTAACGGATATAACCGTGAAATAACAGGTGAAAACATTGATTATTTCTCTGCTTTTCCAGATCATGCTACCCGTGCACTTCTTACCCGTACCACAGATGGCGTCAAAAGGATAGAATGGGAAACGGCTCCTGTGCCGCAAAAGAATACCGGTCCTTATATATATTTTAACTGGTTGGTTTCACATTCATCAGGAACCAGTGGAGGAATCCGAAATTTTGATCTGTACATCGATGATCAGAAAGCATTAACCCTTAACACCTACCCTGCCAATCAACGTCCGGATTGGATATCCAAAGCTGCCGACAGTACTGCTTTTGTATTTCACCAAACCAAAGTGGATGGTCTGAAAGATTCTTATGGAATTGCCTACTTACGCGTTCCGGTCAGTAAAATAACTCCAGGGAAACCACTCCGTTTAAAACTGGTAGGACAAGCTCAGAACAGCCGGGACTGGTTTATGACCTATAAATTTACTTTTGAAGAAAAAATAGACGCTGCTTCTACTCCTTTTATCCTGAAAGACGGAAAGCGGCTGATCACTCTTACCACTTTACATTTTGGTCCGGATCAAAAGATAACGGCAACGATCAACGGTAAAGACATTCATTCTTTCACCATGCCGGATGGAATCAAAACGTTTGATATCCCAGTTACCCTGTCATCGGAAGGAGGTTCAGTACAATTGGTAGTAACCTCAGGAAAAAAGGAACTTTTCCGTAAAAAAATTGAAGCCGGGAAAGTTGTTCCGCGCACGCTCTATTTTATTCATCATTCTCATACCGATGTAGGATATTCTCATCTGCAGGCCGAGGTAGAAAAAATTCATACCCAAAATATCTACGATGCCATTAAAATGGTTGAAGAGACCAAAAACCTTCCGGAAGAAGCCCGTTTTAAATGGAATGTTGAAGCGCTTTGGGATGTGGAAAATTTTATGAAAAATGCGACTGCAGAGGATAAAAAATCGTTTGTAAAAGCTGTAAAGGAAGGAGGAATAGGTCTTTCTGCCATGTATGGAAATATTTTAACGGGACTGAGCCAGCCGGAAGAACTTTTCCACTACACAGAATATGCTCAAAAACTTGAAAAAGAATATGGTTTAAAGATCAACAGTGCGATGATGTCTGATGTACCGGGATTTGCCTGGGCATTGGTTCCTGCTTTAACATCATCCGGAGTAAAATATTTTTCCAGCGGACCTAATTATTTAGGAAAAACAAATCCTTATCTAGGTGATCGTGTAGGAAATTTTGTGAAAAACTGGGGTGATAAACCTGTATGGTGGCAATCTCCTTCAGGAAAAGAAAAAATATTATTCTGGACGGCGGGAAGAGGATATTCTTCATGGCACGGAGTACATCCGGGAGCTGTATTTGAGACCGGACAGAAAAAAATTGCTGAGTATCTGAATGATCTTACCCAAACTAATTATCCGTATGATATGGTACAGTGGCGCTATAATATTGTAGCAGACAACGGCCCGATAGATCCTTCGGTTTCCAGATTTGTAGATGAATGGAATAAAAAATATACTTCGCCTAAGATCATCTTAAGCACAAATGAGAAGATGTTTGAAGTATTTGAAAAGAAATATGGTAATGAGATCCCTGTAGTAAAAGGTGATATCAGTCCTTATTGGGAAGATGGTGCGATGTCCACGGCAAAAGAAGAGGGCGTCAACCGGAACAGCAGCCTGAAATTGCAGCAGCTTACAACACTTTATGCTATGCTGAACCCTGCTCAATATAATCATCAGAATTTTTATGACGCCTGGAGAAATGTAATTCTGTTCCATGAACACACATGGGGAGCTTTCAACAGTATTACGGCTCCTGATCTTCCATTCGTGGCTGATCAGTGGAAAGTGAAAAGACAGTTTTCACTTGATGGTAATTCTATTGCAGAAAAATTAGAAAAAGAACTGTTGCAGCCTCTCACCGATTCTTCTTCTAAAACAATTGCTGTTTTCAACACCTCATCATGGACAAGAAGCGGTATGGTCACAATTCCGGAAACGGCTTGGGGAAATGCTGTTCAGGATATTGCAGGAAATAAAATTCCTCTTCAGAAATTGCAGAACGGAACAATGGTATTCTTTGCTAAAGATATTCCTGCATTAGGATCTGCTGTCTATACTGTTATTAAAAATAAAGTGATATCCCAAAAATCTTTTACCGTTACAGATACCGGAATCTCCAATGGAAAAGTGTCTTTGACGTGGGATCTTAAGACAGGAAGTATTACCAGCTTTACAGATAACAATTCAACAAATTATGCAGGAAGCTTCAATGATCAGGGATTAAACAGTTATTGGTATGTACCGGGATCTGACCCGAAGGAAGCGATATCAAATGCCAATGTGCAGGTAAAAGTATTGGAAAATGGTCCTGTGATCGCTAAAGTTTCAATTACATCAGAAGCTCCCGGAGCTAAAAAATTAGAAAGAATCATTACGCTGACAGCCGGAAGTGATGAAGTAGTGCTGGAAAATATTGTAGATAAAAAACCTGTCCGTACAAAAGAATCTGTACATTTTGGCTTTCCTTTCAATGCAGATTTTAAAAATATTACAATAGATGCCGGTTATGGAACGATGAAATATCTTATAGATCAGCTTCCCGGCTCGAATATGGATTACTGGTACAGCCGCCGATGGGTAGATGCCTCTTCCGGACAAAAGGGAATGCAGTGGATGATGCTGGAAACACCATTGATTGAAGCAGCAGAAATGATTGATGAAAGAATGACAATTGACAACAGCCATAAGAAATGGAAAGATCAGGGAACCCCGGGAACGACAAACTGGTTCAGCTATGCGATGAACAACTACTGGCATACCAATTATAAAGCAGATCAGGAAGGTCCCGTGCATTATCATTATACACTACGTCCTCATGCTACTTTTGATGCCGTAGAAAATGAAAAGTCCGCCACTGCTTTTACACAGCCTCTTATCGCCATTCCTGTCAAAGAAAAAACACCTGCCGGAAAAAGTCTTTTCCGTATGAATAATGACAATATTGTTGTAACAAGTGTTACCCCACAGGAAGATAAGAGTTTCCTCATCAGACTTTACAACCCTTCTGAAAGTGAGCAAACAACTGCTTTTGTATGGGAACAGCTGAAACCTTCAAAGATTATTGAGCTTAAAAGTGGGAAAGTATTATCTCCTGACGAAAAGATTAGTTTATCCGGAATGGATGTAATAGAAATCAGAATAGTTTTTTGATTTTAAATCAGAATTTATATTATTTAAAACATTTAAACCAAAAGCAGATGTCAAAGCCAGTAATTGCTATAGACATGGGTGGAACCAGAATTAAAACAGGAATCATACAAGATGGTACAATCCTATATTCTGCATCCATTGATGCTCATTCCGGTAAAGGTCTCCGGCACAGACTTCCTTTCATACAGGAAACTGTGGAAAACATGTTACATCAACTTGGACTTTCCACCGCTGATATTGCGGGGTTGGGAATAGCTTCTCCGGGTATTGTAGACAGTGTTCAGAAAAAAATTCTTTCTATTGATAAAAAATTCGGAGATGCTCCTGATATTGATCTGAATGAATGGTGTTCAAAGACATTTGACCTGCCTTTTACTATAGAAAATGATGCCCGTTCCGCATTACTGGGAGAATGGAAATATGGAAATGCCAAAAATTATGAAAATATTGTTTTAATGACATTAGGAACAGGTATTGGAAGCGCTGCCGTCATGGAGGGACAATTGCTGAAGGGTAAGCATTTCACAGCCGGCATATTGGGTGGACATTCTGTAATTAATTATAAAGGAGATTCCTGCAACTGTGGAAATAAAGGCTGTGTGGAAACTGAATCTTCTACATGGAATCTTCCGGCAATGGCAAGAACACATAAAAATTTTACCAAAAGTAAGCTCTCCGCATCACCCGTTATTGATTACGAACTTGTTTTCAGACTCGCTGATGAAGGTGACACTACAGCTTTACATCTACGTGATCAAAGTTTACTGGCATGGTCAGCAGCTGCCATTAACCTCATCCATTCTTATGATCCGGAAATCCTTGTACTGACGGGCGGAATTATGGCCAGCAGTTCACAGATTATTCCTTATATCAAACAATATATAGACACTCACGCCTGGACTCCCTGGGGAAAGGTACATATCGAAGAAGGCGCATTTCCCGGCACTGCAGCTTTGCTGGGGATCGCACATCTTGTCAATCATTAATAAAAATCAGAATGAAATCAAATTTCAATAAGTTTCCTGTCATTAAAATACAAAACCATACCTGCGTAGCAGGCTGGGAAAATATTTTCAGAGAACTCAAAAAAAATACCCCTAAAATAATTACCATTGAATGCTATCCCGGCGTTTTTCTCAAAGAAATCATTAGCTCAGCAAAGGAATTCTTAAATCCCGGATTGATCATTGATACTTCAGAAGCAATGAAACCCGAGGATAATATTGCTGCAATGGTACAGGAATATGTTACAGATGATCCTGTATTCGGTTATATGATTCCGTTAGAACTTGAAGATTATTTTGATGCTTCAAAAGTATTGGAAATTCAACAAAAAATTGATGAAAATAAGGACTGTACAGTAGTTATAGGCCCGGGAGCAACTTTGATTACCAGCCAGCCTGATCTTTCCATTTTTGCCGATATGCCAAGATGGGAAATACAGATGCGTTTCCGAAACAATACGGCCTGTAACCTGGGCAGAACTAATTATACAGATACTTTTTCTTACCAATACAAACATGCCTATTTTGTAGACTGGCGCGTCTGTGACCGTTATAAAAAAAGAATTCTGAGGACCTGTCATTTTGTTTTGGATACCACCATTCCTCATCAACCCAAAATGATCAGTACCGATGCGCTGTTTGAAGCTCTTCAGCAGACCGTGCAACAGCCTTTCAGAGTGGTTCCTTTCTTTGATCCGGGACCATGGGGCGGACAATGGCTGAAAGAAGTCTGTGATCTGGACAGAAATGCACCCAATTATGCCTGGGGCTTCGATTGTGTACCGGAAGAAAACAGTTTGTTATTAGAATTTGGAGATCATGTTGTGGAAATTCCATCGATCAATCTTGTATTTTTTCAGCCGGATGCTTTACTTGGAAAAGATGTCTATGAAGGGTTTGGGGATGAATTTCCTATTCGTTTTGACTTTCTGGATACCATGGAAGGTGGAAATTTAAGCTTACAGGTACATCCATTGAAAGAATACATCAAAGAAAAGTTCGGAATGTCTTATACCCAGGATGAAAGCTATTATATGCTGGATGCCGGAGACAATGCTTTTGTATATCTTGGACTGAAAGAAAATGTAAATCCCGATCATATGATGAAAGCGCTTACTGCAGCTCAAAATGACACGACTCCTTTTGATGCCGAGGAATATGTACAAAAATGGCCTGTCCGCAAACATGATCATGTATCAATACCCGCAGGAACCATACATTGCTCTGGAGCCAATTCTGTAGTGTTGGAAATAAGTGCAACTCCTTATATTTTTACATTTAAGCTCTGGGATTGGGGAAGAATGGGACTGGATGGTAAACCTCGGCCGATATCTCTTGACCATGGCAAAAACATAATTCAATGGGATCGTACTACTTCATGGACTCAGGACCACATCCTTAACCTCACAGAACTGATTGCTGAAGGAGAAGGATGGCGTGAAGAACGTACCGGGCTGGATACCTGGTCATTTATTGAAACCCGGAGACATTGGTTTACCCAAAAAGTTCATCATCACACAGAAGGCATTGTAAATATTCTGAATCTTGTGGAAGGTCGTGAAGCAATTATTGAGAGTCCGGATAACAGTTTTGAGCCTTATATTATTCATTATGCTGAAACCTTTATTGTTCCGGCTCATGTAGGAGCTTATACCATTACGCCTCATGGCGAAACCACAGGCAAGGAATGTGCTACGATAAAAGCCAGTGTCCGTACGGAAATGATTGCAGATAAAGTTTTAAAATAAACAGTATGTCAACAAACACCTCTTCAAATATTATTTATAAATCGACTCTGGTAGCTTCTGTGGGTGGTTTATTGTTCGGCTATGATACTGCTGTGATCTCAGGAGCTATTGGTTTTATGAAGATTTATTACCAGCTTTCTGATGTGATGACTGGCTGGGTAGCTTCCTGTGCTTTATTGGGCTGTATCATCGGAGCCATGTATTCCGGGAAACTCAGTGATCAGGTGGGAAGGAAAAGAGTATTAATGCTTTCTGCCCTGTTATTCATCATTTCTTCTGTAGGAACCGCATTGGCTCCTAACCTCTGGATTTTTGTTATATTCCGGATTATTGGAGGTATGGGAATCGGGATTGCTTCTATGCTTTCTCCGATGTATATTTCAGAAATGGCACCAGCAGCAATTCGGGGACGTTTGATATCCATCTTTCAGCTGGGAATTGTAACAGGTATTCTAGTTATTTATTTTGTGAATGCTTATATCGCCGGTATTCATGATGAAAGCTGGAATATTTCTACGGGATGGCGCTGGATGTTCGGATCAGGAGTTATTCCTTCAATAATCTTTATTCTGCTACTGCTTACTGTACCTGAAAGCCCTCGCTGGCTGGCAAAACAGAAACGGAACAATGAAGCATTAGCCATTCTTACACAGATTAATGGAACCCATGCGGCTCAAAAGGAACTGGAATCTATCAATGAATCCCTGAAAGACGAAACTCCTTTTTCTTTCTCCGAGATAAAAGAACCCCAATTAAAACGGGCTCTTATTATTGGAATTTTACTCGCTGTATTTTCACAGATCACGGGAATCAATGCGATTATGTATTATGCTCCTGAAATTTTCAAATCAACAGGTGTAGGATCGGATTCTGCCTTTATACAAACCATTCTGGTAGGAGTTATTAATCTGATCTTTACTTTTGTTGCTATAAAATATGTAGACCTCTGGGGCCGGAAAAAACTTCTTCTGCTGGGAATTTCCGGGATGGCTGTCTGCCTGTTTATTGTAGGTTTTGCCTTTTATACCCAACAGCAGGGATATCTTGTGCTCATCGTAATTCTTGGTTATATTTCCTGCTTTGCTATGTCATTGGGGCCTTTGACATTTGTTGTTATTGCCGAGATTTTCCCTACAAAAGCCCGTGCTACGGCAATGTCTGTGGCTACATTTTTTCTTTGGCTGGCGGTGTTTATGGTATCTCAAACCTTTCCCGTGCTTATAGGATCTATCGGGAATGCTTATACATTCTGGATTTATATGATTGTTGCTGTAATTACTTTCCTCTTTATCTGGAAAATGGTTCCGGAAACCAAAGGAAAAACACTGGAAGAGATAGAAAAAACCTGGGAAAAATAAGTACTATTATCTTATTTCCATTTCAATAAAAAAATCCCATTTTAGAGCCCTATGACCTGCTAAAATGGGATTTGTAATATCTGCTTATTCCGGATTATCTTCCAAAATCATCCTGTACTCTTACGATATCATCTTCATCGGATGGATTGGACGCATCGGTGTGCTGCCAGATTTCGGCAACGATACCCCAGCCTGCAAGACCGATTAGTCTGTGTCTTTCACCCTGCTGAAGTTTTACCTGGTCTTTTGGTCCATATTCTCCTAATTCTCCTTCTTCATCGGTATTGCTTCTTTTGATTCCTACAGTTCCTTCCACTACCTGCCAGATTTCGGCTCTTCTGTGGTGATACTGCCAGCTTAATCTTGCTTCAGGAGCCACAATAAGGATTTTCGGGCTCAGCTTACCTCCTATTCTCAGGCTGTCTACATCAATCCCATCAAAATACTGGTTGGCAAAATCCTGCGCCTGTGTTTCATCAATCACAAAGAAACCACCCCAAGGTCTTGTATCGTCTTTAGCTGCAATGTTAAAACCTTGTGTCTGCAGCATGCTTCCCACTTTATCGAATATTTCTTTTTTTTCTGTACTCATACAGCGATATTTTTAAATTAAAAATTATTTATTTGATTCTTCTTTTGACATTGAATATGGGAAATCTTTTTCCTGTGAACCTCTTTCTTTATTTGGTTTGTTATCCATTTTAAAGTCTAATACAACTCCTTTCATCAACTCTTTATGGCTCAGCCAGTTTTTGGAATAAGGCTGTTGGTTTACATTCAAAGATTTTACATATAAATTTTCAGAATTGTTTTCCGGAGCTTTTATTTCAATTTTCTTACCATTTTCAAGATGAATGGTTGCTTCTTTAAATAATGGTGCTCCCAACACATACTGATCTGTTGCCGGCGTTACGGGATAAAATCCAAGGGCTGAGAAAATATACCATGCAGACGTTTGTCCGTTGTCTTCATCTCCGCAATATCCATCCGGAGTGGCATGATACAATTTATTCATTACCTGTCTTGCCCAATATTGTGTCTTGTAAGGCGCTCCTGCATAATTGTACAGATAGATCATGTGCTGAATAGGCTGGTTTCCGTGGGCATACTGCCCCATATTCATGATCTGCATTTCTCTGATTTCATGGATAACACCACCATAATAGCTGTCATCAAAAACCGGCGGCAATGAGAAAACCTCATCGAGTTTGGCTTCAAATTTCTTTTTTCCACCCATCAGCTCTGACAAACCGTCAATATCCTGGAAAACAGACCATGTATAATGCCAGCTGTTTCCTTCCGTAAACGCATCTCCCCATTTGAAAGGATTGAAAGGTTTCTGGAAGTTCCCATCTTTATTTTTACCTCGCATCAAACCTGTTTCTTTGTCAAAGACATTTTTATAATTATAAGCTCTTTTCTTATAAATATCAATTTCTGAAGCGGGTTTCCCCAATGCTTTTCCTAATTGGTAAATTGAAAAGTCGTCATAAGCATACTCTAATGTTCTTGCCGCATTTTCATTGATTTTTACATCGTAAGGAACATAACCCAATTCATTATAATACTTTACTCCTGCACGGCCTACTGCTTCTATAGGACCTTCGTTATTGGCTCCGTGTTTTACGGCCTGCCAAAGAGCTTCCGCATCGTATCCGCGAAGTCCTTTGATGTAAGCATCTGCTACAACGGATGCAGAATTGTTTCCGATCATAATATCAGAATATCCCGGGCTGCTCCACTCCGGCAAGAATCCGCCTTCTTTGTAAGCATTAGCCAATCCTTCCTGCATTTCTACATTGATGCTTTGGTAAACAAGGTTCAGGAAAGGGTACAAAGCACGGAAAGTATCCCAGAATCCGGTCCCTGCGAACATTCTTCCGTCAACAATTTTACCGTTGTAAGGACTCCAGTGTTTTATTGTATTCTGAGCATCCACTTCATATAGTTTCTGCGGGAAGAATAAAGTTCTGTATAAAGAGGAGTAAAAGGTTCTCATCTGCTGATCGGTACCTCCTTTTACGTCTATTTTGCCTAATGTTTTATTCCAGATATTTTTAGCATCGGTTTTTACCTGTTCAAAGTTTCTGGTCCCTATTTCTCTTTTCAGATTCAGTTCTGCCTGTTCAAAGCTGATGAATGAAGAGGCTACTTTCGCATAAACCGTTTCTTTATTTTTAAGTTTAAAACCTACGACAGCTCCTGTATGATCGCTGGTAATTTCTAATTGGTCATTAACCAGTTTATCATCTTTCCAGGTTTTTGTCAGTTCAAAATCTTTATCAAACTGAACGACGAAATAGTTTTTAAAATTATCATATTTCCCGGTAGAATATTTTGTGGTATACCCAATAATTTTTCTTTCTTTAGGGAAAATCCTGATGTAAGAACCTTTGTTCAATGCATCTACGACGATGTAAGCACTGTCTGTTTTGGGAAAATCAAATTTAAAATAGGAAGCTCTTTCTGTAGGTGTAAATTCTGTAGTAACATTGATGTCCGCAAGGTATACACTGTAGAAATAAGGCGTAGTAACCTCAGCTTTGTGGCTGAACCAGCTCGCTCTGTCGTCTTCTTTAAATTTCACTTTTCCCACTCCCGGCATGATGGCAAATGCGCCGTAATCATTCATCCAGGGAGAAGGCTGATGCGTTTGTTTAAATCCTTTTATTTTATCTGCATCGTAGGTATAAGCCCATCCGTCACCCATTTTACCGGTCTGCGGTGTCCAGATATTCATTCCCCAGGGAAGTCCGACTGCCGGATAGGTATTTCCGTTGGATAAAGAAGGCTTGGATTGCGTTCCCATCAAAGGATTCACATAATCTACGGGAGATACATTCTGACCAAAGGCCCAGGCCTGTAATAACAGGAAGCAGGTAGAAAATATAAACTTCATTGTATCGTTTCGTTTGTTAATTTATATAAGCTTTTTTAATGCATAGCTGGCCGCTCCAAGAATGGCTGCATCTTCAAATATGGCAGAAATTTTAACCTGCAAGTTAATATTATTCTTTGTTAAATTCTGAATAAATCTTTGTTCAAAATAGGGATAAGCCTTGGCAATATTTCCTCCTATAACTAAAACTTCCGGTTTGTAATGATCTACATATTTCACAATAAATTCAGAGAAAGAATCTGCATATTCATCAAATATTTGGGTTTGTATTTCTGCTGGTTTATCCAACAATTCTTTAGTCCCTGAAATTTCTTCTCCCGTGAGTTCTTTATAACGATTCACGAACCATCGTGTTGCCAGATAATCTTCACTGATAGAATCTTTAAAAGGAGAATCCCACAAGTCTTCATCGGTAGCAAATTCTCCATTGAAGAAGGTTGTTCCCAGTCCTGTACCGAGTGTCACTCCAAAAATTTTGTTGAATCCCTGAGCGCATCCTCCAAATACTTCTCCTTCCATGAAAGCTGCCGCATCATTTACAAAATGAATCTGTGCCTGAGAAACAGAAAGTCTTTTGGCCAGTTCTTCTTTGATATTTACCTGATAGATATCGATGAATTTTCCCTGCTGCATCAATGATATTCCATTTTCATAATCGAAAGGCCCTGGCATTGCAATCCCAACTAAAAGATCTTCTTTTACCAGATCATGGGCCACTTTATGAATGGCCGAAACCCATGCGGAGAAAATAACTTCTTTGTTTTCAAAAGCATCTACATGTTCTCTTACATAAGTGGATGAAATGATTTCACGTTTTTCCGGGTCTACCTGAGCCAGCGTGATGTGTGATCCTCCGATATCTATTCCTACTATATTCTGCATTATTTATTATTTTAAATTCAAACATCCTTTGACTGAAAAAACAGACAAACAGGAATACACCACCCTGTCTGTCTGCTTTGTATTTCAGACTTTATATTATTAATTCCGATAACCATTTCATTATCTGAACTTTACTTTACAATCACTTTACCAGTCGATAGTACTTTACTGTTTGAGGATGTAATTTTGTAAATATAAGTACCACTGATTAAATCCTGTGTATTGACTGCGTTATTATTTTGATTAATACTCTGTTTTTTGAACAATTTTCCTGAAGCATCATACAATGCCACTTCACTTGCAGAGTTATTGCTGATAGCGAAATGAATATCATTTCCTCTTTTCACAGGGTTCGGATAAACAGTGCTGTTCTCTTTTACAGATTCAATATCTTTCACGGCAAGAGATGAAGTGCAGGCAACATCTGTTCTCCAGTTGGCATCTGTCATATTGATCAGGGTTGCAAAATGAGTGTTGGCTGTAGCATCTAAAGCTCCCATTCCACTTCCTTCATCCATTTTCCAGTTGGCTTCAAGTCCTGTGGAGTTGGCAGGAACATTACAGTTATTGCTTACTATTTCCTGAGGAGTTAAAGCTCTTTTCCAAACTCTGAATTCATCCAGGAACCCATTGATTGTACGGGAATTATCATAATTTCTACCCAGATAAAGAATACCGTTGGCATTGAAATTACCCGTCACTGCTGAACTTGCATCCAGGTTTCCATTGACATAAATTTTCATTGCTGCACCGTCATAAGTGGCTGCAATATGGTACCATGTATTGGTATTAAATGCTGTATTACTGTTAAGCTTCACCTGAGATGAACCAAAACTCAAAATAAACTGAAGTTTATTATTGGCCAGGTTTCCATCTCCGAAACGAAGCATTGCCGAGTTATTATCTCCCACTTCAATACCCATTACTGATGAAATATAAGGGAATCCTGTTTTGAAAGCATTTACTTTTACCCATCCTTCAAATGTCATTGCATTTCCACTCAGGTTAAATTGACCTGCATTCAGATAATGAGTACTCCCATTAAAAGAAAGAGATCTTGCACCAGGACTTGTAACAGGAGCAAAACCGCTGTTGAAGGCTCCTTCTGTTGAATAGGCACTTGTAGTTCCTCCCGCACATCCTGCCTGCACTTTCCATACATAATTTGTATTAGGCGTCAGGTTTTGTAATGAGTATGAATTGGTGGTAATATTCGGGATTTCAGACCATGTTGTGGCAGTAGCAGTTTTATACTGTAATGTATATGAAGTTGCATTTCCTGCATCCCATGACAGTTGGGCAGTATTACCAAGGAAACTTCCGGAAGTTAATCCTGATGGCGTAGTGCAGCCACTTCCGGAGTTAAACCTTGGTGCAAAAATATAAGTACTTGTTAATGTCGGTGAGCAGTTGGACTGTATTCTCCAGTCGTAGTCTGTATTCAGCGTAAGGTTATTGATTACAATATTATTTCCTGAATAATTACTGGCCACGTTCGTCCATACCGTTGAATTGGCTGGTTTGTAATCAATTTTGTAAGATTGGGATGCGTTGGAAGTCCAGTTCAGTTTTGCTGAAGTTCCTGTCACATTGGAAACATCCAGTCCCAATGGCGGATCGCAGGTTTGCCCCTGAGACCATGAATATAACTGATCGCTTAAGAGCGTATTTTCGTTGTAAAGGATATTGGAACCTGTACTCAGATAGCTGGCAACATTGGTTCCTGCCAGGTCATACCACATGAAAACGCCGTATTGGTCATTCTTTGTGCTGGTCGCTAAGTTTGCCAGTGTGGTTGCGGAAGTTGAGCTTGGATTCGAGTTTTGAATCCATGTAGCAGCTGCTGAGATTTTGGATTTATTAAGAGGAGGAACTACGGGAGCATTGTATGTACTGTACATCGCATTCCAGGTGTAGTCGATATAATTTCCTGCCAGATCTCCATTATAAGTCTGTCTTGTGGTAGCGGGTCCATAATAATAGAATGTAATCAGTTTATCCGGCATTGCTGCTTTCAATTCCTGCAAAAGCATTACGAAGGAGCTGTTATTGGGCTGTCCTGTTCCGTTGTTTCCGTATCCTGCGTATTCATCATCAAGATCTACTCCATCCAAACCATAAGTATAAACAGTATGAGCTACCTGTAAAGCGAAATCTTTTGCCGCCTCACGGTTAGGAAAATTAGAAATCCCCGCTCCCTGATGGTTTCCTAAAAGATCCAGAAGTACTTTTATTCCTTTTTGCTGTAAAGGTTTTACATAGGTATTAACATCATTCAGAACTTTAGTAACGTTATTATTATTGGAGATATAAGCTCTGTTTTTAGAAACATCATAGTTGATATTCGCTGCAAAAATAATCGCAACATCAAAAAGCTGTCTGTTGGTATTCTGCAAAGTATAAGAACCTGCATTCAGCATATTATTGTTATTCACTTCCACATAGCAGACTCCCAAAGGATCAAGCTGCTGTGCTTTGAGCAACGGGGCAGTCTGAAGCATGAGGGCCATTAAGGGAATAAAAAAGGATTTTTTTCTCATAGTATATTATTTGTAATAGAAAAATCATTGGGCCGAAGCCCAATGACTGGTTTTGTTATTTTACAATTAGTTTTTCGGATTGTTTTAAACTTCCATCATGAGATTCAAACTGAACGATATAGCTTCCTGCTGAAAGTCTTGTCAATTCAATCTGATTATCGCCGGAATTCAGTGATTTTGTGTCTACGATTCTTCCATTAAAATCATAAACCGTTAATTTTCCTTTGCTGTATTCATCCGGAACAGAAACTGTCAATGATGAAGATTTGCTTACCGGATTCGGATATAATTTGATTTGATTTTTAATGTTGGTCTGTCCTGCGCTTACTGCCTTTTGACTTACTGCATTTCTTGCTAATAGCGAACTTCCTGTTGCACAAGGCAGATCTGTTCCCCAATTGGAAGCATCAACACCTGTTAATGATAAAGTCACTCCATTTCCGGATGTATCCTGAACTGTAGAACCACTGCCTTCGTTAAACTTCCAATAGGCAGCCAATGATGTTGCCGGAACCGATACATTGCACATATTCTGACTGATTTCCGTCTGGCTTAGTGCACGTTTCCACACTCTTACCTCATCTATTTTTCCGTTGAAGTTTCTTGATGTGTTGTATAAATATCCTACATTAAATGCTCCTGTTGAATTCACACTTCCGGTTTGTGCTTTAGTCGCATCCAGAACACCGTTGATATACAATTTCATATTGGCACCGTCATATGTTGCGGCAACATGATACCAGGTGTTGGCATTCAAAGCTGTTGCGGAAGCCAGTTTTTGCTGAACATTATTAATACTTACTACAAACTGAAGCTTATTATTGGCCAGGCTGGCATCTCCTAATCGTAAGAATGCGGAATTACTGTCGCTTACTTCAGTTCCCATGATAGAAGAAATATAAGGAGAAGCAGACTTGAAGGACGAAGGTTTGATCCATCCTTCAAAAGATAATGCGGAACCGCTCAGGTTCATACTTCCTGCAGCCCCTGATTCAGTGCTTCCATCTAAAGATAATGCATAAGAACCTGTAGGAGTCGTTCCTGAAGTGCTGGTAAATCTTGGAGCAAACATATAAGCGCTTTTCACGCTGCAGTTGGTTCTGATTCTCCAATCGTATTCAGTATTGGCTGTTAAGCCTGAAACAGTTACAGAAGTAGCGCTCGTTGCTGACACGGCATTCGTCCATGTTGTCGAAGAAGCTGGTTTATAATCAATATCATAGGTATTGGTTCCTACGGCCGACCAGTTCAGTTTTGCGCTTGTTCCGGTAAGATTGCTTGTGAACAGTCCGATAGGCGCATCACAGTTTGTACCCTGTGTCCATGACTGTAAAGTACCACTTAAAACGGTCGGCTCTCCGTATAACGTCTGAGTTCCCGCTGAAAGTTGTGCTGTTTCATTAGTTCCATGAAGATCATACCACATAAATACTCCATAACCACCGTTCTTAGTCTGAGTGGCCAGGCTGGTTGTTGTAGAATTGGACGTATTTCCCATCCATACGGCTGCAGGAGAAATTTGTGCTTTGGTAAGAGGAGGTACATTGGGAGCGGAGAATGTTCCGTACATGGCATTCCAGCTGTAGTTAACATTGTCGCCTACTCTTGCTCCGTTCCATGAAAGTCTTGAAGCAGCAGGACCATAATAATAGAATGAAATAATCTTATTCGGTAATAATGCTCTGAGCTCCTGAACAAGCATTACAAAAGAGCTGTCGTTAGGCTGCCCAGTTCCGTTATTTCCATATTCTGAGTATTCATCATCAAAATCAATTCCATCAAGACCGTAGGTATTCACTGTATTGGCAAGCTGTAGGGCAAAGTCTTTTGCGGCTTCACGGGTAGGAAAGTTACAGATCCCAGCTCCCTGGTGGTTTCCTAAAATCGTCAGGACGACTTTCATTCCTTTCTGCTGAAGTGGCTTTATGTAAGTATCCGCATTGGTAAGCACTTTCGTAACATTATTATTGGAATACAGATAAGCTCTTCCGCGGCTGGTATCATAATTAATATTAGCCGCAAAAATATTCACCACATTAAACAGATAGCTGTTCGATGTCTGCAGTTTGTACGCTCCTGCATTCAGGAGGTTGTTGTTATTCACTTCCACATAGCAAATTCCTGTAGGATTAAGCTGCTGTGCGTTAATCAGAGAACCTGACTGAAGCATCACTGCCATCAGTGCGGTAAGGATGGATTTTTTTTTCATTGTATAATTTTTTTAAGGTCTTTGGTGTCTGAATTTTATATAGCTTTCCCCTGATACCTTCTTTTCAGGAAAGTATCTCAGATGAATAAGCCATATAAAAGGGAGGGCTATGTCAGTAGCTCAGGGTTTTCGTTAAAGGTTTTCCATAACAATTCACCGAATAATGTATTGGCCCATGCAAACCATTCTCTGGTGAATTTTTTGGCATCGTCTTTATGGAAGGATTCATGCATAAAGCCTGTCCCGCCGTGCGTTTTCTGCAGAGTATCAATACACCATCTGATCTCACTTTTGTCTTTGGTAGTGAGTGCTTTCATGATGATACTCATTGGCCAGATCATGTCAAGTCCGATATGCGGACCTCCTATCCCTTCTGCCAGTTTACCTTTGAAGAAGAATGGGTTATTTTCTGACCACACAAATTTTCTTGTATTCAAATATACAGGGTCATCAGCTTTCACCGCATCCAGATAAGGCAGTCCCAGCAAGCTTGGACAGTTCGCATCATCCATCAGGTTATAGCTTCCAAAGCCATTCACTTCAAAAGCATAGATTTTTCCAAATTCAGGATGATTGTAAATTCCGTATTTTTTGATGGCTGTATCTACCTCATCAGCAAGGCTGTTCAGCTGTTGAGCCAACGTTTTTTCATTTTTAATCTGAGAAACCATTTCCGCGGCCTGACGTAAGCTTACTACGGCAAATAAGTTAGACGGAATCAGGAATCCGTAGATAGTAGCATCATCACTTGGACGGAACATAGAGCTGATAAGACCCACCGGTTTTGTCGGATAACCATATCCTCCCATAGGAACTCCATCTGTTGCCCACGCTGTTGTACGCTCGAATTTATAAGGTCCAAGATCATTTTTTCTCTGCTGTTCTGTGAAAGTCTGCAGGGTAAGTTTAATTCCTTTCAGCCAGTTAGCGTCGAAAGGTTTTGTATCTCCGGTTGTTTTCCAGAAGTGATAAGCCAGACGGATAGGATAGCAAAGCGAGTCTATTTCCCATTTTCTTTCGTGGGTTCCTGGCTTCATGTCGGTATGGTCATATTCTTTCCATTTACTGATCTTCTGGTCATCGTTATAGAAAGCATTTGCATAAGGATCTTTCAGGATAAAAGTCGTCTGCTTATGAATCACTCCTGAGATCAGCTTGTGCAGCTTTTCATCTTTTTTAGAGAACTGCAGATAAGGGAAAACCTGTGCAGAACTGTCACGAAGCCACATCGCATCAATATCTCCTGTGATGACGTAAGTATCCGGTGTTCCGGTGGTTTCACTATAGAAAACAGTAGTATCTAATGTATTGGGAAAGCTGTTTTCAAAGAGCCAGCTGAGTTCTTTGTTTTTAACTTTCTTTTTAAAAGCAGCGATAGCATTTTCTACGGATTCGCTGGTAAAATGTCTTTTCTCTTTAGGAACACGGACAACAGGAAAATCATCCAGCACTAAATTTTTAGCAAAAACATTTTGAGTAAACAGCAATCCGGCTCCTGCCAGTGCACTTGTTTTAATAAAATTTCTCCTTTCCATTGATACTTTTGTTTCGTTTATTTTATGAGTCTTATTTTACCGGCTTGCTTCCCATTACAAATCTCAGTTCGCCACCGTTCATGATATCGCTGTGATTCAGCTCCCAGCTTTTGTATTCTTTTCCGTTCAGGAACATTTTCTGAACGTAAATATTCTTTTCGGATATCTTGTCTGCGATCACGGTAAAAGTTTTTCCATTCTCTAGTTTTAATGATGCTTTCGGGAATTGTGGGGCTCCGATAGCATAAACTGGCTTCCCAGGTGTCACAGGATAGAATCCTAATGAAGAGAAAATATACCATGCAGACATCTGACCGCAATCTTCGTTATTGACAATTCCGTCCGGCTTCGCCGCATACATATTGTCACGGATAAATTTCACCATTTTCTGAGTCTTGTAAGGGCTTCCTGCATAATTGTACAGGTATGGAACATGATGTCCAGGTTCATCTCCAAATCCTAGAGATCCAATGAATCCTGAGATATCTACATGCTGTTCTCCTTCCATATGAAGCGCTTCTGTAAAGGTCTTGTCCAGTTTTTCTTCAAATCCTTTTTTCCCGCCATACAGATTCATCATTTCATCAATCTGATGCGGAACAAAGAAATCATACGCCCAGATATTTCCGGAAACCCAGTGTGGCTGGAGTTTTTTCCAATCATTAAGCTTGAAATCTGCTAAGAATTTTCCATCTTTTTGTCTTGGCCAGAAGTGATTATTTTCTTTATTGAAAGTATTCAGGAAGTTCATAGAACGTTTTTTATACACTTCTCCTTCCTCTTTCTTCCCTAATTTTTCTGCAAGCTGCTGGATACACCAGTCATCATATGAATATTCCAATGTTGCCGAAACGGATGCTCCATTTTCTGATGGCGTATAGCCTAATTTAATATAATCGTTAAGACCTCCGCCACCATCACTACTGCTCATTTTATCTGTTAAAGAAGCATCTTTCATTGCTGCAAATGCTTTTTCTCCATCAATACCCGGAACTCCTTTTGAAATGGCATCCCAGATTACCGAAGCACTGTGATAACCCAACATACAGAAGTTATCATATCCACAAAGTTCCCAGATTGGCATGTGGTCTTTACGGTCTGTATATCTGCTGATTAAAGAATTGGCAAATTCTTTTGTGTGTTTCTGATCCATGATGGTCAACAGCGGGTGCGTTGCTCTGAATCCGTCCCAGTATGAATAAGTACTGTAATTCGTGAACCATTTGGTATTCATGTTTTCCTGAGCGGCAACATAATCTCCATTCACATCCATATAAAGGTTGGGTGCAATGAATGTATGGTAAACGCCTGTGTAGAAAATTTTTCTCTGACTGTCTGTTCCTCCCGTCACCTGGAATCTTCCAATAAGATCTCTCCAGGTTTTTTGGGCCGTTTCTTTTGCTTTTGCAAAGTCAATATTTGTTGCTTCGGTATCGAAATTTTCCTGTGCATTTTCTGTACTCACCGGAGATAAAGATACTTTTACTTCAATACTTTCCTGGTCTTCTGTGGAGAATCTTACAAAGGCTTTAGCATCTTTGGCAAGGGCAATTTTTTCATCATTTTTGATTTTTCCGTCAGCATACACGCCGTAAGACTTAAACGGTTTGGAAAACTCCATCACGAAGTAAGCAAACCGTTTACCTCCCCAGCCATTGCTGTAACAGTACCCTTTGATTTTATTATTGCCTTCTACACTTACTAAAGTATGGTAGATATTTCCGAAGATTTTATTGGTAGGATCAATAATGATATTGGATTCATCACTTTTCGGGAAAGTATATTTATGAAATCCTACTCTTGGGGAAGCAGTCAGTTCAGCTTTAATTCCATAGCTGTCCAGCATTACGGAATAATATCCCGGAGATGCCACTTCTTTATCATGCGTAAATTTTGAACGGTATCCTGTTTCCGGTTGATCTTCTGATCCCGGGACCATTTTTATCTGCCCTACCGTTGGCATTACCAGAATATCTCCAAGGTCTGCCCAACCCGTTCCACTCAGATGGTTATGACTGAATCCCATGATCGTCTTACTGCTGTAGTGGTATCCGGAACACCAGTCCCAATCGCCACTTTTCGTATTCTGATCCGGACTCAGCTGTATCATCCCGAATGGCGTAGTTGCCCCTGGAAATGTGTGCCCATGACCTCCTGTTCCTATAAAAGGGTCAACCCAGGATAAAACATCATTTTTATTTTGCTGGGCATTCGCTACAGAAATCAGGGTTGTAAAAAAGCAGATAAGCAGTTCTTTTTTCATGATAAGAGAGGTATCGGAGATTTTTTTGTTTAAAAGTTGGTTTAAAAATAGGAAAACCATTATAAAATTCCCAAAAAAAGGAAAAATTAAGATGATTAACCTATTTCCTAAAAACTTTATATTACTAATTAGATTGAATTCTTTTTCATAAAATCAATAATTTCTGAGATATATCCAAAGGCAATCGCAACTACGGTATCAGCAGCACCGTAATATACTGTTACTTTATCTCCTTCCGTCAGTGCTGCACAAGGGAAAACCACGTTCGGCACATCTCCTGTCAGTTCATACAATTCAGCGGGAGCCAACAAATAAGGCTTCGTTCTGTACAATACTTTCGTAGGATCTTCAAGATCAAGCAAAGCTGCTCCCATTGAATATCTGAATCCTCTGCAGGTATTGATCACGCCATGATAGAAAAGCAGCCATCCTTCCTCTGTTTTGATAGGAACGGGACCACCTCCGATCTTTGTACATTGCCATGCACTGTCTTCAAAAGGAGTTACTTTCATCACGCAACGGTGTTCTCCCCAGTACTTCATATCAGGGCTATAGCTGATATAAATATCTCCGAAAGGAGTATGTCCGTTATCACTCGGACGGCTCAACATCGCATATTTACCATTGATTTTCTCAGGGAACAAAACACCGTTTCTGTTGAATGGAAGAAAGGCATTTTCGCACTGAAAAAATTCTTTAAAATCAAAAGTATACCCAATTCCGATGGTAGGACCATTGTATCCGTTACACCATGTGATCCAGTAGCGGTCTTCTATAAAAGTGACACGTGGATCGTATTTGTAATCGGATTCAATCATGTCTGTATTTCCTGCCTGCATTTCAATAGGGTCATGATTGATATCCCAATTGATTCCGTCTTTACTGAAACCTGCAAAAATATTCATCTGTACGGCCTTGTTGTCACAACGGAAGACTCCTGCAAATCCATCCTCAAAAGGGATTACTGCACTGTTGAATATACTGTTGGATGTTGGTATCGCATATCTGTTAATGATCGGGTTTTCGGAAAACCTCCACATGATATCATTGCAATCTTCCGGGCGATCCTGCCAGGGGATCATTACTGATTGAGCTGTCATAAAGTATTTTTTACTTTTTATTTTTAATTATTATGAGTTGATTTGTTGTTCTTTCTGATTTTCCGGATAAGGGAAAGGAACGAATAAGGTGGCTAAAAAAGCAGGAATCGTAGCAATCAAGACCCAGATAAAGAACATTTTGTATCCAATCCAGTCACTGATCATTCCGCTGAACATTCCGGGAATCATCACACCAAGGTTCATAATTCCTGTTGCAAAAGCGTAATGGGCCGTTTTGTGTTTTCCGGGAGCAATCTGCTGCATCATGTAAAGCATCAGCCCTACAAAACCGAATCCGTAACCGAAATATTCTACGACCACAGCAATTCCCACAGGCAAAAGATCTGATGGCTGATAATAAGCCAGTAATGCATATACCACAAATGGAATATTGAATGCACAGCACAGCCATATCAAAGATCTTTTCAGTCCGCGGGCTGAGATAAAATATCCTGCCAGTACAGACCCTAAAATAAATGCCGCAGAACCGTATGTTCCATAAATAAGTCCGATATCGGAGGTCGATAGTCCCAATCCTCCTGAAGTTCTTGGAGCTTTAAAAAATAAAGGAGCTATTTTGATCGCAAATCCTTCTGCAAAACGATACAGAATAATGAAGAGTATACACCACAGAATCTTCTTTTTGGTAAAGAAAGAGGTAATCACTTCCCATAATTCTTTACGAACATTTCCGGCATTTTTCTCTTCTTTATGTTCTTCTTTATTTTCTTTTGGCAGAATGAAATAGTGATAAATAGCTAATAGAAAAAACAGCAGTGCATAGATCACCATAATGATCATCCAGGCATGGGTAACTCCTTTTGTTTTTTCTAAAACACCTGCAAAATAAACGAGTGCGCCGCTGCTGATAATCTTCGCCAGATTGTAAAAAGCGCCCTGCCAGCCGATATATTTTGCCTGCTCTTTATTGGTAAGAAAGCCAATATACGTTCCGTCTGCTACCACATCATGGGTAGCTCCACAAAATGCTATTACTGCAAAAAGTGCAATACTGTACTTGAAAAAATCATGCATCGGCAGACTTAAAGCCACTAATGCAAAGAGAATTCCTATGGCAAACTGAGTAAAAACAACAAAGAATTTTTTTGTTTTATAGATCTCCAGGAACGGACTCCAAAGTGGTTTTAATGTCCAGGAGAAAAGGATAAGGGCTGTCCAGAATGTAATCTGTGAATCCGAAACGCCCATATCTTTATACATGATTCCTGAAACCGCATTAATGGTCACAAAGGGAACACCCATTGCAAAATATAATGTTGAAATCCAAAGAATTGGCTGGATCCGACGGGTTCCGGAGTTGTTTTTTCCCATATTTGAAAATAAGATTCTAAATAAAAGAGAACATCTCAAGGATTCATTCAGGCTAAAAAAAACGAAACTATAAATTTTTTGGAGATTCTACTTTATTCTCCCGCCTCAATGAATGTATCAAATAAAATCTGATATTGAGATGTCTCTTTACTGATGAGTGATTCTGAATATTTTTTATTTCTTATCCCACCATAGCTTAGTGCCTCCGGTATCAGGTCCGTTAAGCATTTGTGCAGCCTGCTGGTAATTATAAAGTGAAGTCTTAGTATCAATAGTGAAAGGAATTCTTCTGATCATTGCTTCTGTACTGATCGCACCGCCACTATCATTTTTTCTTACTTTGAAAAGAACCGGATATCCTGTTCTTCTTTGCTCAGCCCATGCTTCTGGTCCGTTCGGATAAAGAGAAAGCCATTTCTGGGTAATAATTCTTTCTAATTTTCTTTCATTGGTATCCCCGTTATTCCATGCAATCGTAATGGTACTTAACTGAGGGTTTCCAACAAGTACGTTATTATCTGCATTTTTCGGGTCAACATAAGGAGCTTCTGTAGAAGTTGTGTCGGCAAGATATGTTGCAACGCTTGCACTTTTCCCCCATTCTCCAAAAGACTGCTGAACTCCGGTTGTATAATTGGTTTGAATATCTCCAGCGCCTGCATATCCTCTCAAAGCAGCTTCAGCTTTCAGGAACCATGTTTCTGCAGCGGTGAATAATTTCATTTTACCATCAGTCCCGGAAAAATAATCTCCGTTGGCAGATTTTGCCTGTGGTTGTGAAAATCCTCCATAGGTTGATTTACCATTTAATAAATCAATTCCCTGACGTATTCCTATATATTTTCCCTGTAAGCTTGGATCAGATGCAGGAATAGCATAAGCAGGAAGTCTTGGGTCATTATATCCGTTCATATAAGCCATCAAAGGTGCACCGATCAAGCAGTCTCCCCATGAGTAGATGATAAAGCTCAATTCTGATTGCCCTACACTTATTAAAGCGTTATCTGCATTGTCAGTGATCAATCCTGCAGATGAAGCTAATGCCTCCTCAGCATATTGTTTAGATTTCGCCGGATCAGCATAACTCATTCTCATCGCTAATCTCAGTTTTAGTGAGTTGGCCAGTTTTGCCCATTGCGCCATATTTCCGCCGTACACCAAATCAGCTCTTTTTAACGCTGCTTTGTCACCTTCATTTCCTGTAGCAGGCATATTCTGAACCTTTTGCAAATCCGTAATAGCTACAGTAAGATCATTGATAAAATTTTGATAGGCTTGCTGCTGAGAATCAAAATCTGTTACCCCATTTGCATTGGGTGTTTCATATTTACTGTATACTACCGGACCATGATTGTCTGATACTCTTGCTGCAGTGATTACCTTTAAAATCTTTTTAACAGCAAATGTTCCTGTAAAGTCTATTCCAGGATAGAAATTTTTAGCAGCATTATCGATGATGATAGAATAGTTGAAAATATCCTGTTGTCTGGCAATAATCCTGTTATTCCATCCATCCATCATAAAATAAGTTGTATTGTTCTTTCCTCCATTAAACTGAGTTGCCGTACTGAACATACCACTAAACATATCTGCACTTAAATTGGGATAGAGCTGATAATCTGACTGAAGACCTCTTTGAAGAGATTTTAAAGGATTAACAACCGCGTTATAATCTGCGTACATGTTTTCAGGATTCCCCAGCTTTTCCTGGTTATACTGATCTAGATCACTGCATCCGGAAGCAGCCATTAAGACTGCTGCACCCAATACCAGTGTTTTAATATTATTGAATTTCATTTTCGTTAAATTAGAAGTTAGCCTTTAATGATAGTCCTATTGATCGGGTAACCGGAAGTCCAAATGAATCAACTCCTACCCCACCAGGTGTATTTCCTGATACCTGCTCCGGATCAAACGGTGCTTTTTTGTAAAAGAAGAATAAATTGGTTCCTACTAAGCTTACCGTTGCATTTCTCATATATTTTGATTGAATATCAAAGCTATATGAAATAGATGCCTGACGTAGACGTACAGTTGTTGCACTGTACATATAGGCTTCGTCAATTCCTGTTCCGATACCACCAGCACCACCCGTTCTCTTATAATATGCCTTTGCATCGGTAACTCCGTTATAAGCCTGTCCTGCCAAAGGTGTACCTGGAGCATATACTGCGTTTGGAACGGATACTCCGCCAGCGTCTCTTGCATCAGCAGTCGCCTGGCTTACTCCATATAAATCATTTGCTTTCTCTGTAAGAGACAATACTTTACCTCCGAATTTACCATCAATAAGGAAAGATATTCCCAGTTTACCAATATTAAAAGAGTTATTAAAACCTAGAATAAACTTAGGGTTTGGATTACCCAAATATTGAGGATCACCTGTAGTAGCTAATGGAACTCCATTTTCATCTACTAAAATACGTCCCTGATCATCTCTTTTGAATTTAACCCCATAAAGGTCTCCAAAAGATCCTCCCAGTCTCAGTTTTGTAAAATCTCCTCCTCCAGTTAATGAGAAAAGCTGGTTTTCGGGTATAGATAAACCTGATGGAAATAATTCAACAATTGTATTTTTGTTCGCTGAGGCATTCACTGTAGTTGTCCAGCCAAACTTTTCTGTACCAAAAACTTTGTATGACAAAGAGGCTTCAAAACCTGTATTTCGTATTTTACCTGCATTAATATAATATGACCCTGATGGAATCCCTCCAAAGTTAGAGCCTATAGTAGTCTCCAGCAATTGATTGCTGGCATTAGAGTTATAATAGGTAAGATCAAAATTTAATCTGTTGCTAAACATTCTCAGCTCAGTTCCTGCCTCAAAAGTTTTATTAAGTTCCGGGCGTGGAATAAGATCTGGTCGGCTGGTTACGAATGAACTTTTTGGATATACAATACTTCCCGCATCTACTCCATAAGAATATGCATTATAATAGGCTACCATCGCATTAGAAATATTGGCTGGCAATCCTAAACCAACAGTTGCATAAGACCCTCTTACTTTCCAGAAATTGATCACTTCCGGAAGTTTAAAGATAGATGATAAGATTGCATTAGCTCCTACAGACTCATAATCAAATCCGCTTCTTCCTGTTAATGCTAAAGTAGAATCCCAGTCATTTCTAAAGGTCATATCTACATAAAACATATTCTTATATCCTACTGAAGCACTTGCAAAAACCGATCGCACCTGTTTTTTCAAATTCCAGTAGTTATTATGATATCCATCTCCCGGGCTTCGGTCTACATTCCATTGCAGGTTGTTTATTGCAAACAAATTAGGAATGGACAGATAAGCATTATCAATTTGCGTTACTTTATTGCTCGTCGTATTCACACTTCCTCCAACGGTAAAGTCTAAAGAAATTGATTCGCTTAATTTTGGACTACCAATCAACAAAACGTCACCATAGGTAGATGAATTTTCATATACATTTTTAAGCATTCTTCCATTAATTCCTTGTTGCACAGCCAATAAAGAAGGCGCTGAGTAAGCAGAAATATCACGCTGGCTGTCTGAACTATTCCAGCTATAGTTTCCTCTTACTCGTGCTGTCAACCATGGATTGATCTGATAAGATAACGAAACGGCGCTGTATGCATTTTTATTTTTAACAGTAACCGGGTTTCTGTTTAAAATCCAATATGGGTTTTGCGTTTCCGGGTTTCCTTTGAAGCTTCCGTCAGGCTTTACTTCCCACCAATTTTGTGCAGGTAAAAGTCTCTTTTTATCTATGAAAGAATAATTGTCAGGTCCGTATTGATCAAAATCTACTCCTCTTGGCAGCCAATACAAACTCGTTAAAGGTGAGAAAGAAGCTCCTGGTGTTTGTCTGTTTTTACTGTCCTGCAGGGAGCCAATGAAGTTAGCATCCAATGTCAGTTTATCATCCAGAAATTTACTTGAGTTTCTAAAAGAGACATTATACTGATCAAAATAAGACATTGGGATCACCCCTTTATTGGTAGTATTTCCAATGGAAAAATAGTTGGTTGATTTTTCGTTTCCTGACTGGAAAGAAAGGCTGTTTACCCATGTTGTTCCGGTTTGAAGAAAATCTTTAAGATAGTCTTTTGAAGCACCTTTTGCCCCCCAGCTCTCAATATTATTTCCTGGAGATTGAGTAGGATCAGATGGATCATAAGATAAATAACTATGCTGCAATTTTGGCAGACTATAAGCTCTTTCTGCCGTTAAACTAGTGCTGTATGCGATAGAGCTCTTACCTATTTTCCCTTTTCTTGTAGTAATCAGAATAGCTCCGTTTCCACCTGCGGAACCGTATAATGCGGATGCTGAAGCTCCTTTCAGGAAGTTAATACTTTCAATATCATCTGGATTGATGGAACTTAATACATCACCAGGATCCGGCATATTAGCATATTGACTTATATCTGTAGATTTTCCTGTTCCATTGATAATTGGAATTCCATCCACTACATACAATGGCTGGCTGTTTGATACAGATTTATTCCCTCTCATGATCACCCTTACGGAGCTACCTACACCATTGGTTCTGTTGATCTGTACGTTGGAAACTTTTCCATTGATCGAATTTAATAGATTGGGAGTTTTCACTTCTGTAAGCTCATCCCCACCAATCTGCTGACTGGAATACGTCAAAGAGCGGGCCTGCCTTTTTATCCCCAAAGAGGTGACTACGACCTCCTCAATACTGTTTGTCTTCGTAGTGTCGGCCGATTTTTTCTCCTGTGCATTCGCAGAAAGTGAAAAAACGAACAGAACAGGTATAACTGCTTTTCTCATAAGGTATAGATTCGTTAGATTTAATTGAGAATCAATTACATTGCTTTATTTTTCAATACAAAAAAAATTATTGTTTTTTCAGCAAAATTTTACCGTTTATGTATTAAATTATTTAAAGTTTTGTTAAGATTTAATTCACATTCACAAATCTAAATTTTGTAACCAGTCTGATATAATACTATTTTATCATAAAACGATATTATTTTTTCAGCAATTTTATTTTAAACCCATTAAATCACTATATATCAGCAAAATACACCATATAAAAAACAATCAAAAAAAGAGGATTTATCGTCATTTTTAACAAAAAATAATCCGGATGTGGATACCCGGATTTTTATTTTGTTTTAAATTGATTATACAGAAAAAAGTGAATTTCAAAAGCGTATTATTCAATTTTTTTCACTCCTTTAAATTGTTCCTTAAATTCAGTTGGAGTTGTCTTTTTGATAGACTTAAATACCTTATTGAAATTGGCAATATTATTAAAGCCTGCTTCAAAAGCAATTTCAAAAACGGTAAGATTTTTTTCCATAAGCCAGCGTGCAGCATAGCTGATTCTTATTTCATTAAGATAATTAATGAAAGTCTTCCCTGTTCTTTTTTTAATGAATCTGTTGAATGTCACATTGCTCATATTTACCATAGAAGCCACTTTATCCAGCGTAATCTTATTTTCAAAATTTTTATGAACAAAATCGTGGATAATCTTCATTTTATCATTATCAGCAAAGGTCTCAAGCTCAATACTGTATGATGACAAAAGTGTTTTATTTTCAGCAATTGCCAGTTCATTCAGAATCTTCATAATTTCTATAAAAGATTCAAAACTGTTCATCTTAGACAGATTGAGAAACGAATCTTTTAGTTTTTCAGCTGTTTCGGAAGAAAAAAGAATCCCTCTGATAGAGTCTTTCATCAGATTGTTGATGGGCTTCAGAATATTTTTCTCCATGAGCGACTGCTGAAAGAAATCCTGATTAAATTGTATCGTTATTTCGTGGGTTTTCCTGTTTTTGCATCTGTAATTCGCCCAACAATGTGGTAAATTTGGTCCTACCAATACCAGTTCTATATTCCCGATTTCTCCGGTGTGATCTCCTACCATTCTGCGGTAACCTTTCCCTTTGTAGATAAAGTTGATTTCAATTTCCGGATGATAGTGATACGGAAAGTCGAATGACGCTTTGATCCTGTCAAACACAAGAAAACTGTCCTCAGGAGATAGTGGAGTTATTTCTCTCAGAATATTTTCTAGTTCGCTCATACAGGCAGTTATGAAAAAAAGTTAATACGATTAGATCACAATACAAATCTTTGTAAAATTGATAAAATAATATCAATGTAAAAACATATTTCCAATTTATTTTATTCCAATTTTATATGTCAGACATCAGAAATTTGGGTTTCAATAATTTAATACAGCTTAAATCATGCTTTTTTGTATCTTTAAACTAAAGTTAAGGTATGCCGCAACAGCTTGTTTTTGAAGATCACTATAAAAAACTCGGATTGGAAATATTTTCAGAAGAAAATCTGGAGAATTTTAACGGGAATCGTTTCAGAACTGATATCAAAGTATTTTTCATTCCTTCAGGATACGAACTTACGGTAGACTTTAATCATTATAAGACAAAGAAACCTTCACTTTTTTTCCTGACTAACCAGCATCTAAGCATCCAAAAAGGAAAAGATGAATCTATCCTTCTTTTCTACAACCGCGATTTTTATTGCATCCAGATTCATGATAAAGAAGTAGCCTGCGATGGGCTTCTTTTTCATAATGTATTTGAAATTCCCTTTGTAGAGCTTGACCCTTCCGAAACCACTCTTATAAAAGACCTCTTTCAGAATATTAAAGATGAGCTTGAATGGAAAGATTCCTCTGCCGAGGAAATGATCAGAACGTATGTAAAACAGATCATCATCCGGGCTACCCGAAAATGGAAAAAACAGAATTTAGATAATGAAACACTCAGAATACCAGGTAATGAACTGGATATTTTCAGAGATTTCAGCAGACATCTGGAAATTCATTTCAGAGAAAAACATAATGTGGCAGAGTATGCAGATCTGCTTCACATTGCCCCAAAGACCTTAACACATAAGTTTAAAAATTTAAATCTGGATTCTCCCAATCAGTTTATCATTAACAGAATTTTATTAGAAGCAAAAAGGTTACTATTCTATACAGATAAACCTGTAAAAGAAATTGCTTATGATCTGGGCTATGAAGATCCCGCCTATTTCAACCGTCTTTTTACCAACAAAACAGGAAATACACCTGCTAATTTTAAGAAAAACTACTCCTCGGGAAAAAAGTACAATATTTAAGTCTTTTTATCTATTGAATATGCTATTCCGCAGATATATCTTTGTATCATCAAAATCAAACAACATTAAATACAAAAACAAACATTATGAGACGTAACGCAACAGCCGTTTGGAACGGTACCATCAAAGAAGGTAAAGGACACTTAACTACTCAGAGCACAACTTTAAATCAAACTCAATATTCTTTCAACAGCCGTTTCGCGGATGGTGTAGGAACAAATCCTGAGGAATTACTGGCAGCAGCTCATGCCGGATGTTTTACCATGAAACTAGATGCAGAGCTTTCACAGGCAGGATATAATCCTGAAGAGTTAAAAACAACTTCAGTAATCACTCTTGATCCTAATATCGGAAAGATTACAAAATCTGAGTTGACTTTAACGGCAAAAGTTCCGGGAATCTCAGAAGAAGAATTCCAGAAATTTGCTAAAATTGCTGAAGAAGGATGTCCGGTAAGTGCAGCATTCAACTTTGAAATTACATTGAATGCTACTTTGGAAAATTAAAATTCAAAGCATTTATATCAATAGGAACGGGCTAAAGCCCGTTTTTTATTTTAAAAACAACCCTATTGGCTTTAGCCAAAACTTAAACCTCCTAAAAATCTGTGATTGGTAAATTTTAAAATAAAATATACCGAGTGGTATATTTTTGTATATTTGCATATCATTTAATCATTACATTAATAATGTCGAAGGCAGAAAAAACAAAACAGCATATCATCGAGAAAACAGCAACTCTTTTTAATACAAAGGGTTACATTTCCACATCGCTGTCAGACATTACGCAGGCAACCGGACTGACAAAAGGCAGTATCTATGGAAATTTTGAAAACAAAGATGAAGTAGCCCTTGAGGTTTATAAATACAATGCCGGATTGCTGGGCAAAAGCCTCAGCCGCTCTTTTGGTGATGAATATCCTAAATCCGTGGATAAGCTCCATGCTTTTGTAGATTTTTACCGGAAAAACTGGAAGTTTGTATTTTCCAATGGCGGATGTCCAATAATGAATGCCGCAACAGAAGCAGATGATTCTTTCCCGGCTTTAAAAACTCAGGTTAAAAGATCCTTTGAACAATGGATGGCCAAAATATCTGCCACTATTCTGGAAGGACAAAAGAATGGGGAAATTGATAAAAAAATCAATGCTGAACAATATGCCTCCTTATTTATTATGCTTATTGAAGGCGGAATCCTGCTTTCAAAAACAATGGGTGACCAAAGTTTTCTAAACCATGCTTTAGACAAAATTGCCCACATGATTGATCATGAACTCAATATTCTTCCATCATAAATTATACAATATGGAAACAAAAAAAGTGGCTATCATAGGATACAACAGAATTCCTTTCGCCAGAATGAATACCTCTTATTCAGAACAGGGAAACCAGGATCTGCTGCTCGCATCTCTGAACGGATTGATAGATCGTTATCACCTTAAAGGAAAAAGGCTCGGAGAAGTGGCCGGAGGTGCTGTTATCAAGCACATTTCTGAAAGCAACCTCATCAGGGAAACCGTAATGAATACCACGCTGGATCCTGCAACTCCCGCATGTGATCTTCAGCAGGCCTGTGATACAGGAATTGAGGCGGCCATTTACATTGGAAATAAAATTGCCCTGGGCCAGATAGACTGTGGTATTGCTTGTGGCGTAGAAGCAATGAGCAATATCCCGTTTGAATCTTCACCTCGGTTAAGAAAAGCTTTGTTAAAGGCGAATAAAGAAAAATCAGCATTCGGGAAATTAAAACAACTGTTAAGCCCGAAACTGAAAGACTGGATGCCAATTCCTTATAAAGGACAGGAACCTAAAACGGGCCTTGTAATGGGTGAACACACAGAAATCACTGCAAAATATTACAATATATCAAGAGAAGAACAGGATCAATTAGCTTTAAAAAGTCATCAGAATATGGCAAAAGCTTATGATGAAGGCTTCTTTAAGGATATGATCACTCCCGCTTTTGGTCTGGATAAAGATAATAACATGCGCCGTGACAGCAGTATTGAAAAATTATCACAGCTGAAACCTGCTTTCGATAAGCAAAACGGAACTTTAACAGCAGGAAACTCTACACCGTTTACGGATGGGGCCTCAGCCATTTTACTTGCCAGTGAGGAATGGGCAAAAGCTAATAATCTTCCTGTTTTAGCGTATATCACCTTTTCAGAATTGGCAGGGATAGAATATGTTGAAAATAAACAGGATTTACTTCTAGCACCCGTTTTTGCTGCTGAAAGAATGCTGAAAAAAGCTGGGATGAACCTCTCAGATTTCGATTACTATGAAATCCATGAAGCATTTGCTGCACAGGTTTTAGCTACCATAAAAATCTGGGAAAATGAAGAGCTTGCCAAAAAATTCGGGTTGGAAAAGGCGTTGGGTAAGATTGACAGAAGTAAGCTGAATGTAAAAGGAGGAAGTCTTGCTGCAGCCCACCCATTTGCCGCAACAGGAGGAAGAATTATCGCAACGCTGGCAAAATTGCTTCACGAAAAAGGCAGTGGAAAAGGCTTTATATCCATTTGTGCAGCCCGTGGACAGGGAGTAACCATGATTTTAGAGAAATAAAAATTGAAAGTATGGATAGATTAGCACAATTACAGCAATTCATCGGAAAAGAATTTGACCAGTCACCATCTCCTTTTATGAAATGGCTGAATCCAATTGTTCTTTCCGCTAAAGAAGGCCAACTGGAATTTCAATATACGGTAAGACCGGAGTGGCTGAATCCTATAGGAAATCTTCACGGCGGCGTTACCGCTGCTATTGTTGATGATATTATTGGTGCCACCATGTTTTCTTTAAATGAAAATTCTTTCATTACCACTATAAATAATGTCATAGATTATTTTTCAACTGCAAAAGAAAATGATAATATTGTAGCTGAAACTAAAATCATTAAAAGAGGTAAGCAATTCGTAAATGCACAATGCGAAATATGGAATGCAGATAAAACACGATTAATCGCAAGAGGAACCTCGAATTTATTCAAAATCAATAACTAAGTATGAAAAGAGTTGTCATTACAGGTCTTGGCGCGGTGACGCCTTTAGGAAATAATGTCGAAGAATTTTGGCAAAATAGTATCAACGGAGTGAGTGGAGCGAATAAAATCACCCTTTTTGATACAGAAAAATTTAAAGTACATTTCGCTTGTGAGGTTAAAAATTTTGATCCAAAACTCCATTTAACACACAACGAAATCAAAAGAAGTGATTTATTTTCACAATATGCTATGTACTCCACAGCGGAGGCACTGAAAGATTCAGGACTTGAACTGGAAAACATGGATCCATTTGATGTAGGCGTTATCTGGGGAACCGGACAAGGCGGAATGTGGACTTTCGAAAGCGAGGTCATGAATTTTGCAGCCGGTGACGGAACGCCAAGGTTTAATCCTTTCTTTGTTCCGAAATTCATCGCCAATATGGCATCAGGAATGATTTCTATGAAATATGGCTTGCAGGGAATTAATTACACAACAGTTTCAGCATGTGCAACAGGAAATACGGCGTTGATGGATGCTTTTAACTATATCCGTCTTGGAAAAGCAAAAGTAATTGTAAGCGGTGGTTCTGAAGCTGCCATTTCTCCGGCTTCTATCGGTGGATTTTCCATTATGAAAGCCATGTCTACAAGAAATGATGATTTCGCGACAGCCAGTCGTCCTTACGATGCTGAGAGAGACGGTTTTGTAATGGGTGAAGGTTCAGGAACATTGATTCTTGAAGAATATGAACATGCTAAAGCAAGAGGAGCAAAAATATATGCAGAATTAGTAGGAGCAGCCATGACAGCGGATGCTTATCATATGACAGCACCTCATCCGGACGGAGTGGGCGCCATAAAAGCTATGCAACTGGCACTTCATGAAGCAGGAATCAACACAGATGATATTGATTATATTAATCCTCATGCTACATCTACTCCTCTTGGAGATCTTGTTGAGCTCAATGGAATTAATAAATTATTTAAAGGAAGTAAAAACCTGGATATCAGTGCCACAAAATCCATGACAGGCCACCTGTTAGGAGCTGCGGGAGCTGTAGAGGCCATTCTTTCCATTAAAGCTATTCAAAACGGAATTATTCCGCCAACGATCAATCTTCACAGCATTGATGAGAATATTCCGCAGGATATCAATATTGTCTTTGGAGAAGCAAAAGAAAAAGATATTACCTATGCTTTAAGTAATGCCTTTGGGTTTGGAGGTCATAATGCCACCGTAGTATTTAAGAAATTCAGTTAATTTGATTAAATAATAATAAAAATCCCTGTATGAACTAGACTGCACCCAAAAGTTTAGACAAAATTAAACAATATTATTATATGAAAGAGTTCGGTACTGTACCGGACTCTTTCCTTTTAGATTAAGTCTTATCCTGTCGTTATTGTAGTAATTGATATACT
>Ga0308156_1000108_pt1 | contig 256862 bp, 225 predicted proteins | sample PhyAR2_FD_201041 | JGI IMG/M metagenome (GOLD analysis project Ga0308156, IMG submission 201041) | Phyllosphere microbial communities from UC Gill Tract Community Farm, Albany, California, United States - DLSL A.R2 | ecosystem: Host-associated > Plants > Phyllosphere > Unclassified | place...
GCCTGTCTCTTTTTGAAGTATCCTAATGTCTTAGCTTATCTAAAAGCTCTTCTGCGCTACTGATATACTCTCGTTTTCAGTGGGGCAAAGATAACAACTTCCTACAACGCAAAACAAGTTTATTTAACATAAATTTTACCGTTTCGTAATATTTAATCCTAATCCACTGAAACAAAGGAACAAAAATTTTAAACAAATGTTCTCAATTTAAATCTACCGAAAGTAAAACCAGTAATAATACTGCTGAAGCCTATTTCTTAAGGATTGCTTTCTTTGTAAATAGCGCTCAAAAATTCAGCATAAGACTTTTCCAGGCCAATAATATCACCGGATTTAAGATTCAACCCTCCTACTCCTGAGTTGTCCGGCTTTACTTTTAAAGAGGAAACCTGAAAGTATAGGTTATCATCATTCGCTTTTGGCTGAACTTTGATAGTAGAACCTAAAAGTTTCTTGGTTGAAATAGCATAGATTTCTCCCGGAACAACTTTTAATTTTAAAAATGATCTTGGAGAGATAATATAGTCTTTACGATTGATGCTGATTTTCTGATCTTTTTCAGAGGAGGCAAATATATACATCTCGCCATGCTGGGCTGCTAACTTTTCTTTAGGTGTATAATATAAAGCAATCTTATAATTGGCGGCGTTGAATGACTGAGCTGTCCCATCTACATTTTCGAAGGGTTTTAATTCAAAGGTATTGGCACCGATCTCTTTTGCTTTTTTATAAACTAAGGAAAATATAAGTGCATCATCTTTTGAAAAACCCTGTACTTCTACTTCTCCTAAGTAAATGGCATCTGCAGCGGCGGCTTCTTTTTTATAAAAGAATTTATCCGGGTTGTCATTTGTTTTTTCAACCTTAGTCAGATAAACATTTTGGGCATTCCACAGCTGGATGCACAATACGGAAAAGATGATTGCAATATTCTTCATATATATTATTGTTGTGAAAGTGTATCAACACATTCTTCAAGACTGTTTTCCCAATGTTTGGGTTCAATTTTATAAGTCTCTTCTATTTTATCTAAAGACATTGTACTTCTTACAGGTCTTTTGGCAGGTGTTGGATACTGTTCGGTTGTTAATGGATTCAATTTTACTGAAGATTTTGAAAATTCAGCAATTTTTTTGGCAAATTCAAACCATGTAGTCTCCGGATAGTTTGAGAAGTGGAAAACTCCGTAAGTTTTATGGTGGGCTTCGATGATCTCCATGATAGCTTCTGCCAGATCATTTGCATTGGTTGGCTGCCCAAACTGATCAGCAACTATTCCTAATTCTTTTTTCTGAGAGAAGAGGTTCAGCATTGTCTTCACAAAATTTTTATTAAATTCTGAGTACAGCCATGAGGTTCTCAGGATAATTGTTTTAGGATTAATTTCCAGAGCAAGTTCTTCTCCTTTTCTTTTTGATTCTCCATATACTCCTATCGGATTGGTAAAATCATCTTCGGAATAGGGAAGATTTGTGGTTCCATCAAAAACATAGTCGGTAGAAACATGAATCAGGGTAGTTTTATAATCTGCACATGCCTGGGCAAGATGAGCTACACCGTACGCATTTACTGCAAAAGCTTTTTCTTTTTCGGTTTCAGCCAGATCTACTGCTGTGTATGCTGAAGCATTGATGCAGTAATCAGGTTTGTTATCATAAAAGAAGTCATTCACCTGGTCTTCATTGGTAACATCAAGGGTGGATGAGTCTGTAAATAAGAATTCATATTGATGTTCAAAGTCCGAAGCTATTTTTCTAATGCAGTTTCCTAATTGTCCGTTGCTTCCTATTACTGCTATTTTTTTCATTTATATATTATTAATTTTTAAGTTGGAATCTTCAATAGAAGTTATTGATTAAGAATTTTTAGCATTTTGACTTCTTAAAAACTTCACTCTTGACTGGAAGTCTTTCTGGATCAAATCTACATAAAACTTATCGAAAATTTCTTTGACATCTTCAGGATGAACTTCGGATTTTCTTGTTTTGACATTGAAATAAATAACAGTTACCCAAAGTACGGCATGAATTGTTTTTTCATCTAAACTTTTCATCAGGATTTCCACTTTGGCAGTTCTATCCTGTACATCGATGGTTTTGCTGCTGATTACGACCTGGGTGTTATATCTTACTTCTTTTAAATAGGCTATTTCATTTTGAATGGCAATCCAGGTACAGCCGGTTTTCTTGGTATATTCTTCATAAGTAAATCCATAAAATGTTTCTACATGATCTTCTCTGGCATTGAACATATAATCCAGATATTTTACATTATTCAAATGTCCGATGGGATCACAGTCACTAAACCTAACTTTTACCGTAGTTGATACTTCTTTTTCCATTCCGCAAAAATAAAAAAACCACCTCTAAAAGAGGTGGTTAGTTTTATAAATCTTTGTTAATTTGCTGAAATTATTGAATTCCTAATTCTTTCTTTACAGCTGCAGTAGCATCTGCTCCTGCCTTATAAAGGAATGCAGGTGAGTTTGCATCCATAATGTAGTCATATCCACTAGCTTTAGCTACTTTCTCTACTGCATCATTCAGTTTTTTCTCAATTGGTCCGAAAGCCAAGTCTTGCTTACCTTGTAGATCTTTTTGAGCTTTGTCCTGCATTTGCTGGATTTCTTCAGCTAATTTTTTCATTTCAGCTTCTCTTGCTGCGTTTTCATCAGCTGTTTTTTTCGGAGCTTCTGTCTGATATTGCTGATATTTAGTTTGAGCTGCGTCTGCTTTTTTCTTAATCTCAGCCTGTTTTGTATCTAAGAATGTTTTAAGATCAGCATCTGCTTTCTTTTTCTCCGGCATAGCGTTAAGAACTCCCATTACATCTAAAGTAGCAATTTTTTGAGCTTTTGCCATACCTACAGATACAACCATCATTACTGCTGCAAATAATACACTTAATTTTTTCATAACTGGTAAATAAATAATTTAATTTGTTTTTAGATTTTAAAATATAGCAAAAGTTAATTTTTTAAACTTATTTTTTGCCTTTGCTATTTGTTTTTTCTTTCTTATCTGTTCCTTTCAGCAAAACAGACAATACTTTCTCGGTGTAATCATATTTAGACTGAAGGAAGATAACACTAATGTTATTGCTTTTATCAAGAACTATGCCCAAGCCATTTTTTTCAGACATTGTTTTGATGGCTCCCCAGATCTGATCCTGAAAAGGCAAAACAAGGTTTGTTCTCAGTTTTGTAATCTCACCGTTAGCTCCAAAACGTAAGCTAGTAGTTGTTTTAATATTTTTATCAAGGTCTACAACTTCTTTTTCTCTCAGTTTAAGCTGGTCCCCTATCAATAATACTTTTTCACTTTCGAAAGCAGCTTTTTTTCTTTCATATTCAGATTGAAGGTTTTGAAGTTCAGACTCCCAGGTATCGATCTGAGAATTCAGTCTTGCTTCAGCTTCTTTATACTGAGGTAATTTATTTAAAATTTCATTAGTATCCACCACTCCTATTTTCTGGGCATTGCTGAATCCAAAAAGCAAAAGTAATGCGAATGTAAAAGTTATTTTAAAGTGCTTCATATGTCTAATTATAATGTTTGGTTCATCAAGAAGTGGTTACGCCATCCTGATTTATCACCTGATAATGTTTTATCAAGACCAAGTGCAAAGTCAAATCCGATCAATCCAAATGCTCCCATATATACTCTTACACCGATTCCTACTGATCTTTTCAATTGGAATGGGCTGTAAGAACTCCATGAGTTCCATACGTTACCTCCTTCAGCAAATGTCAGTGCGTAGATTTTTGCAGTCTGGCTCATTGAGATCGGGTATCTCAATTCTAAAGTAAATCTGTTATAGATTGTACCACCACCTGTCTGGGTAATATCATCTGCCTGGCCTCCTTCTGTACTGGCATTTTCATATCCTCTTAAAGGAATCAATTCTCTACCGTCATATCGACCTCCGAAAAGACCTGTACCTCCCATATAGAATCTTTCAAATGGCGGAGCTCCCAATTTACTGTTATATCCGTCCATGAATCCCATTTCTGCGGAAGATCTTAAGACCAGTTTTCCAATGATTTCATTATATACATCTGCCTTGAATTTAATTTTATAGAATTCCATCCACTTATATTTGTCGATAGCTGACATTGTGGAATAGTCTTTCTTTTTAAACAATGAGTATGGAGGTGTCAGTTTTGCTGAAAGCTCAATATTGGATCCCATTGTCGGGAAGATTGGGTCGATACCTGCAGAGTTTCTGCTCAAACCTAAGTTTACACTAAAGTTATTGGCAGTACCGTTAGTTTCCGTAGTATTTCCAAACTGGAAAGGATAGTTATTGAAGTCATACTTCTGGAACTGTAATCCAGTGTATAGTGAGAAGTAATCATCCGGCCAGTTTAACAGTCTGTTCAAACCTGCTGAAGCAGAGAAAATATTCAATTTCTGAGCAGCTCCGTACTGATCTGTATATCTTACTCTTGAGTTGTTCAAACTTACAGAAAGAGCTGTTGCTCTTGTACCAAATAACCACGGTTCTGTAAATGATACCCCATAGTTCTGGAAGTACTGTCCTGCCTGTACCTGAATAGAGAACGTTTGTCCATCTCCCTGTGGTACTGGTTTAAAGTCTTTAAACTTAAGGAAGTTCTTTAATGAGAAGTTATTAAATGTTAATCCTAAAGTACCGATGAAGCTGTTACCACCGTAACCCGCCTGCAATTGTACCTGAGAAGAACCTTTCTCTACCAGTTTCCAGTTAATATCCACGGTATTATCTACCTGGTTTGGCTGAATATCCTGCCCGATCTGCTGAGGATCAAAGAATGACATCCCTGCCAGATCAAAATATGTTCTTTTAATTTCTGTTTTCTTGAACAGCTCTCCCGGTTTTGTTCTCAGTGCTCTAAGAATTACGTGGTCATGGGTTGTAGTGTTCCCCTGCCATGTTACTTTATTCCAGGTAGCCTGTTCTCCTTCATTAATTCTAACTTCCAGGTTTACAGCATCTCCTGACACTGATTTTTCAACAGGTGTTACATTAGAGAAAAGGTAACCATTGTTCATGTACACAGATTTGATATCTGAGTCATCTTCTTTACCACCGTCTTCTCCTACTTTTTTGTTGAATCCTACAGCATCGTAAATATCTCCTTTCTTATATCCTAATAATCTCTGTAAGTATTCTGTAGCGTATACCGTATTACCTGTGAACGTAACGTCCCCGATGTAATATTTTTTACCCTCGTTAAGTTTTACATTGATTTCGTAGTTATTTCTTTTATTTCTCCAAACTGAGTCGGAAACGATTTTTGCGTCTCTATATCCCAGGGAGTTATAATAACTGATAAGACTTTGCTTATCTTCCTGGTATTTATCTTCAATAAATTTTGAGGATTTCAAAATACCACCAATACCCAAACGTTTTTGTTTTGTTTCTTTGAAAGCTTTGTTTCTAAGTTTTCTATCGGTTACATTTTCGTTTCCTTCAAATTCAATATGATCAATCTTAATTCTTTTTCCCTTTTCTACATTGATCGTCCAGTCTACTAAAGCAGGGTCTCCTGCATTTACTTTATCCTGAATGCTAATTTTTGCATCTGCAAAACCTTTTTTAATATAATCTTTAGGGACATTTGTTTTAAGACTAGAAACCAAGTTTTGAGTAATCTTAGTTCCTGGTTTTAGGTTGTTATCCTTTGCCAGTTTTTCACTTTTAGATTTACCAATTCCTTTTCCTGCAAATTTTACTTCTCCAAGTTCTTTCAGATCCTGCAGGTGAAATTTCAGAACGATTGTCTGTCCTTCAATGCTTTGAACATAAACTTCCACTTCAGAAAAAGATTGGGTATCCCAAAGTTTTTTAACAGCATTGCTGATTTTCTGTCCCGGAATGTCTACGCTTTCTCCCTTGGTAAGACCTGTAAATCTTAAGATCTGAGCTGGTGTATATTTTTTTACCCCATCTACAACGATGTCTTTAAGTGTATAAGTGCCTGCCTCATTTTCTGCATGAACAGCATTATTTACTTTTGTGCTGTCTTGTGGAGTTACTTGTCCATAAAAATGTGCAGAAGCAGCAAACATAATGATGGGTAATAGTCTAAACTTCATTTTATCGAGTCTTTCTTTTCTTAAATTTTATTGGCCTTTTACTTGCTCACCGGTTAAACCGTATCTTCTTTCTTTGTTTTGATAATCAACAATACATTGGAAGAAAATATCTTTGGTAAAGTCCGGCCACAGAACATTTAAAAACTGTAGTTCTGCATAAGCGATCTGCCAAAGCAGGAAATTACTTATTCTTATTTCACCGCTGGTTCTGATCAGTAAGTCTACAGGAGGAAAATCTTTGGTATAAAGATAGCTTTCAAATAAATTTTCGTTAATGTTTTCTATCTCTACTTTTCCTTCTTTTACATCAGAACTTATATTTTTAACGGCTTCCAATATTTCATTTTGTGAGCCATAGCTTATAGCCAATACAAGGTTTCCTTTTGTGTTTTCTTTTGTGAGTTCTACCACACGTTCCAACTGCTCTTTCACTAAAACAGGCAGTTTTTCCAGGTTCCCTATCACGTGCATTCTCAATCCTTTGCTGAAGATTTCTTCTGCCTCAAGCAGTAAGGTCTCTACCAATAAATTCATAAGAGTATTCACTTCTTCAGTAGGACGACTCCAATTTTCCGAAGAGAATGTATAAAGTGTTAGGTAAGGGATATTAATCTCATTACAGGCATTAATAGCATTTCTTACTGCATTAATGGCATTTTTGTGACCGAAAGTTCTTTCTTCGCCACGAGATTTTGCCCATCTTCCATTACCATCCATAATGATGGCTACGTGCTTTGGTAAATTCTCAGAATTTATTTTATCTTTAATCAACGACATATTATTCACAATAACATGGAGGTCTTCCGAACGAATACGTAAGTCCTAAACTGAAAGTATTCATCCAGTCATTCGATCTTCCATCTCCAATATTTCTCTTTTTAATAAACTCTGCTTCTCTTTCCTTAGAAACCGCATAATAATTTCCTGACTGTAATAATGAACCTCCTGTTGCGGGGTCCAAAATATCTGCATTAAAAGAAGTTTTTACATCTTTATCAAGGATCTTACTGTGATCCAACTGATCTGTCAATGTATATCTGAATGTAGCTTCTGCAAATATTGCCCAGGAATGGTTGAATTTATACTTCAAACCTACCCCAAAAGGAATATGCATTGTTACTTTTTTCCCTAATGAATAATCTGTTTTCGTAGTGAAATCCAATTCATTGATTGGCGCCTGCGCCACACCATCTGCATCTCTTCTGAAATCATTCACAAGAGTAGCTTTAGGAGCATCAAACATCAAAGCACCAACACCTCCGAAGATATAAGGGCTCAGCATGCTGATCTGCTCATTATTTACCGGGAAAAAGTTATATTCAAACATTAAACTCGCCTCATACACGTTATTTTTTCCGTATGAGTTTCTATTTCTTCTATAATCTTCTTTCGCAGCTTTATCACTAAACTGAATCTGGTTATAACCTAAATCCAATCTAATAGTCTGATGCGGATTAAAATTAAATCTATATAACAAACCTCCATAAAATGGGATGCCCCAATCTGACACTCTGTTTAAATCCAACGGCTTCTGTAAAATATAATTTGTCCTTCCTACATCTCCCACTAGGTTACTCATACCTAGACGAACTCCCAATTCGTTTCTTTGTGCTTTAACACTTACCACTCCAAGGAAGGCAAGGAAGCTAAACAATAATTTTTTATTCATAAAAGAATATGGATTTATGGTTATTTTAAAATTTAATTTTTGCAAATATAAAACATTTTTATATTAATGATAATCTTAATGTTTAGTTAAAAATAAACAAAAAAACATAATTTGTTATAAAGTAAACGGCAAAGTGGCAAAAATATTCTTTTTTTCATAGAATGAAAATACATTAAATATGAAAAAACCCCCATTAAATGAGGGTTTAATGCTTTATTTTTTATTAAATAATACCTGTACTTTATTTCTGATCCTTATCAACAATGGCTCTTTATAATTTTTATCTTCATCAAAATACCCGTAACCATAGCCATATCCGTAACCATACCCATAACCGTAGCCCTGTTTTGTATTATAATCATTATAAACAAGTCCCAAATTATCAATCTCATCATTATGATACTTTTCCGTAATCATTTTCAGCATGTACTTTTCTGTGTATTCATGACGTACAACATAAATATTTGCATCAGAATGCTTCATCAGCTCGTATGAATCTGCCACTAATCCTACCGGTGGAGAATCTATAATAATGAAATCATATTTTTCTTTCAGTTCTTCTATAAATTTGATATTTCTCTGGCTCATTAAAAGCTCAGAAGGGTTTGGCGGGATAGGTCCTGAAGTAGCAACATCCAGATTTGGAATTTTTGTTTTGTTGACAATCTGATCAATTCCCACTTCTCCGGTCAGATAATTGGAAATACCATATTTATTATCAATCTTGAAGTCCCCGAAGATTTTTGGTTTTCTAAGGTCCATCCCCAATAAAATTGTTTTTTTATCACTTAATCCTATTACCGATGCCAGATTAATGGAAATATAAGTTTTCCCCTCTCCTCCGATGGATGAAGTGATTAGTATGACCTTACCTTTTTGATCTTCATTATCTATCAAAAACCTCATATTGGCTCTTATCCCCCTGAAAGCCTCTGATACAGATGATTTTGGCTGTTCCAGAACAGTAAGCATATTTTCATTGTTGTTATTTCCGATCACCCCAAGAAGTGGAATTTTCGTAGCGCTTAAAAGTTCTTTGATATTTCTGATCTTGTTGTCAAACACTTCACCAATAAGGATAAATAACAGTGGAAGCAACAACATTCCTGAAATAATAGCTGTTTTTGCCAGTTTAACATTCGGTCCAATTGGTCTTTGGCCTAAATTCTTAGCCGGGTCAATCACCGTAATATCAGACTGATTAGTCGCCATTCTCATCTGGGTATCACTCTGTCTGCCCAAAAGACTGTTATAAGTAGCTTCAATCATGTTATATCCTCTCTCTGCATCCAGATACCTTCTTTCTTTTTCAGGATAAGTTGCTAAATCAGAATTGGCACCAGCCATTTCACGATCTATTTTATTGATTTCTTCGTAATATCTGTTATAATAGCTTCTCAAACTATTAGATGATCCCATCCTTGCTTCATCAATAAGCCTGTTGATTTCTCTCATAGGCTCTGATGAAGGTTTATAAATAGTGGCCATTTCTGCTTTTTTGGCATATAAAGCTTTAAGTTCAGAAACCGTTGCTGTGAAAACACCATCTTCAAAACCTGCTGCATTTGTTCCGATCATTTTATCGAAATTCTGAGACTGAAGGGTGTTCTTGATATTATTCAGAGAACTGATTTTACTGATGATATCTGCTTTTTTAGCTTCTAGCTCTTTTATTTTTTCAAGAGATTTTTCATCCCTGTCTTTAATGTTATAAAGTTTTTCGGAAGTCTTTAAATAATTAAGCACATTGGCGCTTGAATCAAGTTTTTTACGGATGTTTGCAAGGTTGTCTTTTAAGAAAATATCTGTATTCTTATTAACAATATTTTTATCAGCAAGTCTCTTTTTCTGTAGCTCTGCAACAGATTTATTCAGGAAATTAACAGTACTATTTAGGTTGTATCCTTTTTTAGTAATAATCATAATAGACCTGATTTCTTTATCAAAGTCCACTCCTGTGGTAGAAACAATTTCATCTACACTCTGGTTGACAGAGTTCAGGTTAATAATAATATTATCCAGCTTAATTTTGGTAGGAACAGGGTTCTGAAGTAGTCTGAATCTCAGGTTAGGAGAAGTATACCACTCATTAATTTTGATGGTTTTGTCTGCTGGTCTGCCATAAGAGTTAATATCCTGAAAGCCCTCTACTTCATAGTTATATAAATTTGTAGACTCTCCTTCTTCAGGCAAAACGACTTCATAAGCCCCATTTCCTTTCGGTATCAGCGTAATAGGATAATTGATCTGCTGAAGGTGTTTTTTATCGATCTGAAGAAAAACAGGCGAATCATCTTTGTCCAGATAAGTAGATTTTATAAGTCCTTTGGTAGAATAGTTCACAAAAAGATCTAATTCTTTCACCAAAAATTCATTATGAGATCTGGATAAAAGCATTTTCTTCAAATAAAGCCCATCCTGATTTCCTGTATCACCCCAAATGAAGTTAATAGATTGGTTAGACTGGGTTGGCAAAAACTCTGAACCTTTACTGGAGGTACTTAATGATAAGTCTGATGCATAAATATTCTGTGCATAATATTTCCTGTATACCCATGACATGGCATAGCCAATGATAAACATCAATACAAACCAGTACCAGTTTTTAAGAACCCTTCTTAAAAAGTGTTCCAAATCAAATAATGCAAATGTCCCGGATTTATCTTTTTGAGAATTATTCTTCTCTGCTGTGTTTACTCTTTCTGGAATCATGGCTAAAGATTTTTAAGGAGTAAATAAATAGATAATGCAGTAGTAATTACAGAAACTCCTGTAGTCAAAGTCTGAATAGGGTCTTTTCCGAATCCATTCAAGCTTTTCGCTCTTGTATTCAGATAGATTTCGTCTCCATTCTGTACATAATAATAAGGAGAGTTCATAAGGTCTTCACGGGTAAGATCTATTTTGGCAATTTTGATTCCTTCCGGAAGTTTTCTGTGGATAACGACTTCTTTTTTATCAATAGTTCTGTTCAATCCGCCATTAATAGCCAATGCCTCTGTAATGGTAAGGGTATTTTTGTGGGCAACCTTCTCACCTGAAAGTCCTGTAGTTTCCACGTCCCCAAGAATATAATAGGTAATACCATCTGTATTCAGCCGAACTTCAGATTTACCTTCCTGAAAATTTTCATTTACTTTATCCTGGATTTCTTTCGTAATATCGTCAAGCGTTCTTCCTTCAGCTTTTATGTATCCGATTCCGAATACATTGATATCACCATTGGAGTCAACCTTGAGTCCGTTAAAATAGAAATTCATATTTCCGCCTCTGCTTCCACCGGAGTTAGCACTTACTACACCTCCTACACTACCACCTCCTGATATTGCAGAACTTGTTACCCCTCCACCGGCAACACCGCCTGAAGTATTATAAGAAGAATAAAATTGTGCAGCATCACCTTTGGGAGTAGTCACAATATTAAGATTCAGGATGTCATTTTTGGTAATCCTGTACACGGGAATATTGTACGGGATAAGGCCTTCTTCATTAATGACAAGGCTTTCGCTTGGCTGCAAGTACCTCACATCCTTTGTTGTGATACATGAGGTAACTAAAAAAGGGAATATTAAAAATAAATACTTAAAATTCTTCATCATATTTGAATATTGTTTACAAAAGTAATATTTAATTGTTAATTTTTGTTATTTCTTAATCGATATAGCAAATCTGGCAGATAAGCTCCGAAAAAGCCTAATGAAATAATCACCAATAATAACAGATTGACATCAATATGTCTTAAATAATAAGCAACCCCCACGATCATCAAATAGTAAAGAATGATATATAAAGTAGATCTCCTGTGGGTAAGATTTAGCTTTAACAGCTTATGGTGAATGTGGTTTTTATCTGCATCAAATGGTGATTTCTTATTATAAAGCCTTATGAATATTACATTTAAGGTATCTACGATCGGAAGAATAAGGATCGCTACAGCTACCACAGGAGCAGACTGAAGGTGATATCTTGGCACATCTACCAGGTTTTTATCAATAAAAATATCTATAAAACAAATGGAAGTAAAGGCCAGCAAAAAGCCAAGCAGCATGGATCCGGTATCTCCCATAAATATTTTACGGGTACGATAGTTGGACAGATTATAGTACAGGAAAGCCAATACAGTCCCAATAATTACAACAGATAATACGACCAGCGGATAATTATATTCTCCTAACCGGTAATAGCTTATTCCAAATAAAGCACTGCAGATTACAGAATAACCACCCGCCAATCCATCTATCCCATCGATAAGGTTGAATGCATTGATCAGAATAATAAAGGTGATGATACTGAACAGGACACTTATAAAATATTCCAGCTCATACACACCAAATATTCCAAATAAGCTTCTTATTCTAATATCTGAGCCAATAACCACCAGGGAAGATACTACAATTTGTGCAACAAGTTTTTTATAAGCCCTCATTACAACAATATCATCCATTACCCCTACGTAAAGCAGGATAATTAATGAGGCAAATAAAAATTTGTAGAGGTCAAACAGCTCATAGGCAAAAATGGAAGCACAGATTCCTATTGAATAGAAAATGGCAATTCCGCCAAGGTTAGGAATTTCTCTAAGATGCGAACTTCTTATCCCAGGCTCATCCATCAGGTTCTTCCTTCTTGAGATCTTGACGATAGTAGGAATAGAGAAAAAGGTAATTAAAAAGGCGAATACGAAACCAAGTCCTATTTTTATATAGAAAATAGGTATTCCCGATCCGCTTAAGAACAATTCAAAATTTTTCATTCTTTCTTATTCAGCACTTGTATCTCTCAATAAAAACTCATAATGCAGGACTTCTAAGAACTTCATCATCATTTTTTATTGCCCGAAACAATAGTACGTACATTTGTGTTTATTAAATCAACTTTCTTATCAATCTTTTCTGTCCTCCAAAAAACAACAGATAAAAAATTTTTTTCTTCAAAGGCAAAGATAAAAGATAATTCTTACCAAAACGACTATAGTTCAATATATCTTGAATTTTTATTTGTCTTTCCTTCATAAAAAGGACCAGCTGATCAGACATACTATAAAATATTTCCTCTTTTTTCACAAAGGCCAGATAAGCCAGAAATGAATACACTCCTTCAAAAATCTGGAAATTTTTTAATTCCTCTTTTTTGTGAGAATACTGAGATCCATTGAATACATTTTCCACATCTGCCACTGCTTTCAGCATATCAAGTCCTTTTTCCGTATGGGTCTTTGTAATAGAATCGGTACGTTCAAGATATTGATAATGGAAATTTTGGGTCTGTGCAATGGTATCACATTCCAGTAAAAGTTGTGGAATAAGCTGAATATCTTCAAAATGAACTCCTTTTTTAAATCTTCTCTGATTAAAAAGTTCTTTTTTGAACAGTTTATTGCATGCAAAATAGCTGATATCCGAGAACACTGAAAAATTATTTTCAAGAACTATTTTCTCAGACATGTTAGGAAGCTGAGTCAGTTTTTGGGTAACTTTCCCTGTTTCATCAACTTTCTGGATATTGCAGATCACCATTTTTGCCTGATGCTTCTCTCCCAACAGAAGCATTTCTTCAAACATTGTTTCGGAAACATAGTCATCACTGTCTACGAAACCAATATAATCTCCTGAAGCTCTGTCAAGTCCAAAATTACGGGCATCGCTTAAACCTCCGTTTTCTTTGGTAAAAGCTTTTATTTTTTCCGGATATCTTTGTGCATATTCTTCAATTATTTTTCCTGAATTATCTTTACTCCCATCGTTCACTACAAGAATCTCAATACTGGGAAGACTTTGGTTCACCAGCGAGTCAAGGCATTTTGTCAGATAGTTTTCGACATTGTAAACAGGAACAATAATGGATACTTTTGGGGGAACATTTGTCATACATTAAATTTTCGTCAGCCTTGCATTCAGCCATCCTTTTTTAGCTTCATCAAAATCTTTTCTGGAACACGGAATGCAGTTCTCTATATTTTCATCATCACCAAAATACCACAAATTACTGAAAGTATCACGCTTGAAAGCATATTGTCTGTCATCTATCAAAACATAGAACAATTCATAATGTCTTTCCTTCGGATGGGAATGCTGTATATTGATTCCTTCAATCAGATACCATAACATCTGTGCTAAAAGCTGGTGGTTTAACTGATTTTCTGAATAAATATTATAATTAAAAATCCCTACAGATTTCAGGTTTTCACTCAATCCGATTTCTTTCATGTAGGCACAAATTTCTCTTCTGTTTAATCCATTGACCTGTGGATTCATAGAAAAAGGTTCGCTGAAACTTTCCACAGCATCACAATTTACAGTTACCAGATCTGCTTTTCTGAAGAAAGGTTCTGTTTTTTCTGTAGAGTTCATCATTTCAGCAAGACGGATGATGTCAAACTCCACTTCTTTGATCAGTCTTACAGAATCCATCTCATTCAAATGTTTCTGATATCCTAAATGATGATAATTTTTAATAGAAAAATTCTTGGCGCCGAAAATTTTACCAAGAAAAGTATGTTCATTGATCGTTTCTCCCTGTTGAAGAGAAATAATATTACTGATCTGGGTATAATTGATATTTTTCTGATGAAAATTCAAAGCAGAAAATAATGAGAAGGCAAAATCATTAGATCCGCCTACAATAACAGGAATCGCTCTCTTGTAATGACATGCCGACAGGACTTCCTGCAAAATATAATGGGTATCCTGAACAGATTTTCCGGACACCAGATCTCCAAGATCTACAACAGGAATTTCAAAATCCATCTGCGAAAGTTTATAAAACTCATTCCTCACCGCTGTAAAATCCTGCACTTCTGCATCTCCGCCCACGCCTCTGTAATCAGATACAAATAAAAGAACAATACTGTCTTCTTTGATCTCTTTTGTAATCCGATTTCCTATCTGCCAGCTTTCTGTTTTAAAATTTCTTGGTGAAATGATAAAGTCTTCGAAATCCATATTTGAATATAATAATTTATTAATTGCTTGATATAACAAACATACAAAAAACATAGGAACTGAATAGGATATGTTCCTTTTGTTCATAAAAAAAGCCCTCAACATCTGTTAATGACTCTCTATTTCAACCAACCTTATTTTTCATCAACCTTGTCAAAGTTAAAATTTCGACAAGGTTTTATTCATGAAACCAGTAAAAACAAATCCGCCTCATACATTGCATGAGACGGACTTTTTTATTCAAATTCGTATATTAACAAATTAACACTTTCCGAATGACTGGCTGATAATCGTTATTCCACCTATAATGATAGTTACTCTGATTCCTGTTGGAATTCCCCAGGTAGTACATATAGATAAGCAAGCCTGGCCAGCTGTTCCATTAGGAATACTTAAGGGTATACTGAAACAATATTTCCCGAAACCTAATGGTAAGTTGATACAAACTTTGTTGTTCTCAACAGTAATTGATATACACTCTGCTGTTACAAGAAGATACCCTGCGCTGGCGTTGGCAAGGCTTAAGTCTGAATCCGCTCCAGATGAACGGCGACTTGCCTGACTGTCTTCGTGTGATCTTTTTGCTGCTTCTAATGCGTGCGAAATTGCTTCTTCGCTAAATTTAAATTCTGGCATGATTTTATAGTTTTGTCTTCTTACTCGTTTGGCTTTTCAGAATCCGCCTCGTTTTTTAAAGTGGTTCCTGAGCTCCACCGTTTGTAATATTACGATGTAAAACTAAAGAATTAAAACACTGAATATCATAGTTTTAGTACTGATTTTTTCACTTGCGTATTTATACTTAGAGCTAAGTAATCATCGTCATTTGCGAGATTAAATCCCAACAAAGGGAAATTTATTTAACACATTATCCTATGTAGTTTTATCTTTTTTAATGATTACAATGAAAATAAAAATCCTTAAAACCTGTGTCATGACGTAGTAACTTACTTTACAAAACAAAAAAGCGCAGACCTAAATCTGTGCTTTCCTATTTTATTATAAAAATTATTTATTTTTTAGCTGCCGGTTTCTTAGCCGCAGGCTTTTTCGGTGTCGTAGTAGCTTTTTTAGTTGTGGCTGCTTTTTTAGCGGCAGGCTTTTTCTTTTCTGCAAAAGCTTTGGGATCCTGATCTGTAATCCATTTCTTAACCTCATCTAAAGAAATTTCTTTCAATTCATCAGCTTCGTATTTTGTATCGTCTGCTTTCTTCGGAATTTTGAACATTGCTTTTCCAAATTTGATGAAAGGTCCCCATCTTCCGTTTTCAATGGAAATTTTTTCTTTTTCCCACTGCTGGATATATCGGTTGGCTTCTTTTTCAAGCTTCGCATCAATTAATTCATTGATATCGCTCTGAGAAAGATTTTCAAAGTCATATTTCTTTGGAACATTTACGAAAATAGCTTTGTATTTGATAAATGGCCCGAATCTTCCTGTTCCTTTAGTAACCGGCTCTCCTTTATAAGTTGCGATAGGAGCATCAGCAATTTTCTTTTCATTGATAATTTCCTCCGCACGTTTCTGATCTACAGAAAGAGGGTCTTCTCCTTTCGGAATGCTGATATAAGTTTCTCCCCATTTTACATAAGGTCCAAATCTACCAACTCCTACAGAAACGGACTGTCCATCCACTTCGCTTAAATCAAAAGGCAGTTTGAATAGTTCCAATGCCTCTTCAAAAGTAATGGTTGCAATATTCTGACCCGTCATTAAGGAAGCAAAAATTGGCTTTTCTTCATCATCAGTTTCTCCAATCTGGATCATCGCTCCAAATCTTCCGATTCTTGCATGAACATTTTTACCTGTTTTTGGATCTACCCCTAATAGCCTGTCTCCAGTTGCACGGTCAGCATTTTCTTCTACATCTTCAATTCTCGGGTGGAATTTTGAGTAGAAATTCGTCATCATTTCCTTCCATTTCTGATCACCACTTGCAATTTCGTCAAAACTTTCTTCTACTCTTGCTGTGAAACCGTAGTCAAGGATTTCTCTGAAGTTATCCGTCAGGAAATCATTTACCACTTCACCTATATCTGTGGGTAAGAATTTATTTTTATCCCCTCCGAATTTCTCTTCAAGAACTACTTTTTTGATTTTATCTTTAGCTAAAGACATCTTGATCACTTCACGGGTATGTGGCTCGACTTCTCTCTTATCCACATATTCTCTGTTCTGAATCGTCTGAATCGTCGGAGCATAAGTAGAAGGTCTTCCGATCCCTAATTCTTCAAGCTTTCTCACCAATCCGGCTTCTGTATATCTTGCACTTGGTCTTGTGAATTTTTCAGTAGCGGTAATGGTTTTATAGTTTAATATCTCTCCTACACTTACTTTTGGAAGTAACTTATCATTGCTCTCCTCATCTTCATCTTCTGTCTTCACAATACCGTAAGCCTTCAGGAAACCGTCAAATATGATTACTTCTCCCTGAGCTTCAAAATGATGGGGTAATGATGCATTCCCGATTTCGATCACCGTCTTTTCAATTTTGGCATTAGCCATCTGAGAAGCTAGTGTTCTTCTGTATATTAGTTGATATAACTTATTCAGCTGTGCATCTCCTATGCTTTTCACTCCAAAATCCGTAGGACGGATGGCTTCGTGGGCTTCCTGTGCTGAAGCAGATTTTGTAGTATAATTTCTTGGAGAAGAATATTCTGCTCCGTATTCTGATGTAATTTGTTTTTTTGCTCCTTCAATAGCTTCCTGAGAAAGGTTTACAGAGTCTGTTCTCATATAAGTAATGTACCCTTCTTCATACAGCCTTTGCGCCAGACGCATGGTATTGGTTACATTATACCCAAGTCTTGAGGAAGCTTCCTGCTGTAGTGTGGAAGTGGTAAATGGAGCTGAAGCGGAACGTGTACCCGGCTTGGTTTCAACATTCAGAACTTTAAATTCCGTAGTTTTTGCCTGCTCGAGGAATTTTTCTGCTTCTTCTTCTTTTTCGAAGTCTTTTTTAAGTTTAGCAGCTATTTCCTGCTCTGTTTTATTTAAAAAGATTCCATCAAGTTTAAAGCTTGCTTTTGGTTTAAACTCACGAATCTCCTTTTCTCTTTCAACAATTAATCGTACTGCTACAGATTGTACTCTTCCGGCAGATAATCCCGGTTTTACTTTCTTCCATAAAACGGGTGACATTTCAAAACCTACAATTCTGTCCAGCACTCTTCTTGCCTGCTGGGCATTGACTAAGTTCTGATCTATATCTCTAGGATTGTCGATTGCTTTTAGAATGGCGTTTTTGGTAATCTCATGGAAAACAATTCTTTTTCTGTTTTCAGGCTTCAACTTCAGTTCATCCGCCAGGTGCCATGCAATAGCTTCCCCTTCGCGGTCCTCATCGGAAGCGAGCCATACCATATCGGCTTTCTTTACTGCAGCCTTTAATTCGGTTACCAATTTCTTCTTGTCTGCGGAAACTTCGTAATCAGGACTGAATGTAGTAAGGTCTATCCCCATTCCTTTTTTAGGAAGGTCCCGGATATGCCCGAAACTGGATTTCACTTCAAAATCCTTTCCTAAGTATTTCTGAATAGTTTTTGCTTTTGCCGGGGACTCTACGATTACTAAATTTTTCGACATTCTAACTAAAAATTTTTGCAAAAGTAAAGCTTTTTTATTATATACTTTTTGTAAAACGGGTTTAATTTAACAATCCAGCTGGTTTATACTCCTTTTCAGCAACCATTTTTTAAAGAATTAAGTCCTTTGTAGTATAGATTTTAGAGCGTTATATAGTTATCCACATTTTATGATATAGAATTTTTCATCAGCCATCATAGACGTAAGAGATATGCTTATATATAAAAAAGCAGAACAAGAGACCTCATTCTGCTTTTTAAATCTTCCTTTTCGGAATTTATCGTTTTAAAATTTTGACAACTGCTTCAGAATTATTAATCCTTAGCAAATACACTCCTGCATTTAAGGATGACACATCCGTCTGATTATTTATAAACTGTCCGGATTTCACAAGCTGCCCCAAAGCATTAAAAATCTGGTAATGATATTCTTTATTCTCTGTAGCCTTGATATAGAGAATATTGGAAACCGGACTTGGGTATAAAGAAATCTTATTATCCGTCATTTTAAGTGCTGCATTAGCCGTACTTAATGTTGAGCCGCCAGGAATTACTATGGTTCTTGAAGCAGGCCCTTCTTCATTGCCATTTGCATCATATTCTATTTTCACACATCGGCATCCCGTACCAAAATACGGATCATTGTTATCATGAAAGGCTATCATCCTGTTGGTAGTAGAAGCGGCATCAAAAAGTACATTAACCGGTCTTCCCAAATAATTTGAATTTAAAGCTGACGTCCACACCGCGGGATATTGAAAATTAAGGACATTAAAGGTTCCCTGAGCCGCCTGATTGGCAATCACACTTCTGAAACCTCTGGATCCGGAATCAGGATAATTTCCTAAAGCATATGCAGGATTATTAAACATATATCCTACGGTGGCGTTGGTTGAATTTCTCACTCTGGTTCCTAAGTAATCATTTGCTATAGTATATGATGTGGCTATATTTTTATCTTTTTTATACCAGGGAGTCTGCCCGAAATCACTTCCTGAAACCAAGGCAACATTCATCAGATCGGGAATTCGCCAGCCTGCCGGACAAGGATCGAAAGGAGATTTCTCTCCTCCTCTTCCCCATCTGTCAGGCGCCAGATTTGGTTCTGTTGCCAGCCAGTCTGTTCCGTTGGTATAGTTAGGAGTTGTGCTGTTATAAGGAGCAAAAGTACTTGGAATCATATACACCAAAGGATTTTTAACGGAATAAGACAGTATTTTGGAAATCTTGTCTACCGGCTTGTCTGTAATCTGTACGTTTGATGCAGCAGCATAGGTATTGTAAGGAACAATATAACTACCGGAAAGATTGTTATAATCAGCCGGAGCGAGTGCAGCATAGGAAATAGTTCCATTGGCAGCAGCAGTTCCTAAAGAAATATTGTAGAAACTTCTGTTATCCGCATTTTGGAAAGCAGGAATAGGATCTTTTCTTCCCCACTGATAATGCAATCCTGTAGAAGCCCGGATCTTCATCAGTTCTTCGGCGGTGGGCGCGAGAGGATTTGCAACATTAGGAAAAGCATCTGTTGCCCCAAGATTACGATCCATAAAAGTAGTCTGTAATATCACATCCGCCTTGTTCACATAATTTACATAATTTGTCACGACTTCCGGAGATTCTGTAGTATAGGTGTAAGATTGTACAGGAGAATCCGTAACCCAGATGTGCCAGCTCCAATATACCGGAGCTGATATACTTCCGTTATGCAGGGTCACCACAGCATTTCCACTCTGATCAGGAGCTATTTCTACAGCTATTTTTGAATTAGTAAGATCCTGCAGCGAAGAAGGTGACGGATTGACTATTGAAATTTTACTGATAAGACCGGTATTCGTAGTCCAGAGAACATTTCCTTTTAAATTATTAAAGTTGGAAGAGTTTAGTATCTCTACATTATTCAACAATTGACTTTGTACTGAAAATGCCTTACTTACCGGTATTTCAATGACAGCGGCGGTTCCGCTTTTAACAATCTGGTAAGTATTAGGGTTGTCGATTCCTTCTTTATATTCTGTGGCTGCGGGCAGATATTCTGTAGGAAAATCATAATCATTGACAAGGTATAAAGGATCTTTTATACATCTGCATCCGTTGGCATCCGAGGTATACATTACCGACATAGGAAAGTAATAATAACGCCCCTTGATATTGGGATAATTGGCGTCCGGAATATCTGGCTGCGTTTTATCCGGAATCATAGAAAGCCCTCTAACGGTAACAGCGGGAGAAGCATCGAACTGGCGGGCCATGGTAGCCGTCCACAATGCAATATGATGCTGATCACTATACTGTCCCGCATGAGCTCCTCTGATAAGCTGTCCATTTCCTGGAAAGATTCCCATATTGTATCCCCCAACTGCAGAAAGATCAAAACCAAGATTAGGATACACCTTAAACCCTGTCATGAATGCAGGAAGTCCAGCATTCGTAGGTTTTATAATATGGTATTTATTGGTTTCAAAAACATTTTTCGCCATATTGGTTTTTACGCCAAAAGGTGAAAAGTCTATTCTGATATCATCCACATAAGATCCGGAGGCAAGATTTGCTACCAGCATAGAGGGTATACGCCATCCGTTGGGACATGGGTCATATGAAGATTTATCCCGATAAGGTTTTGCTTTGTCATCGGTATTGTAAACAGCTTCTATTTTTCCCTGTGCATTATCAGACCAAAGATTAAGCTCTGAAAGCCGGTTAGTAGGTAAGGTTGTAGATTTCCCAAACCAATTGACAGGCAGATTGACATTATTATTGTAATAAGCCTGGCCGGAATTATCTTCCTTATTGACATAGATAAGACTCAGCGGATTCTTCACAGAAAGCCTTAAGTTATTGGTAACCTCCGCCGCGGAAAGTAATACAAATTTTCTAAGATCATCAATACTCACAGCATTGGTCATATTTTTAGCTCCTCTATGTCTGACTCTTCCTATAGATCCTGAAGCTTCGTAGAAATCATTTCCTCTGGTAACCAATGGTGGAATTGGATCTTTTCTTCCCCACTGGTAAAGAAGTCCTATACTTTTGTTCCAGTCTGATGCGGTAATAGAACTGGTAAGTGCACCCAGGTTCCTGTCCATCCATTTCCAATCTGTGTCCGGAATCACTTCAGTTGTTCCGTCTGATTTCATCCTTTTAACAGGATTGAAACTTCGGTAGGTTGCTCCATTTGTAGGATCATCAGTAACCCAGATATGCCAGCTCCAATAGATTTCTCCATTTACTTTAAAGGCAACCACAGCATTTCCTTCTTTTGTTTTGTTAATAGGAACTTTTATTTTAGCATCCTGGCCTGTTCCTATTATTTCGAGAGCATAATTTACTCCGGATTTTATAAGACCATGAGCATCTTCCCAAAGTACATCTGCAGTCACTGTTCCTGCAGGAATCCCATTCCCGTTGAGATATCCGCCTCCTTCCCACATCGCATATGCTTTCTTTACCGGAACCAGTAAGCCATCACTATTCTGACCGGGATCAAAGATGTAGCTGTTGGGTGCTTTTTTCCAATCCGGAAGAAATATTTTTTTCAATTCGTACGCCGGCCTGATCAGTGAGTCCACATTTTTAGCAACGGATATTGCTCTTATATGCCCAACCGAAGAATGCCTTCCTCCGATATTACCTTTCAAACAAATACTGAATGGTATCAGACAGAAGACTGCCGCTAATTTTCCAGCTAACCTTTTCATACCTTATAATTTAGTGTCATTATCCAAATACAATTTTTAAGCCTATTTCAATAAAAAGAGATTTATTTTATAAATATTAATAGCATATTTGAATTATGATATTAATAATTCAAAACAAAACTAGTAAACAGTACAAACATGAACAACCTTTTTACAAAAAAAGACAGCTTAAAAGCTGTCTTTATATTTTCATCTTATAAATATTATGGAAGAATGTGGTTTTTATAACGGTCTATCGAAAATCGCCCCGCTTTAATATTATTAAAGAGTGAGAAGACGACAAAATTGAAGACAACGAGTGAAATAATAAATGCATAAATCATGTTCTTGGTCCTCGCTGAAACAACATACATGGCATTTGGAATAATGATATACGAGAACCCGATGAACGCTCCTGCAAGCCTCGATGAGAAAATAGGGTTATTTCTAAAGATAAAGTACATACAAATCCCAATCACAGCATAGTTTCTATGGTATTCATAATAAGGGTAAAGCTCTTTCATCTTAGTATCAAAAACAAAAAGGAAGAAGGTCAGGATCGCCATCATCACCTCCGGAATCCCGATACCGCCATTCAATCGCTGTACCGTTTCATCCATATATCCGTTGAACCCTTCTACAAGTGTACTATTCGAGGCCATCCCATCCAGGAAACCACCAAAACTCCTGTATATTTCAAACGGAGACAGAAACACAGAGCCTATGATCATAATCAGCATCACTGTTTTGTTCAGTGGAACGCGAGCCAGCCAATACATAGGCAGGAATAAATAACATACACTGTGTATACCTGATCCTATGAATATGAAAAATAAATAATGCCAGAATTTCCGTTCTTTGATATACCGTATCGCAAAGTAAACAATAAAAGTTCCCAGGTTTTGTCTGATCTGCCCACTTTCTCCGATAAAAAAGTTGGGAATAAACATAAAAAGGGTAAAAGTAAATGGATAAAATGTATTGTCTTCTGTATATTCTACTTTAAAGATCATCGCAAAAATAGCAATGACCAGGGTCAACATATAAAAAGGTGCGTTAAAAAAATTGAGGAGTATTTTATTAATCAGCGTGTACAGCCATTCAACATCCAGGTTTTCAGATCCTTCCATATGGAGCATCTTCATAAAGATACTGTAATAGCTTTTGGTGTCAGAGTAAATATAAATTCCTTTGTAACTTCCGTAATCAGGACCTACCTCATTTCTAAGCCCGACAATAATAATGAAATACACAGCAAGGAACCAGAACCATTTTTTATCAACCTTCTTTCCATACACCTCCTGAATACTGAAGAACAGCATATAGAGGATTGCAATAATATAATATGGGTGTAATAAACTCATGCTAAATCTCTGATATTTTTTTAAACTGATGATATGCTGTGATAATTCCCGTTAGAATTAATGGCAAAAAAAGTCTCACCTCCCAAAACAACCCTACTAAAGTAATCATGATAAGGTAAGGAATTGAAAAGAAAAAATATTTTCCAAAAACAGACCTGTTTTCTTCGTCAGTACAAAGCCTGTATATAAAGTAAATCACAATGATGGCAAAGATCAATCCCGCAAGATTGAAAGGACTGGAAAAATTCCTGTTGATATAAAAGCCTTCTACGAATGTAGTTTCATCCTTCACAAGTACAGCTCTTAATCCCAGATAAGGAACAAGAAATGCAACAACCAGTGGTATTATTTTCCAGATCACCTGATAATTCCCTTTTTTCAATTCATCAATATTAAAAAATACTGCGGCAAAAAAAGCAATATTCAGGCAGGCAGTCTCTCTTACCAAGGTAGAGATTGCGATAAGACCAATGAGAATAAAAAAGAAAACATTTTTCCTGGTATCTAAATATTTCAGTGTTAAAAACACACCGGCCAGATAGCAGAAAAGTGCAATAGTATCACAATTTGTTGGTGCATACTGAGTAATTACGATAAAAAAAACAGATAAAAGATGGATAATTCTTCTTGCATTAAGATTGAGCAGAAGACCTGTAGATTTCAGTTTAAATACAGCATCCAAGATCAGGGAGCATCCAATAAAAAACACGCTGTTCATCAGGAAAAGTCCATGATAAAAAGGCGTTCCGTTTTTTGTTAGAAAATCTTTGAAGAAAGAAAGAGGGCCATTGATCAGGTTATACATCAGATCTGTCATCTGCACACTCAGGTAATTGGGAATCACCCTGTAGGCGTATACCGAGGAAAATAAGAAGTCGGGAGTTGTTTCTGATGTTTTCAGTCTTGTATAGGAAGATTCAAATCCATAATAAGACATGGCAAACAGCAGAAGCGGAAGTACTATTACAAATAGATATCCGTTTATTTTTTCATCATTTCTTTTCAACATATCTAAAACAGATTCTTATTTTTTAATAATAATTGTGATTTAAAATACATTTTTCTAAAGGGGAACATTTGCAAAAGTAGAATATTTTTTCATTCTTCCTAGAATATTTTATTGATTTTCAGTCAAAACTTCTCTCCAACTATTTTGAACTAATACTTAAAAAATTAAATTTGCAGACTTGATTTACATGCAATGCATCGTTTTTTTATATTTTTATATTATCTGATTTCCAGAAATAAAGTCCTATCTGTACTTACAGCCTTAGGAATTGCTGTTTTATGCCTATTTTTTGCATCAAAGATCAATTTTGAGGAAGATATCAACCAGATCATTCCTAAAAATGAAAAATCTGATCTTACAGCAAAGGTTCTTAAGCAGCTTAATTTTTCGGATAAGATCATCGTTATTATAGAGAATAAATCCGGTGAAGACAGCTTCCAGCTTTCCGAAACGGCAGATACTTTTTTACAGAAGATAGAGCCTTTACAAAAGTATATAGGTTCTGTTCAGGGTAAAGTGAATGATAATGAGATCTCGGAAACATTTGATTTTGTCAGTCAAAACTTACCATTATTCCTTAATGAAAATGATTACAGGGAAATAGACCGCAAACTTCAGAAAGACAGCATTGCCAAGCAGGTAGAGAATAATTATATTTCGCTGGTTTCTCCAACAAGCCTTGTTACCAAAGAATTTATAAAAAAAGACCCTTTGGGACTTACTTTTTTAGGGATTAAAAAATTAAATGCCTTAAACATCAGCAAGGATTTCAAGCTTGAAGACAGCTATATTGTAACCAAAGACGGAAAAAACCTGTTACTTTTTATTGATCCTAAAAATAAAAGTAATGATACGAAAGCCAATGAAGTTTTTGTAGACCAGCTCAACTCAATAAAAGACGGTATTAATAAACAGTTCAAGGGAAAAACAGAAATCAGTTATTTTGGTTCTCCGGTGATTGCCGTAGCCAATGCCAAACAGATCAAAAAAGATATTCAGAATACGGTAGTAATTTCTATGACAGTTCTTTTGATCCTTCTGATCTATTATTTCAGGAACTTCTTTACTCCCATCATTGTCTTTTTACCAACAGTATTCTCTGTACTTCTCGCCTTATTGGTCCTTTATTTTATTAAAGATAAAATTTCAGCAATTTCATTAAGTGTGGGCGCTATTCTGATTGGGATTACAATAGATTATGCCCTCCATATTCTTACTCATTATAAGCACAACAACAATATTGAAGAGCTTTATAAGGAAATCACCCAGCCTATTATACTGAGCAGTGCAACGACAGCCGTTTCATTTCTGTGTCTGGTTTTCGTACGTTCTGAGGCATTGAAAGATCTGGGACTTTTTGCTGCTATCACCGTCATTCTCTCCTCAGTTTCAGCATTGATTATTGTTCCTCAGCTGTATAAACCCAAAGAAAAAGGAGAACATCTCAACACGAATTTCATCGACAAGATAGGATCTTATCCTTATGAGAAAAACAAGCCTTTGATTATAGGATGCTCTGTTATCATTCTTGCCTGCCTGTTCGGATTCCGACATGTAGGTTTTAATGAAGATATTGGTGATCTTAATTATATTCCAAAAGATCTGAAAATCAGTGAAGCCAAACTTCAGAAGCTTTCTGATATTACCTCAAAATCTATTTATACAATCTCTTATGGAAATTCTGAAGAGCAGGCATTAACCCGAAATTCTGAGTTAAGCAGCTTCCTTGAAAAAGAGAAAAAAGAGGGTAAAATATTAAGTTACAATTCTATCGGAAGCATTGTTCTTTCGAAAAAAGACCAGCAAAAAAAGATTGAGAAATGGAACAGCTTCTGGAATGATTCTAAGAAGAGTCAGACTATTTCTGAGCTGATCAGTAACGGGAATAAATTTGGGTTCAACGGTTCAGCTTTTGATACCTTCAATGAAGCTTTGCATAAAAACTACACTTCATTAAGCCTGAAAGACTATGAAAAGATAAAGGCTCTTCAGATCTCAGAGTTCATGAGCAGTGAAAATGGTTTTTACACCGTTTCCAATGTGGTAAAAGTGGACGAAAACAAAAGAGATGCTTTCATTAAAGATATTGAAAAGAAACATGATGCTCTTGCGATTGACCGCCAGCAGATGAACGAAAATTTCCTCGGCTTGCTAAAGAGAGATTTCAATACGCTGATCAATTATTCTCTTTTAGCAATTGTTCTTACCATTATTGTGTTCTTCAGAAATCTTGAGCTCACCATTCTTACTATGTTCCCGATTGTTTTAACGGGAATTGTAACAGCTGGGATACTTTATTTCCTAGGATTAGAGTTAAATATTTTCAGTACTGTAGTATGTACACTGGTTTTTGGAGTGGGAGATGATTTCAGTATCTTCCTGACACAGGCTATGCAAAAAGAGCACACAACAGGAAAAAATGAATTGCCAACTTACAGAACATCCATTATTCTTGCGGTTTTCACCACCATTCTTTCCATTGGATCGCTAATCTTTGCCAAGCACCCTGCGCTGCATTCTTTAGCATTAGTAGCCCTGATTGGAATGTTCTCCGTGATTATCATCACTTCTACCTTATATCCTTTCTGGTTCAGGTTATTTATTATCAACCGGGCGAAAAAAGGTTTATCACCTATTACCCTCAGGTTATTTTTAAGGGCTGTATTTTCGTTTTTATACTACGGATTAGGTGGATTGGTATTTTCAGCTTTCGGAAGTTTATTTATTAAAAATGCGAAAGGAAAAACATTAGACATCATCAAACTGATCCTGGCTAAATTTTTAACATCAGTTCTTTACATAACACCCTTTGTAAAGAAAAGAGTCATTAAAAACACCGCTGAAGACTTCAGCAAACCAGCCGTTATTATTGCCAACCATACGTCTTTCTTAGATACCCTGGCGATTGCCATGGCTACTCATAAAATCATCTATCTGGTGAATGACTGGGTATATGATTCTCCTGTTTTCGGAAAACTGGTAAAAGCACTGGGCTTCTATCCGGTTTCCCAGGGAATTGAGAACGGAATGGATAAGCTGAAGGAAAAAATTGCACAGGGATATTCTTTAGTTGTTTTCCCTGAAGCGGAACGTTCGTATACCAATGATGTCAAAAGATTCCATAAAGGTGCGTTTTATCTTGCTGAGCAATTTGAACTGGATGTACTTCCTCTTTATATTCATGGAAACTCTGAAGTATTACCAAAAGGGGACTTCATTATCTATGACGGAAGCATTACCGTAAAGGTAGGCAACAGAATAAGCAAAGACGATATGAGCTTCGGCAAGACCTATTCAGAAAGAACAAAGAAAATCAATTCCTATTTCAGGGAAGAATTTGCAAAACTGAGAGAAGAGATCGAGGATGAAAATTATTTTAAAAAGAAACTGTTCCTGAGCTATCTTTATAAAGACAGTGAAGTCGTAAATGAAGTAAAAGAAGACTTCAACACCAAAAAATCAGTATATTTCGAACTGAATAAGCATATTTCCAATGAAGCCAACATCCTTCACATGGCTGATGACTTCGGACAAAAAGATGCATTATTGACTTTATATCAGGCCAGCCGAAGAATTTTTTCTCTGATAAAAAGTGACGAAAAGAGAGCAATTGCGGCGCACAGCTATCTGGTAAAAAGAAGAAAGATACAGTATATAAATGACCTTTCAGAAGTGAGTAAAAAGATTGATGTTCTTTTGATCTCGCATGATAATTTCAGCCTCAATGAGATTCAGGATCTTCCTGACACCATCATTTTTGTCAATACAAAAAACACTTCGTTTGAAAATGAGAATTATATACTACAATTTAGTTCTGAATCATTAAAAGTATTTAAAACTAAATAATAAATATGAAAAACATACTTTTGTAAACGCTAAAGAAAACTAATGAAGAAAAATATACTTGTCATATATTATTCACAAACCGGACAACTCGAAGATATTGTGAGGAACATTGCAAAACCTTTTGAAGCTCAGAAGGAAAAATACGATGTAACCTATTATAATATTCAGCTAAAGGAAGATTTTCCTTTTCCATGGCCAGGTGATGTTTTTTTCAACACCTTTCCTGAGTCTTATTTACAGATTCCAAAAGAAATTCTGCCTCCATCTGAAGAAATTCTGAACAAAAAGTACGACCTTGTTCTTTTCGGGTATCAGGTATGGTATCTCACACCATCCATTCCTATCATTTCATTTTTAAAGAGTGGTTATGCAGAACGTATTCTTAAAGACACGCCTGTAGTCACCATCTCCGGAACCAGAAATATGTGGATGCTCTCACAGGAGAAATTAAAGGTATACTTAAGAGATTTACAGGCTAAACTTGTAGGGAATATTGCACTGGTAGACAGACATGACAATTATACGAGTGTATTAACTATCCTTCGATGGCTTACAACAGGACAGAAAGAAAAATCCGGAATGCTTCCCGCCGCAGGGGTTTCCGATGAAGAAATTGCAGGCTCGGTAAAGTATGGCGAGATTATTGAAAGACATTTTAATAATAATGACCTTAATAATTTACAGCCGGATCTTGTGAAAAACGGAGCCATTGAAATCCGTGCGTTTTTAGTACGCGTGGAAAAGGTAGGAAATAAAATTTTCACTGTATGGTCTAATCTGATTATAAAGAAAAAAGAGAAACGCCCATTGCTGATAAAATTCTTTAAGGTATATTTGATGGCGGCGATATGGATTATCTCACCTGTCGTTTTGGTTTTACACCTGCTTACAACCCCTATATTTTGGTTTAAAAGACAAAAACAAAAAAGATATTTACAAGGAATTAATTTAAAATAGAATGTACGACGTATTTATAACAAAAGCATCAAAATACTTACCCAATGAGCCGGTAGCGAATGATGAAATGGAGACTTATCTTGGGCTTATCAATGATGCGCCATCTAAAGCAAAATCACTTATCCTAAGAAATAATAAAATCACAACAAGATACTACGCTTTAGACAAAGAGGGAAATCCTACGCACTCTAATGCGCAGCTTACTGCAAAAGCAATTGAAGGACTTTTTGATGAAAATTTCAAAAAGGAAGATATGAAATTATTATCCGTAGGAACTACTTCGCCAGACCAGATCCAGCCTTCTCACGCTTCTATGGTACATGGTGAACTGAATATCGGAAAATCTATTGAGATTAATACTTCCACAGGTCTTTGCAACTCAGGGATGAATGCTCTGAACTATGGATTCCTTTCCGTAAAAGCCGGTGTACAGGAAAATGCCGTATGTGCAGGTTCCGAAAGAATGTCTGCATGGATGACCGCTGATAAATTCAACCACGAGGCTGAAAATTTAAAATTACTGGAAGAAAGACCCATCATTGCTTTCAAAAGAGAATTCCTGAGATGGATGCTTTCTGATGGAGCAGGAGCTTTCCTTTTAGAAAATAAACCGAGAGAAAACAGCACTTCCTTAAAAGTAGAATTTATTGATTTCTATTCTTACGCACACGAAATTGAAGCATGTATGTATGCAGGGTGTGACAAGCTGGAAGACGGAAGCCTGAAATCATGGGCAGATTACCCTTCTGACGAATGGCTGAAGCAATCTATCTTTGCCATCAAACAGGATACTAAAATCCTTGATAAATATATCCTTGTAAAAGGAGCGGAAAGTTTAAGATCTTCCTTCGACAAACATAATCTGGATCCGGAAAAAATTGACCATGTATTGGCTCACATTTCTTCAGGATATTTCAAAGACGGACTGAAGGAAGAGTTTGCTAAAAAAGGAATGGATTTCCCTGCAGAAAAATGGTTCTATAATCTTTCTGAGGTTGGAAACATTGGAGCAGGATCTATATTTATTGCCCTTGAAGAACTCATGAATTCCGGAACATTGAAAAAGGGAGAAAAAGTACTTCTTTGCGTTCCTGAAAGTGGAAGATTCGCTTATTCTTGTGCTCTATTAACAGTTTGCTAATGGAAAACAGACTGCCAACTTCCGATAAAGATTTTGTAGAAAGCCTTATTCCGCAACGGTTTCCTTTTGTGATGGTGCATGAGTTATCAGAATATTCTGAAAACCATCTTTTATCCGGTTTTGAGATCAAAGAAGATAATCTTTTCATTCAGGATGGTTTTTTTCAGGCTTCGGGACTGATTGAGCATCAGGCACAGAGCGTTGCACTGCATACCGGATATAAATATTATCTGCTGGGAAAAGATGCTCCCACCGGATATATTGGAGCTATTAAATCATTTGAAGCTGAAATACTGCCCAGAACAGGAGATCATCTGATATCTGAAGTAACAATCCTTAATGAAGTAATGGGAGTAACTCTGGTAGATATCGTTACGAAACTGAACGGTGAAGTGATTGCAAAATCTCAAATGAAAACCGCTGTAAAATAAAACTGTAAATGGAAATAAAGGAAGAGAATATCATCAATATACACAACTTTTTACCGCATCGCGAACCGATGCTAATGGCAGACTATATCCTGGAACTGACCAAAGAAAAAGTAGTGACTTCCTTTGAAATAAAAGAAGATAATATATTTGTTCACAACAATGAATTTGCTGAAGCCGGATTAATTGAAAATCTTGCGCAGACCTGCTCATCTATTCTTGGACAAAGCTTCTTTGAAAATCCTGAAGCAGATACAAAAGTGATCGGGTTTATCACCAATATCAAGAAGATTGAAGTATTTGCCCTTCCAAAGGTGAATGACAAAATCATTTCCAAGGCATCTCTTATTTCACAATTTGAAAACATTTGCCACATCTTCTGTGAAACATTTCATAATGATGAATTGTTGATCAGGGCGGAAATCAACCTGTTTATTCAGGAAGTAACATCTTAAAGATCAATTCAACATAGATATAAAAGCTGTACAGAAACGTGCAGCTTTTTTATTTTTCATCTTAGGGCTTGTGAATATTTGTGTAATTCATTGGTACTATTTGTGTTTAAATATAGGTTTTGGCTAAAGCCAGTTGATCTTTTTCTTTTTTGCAAGTGGTTAAAGCAACTTCTATTGAATTGACTATAACTGTTTTACAATAAAAAAACATTTTTTATTTATTTAAAATCAAAAAAACCACCACAATACAACTGAAAATCAATAAAATACAAATTAAAAACATCCTCATAAGAGGAATTATTTCACGTGAAACATTATAAAAATTCGTGAAACTCTGATCATCAGCGAGAAACAGTTTTAAACTAAAAAAACAGACCTTTTCTGTTTCACTATAACATTTCACTTAAAGGTTTTCTATAAAACAGTTAAATAAGATTAGGTTTTACATCATTACATTGGGCAATCATAATCTTTGATATAACCTCTGTGTCAAGGTGATAACGCTCTCAGATTTAATATGATTTACATATAATGTATTTTCACTATTTTAGCCACCTGATTATAAGAATCAGAAAACAGGTGAAAATTTTTCATCTGGAATCTAAAAAAATTGACATTATTTAGATGAAAAAACAAGACCTGCCTCAAGACGAAAGTAATCTGAAATCCGCCAACATGACTGAAGTTATGTATGTGACGGATGAGAATGACAACTACACGACAGCGAACAGTATCGGCTGGGATGCCAAGAAAGCTGCTCTGGATGAATCGATGGAACTTATTTATGAAAGAATTGAGGAAGCAAAACAAAATGTTGCCAATCATAAGGTAAGTCCTATTGTATATTTTATGGAACTGAATAAAATGGATCTGGGTGTCCTTTCTTCTTATGTTGGAATGTGGCAATGGAGGGTAAAGAGACATTTTAAGCCCAAAGTATTTAACACACTAAGCGAAACTGCACTGAAAAAATATACCGAAGCATTCGGGATTTCAGTGGATGAATTAAAAAACTTCAACGGGAAATAAATGAAATAAGGCGATATAATGCCCGTTCCATTTGACCCATGAAAAGATACAATCAGCAAATGAAATTAAACTTTGAACACCATCAGACTGCGCATTGCGAAAACGGTGTTGCTTCTAATCTACTGCTTAATAAAGGCCTGAAACTAAGTGAGCCCATGATCTTCGGGATCGGTTCCGGATTGTTTTTTGTCTATCTTCCTTTTTTAAAGGTGAATTTTGCTCCGGGCTTCAGCTATCGTCCGATGCCGGGTGCTATTTTCAGCAAAGCAGCAAAAAGATTAGGAATTAAAATCAAAAGAGAAAAATTCTCAAATCCTAAAGATGCCCAAAAGGCTCTTGAAAGAAATCTGGAACAAAATATCCCTACAGGCCTTCAGGTAGGCGTTTTCAACCTTACCTACTTTCCTGAAGAATATAAATTCCACTTCAATGCCCACAATCTTGTGGTGTATGGAAAAGAAGACGGAAAATTCCTTATCAGTGATCCTGTGATGGATTATACCACTTCCCTTTCCGAAGCAGAACTGGAAAAAGTAAGATACGCCAAAGGAGCACTGCCTCCAAAAGGACATATGTACTACCCTGTTTATGTTCCGGAAAATGTAAACCTTGAAGCAGCCATCAAAAAAGGGATCAAAGATACCTGCAAAAACATGCTGGCTCCGGTACCGCTTATCGGGGTAAAAGCCATGAGATGGGTCGCAAAAAGCATCCCGAAATGGGCAGAAAAGAAGGGAACCAAAGTAACCAATCATTATTTGGGACAGTTAATCAGAATGCAGGAAGAAATCGGAACCGGAGGTGGAGGTTTCAGATTTATCTACGGAGCCTTTCTTCAGGAAGCATCTGTGATTCTTAAAAATGATGAATTAAAAGAATTATCCAAAGAAATCACTGCTATTGGTGACCTTTGGCGAGACTTTGCCGTAGATATTGCCAGAGTGTATAAAAACAGAAACTCAAAAAGTAATATCTACAATGAACTTTCAAAAACGATGCTGCATATTGCAGATCTGGAAGAAGCTTTCTATAAAAAACTGAGAAAAGCGATCTGATATGGCAGAAAATATGATCGAGATCAAAAACCTGTATAAGAAGTACAAAAATTCTGATGAGTTTTCTGTAAATGATATCTCCTTGAATATCAGCAAAAATGAAATTTATGGAATTCTCGGACCCAATGGAGCAGGAAAAACAACTTTAATTTCCATGCTTTCGGGACTGATAAAACCTACTTCTGGACAATTTACAATCAATGGCTTATCCCCACACAAGGATGGATTTAAAATAAGACAGATTATTGGAATTGTACCTCAGGAATATGCATTATACCCAACGCTTACAGCCAAAGAAAACCTGATGTTTTTTGGAAGTCTGTATGGCTTAAAGCATAACCAGCTTAAAAAGGTAATTGATGAATCTCTGGAAATCATGGGGCTTTCAAAATTTGCCAACAAACAGGTAGGACAATTTTCAGGGGGAATGAAACGCCGATGCAACCTCATCGCCGGAACGCTTCACAATCCTAAAGTTCTATTCTTAGATGAGCCAACCGTAGGAGTTGATGTTCAGTCTAAAAAAGCAATTATTGACTATCTTTTAGATTTAAATAAACAGGGCACCTGCATTATTTATACTTCCCATCACCTTTCGGAAGCAGAAGAATTCTGTACAAAAATTGCCATTATAGACCATGGAAAGATCCATGCAGTAGGAACGCCTGAAGAATTGGTGAACAGAGTAGCAAGCGCTGAAAACCTTGAAGATGTTTTCATTTCATTAACCGGAAAAGAATTAAGAGATGTTGTTGTATAAACTGTGGAGAAGCTTTATTAAAGAAATTCTTCTGTTGAAAAGAGATATCGGAGGAATTGTCATCATCTTTGTGATGCCTTTGCTTTTGATTGTAACCATTACCCTTATCCAGGATTCTACCTTTAAAAACCTTGAAGGATCAAAAATTCCGATCATTTTTATTGATCAGGATAAATCTGAAGTTTCAAAAAATATAAAAGCAGAGCTGGAAAACAGCAAAACATTCCAGCTGTTGACTAATTTCAATGAAAAATCTGCTCAGGATGCTGTTTTTTCGGGAGATTACCAGATGGCGATCGTCATTCCTGATAATTTAACGAAAGATTTAAATTCCAATATCGATTCTAAAGTTCAGACCATTGTAAGTTCATTCGGACTGGAAGGAGATTCGGCAAAAGTAAAAACAGCAGCTCCAAAGGCCAAAGAAATTCATTTGTACTTTGACCCTGCTACCAATGCCGGATTCAAAAACTCAGTGATGAATTCTGTCAACAAAATGGTTTTTGAGATTGAAAATAAAAAGATTTACAAAGCATTCCAGGAGCAACTGGGAACAACGGAAAATCTTGATGAAAATAAAAACCTGATCAGTTTTAAAGAAATCACTCCTAAGAAAGGCGCAATGGACGTCATGCCGAATTCTGTTCAGCACAACGTTCCCGCCTGGACTCTTTTTGCGATCTTCTTTATTGTAGTTCCTTTATCCATCAATCTGGTGAAGGAAAAAAGCCAGGGAACAAGTGTAAGAGCGAGAATAAGCCCTACGCCGTATTTTGTCCATATTTTAGGAAAAACATTTACCTATCTTATTATCTGTATCATTCAGTTTTTACTGATGGTTGCAGTGGGAATTTATCTTTTCCCTTATATGGATCTTCCGGCTTTTGATGTATCCGGGAAGATGTTCCAGCTATTGATCGTAACACTGTTCGCAGGGTTGGCAGCTATTGGATTTGGAGTTTTATTAGGAACTATTGCTGATACTCAGGAACAGTCTGCTCCATTTGGTGCAACATCTGTAGTGGTTTTGGCTGCTATCGGCGGAATCTGGGTTCCCGTATTTTTAATGCCGGAATTCATGCAGACTATAGCGAAATTCTCTCCCATGAACTGGGGATTGAATGCTTACTATGATATTATTTTAAGAAATAGTGGAATTGGAGGAATAGCTAAAGAACTACTGTTCTTATTATTATTTTACTTTGCCACCGTAGCAATTTCTATTTTTTACGAAAGAAAACTCCAAAATATTTAATTTATTTTTATGACAAATATTACCAGGAGTTTCCTGACGGCCAAAAAAAACAATAAAAATTCCGGAAGAAAACAAAATGCAGTCTAAAGAAAATATACTAACATGTACTGAAGAAGTAAGAGTACGGTTCAATGAGACAGATCCGCTGGGAATTGTCTGGCATGGGCATTATATCGTTTATTTTGAAGACGGAAGAGAAGCTTTCGGACGTCAGCACGGTTTAACGTATCTTGATATTCAGAATGCAGGATTTGTAACGCCTATTGTAAAAAGTACCTGTGAGCATTTTCTTCCTTTAAAATATGGAGAAACTTTCAGAATTGTAACAACTTATGTAAATTCAATATCTGCCAAGCTGATATACAGATATGAAATCTTCAACAAGGAAGATCAATTGGTATGCAGCGGAGAAACCATCCAGGTATTTCTAGACAGTAACGGAAGCCTATGTCTGTACAACCCGGAATTTTTTCAAAACTGGAAAGATAAAATGGGGTTATCATGAGGAAAGAAGTCTACATCACAGATTACAACTGTGTAACTCCGCTGGGATTCACAGCAGATGCTAACTGGAAGGCACTTTTGGAAGGAAGATCCGGAGTTGCTTTACATAAAATCATAGACAATCAGGATGCTTTTTATGCCTCCATGATTGATTCTGAAAAACTGAATGAAGAATTTAATAGATTCTTTGCTCAGAATACCATCGATTTCACAAGACTTGAAAAGATGCTTCTTTTAAGCCTGCTTCCTCTTGTTGAAAATCATTCAATATCAGATGACACCGCTTTTATCCTTTCAACAACAAAAGGAAATATCAGTCTGTTAAAAAACCAGTCTGAATTACCGGAAGGCGTTTATTTATCAAAACTAGCGCAGAAAACAGCAGATTTCTTTGGATTCACAACAAAGCCTATTGTTGTTTCCAATGCCTGTGTTTCAGGAGTAATGGCGATTGCAGTGGCAAAGAATATGATTCAGGCAGGAAAGTATAAAGATGCTTTCATTATTGCGGGGGATGAACTTTCTGAATTTGTTATTTCAGGATTCAATTCATTTCAGGCTATAGGATCAGGGCCATGCAAGCCTTATGATAAAAACAGAGACGGAATTAATATCGGTGAAGCCGCAGCAGCTGTCTATGTAACCAGCTGTCATTCTGACGAAGGAAGAATCTCACAAAATGAAAAATTCAGATTTAAATTCCTGGGAGATTCTGCAGTGAATGATGCCAACCATATTTCCGGACCTTCAAGAACGGGTGACGGTTTGTATGCCAGTATCAGAAATGCAATGACGGAAGCGAATGTTTCTTCAAAACAGATTGATTTTATTTCCGCCCACGGAACGGCAACTTTATATAACGACGAAATGGAAGCCATTGCCTTCAACAGAATGGAACTTCAAAACGTCCCACTCAACAGTATGAAAGGCTATTACGGACATTGTCTGGGAGCGTCAGGACTACTTGAAAGCATTATTTCTATGGAAAGTGCCCTTCATAACACACTGCTTCCCTCAAAGAATTTTGAAGACATGGGAGTAACCCAGCCTTTGAATATCATCACAGAAAACAAACCTGCAGCTGTAAGATACATTCTGAAGACGGCTTCAGGTTTTGGTGGATGCAATGCAGCTGTTGTGCTGGAAAAATGTTAAAATGAGCGTCATGAAGAAAACACACACCTGTACCATAGAACATTCAAAAATAACCGTTGACGGAAATCTTATTTTTGAAAGCCCTGGCGAAACATTTCAGGAATTTGCCAAAGAAGCCTATAAAAGTTTAGACCTAAGCTATCCCAAGTTTCATAAAATGGATCAGCTGAGTAAACTGGCCTTTCTTTCTGCTGAAACCATTTTGAAAGATGAAGATCACAGCAGAACCGCCATCGTTTTTGCCAACAGATCTTCCAGCCTGGATACAGATTTCAAATATCAGGAAAGCATCAATGATCAGGATAACTTCTATCCGAGTCCGGCCGTTTTTGTCTACACTCTTCCTAATATTTGCGTAGGTGAAATCAGCATTAAACACAAAATGCAGACAGAGAATGCTTTTTTTGTTTTGGATGAATTTGACGAAAATTTTTTAAACGATTATTCAGCACAAATCCTGCTGTCCGGAAAGGCTGACAAAGTATTGTGTGGCTGGGTGGAATTGTATCAGGAAAATTACAAAGCTTTTGTATATTTGCTCACATTATAATTTAACAATGTACCAATCTGATAATGTACCAATGCTAAAGGTAATAACAACTATTGGTAAACTGGTACATTGATATATTGTTACATTAAAATAATATTTATGGAAAACTTAAAAACAGAATTGAAACACAAAATTATTGAAGTTCTTAATCTTGAAGATGTATCTGTAGAGGAAATCAAAGATACTGATCCATTGTTCGGAGGAGGATTGGGACTGGATTCTATTGACGCTTTGGAACTGATCGTTCTTCTTGATAAAGACTACGGAATAAAATTAGCTGATCCTAAAAAAGGAAAGGAAATCTTTCAATCTATTGACACGATGGCAAAATTCATCGAAGACAACAGAACGAAATAAATTAATATAACAATCTAACAGTGTAGCCATGTAGCAATTATTGATCAATTGTTAGATCGCTGCACTGTTACATTATGTAATACCATGAGTCAAAAAATTGCCATAACGGGAATGGGCATCATTTCCTCCATCGGAAACAATGTGGAGGAAAATTTTATTTCACTGCAATCCGGAAAACATGGAATTTCAGACATTGAAATGTTTGAAACCCGACATGCAGGAATTATTAAAACAGGTGAAATAAAATTATCCAACGAAGAGCTTGTACAGCAGCTTCAACTTGATGAAGACAACAACGTGACAAGAACTTCTTTATTGGGGATGGTTGCTGCTAAAGAAGCTGTAGAAAGTGCAGGAATTTCAGATATCAACGGTTACAAAACCGGATTAATCTCTTCTACCAGTGTAGGAGGAATGGATATTACTGAAAAATATTTCTACTCTTACGAAGACTTTCCTGAAGAGCAAAAATATATTGACGCACACGATGCCGGAAATTCTTCATTGGCAATTGCCGATTATCTGGGATTACAAGGAATGGTATCTACGATCAGCACAGCCTGCTCATCAGCAGCTAATGCCATTATGATGGGTGCTAAACTGATCAAAAACGGAGTTTTGGACCGTGTTATTGTAGGAGGAACAGATTCTCTTTCAAAGTTTACCCTGAATGGATTCAATACTCTGATGATTCTTACGGATTCTTATAATACTCCCTTTGACAACAACAGAAAAGGATTGAATCTTGGAGAAGCTGCTGCGTTCTTAGTTCTTGAGTCTGAAGAAGTAGTTAAAAAAGAAAATAAAAAAGTTCTTGCATATCTTTCCGGATACGGAAATGCCAACGATGCACACCATCAGACAGCCTCTTCTGAAAACGGACAGGGAGCTTTTTTAGCGATGCAGCAAGCATTAAAAATTTCAGGATTAGAAAAAGAAAATATAGATTATATCAACGTTCACGGAACGGCTACTCCTAATAATGATTTATCAGAAGGAATTGCCATGATCAGAATCTTTGGTGAAAACAAGGTTCCCGAATTCAGCTCTACAAAAGCATTTACAGGACACACTTTGGCCGCCGCAGCAGGAATTGAAGCCGTATTTTCAATATTAGCCATGCAAAACAGTGTTATCTTCCCGAATCTGAATTTCAAAACAAAAATGGAAGAATTTGATCTTACTCCTGTTACCGAACTGAAAGAAAAAAATATCAATCATGTACTATCCAATTCATTCGGGTTTGGAGGAAACTGTTCAACCTTAATTTTCTCAAAATCATGAGTGCAGTATACATCAACAGTGCATCCTGTATCTCCGTTCAGGACACTTTAAACGAAAATATTCTTCAGAACCTTACTCCTGAGAATTCTTCAAATATCATCAAAGCGATAGAGCCCAATTATAAAGAGTTCATTCCGCCAGCCATGATCAGAAGAATGTCTAAAACGGTAAAAATGAGCTCTGTAGCCTCACATTATGCTTTAAAAGAAGCGGGTATTGATCAGCCGGATGCCATCATCGTAGGAACAGGAATGGGATGCTCACAGGATTCTGAAAAGTTCCTGAAAAATGTAATTGATAATCATGAAGAGTTCCTCACCCCTACCTTTTTCATCCAATCTACCCACAATACGGTAGCAGGGCAAATTGCTCTGGGACTACAATGTCATGCTTATAATTTCACCTATGTGAATACCTCCTCGTCACTGGAGTTTTCATTACTGGATGCTCAGCTTCAGATCAATGACGGAGAGGCAGAAAATGTTTTGGTGGGCTCTACAGACGAGCAGACTGCCAGAACAATGGAGCTTTACTGTTTAAATAATACGATAAAAAAAGAAGCGGATCTTCCTACCGATTATTTGCATTCCACCACCAATGGAGTGGTTTGGGGCGAAGGAGCCAGCTTCTTTGTTGTAGGAAAAGATAAGACTGAAAGTTCTTACGCAAAACTTAAGAATATCAATATCAGTAACAAAGTTGAGTTAGATGAAGTACAGGACTTTATCCAGAACTTCTTAGCTCAGAATAATCTTTCAACCGGAGATATTGATGCTGTTATTTTAGGATTCAGTGGAGATGCAGATTCTGACGTTTACTACTCAAAAGCAATGGATCTGTTTCCAAACTCATCTTTGCTTTATTACAAACATTTGAGTGGGGAATTCAATACAGCGAGTGGATTTTCAACATTTATCGCCTGTCATATCCTTAAAGAACAGCAGATTCCGAAAGTCATGATGATCAATGCAGAAAAAAAGGAAAGTATAAAGAATGTACTTCTTTACAACCATCTGGCAGGTCATGATCACAGTCTGGTGTTATTGGAAAAGGTTTAGTTGAAGAAAAAACAATAGTGTTTACAATTAAAGCAGTACAGTTGTCATTCTGACGAAGGAAGAATCTCTTCTTTTCATATTATAGATTCTTCATTTCGCTCCGCTACACTCAGAATGACAAAATGCGTATACATCAAGAAAGTTTAACCATATAAGCCAACCAGCAATGAAACATTATCCATTCATCCTGTTCTATCTTTTTTGTAACGTTTTTATTTATGCGTTTCATGGAAGCTTTTGGGTGTATCTGTTTTGTTTTCTTGCTTTTTCCGCAGTCGTAGTCTGGGGTTCTTTTGATATTGAACTGGGATATTTTGTCAACAGCATTACTCATAAGCGCACAAAGATCAAAGAAGTTGCCCTCACTTTTGATGACGGCCCTACTGAATTTACCCCAAAATTTTTAGACCTGCTTAAAGAGCATCAGGTAAAAGCCACCTTTTTCTGTATCGGAAAACAGATTGAAAAATATCCTGAAACGTTTCTGAGAATCATTGCAGAAGGTCATACGATCGGAAATCATACCTTATCACACTCCAATTCTACAGGATTTTTATCTACTTCAAAAATGATTGACGAAATTAAAAAGTGTGATGAAGTGATTAAAAATACGGGAAATATAACAACCCATCTTTACAGACCTCCTTTCGGAGTAACGAATCCCAATATTGGAAAAGCCATCAAAAGAACGAATAAAATAAGCATCGGATGGAATGTAAGGTCTTTAGACACCATCATTGATGATGAAAAGAAAATCTACCGCAGAGTGACTAAAGGCTTGAAGAAAGGCAGTATTATCCTGCTTCATGATACTTCGGAAAAGACCTGTCGTGTGCTGGCCAATTTATTAGTATTTTTGAAGGACAAAAAATATTCAACATTTACGGTTGATACAATTATAAATTCAAATAGAAATGATTAAAAATATTGCTTTCGGAGCATTCTTACTGGTTTCCGGTTTATTTTTTGCACAAAATACGGCCATGTCAGGAGCTGAAGCTAAAGCATTTGTGTCTAAGGTATCTTCGGAAACTAAAGAGATCAAAACTTTACAGAGTGATTTTACCCAGACCAAAAAAATGGACTTTCTGGACAAAAGTATTGTTACCTATGGGAGAATGTCACTGCAGACTCCTAATATGCTGAGCTGGAAATATACCAAGCCTTATCAGTACAGTATTGTTTTTAAAAGCAATAAGATCTTCATCAATGATCAGGGGAAAAAATCATCTGTAGATGCCAAGAGCAAAACATTTGAAAAAATCAACAAACTGATTGTAGGAAGTTCAAACGGAACGATGTTCAATGATCCTGAGTTTACGGTAACGTATTTTAAGAACGGAAATTATAATGTCGCGAAGTTTATTCCTAAAACATCACAGCTGCTGAAATATATCAAACAGATTGAGCTGTATTTCCCAAAGAACCAGTCTACGGTTTCCCAGGTTAATATGACGGAAGCTTCCGGAGATACTACGAATATCGTTTTCAAAAATACCAAAATCAATGCGTCAATTCCTGCGTCAGAGTTTTCTTTATAGCCTGATCCTGAGTCTGGCTGTTTCCTGTAAAACGTATAAGCTAACCGATGCCCAACCAGTTTCTACATCTGAAAAGACGGTTGAAAATTTATATTTCTCTTCCGGTGAAGATTATGTGTACAAATGCCAGATGGACATTTATAAAAACCATGTAAGCGGTATTCTGATCATCAAAAAACTGAACGAAACAACGCATCGTGTTGCATTAACATCAGATTTTGGGAATAAACTGATTGATTTTGAAGTTTCTGACAATAATTTCAAGCTGAATTATGTGCTTCCTGACCTGGATAAAAAAATAGTCATCAATTTCCTGAAAAATGACTTCCAGCAGCTTCTGAAAAGACAGTACCCGGTGAGCGAAAGTTTTGAGAATGATAATGCTAAAATCTTTCTTTCAAAAATTGAGAATAAAAACTATTATTTATTCTTCAATAAGGAAAATGGCTTACTGAAACAGATCATTTACACGAAAAATAATAAGGAAAAAATCGATTTTACTTTTGATGCAAAAAAACCTATCTTCGCGGATAGCTTAAATTTACAGCACAAAGATTTTAAGATCAATATAAAACTATTTCAAATAACCGAAACAGAATAATTTCCAACAGGAAAACTGTACAATAAGTAAGTGTCGTTTTTCAGACCGGCTGTATTGTACATTTAATCTTAAAAATAAGATCATGCAAACCATTCTTACAGACTTTTATACTTTAACCTCTTATGAGAAAGCAGAAGACGGAAAGTTTACTGCTCACATTCATCTTAATAAAGACCACGATATTTTCAAAGGACATTTTCCTGGAAACCCGGTAACTCCCGGCGTTTGCATGATGCAGATCATCAAAGAACTGACCGAGGAATTTACAGGTTCAAAATTGTTTTTAAAAACCGCATCTAATGTAAAATTCATGGCGATCATCAATCCTTTTGAGACTCCTGACTTACAACTTCAGCTGGATATTAACGAAAATGAAGAAGACGTTAAAGTAAAAAATACAACTTCTTTTGGCGAGACTATTGCATTAAAACTGTCTGTAAGCTATAAAAAAATACCATCATGAAACTTATCTTATCATTCATAGCAGCATTTGTTTTTTTCTTTCAGTCTGACCTTGAAACGCTGAGAAACAGTTATGCTAAAGCCAACGAATCCAATACCAATACCGCCAGCTTCATCGAAACTGCGGAAAAACAATCCGGTTCTGATGCCGTAACTGTTGGGTATAAAGCTGCTGCAAAGATTATGGAGGCCAAAATTACCAAAAACAACAGAAAGTCTCTGGTGAAGACGGGTGCTACAAGCCTTGAAAGCATTATCAAAAGTAATCCGAACAATGCAGAACTTCGTCTGATAAGAATGAGTGTTCAGGAAAACATCCCGAAAATTGTTGGATACCGCGGAAGCCTGAAAGATGATAAGGCATTCCTTCTGAATAATTACAGCAAACAGAATACAGCATTAAAAGGCTATATCAAAAGGTTTGCAATGCAGTCTAAAACCATGACAGAGGCGGAAAGAGCCACTTTAAAATAAAAGAATGTCCCTTGCTGAAGTACAAAATGCAATTTCTGAAAAGAAGATATGCGTTTTAATACCTACCTACAACAATGAAAAGACCCTGAACAGGGTTATTGACGGTGTTCTCAACTACACCGGAAGTATTATTGTGGTCAATGATGGCTCTACAGATTCTACGCCTCAGATTCTTACTCAATATCCTCAGATTACTATTATCTCATTACCGGAGAACAAAGGAAAAGGGAATGCCCTTAAAACAGGTTTCAGAGCGGCAAAGAAGGCAGGATATGATTATGCCGTCACCATTGATTCGGACGGACAGCATTATCCGGATGATATCCCTGTATTTGTAGAAGCGCTTCTTCAGGAAAAAGAAGAGGTTCTTCTGATCGGAAACAGAAATATGTCTCAGGATGGCATTCCCAAGAAGAGCAGTTTCGGAAACCGTTTTTCCAATTTCTGGTTTTGGTTTGAAACCGGAATCAAGCTGGAAGATACACAGTCCGGTTACAGGCTTTATCCTTTACATAAAATTCCAAAGAAATATTTTACGCCTAAGTTTGAATTTGAGATCGAAATCATTGTAAGAACCGCATGGAGACACGTTTCTGTAAAAAATGTTCCGATCAAGGTTTTATATGATCCGGCAGAACGGGTTTCACATTTCAGACCTTTTAAAGATTTTACGAGAATAAGTATTTTGAATACGATTCTGGTCACAATCACTCTATTTTATATTATTCCGAGAAATTTTCTGAATAATTTCAAAAAAAAAAGCTTTAAAAAATTCATACAGGAAGATGTCTTAGAAAGTGACGGGAGCAATCGTACTAAAGCATTTTCCATAGCTTTGGGAGTGTTTATAGGACTTTCGCCTTTCTGGGGATTTCAAACGCTTTTAGTGATCAGCTTATCTGTACTTTTTAAACTCAATAAAGTACTTGCATTTGTAGCCTCCAATGTGAGCCTTCCTCCTTTTATTCCTTTTATTATTGCCGCATCTCTGTTTCTGGGAGCACCATTTGTAAGTGGTAACAGTGATATTTTAAGCCAGGATTTAAATTTTGAACTGATAAAAAATAATCTGCTGCAATATATCATCGGCAGTTTTATCTTAAGCACTTCACTTTCTGCTCTTGCCGGAGTGGCATCTTTTTTATTTTTGAATAAAGTGAGCCCGGAAAATAATTAAAAAAACCCGGAATAAAATTCCAGGCTTATCACAATTATTTACTATAATTTCTTATTTAGAAACAATAATCTTTTGAGAATAATCAATTGAGTCATTATTGACTTTTACAATATAAGCTCCATTGATCAATTTTTCTGCACTGATCGTATTTTGTTTATTAAGGTTGATACTTTCCTTAGAAATCAGTTTTCCTGTAAAATCATAGATAGAAACTGTAGTGATCCCTGATAACTTTAGATCAGATGGAGTTTTTATCGTGAATTCATTTCTTACAGGATTTGGATAGATTGATATTCCTTTAGAATCATTAATTTCTTTTACAGCCAATGTAGTACATTCTGCAGGAACTGTGAAATCTTCCACCTGATCACTCATGTCTGCTAAAGGTTGATTCGCACCAAATTCTAAGCCGTTAAGAGCACCTGCAGAGGCATTTACCCCTAATCCTCTTTTAGCAAATGTATTCCAGATCATACATTTATTTTGTCCTCCTGTAGAGGCCTGGTCAGCAGCAAGAATTGCATCTCTTCCCTGTACAAACGTAGGATTACATGGCTGCAGTTTAAGAGCATCCATTACCAACTGTAAAACTCTTGCACTTCCACTGTTCGGGTCAGCAAGAACATTACTGTTATATCCATATTTATCTACATATTTCCAGTTAAGATCCCAAAGCATAGAAGCCCAGATAAACCCAATGCTGTGGACATCCGGAACTGTAACAGGTATTCCAGAGATGCTTGTACTTATTTTCATACCGTTCGTACGTCCATAAGTATAATCATTGACAGCAAAATCAGGTGAGTATTTTGCTGGTCTTATTCCTAATCCTGTAGTTCCTTGCCCTGAGACAAAAGTCCCCACACCTCTTGCAATGGTAGAAGTATCTCCAGGTCTGGTTGTCATCATCAAGGCGAAGAAATCCGACCATCCTTCTCCCATCTGCTCATTAGATGAAATATAAGATAAACATGAACTTCCTGTTCCCGTAAGACGATTGGAAATACCGTGGCCATATTCGTGACTGATTACTCCATTATCTAAACTTGCATCTTTATAAACCGCGGTTGTCTTTAATGTTGCATTTCCTACAATACCGTTAGTTAAATCATTCACCAGAAACTGACCTTCTGACATACCAACCATAATGGTAGGAATTGTAATAGTAGCATCAGTTCCTCCCATTCCTACAGGAGTATTGCTTGACGGGTGGTATTGTATAACCCCTACTGCACCTGCATTCTGTAAATTCTTTGTTTTAACAGCAAAGCCACAGCCTGCAGCATTTACTACCGCAATCTTTCCTATAAGGCTCCCAGCCGTAACTGCAGTACATGCGTCAGCTGGAGTAGAAAGAGCAAGATCTCCTGTCACTGGTGGATTACCCATAATCTGAGGACCAAAATTTGCAGTAGTAGCTATTGGAGCTCTGGCAGTATAGGTTGATGGTGAATTATAATAAAGATATCTTACATTTCCGGCAGGTGAAAAAAGGAACATCTGCATTCTTCCACTAGTTCCATCAGCACCTGGATTAAAGTTGGCATTATTAAGACCACTCCCATCCCTTGACTCTGCAAGAACAGGATCGTTACCTGCACCTCCGTTTCCAAAATTGTTTACCTGATAATTCCTTGCAGATTCCGTAAATCCGAATTTATAGAATACATCATGCATTTTATTCGAATTGTAGAATAAATTGGTTACAGCTGCTGAAGTATAAGTAGTATGGGCAGCTGTTACATCTAGAGGAAAATCAAATGCTCTGTTTGCCCCTCCATCAGGAGAGAACTGTGGTGTATTAGTAGCATTCTCATCAGTATATGCAAAGGCATTATTCCCTCTTGTTATTGTATAATGGTTGGTACCGTCAGAATGCCAACCTTCCGGTGAAGCTGTCAGATCCCATGGATTTGTAAGCAATGTTCTGGCACCAAATGTAGGCGCTTCCGTAGGGAATGCGAACACATTATAAGAAGCATTATCTGGTACTAATACTAAATTTGCAGAATTCTGAAGGTTTGCAGCTGCTATATTGGCAGGGAAAACAGCGTGAGTATTTTGTAACGCTGATCCAGCGTGATGGTCGAAGGATTCATCGTGAAAGTTACATGATAAAGTAGTATTTTCCTGGTATAAAATAGTACCATCCTCTGTACTTACGATGGTATTCCATACATTACCAGTTCCTTTTTCTTCAACATAAAACTGATACCCAAGGATCAATTCACCTCCTTTTGCAAAATATACAGCATTAGCCACTATCGGGCTTTCTTTTCCATCTATATTCTTTACTGAAGATAAACCATTCAATTTTGTAACAGTTTCGGCTACTAATGCAGCTTTTCTGCTATTTTCTTTTCCTTTAACAGCGGTAGGATAAGTTTTAATAAAAGTATCAGCAAAACTCAATACTTTCCCATCTCTAATCAAAACATTGGCAGAACTTCCAAAAACAGGAATATCATTAATCGTTTGCTGTATCCCTACAACCTCCCCCTTTAAGCTTACTGAAGGATCTACATTAATGATTTTAAATGCTTTCAGTTCCGGGTTTACTCTCTGGAATGATCCCTGAGCAGAATTGACATAATCCTTAATTGTTTGCTCATATTTTTGTGCAGATATTACACCTGCGCTTAAAAGTGAACAAAACAACAGCAGCTTAACACTAAGTCGAATTTTTTTCATTTAGATTACTTTTTTAACAAATATTAATAGATTTAATAGTTAGTAGGAAAACAATCTGAAATGTTACATAATTACGCGGGACTTATTTAAAATATATGTATCACACCAAATAAATGTATTTATTTAGTTTAAATTTCATAAAAAAAGAAAATAAATTATTTCAGGATAAACTGTACAAGGTCTTTCAAAAACTGTTCATCAACTTTTCCCTTTGTTTCATAATCTTTTGGAGATGGTTTTCCGGAACCTGCTATGAATAAGTGGCTTAAAGTTGGGTACAATTTAAACACTGCTGTTTTATCATTTTTCAATGTTTCTTTCCAAAGGTTAAAATCTTTTTCGGTGACCTGGTAATCTCTTCCGCCTTGTGCAAAAAACATGGGAGCTTTTACTTTTTTAACCTCATTAAGCTGATTGTAGTCTTTTAAATATTTCCAATAGGCAGCAGATTGTCCCAACGGAAGTTCTGATGCCGGTGAACTTAAACTGAATTGGGATGAATTTAAATAAGCGACCTGTTTTTTTACTTCCTGAACAGCTTCAGCAGGAACTTTAACCGGATCTATGGAATGAAGATAATCATACTGTTCTACCAACAAATCCTGTAGCGGTCTGGCATTACCTGCCATGAAAACATATTTTGAAACCTGAGCTTTCCCAGCAATTTCAGGCATCATATAAGCTCCCTGGCTATGTCCCAGGATAATAATCTGATATCCTTTATAATCTGCATTGTTTTTAAAATATTGCGCAACATTTACTGCATCATTAATTGTTTCCTCCTCTACAGTAGATTTTTCGTTGAATGCTTCCGGATAAGAGTAGGTTCGTTTATCATATCTGTAGGAAGCAATTCCATTGTTTAAAAGGTATTCCGCAATATCTTTAAATGGTTTATTTTCGCCCACTGTTTCATCCCTGTCATGTGCTCCTGAGCCATGAACAAAAATGACTAACTTTTTTTTATCGTTGGAAGAAGGAGGAATCAATAGAGTCCCATTCAATTCCAGGGCATCGCTTTTTATTTTTAGAGTGGTCTTTTCATCCCGCTTTTCAAATGGTTTATGGGGAACTAAAAAGAAGCCAAGCATTTTATTATTTTCTCCAAAAGTAAGTTGGACATCCAGTTTGGCCTTTTCAAATTCTGAATAGTAATAGTAGATATTCCCTTCATTGTTTACTTCAAGAACTGTTTTAAAACTTCCAATCTGTCCCTGAAGCTGTTCTGTAACTGCCTTAAGCTGATCTACCGGAATCTGCCCAGCTATGGAAGGATCAAAATAAGAATGTGCTTTTTCAATATTTTTATCTACCAATAACGTTTTGATGAAAGTATTTCCGATCTCATTTCTGTCCTGAGAAAAGGATAGTAGAAAACATACGGTAAAGCATAAGGTTAAAAGTTTTTTCATAGATCAATTATTTAAAAACAACGTCAGAAAATGCTAACGGAGTCATCATGATGGTAACAAATATCGCAATAATTACCAGAGCTAACTGCGTTATATGATAAATTTTTTCTCTTTCGTTTTCTTCTATTTCAAAAGTAAATTTTATTTTATCAGGTCTTCTGATAATCAACCAGATAAACAGAAGAATCACCAGATTCATAAGTACCGGCATTACAAGAAAAATTTTGCTGCCATAATTGTCTTTCATATTTCCATATCCATGAATGGTTATGGTATCAGGTATTGAGCTGTAAACGGTACACAAATAAGCCGAATAGCAAATAATGATGATAAAGGGAACGCAGAACAGTAGTTTTATATATTTAGGAATCATTTCAGTTTCTTTAAAGTTTTCTTCAGGTATTTTTCTACATTTTTTCTGTCCGGAACCGTTGTAATCTCTTTCGTCAAAGCTTTTTCAAATTCAGTTTTTGCCTTTGAATATTCTTTTTTGCTAAAATAATATTTTCCTGATTGATAGTAAACCAGCCAAAAATCCGGATTCATAGATTGATAGGAAGAAATAGCGCCATCTGTCAACAGTGTATTTTTATCATCGGCAGCCTCATTGACCTCTTTTCCGTACATTTTAGACAGTTCATAGTTTTTAAATTCTTCAGAGTCTGCAAAGGGATCACGTGGAATATTCAGACTTGATTTTGAAAAGTCATCAGGCTGCAGTCCTTTGTCTGAAAAGATTTCGTTCAGATCATAGCAGACAAATTCTCCCAGCTGATAAGGATTGGAAGACACCCAAACCAGTTTTTTCTGAGGAGAAAATATAACAGCATGGTGCGCCAGAAGCTGATTGAGTGCTTTTTCATTGCCATAACCAATAGATTCATCTTTTAATCCGGATCTGTTCCTTAAAATGGATGCCATCTTTTCCGGAGTGATCTTTTTTTCTTCCTGCAAAAGCTCCTGAAGTTTCTCATATCGGTATTCCGAATGGCTTTCTTCTATATGCTTCTGATTTCTTTTGTCATCTTTATAGGCTTCTGACTGGAAATGGTTTGTACAAAGAACCCTGCTGGTATTCTGCACGCTGTAAACACCGAGGTTTTTAGGTGAAACTTCAATAATTACAGCATTTTTATCATTAGCACTTCCTACGAGGATAGATTCAGATACAAAAACTTTCCTTTTTTTAGCAATGACAATGGCTTCATCAATATTTTTAGCGTACTGCAGAATTTCTCTTGTAACAAGGGAAATAGGTGTTTTTGCAGTCAGAGGAATTTTTGATTTCCCAGCATTAATGGTTACTGTAATTCCTTCTTTATTCATCCCGGATACAACACCGATCATTCCCGGCCAGCTTACCGACATATAGGGAATTCCTTCTTCCGGCTGAACAAATTCTACCAGTTTATTTTTTGCAAAATCGTCACCTACATAAAAATCGAAATTTCTTCCGATCAACAGATCACCGTCTTCTGTATTTTCATTCCATACCGCAAGGGAAGTACAACCTACCATAGCGAGATCCTGCATGGCGTGCCCGATATCATGAGCTCCGTGCAGATAAAGGTTTCTTAAATATTTCGGAGCAATAAAATCATACTGATCAGAGGAATATTGTGCTAAACCGTATAATTCTGCCTGATAGTCTTCTCTTACATTGAGGTACATTTTTCTGTTGTACCATTTTAAAAAGCCTCTCAACAGCCTCTGTTTAAATTTTGACGGTACAAACCCCTCTACTTTTGAAAAGAAAATACTTTCCTGCTTCTGCATTAAACTTTGGGTGAGCGCTCCATTATTATACCCCAACTGCAATGGGTTTCCTTTGATATAAAGTTCCCAGAGCTGCTGTTTATTTTTCGTAAGGTAATTCTGGTTATAGCTGCAAGTACTGTCATTGATACGGGTTACTTCCGGAACCTCGAGTGAATAGTGTTTTACATCAGGAATATGATGGATAGATTTTGATATTCCGCAGGCAGTGAGGAAAAAACAAAAAGTAAGGTAAAGAAGAGTTCTTTTACAGGATGAATAAATGGTTTTCGTTTTTTTCACTTTTAGTTTTTATTAATCATTTGTGTCAACCGCATGTCAATTGTTTCTTTTCCCAGAATCTCTGCGCAGGTATTAAAAGCACCGATGGTTACTCCTAAAATCCCATGCATATTCACAGATTGTCCTGTCAGAAAAAGATTGTCAATTTTGGTGCGGGGAGAAACCATTGTTTTAAGGGGATTCTCTGAGCTTTTCATGTATCCGTACATATTTCCTTCAAAATTCCCGATATAGTCCCGGTAAGACAAGGGAGAAGAAGTATATATGGTTTTGATGGCATGCCTTAGATTAGGAATTTTCTTTTCCAGGGCATCCAGCATTTTCTCGGTCTTTTCAAGCTTAAATCTTTCATACGCCTCTCCTCTTTCATGCTCATCTGCTACGGTATTGAATGTATTTTCCCATTCTCTCACCTCATCAAAATCCATATAGGAAATTGCGGTAAGGCTTTCTGCAAATTCAGGATGATGTTTTGAAGGGGTAGATGAAAGCATATAGGTTTCCGGCCAGGCTTCTTTCCGGTAACGGAATGCATTCCAGACCTGTTCTTCTGATGAATAGTGGTATCTGTTGTAATTGAAATTCGGAAGGCTGTGAGGTCTTAAAACCAGATAAATACTAAAGCATGATGAAACTGGCTTCCAGCTCAAAACCCTGTTCAAAAAGGATTTTTTAAGTCTATCCTCTCCGATTAGTTTAATAGTGGAACGAATCTCTATATTTGAAATAAACTGTTTCGCTGAATATTCTTTCCCTTCTTTCGTTTTTACGGATTGCAATACGTTATTTTCATTAAAAACAAAATCAGAGACTTCCGAATGCTTATGAACTTCCGCTCCATACTCCCGAAGTTTTCTGATCAGAAGTTTAGAGATCTGACTGCCTCCTTTTACACATTTATAAGCACTTTGGATATAAGAGTTTACTGTTAAAGCATGTACATAAAAAGGTACATCTTCAGAATCTCCCGCGTATAAAAAATTGGAACCCAGTAAAACAGCCTGAAGCCTTTTGTTCTGGGTAACGGATTCTATAAATCTTTTGGTGTTCAGATGCAGTATTTCCTCGTTGTAATTGTCTTTTCCTACCACATGATATCTTGGAAACTGGCTGCAGACATACTGAATCTCTTCACAGTAGTTTTCAAGGTTTCCTTTTTCTTCGGGGAAATATTTGGAAAGCTGTTCAACAAAATTCTGATAGCCCTGTGCATGCGGATATTCTATTTCTTCTTCTCCGAAACTGATCCTGTCATATCCATCTTCATCCATCTGCTGAAGTTTGAGATCATCCATAATTTCCAGATAGGAAAAGAACTGGTTCAGATTCTGACCTTTGGATAAACCTCCGAGATAATGTACTCCCGTATCAAAAATCAGTTTATCCCTTGAAAAAGTCTGCAGATTTCCTCCGTATTGATTATTTTTCTCAAGAACGCACACTTTCATACCTTCTTTCGCCAAAATAAGGGCCGAAACAAGACCTCCCAATCCGCTGCCGATTACAAGTATGTCATATGCTTTCTTCAAAAGAGAATGTGCTTTTAATAATTAAGAAACAGGGAATTTAAGATATTTAAAGTTTACTTTGGTACAGTAAACAAAGAAATTTTATTTGGAAAATATTATTTAATGATCTTAATTCTTAGTAAATCTTAATGGTTTTTAGTTTTTCGTTTGTTTTTACGGGATAAAAATAGAAAAATTAATCAACATCATCCCAAAAATCAAAATAATTAAACCATTGAAGGGGATATTTTTTCACCATGGTTTCAAGATTCTGAACATATGACTGTAAAAGCCCCTGTGAATCACGATTTTTGATATTCTGAGCCACTCTCGCGTATAAGTGGTAATGAAGATTATTCTCCTTCATCACATAAACATATACTACCGGAACGCCTAATCTTGAGGCAATCAAAAACGGACCCGCCGGAAACTTTGCACTTTTTCCCAGCAGTTCTGCTTCCAGATATTTGGATCCTTCAAAATAACGGTCTCCGGTGAAGCAGATCAACTCGTTTTCTGACAAAGCTTTGTTAATTTCAAAGATATGCGACATATCTTCTTTTACATAGATGAACTTGATATTACTTTTTTTTACAGCAACGCTTTCCAGATACTCCTTAATCACGGTAACTTCCTGATCTGTAGTCACCAGATTGATCTGACAGTCGAAGTCTATATCTGCAAAAAAATGTTCAGCAATTTCAAAATTACCGATATGAGCGCTAATGAGTACACCTCCTTTTTTAGCCTCTAAAAGATTTCTGAGATTTTCAATACCATCAAATTCATAGGTATATTTTTCTCTGAGTCCTGCAGAAATGGCCGTTTTGTCGATCAGAACTTTTCCGAAGGTAAAATAACTTTTAAATATAGAAGTTTTGGATTTCCAGTATCCGTAGTTCAGCCTTTTCTGAAAGTAATACCGTATGTATTGATTACTCTTTTTCTGAAATAATGAGTAATATGCCGCGACAAAATAAAGCACCCCATATGAACTTCTGATCCCGATATTTCTAATACACCAGACGAATATTCTGTATCCGAGTACTGTTCCTTTAGATTTACCTTTCCACTTGTTCATATATAGAATTTAATATAGCAGAGAACCAATGTAATAATACCTTTTAAGTGTGTCCATTACCGGATCACCGTGATATTATTACATTGGCTCATTTTTACAGAATAAAGATTTACTCAATAACTACGCGTTTTTTTCAGCAATCTTGTTTTCAATCGTTGTATAGAAATCATCAAATGTTACCATTTTCTTGAAATCTGCTTCTCCTAATTTCACCCCGAAATTAGATTCGATCACGACTACCATGTCGATATAATCCAGGCTGTCCAGGCCCAGTGTATTTTTAAGGTTGGCATCATTACTGATTTCGTCTCCATCAACTTCAAATTCGTTGACAAGAAAATCATTAACAATAGCAACAATTTTTTCCCTTTCCATGTTTTTAATCAAATTTTTTAACTATTAGTGCAGAATTGGTTCCCCCAAACCCAAAAGAATTCGACAAAAATACATCAATTTTTTGATTTTTTGTTTTTGCGACTAAATTTATCTTTTGTGCTTCATTATCAGGATTTTCCAGGTTAATATTTGGTGCTACAAAATCGTTCTGCATCATCAGAATTGAGTAGATTACTTCACTTGCACCTGCCATCCAGCACTCATGTCCGGTCATAGATTTGGTAGAACTTACCGGAACTTCACTTCCGAAAATCTCATAGATTGCTTTTGCCTCATTGGCATCACCGATAGGAGTAGAAGTTGCATGAGCATTGATATAATCGATGTCTGAAGCTTTTAATCCTGATTGTTTAAGTGCTCTGTCCATCGCCAAAGCAGGCCCATCCACATTGGGTGTTGAAATATGTCCTCCATTTGAAGAAAAACCATATCCGATAATTTCTGCAATGATTGGAGCTCCTCTTCTTTGGGCTGATTCTAAACTTTCAACAATCAGACTGGCAGCACCTCCGCTTGGGATCAATCCATCTCTTTCTGCATCGAAAGGTCTGGATGCTTTTGCAGGCTCATCTTCTCTCACTGAGAAAACTCCCAATCCGTCAAAGCTCGCCATAGAATATTTGTTGGTTTCCTGAGCCCCTCCGCAGATGATCATATCCTGAAAACCATTCTTGATCATCATATAAGCCAGTCCCAATGAGTGTGAACCGCTTGCGCATGCTGCACTTATGGTAAGATTGATTCCTTTCAGTTTAAAGATGGTAGAAAGGTTCATCGTCACCGTTGAATTCATTGATTTGAAGATCGCTCCTGATCCCATCAATGTTGTATCTTTCTTTTCTCTTGCAATGTCAATGGATTCTACGACTGCCTGAGAAACACTGTCATTTCCGTATAAAATTCCCACTTCATGAGAATCCAGGAACGCTTCATCCAGATTCGCCTGCTTCAATGCATCCATGGTCGCCAGATAAGCATATTCGCTTTCTTCTCCCATACTGATACGCTGGCGTCTGTTTAAGAGGTTTTTCAGATCGGGTTTTGGAACAACTCCTGTAAGGCCGGACCTGAAACCAAATTCTTTTCTGTCCGGATCTAAAACAATACCGGATTTTCCTTGATATAGGGATTCCCTGACCTCGTCTAAAGATGTCCCGATGCAGGAATAAATTCCCATTCCGGTAATTACAACCCTATTTTCCATGTTATGAATAAATTCCTCCGTTAATATTAATCACTTCTCCTGTAATGTAAGAAGATTTTTTAGATGCTAAAAATGCGACAAGATCTGCCACTTCTTCTGCTTCTCCGAATCTGTTGGCAGGAATCATGGCTTTCAATTCTTCTTCATTGAACTCCTGAGTCATATCTGTTTTGATAAAGCCCGGAGCTACTGCATTTACAGTAACATTTCTTTTGGCAACTTCCTGAGCCAAGGCTTTTGTAGCTCCTACTACAGCGCCTTTTGCCGCGGAATAATTTGTTTGGCCAGCGGTTCCTTTTACTCCGGATACCGAGACCATATTGATGATTCTTCCGTATTTGTTACGAAGCAGCTTTTGGATAAAGAAATTGGTTACATTGAAAAAGCCGTCCAGACTTGTATTGATCACGCTGTTCCAGTCTTCTTTCTGCATCCACATAAAAAGACCGTCTCTTGTGATTCCGGCATTATTGACAATCACTTCTACTACTGCATCAGGGTTTTTCTCCTGCCAGTCCGTTAAAACAGTCTTTGTCTCTTCGGTATTCCCTACATCAAATTTAAGAATTTCTCCTGTAGCACCCAATTCCTCCACTTTAGCCAACGTTTCGTTTGCTGCGGTTTCGTTTGAAGCGTAGTTGATAAGGATGTGATAGTTTTTCTCTTCAGCCAGTTTTATACAGATTGCCCTCCCGATTCCTCTGGAGCCTCCTGTTACAATTGCACATTTCATGCGTTAGTGTTTATATCGTTTTTAGTTTTTTTAAGTTGAGAGAATGTCTTTAACTGAATAGACAATCTATGATAGCTAATAGTTACATTCCTTTCAGATATTTCTTCACTTCCTCCAGATACGGATACATCACCATATCATCTGAGAAAGCAGGAATAATTTTTCTGATTTCATCATACAATTCCTTTGTAGAAGATGAAACCTTATCCTGAAATCCAAGATATTCAACAGCCTGAATAATGGTAATGGCTTCTATCGCCAATACTTCAAAAGCATTTTCAATCACTTTTCTGCAGATCACCGCAGCATTGGTTCCCATACTAACGATGTCCTGATTGTCATTATTGTTTGGAATACTGTGAACATACATAGAATTCGACAGCATCTGGCTTTCTGCCGTAGTAGAAGTTGCCGTAAACTGTACTCCCTGCATCCCGAAATTGAAACCTAATTTACCTAAATTTACAAAAGGAGGTAAGATTTCATTGATTTTAGCATTCAGAAGATAGTTTAGCTGTCTTTCTGCAAGCATTGTCAGTTTGGTTACCACAATTTTCAGCTTGTCCATTTCCAGAGAGATATAATCACCGTGGAAGTTTCCTCCATGGTAAACATGCCGATCTTCAACATTGATAATCGGGTTATCATTCGCTGAATTGATCTCGTTTTCAAGCACTTTTTCTGTATATTCCAGCGTGTCCAATACGGGACCTAAAATCTGAGGAACACATCGTAAAGAATAATATTCCTGAACTTTTTCCTTGAATACTTTCTCCTGCTCTTCAAAATGAGTATAAAGATGATCTTCTCTTTTTCTGATCAGTTTACTGTCTGCCAGATGAGCACGCATTCTTTCGGCCACTTTCTGCTGACCGTAATGTTTTTTAGTTCCGTTCAAAGCTTCTGATAAATGGTCATCATAAGCCTGTACAATTTCATTGATGGCACAAGAAAGTCTAAGGGAAATATCTGTAAGCTGATTCGCTTTATAAGCGTTCACAATACCGATTCCTGACATCACGGAAGTCCCGTTCATCAAAGCAAGTCCTTCACGGATCTCTACTTTTATCGGTTCTAATCCTTCGATTTCAAAAACCTCTTTGGTAGATTTTCTTTCTCCTTTATAAAAGACTTCTCCTTCACCGATCAGTACCAAAGCCAGGTGAGCCAGCTGAACAAGGTCTCCGCTTGCTCCTACCCCTCCATGTTCAAAGATCAATGGGATAATATCCCTGTTGATCAGCTCCTGAAGAAGGTAAATAACAGACTGGTGTACTCCTGAATTCCCTAATGACAAAGTATTCAGCCTTGCCAGCATACATGCTTTTACCTCATCTGCAGGCAAAGGGTTTCCGATTCCTGAAGAGTGGCTTCTGATCAGGTTATACTGAAGCTGGTGTGTGTCTTCATCACTGATTTTGAACTGAGCCATCGGTCCAAAACCGGTGTTTACTCCATATATTACTTTATTTTTTGAAAACTCCTTTAAAAACTGAAAACTCTTATCCACCCTTGATAAAAGTGATTCATCCAGTTCTATTTTTTCATTCTCAATGATAATTTTTTGAAAGTCTTTCAGTTCTAAAAAGTTATTTATTTTCATCAATTAAAAGTAATAGTTGATAATTTTTTAAAATATTGATTATTTGTCACTAATTTTGCGGCAAAGATAAAAGTTATTATTAAAATAAAAAATCAAAGATGAGCAAAGAATTTGTTGACGTTCTTGTAATCGGAGCCGGACCTTCGGGATGCGTGTCTTCTTCATACCTGAAGAACAATAATGTCAGCGTGAAAGTAGTCGAAAAGACAAAATTCCCCAGACTGGTAGTGGGTGAAAGCTTAATTCCGAGGGTAATGGATCACTTTGAAGAGGCCGGACTTTTCCCTGCATTAGATAAAATGGGCTTTGAAAAAAAGCTTGGGGCACGTTTCCTTCGTGGTGATGAGGTCTGCATTTTTGATTTCAGCAACAAATTCGGGGAAGGCTGGGACTGGACCTGGCAGGTTCCGAGAGCTGATTTTGATAATACTCTTGCTCAGGAAGTCATTAATAAAGGAGTTGATCTTGAATTTGAGACTGAAGTTATTGACATCAAGTTTAATGGAACAGATTCTGTAACTACAGTAAAAAATAAGGATGGAGAAACGAAAGAGATCCATGCTAAGTTTGTGATTGACTCCAGTGGTTACGGAAGAGTCTTGCCTCGTCTGCTAGATCTTGAAAAACCATCAAAACTGTCTCCTCACTCCGCTATTTTTTCTCATGTAAATGATATTAACAGAGCACCGGGAGAAGAAGGAACTTTAATTTCTTTTGATATTATTGAAACAGAAGTATGGCTTTGGGTAATTCCTTTTTCCAACGGAAATACAAGTTTAGGAATTGTAGGCCCTACTGAATATATTGATAAATTATCTGAAAACGGAGATGCAGCTGAAGCTTTAAGAAAAGCTATTTCTCTGTCTGATTATTATGTAAAACGTTTTGGGGATGTGGAATTCCTTTTTGAACCAAGACATCTGAAAGATTACTCATGTTCGGTAAAAAGTTTATTCGGGGACGGATTTGCTTTAACCGGGAATGCATCAGAATTCCTTGATCCGGTATTTTCTTCTGGAATGGCTTTTGCCACAGAATCCGGAATGCTGGCTGCAAAACTAGCTCTAAGACAATTAAACGGAGAAAAAATCAACTGGCAGACAGAATACACGGATTATATTTTATACGGCGTGGATGTTTTCACCACGTATGTAAAAGAATGGTATACCGGAAATCTTCAGGAACTATTTTTCCATCAGCCGGAAAATCCGGATGTAAAGAAAAAGATCTGTGCTGTTTTAGCAGGGTATGTCTGGAACAAAGACAATCCTTTTGTGAAAAAGCATGATACTGTGATTAAAAACCTAGCAAACCTGATTAAGCTAGAAAAACAGGAACAGCAAAACCAAGCATAAAAAAACGGTCTGAATTTTCAGACCGTTTTTTGTTATTTTATAACTGCTTTAATTTCTTTTCCTAATTTTTTCCCTGTAACTTCATAAGCTGCAGCTATCCTTCCGTATTCCCAGGCAAATTCTTTATTCATCTGCTTACCTCCTATTTTATCTGCTTGTAATCTCATCACTACATTTGAAGGATTATCTGTTTCTACAAACTTCATATCAGCAGTCAGTTTAGCTTCCTGTGAGCCAATCATTCCGCCATACCAGCCGGCGTAGATCCATTTTGCATCAATGATTAAAGTGTATTTTGTTTTCGCATCACCTTTGAAAACTACTTTCTTTGACTTTCCATTGATCCCTTTAAGAAAATAATCCAAATATTCTGAAGTTTTAAATTTGTCCCACTGATGCATCCAGTTGTTCCAAACAGCTTCACTTTTTTTAGCTGTGATATCAGCTTTCCTGTTTTCAAGATATTGGGCTTCTGTAAAGTTTTTCTCCTGATAAACGGCATTATCAAATACCAGTTGTACATTTACTTCAGACTGATCTTTTAAAAAATCAAAATTTCCCTGTTCAAAATTAATTTTATTCTGGGCGAAAGTTGATGTTGTAATTGCTACAAAAAGCAGCAGTAATAATTTTTTCATAGTTATTAGCTCTAATATTTAAGCGACCAAAGATATAGTAAAAATGGATTTCCCGGTCTTTCTTTAAATTAATTTTATCTCAGATCAATAAAAGTAATTGGTTTTCTGCTGTTTGGATTGAAAACTGTTTTAGACAGGATATCAAAATCGATGATTTCAATTTTCGGACTTACTCTTAACTTTGCCCGGAAATGGTCTCTCACTTCATTGACAAAGCTATCATGTTCTTCTTCTGTACTTAGTTTAATGATAATTTCGTCAAGACCTATTTCGTTGGCCTGAATGACAATCTGATAGCATAAAATATTGTTGAAATCATTTAAAATATCATTCATTGCCGGCGGATACAGCGTTGTTCCTTTATATTTGATCATCTGCTGTTTCCTTCCCACTACAGGTCCTAACCTCATCGTATTTCTTCCACACCGGCATGGCTCATGGTGTGCTTTTACAATATCTCCGGTTTTAAATCTTAGCAAAGGGATGGCTTCAACACCTAAAGTTGTGATCGTAAGCTCTCCACTTTCTCCTTCTTTAACCGGATTTCCGTTATCGTCCAGAATTTCAGTGATAATTAATTCCGGGTGGTGATGTCCTCCGATCTGGAATTCACATTCTGTGAAAGCAGTGCTCATTTCGGTAGAAGCATAAGTGGAAAAAAGTTTTATATCCCACTTTTCTTTGATCTTCTGGGAAAGAATATTATCTGTAAAATCCTGATTTTTGATACTTTCTCCGATACATACAGCTCCATAAACACTTGAATTTTTATAATCCAATCCATGCTTTTCAGCATAATCAATCATTTTCAACAGAAAAGAAGGAACAGTGATCAGGTATTTAGGTTTATATCTGAAAATAGAATCCCATTGCAGTTCAGGAATTCCAGGCCCCATTCTCACTACGCTTGCTCCCATTTTCCTTAAACCCAGAAAATAAGCCAGGCCCGCCATAAACCTTTTGTCTATGGTGGTAATCATCTGAACAACATCTCCTTTTTGAATGCCGGCACAGGCAAAAGAAATTGCTTCATTATATGCCAGCCTTTCAAGATCATTATCTGAAAGTCCAAAAGTAACCGGATCTCCTAAAGTCCCGGAAGTGGTACTGTAATCAACAATCTTATCTGGTGTTATACAGAAAAAATCATGGTTGTACTGCTGCAGATCATTCTTCGTGGTAGTAGGAATCTTCTGAAGGTCCTCCAAAGTACGAATGTCAGCAATATGAATATTATTTTCTTTAAACAGTCTCTGATAAAAGGGTGAATGAGCCTCAAGATAGATCAAAAGCTCACGAAGTTTTTCTTCCTGAAATATTTTGATTTCCTGAATGTCTGCTTTCTCGATTGACGGATAAAATTCCAATGATTTTAATTTTTAAAGAGCAAATTTATTTAATTAAAATTAAAAGATTTAAAAATTCAAGCATTAACCTGTTTTATCTCCGGAAGGTAAAGGTTTGTACGTTTGTATTTCCAGCGGTATTTATGGTTGTTACTTTTAAAGTATGAACCCCCGATCCTTTCGGGCATTTTTCATCAAAGGTGTAAACAAAATTATCTTTTACGCGGGCAAAGCGAAGCCATTTTCCATCCAGCTCAGCCCGGAATGAAATGATATCACCCACTTTCGTTGTTCCTTTTAACAATAAAGAACTGTTGTTTACCAACGCTCCTTCTGCCCATCCTGATGAAACGGACGGCAGGGTATTGTCTATTAATAATTTTGCTGTGCCCAATCTGTTGAACTGCCCTTCTGCCCTGTCACCATTCCACTTTGCTTTTACCACATCCTTATCACTTCCATAATCAAGGAGAATAACGGCTTTATCTTTTTCAGCGTCAGATAGTCTTCTATTGGGTTTTATTTTCAAAGTATATTCGTCCTGAACCGGAATGTAAGGATTTTGTAAAACAATGCTCTTTGAAACCGCATTCTGATCAACATCCGCTTTTTCATACATATTGAAGTTAACTGCATCATACACCGCATTTTTGCTGAAAGTAATCTCTGTATTTTCAGTGGAAATTGTTTTTCCTTCATTAGGCATTACCGTTTTCCCTGTAGCAGGTATTTTTTCTGAAGTTTTATTTAACTGGAGTTTTGTTGTTAATCGGCTTGTATTCCCATTTGTATCTTTCAGGACTATTTCAATGTTATGAACCTCCTCATCCTGAAGATTGATAATACCTGTCAAATTCGGGGCACTGTAATTCTGAAGTTTCATTCCCGGTAAATCAGCCAGGTGCTGAATTCCCATTTTATCCCTGATGAATTTAGTATAATCTATACAGCCGTTGATATAACGGGTATCATCATAGTGTATTTTATCAATTTTAAAACTATAAATCAGTTTCCCATCCATCAATAATTCTGCATTATAAATCCCCAGATTAAACCCTTGATTGGCTTTATCTACGGCTTTAATGCCAAAACTTATTTCCGGAGAATTAACCTGAACAAGATTAGAAGTATAAATATTCCCTGCTCTTCTCACTGCAATTCCGTTCGCTCCAGGTTCATAAGTACTGAAACGTCTATCATACCAGTAGAGTCCACTGATAATTGGTGCAACAGTATCAGGAATGGCAAAACCGAAAAGTAACGGGTTGAGACACTCTTCTGTTTTGGTATTTCTTATTTCAAAATGTAAATGTGGACCAGCAGAGCCTCCGGTATTTCCACTTAGTGCAATTTGCTGTCCTTTTTCCACCGGAAACTGTCCGGGTTGGAAAGTAATGTCCTGTTCCCATTTTTCGTCTTTATATTGTCTTTCCTTTACATATTCATCAAGCTTATTAAAATATTTGTTCAGATGGGCATAGACTGTGGTATAACCGTTGGGATGAGTGATATACACCGCATTTCCAAATCCGTACCGCTCTACTTTTATCCTGCTTACATACCCTTCTGCAGCTGCTACAACCGGCAGATTCTCCTGGCTATTGGTTCTCAGGTCCAGCCCCATGTGAAAATGATTCGTACGGATCGCCCCAAAGTTGGCAGCGAGCTGCATGGGAATGTTTAGCGGATTCCGGAAATAGTTTTGTGGATAATTTTGGGCGTGTGTGATGGTGTTATTAATTAAACAAATAATAAACATCAGTTTGGAAAAGATTTTCATACAGCATTTGAGTTTATAGATCTAATTAAATGTACAAAATTTTGCCCAATCAGCGCTTCTTACTCTAGCCAATTTTTCGAATCAATTTTGTTTTCTTACCTTATTTCCCCTGCTGAGTGAAACGCCTTTGCAATCGATCTTACATCATCCATACATCTTTGTGAACTTTGCGTGACCATTAAGTTTTGGCTAAAGCCGTTGGATATGTTTTTATTATTTAAGCGGGCTAAAGCACGATCCTATTGAATAAATTGCATAAAATTTCACATAAAAAACAGCGAGAAAAATTCACCTATTGATCATTCACCATTCACTTTCCTTCACTTTCTTTATTATATTTCTGAAATTGAACTTTTTAATAGATGATATCAAAATAAAACATATATTATAAACCGACAAATTTTAGTAAATTTGCAGACTTAATTAATCAACGATATTGAGATATTTACAATGAGCCAATTTAAAGAATACAAAAACCTCAACCTTATTGACGTAGCAGAGAATGTAGCGGAATTTTGGAAACAAAATAAAACTTTCAATAAGAGTGTTGAGATTCGTCAGGGAAATCCTGAGTTTGTTTTTTATGAAGGTCCGCCTTCAGCAAACGGTATGCCTGGAATTCACCACGTAATGGCAAGAGCATTGAAAGATATTTTCTGCCGTTACCAGACTCAAAACGGGAAACAGGTTTTCCGTAAAGCAGGCTGGGATACGCATGGTCTTCCTGTGGAACTGGGTGTGGAAAAAGAATTAGGAATTACGAAAGAAGATATTGGCAAAAAAATCTCTATTGAAGACTACAACAAAGCTTGTCGTGAAGCAGTAATGCGTTATACCGATGTTTGGAATAACCTTACAGAAAAAATCGGATACTGGGTAGACCTTGATGATCCGTACATCACGTATAAGTCAAAATATATGGAAACAGTTTGGTGGTTATTGAAGCAATTGTATGATAAAAGCTTATTGTACAAAGGGTATACTATCCAACCTTACTCTCCGAAAGCAGGAACAGGACTTTCTTCTCACGAGCTGAATCAACCCGGGACGTATCGTGATGTTTCAGATACAACGGTGGTTGCTCAGTTTAAGGTAAAGAAAGACTCTTCAGCGTTATTCAATGATGTTGACGGAGATGTTCATATCCTTGCATGGACGACTACTCCATGGACGCTTCCATCCAATACCGCACTTACCGTAGGAAGAGATATTGAATATGTTGTAGTTAAAACTTTCAACCAATATACATTTGAACCTGTAACTGTTGTTTTATCAAGAGTTCTTTTACCTAAAGTTTTCGGTAAAAAATATGCAGAAGGTACAGATGAGGATTTTGCTAACTATACTCCGGAAACTAAGGTAATTCCTTTCAGAGTTTTAAAAGAATTTACAGGGGAAAAACTTGTTGATACAAGATATGAACAATTAGTTCCTTGGTTTACACCAAACGATAATCCTGAGAATGCGTTCAGAGTAATTTTAGGAGATTTCGTAACAACAGAAGACGGTACAGGTGTAGTTCATACAGCGCCTACTTTCGGTGCTGATGATGCGAGAGTTGCTAAAATGGCTCAACCTGAGATCCCGCCAATGTTGGTAAAAGATGAAAATGACAACCTTGTACCATTGGTAGATTTACAGGGTAGATTCATCAAAGGAGAAAATGTTCCTGAGGTATTCTCCGGAACCTATATCAAAAACGAATATTACGATGAAGGAACAGCTCCTGAGAAATCATGGGATGTAGAACTTGCGATCCTGTTGAAAACAGAAAACAAGGCTTTCAAAGTAGAGAAATATGTTCACTCCTATCCACACTGCTGGAGAACGGACAAACCGGTATTGTATTATCCGTTGGATTCATGGTTTGTAAAAATGACCGCTGTAAAAGACAGATTGGTTAATCTGAACAAAGAAATCAACTGGAAACCAAAAGCTACCGGAGAAGGACGTTTTGCCAACTGGTTGGAAAATGTAAACGACTGGAATCTTTCCCGTTCAAGATATTGGGGGATTCCGTTGCCAATCTGGAGAACCGAGGACCTGAAAGAAGAGAAGATCATTGGTTCCGTAGAAGAATTATACAACGAAATTGAGAAATCAATTGCAGCCGGACTGATGACTGAAAACCCGTTCAAAGGGTTTATCATCGGAAATATGTCTGAGTCTAACTATGAGCTTGTGGATCTTCACAAAAATGTAGTAGACAAAGTAATATTGGTTTCTGATTCAGGAAAAGCAATGAAGCGTGAAAGCGACCTGATTGACGTTTGGTTCGATTCAGGGTCTATGCCTTATGCTCAATTGCATTATCCATTTGAAAATAAAGAATTAATCGACAACAATAAAGCATTCCCTGCTGATTTCATCGCAGAAGGTGTTGACCAGACCCGTGGATGGTTCTATACTCTTCATGCAATCGGAACAGCCGTTTTTGATTCTGTTGCTTATAAAAATGTAATGAGTAACGGTCTTGTTCTGGATAAGAACGGGCAAAAAATGTCAAAACGTTTAGGAAATGCTGTAGATCCGTTTGAAACCCTTTCTGTGTACGGACCGGATGCTACCCGCTGGTATATGATCTCTAATGCAAACCCTTGGGAAAACCTGAAGTTTGACATTGAAGGAATTGACGAAGTAAGAAGAAAGTTCTTCGGAACACTTTATAATACGTATTCATTCTTTGCTTTATATGCGAATGTGGATGGCTTCAACTATTCAGAAAAAGAAGTGGAGAACCGCCCTGAAATTGACAGATGGGTTCTTTCTGAACTGAACCTTCTGATCAAAGAAGTAAAAGCTTTCTATGAAGATTATGAGCCAACAAGAGTAGCAAGAGCGATCAGCACTTTTGTGAACGATAACCTGAGTAACTGGTATGTAAGATTATGCAGAAGACGTTTCTGGAAAGGAGATTATTCTGATGACAAGATCTCTGCTTACCAGACTTTATACACATGTCTTGAAGTAGTTGCCAAGCTATCTGCTCCTATTGCTCCATTCTTTATGGATCAGTTATATCAGGACTTAAATAAAGTAACAGGTAAGGAAAACTGTGAATCTATACATTTAACAGACTTCCCGGTAGCTGATGAAAGCTTAATTGATCAGGATCTGGTTGAAAAAACACATTTGGCTCAGAACATTACAAGTATGGTCTTCTCTTTAAGAAAGAAAGAAAATGTAAAAGTTCGCCAGCCGCTACAAAAAGTATTGGTTCCTGTATTGGATTCTAAAACAGAAGCGCAAATTCTTGCTGTTGCGGATCTGATCAAGCAGGAAGTAAACGTGAAAGAATTACAGTTAATCAATGCTGAAGAAGCATCTCACTTAATTGTAAAACAGATAAAACCTAACTTCAAAGCGCTTGGTCCTAAATTAGGAAAAGACATGAAGGTAGTAGGTGCCGAGATTGCAAATCTTAACACAGAACAGATTGCCGGTCTTGAAAAAGAAGGAAAACTAGATGTTCAGGGATATGAAATCACCCTTGATGATGTGGAAATTTCTACAAAAGATATCCCGGGATGGACGGTTACCTCAGACGGTAAAACAACTGTGGCATTAGATTTGACGTTAACCGATGAGCTAAAATCTGAAGGTATCGCAAGAGAATTCATCAACAGAATTCAAAACCTGCGAAAAGATAAAGATTTTGAACTGACAGACAAGATTAATATCTCCATTGAAGAAAACTCACCTTTCCTTAGTGATATTAAGAAAAATGAAGAATATATTTCTTCTGAAGTCTTGTCAAATAAAATAGAAATTGTATCTTCACTTTCAAATTTTAACGAAATCGAAATAGATGAGGTTAATTTTAAGATAAATGTTGAAAAAAATTAACATGTAGTTATTATATTTCAAATTCCATTTCATAATTTTATTAAAAAAGAGAACGAATATGTCAGACGAAAGAGTTAGATACAGCGATGCTGATTTACAGGAATTTAAAGCGATCATTAAAGAAAAAATAGAAAAAGCAGAAAAAGATCTTCAGCTTATCAGAGAAAGTTTTATCAATGACCAGAATAATGGAACGGATGATACTTCTCCTACTTTCAAAGCTTTTGAGGAAGGAGCAGAAACTCTGAGCAAAGAGCAGAACTCTATTCTGGCAGGAAGACAGGAAAAATTCGTGCGTGATCTTAAAAATGCTTTGATCAGAATCGAAAATAAAACGTATGGTGTTTGCAGAGTAACAGGAAAACTGATTCCTAAGGAAAGACTTTTGGCCGTTCCTCACGCTACGCTGAGCATCGAAGCGAAAAACATGCAGAAATAACCGCAAGGTTTGTAAAAAATAATATTGGGTTTATAACGTATTCACGAATACTTTATAAACCTAATTTTTAATGTATACCCATGAGCGAATTATTAATTTTGGGAGCTATCGTTGCAATAGTATTGTTATTTCTCAACAGAGAATGGATCAAAAACAGATTCTTTCCTGATCAGCAGAAAAACTATACAATTGATGACAAGTTCAATTCTGATAAACGCGAGCGGGAAAAAGAGATCGACAGACTTTTAAGCAAAATGGGTAAAAACGGGGTGAATGATTTGTCTGAGAAAGACAGAAAAAGACTTGACGAATTGTCCAAAATGTAAATATTTAAATACAAGAAATGGAATCTATTATAGTACATCCAAAAAATGCAATGGAGCTAAGTGCACTGAAAAGTGTTCTGAAGGAAATGGGCATTAAATTTGAAAAAGCTCATGTTAAAAGTTCGTATAACGGACAGAAAATAGTCAAGAAAGCAAGCGATAATAAAAATGTAAAGCCGGCTGCAAAGCCTTCAAAACCTAAAGGGCAGTAATGAAAAAGATCTTAGCGATAACATTTTTGGTGTTATTAATTGACCAGGCTTCAAAAATTTATATCAAGACTCATTTTAATCTGGATGACAGTGTCACTGTTTTGCCGGGATTTAAACTCACCTTTGTGGAAAACCCGGGAATGGCCTATGGATTTCACTTCGGAGGAATCATTGGAAAATATTTCCTGGTGATCCTAAGAATTTTCCTGATCGGAGGAATGGTGTACATGTTTAAAAAATGGCTGAAAGAAGGAGCTTCCAATTATCTTTTGATCCCTATGGCGATTATTTTTGCGGGTGCTATCGGAAACCTTATTGACGGAATGTTCTATGGAATGATTTTCGACAGCGGGACGGTATATGACCCAAGTATTGACCGATGGATCGGCTACGGTGGTATTTCTAAATTTGCTCCTTTCGGACACGGATATTCTACTTTTATGAAAGGATGCGTAGTGGATATGCTTCACTTCCCATTGGTAGACTGGAATGTTCCTGAAAGCTGGCCTTTAATTGGTGGAAAGCACCTTGAGTTCTTCAAGTATATTTTCAATGTTGCCGACTCTGCCATTACTGTTGGTGCCGCATTCTTATTAATTTTCAGAAAAAAAGCTTTTCCTAACGGACTGGAGTTTTAAATGATCTATTTCGGATGAAAAAAATAATCAAAAATATTTTTAAAATTTTCCTGCTTCTTCTGGTCGCAGGAATTATTTTTATTGCCTGGGCAAATTACAGCATCAAAAAGGATAGTGAACCTTTCATTTCTTATAATATTGCTGATGTACCGGAAGCAAAAACAGGCCTGTTACTGGGAACCGGAAAACTTCTGAGCAACGGAACCCCGAATGCTTATTTCTACAATAGAATTGAAGCAGCAGCCAACCTATATAAAAGCGGAAAAATCCAATATATCATTGTAAGCGGTGACAACAGCACCAAAGACTATAATGAGCCTGAAGACATGCAGCTGGCATTAATGCAGAAAGGAGTTCCTCAGGATAAAATCATTTTAGATCATGCCGGATTCAGAACACTGGATTCTGTTGTGAGAGCAAAAGATATTTTCAGCCAGACAAAAGTGATTATTATCTCTCAGAAATTTCATAATGAAAGAGCTGTTTTCCTGGCCAGAAAAAATGGAATGGAAGCCTTTGGGTATAATGCTGCTGATGTAAATAAATATGCAGGATTAAAGACTAATATCAGAGAGTATGCGGCCAAAGCTAAGGCATACTGGGATCTTCTTTTTGGGGTAGAACCTAAATTTGGCGGGGAGAAGATTGTGATTCCTTAATATTTTTCCCACAGATTGCACAGATTTTCACGGATGATGCGTAAAGACATATAGATTATTGAAGGGTGATAGGTTTTGGCTAAAGCCAATGGAAGGGTGATTTATCGTTGGCCGGGTTAAAACCCAGCCCTATTGAATTTTAATAACAAGATCTTTTATCTTTTATCTTTTATCTTTTATCTTTTATCTTTTATCTTTTATCTTTTATCTTTTATCTTTTATCTTTTATCTTTTATCTTTTATCTTTTATCTTTTATCTTTTATCTTTCGTTATTCCCGGCAAACCTCGTAAATTTGCTATTCATTAATTTTTAAATATAAATTTTAAACCAATGTCAAGAATTCTTACCGGCATTCAAGCCACCGGAACACCCCATCTTGGAAATTTATTAGGGGCCATTATTCCTGCTATCGAGCTATCCAAGCAGGAAGGAAATGAATCATTTTTATTTATTGCGAATCTTCACACGCTTACACAGATTAAAGATGCGCAGACGTTAAGACAAAATACCTACGAGATTGCTGCGGCTTGGCTTGCTTGTGGATTAGATACTGAAAAAACATTTTTCTACAGACAAAGTGATATCGCTGAAACCTGTGAACTTTCTTGGCATTTATCATGTTTTTTTCCTTATCAAAGATTAACATTAGCCCATTCATTCAAGGATAAGGCTGACAGACTTCAGGATGTAAATGCAGGGTTATTTACTTACCCTATTCTGATGGCTGCAGATATTTTACTGTATGATGCAGAGATTGTTCCTGTAGGAAAGGATCAGCTTCAGCACCTGGAAATTGCAAGAGATGTAGCTTCCAGATTCAACAATCAGATGGGAGAAGTGCTTGTTTTACCACAGGCAGAACTTCAGCAGGACACGAAATATGTTCCCGGAACTGATGGTCGTAAAATGTCTAAATCTATGGGAAATATTATCAATATTTTCTTACCTGAAAAGGAACTGAAAAAACAGGTAATGAGCATTGAATCTGATTCCAAATCTCTGGAGGAACCAAAAGATCCTGAAACGGATAAAACCTTCCAGATCTATGAACTTATTGCTACGCCTGAACAAACTGAAGAATTAAGAGCAAAATATCTTGCCGGAAACTTCGGATACGGACATGCTAAGAAGGAATTACTGGATCTTATTCTGGTACGTTTTGAGAAAGAAAGAGAAGTATTCGCTTATTATATGAATAATCTTGACGAGCTGGAAGCAAAACTACAGCAAGGAGCCGAGAAAACCAGACCTATTGCACTGGAAACTCTTAAAAGAGTAAGAACAAGCTTAGGATTTTAATTCTAAATTGTAGACATAAGAAAGCCTTTCGTTTGAAAGGCTTTTTCATTTATTGTCATTTCAGAACATCATTTTCCGCTGTTCTTTGTCAGAATAAAATAATGCATCTCATCTCCAAATTCATAGGCGATATCCCATCCCGGGTATTGTTTTATTATAGTCTTAATGATAGACAATCCTAATCCGGTAGAGGTATGATCTGATCCTTGTTTATAGAAACGATTAAATATTCTGGATTTATCCAAAGGAACCGATGCCCCACTATTCTGGAATGTAATCCGGTTATTTTCAACAATAATATTTAACGTCCCTTCTTCATTGTTATATTTAATTGCATTTTTAAGAAGATTAGACAGCAGAATATCTGCAAGATCCTGATTAAAATCTGCAACAAACTTTCCTTTCTCTATAATATTGACCTCAACTTTTTTAAATGTGATGAAATCTTCATAATTCTGAACCAACTGAGCAATCATTCCGTTAAAATCAACGTCTGATGTTTTATTAAACTGGCTGTTTTCAATTTTAGAAAGCATTAATAATGACTTATTTAAGCCTACCATTCTTCGCAGATCATTTTTAACTTCGGTAAGGAAGGTCAGACTCTTTTTATCAAGGTCATCATTCTGAATCAGAAGATCAATTTTGTTAATAACAATAGCCAAAGGGGTCTGAAGTTCGTGGGACGCATTTTCAATAAACTGTTTCTGCTGATAAAAAACAAGTTCGTTACGTTCAATCATTTCATTGATTTCCACATTCAATTCTTCGAACTCGGTAATTTTATAAGTCTGCATTTCCTGTGAAAAAGGAATTCCGAACTGATATTTTTTAAGCTTATCCAAAATCAGATAGAATGGCCTCATTGCTTTATTCAACAGATATCCGTTGATTACGACAATACTTATTACCAAAAGAATATAAAGCACAATTAAAGCGGTCGTAAGGTCGTAGATCAATTCGTCCTCTTCTACGGTAGACGTTCTTATGACAAGCCTCTGCTTATTTTTAAACTGATCGATAAAGTCTGCCTCAAGAACTCTGTAAGGCTGGTCTTTATCATCATATTCCATATAATACATCTTATTGTACAGCCTGCTTTTATTCTGATATTCTTCAGCTTTAATGGGATTGATTTTAAATTCATTAAATCCAAAATCATTATTCTTCAACAGCTGAGGATTCAGGTAAACAGCTTTGATAATCTGTATTTTCCGATCTTTCAATCCGTCATCCACATTATCATGCACTTCATCCAGGATATAAGCATAAAACAGCCCTGCCCAAACTGCAATAATAAACAACAGGATGATGATCAGGTATTTTATGGTATAATATTTTAAAGAAATTTTCATCAGATCAATTTATATCCTATCCCGTACACCGCCTGGAAATCAGCTTCGGCATTGAGCGTTTTTAATTTTTTACGAAGATTTTTAATTTGTGAATAAATAAAATCCAGACTGTCTGCCTGATCGATATAATCTCCCCAGATAGCTTCTGCCAATGTCGTTTTCTGCAAAGTTTTTTCGGGATGGATCACAAAATAATACAACAGATCGTATTCTTTACGGTTAAGGACCAATTCCTCATTTCCTACTTTCACCGTCCTGTTCTCCGGATCAATACTTATATTTTTATATCGGATGATATTTTCACCATCCTGGTTTTTTCTTCTGATCACGGATTTGATCCTCGCCATTAGTTCTGCAAGATGAAAAGGTTTAGCAAGGTAATCATCAGCCCCTATTTCCAATCCGGTTACCTTATCATCTACTGAATCTTTGGCAGAAAGGATGATTACAGGATCTTTTTTGTGCATCTTTTTTATCTCTTTCAGCAGATCCATTCCGTTTCCATCAGGGAGCATAATATCCAGCAAAATACAGTCATATTCATAAGAAATAATTTTTTCCAGTCCATTGCTGTAATTCTCTGCATACTCCACAATGAAATGTTCTGCCTCCAGAAATTTCTGTACCGTATCTTTCAGTTCGGGCTCATCTTCTACTATTAAAATCTTCATACCTCTGGGTGTATATGCTCTGCTGCACGATTAACTTATATCAAATATAGGAAATTATAAGGAGGGAAGCCGGAGATAAAGATACACATCCGAAAGTCTATGAGAATATGATCAGTATAAGGGTTATATGATAAATTACCGATAAGATGTCTATAAAATGGAAATATTCTCTACCTTCTTCCCTCACGCACTTTTTCATGAATACTCTAATTTGATTTTACATTCAGCCCATCTGCATCAAAAACAAGACACAGACCGTTCATCAAATGAATTTTGTAAGCATTGTATTTTTTCTCAATAGATTCAATTACGCTGCAAGGGTGGTTCCTTGTCATAAATGAAACCATATTCTTTCTAATCTGAGCAGAAGAAATCTTTCTTCCGTTGCTGTTTATTAAATTCCAGTTGACCATACTATTAAGATTTAGTGTTTATATTCAGTTAAGTATTAATCATCAATTCTTTTAAAATTTCCGTTTTTGTCAAATTCAAGCTCCAATCCGTTGGAAAGTTCTGCTTTATAAGACCATCTTTTCTTTTCGATCTTGATGATATAAGTGTTGGGAAAATTCTTCGTGCTGTAGTTTCGGATTGATGCCGGGATAAAACCATACGGAATTTTCTGATGTTTTCCATCCACTTCCTTCCAGTTTCCATTGCTGTCAAACTCCATTTTCATTCCGTTAGTCAGATATACTTTGTATTCATCTACACCATAGATTTCTCTGTCTTCTATCGCAGAGTTTACAGGAATTCCTTTAAAATGGGCCGCTAGAAAGTTTTTAGCTGTTTTGGGCAGCTGATTAGCATTGATCGCCCTGTCCTGTGCAGAAACAAAACTTCCCATCAATAAAAACATGATCATCAATACTCCTGCGATTTTCTTTACATTTTTCATAACATTTAATTTTTCTGTCATTATTATGGAGCAAAGTTCCCAATCAATTTGGGAAAGAATTGGGAATACTCATCCGGTAGGTAAAAAAATAAATAATATTTAGGTTGATTTCCCAAGTCTGTAAAAACAGAAAAGCCACTAAGATGATCTTAGTGGCTTCTATTTATATTGTAGACTTTATTTATAAGTATTCTTTAATCTGCTGAAGGTGAGTAATGGCTTTTAATCCTTCCTTCTGTTTATCTTCTTTATAAACATCAAAGAAAATAGCATCCATTCCAAAGTCTGTTGCTCCCATGGCATCAGCAATCCAGTCATCCCCAATCAGGATACTTTCTTCTTTTCTGGCTTCAGAAAGTCCTAAGGAGTATTCAAAAATCCTTGGATTAGGTTTTCTTACTCCCACGGAATCTGCACTGGTAATGGTCTTGAAATAAGGCGCAATTCCGGACAAGGTACATTTCCTTTCCGTCACTTCCTGAAATCCATTGGAGATAATATGTAATGTATAATTCTTAGCTTTCAGATATTCCAAGACGTCTTCAGCTCCTTCTACCAATTCATTATGACTCACGATATTGTCAAGAAAGTGCTCTTCAAAATAAAGGGCAAGTTCTTTATCTTCTACTCCAAAATGTTTGAATGAGTCATAAAAACGGTGTTCTCTCAAATACTCTTTGCCAATAATCCCATCTCTGATCTTTTCCCATAAATCTTCGTTGATGTCATGGTAAACAGCGTGAAACTCTTCAAAGTCAATATTATACTTTGAAGTTATTTCCTGTTTTTCAAAAAGTTCCCTGATGGTAAGATAGGCATTTCTACGGTGATCCCAGAGTGTATTATCCAGGTCAAAAAAAACATGCTGCATTTTCATACAGCACAAAGTTAATCATTTTAATTTTTTAAAATTGGATAATTCTTGCTCTTGCTTTTCACAATTTCAAGGCTTTTAGAAAAATTAAGCAAAAAATTAATAGTTTGTTTCTTAGGTTTCAAAGTTTTCACTTTTAAGGAGTCATTTTTTTTCATAAGCGAACTATGTTTTCCTTAAAACGTGAAATTTCCCGAAATATTATTTATCTGGTTAATATTATATTATTTTCATCCATGATTTTTCTCAGGTTGATCAGTGCATACCGTACTCTTCCAAGGGTCGTATTAATGCTCATATCTGTATGATCTGCAATTTCCTTGAAACTCAGGCCGTCAAAAAATCTTAGTTTGATTACTTCTTGCTGATTTTGTGGTAAAAACTGCAGCATCCTTAAAAGATCTTCCTGTATCTGATTCGTTACAAGCTGATCTTCAATATTCTCAGAAGGCTCTCTGATCAAATCAAAAATAGAATACTCATCCGTTTCAAAAGTAGTTTCTGAAACTTTTATATTCTTTGCTTTTGATCTGAAATGATCGATGATTAAATTGTGGGAAATTCTTTTTGCCCAAAGAATAAATTTACCTTCTTCGTTATAACGCCCTTCTTTCAGCATAACAATAATTTTCATGAAGGTGTCCTGAAAGATATCATTCGCTAAATCTTCATCATTAATTTTGTAAAAAATGAATGTAAACAGTTCTCTCTGATGTCGATGAATAAGGGTTGACAACGCACCCTCGTCTCCTTTCTGATAAAGGGAAATTAGTAAACTATCCGATTTTGATTTCATAACTCTTCTCAATATAAATATTTGCAGACAGCCATTCTACCAGATATTTCTTCTGGCCTTTGCTGCATAAACAAAACAGTTCTAGAGTAGAGTCTCTTCTATAGGCGGTAGTACAATTATTATGATGTAAATATAATAATTTTTTAATAACTGTTAACCTATTATTAAATTTTATAGAGAAAAATCTAAAAAAAATCATTTAAACATGTCATGAATGAACACAGTAGGGATATTTAATGTAAAATTAACATTCAATCCTTTCATCTCTTTTCCGTACAAACGGGTATCTCCGATAGGAAAAGCATAGCCTCCTGTAAGATCCAGCATTCCAAATAGGGTAACTCCAATTTTAGGGGCAATGTATTTATTGGTTCCTTCTACTCCTGCTAAAAAGTAATATGAGTGATAGAAGTCTACATTTTTTTCAAAATTAAGAAGAACATCCGCCTGCAGCTTCGGCATAATAGCAAACTTAGAATCTACGGTTCCCATTAAAGCAGATCCGCCCAGTCTGTAAATCACATCATCATTTTTAAGAAAAAGTAATTTACCTCCTACTTCACCAAAACTTTGATTCTGATAGGTATATCCCACACTGATCATTTTGTGCATGGTATATTGAGCTTTTGCCAATGTACTTAGCAAAAACATAGACAGGATAGCAACTACAGTTCGAAAATTCATCATCTTTCTATATTATTAAGGTGTAAAATTAAAAAAAACTGCCTTATCCAAAGATAAAGCAGTTCATTATTATTCTTTAAAGAGAAATTAAATTCCAAAAGCGGCTTTAATCTCCTCTACTTTGTCCAGTTTCTCCCAAGTGAAGAATTCAAGGTCTTTCAACGTAAGTTCGTTTTTATGTCCTTTATTGAACGTTTTATCAGCTACATAATGCTCTTTACCCATATGTCCGTAAGAAGCTGTTTCCTGATAAATAGGATTTCTTAATTTTAAATTCTGTTCAATAGCATAAGGTCTTAAATCGAAAATCGTAGAAACTTTTTTAGCGATATCACCATCATGAAGATCTACTTTCGCAGTTCCGTAAGTGTTGATATACAAACCACAAGGTTCAGCTACACCGATTGCATAAGAAACCTGTACCAAAACTTCATCAGCAATTCCTGCAGCCACTAAGTTTTTAGCAATATGTCTTGTTGCATAAGCTGCACTTCTGTCTACTTTAGAAGGATCTTTTCCAGAGAAAGCACCACCACCGTGAGCTCCTTTACCACCGTAGGTATCAACGATGATTTTTCTTCCTGTAAGACCTGTATCTCCATGAGGTCCTCCGATTACGAATTTTCCTGTAGGATTGATGTGATATTTGATCTGATCGTTGAATAAAGCTTTGATTTCCTCTGTCTGCTGTGCAACAACTCTTGGAACCAGAATGTTCTTAATATCCTCACGGATTTTATTCAGCATTTCTTCTTCAGCTGCAAAGTCATCATGCTGAGTAGAAACTACGATAGAATCAATTCTGATTGGCTTGTGGTCATCAGAATATTCAATAGTTACCTGGCTTTTTGCATCCGGACGAAGATAAGTGATTTCCTTATTTTCTCTTCTGATAGCAGAAAGTTCTTTAAGAATCGTGTGAGCAAGGTCCAATGCAAGAGGCATATAGTTAGCCGTTTCATTGGTAGCATACCCGAACATCATTCCCTGGTCTCCTGCTCCCTGTGCATTTGCTTTCGCTTCGAAAGACTCATCATTTACAGCTCTGTCAACTCCCTGGTTGATGTCAGGTGACTGCTCATGGATGGCAGAGATTACTCCACAAGAATCTCCATTGAACATATATTCCCCTTTTGTATATCCAATTCCGTTGATTACTTCTCTGGCAATAGTCTGTACATCAAGATAAGCATCTGATTTTACTTCTCCTGCCAACACCACCTGTCCGGTAGTTACAAGAGTTTCACATGCTACTTTTGAGTCTTTATCATATGCTAAAAAATGGTCGATTAATGCATCAGAGATTTGATCGGCAATTTTATCCGGATGTCCTTCTGAAACTGATTCAGATGTAAATAAATAAGACATATAATTCTTTTGTTTTTAAAGATTTAAAAATAGTATTTACGAAAAATATGAATGAAATTGCCCAGAAAAAAAGAATACTGTTTTAGCATATTTTTATAGAGGTTGCAATCAGGTCAAATTTTTCCTCGTAATAAACGTCAGCAAATTTAAGCACTATTTTCGTAATACTCAAAGATTTTGTTTATTAATTATAATTTTATTTAAATTGATGATTTCTATCACTTTAAGGCATCTCCATTACTGAGGCTTAATGCTTACAAATTCTTTTGGACTTTCGTGATAATTCAACTTAAGTTCTAAAGAAGTTTTGATAGAATGTGACAATTCATCAATAATTTTTTGCTTAAAAGTTGGCTTATAATAGATAATACTGATTTCTCTATAAGGGAAAGGTTTTTTGAATCTGAAAACATTTTTCTTCTGCTCTTCCGAAAGCTGGCTCAATGCAAGTTCCGGCAGAATACTGATTCCTCCTACTTTATCTACCATGTGTACCAGGGTCTGGATATTGGAAGCTAAGAAATCTAAGTTTTTAGGCTTTAAGGTATTTTCTTTCAGATGACAGATGTTTTCAAACTGATTTCTAAGACAGTTTCCTTCTTCAAGCAGCCATACTTTTTCTACATTCAGGTCTTCCGGAATGATGTAAGAATTCTTTTTGTTGGCTTCTGTATTGGAACTGTAAATCATAAGTTCCTCATTGAATAAGAAATCCTGATAAAACTCGTCAGCGGTATCATAAGGAGTTGAGATAATTCCCGCATCCAGTTCTCCGGCTTTTAAAGCTTTAATAATATTATCCGTTGTCATCTCTTTTACATTCATCTGAATCTTAGGATTATCTTCAAGGAATTTGAAGATTTCCGTAGGAAGAATGAAAGAAGAAACCGTAGGAATAATTCCCAGATTAAGAGTTCCTCCTAAAATATTATTCAAAAGGTTTGCTTTGTTTTTCAGCTCATTGACAGACTCTATAATAACTTTTGCCTGATCAATAATCTGAAGACCTACATCTGTGGTACGGATGGGGTGAGTAGTTCTGTCGAAAACCTTCACATCCAGTTCATCCTCAAATTTCTGTATCATGGCACTTAACGTAGGTTGCGTGATAAAACATGCCTGAGCTGCTTTACCAAAATGTTTATACTTATCAACAGCGATAAGATACTCCAGTTGCTGAATGTTCATTTGATTAATATTATCTATTACAAAGATATAACGTTTTTGTTATTAGCAATTAAAAATTCAAGTAAATTTGATATTCACTACCTTTACACTTCGATTTAGAAAAAGGAAAAAGAATTATTCAAATCATCAATTATATGGATTCTAAAAAATTAACGTTAAGCAACGGAGCACCTTACTTTGAGCATCAGGATTCACAGACGGTAGGACCAAGAGGCCCTGTATTGCTGCAAGACTTTATTCTTCAGGAAAATCTTGCGCATTTCGTTAGGGAAAGAATTCCTGAAAGAATAGTGCATGCCAAAGGAAGCGGAGCCTACGGAACTTTTACCGTAACCCATGATATCAGCCAGTACACAAAGGCAAAACTATTTTCGAAAGTAGGAAATACATGCAGAATGTTTGCCCGTTTCTCTACTGTGGGTGGAGAAAAAGGAAGCGCAGATACCGCAAGAGACCCAAGAGGTTTTGCTTTAAAATTTTACACTGAAGACGGAAACTGGGACCTCGTAGGAAATAATACTCCGGTATTCTTTATTAAGGATGCTAAAAAATTCCCGGATTTTATTCATACCCAAAAAAGGGTGCCAAAAACAAACTTAAAAAGTGCTACCATGATGTGGGATTTCTGGAGCTTAAATCCGGAATCACTTCATCAGGTTCTGATATTAATGTCAGACAGAGGAACTCCATATGGTTACAGACATATGCACGGTTTCGGGTCTCATACTTTCTCCATGATCAATGAGAATAACGAAAGAGTATGGGTGAAATTCCACTTCAAGACAAAACAGGGAGTGAAAAATTTCACTGATGAAGAAGCTGTAAAAATGGCTGGAGAAAACCCGGACTTCGCTCAGGAAGATCTTTGCAATGCTATTGAAAACGGCGATTTCCCCAAATGGACTATGTACATCCAGGTAATGACTGAAGAGCAGGCAAAAGATTTCAGATGGAATCCTTTCGATGTAACAAAAGTATGGTTCCATGATGATTTTCCTTTGATTGAGGTAGGAGAAATGGAGCTTAATGAAGTTCCTGTTAATTACTTTGCCCATGTTGAACAATCTACATTTTCACCAAGCAGCCTGATTAATGGAATTAGTTTCTCTCCTGACAAAATGCTGCAGGGAAGATTATTCTCTTATCCTGATGCCCACCGTTACAGAGTAGGTGTCAACGCGCATCAGCTTGAGGTGAACAGATGTCCTTTTGCTGTCAATAATTATCAGAGAGACGGTTATATGGCTGATTCAAGCTACTATCAGGACAAGCCGAATTATCACCCGAACAGTTTTGATGATATCAAAGCAGATTCTGACTACAAAAGTTTTGAGTATGAATTAGACAGTGCCCATGTTGCCAGCTATAACAGAAATGACAATGACAGTGATCATTATACGCAGCCAGGTTTGCTTTATTCAAAAGCAATGAATGCAGAAGACAGAGATCGGCTGATCCAAAATATTATAGGAAGTATGAAAGGCATCAGCGGTCCTAAAAAAGATGAGATCATTAACCGACAATTATGTCACTTTTTCAGAGCCAACATTGAGCTTGGCATGAAAGTGGCATCTCAGCTAAACGTCAATATTGATGCAAATATGATGAATCATTCCAAATAATCCTATTGAATGATAAATTAAAAAAAAGGAAAAAAAAATAATATTTTTTCCTTTTTTTTGTAAAAAATTCATAATTTGCAAAGGATGATATTTTAAAGTGGAAAAATGAGTTACGAGAACATATTATTAAAAAAAGAAGATAAATTATCTATCATTACCATAAACAGACCTGAAAGTTTAAATGCTTTAAATGCAAAAACGATTCAGGAAATCAGTACCGCACTGGACGAGCTTAACGCTGACACTTCATGCAGGGTAATCATCCTTACCGGAAGTGGAGAAAAATCTTTTGTAGCAGGTGCTGACATCAAGGAATTCAGCGAATTCGGACAGGAAAAAGCAGAAGAACTTGCAAGAAACGGACAAAATACACTGTTCAATAAAATTGAAAATATGTCTAAACCTGTCATTGCAGCCGTTAATGGTTTTGCATTGGGTGGAGGTTTAGAGCTTGCCATGGCATGCCATATCAGATATGCATCGGAAAACGCCAGATTAGGACTTCCTGAAGTAACTCTTGGATTAATCCCGGGATACGGCGGAACTCAAAGGCTTCCAAAGCTTGTAGGAAAAGGTATTGCCAACGAAATGATCTTCTCTGCCAAAATGATCCCTGCTCAAAAAGCAAAAGAGATCGGTCTGGTTAATGAAGTATATCCTATTGAAGAATTATTAACCAAAACGAAAGAATTAGCAAACACTATTGCCTACAATTCACCAATGGCAATATCCAAGGCAATAAATGCCGTGAATTTATCTGACACGGAGAAAGGTTTTGAAACTGAAATTACATATTTCGGAGAACTTTTTGAAATGGAAGATAAGAAAGAGGGAGTTACTGCGTTTCTAGAGAAGAGAAAGCCTAACTTCTAGTCTTTCTAAAGACTTTAATCCAAATTATTTCGAAAAAAAACAATGCTGCTGTATGAATAAGTTTGATAAAGCTTATCTAAAAATGGCCCAAGAATGGGCAAAACTCTCCTACTGTAAGAGAAAACAGGTGGGAGCTCTTATCGTAAAAGATAGGATGATTATTTCAGATGGTTACAACGGAACTCCTTCGGGATTCGAAAATTGCTGTGAAGATGGAGAGGGGAAAACACACTGGTACGTATTGCATGCTGAAGCCAACGCTATATTAAAGCTGGCAGCTTCTACTCAATCTGCAAAAGGGGCAACGTTATATCTGACGCTGTCTCCCTGTAAAGAATGCAGCAAACTGATTTTACAGGCAGGAATTACGAGACTGGTGTATATTAATGAGTATTCGGATGACGATGGAATATCGTTCCTGAGGAACCATAACATTGAAATAGAACAAATATCGGACTGTGAACTAAAAAAATAAGCACAAATGACTTGGGATGAAAAGATCAAAGATTTTGAAATATTTCTTCGTTTCGAAAGGAATTTTTCAGAAAACACTCTCGACGCCTACGTTCGGGACATTAAGAAATTAAAAGATTATGCAAAAGAAGATCTGGCAAACGTCGGTCCAGATTCTATCGGTTACGAAAACCTGCAGGAATACATTTTCAATCTTTCTAAACAGAAATTCAGTGAGAGATCACAGGCAAGATGGATATCTTCCATCAAAGCTTTTTTCAAATTTCTGCTTGAGGATGAATATCGTGAAGACAACCCTGCGGCGTTACTTGAAGGCCCTAAACTGGGATTATACCTGCCTGATACCTTAAGCCTGCCTGATATCAACAAAATTATCGCTGCTATTGAAGTCAATACAGATCTTGGAAAAAGAAACCACTGCATCATAGAGGTACTATATGGATGCGGACTCCGTGTTTCTGAACTGATTGATCTGAAGATCTCCAATATCAACTTTAAGGAGCAATACATCAAGGTACACGGAAAAGGAAACAAAACCCGTTTTGTTCCTTTGGCCGATTATACTGCTGATTTATTGGAAAGTTATATCAAAGAGGTACGTTCTAAAGGCAAAATCAATAAGAAATATGAAGATACTCTGTTTTTGAACAGCCGTGGAACATCCATGTCCAGAGTGATCGTATTTCTTATCATTAAAGAACTTACAGATAAAGCAGGGGTTAACAAAAAAATATCTCCCCACACCTTCAGACATTCATTTGCTACGCATTTACTGCAGAATGGAGCAGATCTACGTTATATTCAGGAAATGCTGGGACATTCCAGTATTACCACAACGGAAATCTATACTCATCTGAAGACGGAAGAATTAAGGGATGTTATTTTGAGTTATCACCCGAGAAATATTAATATTGCTCAATGAAACTATTGAAATATTGCCCAAGCTGTGGCAAAGAGTCCTTACACTGGGACGGCGAAAAAAAATGGAGCTGTCCGGAATGTGGTTTTACTCTATATAATAATGTGGCAGGTGCCGTAGCAGTTGTCATCAGATGTGGAGACGAAATTTACCTTACCCGAAGAAACAGAGATCCTAAAAAAGGAAAGCTTGATCTTGCCGGAGGATTCGTTGACCCTAAAGAAAGTGCAGAGGAAACCTGTAAAAGAGAACTTTTTGAAGAACTTCAGCTTGATATCGATATTTCCAACCTGAAATACCTTACCAGCCTTCCAAACATCTATCAATATAAAGAAATTGATTACAACACCATCGATCTCTTTTATGAGTATCATGTTTCGGAAAAGTTTGAGGTAAATCTTGAACTCTCAGAAATCTCAGAAGCAGTATGGATTCCTTTACAGGAACTAGACCTTGAAGATATTGCTTTTGATTCTCAGAAGAGATTTTTTGAGGGCTATGTAAAGAAATAATTTTTGTAAATATTCTCCCGTAGATTTTACAGATCAGGCAGATAATTGTTAAACAACATGCTTAGTTTGTAAAATCTGCGGGAGTTTTTTATTGTAGAACCTAATAGGCTTTAGTCTTCAGCATTTCTTCAAAGTACTGAACCAGCAATGCTCTTTCTGCTTCTGAAAGATTGGCTTCTTTATGATACACGATGTAGCCCGGCATTGGCATTGCTTTGCTTTGGATCGTCTGAATAGATTTAGTAATCATATTCTCTTTCAGATCCTTATTATAAGTTTCCCAGGTAGAAAAGTTAAGATGCTCTCTGCCTTCATTCACATGACTTTTTACAGACCATGATACAGGTGCAATAAAAGCATATTTCGGGTAAACGGTTTCATCAGAGTGACAGTCATAACATGCATTTTTGAGCAGTGTTCTGATCTTTTCGGGTGTTTTCCTTGCATCAACGAAGTTTGCCGCAGAATCAACAGGTTTATTGGTCCTGTCGATAGGAAAAAACTGAATCAGGGCAAATGCCACCAATGTCCAGAATATTATTTTCTTAGCCGTTTTCATCTGTTTACTTTGATGGAGTTAAAACGGCGTTACCAGACTTAAATTCTTTTTTCAGGACTTGTTTCGTTGCAGCAGGTTCAGCGGGCTGAGAAGTTTCTGATGATGAGGCAGGCGTTGATACTGGAGTCGAAGCAGGTGTTGTAGTCGGAGAAGTTGATTTAGGGCTGTCAAGTGTTCTGGTATCCTTCAGATCCCAGTCTTCTCTTGTTTCCCACAATCCTCTTACGATCACTTTTTTATGGAAAATATATGCATCTTCGGCAAAAATATCATTGGCGAAATCGGCTTCATCCCAATATTTATTTCCGTTATTATCCACCAGAATTCTTACAATATATTCTCCTGGTTTCAATATATCAAACTTTACTTTATCACCTTTTAAATATTTCTGATAGCTGATTTTGTCTGAAGAATCTATCAGCTGAATCCAATAATTTGCTTCCGGAGCATTTGCAATGGAAAACTCAACGCTTCCAAACTGATCTGCTTTAGCAACATCAAAATCAAATCGTTTTGACTGGCTGTTTTTTGCGTAGAATGAAGAGACCGTTTCCTTAGGGACAGTAAGCTCATAGCTTTTTCCCATCACAAAGTCTGATTGAACATGAATCTGGTAAGGATTTGTATCCGAAATTTTAGCGGTGAATGGTAAAGCTGTTAAACTGTCACCTTTCATTTTTAGGGTCCATTTTGATGGGTCTATTTTATCAACGATATAATTTGATGCAAGCTTTAAATCTGCTTTTGGAGCGATTGAAGTTCCGTCATTATCACTAACAACATCCATTACATTCTTCTTATTGTATCTGTAAAATAAAGAAACGCTGTAGGCACTATCTTTTTTCGGGCCTTTATTGTGAGTAAATGTTAGTTTTTCATTGGCTGTCTGCCCCACATCATCTTTTACGGCATCAAACCAGATTCTGACAGAGTCGGATTTTGGATTGTGCGTTATTTTGATATCTTTTATTTTGTCATTCAGTGACTGAACTTTTACGTCATCCGGATTTCCTTCAAATGACATTAAAATCCCGCCTGCAATTTCTTTCATTTCTGAATACTTCACAGCTTTTCTGGAAGGATAGACTTTTAAATTCAATCCTGAAATAGATTTCTCAACTTGTACCGGATCTTTCTGAAATCCAACTTTTTCTTTTCCCGGGTCATACATAGAATTCCCGTTTTCGTCGTCAAAAGCAATAATCTTATATTTTCCAGGAGTCAGATAATTCAATTCATAATATCCATCTTCATCTACCTTGGTGATATAGTAAGGCTTTTTCTTATAATCCATTGTATCTTTTACCTGATACAAGCCAACCACAAGTTTATTTTCCGTTGTTGTTCCTGTTTTCTTTTTGGTATCCAGTGCATCTTTTACTTCACCACTGATATAAAGATCATCTAATTTATCTCCGGTAGAAAAAGCAAAGTTGAAATACCTCAGTATATTCGACTCATTATTATCTACAATGGAATTTCCAAAATTGAAGTTATAAGTTGTATTGGCCTGAAGAGTATCCGTCCATTGAATCAGCACAAATTTGTTGGCTATATTGGAAGGAAGAATCCTCGTTATCCCTTTAATTGGCGGTGAAATAATCAGGTTTTTATTGATGTCCTTCAATGTCACATATTCATCAAAATCCAGACGGAGCTCGTGAATATCTTTTTTAACATTAATTCTTGTAGTATCAATGTTTGAACTTAAAAACCTTGGTGCTAAAGTATCTTTAGGCCCTCCAACAGGAGATCCCACTCTTGCACATGAATGCACAAGAAAGCAGATAACAAATAATAAAAGAAACCTTTTCATGAAAATGTTTAAGCAAAAATAAACATTATTCTCCAAAAACTTCCTGTCCGGAATTTAAAGTATCTTTATTGTCATGCATAACGGTGTGCAGCTTCTCTTTCTGTAAAGGAAAATCTTCGAATAATCCTGATAACGCAAGGGCAGTATATACTTTGTTTGAATATTTATTTCCAATTGCTACAATCGTAACTTTAGATTTTAAAAGGTGCGCAAATACCGCGTTGGAGCCATGCCACCATCCATTATGATACGTCAGTTTTTCGCCGTTATCAAATATTTTCATTCTAAATCCTAACCCATAGTTATTCATTCCCATCTTTTCATTGCTATAAGGCGTAAATACCATCTGCATGAGTTCCGGTTTCAGGAAGTTTTTTGAAAACATTGCTTTTGAGAAATTATACAAATCTCTTGGTGTGGTGTAGACATTTTTATCTCCGTAAATAAGATCAAGTTTATCTAAAGGATACAGTTTGCTTCCTCCATAATAGAAAGACTGTGACGCTGTGGGAATATCTTTTTCCTGAAAGATGTAGGTATTATTCATTTTCAACGGAGTGAAAACCATTTCTTTCATTGCCTGCGGAAAAGGAGTTTTTGTTATTTTCTCAACCAATAGAGCCAATAAAGCAAAGTTGGTATTACAGTACATAAATCCTGTATCAGTATCTCTTGCCAGATCAGGTTTGTATTTGATAATCATATTCAATACATCCTGGTTCGTAATAAATTGTTTGGAAAGTTCTGCCGGTGCAGGCTGTATTTTGGTAATAAAATATTCGTATTTCGGAAGACCGCTTCTTTGATCCAATAAAGTCTGAACAGTAACATTCGGATATGGAAATCCCGGAAAAAACTGGGTAAGATGATCTGTAAGTTTTATTTTTCCTGCCTCAATCAGTTTCATCATCGCCATCGCCGTTAATGTTTTAGAAACCGAAGCTACGTGCAATGGTGTATTTTTATCAATTGGCATCTGATTGCCTTCTCTTCCGAAGCCTCTGTAGTTTTCGTAAAGAATTTCATCTCCCTTAGCAACCAGAATTCCTCCGCTAAGATTACCTTCTTCCCATATTTTTTTGTAATACTGATCTATATAGCTTACCGTTGTCTGTCTGTTCAACAGCTGGCCATCACCTTTGACGAAAATACTTCCGAAGTCTACATTTCCATAGTTGGGTAGATTGGTCGTATTTTCAGCTGAAACTTCTTTGGCTTCAGACTTTTTTTGACAGGAAAACAGTGATAAAAGAACAGTTAGGATAAGTACAAAATTACGCTTCGTCATGAGATTCAAAATGAGCGGCAATTTAATAAAACTCAAAAATAAATAGTAAATAAGAAAGGGATATTATGAATTATTTAACACAAATAAAAGGAAAAGTAAAATTTGAAGGGACAAAATCATAAAAAAAGCGAATTCACTTCTTGTAAATCCGCTTTTTATCTTTTATTTTTCTTTGTCTAATAATGTGAAGCGACAATTTTATCAACAATAAACTGAGCCAATTTTTCTTTGCTCTGATGGGTCCATCCGGCAATATGTGGTGTTACAATTGCTTTTTCAGATTCAAGAAGATATTTTAAATCTTCATTTTCTGTTTCAATATGCTCGAAAGAAGACTTTTCGTATTCTAATACATCCAGACAGGTGCCTTTTACCTTTCCTGACTTCAACGCTTCTACTAAACTTTTAGTTTTCACATTCTTTCCTCTTGCCGTATTGATAAAATAGAAGTCGTTTTTCATTTCTGCAATGAACGTTTCATCAATAAGATAATGTGTTTCTGAAGTCAAAGGAATATGAAGACTCAAAACCTCAGCAGACAGCTTCAGTTCTTCCAGTGAAACCTGTGTGGCATATTCATCCGAAAGACCGGGAAGGATATCATGGAAGATCACTTTACATCCGAATCCTGAAAGCCTTTTAGCAGTAGCTTTCCCCATATTTCCATATCCGATCAATCCTACTGTTTTTCCCAGCAATTCATCTCCTCTGTTCTCTTCACGCTTCCAGATTCCGTTTTTTACCTCCTGAGAAGCAATAAAAAGTCTGTTCATCATCACAAGCAGCATTCCTACCACATGTTCAGCTACAGAATCTCTGTTTCCTTCAGGAGAATTGATCAGTTGGATTCTCAGTTTTTCAGCAACAGGAATATCTATATTTTCCATTCCGGCTCCTACTCTTGCGATAAACTTCAGGTTCTTCCCTTTCTCAAGAAAATTTTGGTCTAATGGAATACGGCTTCTGATGATAATCCCGTCATAATTTTCAATTTTATCACAAACCTCATCATAAGACGATGTAAAATCCTCTTCCAGTATAAAGTTTTTAGCAATCAACTGTTCTGTGATAAGAGGATGGTTTTTATCTAAAAGAAGTATTTTCATTTTTTATTCAAACACAAAGGACACTAATTTATTTCACAAATAACACAAATTATAAGGTACCGTTAATAACTCTTTTTACTCCATTTTTAAACTGGATTGTATTAAAGTTGATCAACATACCAAGCTTACAATTGCTTAAACGAAGGTAAGTGAGTATCTGCGCCAGGTGAATATCATGCAAAGATTCTACAGATTTTATTTCCAGCACAAATTTCTCTTCAATCAAAAAGTCAAGTCTATAGCCTACATCCATTTTTATATCATCATAAACTAATGGCATTGGTTTTTGCCTTTCTACAAAAATGTCATGTTTATTTAATTCATAAAACAGACACTCTTCATAAGCACTTTCCAAAAGCCCTGGTCCCAATGACTTGTGAACTGTATATCCTGCTTCGTAAACAATTTTTGATATATCGTTTTCAGAAATATCCATTTTAATATTTTTTTCATGTAACCTTACACAACCCATTTGTGAAAATTTGTGTAAGACATTTGTGTTTTTTGTGTTTTTATTTTTTGTCTTTCTTGGATTCCTGCGGTTCCTGGAAGAGTTTTTTAAGTTCTACAGATTCCAAAGGTTTCATTCTTCCGGAAAGAATTAATGAAAGTTCTTTTCTACGGAATGCCGCTGCAAATCTTTCTTTTTCTTCTTCAGTTTCCGGAACCATTTCGGGGATAGGAATCGGGCGGTTGAATTCATCCACTGCAACGAAAGTATAAATACCTGCATTGGTGTGAACTTTCTTCTGATTGATTGGGTCATCCAACCATACATCCACATAGACTTCCATAGAAGTAGAAAATGCTCTGGAAACTTTGGATTCCAATACCACTACACCGCCTTCCGGAATCGGGTGGTTGAAAGATACGTGGTTTACAGAAGCGGTTACAACTCTTCTCTCGCAGTGTCTTGCTGCAGAAATAGACGCACAACGGTCCATTTTTGCTAAAAGCTCACCCCCAAAAAGATTTCTTAAAGAATTGGTTTCGTTCGGAAGAACGATATTGGTCATAATGGTCAGAGATTCTGACGCTTTTTTTATTTTTGCCATCTAGTCTTAGTGTTGTTTGGAACGGCCGGGGTTTGCTTTACAGCTTTTCCGACAGGTTTTGCTAATGAATCTTTTTTCAAAGAATCTGAAGCGGTTGCTTTCGGGGTATGTACCATTACTTTAATGGTATCTTTTACAATTCTGTGGGTAGAGGTCTGTACAGAAACCTTATTGAAAGATTTCTTACCAAAAAGAAGTTCCTGCTGGGTAAAAGCCAGGTATAAAATCCCCAAAACCGGAATAACCAAAAGGAAAACCCAAAGAATAGTCTTTTTGAATTTGAAATCCTTTTCACGATTAACTGAAGGATCTACCTTTTCTCCGTTGTTGATATCTGAAAATCTGATCTCTTCCAGTCCATAAAAGTCCGGACGTCCAGATTCTATTCTTTTTCCTTTGAAATGGGTATGTCCTTCTTCAATGAAAACTGTTCCAAGGTTTTGAATTTCAAGAACCTGCTCGGCCTGAAGTTTTTTCTTCCAAAAATCTGTCTGGATTTTCAGATCACTTCTTGAAGCCTCTAAGGACATCTGCTTCTGTCCTGCAATAAAAGCAGTAAGATCTTCAGCCTGTACCTCGTAGTCTATTGTAAATTCAATCTGACTGGCTGGAGGTAAGATGCTGCCGTTTTCGGAATTGATAATTGCCTTAGAATTTTTCAGTGAAAACACCCCAAAGCCTGGAACCGTGGCAGTTCCAAATTGTTTTAAGTATTCTAAAATGTATGCTGAAATATTCATTTGGCAGCAAATTTATAACTTTTTCATGACTTTTTAAGATATTTAACCTATATAAAAAAAGACTGCCGAAACAGTCTTTTGATTATTCTGTATCAAAAACGGAATACAGCTATTTAAACTTCTTTTTTTAAGCTTAACATTTGTAATGAAACAAGTAAAAGGGCAAATTTTCAAATTCTCTTATTTGCTCTCCAATTTCTCATTACTGAATCTTCCAGCTCACTCCAAACATAAAATTGGTTCCTGCCTGTGAAAAATAATAGGGCTGCCCTTCGTACACAGATCCGTTGTTGACATATTTCTTGTTGAACAGGTTATTGACCAATAGTTTTAATGCAATTTCATTATTGGCAATTTTAAACTGATACTGAGCATTGAAATCAGTCAGGAAATAATCTTTAAGCTGCAGATTGGCATCTTCCGTATTGTCGAGATATTGTTTCCCGACATACTGATTCATTAAGGCAAACTGAAAGTTTTTGGTAGGGTTGAATTTCAGACTTAAGTTGGCAATCACATTCGGAGAGAATGAAATCTGTGTATTTCCAAGGCTTTTAGGTACATCTCCATTTTGAATATTAAAGTCCTGATTTCTACTCTGGCTTAAGGTCACATTTCCTGAAACCTCCCATTGTTTGGATAATTTTGCCAAAGCACCAAGTTCCACTCCTCTTCTGTAGCTCTTCCCGGAATTGGTTCTGATGAATGCTCCTACATTATTAAGTTCTCCATTTAATACCAATTGGTTGACATAATACATATAATACACATTCGCAGTAAATGATACGATCCCAAACTGCTTCTCAAAACCCGCTTCAATATCATGAAGTTTTTCAGCTTTCACATCGTTATTGGCCATCAGATCATCTCTGTTCGGTTCACGGTGGGCATGAGCGTATGAAAGGAATACTTTACCTTCTTCAATTCTGTAATTTACACCAGCTTTTGGATTAAAAAACAACCAGTTTTTGCTTAAATCAGCACCTTCACCATCACCTGCCATCAGGATTTTAGTATTATAATTAATTTTTCTAAGCTGTAAATCACCAAAAAATTCAAAATTATCTACTCTGAACAAAGCTTTTGCAAAACCGGATACTTCATTCTTTATCGAGCGGCTTCTGTAATACTCGCTTTCCTCAATCTGAGGGAAGAATACTCCGGTAACATTTCCATAGTGTCTTCCGTAATATTGGTTGGCTACAACTCCCACGTTCAGATCTAAGTTTTCAAACTTTCCGTAAAGTGTTGAAACAACTCCATAAAAATCATTGTTCAGCCATTTTTTTCTGATAAAGTCTGAATATTTTACAGTCTGCCCACCTTCAGTCAGATCAGGTAAATTGTATCTGGAAAAAGGATCTCCCTGCTTGTAGTTTTCGTAATATCCCTTTCCTTTGGTATAATGAAAAGTAGTTTCAAGATTCCATCGGTCACTGAACTTTTGTTCCCAAAGCAACTGATAATGGTTCTGTCTGTAATTGTCTGTTTCGTTATCATAGAAGCTTACAATATTCTCCCAACTGGCATCATAAATTGCACCTGAAACATTGAATTTAGGATCGGTTTCCCATGTTTTACGGTCAATCCCGTTCCATGCCTGATAGGTTTTCTCTTTTCCACCGAAAGCCATTAAACGCAGCTTCGTGTTTCCTTCTTCAAATAAGGCCGTAAAATTATAAGAATGTAAATTTGATGAAGCCCTGTCGATATAACCGTCAGAATGAATATGAGTATATCTTCCCATTACAGAAAGACGGTTTTTCCAGAACTTACCGGAACCTATCTCAGCCGAATATTTATAGGTATTGAATGAGCCATAGCTGTCATCTGTTTTAAAATAAAACTTTTCTTCAGGATCTTTAGAAATCACATTGATACTTGCTCCGAAAGCAGAAACACCATTATTGGAGGTTCCCACTCCTCTTTGAATAACAATCTGCGAAGCAGAACTTGTAAGGTCCGGAACATTCACAAAAAAGGTTCCCTGACTTTCAGAATCATTATACGGAACACCATTCATCATTACATTAATTCCGCTTCCTGAAACTCCACGGATTCTGAAACCGGTATATCCTACCCCATTTCCTGCATCTGAAGTAGAAATAATGGAGGTTTGATTTTTTAAAAGAATAGGAAGATCCTGTCCTAAATTTTTACCGTCTAAATCTTTCTGTACATTGATGATTTCCTTTGCAACCGGCAGCCTTTTGGTAAAGTTGACCGCCTCAATTTCTCTGACTTTCAGAGAATCCTTATTCTGAGCCTGCATAAAGGCTACTGAGCCTACGCTAAGCCCTAAAAAAAATAATCCTTTCATTCTATAAATCTTGACATTTAATGAATAAAAGGGGATCAATAAGATATTATACAATTCAGCGTTTTATGAAGACGCATCCCTAAACAGCATTACCTGTTCCAGGTTCATTGGGTATAATCTCAGCCTGTTAAAGCACCCCTTTATTTCACCCGCAAAATTACAAAAAATATATCAATTGAGATTCGCGGTGTGAGGTGCGGGGTTTTGAGTAACGAGATAGAAAAAAGTAGAATGAAAAATAGGAGTTATTGGATTCATCATTCATCATTCATCATTTATAATTCTTTAGTAAGTTTTATTGTTTGAGTCAACATAATAGTAATTCGATCCATCTTTGGTTACCTCAAACATCTTACCCAGCTTCCAGCTGAAGTTTCTTTTAATGTTGGCGTATTCAAAAGGAATAATGATCTTATTGTTAACATCAATCACTCCAAATTTATCATTATTGGAAGCAACAATCATCGGATTGGCCACATCATCTCCTTCCATAATGTACAGATACTGATATTGAGGATAAATCTGAAACTGCCTGTAATCTGCTGCATTCACAAATTTTGATTTTTCAATAATGCCGTAAAACCCATTCATGGTATACGCCTGAAATTGTTGCTGTTTATATTCTTCAAATACACATTTTCCAAAATCTGCTTCTTTGAACTGGTATACTCTCTTTCCAGACTGGTCTATCCTGTAAGAAATCATATCTTTTTCTACTGTAGCATATTCTTTTGTTCCAAATTTTCTGACTTTTTCATTAGGAGAATTCAGAAGGTTGCAATCTTCGTAAAAAAATACAGCAATGTGATACTCAGGCTGAATAATAAATTTCCCGTTCTGGTTAACATACCCAAAATAATCTCCTTTTTTCTTAGGAATCAAAACCGGAAGATCTTTATTGATTACTACTAAATCAGGATTACGCTTATTGGCTGCAGGCCCTTTCTTAACCGCAGTTTTCGCACCTTTCTTCAACGTTATTTTCTTCACAGATTTAGTCTGTGAAAAAACAAAAACCGAAGTAAAAATGCATAAAACTTTAAGGATATTTTTCATATTCGCCATATGTCTACAAAAATATGGCCAAAAATAGATATTATAAAATTCATATTTATAAAGAATCTAAATAAATTCGTTTCTATAAAATATTAAAAATTCGTAATTTTGGGGACATTTTGAATTGTTTGATAATTTAAAAAACTTTTAAAAAAAGTGTAGATTATGCTGACTTTATTCGGTTAATGTTGCATCAAAATGCGAGAACTCAAAATGTCATTAACTGTATTTGTACAGACCGGTAAAGAAGAAGCAAACCTACCTTTAATGTTGAAAGACCTTCTATTATGAATATTTATAAGGATTACATCAAAGAGATTGAAGAAAGAAAAACCCAGGGGCTTCATCCAAAGCCAATTGATGGTGCTGAATTACTAAGCGAAATCATTACACAGATTAAAGATTCAGGTAATGCTGACCGATCGGATTCTCTTAAATTTTTCATTTACAACACGCTACCCGGAACGACAAGTGCAGCGGGAGTGAAAGCAAAATTTTTAAAAGAAATTATTCTGGGTGAATCCATAGTAGAAGAAATTTCCCCGGCATTTGCCTTTGAATTATTATCTCATATGAAAGGCGGGCCTTCTATTGAGGTGCTGCTGGACCTTGCTTTAGGTAACAATCCTGCTATCGCCAAAGAAGCTGCAGATGTTCTTAAAACACAGGTTTTCCTTTATGAAGCAGATACAAACCGTCTGAAGGAAGCGTTCAACAGCGGTAACGAAATTGCAAAAGAAATCCTTGAAAGCTATGCAAAAGCTGAATTCTTCACTAAGCTTCCTGAAGTTGCTGAAGAAATCAAGGTTGTAACTTATATTGCTGGTGAAGGAGATATCTCTACAGATTTACTTTCTCCGGGTAACCAGGCCCACTCAAGATCAGACCGTGAACTTCATGGTAAATGTATGATCACTCCTGAAGCTCAGGAAGAAATCAAAGCTTTACAGGCACAACATCCCGATGCAAGCGTTATGCTTATCGCTGAAAAAGGAACAATGGGTGTAGGATCATCAAGAATGTCCGGAGTAAATAACGTTGCTCTTTGGACAGGAAAACAGGCAAGCCCATATGTACCGTTCGTAAACATTGCTCCAATTGTAGGAGGAACAAACGGAATTTCTCCGATCTTCCTTACAACCGTAGATGTTACCGGAGGTATTGGTATTGACCTTAAAAACTGGGTAAAGAAAGTTGATGAAAACGGAAATCCAGTTCGTAATGAAAATGGTGACGTCGTTCTTGAAGAAGCTTATTCAGTAGCAACCGGAACTGTTTTAACGATTAATACAAAAGAAAAGAAATTATATAACGGCGATAAAGAACTGATCGACCTTACGAAATCTTTCACTCCGCAAAAGATGGAATTCATCAAAGCGGGTGGATCTTACGCGATCGTATTTGGTAAAAAACTACAGACATTTGCAGCTCAGCTTTTAGGAATTGAAGCTCCTGCTGTTTTTGCTCCGTCAAAAGAAATTTCTCACGAAGGACAAGGACTTACGGCTGTAGAAAAAATATTCAACAGAAATGCTGTTGGGACTACTCCAGGAAAAGTACTACATGCCGGTTCTGATGTTCGTGTACAGGTAAATATCGTTGGATCTCAGGATACAACAGGTCTTATGACTTCTCAGGAATTGGAATCTATGGCAGCAACAGTGATTTCTCCAATCGTTGATGGTGCTTACCAATCAGGATGTCATACCGCTTCTGTTTGGGATAAAAAAGCTCAGGCTAACATTCCTAAACTAATGAAGTTCATGAACGAGTTCGGTCTTATTACAGCCCGTGACCCGAAAGGTGAATACCACGCAATGACAGACGTTATCCACAAAGTTCTTAACGACATCACTGTAGATGAGTGGGCTATCATTATTGGTGGTGACTCTCACACAAGAATGTCTAAAGGAGTGGCTTTCGGAGCTGACTCAGGAACAGTGGCGCTTGCATTAGCTACAGGTGAAGCATCTATGCCTATTCCTGAATCTGTGAAAGTAACCTTCAAAGGAAACATGAAAGAACACATGGACTTCCGTGATGTAGTTCATGCTACTCAGGCTCAGATGTTGAAGCAGTTTGGAGGAGAAAACGTATTCCAGGGCAGAATCATCGAGGTTCACATCGGAACACTTCCTGCTGACCAGGCATTTACCTTTACAGACTGGACTGCTGAGATGAAAGCAAAAGCTTCTATCAACATTTCTGAAGACAATACTTTGATTGAATCACTGGAAATTGCAAAAGGCAGAATCCAGATCATGATTGACAAGGGTATGGATAACCATAATAAAGTTCTTCAGGGATTAATTGACAAAGCTGATAAGAGAATTGCAGAGATCAGATCAGGAGAGAAGCCTGCTTTGACTCCGGATGCAAATGCTAAATATTATGCTGAAGTAGTGGTAGATCTTGACGTAATCGTTGAACCAATGATTGCTGACCCGGATGTGAACAATGATGATGTTTCTAAGAGATATACTCACGATACCATCAGAGACCTTTCTTATTACGGAGGGGAGAAAAAAGTAGACCTTGGTTTCGTAGGATCTTGTATGGTTCACAAAGGTGACCTTAAGATTGTTTCTCAGATGCTTAGAAATATTGAAAAGCAACAAGGGAAAGTAGAATTTAGCGCTCCTCTTGTAGTAGCAGCACCTACTTATAACATCATTGATGAACTGAAAGCAGAAGGAGACTGGGAATTATTAGAGAAATATTCAGCTTTTGAATTTGATGATAATGCTCCAAAAGGAGAAGCTCGTGTTGAATACAAAAATGTAATGTATCTTGAGCGTCCAGGATGTAACCTTTGTATGGGTAACCAGGAAAAAGCAGCTAAAGGAGATACCGTTTTAGCAACTTCTACCCGTCTTTTCCAGGGAAGAGTCGTTGAAGATTCTGAACGTAAAAAAGGAGAATCCCTGCTTGCTTCAACTCCGGTTGTTGTTCTTTCTGCGATCATCGGAAGAATTCCTAACATTGATGAGTATAAAGCAGCAGTTGAAGGTATTGACCTTACAACTTTTGTACCTTCTATTAAAGAATTAACAAGTACAAGCGCTCACTAAGAGATTTATAAATACGTCGAAAGACTATTGAAAATTATACAATTGGAAGATTTTAGTCCTTTAGGATTTAAAATCTTCCAATTTTTTGTTTAGAATGTTTCTATTTTAAGATAAATACATTTTTTTTCTGACAAAATATTGAAAATAGAATCTATTTTTTCTTAAATTGAAAGTTATAAAATCTCTTGAAATTACACCTAAAATCGTCCTGTTGATGGATTATAGGAACGTTTTTTGATGTATAGAGAATTGATTTTTCTTTTTCAAACATGAGAAAAAGAAGCATTAAACGGAAAAAGAACAAAATTAAAATACGATATGACTTTTGATATTGATATGATCAAAAAAGTGTACGAGCGTTACCCTGAAAGAATTGCTGCGGCAAGACAAATCGTGGGAAAACCTCTTACCCTTTCAGAAAAAATCCTTTACACCCACCTTTGGGAAGGAAATGCGACACAGGCTTATGAAAGAGGAAATTCTTATGTAGACTTCGCACCAGACCGAGTAGCAATGCAGGATGCCACTGCACAGATGGCACTTTTACAGTTCATGCAGGCAGGAAAAACCAAAGTTGCTGTTCCTTCCACTGCTCACGCGGATCACCTGATCCAGGCAAAAGTAGGTGCTGATAAAGATTTACAGGAAGGTATCAACAAAAACTCCGAAGTATTCAACTTCCTGAGCTCTGTATGTGATAAATACGGAATTGGATTCTGGAAACCGGGAGCAGGTATTATCCACCAGGTAGTGTTAGAAAATTATGCCTTCCCTGGAGGAATGATGATTGGTACTGACTCTCACACCGTAAATGCAGGAGGGCTTGGAATGGTAGCCATCGGTGTAGGTGGTGCTGATGCAGTAGATGTAATGGCAGGAATGGCCTGGGAGCTTAAAATGCCAAAACTTATCGGGGTAAAATTAACCGGTAAAATGAGCGGATGGACTTCTGCAAAAGACGTTATCTTAAAAGTAGCCGGAATTCTTACCGTAAAAGGAGGAACAGGATGCATCGTAGAATATTTCGGTGAAGGAGCAGAATCTCTTTCAGCTACAGGTAAAGGAACGATCTGTAACATGGGTGCCGAAATCGGAGCAACAACTTCTACTTTCGGATATGACGATTCTATGAGAAGATATCTTGCTGCTACCGGAAGACAGGATGTGGTAGATGCTGCCGATAAAATTGCTGAGCATTTAACAGGTGATGCAGAAGTATATGCAAACCCGGAACAATATTTCGACCAATTAATTGAAATCAACCTTTCTGAACTGGCTCCTCACTTAAACGGACCTTTCACTCCGGATTTGGCGACTCCTGTTTCTGAATTCAGAGCTAAAGCAGAAGCTAACGGATGGCCTCTAGAAGTGGAATGGGCACTTATCGGATCTTGTACCAACTCTTCTTATGAAGATTTATCAAGAGCAGCTTCCATTGTAGAGGATGCTGTTTCAAAAGGAGTAAAACCCAAAGCTATCCTGGGAATCAACCCAGGTTCTGAGCAGGTGAAATTCACAGCAGAAAGAGACGGATTCTTAGATTCTTTCAGAAAATTTGAAAACGCGAGAATCTTTACCAATGCTTGTGGACCTTGTATCGGGCAATGGGACAGAGAAGGTGCTGAAAAAGGAGAGAAAAACTCAATTATTCACTCTTTCAACAGAAACTTTGCAAAAAGAGCGGATGGTAACCCAAATACCCATGCATTTGTAGCTTCTCCTGAAATGGTAGCAGCCGTTGCAATCTCAGGCAGATTAGACTTTAACCCAATTACAGATACATTAACTAACGAATCAGGTGAGCAGGTGAAACTTGACGAACCTAAAGGTTTTGAGCTTCCTTCAAAAGGATTTGCTGTAGATGACAACGGATATCAGGCTCCATCAGAAGATGGTTCCAGCGTTGTTGTTAATGTAAATCCTACTTCAGACAGACTTCAGCTACTGGAAGAATTCCCGGCTTGGGATGGTAAAAATATTATGGGAGCCAGAGTATTGATTAAAGCTTTCGGAAAGTGTACCACTGACCACATTTCTATGGCGGGTCCATGGCTGAAATACAGAGGACACCTGGATAATATTTCAAACAACATGTTGATCGGAGCAGTGAATGCTTACAACATGGAAACCAATAAAGTTAAAAATGAATTAACCGGTGAATACGGTGAAGTTCCGGCTGTACAAAGAGCTTACAAAGCAGCAGGCATTCCAACGATTGTTGTAGGAGACCAGAACTATGGTGAAGGTTCATCAAGAGAGCACGCTGCCATGGAGCCAAGACACCTTGGGGTGAAAGCTGTATTGGTAAAATCATTCGCGAGAATCCATGAAACCAACCTTAAAAAACAAGGGATGCTTGGAATCACTTTCGCTAATGAAGCAGATTACGACAAGATCCTGGAAGACGATGTTGTTAATTTCTTAGATCTTGACCAATTCGCTCCGGGAAAACAACTGACTTTAGAATTCATTCATACTGATGGAACTAAAGACATCATCATGGCTAACCACACGTACAACGATCAGCAGATTGACTGGTTTAAGGCTGGTTCTGCCCTGAATCTGATCAAACAACAGGAAAAATAAAATTAATTGTTAGATTAATTAATATAAAGGCGGCTTCAGTTGAAGTCGTCTTTTTTTTATTTATTATACCAGAAGTCCTGCTTTAAACAACTGGAGCGGACTTTAGTCCGCTTTTAAATCATAAAGTACATCTGGCTTCAGCCAAATCACAATCTTACTTTAATCTATCCAAAAGACCTGCTCTATAACTTTCTCCGATGGGAATTTCAAACTCGGGGAGAATAACTTTTTTTGCCCCGATGCTTTTGATTTTGTCCAGGTTGACAATAAAAGATTTGTGAATTCTTACAAATTTTTCAGAAAGCTGATTTTCCATAGATTTAAGAGTGTCCAGGACGATATATTCATTATTTTCTGTTCGGATATTGACATAGTCTTTGATGCTTTCAACGTAAAGAATTTCATGAAAACCGATACGATGCCTTTGTCCGGAAGATTTCACAAAGAAATGCATATTTTCTTCCTGTGGAAAAGAAAAACGTTCCTGAGCCTTTAATACGCTTTTCTGAAACCTGTCAAAGGAAATAGGCTTCAGAAGGTAATCTACCACATTATGTTCATAGCCTTCCAATGCATATTCCGAATAAGCGGTTGTTAAAATATATTTTTGATTGGCTCCTACAATCTTCATAAAATTGATTCCCGTAAGTTCCGGCATCTGAATATCCAGAAAGATGAGGTCACAATCATTTTTTTGCAGATATTCTAAAGCCAGAATTGGATTTTCTGTAGAGAAAACCAGTTCAAGAAAAGGAATTTTCTCCACATAATGCTCCAGAAGAGAGATTGCTAATGGCTCATCATCAACGATAATGCATTTTATCTTATTCATCCCTTAAATCAATTGTTAAATCTACAATAAATTCCGTTTCCGAATCTTTGATTTCCAGCTGATGTTTAGGATATAAAATTTCCAATCTTTTCTTCACATTCTGAATTCCTATTCCGGAAACAGTATCTTTCATTTTCTGTGTCTTACAATTTAAAAGATAAAAATGCAGCACCTTGTCATGATCTGAAATTTTCATCTCAAAACCTTTATTACGGAAATCACCATGTTTAAAAGCATTCTCAACAAATGGAACCAACAGCATCGGTGAGATACTGAGATGAGGATGCTGAATATTTTTTTCTATAATCAATAACTCAGGATTCCTGATTCTAAGTTTCTCCAAAGCAATCAGACTGTCAATATATCCGATCTCCTTATCCAGAGAAATAGTGTCTTTTTCGAGGTCTTTTGTGCTATACCTCAGCAGTTGCCCAAGTTCTTCAATAGCAGGTAATGCTTTATCTGATTTTTGATATACGAGGGAGTAAATATTATTTAATGAGTTAAAAATAAAATGAGGATTAATCTGAGTTTTCAGTGCCTGAAGTTCTGCTTGTTTCTTTTCGATCAGAAGCTGCTTTTTATCATTTTCGGCAACACCATATTTCTCTACGATCCACAGGATTCCCGCAATGAAAACGGTCAATGATGCATTATAGATATTATCTGTCAAATAATACAAAAGTCCGGTATCTTTATTATAGTTTCTGAATCCAAGGGTAATAGGAAGCAGCACTTCTTCTATTCCATACCGAATTACACCAAAGCTTAAAATAGAAATAAAAAAAACTAAAACAGCAGAATAAAGTTTCTGCAGATTTAATACTTTCGGAATAATAACCAGATACAAAAGATAAAAAGTAGAGATTTCTGCAACAAAATAAGTAAAGTTCAGCACATAGGTCTGAAATCCTCTTCGTTCAGGAAAAAAGAAATATGGCGTAATGTTGTTTCCTATAAAATTGAAACTCCAATAAAAAATCTGAAGCCAGACAATTTGCTTTTTATTCATAATCAAATATAAATCTCTGCAGGGACAATTCATCAACCCTTTTCGATAAAAACCTGTTTTTTTCCGACGAAACTATTTTGACATCCAAAATCATCGCCTTCATCTAAATGCTATTTCCTTTCAAATGGCCTTCTTATACTTTTGCCAGAGAAATTTAAACTAAACATCATTTAATCTGTCATTTACATCTTATGAAAAAACAGCTTTTATTTATAACTACCCTTATTTGTTCTTTGGTAACCGCACAGACAAAAGATACTGCTAACGTCAACAAAATTGAAGCAGTAACGGTGAATGGTAAAAAAGTTCTGATAGAGCGAAAAGTGGATCGTCTTGTTTATAATGTTCAGAATTCTATGCTTTCACAGGGAAGCTCCGGAACTGAGGTTTTGGCAGGAACACCTTTATTACAGATAGATGAAAACAAAGGTCTTCTTTCCATTGCAGGAAAAAATGGAGTTTCTGTGATGGTGAATGACCGGATGCTCAATCTTTCCGGATCTGAACTGATCAATTACCTGAGAAACCTTCGTTCTGAAAACATCCTTAAAATTGAAGTGATCACCACGCCACCTGCCAAATATGAAGCACAAGGAAATAGCGGAATTATTAATATTGTTCTTAAAAAGAATCAAAATCTTGGATGGAGCGGTTATCTGACGACCAATTATACTCAAAAAACATATGCCGGCTTCAGCAGTGTGGCAGGAATAAATTATCAGAATGAAAAAATAAAAGCCTCCGTAAAAGTAATAGGCTATGACGGAGATAAAAGATCGGTAGAAAAATATAATATTATCGGTCAAAATTCTTCTGCCAGCAAGGATGACAGAAGGGATATGAATGACGGACTCGGTCTGAACGCCAATTTTGATTATTCGCTTTCTAAAAACTCCAATATCGGATTAATATATGATATCACAAAGGGGCATACCAATATGGATATCAATTCAACACAAAGTTACTTTACAGATGGTACACCTACTTTACAAACAGAGACAGATTCAAAGCATCGTTCTCCTTTTACAACCCAAATGCTCAATCTGTATTTTGATCAGAAAATTGGAGAACATAAGCTAAGCTTCGGAGCCAATTACTATGGAAATCTTCCCGATACTGAAGTTAACTTTACCACAAAAAATATTGCCAGCAATTCAACACAGGTTGTCAAGAATCTTTCGTCTGTAGATTATAAAATCTATTCGGGACAGGCAGATTTAACTTTAAACTTCAAAAAAATTCAGGTAGAAACCGGTGCGAAATTCAGTCAGTTTTCTAATAATTCAGACATCGGATATTTTAATGTTATCAATGGAAATTACATTATAGATCCTGCAAAAAGCAATCTTTTTGATTATAATGAAAAGAACTATGCAGCATATATCAGCGCCAGTAAAGATATGGGTGAAAAATGGTCTGTAAAAGCAGGTCTCCGTTATGAATATTCGCAAACCAGCGGTTTCTCTCCCACTACACAATCAAAATCTGAGAATAATTACGGAAAATTTTTCCCGACAGCTTATGTTTCTTATAAAGCCGATCAGGATAATCAGTTCAGCATTAATTATTCCCGAAGAATAAACCGTCCTTATTTCCGGGCTTTAGACCCATTCCGATGGTATTCTAATCCGAATACCTACTATTCAGGAAATCCAAGCCTGCAGCCCTCTTTCAATCACAATATTGAATTCAATTATATTTTTAAAAATAAATTTTCTGCCAATCTTTATTATCAGAGAACAACGAATAATTTTGATCAGATCTCCTTCCTGAACGGAATTGATCTTACCAGCACTTTTGAAAATTACTACAATCAGAATATTTACGGGATCAATTTGAATTATACAGATACATTCTTCAAAATCTGGGAAAGTAATATTTCCACTTCGTTCAGTTATAATGAGACTCAGATTACGAGGTTCAATCTGGTTCCTAAAAACGGACAGTCATTTTATTATTCTCTCAACAATACATTCCGGCTGAATAAGGCTAAAACATTCATGCTTTTTGTCAACTACTGGCAGAATCTGCCTTCACGTGACGGATATACTGCAGCAAAAACCAGAGCCAGCATTGATGCGGGAGTGAAGATGAGCTTTGTGGAAAAGGCGCTTCAGGTCAACCTTTCGGTGAGTGATATTTTCAAGCAGTCCGGATTTAAGGCTGATATGTATTTTACTGATAATACACAGTCGTTCAACAACTATTGGGATGCCAGAAGAATGACACTCAGCATCACATACAATTTTGGAAATCAGAAAATAAAATCAAACAGCAGAGCCGTTAATTTCGATGAGAAAAACCGCGCACAATAATTTAATCAAAAAAAATAATATTATGAAAACCTTTATTTATATTTTTCTAGTATGCATTTCTACATCGGTATTGGGTCAGAAAAAGCCATCCGATTATTTTAAAAATCCAAAGACTAAAGTTCTCGTAGTAGGTTCTTTCCATTTTGACTATCCTAATATGGATGCTCATAAAATTGAAAAAAAAGATCAGGTGGATGTACTTTCTCCCGAAACAGCAAAAGAAGTCACTGAACTGGTAGAATATATCAAAAAATTTAAGCCCACAAAGATTGCCATCGAGGCGGGCCCGAATTGGTACGCCAATCAGAAATTAAAAGAATACAGCGAGGGAAAACACAGAACAGAAAGAGATGAGCGCTATCAGCTTGCCATGCGAATCGCCAATGAACTTAAAATCAATGAACTCTTCAGTATTGATGCAGAATCTGTTTGGAATGATCTTCAAAACCACTTCGGAAAAACTGATTCTACGTTTTTTAATAATCTAAGCAAAGACTATGATTTTAAAAGTGACGACCCGATATCCAAACAATTTACCAATTTCTACAAAAGTTCTGAGCCTAAAAATTTTAAATCGCTTTTAGACACATTTACCTATATGAATTCGAAGGAAAGTCATCAGTATGGATATGGGGCCTATCTGAGCGGAGATTTTAAACTGAGAGAATTTGACGGAGCAGATATGCTCGCTTTGTATTGGTACAGCAGAAATCTTAGAATGTTCCGTAATATTCAAAACATTCCTCACAACAGCGAAGACAGAATTCTTGTGATTGCAGGAAATGGCCATGCGGCGGTATTAAGACAGCTTTTCACATCTTCAGCAGAATATGAATTTATCGAATTTTCTTCATTGAAATAAAAAAATATTTAACCTAAATTTTCGATTTTCAACATTTTAACGTAACAAATTATCTTTTTCAGCGTCTAACCAGATATCAGTAAAAACATTATGAAAAAAACAATTTTCGCGTTATCCTTATTAAGCTCTGTTTTTGTCTTTTCACAGGAAAAAAACAATAAACCTCAGGAAAAGCAGATTGAAGGTGTAGTTATCACCAAAACTAAAAAAGCAGTTGAACAAAAGGCAGACCGTACCATTTTTGACTTTTCCGAGCAACCTCAGCTGAACAACGGAAACGTATTGGAAGGAATAAAAAAGCTTCCTGGACTTGTATCTACCGACATCGCCGGAATGATGTATCAGGGAAAAATGTTGGAAGTGTATCTTAACGGAAGACCTCTGAATATCACATCCAATGAATTGAACTCCTTCCTGGAAGGAATGCCTGCCAATTCTGTAGAAAGAATTGAAGTGATCACCCAACCCGGTGCTGAATTTCCGGCTACTTCCGGAGGTGCGATCATGAATATCATCACGAACAAAAATGCCAATAAATATTTAACTGCTACTTATTCAGGGAATTATTCTTTTACAAATTATGATCAATACAGAAGCAGAACGACCAACTCCGTTAATTTAAATGCCAGAAATAAATATTTCGGATGGCAGCTGAATGTAGGACAAAACTACCGTGAAAGTATGTTAAACGGTCAGCAGGATGAGCTTTTAACGAGTCATACAGACAGATACGGGCGCGGATATTTTGCAAAGTCAGGATTAACTTTTGATTTAGGACAGGACAGATTGTTATTAAACTATGATATTTACCACAACAATAATGACAACTACACTTTAAGTAACGGTCATGGAGATTTACCATTTGAGAATAATCCAAAGGATTTAAGAGAGGCTTTTTACACTTCTTCGGATGTTGCCCATACCAATAGTTTGAGACAGGAAGCTGTGGTAACGTATCAGAAACGTTTTGCTGACAAATCTCAGAAGCTGGATTTTCAATTTGGCTATACAAGGTCTGACAGTAAGTTTGCTCAGGACAATTATTTCCAGAACGGTACATTTGTAATACCTGCAAACACTCCTATCAATAGCGCCATGAGTGGCTTAAAAGATATTCTGAACAATAAATCTGTGATGAATATTGCCAACTTTAAAGTAGATTATGCCCAGCCTATCAAGCTTCTTGATGGAGGAAAAGTAAGCTTTGGAGGATTATACGAGAAGCAGGATTATGATACGGAAAGTTTTGGCTTGACGAATCTTGAATATCAGAGACAGACGGCTTCAACCTATCTGGAATTTCAGGCTAAATTGAAAAAATTTGATTTCACATTGGGTTCCCGTGCTGAAAATTATGATATTTCCGGGGTAACAAGATATTTTGATAAGGATGCAAAGCTTGTAGAAGCTAACCTGATTCCTTTTAATAAATTTAAATTTTTCCCGAACGCAAGTGTGCAGTATAACATGATGAATCAGGTTTATATTGCTGCGAACTACAACAGAAAAATCAGTTTACCGAGTATTTCTGCCCTTAACCCGAATAACGTAACGTTCTCCGGACCAAGTACGGAAGTTAATGGTAACCCAAATCTACAACCTACTATTTTTGATAATTATGAATTGAAAATTTCGGCTTTTGATTATGCATTTATTGGATATAGCGTAAGCTCGGCAAGCAATCAGGTGGCACAGATCATCAGAAAAGACGGAAGAAAGCTCTACAACGAGCAGGTGAATATTTCGAATATGAAAATTCACAACTTCAACGTGGGTCTACCGGTTCCTTTTATGATTTTCAGCAAGCCTTTGAGCGAAATTATGAAATTTGATTTCAATCCTGACAAAATTAACTTCATGTACTTATATGCTGGTTATCAGAAACATGAAATCGATAATCTGAACAATAAAGGGTTCTGGATTTTCAATATCATGACTCAGATTCTTTTGCCTAAAGATATCAAAATGACAGCCAATTACAGCTATCTGACACCAAAAGCAGGATATTTCTACTTCACAGCAGAGAAACCATTCAACAACTCTCTTGATATCACATTGACGAAAAAGTTTATGAATAACCGTCTGACGCTTTCTGTTTTTGCGAATGATATTTTCAACGGACAGATGATGCAGGTACGTTCTAATCCACCGTCGGGAACTCCGGTAATGATCAGCAGCAAGTATGACACGAGAAATTTCGGATTTTCCATCAACTATAAAATTCCAACAAGAAATAAACTGGCGAAAGAGGACCCGAATATCCTAAATCAGACGAAAAAAGAGGATAACGGAGGCGTAATGCAACAGGCACAATAATTCTTCTTTTTTATACAACAAAGTAAAAATAGGCAGTAAAATTTTACCGCCTATTTTTTTTAGGTTTTGGCTAAAGCCAATGGATGAATATTAAAAATTTAAACGGGCTAAAGCCCGTTCCTATTGATATTAAATAGTATTATTTGTGAAAAAATTTGTGATATTAGTGTTTACATCAAAAATCTATCGTCTGAAATCTCCAGTCCAGCGTATCTACCAATGTCAACTGATTGACAATTACCGGAAGATCTGTGATGATTTTCAAAGTCTGAAAAGCCATCATACTTCCTATTATTCCGGGAAGAGCTCCCAATACACCAAGGCTGTCGCAATCCGGTACATCTTCATCGAGAGGCGGTTCCGGAAATAGATCCCTCAAATTTTTACTTCCGTTATGATTAAATACCGCAGTTTGTCCTGAGAATCCCAAAATACTTCCGTAGACCAAAGTCTTTTCTAATTTTACACAGGTGTTATTCACCAGATATCTTGTGGAAAAGTTATCTGATCCGTCCACGATAACATCATACTGAGAAATTATTTCCTGAACATTTATTTCATTTATTTTTTCCTCAATCCCATTCAATGTAACCTGATGATTAAGGTTCTCCACAAATATCTGAGCGCTCTTTACTTTTGAAAATCCTACTCTATTTTCGCTGTGAATAATCTGCCGGTTCAGATTGTGAAGTTCTACCTCATCAAAGTCTGCAATTCCCAGAGTTCCTACTCCAGCAGCGGCCAGATATTGAATTACAGGGCTTCCCAAGCCTCCTGCACCAATGACAAGGACTTTTGAAGCCATGAGTTTCTTTTGTCCTTCCAATCCTATTTCTTCAATAAATATCTGCCGGCTGTACCGTGAAAATTGATCTTTTTTCATAATTATATTTGAACCATTAAGATTCTTTAAGTTGATAAGGAAAGTTAAGTTGAGCCTTGCCCTATCTTAATTAAGCTTCACTTCTTAAAACTTCTTAATGGTTTAAAAAATTTTAAATTCCACTATACACAGAATCCCAGTCTTTCATCACAGGATCATAGCCTGCTTTTTTGATCATGAGTCTGATCTCATCCATGCTTCGTTCGTCACTGGTTTCAAACTGTTCCAAAGATTCTTTATCCACAGCATAGCCACCCGGATTGGTTTTTGAGCCCGCACTCATCGCTGTAGCCCCCAGAGACACTATATTATTTCTGAAGACTTCATTTTCTCTGGTAGAAATAGAAATTTCAAGATCTTCATTCCAGATTCTGTAGGCACAAATGAGTTGAAGCAGGTCTTTGTCTTCCATCATAAAATTGGGTTCAATAATTCCTTCTGCTGGTCTGAGCCTTGGAAAGGAAACAGAAAACTTACTTTTCCAGTACTGTTTCTGAAGATAATCTATGTGTAAAGCATTGAAAAAACTATCTACTCTCCAATCTTCAAGACCCAGGAGAACTCCGAGTCCAATTTTATGAATGCCTGCTCTCCCTATTCTGTCCGGAGTTTCCAGGCGAAAATGGAAATTTGATTTTTTACCTTTTGGATGGTATTCTCTGTAAACATCCTGATGATAGGTTTCCTGGTATACCAACACGGAATGCACTCCTTCTTCATGCAGCAATCTGTATTCATCTTCCATTAAAGGTTGAACTTCAATGGAAATATTGGAAAAATGAGGTTTTAACTTACGGACAGCATTCTGAAAGTAAGGAACTCCAACTATTTTATTGGCCTCACCACTCACCAGCAATACATGACTCACTCCCATAGATTTCAATACTGATGCTTCAATCATCAGTTCCATATCGGAAAGTGTCTTCCTTTTCAGTTGATTATCCAGACTGAATCCGCAGTAGGTGCAGATATTCTGACATTCATTGCTGAGATACAGCGGAGCATAGAGCTGAATGGTTTTTCCGAATCGTTTTTGAGTAAGCATCTGCGTCATTCTCGCCATGAATTCCAGTTCATAGGAAGCGGCTGGTGAAAGTAGATTCAGAAAGTCATCAAGGTTTTTAGTCTTTTTCTGAAGACTGTTTCTTACATCAGACAGAGTTACTTTTTCAAGCTTATTCTTTACCTCCTCCCATTGGTAGCGTTCAAAAACATCTTTAAAGCTTTTCATAATTTTGATTTATTCAAACAAAAACGAAGTAAGCGGGCTTGAAGCCTCAGCATGATTAGCAATTGCTCCCAATCCGGATTCAAAAGCTCTTCTTCCGGCAATCACACCTTCTTTGAAAGCTACAGCCATATTCAACGGATTTTTGGCAACAGCAATGGCGGTATTCACCAAAACGGCATCTGCTCCCATTTCCATGGCCTTTGCCGCATCTGATGGCGCCCCGATTCCCGCATCTACTACTACAGGAACATTACTCTGGCTGATGATTATTTCCAGAAAATCCTGTGTTCTTAACCCTTTATTCGTTCCGATGGGTGCTCCCAAAGGCATTACCACAGCGGTTCCTGCATCTTCAAGACGTTTGCATAAAACAGGATCGGCATGAATGTAAGGCATCACCACAAATCCCAGTTTGGCAAGTTCTTCGGTGGCATATAAAGTTTCAATAGGGTCTGGTAATAGATATTTCGGATCCGGATGGATTTCCAGTTTTACCCAGTTTGTTTCCAGTGCTTCTCTGGCCAATTGTGCTGCCAGTACGGCTTCCTTTGCTGTTCTGGCTCCGGAAGTATTAGGCAGAAGATGAACATTGGTTCCTCTTAATGAGTCGAGCAGATTCTCTTCATTGGATTGGGCATCAATTCTTTTTAGTGCCATGGTTACCATATCGGTTTCTGATGCGATGACAGATTGTACCATATCTGTGAGACTTCCGAACTTTCCTGTTCCTAAAAACAGTCTTGATTCAAAAATTCTTCCTGCTATTTCTAATTTCTGATTGCTCATATCATTACTTTTTTTAGTTCTTTAATAATGGTGGGCTGTTTTGTAATAAGCCCTGAAACGGAAACACCATAGATTCCGATTTCCTGTAACGGTAAGATATCTTCAAGGGTAACGCTTCCTATTGCAAATATTTTAGGAATATCAATTGATTGCTCGCTTAACCCATCTATGATTTTCCGATATCCTTCAAACCCAAGAACAGGGCTCAGCTTCTCTTTGGTTGTGGTAAATCTCAATGGTCCCAAACCGATATAATCACAAGATTCATTGATTCGTTGAATTACATCTGAAAGCGTATTCGCTGTTCCACCAATGATTTTATTTTCTCCCAAAATCTGTCTGGCCTCTCCTACAGCGCTGTCATTTAACCCTAAATGCACACCATCGGCGTCAATTTCTTTGGCTATTTGTACATGATCATTAATGATACAAACCGACTGATATTCTGAACAAAGTTGTTTTGATAATTCACAAAGATTGATTAATTCATTTTCAGGAGCATTTTTCCATCTTACCTGTACCCATTTGATTCCATTATCAAGGGCTTTTCGGATATGAAATTCCTGTTCCTGTATTGTGTTTCCTTGTGATATGTATTGTAATTTTTCCATATTTTTTATGAATGTGTTCCCAGCAAAGAGGAATTGCTTTTTAAAAATTTTTCGATATATAATTTCCCATTTCGGCAAGCTGCCTCCATACTTTCACCTTTGGCCAATTCTGCTGTAATGGCTGATGATAAGACACAACCCGAACCATGTTTAGGAAAGTATTCTTCATTATGGCTGTTGGGTTGTAAAACAATTTCGTTTTCGTTTTCAACTAAAATATCCGTTCCCAACAGATCTTCTCTATGCCCTCCTTTGATCAGCAATGAGCATTTATTGGAATCCGGTAAAAGATTATTTTCCTTTAAAACACTGTACTCATTGTAATTGGGAGTTATCAAACTGAGTTTATGAACAACCGTTTTTAATTGAGAAAGGGTTTCAAGATCAAAAAAAGTGAATTCGGAAGTGCTTTTCAGAACGGGGTCCCAAACTATTTTTACTTCAGGATCGTTACTCTTTACCATTTTTATAATTTCATCCAGAAATTCTGCATCTTTCACAATTCCGATTTTCACTGCTGAAACCGGGTAATTTTCCATCAACACCTTAATCGCTTTTATCACTTCATCCAACGGACGCCATTCAAGACTAAGACATTTGGACGCTGTTTGCAGTGTTAACGCTGTACACACTCCCAGCCCCATCACTTTCGATTGTTCAAAGGTTTTACTATCTGATAACAAGCCTGCTCCACCACTTGGATCAAAGCCTGCTATACCTATGACATAAGGGCGTTCCTGCATTTTTTAAATACTTTTAAGGGTTCTTCACTTTGCCAAATGGCACCTAATAAAGCTGCTCCATCAACATCTGATTCAAAAACTTTATGAATATTATCCTGATCAATTCCCCCAAGAGCAATCAGTTTTACGTCTGGATTATTCCGATGTTGTATTTCTTCTTTAATGGCAGAATCTAATCCATATCCTTTTTTGGAGATACTTGGAAAGAACGGGCTTATGAAAGCATATTCCCATTCTTTGTCCAAAGTATTATAGGTTGTGATATCATGTATTGAACTTGAAATGGTACTTTCTTCCGCAAAAGGTTTATATATTTCTTCCTTCCGGTCAATCTCCCTAAAATGAAATCTTGAAATATTATATTCCTTCCCCAGATCGTAATGCGTATGCAGTACCAACTGTGGATAGAAAGCTTCATCAATCTGGGTAATAAATTCAGTCATTTCATTTCTGCTGACCCATGGTTTTCGGATGTGAAACAGATCAAGCCCTTCCTGAAATAGCTGATTAATCATATCTGTTTCTTTTGGCACCATCAATTCAGGAGTGATAACGATGATCATATATAGATTTCTTTCCCTTTTTCGATAAACTCCTGTGATTTATCCAGCATTCCCTGTTCTGCAGATTCACGAATTTCCTGAGTAATTTTCATCGAGCAGAATTTAGGTCCGCACATAGAACAGAAATGGGCAATTTTTGCTCCTTCTGCCGGCAGTGTTTCATCATGATAAGCTCTTGCTGTTTCAGGATCTAAAGAAAGGTTGAACTGATCTTCCCATCTGAATTCAAATCTGGCTTTACTTAAAGCATTGTCTCTGTATTGCGCTCCCGGATGACCTTTTGCCAGATCTGCCGCATGAGCTGCCAGTTTATAGGTAATTACCCCAACTTTTACATCGTCTTTATTCGGAAGCCCTAAATGTTCTTTCGGGGTTACATAGCAAAGCATTGCACAGCCAAACCATCCGATCATGGCTGCACCGATTCCTGAAGTGATGTGATCATAACCCGGCGCAATATCTGTAGTCAGAGGACCTAAGGTATAAAACGGAGCTTCATGGCATTCTTCCAATTGCTTTTCCATATTTTCTTTGATCATATGCATCGGAACATGCCCCGGGCCTTCAATCATTACCTGTACATTATGTTTCCAGGCAATTTTTGTCAGTTCACCTAAAGTTTCCAGTTCTGCAAACTGGGCCGCATCATTGGCATCTGCAATAGATCCCGGACGAAGGCCGTCTCCCAGAGAGAAAGCAACATCATACTTCTTCATGATCTCACAAATCTCCTCAAAATGAGTGTACAGGAAGCTTTCTTTATGATGGAATAAACACCATTTCGCCATAATAGATCCTCCTCTGGAAACAATTCCGGTCACTCTTTTTGCTGTTAAATGAATGTATCTCAATAAAACTCCCGCATGGATCGTGAAGTAAGAAACACCCTGTTCTGCCTGTTCAATAAGAGTATCTCTGAAAATTTCCCATGTAAGGTCTTCCGGAACTCCTTTTACTTTTTCCAATGCCTGATAGATCGGTACCGTACCAATAGGAACCGGACTGTTTCTGATGATCCACTCTCTTGTTTCGTGAATATTTTTCCCGGTTGAAAGATCCATAATGGTATCAGCTCCCCATCGGCAGGCCCATACTGCTTTTTCTACTTCCTCTTCAATACTGGATGAAACAGCACTATTTCCGATATTCGCATTGATTTTCACAAGGAAATTTCTTCCGATGATCATTGGTTCACTTTCCGGATGGTTGATATTATTGGGAATAATAGCTCTTCCGGCAGCTATTTCGTCTCTTACAAATTCCGGAGTGATCTTGCTTTTAGGAGTATTCGCTCCAAAACTGTGTCCGGGATGCTGAAAGGCCATTTCTTTAGACACTGATTCCAGCTGTTCTATTCTTTGATTTTCCCTGATCGCCACATATTCCATTTCGGGAGTGATGATTCCCTGTTTTGCATAGTAAAGCTGGGTCAATTCTTTTCCTTCCTGTGCTACTTTAGGTTTATGATCGTAAGAAAATCTTAATTCATCAAGACGCGGATCTGCCAGACGGGCTTTCCCGTATTCTGAAGTGATTCCTTCCAGGATATTCACATCATTTCTGTCCAGAATCCATTGTTCCCTGATTCTTGGAAGTCCTTTCTGAATGTCAATAACTGCATTTTCATCCGTATAAGGTCCCGAAGTGTCGTAGATTGTTACCGGAGCATTATGTTCAAAGCCGCCATTGGTCAATTTGGTGGGGCTAAGCTGTATTTCACGCATTGCTACATTGATAGGATGTATTGTTCCTTCAACATAGATTTTCTTTGAGTTCGGAAATGGCGAACATGTAATGGAGTGAGCCATAAGTATTGGTATTAAATATGAGAATTAACCGCCCTGAGTGGCAGTGATGATTAAAACTGAATCGTTGTTGTTGAGAATGGTTTCCGCCCAGACTGACAGGGGGATAATGTGATTGTTGAGGGCTACAGCGATGCCTTTTTTCTTTCCGGGCAGTTCAATAGCCAGTAATGCTTCCAGGTTGGCAGGAAGTACATCAAATGTTTTTCGGGTGTGGTTGATTATAAGTTCCATTCCTAATAATTTTAAATATACTTTAGGAATGGCCATTATTGTACAATAGAATGTACAGCAAAAGTCATCTACTTTTCCCTACGCTGGTATGATCCAGATCAGGTTCAAAGGGTAAAGTCTCAGTCTGTTGGTAACAGACACCCCTAAAGTTGGGAACGAAGTTAGACATTATTTTGAAATAAGCAAAATTGATTTTTACTTATAATGAAAAAAGACCATCTCGGTTTTGAGACAGTCTTCATTTTTATTTTAAATAGTTCTTTAGTAAAACAGCTTCATGCTTCCATCAGAATTATATTGATTAGTCCAATTTGATTGGCTCAGAAAAAATTCGGAGCTATAAGGTTTATATTCTTTTGAAATCATTCTTTGAGGATTATTTTTTGATAATGAAAAGTAGAAATAATCTTCAAAAACGCCCAAATTCTTAAATGGATTTTGTGCAGAATCAAAGTTATCTAATGTAATTTCATTCGTAACATAAGCATCAATATTATTATGCTTTTCAGTTTTAATTGCCTTTTCTAAATTTCCTGAGGTGTTATAAATAAACTTTTCTACGTAGGTTAAAATATAATCTTGTGGATCAGTTGGATCGTATGGAACATTAGGATATTGGGTTAAAATCTCAATTAACTTTCCTGAAGCATCATAAGTATAGGTCAAATACTTATCCATATATGAATTATTAACCTGTTGAATAACTACTTTAATAACTCTGCCTTGATTATCAAATTCAAATTTCTTTTCATTCAATTGAACATTAAATGATGGATCTGAGCTATAATTTCCTACAACAGCCGTATTTCCTGTATAGGATATTTTAGTATAAATCAGATTTGTAAATCGGTCCGGAGCTCCCGAAGCTCCTGAGGACTTCAAAATTCCTCCTATTTTTTTACTAATTCTTCCCTGAGCATCATATTCGAACATATAATTTTGTTCCAATCCATTAAAGACAGGTGACAAAACAGGATAATTCCACGATATTTTACTAGTATTTTCAGTAATCGTCTGTTGTGAATTATCAACCGGCAATTCATCATTGTCTGAACAAGATGCCATAGCCAGCAATGTGGCTAATAAAAGTGATTTGAATTTCATGGTATAGTTTTTTATGATATGCTTATTCTTCACAAGCTCTCCAGATCGCATCATTTTGCGGCACCGGAGCTGTAATTTCAATATTTTCTTTGGTAACGGGATGAATAAATTCAAGCTTTCTTGCATGAAGATTGATTCCTCCATCCGGATTGGAACGTGGGGCTCCATATTTCAGGTCTCCTTTGATCGGAATTCCTGTTTTAGATAATTGTGCTCTGATCTGATGGTGTCTTCCGGTTTCAAGGTCAATTTCCAACAGCAAATAATTGTCTAATGTTTTGATCACATGATAAGTCAGGATTGCTTCTTTTGCACCTTCAGTAGCTTTAGGAAAGACAATGGCTTTATTATTTTTTTCATTTTTCTTTAAATAATGTACCAGTCTCTGGCTTTGCGGGATCATTTCTTTACCCACAACTGCCCAATATGTTTTTTTCACCTCCCGGTTTTTCACCATCTGCGTAAGACGGGAAAGTGCTTTGGAAGTTTTTGCATAGATCACCAGCCCCGAAGTTGGACGGTCTATACGATGAACCAAGCCGAGAAAAACATTTCCCGGCTTAGCATCTCTTATTTTTATAAAATTCTTGATGGATTCTAATAGTGATTCATCTCCGGTTTTGTCACCCTGTACAAGCTGACCCACCTTTTTATTAATCACCAGAAGATGGTTGTCTTCATATATAATCTGCTCCTTCATGCTTCTTCTGTCTATCTTCTTCTATTGGATAAAGACAGGATAATTCCCGCCAGAAGGCCTACTGTTTTTACTGCAGAAAGTTTTGAGTCTTCTGGTATGAATGCTCCCAATACACAAATGGCAGCGGCAGCATACATGGCATAGACAAAATTCTTATTGGTAAGCAGTGGGGCCTGAATAAAGAAGCTCGCCCCTATCAGAACATAAAAAACTTTTCTTGAAAGTAAATGATTGATTTCCGGAGAAAATAAATTAAACCATCCCACAGCAAGACAAATCAGTGCTGCGATAGATAGTATTCCCTGGATAGATTGTTGATTCTGCATAGATTAATAGCTTTCGTTTTCGTTTGGAAACTCTACATTTTTCACATCTTTTACGTATTGAGAAACCGCTCCTGTAATTTCTGTGTAAAGGTCAAGATATCTTCTTAAGAATTTCGGGCTGAAACCTTTGTTCATTCCTACCATATCATGATATACCAAAACCTGCCCGTCACAGTCTGCTCCGGCCCCGATTCCAATAGTAGGAATGGAAATACTTTCAGTCACTTTTTTTGCCAATTCTGCAGGTATTTTTTCCAATACAACAGAAAAACAGCCTAATTCTTCCAAAAGCTGTGCATCAGCAATCAGTTTTTCAGCTTCTGCCTCTTCTTTAGCTCTTACTTTATAGGTTCCGAATTTATAGATGGACTGTGGTGTTAATCCTAAGTGTCCCATTACCGGAATTCCGGCATTGATGATTTTCTTAATAGACTTGGAAATTTCTTTTCCGCCTTCAATTTTCACGGCATGCGCTCCACCTTCTTTCATCATTCTTACCGCAGACTCCAATGCTTTTTCAGGATTACTCTGATAAGTTCCGAAAGGTAAATCTGCTACCACCAAAGCTCTGTCGGTTCCTCTTACCACACTTTGAGCATGATAGATCATTTGATCTAGCGTAATAGGTAATGTAGTTTCAAAACCGGCCATTACATTCGCTGCAGAGTCTCCAATCAAAATAGCATCTACTCCACCTGCATCTACCATCTTTGCTGTGGTAAAATCATAGGCTGTAAGCATTGTTATTTTTTCCTTGTCGAATTTCATTTTACGCAAGGTTTCAGTCGTAACTTTTTTAATTTCAGAGTGAACAGACATAATTTATCTATTTTTAAAAGTTAAAAAGTCGGCCTTGAGCCGACTTAAGTTTTTGTATGATTTATAAAACTACGTGACCGAGTTTCATGAGTTTGTCGTGATTTAAGATCTTGATATTTCTTCCGTCTACTTCAATGAGACTATCCTGTTTGAATTCTGAGATCAGACGGATGGCACTTTCTGTAGCGGTACCAATGATATTGGCAATTTCTTCTCTCGTTAATGAGATCTTGATGAAGCCTTCAGGATCTACTCCCAGCTTCTGTTCCAGAAGCAGTAGTATTTCAGCCAGTCTTTCTCTTACCGTTTTCTGGGCAAGGAAAGTAATGGTATTTGAAGATTCTCCTAGTTCGTATGAGATTTTTTGAAGCATTACGAAAGACAGCTGCGGATCTACTTCCAGAAGATACATAAAAATATCTGCGGGTAAGAAAACACATTCAATATCTGTCATTGCTTCTGCTTTGGCCTGGAAATTTTCCCCGCAAAGCAAAGAACGATAGCCGATGATATCCCCTTCTTTGATAAATCTTAAAATTTGGTCTTTCCCGAAGGCTCCTGATTTCGAAAGTTTGGCAGCCCCTTTTTCCAGAACGAACACTCCTTTTGGAGTTTCACCATCCTCGAAAATGGTTTCATGTTTCTGAAAACTCAGTTTCTTTTTGCCATTAATGTATTTTTCAAAATCTGCGCTAGAAAGTCTTTCTTTAAATGATTTATCATTAAAAACTCTGGCGAACCTCTCTTCAATTGCTATCTGTTGTTCCTGCGGCATTTTATATGATATTTATCACAAAAATAGAACTTTTTAACGCGATAAACAAAAAAATTTGTTATAATTTTGTAGTTCAATATTTTATGGGGTGAGCGAGAACTGTTTTCATTGTGGTCAAGGGATAGAAAAAGAGAGAATTTTATTTGATGAAAAGACTTTCTGTTGTAATGGATGTAAGTCTGTTTACGAAATTCTAAATTTAAATAATTTAAGCAATTTCTATGAGCTTAATAAAGGAGCGGGAATTCGTCCGAATGACGAAAATTCTACTCAATTTGACTACCTGGATACACCGGAAATTTTTGAAAAAGTGACTGATTTCTCTGAAGGAAGCACCAGTCTCGTTACATTCAAAATCCCTGTCATTCACTGTTCTTCTTGTATCTGGCTGTTGGAAAGCCTTCACACGTTAAATAAGCATATTAAATATTCTCAGGTTAATTTCACTAGAAAGACCTTACAGATTTCATTCAATCATAACGATCTGAAATTAAGTGAACTTGCTAAATTTTTAACCAACCTGGGGTACAAACCCGTCATCAGTCTTGAAACGGCTGATAAAAATGAAGACCATCTTGACAAATCTTTATTAGTAAAATTTGCCATTGCTGCCTTTGCTTTTGGTAACGGAATGTTCCTTGCTTTTCCTGAATATATTGGAGGTGAAGATTATTGGATGGAACATTACAGAGGCTTATTCAGAACCCTGATATTCCTTTTGGCAACACCTGTCGTATTTTACTCCGCTTCAGATTATTACAAATCAGCATGGTACGGTTTAAAAAATAAAATCGTCAACATTGATGTTCCGATTGTTTTAGGAATTTTTGTCCTATACGGAAGAAGTATTTATGAAGTCGTAACAGATTATGGTCCAGGGTATTTCGATACTCTTTGTGGACTATTATTCTTCATGCTTCTTGGAAAAATTTTCCAAAAAAGAACTTATAATGCACTTTCCTATGACAGAGATTATAAATCTTTCTATCCGATTGCTGTAACAAAAGTTGATTTCGAAGGAAAGCAGGATAATATTTTACTGTCTGAAATAAAAGTGGGTGATAGAATTCTGGTAAGAAATCAGGAAATCATCCCGGTAGATGCCATTCTGATCAACGGAGAAGGAAACATTGACAACAGTTTTATTACCGGAGAAAGTGAAAGCATCAGCAAACAACCCGGAGATAAAATTTTCGCGGGAGGAAAACAGATTGGATCTTCTTTAGAGCTTGAAGTCATTAAAAACGTAGATCAAAGTTATTTAACGCAGCTTTGGAATAAAGAAGCATTTAAAAAACACGAAACAGGACTTGACACGTTAACAAATAACGTCAGTAAATATTTCACATTCATCATTTTAGGGATTGCTCTAGTCGCAGGAACTTATTGGTATTTCATTGATTTAAATAAAATGTTCCAGGTTATTTCAGCTATTCTGATCATTGCATGCCCGTGTGCTCTCGCACTCTCTGCACCATTCACTTTCGGACACATTATGAGAATTTTAGGTCGAAATAAGTTCTATGTAAAAGATACTTTAACGATTGAAAAAATCGCTAAACTTGATACAATTGTTTTTGACAAGACCGGAACGATCACGCACAGAAAAAAATCCAATATCAAGTACGAAGGATCTGAAATCAATGAATTTGATTCTCTGAACATTAAGACTTTATTAAAGAACTCCAACCACCCGCTTTCAAAATCATTATATGAATTTATCGAGGTCAATGATGAGTATTTCCCTGTAGAGAAATTCGTTGAAATCTCAGGAAAAGGATATGAAGCCAGCGTAAGAGGAACCCTTTATAAAATTGGTTCCGCCCGTTACAACAACCAGGAACCTAAAAACCTGGAAACAGCAGTTTATATCAGCAAAAATGGTGAATATTTAGGTAAATTCATCTTTAAGAATGAATACCGTCCGAAGCTGAAAGAACTTTTCACAAAACTTACCAACTACAAAATTTTTATTCTGAGTGGAGATAATTCCTCAGAAGAAAACCAGCTTAAAGAACTTATTCCCAATTATAAAGGAATGGCCTTTAATCAAAGTCCGGAAGACAAGCTGAATTACATTAAAACCCTTCAGGATCAGCATATGAAAGTTGCGATGCTTGGAGATGGCCTTAATGATGCGGGAGCTTTAAAACAAAGTAATGTAGGGATTGCCATTGCTGACGACACCAACAGTTTTACGCCATCTTCCGATGTGATTATGAATGGCGATAAAGTAGTTACACTGGACAATTACCTGAACGTTTGCAAGGGTTCTATCACCATTGTGAAAATGACATTTATAATCAGTTTTCTATACAATATCGTTGGTTTAAGTTACGCTGTTACAGGACATATGCATCCGCTCTTCGCTGCAATCATCATGCCAATTAGTTCAATTACAGTGGTTACCTTTACTACACTTTCAACCTGGATTTTAGGCCGCAAATATTTCAAAAAACAGGCTTAAAAGCCCTTATTTAGACTGATTTTAAATTAGCTGAAATCGTCTTTTCGTGATGAAAGTCATTATTTTTCACTAAATTTGAACCCCGAAAATAGGTTAATTTTGTTGTCCAATGGATATTCTATATTTAATGATCCTCTGCAGTGTTTCTTTGGCTGCGATTTTCTTGGTCGTATTTATAGTGTATGCCCGAAAAGGACAGTTTGAAGATGATGAATCTCCGGCTGTCAGAATCCTTTTTGATGATGAAAAAGTCAAAGAAAATGATGAACCTGGCAACAAAGATAAAGACGAGAAAGAAATAGGAGAAAATAATAAAAATTGAGAAAAATAGTGAATAGTTGATATGGAAACACAGAAGTTTAGTTATGACAATAGTATTGTCCGTGCGTTCCTTTATGCGACCTTAGTTTTCGGTCTTATAGGGTTTACGTTCGGGCTTACGGCGGCATTAATGCTTTTCTACCCTGAATTGCCTGAATTCTTTTTCGGGACAGATGACATAACCATTAAAAGTTTGGCATCAGGTAATATTGAAGGGTTAATAAACACTCATGGTGCATTTGGTTTTGGTAGAATCAGAATGCTGCACACCAATACCGTAATCTGGGCATTTGTATGTAATATCGTTTATACCGGTATTTATTACTCATTACAGAGATTATTAAAAACAAGAATGTACAGTGACACATTGTCTTGGTTACATTTCTGGACTTGGCAGTTTATGATCGTTGCTACGTTCATTACATTCTTTATGGGAATCAATACCTCTAAGGAATATGCTGAACACGAGTGGCCGATCGACATATTGATCGCATTCTCATGGATCATTTTTGGTATTAATATGTTCCTGACTATTTCAAAGAGAAGAGTGAGACACCTTTATGTAGCTATCTGGTTCTACATCGGTACTTGGATTGCGGTAGCAATGCTTCACATCTTCAATAACCTTGAAGTACCTTTATCTTTCACAGGCTGGAAATCTTATTCAGCATACGCAGGGGTAAAAGATGCTATTGTACAGTGGTGGTATGGGCACAATGCGGTTGCATTCGTATTGACGACTCCGGTTCTTGGTTTAATGTATTACTTCCTTCCGAAGGCTGCAGACAGACCGGTATTCTCTTATAAACTGTCTATTATTCACTTCTGGTCATTAATTTTCGTATATATCTGGGCTGGTCCTCACCACCTTCAGTATACAGCTCTTCCGGCTTGGGCTCAGGCGGTAGGAACAGGGTTCTCTATCATGCTTATTGCACCATCTTGGGGAGGTATGTTAAATGGTCTTCTTACATTAAGAGGAGCTTGGGATAAAGTAAGAGAAAATCCTATCCTTAAGTTCTTTGTAGTAGCTGTTACCTGTTATGGTATGGCAACGTTTGAAGGGCCGCTTTTGGCAACTAAAAACATCAACAAAATTGGTCACTTTACAGACTGGGTTATCGGTCACGTACACTTAGGAGCTCTTGGATGGAATGGTTTCATGGCATTCGGGGTTATCTATTATCTGGTACCCATCATGTGGAGAACAAAAATTTGGTCTGTAAAATTAGCTAACTGGCACTTCTGGTTAGGTACTTTAGGAATTATCTTCTATGCAGTACCAATGTATATTTCAGGATTTACACAGGGGTTAATGTGGAAGCAGTTTAATCCGGACGGAACATTATTATGGAAAAACTGGCTGGATACTGTAACGGCTATTATTCCTTACTTCAAAATGAGATTCGTAGGAGGTTTATTCTATATCTCAGGAGCAATCTTAATGATCGTAAACGTAATTGCTACGGTAAGAAAAGGATCATTCCAGAAAGAAGTTCCTGCTGAAGCTCCTGCATTAGCAAACATCAGTAAGAACAGAAAAGAAGGAGAAGGTACTCACCTTTGGTTAGAAAGAACTCCTGTATTATTAGGTATTTTATCTTTCATTACAATATCTATTGGTAGTTCAATTGAAATCATCCCTACCCTATCTCTTAAGAAAAGTGTACCTACGATTTCAGCGGTAAAACCTTATTCACCACTTGAACTTGAAGGTAGAGATATTTATATCCGTGAAGGATGTAATGCTTGTCACTCTCAGATGATCAGACCGTTCAGAGATGAGATCACAAGGTTCAACGGTAAAAACGGACAATACTCCAAAGCTGGAGAATTCGTATACGACAGACCATTCCTATGGGGTTCTAAGAGAACTGGACCGGATTTACATAGAGAAGGTGGTAAAAACCCAAGTTCTTGGCACTACAAGCACATGTATAACCCAAGATCAACTTCTGCAGGTTCTATCATGCCTCGTTACCCTTGGTTAATTGCTACTGACTTAGACAGAACTAAGATGGTTGACAAAATGAAGCTGATGAAAAATGTATTCGATGTACCTTATTCTAAGGCTGAAATCGATTCTGCAGATAAATGGGCCAACAACCAATCAGCAAAAATTGTAAAAGATATCTTCTCTGAAGCAAATGACCTTAAGCAGGCTTATGCTAAGAGACCTCAGGGAGAATTGGAGAAAAAAGAAATTGTAGCTCTTATTTCTTATCTTCAGAGATTAGGAACAGATATCAAAACAACTGAAATCAAAACAGCAAGTAATAACTAAAACATTAAAAGGTTCATACTATGATTCCTCAGAACTTTAAAGATATATTATCCAATACAGAAAACGCTGGTTTCTACCAGACGCTGGCTCTGATTTTCTTTATGCTGTTCTTCATTGCTTTAGTAATATATGTTTTTAGCAGACCTAAAAAATATTACAAAGAAGAAGAAGAGGCTCCTCTTGGGGATGATGAAGATGACGATTTTAATTTAAAAAATTAAACTATTTTTTATGAAACAAAGAACACCTGTTGTTATAAACATCTTAATAATAATCGGACTTTTAATAGTTTTTTATTATTTATTTGTACAGAGCTACGCGTTCCTAGCTTCGCCTTATTTCTGGGGAACTGTTGTGATCGCTGGTATCCTTGCCTATATCCATGGTGCCATTGGAGACCTTATCGAGAACAACAAATTCAAAAAATTATCTCCGGAGGAAAAAGCAGCTTATCTGGCTGAAAAGAAAGTTCCTTTCTTAAAAAGAATGTATCTGGCTGCATTCAAAAAGCAATCTGAAACTGAAGAAAAGGATATCCTTATCGACCACGGTTTCGATGGAATCATGGAGTTGGATAACCAATTACCAAAATGGTGGGTAGGTTTATTCTATTTTGGGACCGCTTTTTGTATTGTGTATATTGCTGCATACTCTTTCACAGACTTCGCTCACCCGTTAAGCGAATATGAAAAAGAATATAAAGAGCAGTTAGCCAGTATTGAAGAATATCAGAAATCTCAGCCTCCTGTAACAATTGAAACAGCAAAGTATTCAGCTGATAATATTGCAGAAGGTAAAGAATTATTCAAAACAAACTGTGCATCTTGTCACAAAGAAGACGGTAGTGGAGGTATCGGACCAAACCTTACTGATAACTACTGGATCAACCAGCCTGAGAAAACGTTATTTAAAAACGTATTCCATATGGACTGGAATGGTTCTCCTACTAACCCTGCGATGAGACCATTCGGTAAAAACGGAGAAGTTTCAGGTGCAGAAATTGAAAAGATTGCAGCGTATGTATATCACATCAATCAGGAACAACCACCAGTGACTCCGGCTCAGGGAGGAGCAGCTCCACAAGGAACTGAAGCACATTGGGAAAAAGAATAATTTAAAAAATTAGAAACATATGAAAAAAACATAATTTGTTATTAGATTAAAATAGTAACGAATTATGTTTTTTCTTTTTTAAAACCTATTAACATATGTCAGACATAGAAGAAATAGAAGTACGCGGCGGACAGGGACAGGTTCTGGACCCTGAGACTTACAGAGATTCTATAGGGACAATGGAGCAATCCGGAAAAAGAAGATGGGTCTTTCCAAGAAAACCTAAAGGAAAGTACACCAACTATAGAAACATTGTAAGCTATCTACTATTAATTATTTATTTTACATTACCATTCATCAAAATCAATGGCAACCCATTGCTGATGTTTAATGTAATAGACAGGGAGTTTTTCATCTTTGGACAGCCTTTCTATCCACAGGACTTTTTCATCCTTACTTTAGGTGCTATTGCCTCCTTAATCTTTATTATTGTTTTTACGATTGCGTTCGGAAGAATTTTCTGCGGGTGGATTTGCCCTCAGACAATTTTTATGGAATCGATTTTCCGTAAAATAGAATATCTGATTGAAGGTGACAGAAACAAGCAAATGAAGCTGGACAGACAGGAGTGGAACAGCGAAAAGATCTGGAAAAGAAGTTTAAAATGGACTGTTTATATCATCATTTCATTAATAATCACCCACTTCATGTTCATGTATATCGTAGGATATGAAGAAGTATTCAAGATCATTGGTGAAGGACCATTTGCACATCCAACCAATTTTATCGTAATGATTCTTCTTACTGCTGCATTTTACTTTGTATTTGCATGGTTCAGAGAGCAGGTTTGTACATTGGTGTGCCCATACGGAAGACTTCAGGGGGTATTAATTGATAAAGACACAATCAACGTTTTCTACGACTTCAAAAGAGGAGAAAACAGGTCAAAATGGAGAAAAGGCGAAGACCGTAAGGCTGCCGGCAAAGGAGATTGTATCGACTGCCACCAGTGCGTAGTGGTATGTCCTACCGGAATTGACATCAGAGACGGACAACAATTGGAATGTATCAACTGTACAGCGTGTATTGATGCCTGTGATGAAGTAATGGACAAGGTAGGTCTTCCAAAAGGACTGATCCGATATGCTTCCGAAAACGAAATTGAAAAAGAAACTCAATTTAAGTTTACAGGAAGAATGAAAGGATTTGCCGTATTCTTATTCCTTCTTGTAGGATTCTTAGGATATCTTCTATACAGCCGTGGTGAGATGGAGGCTAAATTCATCAAACCGGCAGGAAGCACATTCTTTGTAAGAGACGGTAAAATTACCAATACCTATAATTATACATTCCTTAATAAAACGAACGATAAAAAAATAGTTACCATCAAAGTAATTGATCCTGCACATGGTGAAATCACTTACAGTGCATCCAGTAAGATTCAGGTAGACCGGGATAAAATTTCTAAAGGAACTATTAATATCAGCTTCCCGGAAGATGAAATGAAGCTTTCTAAACAGAATATTACCATTGGCGTTTACGATATGAAAGGAAAACTGGTCGATTCATATCAGACTTATTTTGAAGGACCATTCAAACTGCAATTTTAATTAGAAAAAAATGAAGAACTTTAGTTGGGGACACGGTGTTGTAATTGCATTATTAGCATTCATAGTTTTTATATTATCCATGATGTTCCTTTTCCCGAACGGACAGAAGAACTCGGAAATGGTAACGGATAATTATTATGAAGAGGAGTTGAAATATCAGGATGTCATTGATGCCAAGAAAAAAGCAGATGAATTACCGGAAAAACCCACATACAGCCAAGATCCCAAGGGAATTAAAATTACTTTTCCAAAAGAATATAACAACTCAAATACTACGGTAAAATTTGTTTTAAACAGAACCGACGACCAGAATTTAGATATCAAAAAATCTGTACAGCTTGATGCCAGCCAGTCTTTCATAATCCCTTCACAGGTATTGAAAATGGGTAACTATACACTTAGACTGAGTTGGACAACAAATAAAACAGACTACAGAATGGATTATGATGTGATATGGAAATAGGACTTATTGTATCGGCTATTGCTTTAGGCTTTGCTTCCGGCTTTCACTGTATCGGAATGTGCGGCCCTATTGCCTTGTCGATGGGATTAACCAAAAAGCAGGCTGCCAACTTTTATCTTCAGAACCTTACCTATCAATTCGGAAGAATTTTCACCTATTCATTTTTAGGGGCACTTCTTGGGATTATCGGACAGGGATTTGAAATGGCGGGCTTCCAGAAATATCTGACTATTACAGCCGGAGTTCTTCTGATTATCATGGCTGTATTTTCATTTGGAGGAAAAGATTTTGCTTCAAAAATTCCTTTTCTCTCTAAATTTCTATACAGCGTAAAAATGAATCTTGGAAAGCTTCTTCAGAAAGCAGATTACCGTTCAAGATTTACCACAGGACTTCTTAATGGTTTTTTACCTTGCGGAATGGTTTATATGGCTCTTACGGCAAGTCTTGCAGGCGGAGGAATATGGCAGGGAGCTTTATATATGGCTTTATTTGGTTTGGGGACCCTTCCGTTCATGTTTGCCATTGTTTTGGCTGGGAATCTCATGAACCAGGCTTTCAGAGTAAAAGTTTTGAAAGCGGTTCCGGTGATCATGATTATTTTAGGAGGATTATTCATTCTAAGAGGTCTTGAACTGGGAATTCCTTATGTTTCTCCAAAAGCGGAAGCAATGACAATCTCTAAAGATCCGAACGGCGCTGTTAACTGCCATTAATTCGTATTTAAATATACCATGAAGAAAACCATTGTCTTATTTCTGATAAGCCTTTTTATGCTGCAATCCTGCAGCGTGAATTCTGAAATTGTCTATCATAAAGATGCCGCTTCTACTTCCGTAACCGATATTGATACGAAAGAGTTTATGGCAGAAATGATGGCCATGACCCCAGACTCGCTAAAGCAGAAAGAATTTGGAGAAGTGGACAAGCTTCCAACAACCTGGACAAGTATGTACGATCTTGCCAAAAAGGAAGGAAAATTAAAAACAGAGAATCCTGATTCCATCAAAATCATGAAAAAAATCTTCATGAAATCTACGAAAGAAAATAACACACTTGCGGGGGTTTCTTTTAAGATGGATCATTTTTCACCAGAAGATTATCTGATTCTGAAAAACTTTACAAAAACGGAAAAGCTCCCTCTGGATCAGAACATTTACAATAACTGGGACGGAAAAACCTTAACGATCAATACCGATAATTTTAATCTTAAAAGTATTGAAGAGGCTATTCGCTCCAAAAGCTCAAAGGAAGAAACTGAGAAGATGGCCGGAATGATGATGATGTTTTTCAAAAAGATCGGTACTACTTTAAAGTTTGAAAATCCCATAAAATCAATGACAGGGAAGCATGACTGGGTAAAGCAGATCGATGATCATTCAATAAGAATAGAATATGACCTGAAATCCATTTATGATAAAGATTCAAAACTCAAAAACGAAGATAAAAAGATTATTATCGTTACAGAATAAAGCAAAACCCACCGGGATCCGGTGGGTTTTTATTGTATCCTAAATTAATTGATTAGTTTAGTTGATTACATCAAATCTTGCATATTCTGCAATCTTCTTAGGAAGTTTGATTCCTTCTGCTGTCTGGTTGTTCTCAAGTAATGCCGCCATAATTCTTGGCAGTGCCATTGCAGATCCGTTCAGGGTGTGAACCAGCTGAGACTTACCATCACCTTTGTAACGGCATTTTAATCTGTTTGCCTGGAAGGTTTCAAAGTTGGAAACAGAGCTTACTTCAAGCCACATTTCCTGAGCTGCACTCCATACTTCAAAATCATACGTCATCGCAGATGCAAAACCAGTATCACCACCACAAAGTCTTAATACTCTGAATGGAAGTTCAAGATCTGTAAGGATTTCCTTGATGTGCTCTACCATTTCTTCCAAAACAGCGTAAGAGTTCTCAGGTTTTTCAATTCTTACAATCTCTACTTTTTCAAATTGGTGAAGACGGTTCAATCCTCTTACGTGAGCTCCGTAGCTTCCAGCTTCTCTTCTGTAGCACTGCGAGAATGCCGTATTCTTGATGGGAAGATCTTTCTCATCAAGCAATACATCACGATAAAGGTTCGTTACAGGAACTTCTGCTGTAGGAATCAGGTATAATTTATCTTCGTTGATATAATACATCTGCCCTTCTTTGTCAGGCAGCTGCCCGGTTCCAAATCCAGATGCTTCATTCACAACGTGAGGAGGATTTACTTCTGTATATCCTTTCTCTACGTTTTTATCTAAGAAATACTGAACCAAAGCTCTTTGCAATCTTGCGCCTTTTCCTAAATAAACCGGGAAACCTGCTCCTGCAATTTTAACTCCTAATTCAAAATCAATAAGGTTATATTTTTTAGCCAGTTCCCAGTGAGGAATAGCTCCTTCACCAAGACCTTCTACCGGATGAGACTGGAAAATCATTTCGTTATCATCAGCAGAAGCTCCGCTTTTTACCAATTCATTTGGAATGTTCGGAAGCTGGTACAGAATATTCAGTAAGTCATTTTCTTTAACTTCTAACTGGGATTTCAATTCTGCGCTCGACTCTTTGTATTGTGCTGTTTTAGATTTTGCAGATTCCGCTTCATCTTTTTTCCCTTCTTTCATCAAAAGCCCGATTTCTTTCGATATTTTGTTGATTTCGGATAGCTGGGAATCTAGTTCAAACTGGATTCTTTTTCTTTCGTCGTCGGCAGCGATAGCCTCGTCTACCAACTCAAGATTTTTGAATTGTCTTTTCTTAAGACCTTCTAAAACGCGTTCCTTATTGTCGCGCAAAAAATTGACTTGTAACATTTTATTTAGATGTTAAATATTAGATGTTTAGCTTATAATAAGCTAACAATTGTACAAATTTAAAAATTATTTTGTGATAGTGACGGTATTTATCGAAGTTGGTGCATCAGCATCTTTAGAAAATACCGGAACCCTGTTATACAAAACTTTTGAAACCTGGAATACGGTTGGTGTATTACGATACTGAATTTCCAAAGTATCAATTACATTATCACTTACATTAGTACTTTTTGTATAGGTAATTTGCATTTTGGAGTAGTAAGAATTTCCCGTCCCCGGATTATCAGGACTTATAGAATCCAGTCTTCTTCTTTTTGCGCCTGCCAGATACTCCATATAGAATAGCGAATCCGTTGTCATTCTTAACGAAACACTTACCGGAGAAATATCTTTAGTTCCAAAAATATCATTTACCGAAAATCCTGTATAAGACCCGGTCTTTTTACTGTTCAGAAGATCCTGTCCAGCGCTGTTTTTCATATAAATATTAAGTACCTGATCTATTCTCTGCAAAGAATCATCATCACTTTTACAACTTACAAGTGCAAAAACCGCAACAAGTATGCCCCAAAAATATTTCATCATAAATACAAAGGTAAAATATTAATCTTTAGGCTGCTTCTTTATTTTTCAAAATATTTCTGATACCACAGTTCAAAAGTAACCAGCTGCCAGATTTTCACCCAGTCATACTCATGTTCCTGGTGATTCCACCACTCATCAATTACTGCAGCGTTGAAAAAATTTCTCTTTTTTAAACTTTCAAGATTTTCAACAATAAAATCCCTTACTCTTTTTTCATTCTTAATGAAATAATGAACAGGAAATGAAAATCCTTTCTTAGGCATATTTAAAACGGATTCAGGAAGATATTTTTCAGCTGTTTTACGTAATAATGGTTTGTTCTTACTTCCATTAAATCTGATATTTACAGGTAATGACGCTACATAATTGATCAGATTATTACTCAGATAAGGATAACGAAATTCCACGCTATATTTCATCGCACTCAGATCATCCCTGAATACATGATGGGAAGAAAGGGAATATTTCATATCATATTCAAAATATCCGGAATAGCTTTTAGATTCAGAAGCATGGTAACCGGACAAATCAGTATTAATATTTTTAAAAATAGAAGTATGAAAAAGATTTTTTACTTCCGAAGGCATCATACTGATCTGGCTCTGTCTGAAAAAATCAAACATATCATCCTGAGAAAAATAGTTTTTTACCCGTTGCGAAAATTGATCTTTTGTAAAAATAAAAGGCTTTATAAAGTTAAAATTCCTCATCAGCAGCCATCTATTCAGCTTCAAGGTATGGGAATAACCGGCAAAAAGTTCATCGGCACCATTTCCGCTTAATACTACTTTAAAATCTTTGTCATGCGCATATTTCGCAGCATTGATCAAGACTTCAAAACTGCTGTAAGGTTCTTCAAAATGCTGGATATTTTCCTTAAGCTGTTCCAGCGCTTCATCATCACTCACTTCTTTTATATCATGCGAAACACCAAAATGTTGAGCAGCCAGAGATGCGTTTTTCACTTCTTGTTCAGAAAACGGGTAAGAAATGGTGTACGTATTGATATCTGGATTAAAAGGTTTTGATTTTGAAGCAATTAAAGTAGAATCTATTCCACCGCTCATCATCATAGCTACAGGAACATCAGCGTATAATTGTTCGGATATACTTTCAGAAAGCAGTTGATCTATTTTTCTTACAGCTTCTTCTTCCGGAATATTTTTTACAGACGGTGAAGGCAGTGTCCAGAATTTCTCTTTGGTAATTTTTTGATCTGATAAATCAATGCTCATCAAAGAAGCAGGTTCCAGGGATACAATATCCTGAAAGCATGTTTGGGGAGCCAATGTTGTTTGAAAAAGGAAATTGGTGTAAACTCCATTCCAGTTAATTTCAGGCTTTACAAATTCATTTTTAAACAGCGCTTTTATTTCTGAAGCCCAAACCAGTCCCTCTTCACTTTGATAGTAAAAAAGCGGTTTCATTCCTACTCTGTCTCTTGCCAGTATCAGTTTTTTATTGGTAAGATCAACAATACAGATGGCAAACATCCCATCCAGCTTCGCAAAGGTTGAACTTCCCCACTCCTGATATCCCTTAAGGATAACTTCAGTATCAGAATTGCTTCGGAAAGAATGGCCTAAAACCTCGAGCTCTTTTCTTAATTTTTTAAAATTATAAATCTCACCATTAAAAGTGATAATGATCTGTTCATTCTCTGAAAGCATCGGCTGATGGCCTTTTTCAGAAAGATCAATAATGGATAATCTGCGGAAACCTAAGGCAATATCGGAACTTCTTTCCTGTAAAACCGGAAACTGTTCTTTAATTTTCGGAGTAGAATCATTTCCTGAGAAAGAAATCCCCTGCTCATGATCATATAGCCAGAATCCTTCATCATCCGGTCCGCGATGTTTGATCGCCTGATCCATTTCCAGAATATTTGTAGAGGAAATACTTTTATGAAATGAATAATAACCGCTGATTCCGCACATACAATGAATTAATAGATTTGTAAAAATAGGAAAATGACTTTGTTTTCCGTCCCTGAATTGAGTAAATTATTTCTTCAAAAATTTTTCTTTTAAATGCTGAATTTCTTCTTTTGATACCATATAATCTTTCAAACTGAAGGTGGTAGAACTATAAAATTTCCGGAACAGCAGAAAGGCAGAAACCAAATATGATGATGTGGTGGCAAGACAAGCACCCAAAATTCCCCATCTTGGTATTGCAATGAAAGAAAACACTACCGTAACAACCAATCCTACAATTGATTTTATATTGAGAATCCTCAGCTCCCTCATTCCAGAGAAGTAATGTCCTACCATATCACTCACAGCAATGGCAAAAATTCCGGGGGATAAGAGAAGCATAATTTCTTTGGTATTTCTGAATTCTTCTCCGAAAATCATTTCATAGACCTGTGACGGGATGATAATAATTCCCAGTACAAAACCTATCATCAAAATAAATGTCAGTTTTAAAGCTTCTTTTGTTTTTTCTATAGATTCCTCACTGCTTTTACTATTCACCACATCTGAATATAAAATTACAGCAATACTGCGGGTAATCGTCCATATTGCTTCGGAAAAAGTCACTCCGATAGAAAAGATCCCTACGCTGGCAATGCCTTCAAAATATTCAAGAAAATAAAATGAAAGTCTATAGTTCAGAAACTGGACAAATGCACTTAGCTGGGTTTTCCAGCCGTATTCAAACATATTTCTGGCAACATCTTTACAGAATGATATTTCGGAAATATTGCATTTTTTGATGATCTGAAAAAAGCTGGTCAGAAAAAGAAGCGCCAGACATCCGATCTGTGCAAGAAAGTATACTGAAACATCTTTATTTCCGAAGAGATATACCAATATTCCGATAAAGATGATGTGTATCAGCTGTTGTAAAACAGTATAAATATTAAACTTTCTAATATCCTGTGTTCCAATAAATAAACTAATATTTGTGGACAACAGTGAAGAAAAAACAGAGATTCCGATAAGATACAAAAGATACTCACTCTGAATAGATGCCAGGCTGAATAGAAAAGGAATCAAAAGCCCCATCAGAAGAGACCACAAGTAGGCAAATAATAAAACTTTCTCTATTTTAAATCTTGAAGCAAAATAGGAAGCACTGCTTCCCGAAAAGATACTGCTGAAAAAACTCACTGCTGCAGCATTGGCAACCACAATAGAAATGGTTCCCTTTCCTTCGCTTCCCCACATATTCGTAGAATAGATCACCAGCCCGAAACTCAGGATCAGAATAAGAAAACGTGAGACAAAGGTTTTAATAATAGTAAGCTGCATGGCAATTATTTATCAATAGATTTTTTCACAAAATCAACAAACGGATCTTTTATCGTTCGCCAATTATATTTTCTTTCAAATTCATTCCGTGCATTAAGCGCATGCAAATGATACAGTTCCGGGTTTCTTACATAATTGAGGATAATTTTTGAAATAGCCTCAGCATTCTGCGGATCTATCAAACTGCCAAATGAAAGCGTTCCCATATGTTTTCGGATTCCCTTTAAATTTGAGTAGATCACCGGTTTTCCCGCTCCCATAAAGTAAAACAATTTTATTGGCAGTGAGTGATTGTTTTCAAAATTGATTTTCCTAAGGTCAAAACACAGGTCTGCATCTGCCAACGCTTCTGTAAACCGTTCAAAAGCAGCAGGTTTTCTGATCTCAATATTATCAAAAGAATATTTCTTCAATAATGCTGAAAAATAGAGTTCATCACTTTCCTGTACTGTTGATCCGATAATCAGAATCTTAATGTGAAGGGCTGGAACCTTTTGACGGAGAAGATCTATAGCTTTAAAGAAGTTTTCAATCCCTTTATCTTTAGAAATCTGGCCTGTATAGCATAAAGTAATGGCATTAGATTCAAGATTCTTGATATTTTCACTGATATAAACAGGATCCGGATAATAAGGAAGAATCATCTGCTTTTTAAAACAGAAAAAATATGCTAAAGGAAACTTTTTGGTAGTTTCTCCGAAAATAAGATGAGTGCTTAAAAACCCTGCATACCACTGAATAAGAGAAAACTTAACGGCCTGAAAGATTTTAGCCGGAAACCGATACCTGCCCAGCATTGACATAGAAGGATACCATTCTGTAACATCATAAATACAGCTTGCATGATACTTTTTTACAAATTTCTTTGAAGCCACTACAGCAAGAGGTTCGGAACAAATAATAGTCTGGGGTTGAAAATTATTGCAAACCTTACGGAATGTTTCCATTTTCTTTTCTATACTTTCCTCCAGAATGGCGTAGGATTCTATTTCAATTCCGTTAATAACTCCTTTGTACGCTGCATATAAACTGCATATTTTTACTTCATACCCATTATCTCTAAGAGCCTTTGCCTGATGATAAAAAATACGGTCATCATTATAGCTGTGGGATGTCGTTAAAAAAAGTACTTTAGGCATTAGTCTTACTCGAATCTATACAAAGATACATTAAAACAAAAAAGTGAGAAACAGGTTCTCACTTTATGATTATTCAGCTGTATAAGCTTAATAGCGTTTATTTTACAGAAGCCGCCCAGCTTTTCTCTAAAGGAAGAAGGAAGTGGCTCAAAAAGTCAAGGTAAGTGTTTTTTGAGAAGTCAAAAACCTGGATATCATCTGAAAGTTCTCCGTTTCTCAATTTTGATTTAAAATCAATCAGCTTTAAAGTTTTCACTTCACCATTTTCTACAAAACTAGCTTTCATTCTGTCGAAAAGCCCCAGTTGGTATTCTTCATCAATTTCTCTCATTACCTTCCCTAAAGCATCAATGCTGCATCCTGAAGCCATTTCTTTTTCTTCATCTACACACACCACAATAAACTGATTCTTTTCAATTTTAAATGAAGAAGAAAGCGGTTTTCCATGAGCAGCCCATGTAGCAAGGAAATCAAATAGTTTTTCGGTAATTGTCTTTGCTTCTTTAGTTTCAAAAGGTCTTGAAGCCGGATATATGATGACTCTGTAGTCGTTGGTTTCTACAATATTAGATTCTTCGATTTTCATAATGTAAGTATTTATTTTTCAAGGACCTGCACAAATACTTTCAGTTCTTATTCCTGATCAGAATATTTCTGAGATTGTGATTTCAGATCCTTATTATCTTAAAGCAAAATTACGCAATTTTCTCGAGTTTGAGATCATTGTATTTTTTACTCAGCACATAAAGCATCATAATGAAAAGGGGGAAAATAAACGGAAAGAAAAACCTCAATGCTGCCGACTGTGGAAAGAAAAAGAATTTGATGTATACATTCACAAGGAAAAGTACTGAAATCATCCTTACCCATGCATCTTTGGAACGCCAAAATACTATTGCGATCATGATGCTTACAGACAAAGTTACCTTTTTGAAGTAGATAATCTTGATATAAATAATACTCAGATAGTCTTTTAAACTTACATCAATGGGATGTGTCGAAATAATAGGTCTTCTGTCGATAAAAGTATCATAAAAAACGTCTTTCCAGCCTGGATAATGGTAGAATTTAATGATGGCCAGATACATCGCTAAAAGTACCGCACCCTGTGCAATAAGTGAAATATCAATCTTCTTTTCTCTGAAATAGTAAAAGAAGAAAACAGCCATAATATAAGTCAGGGTAAATGTAATATAGTCCGGACGTATAAAAGTGATTGCAAACAGAAGCACAAACATCCCCCATTTGCTCCATTTTTTGATCAGCCCAATGATAAAGATCAGGATAAACTGAAAAATGAACATATCCGGTGTGGAAACTCTGGACATATACGTCATTGGCGGCAGAAGCATACAGACAACTGTGAGTCCTGTTGCCAGCCAGTATTTCTTCGGAAACAGGAGTTTCAGAATATAAAACAATAATAATCCGGAAAAAAAGTAAGAAATAAGACTGGTAAACAGAACAGCCATTGGAGAACTAAGGCCCAGCTTATAAAAAAGGGTTATTACAAGAATATACCCTACTTTGATTTGAAAATAGGGTAATTGTTCTGTAAAAGATTGTGTATTTTTTACGAAATATTGCCTGGGAATATCCCACTGCTTTATTCCGATGATGTCTGTATAATGGTCTGCAGGAGCTTCTTTTTTTATTTCATCATAAGTGATGATTCGAACTTTATCCGGTGAATTCGGGAACTCAGAAGTGTACATACTTCCTAAATACCCCGGCATATCCCAGTCATATACTCTGTTCTGGTAATTCCAGAATGTAAGAGCAGCAAGTATCGAAATTATAAACAAAAAGGAGAGCCTCCATTCTACCTTCATAAACCTGTATAAGATTACAATTATAAATCTTCTGCTTCAGCAAGAAGTTCAACAATATCTTTTACGGCAACTTCGGTATTCTTGTTAAAGTGTTTTACACCATCTGTCATCATGGTATTACAGAACGGACATCCTGTAGCAATTACTTTTGGCTCAAAAGATAAGGCTTCTTCTGTTCTTTCGATATTAATGTCTTTATTTCCTTTTTCAGGCTCTTTAAACATCTGTGCTCCTCCTGCTCCACAGCAAAGTCCGTTGGTCTTGCAACGCTTCATTTCTACAAGCTCTGCATCCAGTTTCTCAAGCAGCATTCTTGGAGCTTCATATTCATCATTGGCACGCCCCAGGTAACAAGGATCATGGAAAGTGATTTTTTTGCCTTTAAATGCTCCCCCTTCTATTTTCAGTCTTCCTTCTTCCATCAAGGTTTTAAGGAACTGTGTATGGTGCACTACGTCAAAGTGCCCGCCTAAGCTTGGATATTCATTTTTCAGGGTATTGAAACAGTGTGGACAAGCCGTTACGATTTTCTTTACTTCGTAAGCATTCAGCACTTCAATATTCGTAAGGGCCATCATCTGGAAAACGAATTCGTTTCCTGCTCTCTTTGCAGGATCTCCGGTACAGCTCTCTTCCTGTCCTAAAACTGCAAATTCTACCCCAATCTTATTTAATATCTTGCAAAATGCTTTTGTAATTTTTTTAGCACGGTCATCAAAGCTTCCCGCACATCCAACCCAAAATAAAACTTCCGGGGCTTTTCCTTCGGCAGCATATTCTGCCATTGTTTTTATATTGAAATCCATTTCTTTTTTCAATTTGAAAATGTGAGAATCTGAAAATTTGAAATGATTAGAATTATAGCAATTTCAAATTTCCAAATCGATTAATTATCTAGTTTTCCGATGCCCAGTTAAGACGGTCAGCCTGATTGTACTGCCAAGGAGCCGCATTATTTTCCACATTGGTCATCATCAGATTCAGTTCCTGTGGAGCAGCAGACTGTTCCATCACCAGGAATCTTCTCATTTCAAAAATAATGGAAAGCGGATCAAGCAATACCGGACAAGCTTCTGTACACGCATTACATGTTGTACAAGCCCAAAGTTCTTCTTTTGTAATATAATCGTTCAGCAGTTTTTTACCGTCATCAACAAATTTTCCGTTTGCATCAATATTTCTTCCTACTTCCTCCAATCTGTCTCTGGTTTTCATCAGGATCAGTCTCGGAGAAAGTTTTTTACCGGTAATATTAGCAGGACAAACGGAAGTACAACGTCCGCATTCTGTACATGAATAGGCATTAAGCAGCTGTACCTGGTTCAGGTCAAAGATATCTTCAGCCCCGAATTTAGAAGGTACATCAGTTTCAGCTCCTTCAGCTGGTGCAGCATAAGGATCTGCGTTAGGATCCATCATTAATTTGATTTCCTTGGTTACAGAGTCAAGATTATTGAATTTTCCTTTTTTATCAAGATTTGCATACCACGTACTTGGAAACGCAAGGATAATATGCAGGTGTTTTGAGTAATAAAGATAGTTCATGAAGAAAAGAATCCCCACAAAATGGAACCACCAGGCTCCTTTTTCTGTGAACATCAAAAATCCGCTATCAAAATTGAAGATTTCCAAAAACGGAACGAATGTCATTTCACTAATCGGGAAGCTTCCATGTTCAGGAAAAACACCTCTCGCCTGTAAAATAAAATCTGAAGCATTCATCATAAAGAACGCCATCATCAGAGCAAATTCAATGATCAGAATCCAGTTTGCATCATTTTTCGGCCATCCGAAAAGTTCTTTCATCGTCAATCTTTTCACTCCGTAAAAATTTCTACGAATAAAGAAAATAACAACTCCAATCACCACCAAAAGTGCTAAAACTTCTAGTGTTGCAGTAAAGAAATTATAAAATGTATGTCCTAAAATGCTTGATAAAAAACGATGTGTCCCAAATATTCCATCAACAACGATTTCTATTAATTCGATATTAATAATCACAAAACCGACGTATACAAAAAGGTGCAAAACTCCCGCAACAGGACGAGCCGTCATTTTACTCTGACCCATTGCTACACGAGCCATCGTTCCCCAACGTTCTCCTTTTCTGTCGTTTCTGTTGATTTCATGACCCAACCTGATATTTCTATAGATTTTTAGAAGGCTTTTGGCAAACAAACCAAATCCGGCCACTAATAAAATCAGGAAAATAATGTTATCGATGTACTGCATACGGTGTATTAGTCTTTATTATTTTTACCGAAAACCGAGAAGTTGATATATCTTTTCGGGTTCGCTTTCATATCTTCAATTAATGTATTCAAGTTGGAAGATGCTGAGTTCAGATTATTGTAAAGCTGATCATCTTTCATCAGTTTTCCTAAACTTCCTTCTCCTTTGTCTATTCCACCAATCACCTGATTCAGTTTTCCTACAGTAGCATCCAAGTTGGCGATCGTTGCATTCAATTGTTTAGTATCAATGCTCTGAGCCAGATTTCCGTATTTATCCAGCGTCACTTTTCCACTCTGCATCGTAAGACTGGCATCATCCAATACTTTCTGCAGCTTAGGGTCATTGTGTCCTACAAGGCTGTTTACACTTCCTGCTGTAGTCTGTAGTGCACCTACTGTTTTATTAAGATTGGATAATAAAGCTTTTATTTCAGCTCTGTTTTGAGCATCCACAAGCAGATTGGCATTAGCCATCAGAGAGTCTACTCTGTGTAGAACCACCTGCAGCTGATCTTTTACGGGACCTACCTGAGAAGAAAGACTTCCCAATGTTCCCAGTTTAAAAGCACCTTTCAGGGTATCACCGTCTTTTGCAGTCGGACCTCCGTATGCAAGGTTTACTCTCATTTCTTTGCCGGACATTAATCCTGGTTCAAAGATTTCTAATGATGAATTTTTTGAAAATTCAAATTTGTTATCTACTGTAATTTTTACAACAAAATTAATTTTACCGTCTTTTGAGGTCAGAGGAATAATTTTATCCACCTGCCCTACTTTCAACCCGTTGATAGAAACAGCCGAAGACTGCGCCAGACCTTCTACATTATCATATTTTGCGTAAAATATATTGTCGGTAGTAAAAAGGCTTTTCCCTTTCATAAACTGAAACAACACGACAAAGCCTACAATAGCCAGAAGTGTGATCACACCAGCTTTTAATTCTTTACTGAACTTCACTTGCTAATTTTTTTCTAATAAGCAAATATAACACATTTTAAATAAATCTTTTCCAATATTGTTCTGCGTTAAATACAAAAAAAGGCGACAAAAAAATTTGCCGCCTTTTATATCATTGAAATGAATTTCTTATTGTTGCTGATTTCCCAGCTTACCCCAGATCTCGATTCTAAAATCTTCAATATCTGCATTATCCTGAAGACTCTTCATCCAGGCCTGTCCGAACATTCCAGAACTTCTCTGAGTAAGAGACTCTGTGAATTGCTTAAGATCCCCAGGTTGTTTGTTGATCGTTTCTGATTTTTTGATCAAAACATAAACTCCTGTTCCACCTTCAACCGGGTTAGAAAGCTTACCTTTTGCAACACCGAATGCTGCACCGGCAACTTTAGGCTCCATAGAACCCGCTACTGAAGGGTTCAATAGATTTACCTGAGCAGACTGTTTTGGAGCTGCAAATAATTTAGCTACCTGATCTAAGCTGGAAGCTTTTGCTGCTGTAATTTTATCAGAAATTTGTTTTGCTGCCAGTTTATTTTTAACGATAGTTTCAATCTGATCTCTTACAGATTCCGGATCAGCAAGACCTGCATCCTGTTTTCCGTTCAGATAAACTACAATTTTATCACCTGTTCCATCTACAGTAAATAGTTCAGTATCTCCTTTCGTTCTTTTCTTGTCGAAAGCCCAAGTAAGGATATCTGCATCTTTTTCAGTTCCTAAGCCCTGAATCTGACCTTCAAACCTTTTTGCGGCTTTTGGATTAGAGAACTGGTAATTTCCTTTTTTAGCAATATTCACGAAATCGTTGAAAGATTTTCCTTGAACCTGCTGAATGAATTTTCTTGATTTTTTGTCTGATTCAGCTTCAGTAGCATCTGAAGGTTTAATTGCTTTCACAAGGTTGGCAACTTTATACCCCATTGATCCTGATTTTTTATCTTCAATATTGATGATATGGTAACCGAACTGTGTTTCTACTACGCCCGTAGCTCCTTTAGGATTGCTTGCAAGATACGCAAGGAATTCTGGTACGAAAGGTGTTTCCGGAGTCGTCCATCCTAAGCTACCTCCCTGTGCTGCAGAATTCGGATCGCTGGAAAGCTTAAGGAATTCTGTAAATTTAGCAGGAGTTGCTTTTACAATAGCACCAATAGAGTCTGCTAATTTCTTAGCCTGTTCTTTGGTTCTTGTTACTCCTTCACCTGCAGGGCTTCCTTTGAATGCAATAAGGATATGTCTAGATAAAGTAGAATCTGAAGCTCTTTTACCTATAAGTTTAGAAACTACATAAACGTCTTGTTCTTTATAAGGACCAAAAGTCTGACCTATTGCTGCTGTAGTGATCTGATCTTTGATCGTTGGAGGCAATTGGGCAGGACTTGTATACTGAGGATTGAATGGCGCATCAGAATTTGCCATTACAAACATAGAATCGTTTTTCGTATTCTGGAAGTTTTCTGTACCTCCGCTTGCATCTGTACCTCCTGAATATAATTTTGTAATTTCTTTCAGGGTTGCTGCATCATCTGCTGCACTAGGTTTTGATGGGAAGTATACAACACCGATATTTCTGCTTGGTTCCGCTTTGAACATTACAGGGTGCTTCTGGATGTAATCTGCCAGATCCTGTGTTGTAACATTGATTTTTGTTTTCTGAAGATATGCCGCATAATCCACTTTCACAAAGTCGATATCTGCAAGCTGATCTCTCTGCTTCATCAATTCTTCTGCTTCTTTCTTACCGGTAGTGATACCTGCTGAAATATTGGTAAACACCTGTCTTGCCATTAGTCTGTACTCAATCGTCTTTCTAGTTTTCAACCATTGATTATATCCTTCAGGATTGGTGTTTTTTAATGTTTCAATTTCTTTTTTAAGCTCTTGAGTTTTAAAGTTACCTTTCTCATCAAAGAACTGTTGATTCTGGGCAAACATCTGATCGTACTGGATTTGGTTCCAGAAATAATCATCAGTCATTTCAAAGCCTAGTTTCTCAAATTGTTGTTTGATAAGTTTAGATTGTACAAGTAATTGCCAAGCCTGCTCTTCAAGACCACTTTTCGGGCGACCTTGCTGCTCAGCCTGCTGCTGCAACACGAAAAGCTGATCATTGAACTCTTCGCGGGTGATTTTCTCACCATTTACTTTTCCTAAAACGTCAGGATTTTTACCAAAAACCTTATCGATACTATCCGGGTTCACCAAGAACGCCAAAAGCGCTAAGGCTATTACTCCCATTAAAAGCCAAGGCTTACTCCTAATCTGTCCTAAAATTGCCATTTTATAAATTATAGTTTTTTATCAGTTTGCGAAAATACACATTTTTAAGAAATTACAGAAACAGAACTGCTTTATTTTGATTTTTAATGCAAAGATTATCTAAAAAAGGAAATTTTGACCGTATTTTTAAGTAAAAAACAAATGGCATAAGTATTGTGCATTTTTAGAATATTATAATATGCCACACGTTTTCAGAGCATATTATAAAAAATCCCTTTAACGATAAAAAACGAAAATGACAATTTGTCATTCGATTGACTATGATAGAATTTGAAGATATTAGTTTAGAAGAAATGATCAGTGACGGATTTGATATCGTAACTGAAGAAATCAATCTTTCCGACTTCGCTGAGACTGATAAAAATTCCGAACAGAAAATATTCCCTATACTTCCCGTAAGAAATATGGTAATGTTCCCTAATGTGGTAATTCCTATTACTGCAGGGAGAAAGACCTCTATACAGCTTCTTGAGGAAGCACAGAAGAACGGAGATTTCATTGGAATTGTAAGCCAGAAAAATTCGGATATGGAACAGCCTGCCGAAAAAGATATTTATACAACCGGTACCTTAGCAAAGATCATTAAGATTATTAAGCTTCCGGAAGGAAATATTACGGCGATCACGAAAGGCTTCCATCGATTCAAGATTAAAAAGATTGTTGAAAATCAGCCTTATTTCAGGGCAGAAATATCAAAATTAAAAGATACACGTCCTAAAAACCAGGAGGAATATGAAGCTTTGCTTGAGAATATCAAGGATCTTGCTTTAAAGATCATTGAACTGGACCCGAATATTCCTAATGCAGCCAATTTTGCAATCAAAAACATCAATAATAATGATGACCTTCTTAATTTCATCTGCACCAATGCCAATTTTTCTTCAATAGCAAAACAAAAGCTTCTTGAAGAAAAAAACCTGATGATAAGAGCTAATCAATGCTACGAAATGATGCATGAAGATTTCAGAAAACTGGAACTGAGAAGCCAGATCCATCAGAAAACGTCAAAGGATCTTGACAAGCAGCAGAGAGAATATTTCCTGAATCAGCAAATCAGAACCATCCAGGAAGAATTGGGCGGAGGACCTGAAAGTGATGTGGAAGATCTGATTGCCAAGGCTAAAACCAAAAAATGGAGTAAAGAAGTAGAAGAGCATTTTCAAAAGGAGATCGGCAGATTACAGCGCCAGAATCCTAATTCTCCCGACTATAATGTACAGAGAAACTATCTGGATTTCTTTACAGACCTTCCCTGGGAAACGTATACAAAAGATATTTTTGATATTGCAAAAGCAGAAAAAGTGCTTGACAAAGCTCACTTTGGGCTGGAAGACATCAAGAAAAGAATTTTGGAACACATGGCTGTTTTAAAATTAAAAAATAACATGAAGTCTCCTATTTTATTACTGGTAGGGCCTCCGGGAGTTGGTAAAACCTCTTTAGGAAAATCTATTGCAGATGCTTTAGGAAGAAAATATGTGAGATTATCTTTAGGTGGTCTTCATGACGAAAGTGAAATCCGCGGACATAGAAAAACCTATATCGGTGCTATGGCGGGAAGAATTTTACAGTCGATCAAGAAATCCGGTACTTCAAACCCGGTCATTGTCCTTGATGAGATTGATAAAATCGGACAGGGACTTCATGGGGATCCAAGCTCAGCACTATTAGAGGTTCTTGATCCTGAACAAAATAAATCTTTTTATGACAATTTCCTTGAGATGGGTTATGACCTGTCAAAAGTAATGTTTATTGCTACAGCGAATTCTCTTTCAACGATACAGACTCCTCTTTTAGACAGAACGGAGATCATTCAGATTGCCGGTTATACTTTGGAGGAAAAGATTGAGATTGCGAAAAGACACTTAATCAAGAAACAGCAGGAGGAAAATGGTCTGGATGCAAAGTCATTCAAACTTGGAAATGCAGAGCTCAAGCATATTATAGAAGCCCACACTTCGGAAAGCGGTGTAAGAAGTCTGGAGAAAAGAATTGCTGCCATTGGAAGATGGGTGGCCCTTCAGACTGCTTTGGTAAAAGAATATGATCCAAAAATTTCTGTTGCTAAAGTAGATGAAATTCTTGGGGTTCCAAGGCCGAAAAGCTTATCAGAAATTACCGGAGTTCCAGGAGTTGTAACAGGTCTTGCCTGGACAAGCGTAGGCGGAGATATTCTTTATATCGAAAGTATTTTAAGCAACGGTAAAGGGGCATTAACAATGACCGGAAACCTTGGTACAGTAATGAAAGAATCTGCAACTATTGCCTTGGAATATATTAAAGCTAAGCATGACGAACTGGGAATTCCTCAGGAGGAACTGGACAAGAAAAACATCCACGTACACGTTCCTGAAGGAGCAACGCCTAAAGATGGGCCGTCTGCAGGTATTGCAATGCTTACATCGATGGTTTCTTCTTTTAAAAACAAGAAAATAAAACCTCATCTTGCAATGACCGGAGAAATTACTTTAAGAGGAAAAGTACTTCCTGTAGGAGGAATCAAAGAAAAACTTCTTGCTGCTACAAGAGCAGGAATTAAAGATGTTATCCTTTGTGAAGCTAACAGAAAAGATGTTGAAGAGATCAAAAAAGACTATTTAAAAGATCTGAAAGTACATTACGTCAGCAGAATGGAGGAAGTCATTGACATCGCCATTGAAGAATAAAACAATTTGTAACATATTAACTTCTCAATAAGGAAACACGTTCTGAGTATCAGAGCGTGTTTCTGTTTTATAAACAAAACATTCTTTTCGCCGTTGCATGGAATAAAATTTGATACAATAGAAGAAAATCCTGAAGGATTGAATAAAAAATTTTTCAATTCAGGCGGGTTTTCTTATTTTTATTCCACACTGCAGATTTTTAGATTATGAATTTTCTTAGACTTCCTTTCCTTGTCAAGCTTACGCTCGTGGTCATTTCTATCATTGGCCTTGGCTACCTCCTGGCATTAGGACAGAGTATTTTAGCTCCGTTTTTTCTTGCATTCCTTATGGCTATGCTATTTTTACCGGCAGCCACCTTTATGGAAAAAAAGTTAAGATTTCCGAGATCCATGTCTACCATGACCTCAGTATTTATTATGCTGATGATTCTAGGCGGTATTATTTATTTTTTCACCAATCAGCTGTCTGATTTCAGCAAAGATCTTCCGCACCTCAAAGAACAGTTTACCACTGTTTTCAATAGCCTTCAGCACTGGGTTTCCAAAACATTTAATGTGAAAGTGGATGAACAGGTGGATTATATTAACCAGGGATTAACTAAACTGCTGTCTTCTTCGGGAGTAATTTTAGGATTTACCTTTGGAATATTTTCAACAGGATTCGGTTTTATTATATTTTTCACTCTGTTTTTTATCTTTATTTTAAATTACAGAAGACTTTTAAATAATTTTATCGTTACCGTTTTCAACGAAAGACATAAAGCGAGCGTACAGGAAGCTGTAAATGAGATCCGCATCATGACTAAGAAGTATATCTTCGGGCTTTTTCTTCAGGTAATAATCGTTTCTGTTTTAACGTCCATTCTCCTTACGGTTCTTGGGGTAAAATATGCCATTCTCTTAGGAGTTCTTACCGGGTTATTAAACGTTATTCCCTATCTGGGAATTTTTATTTCACTTTTAATCTCCTGTTTTATAGCTTTTGCAACTTCTACCCCTTCAACGTGTATCTATGTTGCTTTAGGATATATTGCAATACATGCTGTAGACGGAAATATTGTTCTGCCATTTGTTGTGGGCTCCAAAGTAAAAATCAATGCTTTATTTTCCTTTATCGGAATTCTTTTGGGAGAGCATCTTTGGGGAATTGCAGGCATGTTCCTGTGTATTCCGGCGATTGCCATTATTAAGATTATTTGTGAAAGAGTAGATGACCTTAAACCTTGGGGAAGACTGCTTGGGGAAGAACACAGACCTGATAAAAAGAAGAAAAGTTATAAGATTTCTAAGAATATTACGCTGAAGGAAATGGACTGATCATTATTTATTAATGAGCAATATGTAATGAGTAATAAATAATATTATTTTAAAGACTTGAGCTTTTAAATTTAAACAAAAAGACTGCCTTTTTCAAGACAGTCTTTTTTATTGTTATGGAAGAGGACACAAAGGACTCATTCCATTTGGACAAGTTTCTGTACATAGGATATAAGATTGACTGTCCGGGCAGTATCCATAGGTCGGACCTCCGGGTTCTCCGCCGGGACCACCTAAACAAGGATCACCAGGTGGAATTTTACATGGACATCCTATCGGTCCTATATCACATTTTCCAACTCCTCCTCCCCCTTGGATTTCTCTTAAATCCGTACGGTTTAATTTTTTTAGATTTTTTAGCATGATTTATAGTTTTGATTTGCTTTTCGAAGATATGCAATAAAATTACACAAAAGCACTAATTAACGTACATTAACAATTGATTTAATATTTTATGTTAAATAAATAACAAAATATCCTATTTTTATTTTACATTTGATATCAAATCATTAATCATGAAAATAATAAAATTCATTTTATGCTTACTGTTCGGTCTTATGTTTATTAATGCCGGATTAAACAAGTTTTTTAACTATATGCCTATGGAGAAACCTACTCCTGAGCAAATGAAACTCTTCTCTGCTTTCGGAGAAATCAGCTGGCTGATGCCATTAGTAGGTACCGTAGAAGTCATTGGCGGATTACTGTTTATTTTCCCAAAAACGAGAGCGCTGGGAGCTATTGTTATTTTACCCGTGATGGTAGGAATTGTTGCCCATGTTTTCACTTTAGACAAATCTCCAATGGGAATGGGTATTGCCGGGGTAATGTTCCTGATCAACCTTTGGATGATTCTTGACAACAGGGAAAAATATAAACACTTAGTTTCATAAGGTTGCAGGTAATAGGTTGCAGGTCGTATTGCCTACAACCTATTATCTGCTTTCTGCTTTATACAAAAGCACTGAAACCTGTAATGGAACGTCCTACAATCAATGAATTGATCTCTTTCGTTCCTTCATAAGAATAAATAGCTTCTGCATCAGCAACAAATCTGGCTACATCGTATTCCAGCAGAATTCCGTTGCCTCCCATTACCTCTCTTGCTCTGGAAACAATATCTCTGGTTCTGAGCGTACAGAAAACTTTAGCCAAAGAGGCGTGTTCATCTTTCAAAATTCCTTCATCCTGCATTTCAGACAGCCGGAACACCATCGTTTGCATCGCAGTAAGATTAGACAGCATTTCTACCAAATGCCCCTGAATCATTTGAAATGAAGCAATAGGTCTTCCAAACTGTTCTCTTTTTCTTGTATAATCCAGAGCACTTTCATAGGCTCCTCGTGCGCAGCCTGTGGCCATCCATGCCACTCCAGCTCTGGTCATTCTGAGTACTTTTCCGGTATCTTTAAATGAATTGGCATTCTGAAGACGGTTTTCTTCGGTTACAATACAGTCTTTTAATGTGATCAGTCCGTTCTGGACAATCCTTAAGGCCATTTTTCCTTTGATCTTTTCTACAGAAAATCCGGGATTATCTTTTTCAACAATAAATCCTTTCACTTCGCCGCTGTCCAAATCTCTTGCCCAGATAATAATTATATCAGCAAAAGTGGCGTTCCCGATCCATTTTTTCTGACCATTCAGAACCCAGCCTTCAGGTGTTTTTTTACAGGTTACGGTGAGACCGCCTGCTGCTCCGGAACCTACTTCCGGCTCTGTAAGTCCGAAAGCGCCTATTTTTTCAAATTTCTGCATCTGCGGGAGCCATTTTTGCTTCTGTTCTTCAGACCCGCAGATATAAATAGAACCCATTGCCAGCCCGGATTGTACTCCGAAAAATGTAGCAATGGAAGCATCCACCCTTGCCATTTCCATCGCAATGACTCCTTCCATCAGGAAAGGCATTCCCGGACAGCCATAACCTTCGTAAGTAACACCGCAGATATCCAGTTTTTGGAATTTTGGAATCAATTCAAATGGAAATTCGTCTCTGAGCCAATAATGATTCACCAGAGGTTTTACTTCTTTTTCCATGAAAGCTCTTACTTTAAGCTGAATTTCACGCTGTTCGGGAGTAAGGGTATGGTAGATATCATAGAAATCTCCATCAATAGGTGGAAGTTCTTTCTTTTTCTTTTCCGGATCCAGCATTTTCATAAGTCCGGAAAGCTGCTTATCATCAAGTTTTGAGAAATTATGCATCAGTTTGGGAAGATCCACTTTTTGAGAAATGGCACTCAGCTGATCAAAATCTATGGATGTGAATAGTCCTATTGCGTTTCTGATTTTGGAAAAGGTATTTGACATAGTGATAGATTGTAGTTTTGGTTTGTAAAAGATAAGCAAAAATTGCTCCGAAAGCAAACACCGGAACCCTACTTCATTTTACAAAATACTTATTTTCAATCAATTAAAAACGAATATTTCGTTTACAAGTTTTTTACTTTTGATTTTCAAGCGTTACAAAAGATCCTGCCAGAACTTTGACTCAAGGAAAACAACAAAAATCAACGCTATGAAAACGACTTACATTAAATTATCTCTATCCGCTATACTTTTATTAGGAATTTATTCATGTAAAAAAGGCGAAGTTGCTGAAACTGATCTTAATGCCTATGCTACAACAGATTCAACTTCTGCTATTGTTTCAGACAGTATTTCATCTGTTGCCGAGATGAAGGTAAAGGACAAACAGTTCATCAAGACCGCGGATGTCAGCATGGAAGTAAAAGATGTGTATAATGCAACCATCGCTATTGAAAAATCGGTTCAGGAACTTGGAGGTTTTGTTACCAACAGTAATCTTCAAAGCAATGTAATTTCTGAAGATACTTACAACACTTCCAATGAAGAAGCGATGCTGGTTAAAAAATATCAGTCGGAGAATAGAATGCAGGTGCGTATTCCTACTGAAAAGCTAGGTGAACTTTTAACAGCAATCAACTCAAACAAATTATTTCTTAATTCAAGATCCATCAATGCGGAAGATGTGACGGCCAACATCAAGTATTCTGAACTGGAAGGAAAAAGAAATCAAAAGACTTCGGAGAACATCAACAAATTAAAGACAAATAAAGATAAAGTAACGCTGGATGATGAGAATATGTCTGAAGGAAACCTTCAAAAGCTGGCAAGTATGAATATGACAGACGACCTGAAATACAGCACCATTGATATTTACATCAAAGAACCTCAGTTGCGTATCGCTGAAATTGCCGTAGCCAACACCACAAGCATTGATAATAAATATAAATACAATTTTATCTATGATGCGAAAGATGGTTTTGTCTATGGTTTTTATCTGATTCAAAGAATTATCGTTGCCCTTATCAATATCTGGCCAATCCTATTAATTGCAGCCGCTCTGATTTATTTCCTAAGAAAAAGAAAAGTTTCAAAACCTGAACAACCGAAAATCCAGCAATAAAAAAACTCTATTAACCAATTGGTTATCATCATAATTTTAGATTTTACAGCCTCCTGTTTTCGGGAGGTTTTTATTTTTTTGAAAAAAAACTGTAACGATTGTAATACCTGCTTTACCTACTGTTTAAAAGAACAGAAAATCAAAAAAATTAATATTATGAAAAATTTAGTAAAACTTGGATTCGCAGCGTTATTATCATTGGGTTCTATGACATCAAAAGCACAAAGCAATATCACCAGTAAAGACAACAGCCTGCTTTGGGAGGTTTCCGGAAATGGTCTTTCCAAGCCTTCATATATTACAGGAACATTTCATATCTTATGCACTAAAGATTTTGAAATAAAACCTAAGGTATTAAAAGCTCTCGAGAAATCTGACAACTTTGTTATGGAAATCAATTATACAGATCCTGCTGAAATGATGTCACTACAAAAAATGTATCAAAAGACGGATAAAAAAATTTCTGACCAGCTTTCTCCGGAAGAAGCCAAGGAACTGAATACTATTCTCGCCAATTACGGAACGGATCTGAAAAGCGTAGATTCTTCAAATCCTCAGACACTCTATGCACTGCTTTCTACCAAGGCTATTCCTTGTCCCCAGACCGAAGTAAAGCTTTACGAAATGGAGCTTCTTAAGAAAGCCATAAAGGATAAAAAAAGCATCAAAGGCCTGGAAAAAGTAGATGATCAGATGAAAGCTATTAGTGAAGCCTATGATCTGAAAAGCACCATTGCTCAACTAAAAATGGGTAAAGAATATGAAATACTCTTCGGACAGATGATTGAAGCTTTCAAAAATGAAAATGTACAATCCCTTTACAGCCTTTTTAAAGATAAAAGATTTATGAATACCCGACAGGAAAAGGCAATGCTGACCAACAGAAATCAAAACTGGGTAAAAATAATGCCGGAAATGATGAAAAAGGAAAGTTCTTTATTTGCAGTAGGTGGCTCTCATCTTATGGGTGAAAACGGCATTATCACTCTTCTTCAGTCACAAGGCTATACGGTAAAACCTGTGACGAGTTTATAACAATAACCTAGCCATGAAATTATTGTGAGTAATCCAACCGAAACTGCCTTTTTAAAGCTTGTCAACCAGCATAAAGGTATCTTATACAAAGCCTCGCGGATCTATGCAGATTCTGTAGAAGACCGGGAAGATCTGCAGCAGGAAATCCTTATCCAGCTTTGGAAGTCTTATCAGAATTTCAAAGGGAACAGTGAGTTCTCAACCTGGATGTATCGGGTTGCCATCAATACTGCGATTACCTATTTAAAAAAGGAAAAGCAGAGATCCAATAACCATACAGATACTCCTCATCATTTTGAAATACTGCAGGAGGATTACAATCCCACAAAGGACAGGCAGCTGGAAATTTTCTACAGCGCTGTTCAGGAACTAAATTCCTTAGAAAAAGCCGTCATATTTTATTTCATGGAAGGAATGTCACATAAAGAAATCGGAAACAATTTGGGGCTCAGCGAAGGCAATGCCCGCGTAAAACTCAACAGAACAAAAGAAAAAATACAGCAAATCATAAAAAAATCAGGCTATGAATTTTGATCAATTAAAAGAACAATGGAATAAAGAAGACAGTGATGTCCATATTCCTGATACCATAGAACAATTAAAAGAAAGTAAGCATCCTATAGAAAAGATTCAAAAGAGTATGAAGAAGGAATTTCCTGCACAGGTTCTTTCCATCATCCTTATTGGTTTCTTCCCGATGCTATTCCAATTTCCGCCCTCACAGTATACCATTTATTATATATCTTATGCTTTATTGGTAGTCGTATCCTGTTATTATTTATTCGGATTTTATCAATTTTACAAACAGACGGAGCTTTACACAGGAAACACAAGAAATAGTCTTTGGAAGATCTACCACGAACTCAAATTAAATATGGAAAGATACCAGTCATTTGGATTTTTGTTACTTCCCCATTTTCTAATAACATTAGGTTTAGTAGCATATAATCTTTTGGAAAAAAAAGGTGAATCGTTGGCGGATATTAGCCATAAACATCAAATATCTCTTATTTTATTAGTATTGATAGGTGTTCTTTCTGTTGTAGCAAGTATTATTTTATGGACAAAATATTTTTACGGACCTAGCGCCAAACAATTGGAAAAGATCCTGAATGAAATGGAAGAATAACATTCTAAAAACCTATTACAAAAGATTTTACTACAACCTCGGACCTTGTCTGAGGTTTTGTTTTTTAAAAAATCGTTATTTATCATCTTCAAATTTATCTGAGGTTTTATTTTTCCGTAAATTTGCAGATCAGAAATAAATCATTATGGATTTCATCCGCTATATGACCTTCTGAACGATAAAAATTCTGCAATATGCTATCAAAAATAAATCCAACACAAACTAACAGCTGGAAAGCACTTGATGAACACTTCGGTGGAAATGACTTTGATCTTAGAACTCTTTTCCAATATAATCCGAACCGTTTTAATGAGTTCTCCCTGCAAAAGGACAACTATCTTTTTGATTATTCTAAAAATTTAATTGATTCAAGAACGAAGGATCTTTTATTACAACTGGCTGAAGAAAGCCAGCTAAAGGATGCCATTTCCAGAATGTTCTCCGGAGATAAAATCAACGAAACGGAAGGAAGAGCAGTGCTGCATACGGCACTGAGAGATTTTTCAGACCGCGAAATTCTTGTGGATGGCGAAAATATCAAGCCACAGATCAAAAGGGTTCTTGATCATATGAAATCTTTTTCTGAGAAAATCATTTCAGGAGAACATAAAGGTTTCAATGGAAAAGAGATCACAGATGTAGTAAACATCGGGATCGGTGGATCAGACTTGGGTCCTGTAATGGTTTGTTCAGCTTTAAAGCATTTTAAAACAAGATTAAATGTTCACTTTGTTTCCAATGTGGACGGAAATCATATTGCAGAAGTGGTGAAAAACTTAAATCCTGAAACCACTTTATTCATCATTGCTTCCAAGACTTTTACGACTCAGGAAACAATGACGAATGCAAACTCAGCAAAGGACTGGTTCCTGAAGGCTGGAAAGCAGGAAGATGTAGCAAAGCATTTTGTAGCTTTATCTACTAATATTGAAGAAGTTAAGAAGTTCGGAATTGCAGAAGAAAATATTTTTGAGTTCTGGGATTGGGTAGGTGGAAGATATTCTCTTTGGAGTGCTATCGGATTAAGCATCGTACTTTCTGTAGGATATGAAAACTTTGAGCAGCTTTTAAAAGGTGCTTTTGATACTGACCAGCACTTCCAGACTGCCGATTTCTCTGAAAACGTTCCCGTATTAATGGGACTTCTGGGAATCTGGTATCGTAATTTCTATGCTGCAACAACGTATGCCATCTTACCTTATTCTCAATACCTGGACAGATTCGCAGCGTATCTTCAACAGGGAGATATGGAAAGCAACGGAAAATGTGTAGACAGAAACGGTGAATTTGTAGAATATGAAACGGGACCTATCATCTGGGGAGAACCAGGTACAAACGGCCAGCACGCATTCTATCAATTGATCCACCAAGGTACAGAGTTGATTCCGGCAGACTTTATTGCCTATACAAAAAGTCCGAATAAAGTTTCTGATCATCAGGATAAATTATTAGCTAACTTTTTCGCTCAGACTGAAGCACTAGCTTTCGGGAAACTGGAAGAAGAAGTTGAAGAGGAACTTAGAAACGCAGGAAAGTCTGATGAAGAAATAGACAAGCTGATCAATTTCAAAGTCTTCCATGGAAATACACCCACTAACTCTATATTATTCAAAGAATTAACTCCTTTTTCATTAGGTCAACTGATTGCTTTATATGAACACAAGATTTTCGTTCAGGGGGTTATCTGGAATATTTTCAGCTTTGACCAGTTTGGAGTGGAATTAGGAAAAGTATTAGCCAACAAAATCCTTCCTGAGCTTGAAAACAATGAGGCAATAAACTCTCATGACAGCTCCACTAACGGATTAATTAATTACTATAAGGAAAACAAATAGTAAGTAAAAAGAAAGTAAAAGTAAATCTATAAAGTAAAAAAGTAAAAATGGCAGAAATTCTTGACGGACTTAAAGTATCCAAGGAAATTAAAGCAGAGATCAAGGTTGAAGTAGAAAAGATTCTCGCAAGCAAAAGAAGAGCACCTCACTTGGTGGCTATTCTTGTAGGAAACAATGGAGCAAGCAAAGCCTATGTAAACTCTAAAGTAAAAGATTGTGAGGAAGTAGGATTTCAATCCAGCTTAATCAAATTTCCAAGTACAGTTTCGGAATCTGAACTATTGGAAAAAATTGACGAGCTTAATAAATCTAAAGCAGTTGACGGATTTATCGTTCAGTTGCCTTTACCGGACCAGATAGATCAGGAAAAGATCATCAACGCAATTGATCCAAGAAAAGACGTGGATGGTTTCCATCCTGAAAACTTCGGAAAAATGGCGCTTGAAATGGATACTTTCTTACCTGCTACTCCTTTCGGTATTTTAACATTACTGGAAAGATATAATATTGAAACCAAAGGAAAAGACTGTGTAATTATCGGAAGAAGTAAAATTGTAGGAAGACCTATGAGTATCCTGATGGGAAGAAAAGATTTCCCTGGAAACTCTACCGTTACCCTTACACACTCTTATACGAAAGACATTGAAGAATATACGAAAAAAGCAGACATTGTAATTACGGCTTTGGGAGATCCACACTTCTTAAAAGGAGATATGATCAAAGAAGGAGCTGTAATTGTTGACGTGGGTATTACAAGAGTAGATAATGACTCTCCAAAAGGATATTACCTTGCAGGTGACGTAGATTTTGACAGCTGTGCGGCTAAAGCAAGCTGGATTACTCCGGTACCTGGAGGAGTAGGCCCAATGACAAGAGCGATGTTGATGAAAAACACCATCATTGCTTACAAAACTTCGGTCTATAACGACTAATTTTAAGATGAATAAAGAAGAAGATATTTTATTAAAAGAAGGTAAAATGCTCCCTGTAATGGAGCATTTTTACACTTTACAAGGAGAAGGAGCGCACACCGGAAAAGCCGCATACTTTATCAGGCTGGGAGGTTGTGATGTAGGATGTCACTGGTGTGATGTAAAAGAAAGCTGGAATCCGGAACTCCATCCTCTGATGAATACAGTAGAAATTGCAGAAACAGCTGCTAAACATTGTAAAACCATTGTCCTGACTGGTGGTGAACCTCTGATGTGGAACTTAGATATACTTACTTCCCGATTGAAAGAACTGGGATGTACAGTACATATTGAAACTTCGGGAGCTTATCCTATGAGCGGACAACTGGACTGGATTACCCTTTCGCCAAAGAAAACAGGACTGCCTAAAGAAGAGATCTATCAAAAAGCTCATGAACTTAAAGTAATTATTTTCAATCAGCATGACTTTACGTTTGCACAGGAACAGGCCTCAAAAGTTTCTGAAAACTGTAAGCTCTATCTTCAAAGTGAGTGGAGTAAAAGAGATGAGATGTATCCTAAGATCACAGATTTCATCCTGGAGCATCCGGAATGGCAGGCGTCAGTTCAGACTCACAAATATCTGAATATCCCGTAAAAAAACTTAAATTAGCAGGGATTATCCGCTATATACCGATAGATGCAGAGAATTCGATACTCTAGATACCTGAAATCGATCATTATGTTGCTTGACCTCATGGTTATTGCATCTATCTTCATATTCTTTTTTATAAGCAGAAACGAAAGTTTAAAATACCATAAGGAAACCTGGTATCAGAATATTTTTTCTCTGATTCTGTTGTTTTTGTTCTGGGTGCTTCTGAGCGGCAGGACAAAAATATACAACATTCCGAGGAACCTTACCTATACTTTATTTCTTGAACGCCTTTTAATCCACTTCCTCTTTTTTATACTTGGTGTACTGCTTATAGGAAAGGTAAGTAACAATGTATTTTTCAATTCGGATATATACTGGCTCTCGCTATATCTTTTCATTTTTATCTTCCTTGTAAAGTCATTGGTCTATTTTGCGATCAAGTACTTACGTTCCCTTGGAGCTAACTACAGGAATGTCATGTTTTTAGGAGACAGCCACTCTATAGAGATCCTGAAAAACATTTTCACAGACCGTAAAGACTACGGATACAGAATATTTGAATACGAAAATTCTGATATCAATAGTCATGAGCTGGTTGCTTTCTGGAAAAAGAACGGGATCCATACCTTATTCTTATCTATGGAAAACTCCTACGGTGAATGGATTCAGAATGAGATCTTCAAATTGGCGGAAGATAATAAGATTCATATTTCACTTATTCCAAGTATCACGCAAAGCGATTTTTTCCTGTATGATCTTGGGTATATACAAACCCAGCCGGTCCTTAACCAGGCAAGATATCCTCTAGATTATTATTCTAATTTTATAATGAAAAGGACGTTCGATGTTTTGTTTTCTGTTATTATACTGGTTTTTATCTGTTCGTGGGTATTCCCGATCATTGCGGTTTTAATCAAGGCAACATCCAAAGGTCCCGTATTTTTTCTTCAGAAAAGGTATGGCTTCCATGAAGAGGTTTTCAATTGTTTTAAATTCAGAACAATGGTTGTAAATGATGAATCAACAACCAAAACCACATCAATAAATGATTCAAGAATCACCAAAGTAGGTAAGTTTTTACGAAAAACAAGTCTTGATGAGCTTCCACAGTTTATCAATGTACTGAAAGGGGAAATGTCTGTGGTAGGTCCGCGTCCTCATATGCTCTCCGTAGATAATTATTATAAGCCAAAAATAGGGAGATACAGTTTAAGAAGTATGGTAAGCCCCGGTATCACAGGATTGGCACAGGTAAACGGGCTTCGCGGTGACTTCGGAGATGTGGAAGTAGAGATGAAAAAACGAGTTCTGGCCGATGCTTTCTATGTAAGAAACTGGAGTTTTATCCTTGATCTGGTGATTATTTTAAAAACCGTTTTCCTGGTGATAGGCGGAGATAAAAATGCAAAATAAAGAACAGGGCCAAACCAATATTGAAATAATTTTAACACAAAACCAGGCTTTAGTCTTCTTTCCGACTGTAGCCCAATTCAATAAAAAAGTCTAATTTAGCAGTATGTTAAAAAAGTTTTTCACAGCAGTAGGGGAATACATGATCCTCTTGGGAAAATCCCTGCAGAAGCCTCAGAAAATGAGGGTTTTCTGGAAGCTGTTCATGAGAGAAATTAATGATTTGGGAGTAAATTCTTTCGGACTTGTCATCTTCACATCCATATTCGTGGGAGCGGTAGTGGCTATTCAGATGTTCAACAACTTTGATGCTTCTTCCTTTCCTATTCCGCCTTCATTTGTAGGATATGCTACGAAAGCGGTTTTGGTTTTGGAATTTGCCCCTACCATTATCAGTCTTATTCTGGCAGGTAAGGTAGGTTCCTATATTGCGTCAAGTATTGGAACAATGAGAGTTTCCGAACAGATTGATGCATTGGACATCATGGGGGTAAACTCACCCAATTTTCTGATATTTCCTAAAATTATTGCCTGTATGCTGTTTAATCCCCTTCTTATTGCTATCAGTATCGTATTCGGTATTGGTGGTGGATATATTGCCGGGATTTTAACAGGAAACTGGACAGAAAATGATTATATCGTTGGTATTCAAATGTATATGCCGAATTTGTTTATTTACTATGCATTTACCAAGACTATCGTTTTCGCTTTTATTATTGCAACGGTTCCTTCTTATTTCGGATACAATGTAAAAGGAGGATCTCTGGAAGTAGGTAGAGCAAGTACGCAGGCAGTGGTATGGACAATGGTATTCATTATCATTTCTGAATTAATTTTAACCCAATTAATATTAAGCTGATGATTGAGGTAAAAGATCTTAAGAAAAGTTTTGATGATGTTGAAGTATTGAAAGGAATTTCAACTTCATTTGATAAAGGAAAAGTAAACTTGATCATTGGGCAGAGTGGTTCCGGTAAAACCGTTTTTTTAAAAAGCTTATTGAATGTTTATATGCCGTCCTCCGGAGAAATCCTATTCGACGGCAGAAATGTAAATACCATGAACAGGGAGGAAAAACAGCATCTCCGTTCAGAAATCGGGACCGTATTCCAGGGAAGTGCATTATTTGACTCCTTAACAGTGGAGGAGAATATTATGTTCCCTCTTGATATGTTTACCAATCTTACCTACAGAGAAAAAAAGAAAAGGGTTTTTGAAGTAATAGGAAGAGTACATCTTGACAAAGCGGAAAGAAAATATCCTTCTGAAATTTCGGGAGGTATGCAGAAAAGGGTGGCAATTGCCAGAGCGATTGTCAACAATCCTAAATATCTGTTCTGTGATGAGCCCAATTCCGGACTGGATCCATATACTTCAAAGATCATTGATGATCTTCTTTATGAGATCACCAAAGAATATAATACCACCACCATCATCAATACTCACGACATGAACTCTGTAATGACGATTGGCGAGAAAATTGTATACCTAAGACTGGGAATCAAAGAATGGGAAGGGAATAAGGACATCCTGATTACCGCAGGCAATAAAAATCTGATTGATTTCGTTTATTCTTCAGAACTGTTTAAAGAGCTGAGAGAATATTTACTTGAAAATAATAAAACGATTGAAACGACAAATACAAAAATAGACGATAATGAAAAAGGTACTTAGTATAGCGTTAATAGGATTTTCAATGTGGACTTCTGCACAGATTTCACTGGCAGGGAAAGCTAACTTAATTTTTCCTACCGGCTCCCCTTCCTGGTCTAATATTAAAGGAACAGTGAATGATGCCATTGACGGAACAGGTAAAAACAATGTAGGGTTCAATGTCGGACTTTCATTAAAAGTGGGTCTTCCTACTTCATTGTTTGTGATGCCGGAGATCTATTATACTCACTTCAAAAATGAGTTTACTACAGAGAACACTACTTTTGATGTTAAAAGCAACCGTATTGATGTTCCGGTTCTTTTAGGATACAACCTTCTGGGGAATATGTTAGGTGTTTTTGTAGGACCTGTTGGAAGTTTTAATTTAAATAAAGACAATACTTACAACGATTTCAAAGAAAATGCTAAAAATGACTTTACAGTAGGTTACCAGTTTGGAGCACAGCTTGAAATCAAAAAGCTAATTGTAAATGCAAGATATGAAGGAGCTTTCAGTAAAGATGAAAGAAACTTTATCAACAGAGTTTCCGGTTCGGAAATCAGATATGATAACAGACCTAACCTGTTTATGGTAGGTTTAGGATATAAATTCTAATTTAATATCGAAATAACAACTTTAAACCCTCAAATTAAATTTGAGGGTTTTTATTTTGTTCTTCAAGTTCAGCCTGGCGTTTTGCAATGTCTGCAGCCTGTTTTTCAAGCTCTTCTTTGTCTTTCTGCAGCTGTTTGAATTCCTTTTTCTTCTGTTCCGCTTTTATAGCGCTTCCTTTGCTTACATATCCTACCATTCCTCCAATGATAAGCCCTATTCCTACTCCTGCCATTACTCCCATAATATGAGAAATTTTTATTTGTTCTACGGCAAAATCAGTAGTTAAATAGAAAAGTAATGCAGAAACAGCCAAAAGTATAAGTCCGGTAATTGATAAACTCTTCATAATATTGTGTTTATGTGGTTACATAAAAAAGCCTTATCAAATTTACTAAAAATTTAATAAGGCCTTATTCAAGATTAAAATTCTAATTATAATTTTCCTCCCGCAGCCTTATAATATTCTAAAGCTTTCGGAAGATCTTTGTTGATATCTGAAATTCTTGTTTCCGGATTCGGGTGGGTAGATAAGAATTCCGGTTGTCTTGCTCCTGTAGAAGCCGCTTCCATTCTGTTCCAGAAAGGGATTGCCGCTCTCGGATCATATCCTGCCATAGACATCAGGTAAAGTCCCATTTCATCTGCTTCAGATTCCTGACCTCTTCCGTATTTCAATAAAGCGACCTGTGAACCAATAGGATATACCTTCTGGAAAACACTCGCCCATTGTGAGTTTGAAATTGTTCCTCCCAGGATAGCTCCTCCGTACTGGGCTACCATTGCCTGAGAAATTCTTTCGTTTCCGTGGCCTGCCAGCGCGTGAGAAACCTCATGTCCCAATACTACTGCAAGTCCGTTATCGTCTTTTGTTACCGGTAATATTCCGGTATAAACGGCTACTTTACCACCAGGCATACACCAGGCATTCAGTTCACTGCTTTGCAGAAGATTAAACTCCCAGCTATAGTTGGCAAGATCTGCTGATCTTCCTATACTCTGATAATATCTTTCTGCTGCACTTTTAATTCTGTTTCCTACATTTACCACTCTCTTTGCATCTGCCGTACCGGTAATCACCTTACCTTTAGACAATGTCGTCTTATATTCCTGCGAAGACATTGTTAAAATTTCCGAGTTGTTGGCCAGCTGTAAAGACGATCTTCCGGTAATCGGGTTTGTAGTACAGGCAACAGCCGACAGAGCAATAGCTCCCATTCCTAATAGATGTGTAACTTTCATAGTTTGAGTGTTAATAATTCAACCTTAACAATTTTTATTCCAAAATATTTCAGAAAGAATATATTTGCATACATTTTGCTGTTTAAATGTAATAATTATCTCATTATGAAAAAGTATATTTCTTTACTAATGATTTTTGGATTCCTGTTCTTATTTCAGAGCTGTGCTTCACAGGGTTCATTAGACTCGAAAACAGTGGACTTATTAATTGATTCTCAAGAATTTACATTCCATGCAGAAAGAGCTAATCCTACGAACTATGATGTTATCAATGTCATGAATTCAATGCCTAATGCTACGGCAACGAGAATATTGAATCTGAATGGCGATTATACTATTGACGTAAGTAAAAATACACTGGATGTAGTTCTTCCTTATTTTGGAAGACTGTTCAATCCAACCTATGGAAATACAAGCGATAACAGCTACAGATTTACTTCAAAAGATTTTACAGTAACTAAAACTCAGAATAATAAGGGAAAATGGACTTTAAAGTTCAAACCAAAAGATGTAAAAACCGTTGATGAGATGAATATTGAGATCTTTAAAAACGGTAAAGCCTTCGTTTCTATGAGAAGTAATGACAGACAGCCGATTAGTTATGACGGCTACATCTCTAAAACTGAGATAAAACAGGAAAAAGAAAAGCCTTAATCCCTGTTTTCATTCGATAAAAATTTTTCAACAAATAATTTTGCTTCAGTGCTTGGATTGGAAACCATCGCTGAAGCATTTTTTTTGTGCATATGGTAAGCTTCTTCTACTGCATTGCTCTTTTTCATCAGAGATAAAATATATTCCTGAACCCAATATTCGAATCGCTTTTCTGCCTGCTGAACCCGGATTTCTTCAAAACGTCCGCTTTTCTTTTTCAGATCAATAAACTCGAAAATTTTATCATAAACGTCCTGTAATCCCTCGTTGTGTAGAGCTGAACCTAATAAAACAGGAATTTTCCAGCCTTTTTCTTTAGGAGGAATAAAATCCAGGGCTCTTTTTAATTCCAGTCTTGTATTTTTTGCTTTCTGGAGATTGTCCTGATCTACTTTATTGATGAAAATAAGGTCTACCATTTCCATGATTCCACGCTTTATTCCCTGAAGTTCATCTCCGCCTCCAATGATTTTAAGGAATAAGAATACATCGGTAATATCAGCAACAAGGACTTCTGACTGCCCTACTCCAACGGTTTCTATCAAAATATAATCATATCCTGCTGCTTCACAAATCATCATGGTTTCAAAAGTAGTATTGGCTACTCCGCCCAGAAAACCTGAACTTGGGGAAGGACGAATGAAAGCATTTTCTTCTTTGGCCAATTCTTCCATTCTGGTTTTATCTCCCAGAATGCTTCCTTTATTGATTGCTGAGCTGGGATCAATAGCGAGAACGGCTACTTTTTTACCCTGTGCAATCACCAACCGGCCGAAGTTTTCTATAAAGGTAGATTTTCCTGCTCCCGGAACTCCTGTCACTCCTACTCTCACAGAGTTTCCGGTAAAAGGCATAATCTTCTTCAGAAGGTCTTCTGCCTGTACTCTGTGTTCTGCTTTTTTACTTTCAACCAATGTAATAGCTTTTGCAATCAGGCGTTTGTTTCCTGACTGTATTCCGTCTATTAGCTCTTCTGTAGAAAATTTCATTGATTCAAAATTAATAATTAAAATGGGAATGGTCAATAGCCGGCTTACAATGATGAGACAAAAGGCTTAAATTATCTTCATTCGGGATTACCGATTTTACGTGAATTTAATTTTTATTTCTTCTAAATTAAAACTATAACGCCCTATATCAACGGCTTAAGGAATTTATTACATTTGTTATATGTCAAAAAGAAGAAACATGAAAAAACTCATCGCTGCGGCTTCGTTTACTGGTATTCTGCTGGTTTCCTGTACGCCGAAAGCTGCTACATCCACTGCTACTGCAGGTACTTCAACATCTACTGCGGAACAGATTGCTCAGGGGAAAACTATTTTTGAAAACTCTTGTGGAAGATGTCATAAATTACCTGATCCTGCTTCACACAATCCTGTGCAATGGGTAGGCATCATGAATTCTATGGCTCCAAAGGCAAAATTAACGGATGAACAGCACCAATGGGTTTATGATTATATTGTTTCTGTAAAGAAGTAATCATCAAACAAAAATAGAATATGAAAAAATTCATCTTAACCGGTATCGCAGCATCAGCATTTCTGGTATCATGCGGACCAAAAAGTGTGGCTGTAACAGGGCCAAAGTATACCTCATCTGAGCAGCTGGCGCAAGGAAAAACCATTTTTGAAAATTCCTGTGCAAAATGCCATAAGCTGCCAGAACCAACGAAACATGACGACAAGGGATGGATCAACACATTAAGCAGAATGGCTCCAAAGGCTAAACTGAGCGATGACCAGCATCAAATGGTGTATGATTATCTGATCTCTGTGAATAAAAAATAAGACTGCTCAAAATTGTCATTCTGAACGAAATGGAATGGAGTAAAGAATCTCTTATTGATGATTACTAACAAGATTCTTCCTTCGTCAGAATGACAAAAGTCAAATGATTTGATTTTTGAGACAGTCTTATTATCTTTAATTATAAGTCGAAAACAGATTATTCTGTCTTTTTTATAGTTCGGTTTCTGGTTACCTTTCCTTTGACAAGTTTCTCTCTATCTTCAAGTATTTCGAGGGCGGCACGGTTGTAAGCAAATTTTTTAGCTTCTTTAAGGGTTCCTAAGGCCTGTTTATACTCAAAGTTTCTTTCCTGCAGAAGAGAGAGACAGTTCAGAATTTCCGATTTGTCAATTCCTTTTAATTTTAAAGCGAATTCAATTAATTTTTCAGCTTCTTTATAATCTTCATTATTCAAAAGACATTCAATGTAATATTTAGGCGTATTGATATTTGCGATATTATTCTGCATAGCTTCATCAAAATATTTCTTTGCCGTTTCATAATCTTTCAGTTCTTCGGAATATACTCTCCCCATCAGACAAAGGCTGTCTGCATCTTCTGGTTCGTAAGACAGAGCATAGCTCAGTGCATCCATACATTCAGAAAGATTGAATGGAAAGTAGTCTAATGCTTCAAAATAATATTTACTTTTAGTTAAGGTCATTATTGTAGTTTTTAAGGTCATTTTTCAAGGCATTCCTTTGTTTTTTGAATGTCTTGTCTTCGTAATTCTTTTTAAAATCTGTTCCTGAAAATGTCCGGACAGGATTTCCACGTTCTACCTGCATCTGAAGAGACCAGGTTTCTTTCAGTTTTCTTTCCAACTGTTGGATATAAGCTGACATTACCTTTTCTTTTAATCTGATAACAGAAAGTTTTTTATTCTCCAGCTGGGAACGTGAGTCCTGTACAAACACTGTTTCTTTGGTCAGAATATGAGTAGCACGCACCGCTGTATTCACTTTGTTTACATTCTGTCCTCCACTTCCCTGGCTTCTCGCTGTTTGAAATCTGATATCTTTTTCATTGAAATCAATCATTTTTACATCATCTAATTCAAAAATTCCGATAAACCAATTGCTTCTTTTGTGCAGTTTCCTGAATGTGCTTTTTCCTATCCAGCAAACAGTTCCCAACCAGTTTTTAAGAAACAGGTTTATCTCTTTTCCTTTTAAAAGCAGGGTTACTGATTTTAATGTAAGGTTTTCATCACCGTTTTCGCGATGGATGATTTCGTACTCTATTGTATTTTGTTTGGCCTCTTCAAGAAAGGTCTTCAGAACCTTTGCGGCAACCCACTGACATTCTAAAGGTCCTCTTCCTGAAGTGATCTGTATTATTTTTTCCATTTATGTTGGCATTTTGCTTAATAAAGGGTGTCCTACCGGATCTGTCCCTTTTTGTAATAAATCTTTTGCAGCCATCACTGCCCAGCATTTGTCACTGGAGTGTATATTTCTGTAAAATGAAAGTAAAATATCAGGCTTTACGACAGTAAAACCATTGGCTTCTATAGTTTCAAGATCGTCTCTTTCAAAGAAATCTATGGTAATTCTGTGAAATTTATCATTTTCCAGTTCTACTGTTTTCTCGTACCTGCGGAAGTTTTCTTCACTCGGCAGGTGATCATATCGGGTCCAGACTTTCTGGAAACCTTCCTGCTGAAGAATGATAACGACTTCTGCAACATTTTCTTTCTTTACAAAAACATCAATATCCTTATGGTCGTGAGCATGCTTATATTCCGTATGTCCTGTTTCAGAAATAAAATGCCATGCCCAGCCGCCTGAAATAATGATTTTATCTTTTAATATGTTTAAAATTCCCAGCCCTAACCGGATTCTGAATTCCGGCCAGACTTCACCGTATCTTTTTATGTTATGTGGTGCTCCCATTGCTTTGTTTTTAAATTAAAAGCTGAAAGTTTATAGTTGAAAGCTCAATGTTTTCAACTGACAACTATAAACGATCAACCAAATTATCTGTCCATTCTTACAATCCTCGGCTGGAATGTTCCCAGGATATCCACCAGTTCACTCTGTGCATTCATTACTTCATTGATGTCTTTGTAGGCCATTGGTGCTTCTTCTGCATTTCCGCCCATCAGTGTGACATTTTTAAGTTTTAATTCTTTCTTGATATCATGCTGAGTGAAAAGGGTTCTGCATTCTCCTCTGGAGTGTGCTCTTCCTGCGCCATGAGATGCTGAGTTCAGGGAATCCGGGTTTCCTTTTCCGCGAACGATAAATCCTTTCGCTGTCATGGATCCGGGAATCATTCCCAGTTCATTTTCATTGGCAGGTGTGGCTCCTTTCCGGTGAACAATCACTTCTTTTCCGTTATGGATTTCTTTCCAGGCAAAGTTGTGGTGGTTCTCAATTCTGGCTTTTACTCTTCCGCCGACTGCTTTTACCAGCCTTCTGTGAATATCATCGTGACAGGCTGAAGCATAATCTCCAGCGAGATTCATTGCCGTCCAATATTCCAATCCCAGGTGGGTGCTAAGGTCCAGCCAGGCGAAGTTTTGAGCTTCTTTTGGTAATGGACACTGTTCTATAGCCACTCTTGAGTAATATTGGGCAATTTCTGCTCCAAGACCTCTTGAGCCACTGTGAGAAAGTATTCCCAGATATTTTCCTTTTGGCAGGCCAATCTGTTCATCTTCTTCGGTGATTTCTACTTCTCCGAATTCAACAAAGTGATTTCCTCCGCCTGAGGATCCCATCTGTTTGATGGCTTTTCCCTTTAATCTCCTTAAGATCGGGATCATATCGAATGTATCTCTTTCAAAAATCTCATGGTCTATGTGAGATTTGTGCGTTTCATACATTCCGAATTTTGTATGTTCGGCAAGCGCTTTTTCATATTTATCTCTTGCTCCTTCAAGATATGAAACAGGTGTATCCAAAATACTGAGGCTCATTCTGCAGCCAATATCCATTCCTACTCCGTAAGGAATTACTGCATTTTCCACTGCCAGAACTCCACCAATGGGAAGTCCGTAGCCGCTGTGGGCATCGGGCATTAATGCTCCCTGTGTAGAAATAGGCAGTTTCAAAGCCGTGTACAGCTGATTTTTTGCCTCTTCTGAGATATTGTTACCAAAAATCTGAAAGGAGGCACGCTGTGAATTCAGCATTCTTTTTTCCGTTTTTTTGGATGAAAGCAGGGTTTCTGCAATTTGTCCGAAAGTCAGATCTTTTTCAAATTCTTCCGGATTCAGCAGGATTTCCTTTAAAATCGATTTTACATGGTGAATATTCTTCGTTGCAAAATTTCTTTTCATGACTTCCAATGCTACATTTACACTTTGATTATTTGGATAGCCCAATTTTAATATATCTTTTCCTTTAAGTTTTAAATTTCCCATTGTTTTTGTTTTAAATAACAGTTGGACTTATACGTCCTGTAAGCTTTCTGCAATCTCTGTTGCAGACATTTTGTAGTGAAAATATTTTGTACTTTCATTTTGATCAGATTTGTATTTCATCTTCCATGAACTTGGCCTTCCATATATTGTTTTATGGATAATCCCTGCAACCTTATGTTGTCTCAAATAGGACTCCAGCTCTGCATATTCTTTTTCAAGTTCGAAATCTACAGGCTTATAATGGGTAATCATATTGGGTCTTATTCTAAGGATAAACCTCCACGGTTCAATGAATTCGTAGTAAATCTCATACCTCTTCCTTAAAGGGCAATATTCTTCTTTTTGCAAAAAATACTGCCTTTCCATTGGTGTAAGTCCGAATTTCGGATCATTCCAGGCATATTCTGAAACTCTATTGAGCTTCTGCTCTCTTTCCACATAGATTCTTCTTCCGGATTTTCTTTTCTTTGTAAGAAATTTTCTGCTTTCAGAATACATGTAAGTATTAATTTTCTTCAGAACTCCTTCAAAGAACTCTCCGTATTTGGATCTCATTACATCCTCCCTTACCACAAAGAATCTTACAAATCCTCTTTGATAAGGCTTATCCAAAGGAATCCATTGGATATTTCGTCTGATGTCTGAAAGTTCTTCACTACGTCGATATTTTTTTCTGATCTGTTTTTCTACATCTTTTCTAATTGTTCTTTTTCTGCTTCTCAAGCTTCTCAGCCGGGAAAACAGAAGGTTATCATTTTCCATTGTTCACAGAAGTATGATGCGAGATTGTAAAGTCTTTTATCTCACACAACTTTTAATCAACTAAAACATTAGTTGAATGGATTAATAATAGACGTCTACAGTGTGAGGATATAATTCACCTGTTTCGTCTGTAATGACACTAAAAAAGATTTCGGGTAAACCTGGGAGTTTGAAATATTGCGCAATTAAAAACCCGAAATCTCTACGACTTCGGGTTTTGATATTGTATTGTACTGTTATTCTAAGAATGTACCAAACCGCGAAGCCTTACCACCATAAGTGGCAATCCAACTGTAGAATTCTGTTTAGTTCTGAACATTGCTTCGTCGTTTTATTATTGGTTAAACTTGATTTTCAGGTGCAAATATATAAATTTTTCTGAGAATCAAAATTATTTTTTTCACTTAAGGTGAATAATACTGAGAAAAATAGCATCAATAACTTTTGTCATTCTCTTGGTATCAAGGGTTTCCAGAGTGTCTGTGGGCTGGTGATAATTTTTATTTCTGAAAAAAGAGGAATCGGTGATCATGAGTGCCGGAAAATCAAAATTCCAATAGTTGAGATGGTCGGAAAAGTCTATTCCAGCAACAAATTTAGGTGCTGAGAAGGTTTCTGTTTTGATCTGCCCAGAGCCTTTAAAGTTGTCGATAAAGTTTTTTACAAACAGACCTGCCCCACTGAACTTTTTAGCTAAAGTAATAAAGTCTCCTTTATCACCGTAAAACCATGAAAGAATGCCTAAAGGAAAGCTCTGTGACCCCTTTTCATCTCTGAAGTATACAATCATTTCCACGCTGGCCATTCCATACACATCAATATTATTGTCTTTTAAGTATTTTGCATGGACATAACTTCCCATATTTTCAGTCCTGAAATAAGGAGGTTCTTCCAATGTGTAAGCTACAAGATCAACTCTGTAGTTCAGCTTTTGTCCTTTAAGCATTCTTGCCAGCTCCAAGAGGGCTGTAACTCCGGTTGCATTATCATCTGCACCCTGCTGATCTCCGCAAACATCGTAATGAGCTCCTATAATGATTCGCTTCTTGTTTTCTGTTCCAAAGGAAGTAATTACATTCTTATATATTTTCCCGTCTACTTTATATTCCTGGTAAGCAGTGCTGTCACCATTGGCATTGAAAGTTTGATGGATATAGTCTGCAACTGCATTCAGCTGGTCTATATTTTTATGGTTCCTGAATTGTGGTGTTTGGGTAAGCGCTGTCAAATGTTTTTTAACCAAAGCAGTATCTGCAATGATCTTCGAGCTTTGTATGGATCTATTTTTCTTCCCTGAAGCTAACAGGAAAAAACCAGCGATAATAAATAAGCCTACGAGAAGAAACAGTTTTTCCCTCGTAGGCTTTATTATATTTTTCAGATTCATAAGCTGTGTTTTAATTTCAAATTGAAATTAAAGCTTTTCTGTTTATTTTTCTAAAAACCTCTCTAAAATTTCTACTGCACATTTCGGAAGGTTGGTTCCGGGTCCGAAAATAAAGTCTGCCCCGTTGGCATATAGGAATTCATAATCCTGTTGGGGAATTACTCCTCCTACAACGATCGTGATATCATCTGCTCCCAGTTTGGATAATTCTTCCACTACCTGCGGAACCAATGTTTTGTGTCCTGCAGCTAATGAAGATACTCCCAGAATGTGGATATCGTTTTCCACAGCTTGCTTAGCTACTTCTTCAGGAGTCTGGAACAATGGAGCAACATCTACGTCAAATCCCATATCGGCAAATGCTGTGGCTACTACTTTCGCACCTCTGTCATGCCCGTCCTGTCCCATTTTAGCTACCATAAGTCTTGGGCGGCGTCCTTCTTCTTCTTCAAATTTCTGAGTCAGATGAAGGGCTTTTTCAAAGTATTCGTTTTTACCGGCATTCATTGCGTATACACCAGAGATTGTTTTAATATTTGCTTTATATCTTCCAAAGGTTTCTTCCATGGCATCACTCATTTCGCCAAGGGTAACTCTTCTTCTTGCTGCTTCGATGCATAATGCCAGTAGGTTTCCTTTTCCTGTTTTTGCACTTTCACGGATTTCATTCAGGATTTGTTCTACAGCATCTGTATTTCGTTCAGCTTTAATAGTATCTAATCTTTCAATCTGCTTTCTGCGAACTTCTGTATTATCAATGTCTAAGATTTCTATCTGATCCTGTTTTAATGAGGATTTGAATGAATTCACTCCGATAATGAATTCTTCTCCACTGTCGATCTTAGCTTGTTTTTTAGCAGCAGCTTCTTCAATTCTCATTTTTGGAATTCCGGCTTCGATGGCTTTGGTCATTCCTCCTTCCTGCTCTACCTCATCGATGTACCTCATAGCTTCTTCGATCATTTGCTGAGTAAGGCTTTCCACCAGGTTACTTCCTCCCATTGGATCTACCACATCGCATATTCCGCTTTCCTGCTGAAGAATGATCTGTGTGTTTCTTGCAATTTTTGCGGAATAGTCTGTAGGAAGAGCAATGGCTTCATCCAGTGCATTGGTGTGGAGAGACTGTGTTCCTCCTAAAGCTGAAGACAAAGCTTCAATGGCTGTTCTTGTAATATTATTGAAAGGTTCCTGCTCTGTCAGAGACCATCCGGACGTCTGAGAGTGGGTTCTTAACGCCAGAGATTTTGGATTCTGAGGATTAAACTGTTTTAAAAGGGTTGCCCAGATGTACCTTGCGGCACGCATTTTAGCAATTTCCATGAAATGATTCATCCCGATTGCCCAGAAGAAAGATAGTCTTGGAGCAAAATCGTCTACATTCATTCCAGCTTTTATTCCTGTTCTTACGTATTCAAGACCATCGGCCAGCGTATAAGCCATTTCAAGTACCGGTGTGGCACCCGCTTCCTGCATATGGTATCCGGAAATAGAAATGGAGTTGAATTTTGGAATGTTTTGCGAAGTATATTCAAAAATATCAGCGATGATTTTCATGGAAGGTGCCGGCGGATAGATATAGGTATTTCTTACCATGAACTCCTTCAGAATATCATTTTGAATGGTTCCTGAAAGCAGTTCCTGTTTTACTCCCTGCTCTTCTGCTGCTACGATATAGAAAGACAAAATAGGAAGTACCGCCCCATTCATGGTCATGGATACTGAAATCTGGTCCAGTGGGATTTCATTGAAAAGGATTTTCATGTCTTCCACAGAATCGATAGCTACTCCTGCCTTTCCAACATCTCCTACTACTCTTGAATGATCAGAATCATATCCTCTGTGCGTTGCCAGGTCGAATGCCACTGAAAGTCCTTTCTGACCTGCGGCAAGATTTCTTCTGTAAAAAGCGTTGGATTCTTCGGCAGTAGAAAATCCTGCATATTGACGAACCGTCCAAGGTTTTTGCACATACATCGTAGAATACGGCCCTCTCAGATAAGGAGCAATTCCTGGAGAAGTCTGCGTTAATGATTCATCTTTTACATCTTTTTTCTCATAAGATGATTTGAGTTCAAGCCCGTCTTTTTCAAAATTATAAATCTCTCTTTCCTGAGGTAATACATTAAAATCCGGTTTTTTCACAGAAATTGTCTTTCGCATTCCAATTATTTTTGTCCCCGTAAAGTTAATTTTTTTGAACGAAACATGAAACTTCTGTTAACGTACTGTATTACTTCAATTTAGCAAAACAAAAAGGCCGGACAAATGCCCGGCCTTTCTTATTGGTATATCGTCTACTTATTTTTTGATAAGCTTCGTATTGTAAGTGTTTTTGTCATCTTTTATCGTGATCACATACATTCCTTTGATTAATGAAGCAACATTAATTCTTTGTCCATCAATCTGACCTTCCTGAGCTAATCTTCCGTCAGCAGTATAGATTTTGTAATCTGCCTTACCTTTAAGATTTTTCACTTCTACGAAAGTATCTGCAGGGTTCGGATAAATTGAAATTTCAGTTGATTTAACGTCTTTTGTTTCATTTACAGCAAGAGTACCTGTAATTTTTACTGGCAGATCCATTACTGAACCTCCTCCACTTGTAATATCTCCACAAGCACTTGCTAAAGCTGCAGTACCATACTTGGTAACAATTCTCATTCTTAAAAGCTTATCTCCGGCATATGTAGTTGAAGGAACTGTAAAATTTTGCGGTCCAAAGCTCACACTTCCTGCGGGAACACCTCCAGAAACACTAATTACTCTTTCAGCAATTTCAAATACTCCATTTCTGTTATAATCAATCCAAACAGAAAGATTTAAAGGAACATTCGAATTACTAAATGCTTGTCTTACTACAGGTGTAATAGCATACGCTGTTCCCTGAACCAAATTGACAATCTTACTAGGATCCTCAGATAAATCTTTATATGATCTTAATGAAGGATCATCATAAACAAGATTTGATATTGTTACTTTTCTGATTGCTCCGACATAAGATGTCCCTGAATTCATTATACAGTAATCAATCCCAGTCTTTAAGCCGTTTGTTTTAAATATATAGTTATTAGAGAATGCACCAGGAACATTGTTTACAACAGCGGCTACCTGTACTTCATAATTTGCTTCATCTTCAAGACCTGTTAATACAACTGAATTCGTTGTACTCGTTGTATTTGACCAGCTTGAAGTACCTTGCTTTCTATAGTTAACAGAATATGTTGCTCCAGGCACATTATTCCAGGATACTCTGGCTGTTGTTTTAAATACTTCTGTGCTTATTGTTGTAAGCCCTGTCGGAGCAGCAGTTGTGGAAGTTGGAGCATCTGCAACGGTAACTTGAGGAGAAACGGCATAGAAAACGTTACCAATTGCTGATACTCTCAACTTAATTGGTGTCGTAATTGTATTTGGCATCTGCACTGTGAAGCTACCTGTATTAGGGGTAGAAGCTACTAAGTCTGTCCAGGTTGCTCCATTATCTGAAGTATAATCAATCTTTACGTTCGGTGAGTTATAAGGAGCTGTATTGGTATTGGCTACTTCCCACTGAATAACGTTATTAGCATTTTTATATAATACTGATGATGCAGTAAGTCCGTTAAACTTAAAAGGACCATCGTTTCCTATGACTGTATTAACTTCTGAAGAAGATAGCATTGGTCTTTGTGCATTTTGATCTCTAACAGTTACGGCATAACTTACCGTTCTAGGAACATAAGATACAGTTTCCCAATTTGGATTAGGATTATTTGCAGCATCAGTTTTATTGGTCAGAATTCCATTCATCACTAGAGGAAGGCTTGGGAAATATCTTCTTCCACTAGCTGTTCCGAAACGGGATCTTGTCAAAGCACCCTGCGTATTATATCCCCATCCTGTATCTCCGGAAATTGAAGCTAAACTGGTAACACTATTTGTCTGTTCCCAAGTATAATTAATAGCATCTCCTTCTGCATCTGTTGCTGATGCATCAAGATAATAGGCGGTTCCTTTAGGAACTGTATATGACGTAAGTGCCGCTATTACAGGTGGTGTATTATTAGTAATATTTTCTGAAGTACCACATGTTGAAGGTTTACCTTCCAGGTTCGTTAAAATCTGATCTACGGATTTATAATGGAAATAGGCATCTGAAGACATTTGAACATTATCACTTGTAATCCCTGCATACCCCATAATAGTAGTTCCTCCTCCCGGTTCTACATTAACATTACTTCCTTCTGATTTATTCGAAAATGTATGATTCCCTCCTAACTGATGTCCCATTTCATGAGCAACATAATCAATATCAAAAGAATCTCCACTTGGGACATTATTAGATGGTGAAGTAAACCCTGATCCTTTACCCGCAGGCACAGCAGTGGTAGGGTCGACACATATACAACCTATACATCCGGCATTTCCTCCTCCTCCTGAAGCACCGAATAAGTGTCCGATATCATAGTTTGCATTAGTTACCTCAGCGGTCATAGCATTCTGAAGTTCAAGATTCCAAGCTCCAGCTACACCATCATCAGCAATTGAATAAGGGTCTGTATTTGGATCTGTATAGATAACATTCGGGAAGTTCTGAACCAATAATTTTATTCCAAAGTCTTTTTGAAACACACCGTTCACACGGCTCATCGTGTTGTTAATTGCAACCAATGCCGGAGCTCTCTTTTGATCATCAGTAGCTGTAGCAGGTACACCAGCCAAATTCATAAAGTATTGGGTATACTCTCCGGTAACAGAAACTGCTAGCCTGTAAGTTCTGAATTTTGTACTTGATGGTCTGTTAGTGATTCCTACGTTAGAAAGAGTCTTTTTTCCATTAGCTTCTAATGCTTTTATGTCTTTAAAGTTCTTTTCATCTGTAGCACATTCAAATCCGTGTTCGCTTTCTGTTCTGTTTGTTTTATAGAAAACACCATACACCTGCTTATCTGTAGTAATAGGTTCTATGAACTGAAACTTTCCGTCTTTGATAATCATAGACTGCATTTCTGTAGGTGCAGTACTGAATCTTACATATTTGCCGGGATCATCAACCCCTACTCCTATATAAGATCCCAATTGGTATTTGTCAGCCATAGATTTTTCCATAACAGGATCACTATATACTGCAAACTTTTCAATCTTTCCTTCTGCTGTAGGAAGAGATACAATAACAGCCTGAGCTCCTTTCCCTGTTTCTACAGCATCTTTTAAAATGTTTCTAAGCGACTGCAAATCAAACCTGTAAGAATACTGAACTTCTACTTCTTTTCTGATTTCTGATGTCCTTTGAGAGGCCGGTTCCCACCTCTGTGCATTAAAGCTGGATAGCCCAGCAGCCAATGCACAAACCAGTAAAATTCTTTTTTTCATAATTACCTAATTAATTTAGAATTAATAAACTTTAAATATCCGGCATAAAAATAAGAATTATAAACAACAAGCTCATAAAAAAAACAGTCAACTTTAAATAAAATCGACTGTTTTTTTAAATATTGTGCTTTTTTAGAGCTATTTCTTTATTCCCATCTCAAACAAAGCAAATGATATAAGATCTGCATTTTCACTAATGACCTGATCTGTTGCTCTTCCCGCTCCATGACCTGCATTCTTTTCAATTCTCAAAAGAATAGGATTTTTACACGCTTGCTTTTCCTGAAGTTCTGCTCCAAATTTGAATGAGTGTGCCGGAACAACCCTGTCATCATGATCACTGGTAATGATCATTGTTGATGGATAGCAAGTTCCTGCTTTTACATTGTGTACTGGAGAATAGGATTTAAGATATTCGAACATTTCTTTACTGTCTTCTGCAGTACCATAATCGTAAGACCATCCTGCTCCTGCTGTAAATTTGTTATACCTTAACATATCCAAAACACCTACTCCCGGGAAGGCTACTCTTGCCAGGTCCGGTCTCATCGTCATTGTTGCACCAACCAGTAATCCTCCGTTTGATCTTCCTGAAAGGGCCATGTATTGTTTTGAAGTATACCCTTTGCTTTGAAGATATTCTCCGGCAGCGATAAAGTCTTCAAAAACATTTTTCTTCTGTTGCTTTGTTCCTGCATCGTGCCATTTTTTACCATACTCTCCTCCTCCGCGGATGTTTGGAACGGCATAAATCCCTCCATTTTCCATCCAGATTGCATTGACTACAGAGAATGAAGGTTGTAAGCTGATGTTGAAACCTCCGTAAGAATATAGGATCGTAGGGTTTTTACCGTCAAGTTTAGTTCCTTTCTTATAATTGATCATCATAGGAACTTTTGTACCGTCTTTTGAACTATAGAATACCTGTTCTGAAACATAATCATCCGGATTAAATTTCACTTTCGGTTTTTGATATACCTCAGATTTCCCTGAGTCTACATTGAATTTATAAGTGGTTCCCGGTGTAATATAATTGCTGAAAGAAAAGTAAACATCTTTCTCTTTTTCTTTTCCTCCAAATCCTGAAACATTTCCTTTACCGGGAAGCGTAATTTCTCTAACCAGTTTTCCTGTTTTATCAAACTGTTTTACCTGATCTATAGCATCAATCATATAGGTTGCAAAGAAATAGCCTCCACCTGTAGAAATTCCCAATACATTTTCAGTTTGTGGAATTACATCCTTCCATGTTGCCGGAGTAGGATTGCTTATCGTAGTTTTTATAAGACGCATATTCGGAGCATCTTTATCGGTGAAAATGAAAAGGTCATCACCTTGAGTATCTACGATGTTTGCATTGATATCAAATCCGTTCATAATTTGTACAAAATCTCCTCCTTTTTGAAGATCTTTGATATACAATTCATTACCATTGGTAGCATTAGCAGCAGAAATGATCAGATATCTCTGGTCTTCAGAAACGCCGGCACTTAAATATCTTCTTGGCGTTTTTTCTCCTCCGAAGATCAATTTATCTTCAGACTGTTTGGTCCCTAATTTGTGAAAGTATACTTTATGCTTGTCTGTCATACCGGAAAGAACTGTTCCTTCTTTCGGCTTATCGTAGCTTGAATAGTAGAATCCTTCGTCTCCCTGCCATGAAATCCCACTGAATTTCACATCCAGTAAAGTCTCATCAATCTGTTTTTTGGTAACAGCATCAATGATGATAATCTTGTTCCAGTCACTTCCGCCTTCAGAAATAGAGTAAGCCGCAAGGTTTCCTTTTTTATTGAATGAAAGGTTGGAAAGCGAAGTTGTTCCTTTTTCCGAAAATTTATTAGGATCTAAAAATACTTCTGTAGCATTGGTTTTGTTGTTTGTTCTGTACAAAACAGATTGTGCCTGCAGACCATCGTTTTTATAATAATAAGTATAATCTCCTTCTTTGAAAGGGGCTGAAATTTTTTCATAATTCCAGATTTCCTTCAGCTGATTTTTAATTTTATCCCTGAACGGAATTTTAGAAAGGTAATTCTGACTGTAAGCTACTTCTTCATCTACCCATTTTTTTGTAGGTTCGGAATCATTTTCCAGATCTCTGAAGGGATCAGAAACAGCAGTTCCGAAATAGGTATCTGTCTGGCTTCCTTTTAACGCTTTAGGGTAATTCATTTTCTGAGAATAAAAAGATGCTGAAAATAAAACTCCAGCTGTTAACAATATAGGCTTAAAATTCATACTGATCGGTTTTTCTCAAAAATACGTAAAGTATGTGAAATAAAAAAAGTCCCTGTGTATTGGGACTCTTTATTCTTTAGTGGGATGTTTTTCAACTATTCATTGGCGCCGAAGCTTTCAAAATAGAAATCGGTAAGATTGGTAACAATCTCATCGGGGCTTCCGTTCCAATAGTATATTTTATCACCTTCTTTAAGTTCGTAAAGTCTAAAATTTTGGTCGGTTGTTACCGTTTTATCAGCATTCTTAAAATCCTGAACTGCCTGAATAAGATACTTTTTAAGATCTTCAGCTTTTATTTTATTCAGGTCACCTTTTGGTCCGGAGGTTAGCTTCGAGGGAACAAGGAAGCTTACAGAATAATCTATTTCTGCAATTTTTTGTCCTTCAACATATTCATTCGGAACAACTTTTACATTTTTAACGGTCAGTTTTCCTGTTTTAAAATTCCCAAACATTGCGGTAAAGTACTCCTCTGCTTCTTTTTTACACGCTGCAGCCGTTGCCTTGGGGAAAGCAGACAGAAAATTCTCTACACTGCCGCTCATCATTTCTTTTGATGTTTCTTTAAAATCTACCTGGTAAGCATTCTGTCCTTCTACTGTTGGTTTCAGGTAATCATTCAGCTTATTCAGTGACGCTTCGTCATTATTCACAAAAGTCCCGAAAAATAATTCGAAGGCTTCTTTAGGCTTCTTCACTTCAGTTTGAGCGATAAGTTGCTGCCCCATCATGGTAAGCAGCAGAAAAATAATTTTGTAGTTTTTCATAGTTGATATTTTTATGTTTAGTCATTTGAAAAAACAAAGCCCCTGAAGGATCAGAGGCTTTATTTCTATTTGTTTTAATTTTAATAATTTTCTTCTTCTCCCTTCATTTTCTCTGCATTTTCCGCCATGATTACGGCATCAATCATTTCAGAAATATCTCCGTTCATATAAGCGTCCAGATTGTACATAGACTTGTTGATTCTGTGATCTGTAACTCTTCCTTGAGGGTAGTTGTAGGTTTTAATTTTTGCAGAGCGGTCACCGGTAGAAACCATAGATTTACGTTGTGCGGCAATATCTCCCTGTACTTTCTGTAATTCGATATCGTATAATTTTGTTCTTAGCATTTCCATTGCCAACTCACGGTTAGCTAACTGAGAACGAGCCTGTTGACATACCACTACCATCCCTGAAGGTTTGTGGGTAAGCTGAACTTTCGTTTCAACCTTGTTTACGTTCTGACCTCCGGCACCTCCTGAACGTGAAGTCTGCATTTCAATATCAGCAGGATTCAGTTCAAAATCTACTTCTTCAGCTTCCGGAAGAACAGCAATGGTAATGGCAGAAGTGTGTACTCTTCCCTGAGATTCTGTTTCAGGTACACGCTGTACACGGTGAACTCCGGATTCAAACTTCATGATTCCATAAACACCTTCTCCTTCCACTTTCATGATCAATTCTTTGTATCCTTTTGCTGCTTCGTTAGAATCTGTCACTTCATGTCTCCATCCTTTTGTTTTGAAATACATGGTATACATTCTGTAAATATCTTCTACGAAAATAGCCGCTTCATCACCACCTGTTCCGGCACGTAATTCCACGATAACGTTTTTGTCATCGGCAGGATCTTTAGGAATCAGTAATACTTTCAGCTCTTCTTCCAATCCCGGAAGTTTAGCCTGAGCTTCCAGCTTTTCTTCTTTAGCCAGATCTACCAGATCCCTGTCTGAACCGTCTGCAATGATCTCTTCAGATTCTGCAATACTGTCCAGCGCCCCTTTGTACTGATCGTAAACTCTTACAATTTTCCCCAAATCACTATATTCTTTGTTCAAAGAAGAATATCTTTTTTGGTCTGAAATGACATCAGGCTGTATAATAAGGTCTGCAACCTCATTATATCTTTGTTTTATAGCTTCTAATTTTGGAATTAATGATTTAGACATTGTAGAAATTTTGTGGGTGCAAAGATAAGGATTATTAATTCAAAATTAAAATTACTGATGATCATAAATTTTTGAGCATTAGGGATAAAGGGAGCAAAACTGTAAAAAGGTGGATTTACAAATTTCCCTATCAGTCTTTCTGTGCAGTTAAGACTTGCTCTGATATTGTCTGGAAAGTCTCCTGTCAACCCAATATAAAATAATTCCTACCGCAATAATTCCCACTCCTATAAGGCTTTCTTTAGGATTATGAATAAATGTGAAATAGAGAATATAGATGCTGAACAATAGAAAAACGGCCGGAAAAATATGAAACGCGTTCGACTTAAAAATTTTCCTGTCTTTTTTCTTCAGGAAGAATACGGTAGAAATTGCCAGACTTGCAAAAAGCTGTAAAATAAAAGCCGTGTAAACAAAAATTTCTTTAAAGCTTCCCGTTAGAATAATAATAGTTGCAATGACTGCATGAGCAAAAATAGCTCTTACGGGAATTCCTTTTGCATTTCCTGCTGATAAAGGCTTCCATATGTGGGTATGATTTGCAAATGCCTGTGTCAACCTTGAACCAACCCATAAATACCCGCTAATCGTAGCAACCAGCTGCAGAGCAATAAAAATATTGACAATTTTTCCAAAGGCAGGCCCCAGCATATTAACAGCCGCTTCTCCCATCACATCTTCTTTTCCCGCCAGCTGACTTACAGGGGCGTGTTTCAGCATAATATAATTCACCAGAATATAACTTATCGTCACGAAAACAGTTCCAATGATCAAGGATTTAGGAAGGTTTTTCTGAACATCTTTTATTTCTCCGGCAATATAAGATGCCGAGTTCCAGCCTGTGTAAGAATAGGTTACAAATACAAGAGAAGTAGCAAAAGCAGGAAGCATGATCTCATTCTGCCAGCTGTTACTGAAATTCAAACTGTTGCCAAACTGTGGAGATTCTGAAAGTCCAACGCCAAGGATGACCAGGACAATTATAAAGGCTATTTTAATGAAGGTGAAAAAGTTATGAAACCTGCTGGATGTTTTTAAGCTGAATGATAATGACACTGCCACGAGAAAAATAGCAGCAATTGCAAAACCATTTCCAAAGGTATAATCAAATACGGAAAGATATTTCGACATCGCTAATGCTGCCAATGCAACCGGAGAGGAAAATCCAATAATCAGTGAAACCCAGCTTATCAGATATCCGAACAAAGGATGATAGGTTTCTTTAAGGTAAATAAAATCACCTCCGTTCCCTTTGAAATGAGAACCTAATTCGGCATAGCAAAAAGCTCCGAACAAAGCGAGAATTCCTCCGATTGCCCATAACAGGAAAATACTGTAGGTATTGGTAATATCGGATAACTGAAAACCGAGGGTTGTAAAAATCCCGGTTCCTATCATATTGGAAACGACAATGGCAGCGGCTGTCTTCCAGCCAATCTGGTGTGAGGTAGTACTCATTTAATGATTAAAAGTTAAAATTAAGTCTTCCGAAGAAATAATTCCCCAGTGTTCCCATTTGTACCGGTGCATATTTGAATACTCCATAGTATGAATTTTCATAAATCTGGCGATCCGGAAAGACATCAAATAGATTATTGGCTCCTACCGTAAAGTTGATACTTTTGGTGATATCATACCCAACGCTGATGTCAGTCACTACTTTTGGGGAAAATTCCTGTACTCCTCCAAATGGATAACCATCTCTTATTACTTTACCAAAATAAGTATTTCTTACGAGAAAATTGAATTTCCCGATTCCATAATTTAATCCTAATGAAGCTTTGGTTTTTGGAGACAGTGTTTCAATGATATTGATCTGATCGGGACCAAAAAACTGATCCTGAGGCGTTTCTAAATTTTCAGGAAAATGAAAGTCTGTAATTTTTGTTTCTGTATAGTTTCCGGCTAGATTCATATTTAATTTTCCATTCCCGAGAATCCAGTCATAAGAAACCACTACATCTACTCCTTTTGTTTCTGTATCAATGGCATTGGCAAAGAATCTTCCGCTTTCTACCTTAAACTGGTCTAACCCTGAGTCTGTAATATTGCTGGTAATCACAATTCTGTCTTTCACTTTAATCCAGTATCCATCTATGGTGATCGTCAAGTTGTTTATAGGTTTCAGTGTAAATCCTGCACTCGCATTGACAGAAGTTTCCTGTTTGAGCTTATCAAATCCAAGAATTCTGGCAGCTTCGCTATCGTTGCTGAATATTCCTTTGGTAACAATCTTTGAGCCGGAAGTAGAAATATCCGCATAGGAATTATTGAAATACTGCTGCTGAAGCGAAGGCGCTCTGAACCCTGTCCCAACCGCAGCTCTTATTGCATAATTTTTTACAAATTCATATCGTATGGCCAGTTTTCCATTCAAAGTATTTCCGAAATCTGAATAATTTTCAAACCTGGCAGCCGCATCAATATTTAATTTTTTATCTAAATCATAGGAAACATCTGCATACACGGCCGTTGAATGCCTGTCTTTTTTCAAGGCATTGTTTGGAGAAAATCCGATAAAGGATTGAGAACCACCTGCACCAAGCACTGTTGATCCTTCAGTGGCCACATTTCCATTGATGTCATATTGGGTATAAGAAGCTTCATCCCCGGCTTTGATCTGGTATTGTTCAAATCTGAATTCTCCCCCAAATGCGATATTAAAACGGTTTATATTTTTGGAAACATCAAGATTAATAGTATTCTGAAGAAAGCTATGGGCTCCTGCATAAAACCGGGTTGGAGATTTTGCTCCCAGAGAAGCATTGTTGGTGTTGCTTACATTATAATTGAAGGTATTGCTTCCGAATGTATTGCTTAGGTCAAACAGCCAGTCATTGACATTATATTTTGCACCTACAGCATAGGAAATATCATATACCTGAGATCCAAGCGTGGCTTGAAAACCATTCGGATAAATGGATGAAACCACATTAGACTTTTCGCTCGGCAGCCTTCTGAAACCAAAGCCTTTTCCTTCTTTAATGCTGAAGCCTCCAAAAGAATAGATTTTAAATTGATCATTAAAAGGATATTCTGTGTTGAAAAACAACTGTCCCTGTCTGATCTGGGCATCTCCGATCTGAAAATTGAAATCATCACGGGTCAATCCTCTTTTTTCTATTTCTGCATCATCCGCAGCTCTGGCCGCTTTTACGGCTTCAGCATCACCAGCAAATTCATAAGCGAAATTATCTCCGAAAATATCCAGATCGTGATTTTGAGTTCTTGTAGTTTTACCCCTGTGGCTTAACTGCAGGGAAAGATTGATATACCCGTCTTTTTTTCCTAATGAAGTTCCGTAATTTACTCCCGCCTGATAAGTGTCCCCATCATTTCTCCCGGTCAATCCGTAAGTAAGACTTGCCGAGGCTCCTGCATTTTTTTTAAGAATAATATTGATTACTCCTGCAATGGCATCAGACCCGTACTGTGCTGCAGCACCATCTCTTAACACTTCTATTCTATCAATAGCAATGACAGGAATTGTGCTCAGATCTGTTCCTACAGAACCATTTCCCACGGTATTCTGATAGTTGACTAAAGATGTAGTGTGTCTTCTTTTTCCGTTCAGCAATACGAGAACCTGATCAGGCCCCATTCCTCTTAAAGTTACAGGATCAATATGTTCTGTACCGTCAGAAGCAGACTGCCTCACTGCATTAAACGATGGGATCACATAATTCAGAAGATCCTGAGCCGTCATTTGCGGAGAACTCCTTTGAATTTTGTCAATATTGATAACATCTACAGGAACTGGTGTTTCGAGTTTTGTTCTTTTGACATTACGGTTTCCAACGATGATAATATCTTCGATTTGTTTTCCTTTTTCTTCGTTTTCCTGAGCAGCAGCCCAAATGGCCCCAAGCAATAATACCGCTGTACTTAATTTTTTCATTTTTGTTCTTGCCAATTAATAATAACAGTCTGACGGATATTTCCGCAGATATACAAGACTTCAAGAAATGGAATTCATATAAGAATATTGACTTCACTTATCTCCCCCGAAAGGTTGGAATTAGCACCTTTACACTTCTGGAATCGTGCAGGTTGCTAAGGTTTCTTTGGGCCAAATCCCTCCACCTTTCTTGATAAATCTACTGCAAAAGTAGACTAATTTTTTAAATATACAAAAAAGGCAGATCTGCTACACTGCAAATCTGCCTTTTATTATTTTATAGAGCTTGTTTAAAGTTTTATTTTTTGAAACCTTAAGATGATATTAAGGCGATAAGAGTGTTAAGATAAGCTTCGCTTTAAGCTTAAAAATCAGAATGATTCATCTTAACTACACTTTATTTCTTAAATCCTTTTTAATGATTTCAATATATTCTACATTTTTATAAGTCTAAAAACAACTCCATAATTTGTTTTATTTGATCATCATCTTTTGAATGGCAGTTCCTGTTTCTGATTTCAGCTGAACCAGATAAGTTCCTGCAGGATAACTGACTTTCATTTCATAGGTACCGTTTTCTTTATTCAGCTTGAATGAATCCAGCTTTTTACCGGTCATATCAAAAATCAAAATTTCTCCGTTTTTCGCTTTGTTAAAAATTAATTTTGCCACTCCGTTTTGTATCGGGTTATCCGCAATCTGAAGCGATAATTTATGTACAGCGTTTGGATCTGTTGTTGACAGCGCACCTGCATAATTTCCGAAAATTCTGAATTCTCCCGGCTGTAAAGTTATCGGAGTCGTAGTAGAAGCTACATTCAGGATACTGTCATCCATCAGGTTCTGCCATTGCCCTGTGTAAGGAAAGTATGGAACTACATTTTTTGCAGAGGTATCGTAATTGGCCAGCACCACCACATTTTTTATTCCGGTTGTTATAGCCGGATCATACAGATAAATTCTCGTAATCAATCCATTTGGATCATTAGTCAGGTTATTGGATTCTATACTGTACGTTTTAGTTTTAAAAATCTGATGGGTATTTCTGATCGTGATTATTTTAGCCCATGTATCATACACGGCTTTTCTGTTTACGTTGGTATCATAGTTTAAAGTAAATGCAACAGGCTTTTCATCGGTTCTGCACCCGTTATTGATGGTACCGTCAGCACATCTGTTGATACTGAATTCATATCCTAATTCACCAAACTGCCAGATCATTTTCGGGCCTGGAATGGTAAAGAAAGTCGCTCCGAAAGTCTTCATTCTTTCAAGAGCAGTATTCAGATTTTTAACATCGTAACTTCCGTTGACAGCTCCGTAAGCAAGGTTTTTAAACATCAGCCTTTCTTCATCATGGCTTTCTCCATACCCTACAGCGCGCATATTGGTAAAACCATGAAGACTATGGTTCATTCTATCATAATTACTGTTGTCTTTATACCCCATGGTATTCTGGTTATAAGGATCGGTTTGTTTATTCCAAAGCATCACTCCTTTTCCTTCTGTTACTCTGTAGTTTGCCCATTGCTGCTCTTCTGCATCCGTTCCCAGGTGTTCAAAGATCATATATGAATTGGGATCAATTGCCCATTGCCTGTCTGCATAATGTTTCATAATATCAACCCTGTCCTGCTGATAAGCATTGGTACAGGCTTCATCATTTTCAGAGCAGCTTTGGGTAAATCCTTTGGTTAAATCCCAGCGGAATCCGTCAATGTGATATTCCGTCAGCCATTGCTCAAGACATCTTTCAACGTAATATTGAGTTGAAGGGCTTGTATGATTAAAATCGTTAAATACATTGTATGAATGTTTCGGAACCTGATTGAAATAAGGGTTGTTTGCTGCCACATTTCCATAACCATCACCATCCGGATCTATATTCCAGAGTCTCACCAGAGGTGAACGTCCTGTTGCGTGGTTAAATGCTACATCCAGAATCACCGCAATTCCATTCTGGTGGCACAGGTCTACAAATTCTTTGAATTTTTCAGGAGTTCCATAGGCTTTATCCAGTGCATAATGGAAAGAGGTGTTGTAACCCCAGGAAAGATTTCCGTCAAATTCCATAATGGGAAGTAATTCTATTGCATTGATCTTTAGGTTTTTTAAATAAGAAATTTTATTAATCAATGACTGCCAGTTCTTTTCCTGTGTGAAATCTCTCAATAATAATTCATAGACCACCAGATCTTCTTTCGCTGGTCGTTGAAAATTGGTTGTCTGCCAGTTATAAGCGGCCTGACCAGTTTTAAATGTTGAAACCTCAAAACCTTGTCCGGCAGGAAATGCTGGTAAATTCGGATAGGTTGAAGCTGAAATCCAAGCATCATCATAAGAAGATAAAATCTGTGGTGAATAAGGGTCTGCCACTTTTCTCAAATCATTTGTTCTGTACTGGAAAGTATAGAGCTGCTGAGGCGTAATGCCGTTGAGTTCAATCCAATAAAGATCAGGGTTTGTGGTGTCTCTTTTCATTAGATATGTGTCATTCACCGCCCAGTTATTAAAACTACCAATGACATGTACAAAACTTTTGCCTGGTGCATATAACGCAAGTCCCACTTTGGTCTGATCTGTCGGAAGATAATTAATCCCCTGTTTAATCCAGTTTGGAATGGCTTCAGAAACAACATTTCTCGGGACCTGTAAAATGAATGTCGCAGTTTTAGAATTAACTCCCTGCGTTGCAACAAGTTCCATGCTGGCATCCTGAGTGACTGTATAGCTGTAAGAATAGGTCTGTGAAGGAGTTGTCGTTGAGTTAACAACAGTTCCGTTTGCTTTTAGCTGAAATGTTGCGTTGGTATTTGTCGCAGCTGTAATATTGATAGCGTTCCCTACCGGAACAGAAGTCAGACTATTGGCCAGCGGATTGGTAAGGTTTAAGCTTAAAGTACCCACATTCACAAATATGTCCGGAGACGTCTGATGGGATCCTGTTTTATCTTTCAATAAAAACCCAAACCTTCCGATTCCTGTTCTTCCATAAAAAGAAGTGGGTGTAAAAGTAAGTGAATAACTATCGGTTGCTGCATTATAATTCAGCTTATTCAGATCATTGGAATTGTTCCAGCTTCCATTGGTAGGACAATCCTGGCTGTTCTGATAATTGGTATCAAAAGACCACGTCCAGATATAAATAGCATTATTGGAAACACCCCAAGCGGACTCATCAATCTGATCTCCTGGAACAGTAAGGGTAACAGCATCTGTCTCGTTGAATGGATTAGGTGTAATTGTATAGTTGATCTGTCCAAAAACAGCCATTGCAATCAACAGAAAAACAACGGAATAAAGCTTTTTCATTTCTTATTTTTTATCGAATATAGTATAAATTTTTCTTCATAACGATTATTCTTGTCCATTCATCATCAAATATTTCAATTTTCCTGGAAAAAAATAAATTAAAAAAAGGCTCATGAAAATTTCATGAGCCTCTCAATAAAAGTAATTGTAATGAACTATTTTTTGGACGAAAATTTTTCTTATTGCAATTCTGTTAGTCTTTTATAATCTTTTTAGAAACGGATTGTCCGTTCTTTAATTTTAATTCCACGATATATAACCCTGAAGGAAGTTCAGTCATATTGATCTGATGATCTGAGAACTGTACATTCATTTTTTGTCCTACTGCATTAACAACGTTTACTTTGTCAATCACGGAATCTGATTTAACAATAAGAATCCCTTTTGTCGGATTAGGATACATTCCTGTTACTGCATTATTCAACCTGATATCTGAAGTGCCCAAAGAAGATGTTGGTTTAATACATCTTACTGAAGATCCCTGCCCTCTCATGGCTCCAGCCGATGGGTTTGCAATAGTGGAGCCGATATACAGATACTTCGCTCCTAAACCTGATGTATCTGAACTCCAGAAATACCCTCTCTGGCCTACGAAAGTAAAGTTCCCATCACTGGAGCTTCTGTATCCTCCTGCCGGTAATTTAAGATTGCTGCTGTAAGCTGTTGCCGGGTTACCGATACCTTCAGCTCCTATTAAAATCGTCCAATCTGCCTGAGAAGGCATTTTCCAGTCTGCTCCGATAGCTTTACAAGGATCTACCCCTGTAGAAGTATTAGCTTGTGAAACTGTTGCTCCATTCCATGTGTCTGAACCTGCAAAACCAGCCCACCATGCCGGAGACCCTGCAATATATACGCCTCCCACAGCACCAATTCCTTCCGGCGTATTAGGTGAAGGCGCTTGTGCTGTCTGTGAATTTCTAAGCTGGTGTCCGTCATCCCATCTTCCCCATTGGAAAAGATCTCCATATGAATTCTCGTCTGCTATTGATGAAGCAACCTGTGTGCTCCCAAGGTTCTGCTGAAGCCAGATTTTTCCGTCAGCACCTCTTACCGTGGAATAAGCAACCTGCTGACCACGATACATAAAACTTACACAACCCACATCTCCTGCATTGGTTCCCGGGTCTGTATTGCTGCATGTCTGAGGATTTAACGTCAGAGAAATTCTTTTCACTTTTGTAGTATTTTCAGAATAAGCAAGGATAAGATAATTGTTTGCCTTATCTATAGCAAGATCGTTGTATTTAGCTTCACCATCCGAAACAAAGTCACCTCCAAAAGCAACCCAGTTTTGTGAATCGTCTAATTTATAAACCGTATTTCTCAGGAAATTATCATTTTCAAAACGGCTAGCAACCACATACGGCTTCCCGGATTCTGTCACTGCCAAAGCAACATGCTGAACTTTTCCGTCCGAAAAATTAGCATTTCCAACCTGAACCCAAGAGTTTCCGTCAAACTTTTTAACATTCAGTTTTCTGCCGCCTCCTGAATTTGAAACATAGGCTACATAAATCGTATTAGATCCATCCAAAGCGATATCGGCATTGTACTGTTCTCCTGAAGAAGAAGCATCTGCAGCAGCCCCTCCTACCAGGCTCCAGTTTTGTGAAGGGTCTGCACCAGTACTGTTCTGATATACTTTTAACCCTCCGGAAACATTGCATGTATACACCATATCATTGGTTCCAATCACCATTTCTGCAAATTCTGCACCTCCTGAAAAACCGGCATTTCCTACCTGTTCCCATGCACCTGCAGCATATCTTTTCACAGTTCCGGAGCCATAAGATCCATAAGTGAATATAATATTATCAGAAGATACTGCAGAAGCCTGATAATTTACAGAACTGTCTGTAGCATTCGGAAGCTGAGACCATAAGGATCCGGTAAACAGACGAACTTCCATCCCTGACTCCGGATAGCCAAGCTGATTGGTATAATAAAGGCTGTTTCCATTAGAACTTATAGACAATGAGTTATAAGTTGCCATTCCTGTTGTAACTCCTGCGCTTCCTCCCAAATATGACCATGAATTCCCATTAAATTTCTGAACAGAACCTTTGGCTACGGAAACATCATAATATGAAAGATAATAATTTCCTGAGTTGTCAATAACTAAATTGTTAAAGCTGCTTCCCCCCGCCGATACATCCTGGACGCCTCCAACATTTTCCCATTGCTGAGCATACAGGCAGCTTCCGGCAATCGTCATCAACATTAATCCCGTTCTGATTTTCTGTATTGCAAAATGTAAATCTCTAAACATATAAAATATTATTTTTAATTATTCTAAATTTAATTTAATTTTGCGCAAAAGTACCTCACATAATTAACCCCGAGTTATCATTTACGAACTTTTAGTTATCCTGTAAAGGACTTTTACCTTAAGTAGTTATACCATGGCTGTAAAAATGTGTTGTATGAGGAAATCATCTAAAAATGGACTTTTGTTCAGATCCGAAGACATCAAAATCATTATGCAGGAAGATCTGTGTCCTGACCAAACCTTCAAGTCTCATATGCTGGAGGGAAAGGCAAGCTTTAACCTTCTTTTCCTGTTGAGTGATGAAATCAATTTGGAGGCTCATGACTGCGGAACGAAATTTTATTTTAAGAAAAATCAATACATCCTCCATTATTCGCCCCAGGAAAGTGCTGCCGAGCTATGGACAGAAAACCAGGAAGTTCTGACATTTCTTCACATACAGATCAATTATCAATATGTTTTCAACCTCATCAACCCGGATCTCAACCGCGAGAATGCAGAGATTCTGGAAAGCATGACTCACAATAATTTCATATTCCTTCATAAAGAAACACCTCCGGACATGACCGTTGAAATGCATATGATCGTAAAGGAAATTTTAGGTTATACCAAGAAAGGAATCATGCAGAAATTATTCATAGAAGCAAAAATCATCAAACTTCTTATTCTGATTTTTGAGCAGTTCAATGAGAAAAATATTCTGGGATCTACTCCTAAAACTCCTGAAATGATCAGGAAATTCATTGATGAAAATTACCACAGGAATATAAAAGCGGAAGAAATTGGAAAATATATGGGAATGAATCAAAATATTATCAGAAAGGAATTCAAAGCTCAGTATCATACAACGATTGCTCATTATATATCGGAACTCAGAATGCTGAAGGCAAAGAAACTGATCACAAACAAAGAGATTATGATCAAAGAAATCGCTATTGAATGCGGTTATGAATATCTTCAGAACTTTACCCGGGCTTTTAAAAAGAAATTTGGAGTGTCTCCGGAAAGCCTCAGGAATAATAAATAGAAAAAACCGCCTAACAAATTAAGCGGTTTTGTATATGTTGTTTTGCTTTGATATTACTTTTTCAGAATTCAGGTGAAAAAGCAATGACAATCAATTAATGATGATGTCCGTGATCGTGAAGGAAAGGTCCGTTTCCTTTAGGCTCGTTGTAGATAACCTCTACACCTTCCTGCTCAGTAATAAGCTTTCTTCTGATATCTTCAGGATCGAAAGGCTTTACTTTTCCGAAATACTCTTTCAAACCTTCAGTTAGCCACATTGGGATTACTAATCCGAAGAACATAAAAATACACCAGAATCCCACTAAGAACATAGTGATGAAGAAAATAGTCCAAAGGAACTGGTAGAATGGCCAAAATGCTGATAATATCGTTATCATTCTCTTTAAGATTTTAGGCAAAAATAAAGCTTTTTTCTTTTTTACACAAAAGATCAGTGCTCTATTTTATTATTTATTTTCATTTTAAACTAATTAATGAGCAAGATTTGCGAAGAAATCGTTGCCTTTATCATCAGAGATAATGAATGCAGGGAAGTCTTTTACTTCAATTTTTCTTACTGCTTCCATTCCTAATTCCGGGAAGTCTACTACATCTACAGACACAATATTGTCTTTGGCAAGAATAGCAGCCGGCCCTCCGATGGATCCAAGGTAGAAACCTCCGTATTTATGACAGGCATTGGTAACATCTTTACTTCTGTTCCCTTTTGCCAGCATGATCATACTTCCACCGTGGCTTTGGAATTCATCCACATAAACGTCCATTCTCCCTGCTGTAGTAGGCCCGAAGCTTCCTGAAGCCATTCCTTCCGGAGTTTTTGCAGGTCCTGCATAGTAGATTGGATGATTTTTGAAATATTCAGGCATTGGTTTACCGCTGTCGATGATTTCTTTAATTTTTGCGTGGGCGATATCTCTTGCTACGATCAATGTCCCGTTCAGTTTCAATCTTGTTTTGATCGGATATTTGGATAATTCTGCAAGAATTTCCGGCATTGGTTTATTCAGGTTAATCTCAACTGCCTCTTCTAAGTGTGGAGGTGTATCAGGTAAGAATCTTTTTGGATCCTGCTCCAACTGCTCAAGGAAGATCCCTTCTTTTGTAATTTTTCCTTTGATATTTCTGTCTGCAGAACAAGAAACCCCCATTCCTACAGGACAAGACGCAGCGTGTCTCGGAAGTCTGATCACTCTTACATCATGAGTAAGGTATTTTCCTCCAAACTGGGCTCCGATAGCGCTTTCCTGGCAGATTTTCTGAACTTTTGCTTCCCATTCAAGGTCTCTGAATGCCTGTCCGGCCTCATTTCCTTCTGTTGGAAGATGGTCATAGTATTTTGCCGAAGCTTTTTTCACTGCCGCAAGGTTAGCTTCTGCTGAAGTACCTCCAATTACCAATGCTAAGTGGTAAGGCGGGCATGCAGCTGTTCCAAGGTCTGAAATTCTTTCTTTAACGAACTCTTCAAGAGATTTTTCGTTCAATAAAGATTTCGTCTTTTGGTATAAGAATGTTTTATTGGCTGAACCTCCTCCTTTTGTTAAGAATAAAAATTCGTAATAATCTCCTTTTTTGGCATAGATATCAATCTGTGCAGGAAGGTTAGATCCTGAATTCTTCTCATCAAACATGGTCAAAGGAACGACCTGAGAATATCTTAAGTTTCTTTTCTGATAGGTATTGAAAATTCCTTTGCTCAGGTATTCCCCATCCTCTACTCCTGTGTATACATTTTCACCTTTCTTTCCCATTACGATAGCCGTTCCCGTATCCTGGCATGAAGGAAGAGCTCCCTCAACGGCTACTGCAGCGTTTTGTAAAAGGTTATAAGCAACGAATCTGTCATTATCTGTAGCTTCAGGATCATCAATGATTCTTCTAAGGCTTTCCAGGTGTGAAGAACGAAGCATGAAAGAAACATCTGCCATAGCTTCTTCAGCTAACAGCTCCAGTCCTTTCGGATCAATCGTTAAAATTTCTCTTTCACCCAGTTTTTCAACCTTTACATAATCTGATGTAAGCTTCTTATACACCGTATCATCTTTCTGAATTGGATACGGATCCTGATATCTAAAGTCCATTCAATTTTTGTTTGTGCAAAAATACGGCTCATTAAAAAAATATGAGTAAAATCAGTCATTTAAATTGATATTTATAATGATTATAAATTGGAGGTTTCTGAGTTTATAAGTACCTTTATAGAAGATAAATAAACGAAGCCAAAACATTATTTTTTCATAAAACATGAATAATATCAACATATTTATGGCTTAGAATAAAAGATCATATAAATTTCAACCACTATGAATTACAGAATAGAAAAAGACACCATGGGAGAAGTGCAGGTACCTGCAGACAAACTTTGGGGTGCACAAACGGAACGTTCCAGAAACAATTTTAAAATAGGACCTGAAGGTTCAATGCCGCATGAAATCATTGAAGCTTTTGCTTATTTGAAAAAGGCTGCAGCATATACCAATACTGATCTGGGTGTGCTTCCTGTGGAAAAAAGAGACATGATCGCCAGGGTATGTGATGAAATTCTGGATGGAAAATTGAATGATCAATTTCCTTTGGTAATCTGGCAGACGGGCTCCGGAACACAATCGAACATGAATGTTAATGAAGTAATTTCAAACAGAGCACACGTCAACAACGGCGGAACGTTAGGTGAAAAATCTGAAATACACCCGAATGATGACGTCAACAAATCTCAGTCATCCAATGACACCTACCCTACTGCCATGCACATTGCGGCTTACACAAAAGTAGTGGAAGTAACCATTCCGGCAGTGGAAAAATTAAAAAATACATTGGCTGAAAAGTCAAAGGCGTTCAAAGATGTTGTAAAAATCGGGAGAACCCATTTAATGGATGCCACACCGCTTACTCTGGGACAGGAATTTTCCGGATATGTGGCACAACTGGAATTTGGATTGAGAGCTTTAAAAAATACATTACCTCACCTTTCTGAACTTGCCTTAGGCGGAACAGCTGTAGGAACAGGGCTGAATACCCCTAGCGGCTATGATGTAAAGGTGGCTGAATATATTGCTCAGTTTACGAAACATCCTTTTGTTACTGCTGAAAACAAGTTTGAAGCGCTTGCTGCTCATGATGCTATTGTAGAAAGCCATGGTGCCTTGAAACAACTTGCGGTGTCTTTATATAAAATTGCTCAGGATATCAGATTACTGGCATCAGGACCACGTTCCGGCATCGGGGAAATTCATATTCCTGAAAATGAACCGGGATCGTCTATTATGCCAGGGAAAGTAAATCCAACTCAGAATGAAGCTATGACCATGGTTTGTGCCCAGGTTTTAGGAAATGATACAACAATTTCGTTTGCCGGAACCCAGGGAAATTATGAACTGAATGTTTTCAAACCGGTAATGGCTTACAATTTCCTGCAATCTGCCCAATTGATCGCTGATGCATGTATTTCTTTCAATGATCACTGTGCTGTAGGCATAGAACCGAATCACGAGAGAATTAAAGAGCTTGTAGACAAATCATTAATGCTTGTTACCGCTTTAAATACTCATATCGGATACGAAAATGCAGCTAAAATTGCTAAAACAGCTCATAAAAACGGAACAACGTTGAAAGAAGAAGCTATTAATCTTGGTCTTTTAACAGCTGAACAATTTGACGAATGGGTAAAACCGGAAGATATGGTAGGAAGTTTAAAGTAAGACTTTTCTACGTTAACTATAACAAAAACTCCGGGAGCTTTCCCGGAGTTTTTAGTTTACTATCAATGGTTATTTAATCTAATCCGATGCTTAAGCCGAATATTAATGCTTTATCATTTTTAAAGTAACTGTCTTTAAAGAAGTTGCTGAAATCTTTTTTAACAAATACACTGACGTTGTTATAAGAGAAAGTAAGCTGAGCTCCATACACAAAAGGATTTACCTGATAATTTCCGCGGTCTCTGGTTTCTCCGTCATTTCCTTTTACAATGTTATTGGTAGACATTTTCACCCCTCCATACACATTGGCTCCTACTTTAAATCCTTTGTAATAGCTTCTGTACTGGATATCCATTCCGGCATTTTTAAGTTTGGAAAAATTATACTGTATACCCAGAGGAACGATAATATAGCCTGTTCTCAGTTTACTTTTATCAAGGTTTTCATTGGCTTGTGTTAAAGCAACTCCCTGATCAGCACTTTTTGTAAAGTAAATATTGTTGTCTGTTCTGACAGTCCTCCAGGAAAATCCTAATCCGGAAATAACGGCCCACGGACTTGTTCTGCTAAGCTGATAGTTCAGTTTCAGGCCAAATTCCAGATTGTTGGCATATCCGATGTTTTTATCCAGGTCATTATCAGGAGAACTGTTCGTCAGAGTCATGATTCCGTAAGAGAAATATCCTGTAAAGCTTCTGCTGGGACGGAATTTTTTCAACAACTTTTCTTTGAGCTCTTCTTTGGAAGTAACATCTGTATTCAAAAGTGAATATCTTACCTGTTTCTGAATAACGTCATCCAGATCAAATCCAAGTTCATCAATTCTTTTATCCATTTTCTCAGAATAACGGTCTGCAATCTGAGCTTTCTCTCTGTCAAAATCCGCCTTATCAAGGTTTCTTGCCTGCAAAACAACAAGCTCGTCCTCCATGAGCTTTTTTTCTTCCTGAATGATGGTATTGATCTTCGTAGCGTATTCTTCTACTTTCTCCTTTACAATAGGACTTACTTCCGTGTCTTTTTTAGAAGACAAATTAATATTCAGTGCCTTTTGTGCCTGTAATGATGCTGAAATAGAGCATAGCATTCCCATTACGATTAATTTCTTGATCATATTATTAATTTTTATTTTTTTACGGATAAATTATCTGGCATTCAAATCAATAGTAGTAGCCACGTTGCTTCCATCTTTTGTTTTTTCAATGACATCCTTATGTTCTACGGAAAAAAGAAGGGTAGAAGGGTCTACATATTTTTTCTTTTTAACCGGAGTTTTCAAAGAATCAGCTTTTGCCAGAAGTTTAGGATTAGAAATCTGAGGAATTTCCGGCTTCTTTACTGTCGTTTCTGTGGGAATAAGTTTATTTTGACCTATTGCTACTGCAGAAATCACTTCTTCTTTATTCTGGGAAGGTGTTGTTGTTTTTATTTCCTTTTTATCATTATTCTGAGCAGCCAGCGGAGCATTATTCTGAACAGGATTTTTTATAATTTCTTCTGAAGTATTTTTTCTTGTTTGCTTTACCATTTCCGGTTGGATTTCTGAAGGCTGGTTAAGAAAAAGCAGCACGGCTCCTAAACTCAATGTCAACATCAGACATGCAGCCACTAAAAACCAGTTGATTTTTGATTTGGAGCGGTGATTATTGTTATTCTGAAGATCAATTTCAGACCACAGATCACGTGAAGGAGCAATTTCTCTTTCCTCAATCTGCTTTTTGATCTCAAATTCAATATTATCTTTAAACGTTTTCATTTCTCACTTTTTTTTGTTGTTGAAAGTAGATCTTTCTTAATTTTTCTTTTGCTCTGAACAGCTGTGTTTTGCTGACAGGTATTGAAATCTGCAAAGTATCAGCAATTTCCTGATGAGAATATCCTTCCAGCACGTACAGGTTAAAAACCATTCTGTAGGCATCGGGAAGCTGATCCAAAAGGTCTTGCGCATTAAAGTCACAATCAATCTCCGGTTCATGGATATCTTCATGAAAGGATTGGTTGATCTCATCCAGATAGAATACTGTTTTATGGCTTTTGATAAAATTCAGGCATTCATTCACGACAATTCTTCTTGCCCAGCTATCCAGGTTTGATTCTCCTCTGAAGCTTTCTATGTGCTTAAAAATTTTACAGAACGCTTTTATGAGACAATCTTCTGCCTGATATAAATCGCTAACATAGCTTTTACTCACACTCAGGAATCTCTTTACATTCTGTTCATAGAAAATCTTCTGTGCAGCCGGATCCTGTTTTTTCAGGAGGCTCAACAAATCATTCTTTTTATTTCCGAACAAAAGTTTCATGCTTATGCTGTTTCTATACTAAAGACAATTAAAACAAAAAAAGGTTACAATGTTTTTGAAAAAATTTATTTGTACTACTCAACAAAACAAAAAAAGCTGTCTCAGATTGAGGCAGCTTTTCTATTTTATCCTGAGAATTCATCAAGCATATTTCTGGTAGGAACAAAGAAAAGCGTTCCTGTAACTGCTGTACTGAAATCTAAAATTCTGTCATAATTTCCCGGAGGATCACCTATGAACATATTGGTTACCATTTTCCTAGTTGTTGCGAATGTACTTGAATAGGCAATAAAATAAGTTCCGAACTCATTCGTAGAAGGATTTCCGAATGGCATATTATCTCTTACAATTTTCAATTCTTCCCCATTCTCCCCTTCGATATTGGCCAAAGCAATGTGTGAGTTGGAAGGTTTTACATCATCAGACATTTCAATATCATTCTCTTTTGATCTTCCGATTACTTTTTCCTGATCTTCCGTGGAAAGCCCTTTCCAGGCATCCATATTGTGAAGGTATTTCTGAACAAAAAGGTAGCTTCCGCCTTTGTACTGAAGGTCTTCATCTCCTATTTTTGCAAAATAATCACGGTCATCTCCATGTGGATTTTCAGTTCCGTCTACAAAGCCAAGAATGGAACGCGCATCCCAATATTTGAATCCATGAATTTCCAGAATACTTTCGGCCACTGAGCTTAATAGCTTTGATATTTCAACAGCCATATCAAAAATCAGGCTTTTATTATCTGCCCTCAAGTGAAAATGAAGATCTCCGGGAGTGGAAACAGCCGTATGTCTTATTCCTTTTATTTCTTCAAAATTGATTAACTCCTTTGGTGGTGGTGTCGGAAGTTCAAGTTTTCTCCATGCTTCAGCACCAATTCCCATTACGCAGCTTGCTCTGCTATCCGGAAAACGGTTGAAAACTGAGTTATTAAGATTTAAAACCAAAGCACACAATTCCTGAAAAATATCTTTCAGCTGTGGGCTTTCGTTAAGTTTCCAGACCATGAAAATAGTGTTGCTGTTTGGATAGTCTGTAACATTCTGCGATTCTATCGTATTCATACCTCTTTTTTTGTGGTATTAAATATCCGAAACAGAAACCTGATCTGCAAAATATTGTTCCAGATCTTTCAAAGTTTCCGGATTGGTCTGAATATCTTTTACCAGAAGCCCTTTGTTCACTACCACAATTCTGTTGCAGACTTCCGTTGTATGGGAAAGATCATGACTGGATATCAGGAAAGTAACACCGTCCTGTTTTGATAATTCCTTGATCAGATTTTTCAGTTTGATCTGTGTGGATGGATCGAGGTTGGCAAAAGGCTCATCCAGGATAATAATCTCAGGGTTTCCAATAATTGCCCCTACAATTCCTACTTTTTTCTGATTACCCTTTGAAAGGTCACGGACATATTTCCCGGATTTAAGGATTTCTCCATTGAAAAAATCGTGAAAAGGCCTCAGAAATTCATCTACTGATGCTTTGTTCTGCCCTCTCAACTCTCCAATGAAGTAAAAATATTCCTCAGGAGTAAGATAGCCGATAAGAAATGTATCGTCTACAAAGGCTGAAACTTTATTTTTCCATGCTTCAGATTCAGCTACTTTAACTCCATCAATGCTTACAGATCCTGTAGTAGCCTGAATCAGATCCAGCATCAGGCTGAAAAGAGTAGTTTTTCCTGCTCCGTTATTTCCCACGAGACCAAATGTTTCCCCGTTTGGAATTTCAAGATGTTCGATATTAAGAACTGTTGCTGTTCCGTATGTTTTAGATAAATTTTGTATGTTGATCATGGCTTAACTTATATTTTTAAATGCATCCAGTGTGCTGTATTTTTCTTTTTTGTAAAGTTTTACGATAATATCGAAGATTTTCTCTCTCAGGAAAAACCCTACAATACCGATAATTGCAATGCTTATCACTCCTCCGGTAATTCCCCATAAATATTTTGTTAAGGCAAATACTCCCATCGGAAGAAGCATTTTAGGAATCAGCAAAAGCATAGCGATCATATTGAAGCTCCCTTTCTGTCCCAATCTTTTCTCTTTTGTATTAAGATCAATCTGAGTTTTATTGAAAGCACCGGACCATAGGGTAAATTGAGAATTCACGCCAATATTATATAATCCTGCGGCAAAAAAAGTAACGTAGACTTCCCAGCCAAAGTAGGCATAGCAAAGCGCTATAATGATAGAAATTCCCGTCACAATATTCATCAGCCACCATTTCGCTTTTAAATATTCTTTATAAGGAACATTCAGGGTCATCATCAATGGATAATAGGAACTGTCAAAAGCCGGAACTCTCTGCCCAAACAGAAACTGAAAACCTCCTGTTACAAAAAGTCCCATAAACATCATCATTGCAGGTGTTTTATACATTGAAGAAGTAAACATCAGCAGTCCGTAGAACAGAAACATAAAGCTTCCCAGCAAAATACCCTTGGGTACTTTATTGCGTCTCAGCATTTTAATATCATTATTGATGAATGTTCCGATAACTCCATAATTGTTCAGGAAAGCAATATTTTCTGTTTTCCCTACTGTTTTCTTGGCTTCCAGCCCTTGGTCAAGATAAAATTCATTACGAAGGTACCGGAAACAAATCCACCACAGCATTACGAACAAAGCAACAGGTATCAGCGCAAAGTATGGCTTCTCATAAAAACTGAAGAAAACAGATTCGGAATAAGACAGAACGGGAATTATTTTATAATATCCCAACATTCCTATACCCAAAAGGCATACTCCTATGATCACCGCCAACGTTTCTTTACCATTAAAGAAAATGTTGAGGAAATTATTCAGGTAGAGTAATGAAATCACTCCTATAAGCCACACCAATACTCCTAAGATACTATATCCGTTGAATAAGGCAATGAATGAAAATGTGATAAAGAATAAAGAACTCAGCCAGCTGAATGCTGAAAGAAAAGTTTTGGCCAGCATATAATTAACCAATGTATTCTTCCGGATATTCATCGTAAGAAATGGTTTGATATTCTGTGTAGGGATTTCCTGCCAGAGATATTTAAGAACAAGATCAATAATCCAGGCAACAATCATGAATTTTGAAATCATCTTCAAAGGATTCTGATGCATTTCCTCCTGCACGTAGAAAAAAGCGATAAAAGCCCCACCTACAAGACAACCCACGAAATAAAGTATTCCGATAAAACGGAGGATTTTCATGGTCAGATTGATCCCTAAAGATGTACCACGGAAGAAGCTTTTTATTTCAAGCTTAAGGAACTTTAGAAACATATGTTAGTTTTTTACATTAGTAAATATAATGTAAAATATGTTACAATTTTTTAAAGAAAATAGAATTATATAGTTATCCAATAAGTTCTTTAGCCTGTGCCAGAGCGGCTTCCGTAATTTTACTTCCGGAAAGCAGCTGGGCAATTTCGTTCAGTTTTTCTTCGTTGCTCAAAGGAATTATAGTAGATTGTGTTCTGCCGGAAATATCCTGCTTTACCACTTTATAGTTATCGTTTCCTTTTGCAGCAACCTGCGCCAGGTGTGAAATGACGATCAGCTGCATGTCTTCAGACATTTCTCTCATAAGGTTTCCGATCTCCTCGGCAACTTTTCCTGAAACTCCGGTGTCAATTTCGTCCAGAATAAGGGTTGGAAGCTCATCACTTTCTGCAATAATCTTTTTTACGGCCAGCATTACCCTTGATCTTTCTCCTCCGGAAATAGCCGTCTGAATTGGTTTTAAAGGGAAGCCGGAATTAGCCTGGAATAACAGCTGGATATTTTCTTTTCCAAACGGATTGAATTCCTCAGCATCCTGCAGCTCTATATCAACTTTAGCTTTTTCAAGACCTAATTTTTTCAGAAGACCTTCCGCTTTTTTGATGAAGACAGGAATATTTTTATGCCTGTTCTTTGAAAGCTTTGCAGCGAGACTTTGAAGTGTTTTTTCTTTTTGAGCAATACTCTCTTCCGTTTCTTCAATTTGTATCTCCAGTTCAGAAGCTCCTTTCTGATCTCCTGCCAGCTGATTTCTGATCTCAATCAGTTCATTAAGATCTGAAACATTATGTTTAAGAAATAAAGCGTTGATTTTATTATTAAGATCGGTAAGATATACCAGATTTTCAGGGTTGATTTCAACTCTTTCGGCAGCATGCTCCAGTTCAGAAATAATGTCTTTCAGCTCTACAAAAGAGGTTTCCAGTCTTTCATCAAGTTCTGCGAAACTGGTAGAAACTTCAGAAATTTTTGAAAGCTTATGAGTTGCTTCATGAAAGAAAGATAAAATTCCTATTTCTTCCTGATGGAACCTGGACAGGATCTGGCCTACGTTTTCGGAAATCATCCCTGCATTTTCCTGAATGGAAAGCTGATTCTGAACATCTTCATAATCAACGTCATCAAGCTTTAACTCTTCTAATTCGTTAAGTAAAAATTCTTTATAATCGCTTTCTTTATTGCTTTCTGAAAGTTGAGTCTTCAGTTTTTTCAACAGCAGTTTCAGGGTTTGAAAGTCGGAAAACTCCTTCTGATACTCTTCAATAATTTTTTTATTCTCAGAAAGTCCATCGATAATTTTAAACTGATATTCTGAGGTAAAAAGGTTGGATGTCTCAAACTGGGAATGAATATCGATCAGCTGTGAGGAAAGCTCTTTAAGAATATCCAGCGTTACCGGCACATCATTGATGAAGGCACGCGATTTCCCTGATGGAAGGATTTCTCTTCTTATAATCGTCTGAAGCTCGTAATCCAGATCATTTTCAATAAAGAATTTCTTAAACTGGTTGTTCAGGGAAAACTCTGTTTCCACCACGCTTTTTTCTTCAGTTTTGGCAATAGATTTTACATCTGCTCTTTCTCCTAAAATAAGTCGGAGCGCCCCTAAAATAATAGATTTACCTGCCCCTGTTTCACCGGTAATAACCTGTAAACCATTTTTAAGAGATACATCAAGGGTATCAATCAGGGCAAAGTTTTTAATATATATTCTCGAAAGCATTGATAATCCGGGTTATGATCCAATTTCAGTTTGAACTGTAAAAGTAAGTTTTTTTTTAATGAATTGAGAAAATGTTTAAGTGCTTTCTGCTCATTACTATTTTCTCCTCTCGCCAATTTTCATAAAACGGCTTCTCAGAAATTTTTAAAGCTTATTAGTGGATTTCAACCTTATACTTTCCACTTATTCCACTTATTATCAATATTTTTTGGTGAGAGAATAATCATCGTCTGTTTAAGATCATTAAGAATCAAACCTCCGTTATTTCCGGAATTGAATATATTGAAGATCTCATCACTTTTTGTATCCATGAACAGGTTAAAGAAAAATGCCTGCTGAAATGTGTTCTCGTACATTTTCAATTGCATCAGGGCATCAAAGATCACTTTTTTCCCGGCAGTCTGATCCTGATTGAAAAGGTTATCCATTCCGGCTCTGTGATAAGTATAAATAGTAGAGCGTAACTGGTTCCAGTTAGGGTTCATCACCTCATTGATCAATATAGAGCGGCTTCTTGGCTCATTGATGGTGTTCCAGCCTTCATAGTTTCTGTTCTGGGAATTCTGAGCAATCTGCTGTGCTTTTGCGTACCACTGAGATCCTCCCATAGACTGGAAACTGTCTGCATCCAATCCCAAAATAAGATAAATATAGAAACTGACTACATCCGTAAGGTTTTTCCCTGAAAACTGTCTTTCATTAAAAATAAGACTCTCATTTTCAATATACTCAAAGCCAAATCTCTGATCCTGAAGGTTAATTAAAGGAGAGTCATACGTTGTATTGTAAACAGGACGCATAGCCTGAACAACAATGGATCCTTTGAATCTGTTTCCATCTCTTTCTCCAATAACAACGGAAAAACCACATTTTATTTTTTCAAAATTCTGAAGCTTTTTCCCTGTCCAGCTGGTATTATTGATAAAATCCCTGAGACTTTTCTCCAATGCTTTAAATGCCTGCTGGTTACTTCCTCCTACCTGCTGGGAGTTTACCTGAACGGTTGCCAACAGCTCTTGAGAAAAACTTTGGGTATATATAAAAAACAGAAAAAATAAGCTTATAATTTTTTTCATTGTCTATTAAAAATTGAGAACGGAAATTTATTAAAATTATTTTAAAAGTTGAGACTCAACAAAATTGAGGATATCTTTCGCTACATCATATTTTGATTTCAAATCGAATTCTTTTTTCTCTGTCTTTGTAAAGATCCTTATTTTATTGGTATCATTCTTAAACCCGGCACCTTCGTCACGCAAAGAGTTTAAAACAATCATATCAAGGTTTTTCTTCTCCAGCTTTCCTTTTGCATTTTCTTCTTCATTTTGGGTTTCCAGAGCAAAACCTACCAGAAACTGATGTGTTTTCTTTTCCCCCATCGTTTTAAGGATATCAGGATTTTTAACCAGCTCAATCGTCAGGTTATCATCATTTTTCTTGATCTTTTCTTTTGCAACTTCTTTTGGAGCGTAGTCTGCCACCGCAGCACTTGCGATCCCGATATCTATGCTGTCATAAAATTCAAATACTTTTGTCAGCATTTCTTTTGCTGAAGTTACTTTATAAAGTTCAACATTGGGATCATTAATGGTTTGGAAACTTGGCCCTGAAATCAGAATCACTTTTGCACCTCTTTTTGAAGCTTCTTCTGCCAGAGAAAATCCCATTTTTCCCGATGAATGATTTCCGATGAATCTTACAGGATCTATCGCTTCATAAGTAGGACCGGCAGTAATTAAAACCGTTTTTCCTTCAAGACTTCCGGAATGATTGCTTTTCGTAAAGTAGTTTTCAATAGTATTAAAAATCGTGGACGGTTCTGCCATTCTTCCCTGCCCGATCAGTCCGCTAGCGAGCTCTCCGTTTTCTGCAGGAATTATAATATGTCCAAAACTTTCTGCAAGCTCCAGATTCTTCTTTGTGGATGGGTGTACATACATATCAAGATCCATTGCCGGAGCTATGAAAACCGGACATTTTGCAGACATATAAGTTGCAATAACCAGATTATCACACATCCCGTGAACCATCTTAGACAGTGTATTGGCAGTACAGGGCGCTACGATCATAACATCTGCCCAAAGTGCCATTTCCACATGGCTGTTCCATGTTCCGTTATCGCTGTAAAATTCTGAATACACCGGTTTTTTGGATAGTGTAGACAGACTTAGTTTCGTCACAAAATGCTCTGCATCAGGAGTCATAATGACCTGCACTTCGGCTCCTTTTTTCACAAAATCCCTTATCAGAAAATGAATTTTGTAGGCCGCAATTCCCCCAGAGACGGCGATAAGTATCTTTTTACCGGAAACACTCATTGAGTTTTAATTTTTTGAAATACTAAAATACTTATTTTTTCCCACACAATCAGGCTTTAAAACAACAAAGGTCATAAAAGAACAGATTTCTTTTATGACCCTCATTTATAAAAAACACAGATGATTATTTTCTATCTTCTGTTTTTCTGAAATAAACATCTTCGTTTAACCACTCTTCAATCGCAATTGAAGTTGGCTTTGGAAGCTTTTCGTAATGTTTAGAGATCTCAATCTGCTCTCTGTTTTCGAAAACCTCTTCTAATGTAGAATTGTGAACGGCAAATTCATCCAATTTGTTGTGAAGTTCCGTACGGATCTCCGCATTGATCTGCTCTGCTCTCTTTCCCATGATAACAATAGCTTCATAGATTGAACCTACTTTATCTTCAATCTTATCTTTATCGTAAGTAATTGTATTTACTTCTGCTTTTGTATCTTTTACACTCATTTTGAGAAAATTATTTTTATTTAAGATGGCAAATTTACGAATTATCTTTGAATTTTGAAAGTCGCTGCAGGAGGAGGGGTCTTAAGTGCTGCACTGTCCCTCTGTAACTGCATTGCTTTCTTTTCATTGCTGATCTGATCTTTAATTTGCTGCTCGGTTTTACCCTGATCAGCCAATTTTTCAGCTTCTTTTTTCTGTCTTGCAGTTAAAGCTGCAATTTTAGCGTCTGTTTCTTTTTTAACAACAGCAAAGTGCTCTTTTTCCTTTTCCAGTTTTTCTCTCAGATCTGTAGCTGTTTTAGAATATTCTGTATTAGGAAGTTCTTTTTCTACAAATCTTGTATAAGTTAATGCACTTTCAATACGCTCAGCTTTAAGATTATAAACAGATTTCATCGCCAGTTCATAACGTGACTTCAGGATATAATCATAAATTTTCGAACGAAGTTTTGTACCTGGGAAATCTTCCAAAACGTTTTCCAATGCTACATTGGCTGCTTTATAATCTCCCATTTTGAAGTATTGTCTTCCATTTTCATAGGCTTTAAACTCAAGCTTATAAGACAATTCATCAATCAGTTGGCTGATATTTTTAGATCTCTCAGAATTTGGATAATTGTTCAGGAAGTCCTGAAGTTCATTGATCGCCAATTCTGTACTGGACTGATCCAGGTTATAATCCATAGATCCTTCATAATAGCACAGTGCAGACATGTAGGCTGCTTCTTCGGCTCTTGGATCTTTCGGAAAACTCACTGCAAAGTTTTTGAACTGGTGACCTGCCAATTTATAACTCTTGTCATAATAGTTAGCATAAGCAGTGTTGAAACCTACATTGGGAAAATCATCTGTTCCTGCCACAAGATTTGCAAGTCTGTCATAAAGAGCCAATGCATTTTTCCACTTTTTCTTAGCAAAGTTTTCATTAGCTGCTTTCAGGATAAATTCTTTATCAGCACTCCTCATTGCTCTTTCCTGCTGGCTTACACAAGATGAAATTACCGCTACAGCAAAAAGACCTAAAATATATTTTTTCATATAAAAAGTTCAACAGTTTTCGGATTATACAGCCGATTTACTAATTTGCAAAAATATAACTTTTTTGCCAATAGATTTTTTTTTATGAATATTTAACGTAATTTTAGTCTGCAGCGTATCCCAAAATTGCAAAAACACTTAATAAAAGATTCATTCTTACCTTTTTCTCCGCTTCTTTGCTATATGTTTCTTCATTTTTACTCGGAACATACAGCTCATAAAAGTTTTTATTCCTGATAACAAATAAAGTGGATCCAATAATCATGGTAAGGATGTCTTCCGGCTTTGGCGTAAAAGTAAAAACACCGGAAGCCACCCCTTTTTTAATTACTTCATCCAGTTTTTTAACGAATAGCTGGTAGAAATCAAGTAATTCATCTTTCAGATTTTCTGTATGGCGAAGTTCCTGGGTAACGAACCCGTGGAAATAATTATACTTGAAGAGTTGAGAAACGATATATTTGATCATCTCCCGCATCTGCATTTCCGGCTTCCCATCTTTGATGGTATCTGCAAATTCTGAAAAGTTTTCTCTGGTCTTCAGCACTCTGTACTGGTAGAGATAAGACATCATTTTCTCTTTAGAACCGAAGTAATAAGAGATCATAGCGACGTTGATATTAGCTTTTGAACAGATATCTCTTACAGAAGTTCCCTCATACCCTTTCTTGGCTATGAGTTCTTCCGCAATATCCAGTATGTGAATCTGTTTTTCTGTAAATTTTTTTTTCATGAAGTGCACTTTGAGTAAAGTTAAGAAATTTTTAACACATTTATAAACGATCGTTTAATAATTTTAAATTAAATCTGAAAATACTTATTTTTGAAAATGGAATTTTTTGATTTTCACCATCATAAAAGATATATCAGAAACGGAATTTACAATCTGTCGAATGGAATTCCGCCTGATTTCCCCTATTCCATCGGTATTCACCCCAACGATATTGATGTTAATACTATAGAAAAACAGTTTTCATGGATGAAAAATACGATGTCTGAAAACTGTTTTGCTATTGGTGAATGTGGTTTGGATTCTTTGGTTTCTGTGGATCAGAAAATTCAGGAGGAAGTTTTTTTAAGACAGATAAAAATCGCAAATGAGGTAAAAAAGCCTCTGATTATTCATTGTGTAAGAAAGTTTTATGAGGTGATCTCTTTTAAAAAGAAGGCCGAACAGCCAATGATTATCCATGGTTTCAATAAAAAACGGCAAATTGCTGACGATCTTCTGAGCAATAATTTTTACCTGAGTTTTGGAAAAGCTGTTTTGTATAATTTATCTTTGCAGGATATTATAAAAGATACTTCATTAGACAGAATCTTTTTAGAAACTGATAATGAAGATTTTAACATTGAAGAATTGTACATTAAAGTTTCGGAAATAAAAGCTATTTCTCTGGAACAACTGAATGAACAAATTTTAGAAAATTTACACTCAATAAAAAATGGATAAATACTGGCTGGAAAGAACTGAACTTTTGATAAAGGAAGAAGGATTGGATAGACTTATCAAGGCAAATGTGCTTGTTGTAGGTTTGGGCGGAGTAGGTTCTTTTGCCGCAGAATTTCTGGCGAGAGCCGGAGTAGGAAATATGACCATTGTGGATGGTGATACGGTAGATATTACCAATATCAACAGACAGCTGCCTGCCTTACACTCTACTGTCGGGAAACATAAAGTAGATGTTGTTGCTGAAAGGCTTCTTGACATCAATCCACAGCTTAATTTAACGAAGATCAATGAGTTTCTGAATCCGGAAAGAATGGAAGAAGTGCTGGATTCTGCCAAATTCGATTATGTGTTGGACTGTATCGACAGTGTTACTCCAAAACTTTCTTTAATTATCGCTGCAAAAAGAAGAAGGATCAAAATCGTAAGCTCAATGGGAGCCGGCGGAAAAACCGATCCAAGCAAAGTACTGGTAAGAGACATCAGTAAAACAGAACACTGCCACCTTGCAAGACAGGTAAGAAAAAGGCTGAAAAAAGTAAAAATTGACAAAGGTGTGCGTTGTGTTTTTGCCAATGACATTCAGGATGAAGACAGTTTGAAAATGACTGACGGAACTAATTATAAAAGATCTTTTTACGGAACCATAAGTTATATGCCTGCCATTTTCGGGTTGTACACCGCTTCAGAAGTGATTAATCATTTATTAAATCAGGATTAAATTTCACACTCCGTAAATGACAAATTCCAAGTATCCCAGAGCGGAAAAGCTCAAAAAAAATACGGAAATCAGTTTGCTTTTTGAGAAAGGCAAATGGAGAACCAGCGGAAATCTGAGAATTATTATTCTGAAAGACAAAGCCACCCTTCCCGTAGAAGCACCCAGATTCGGGGTTTCTGTTTCAAAAAGATATTTTAAAAAAGCTGTCCATAGAAACCGTATCAAAAGATTACTGAGAGAATGCTACCGTCTGAATAAAGATTTATTTAAAGAAGCCTTTGGAGAAAAAACGATGGCTATGTTATTCTGGGTTTCTCCTGAGATGCCTCCTAAATTTCAGGATGTAGAGGCTCAGTTTATTAAACTTTGTGAAGCGCAGAAAAAATAACTTTTCATTAGAATAAAAAGATCTGTGAGACGTTTTTTATCCCACGGATCACACAGATTTACACTGTAGACACTCTATTTTATTCTACAATAAATCACAAATAGCGAAGCTCGAAACCCGCATCCCGTATCTCATATCCGGCACATGAAAATTAACAACTCTTAATATCATATACTTTTTGTAATTTAGGGAAAACAATAAATCTGAAAATTAATATGTTAGATAATATTCCCTATTTTTCTTATATCATCAGCGCATTTATCGGGATTGGACTGGCAGCGGCTACGGGATTTCGGGTATTTCTCCCGATGTTTATCGTAAGTCTTTCTTCTTATTTCAACTGGATTCCCATGAATGAGCATTTTGAGTGGCTTGCAGGCCTTCCTACGTTGATTACAACAGGAATTGCCACCGTGGCTGAGATTCTGGCCTATTATATCCCTTTTATTGATCATTTGCTGGATACGATTTCTATTCCGATGGCGACAGTAGCAGGTTCTATATTATTTGCGAGTCAGTTTGCTGAGCTGGGAACATTTCCGCAATGGGCGCTGGCATTAATTGCAGGTGGAGGTACAGCAGCCACCATCAGCTCCGGATTTGCAGGAATACGGGCAGCTTCTACGGCTACAACCGGAGGATTGGGAAATTCTGTAGTAGGGACCACGGAAACAGCCGGAGCAGGTCTTATGTCTGTTCTTGCTATGGCTGCACCGGTCATTGCAGCAATTCTTGCAATAATTACCTTAATTCTTGTTATTGTTTTTGGACGAAGGGCATGGAAAAAATTACGGGGAAGTAAAAGCGATCCTCAGAATTTATAAATAAAAAAAGGCACTGTTTAAAGCAGTACCTTTTTCCTTTTAATTTTTACTTCTGAAGTCCTTAATATCCTGAATTTTAGATTCAAAATATTCTTTTTTCTCAGGACTCTTTTTGATTAATATTTCAAACGCTTTTATCGCTTTTGTGTATAGTTTCTGCTCAAAATAAAGATTCGCCAGTGTCTCTGTCATCAAATGTGAGATATCATCGTTCTTTTCTTTAACAACATAGGAGCTTTCTTCTTTTAACTGGCTGATTCTAGGATTATTTTCAATGAAGGCTTCAATAGCCTTTTCTTTTATTTCAGATTTTTCCTTTACGACTTCTTCAGTTCTGCCAATCTTAAGCCAGCTTTGCCAGGTATTGATAAAACCGGGAACATTACTGTCTAATTGCGGCTGTGTTATATTCTTCATAGTAACTTCCTGTATTTCTTCTACAGGTTCTTCTTTACTTTCCTTCTGCTTATCTTCAACCTTAAGGGTAGAAATGTCGGTTCCAAAGAAAGAAACATTCATCACGGGAACTTCTTCTTTTTCAACAGCTTTATCAGTATTTTCTTCGGTTGTCTCAATTGGGGCAGAATGCTCTTCAGCTGCTTCTGAGGTTTTTTCTACAGTATCTTCCTGAACATTTTCTGTAATGCCCTCAATCGTTTCAGATGGAGCTTCAGCTTCAATGACAGGTTCCGGTTCTTCTGCTGGAATTATTTCTGCTACCGGGGCTTTTATTTCAGGAGCTTCCGCTTCTGTTGACTTACTGATTAATGAATCAGGCAAATTGGATTCCACACTCATAGGCTTCCATGCAGACTGAACTTCAGGAACTTCTTCCTTTTCTTCCGCTGCTTCAACCTTAATCTCCTCTTCCGAAGGCAATTGGCTTTCAACAACTTCTTCTTTTACAGGCTCTTCTTTGATTTCCGAAGGTTTGTCATCACTTGTTGACCAGAAATGGAAATTCTGGGTTTCAGCGAAGCTAATTTCATGATCTTCAGTTGCTTCAGGCTCTGTCTTTTCTTCCTGAGCAACAGGTTTAGCCTCCTTCATCTTTTTCTCCACTTCTTCAATCAGACGTCTCATTTCCTCTTCATGCTTATTTACATGAGGCTGAGAAACTGCAGCTGTTTCAGAAATTTCTTCGTTGTTGCCCTGGATTTTAACATCCGGCATGAAGGATTCTGTTCCATGGAAGCTTACTTCCGCATCGGATACTTCTATTGGTGACTCTTCTTCATTATTCCCTTCTTCTTTTGCAACAGAAATCTGATCTTCGTTGATAATGGTTTCCGGCGTAAAATTTTCTCCAGCATTCTCTTCTATTTCAGCTTGTATTACTTGTTGAGAAGGTTCTTCTTCAGAAATAATTTCAGTTTCATTAGCTGTTGATTCTGTTTTTACAGGCTCTTCTACAACTTCTTCAACATTTTCTTCCGGTACTACAGGAGCCACTTCATGAAAACTGATATTTTCTTCTTCGTCAATCTTTTCTTCTTCTTTTTCTGAAGAAATCTGATCTTCGTGAATGATGGTTTCCGGCGTAAAGTTTTCTCCTGCCTTTTCCTCTGCTTCAGCTTGTTTTTCGTCTTGCTGAACAGGCTTTTCCACTACAGGTTCAGTCTTTTGAGTGACCAGAACTCCTGATTCCAGGGTAGACTCAATATCTATTGTTTCAGAATTTTGCTCATCAAGGAAGTTTTCTTCTCCTTCGAATAAAATTCTGTTTCGTTCACCATTTACATAAATGTGCTTAACCTCCTGTGTAGTTGGTAAAAGGCATGCAGTATCATGCTCTTCTATTGGTTTTTCCACAGAAACGCCCTCTTCTCTTTTGATAGGAAAAGACTTTTTCGGGGTTAACTGAGTTGGTTTTTCAATTGCTTTGGAAGGTTTTTTCTCTTCAACAATTTCCGGTTTGGGTTCCTGTTTGATCTTTCCATTGATCAGCTGATACAAAATCTTCTTATCAGTTGTATAAGCTGCCGTGATGGAAAGCTCTTTCTGATAGTTTTCCTTTTCGTACAGATGGACTCCATACAGATGAAGCGCCCTGATATTTTGAATATAAGGAAAAGTATGAATCTCTTCTTTCAAAAGACCAAGGTCTTCGAACTGAATATTTTTCGGATCTTTTATTAATTCTAAAACTCTCGGATTCATCTTACCAATTCGCTACAATGTCGTTAAATATCTTATTAATAATTCTATCTGTTACCAGTTTTACCTGCTGGTCTTCGATTTGACTTAGTGATACATCACTGTTGAAAGCGGCTTCATCGGAATAGGTTCTGTCGAAACTTGCATCCGGATGAATTTTGTTTTCATAATGTACCTTTACGGTAATCGTAAGTTTATTCTGTGCCTGCTGAATCACTCCACCAGAAGGGTTTGTCTGGGTATTGGAACTGATTGTGGTAGGAGTAATGGAATAGTCTGTAATCTCTCCTTCTATCAGGATATCAGGGTTTTCTTTGGTTCCTTTCAGTGTTGTTCTCTGAAGGAATCTGTTTTGTATTGCGGTAGAAAACTGTTGGGATAATGCAGGGTTTACAAGGGGTGCATTATTTGGAAATTCATTGATCTGCACCGTTTTTTCATCTGTAAGAGATGATCCTGTAAAGCTGTAGCATGAATTTAAAACTCCCAGCAATGCAAAAAGCATTGCAGTAAGCAGTGATTGTTTCAGGCTGATATTTTTAATGTTAAAATTCATTCTTAGATCCAATTTCAATAATTTCATCATACTCAATTTGTTGAATAGCATCTTCATAGGCAAAATATTTTGCGGTGTATAAAAACGGTATTGTAAGGAAAAGTCCTATCCCGCAAGCCACAATACCAATCTGAGCTAAGATGCTCACCACTAACGAGAAAAGGAAAATAGACAATAGATTTCCTTTGGTCATTATTTTTGAAATATTCCACGCTTCTTTTATTTCAGTGATTCCCTTAAGGCTGATTAATGGAATGATATAAAAGCCCTTCAATACAAAGTAGTATATCGCTGCAATCAATAAAAACACGTAAGGAAACACAAAAAGAGCGACCATTGGATTGGGCTCATTCCCCTCTGACATTGCTCCTGATATCCCCAGCACAGCAAGTAAAGGAATGTAAAGTAATAAAACACCTCCGAAAACAATTAACTGCAACATAAAATAAGGCATGAAGTCTTTAAAATCAAAGATATCTCCCGGACTTGCCGGCTGATTTCTACTCAGCCTTTGAAGATATTTGTACAAGTTACCCATCGCTAATAGTCCGCAAAACGGAATAATCGACATGATAAAGCACACTAAAAATGCTACAAAAATATTTCCGAAATCTTTCTTTAAAAGTTCAAAACCTTTATTAATATATTCTCCGAGTTTAAAATTGATCGGCTTAGGTGTTAAATTTACTTTCATTATTGTGCTAATCTTCCAGGTTATATTGTTTTATTTTTCTGTATAAAGTTCTTTGTGAGATTCCCAATTCATCTGCGGCTCTGTTTCTGCGTCCTTTATGCTTCTCCAACGCCTTGATAATCAAATCTTTTTCATTATTCTGAAGAGAAAGTGATTCCGGTCTGTTTTCTTCAATTTCGATATCTTCAATATCTTCATAGCTGTCATCCGGAGTTGAGATAATCGTAGGATTCTGAACTACCGGTGCATCATTATGATTGTCAAAATAGACTAAAGACCCGGGATTTACCTGAGGTTGAGTCTCAGGGGTATAAATCCTGTTGATCAGATTTTTCTCATGGTTACTCAGATCTGCTGTTCCCCTGTTCTTAATCAATTCCGAAGTTAAGGATTTTAAATCATTAATATCATTCCTCATATCGAACAGAATTTTATACATGATTTCCCTTTCACTTCCGAAATCGTTCTGCTTAGGAGTATTCTGACTGTTCACTACCATCGGAAGATGGGTTTCCATCGGAATATACTCAGCCAGTTTCTCAGCAGTGATATTTCTGTTCCTTTCCACAACGGTCATCTGCTCCACTAAGTTTCTTAATTGGCGGATGTTACCCGGGAAGGAATAATTTTCTATGTAATGAACCGCACTCTGCTCAAGCTCAAGCTCCGGCATTCTGTACTTTTCAGCAAAGTCTATTGCAAATTTTCTGAACAGCAAATGAATGTCACCTTTTCTTTCTCTCAAAGGCGGCATGTCGATCTGAACGGTATTCAGACGGTAATATAAATCCTCACGGAATCTTCCGTCATGGATCGCTTTCATCATATTAACGTTAGTCGCCGCTACAATTCTTACGTTGGTCTTCTGTACCTGTGAAGAACCTACTTTCATAAATTCACCACTTTCCAGCACTCTTAAAAGACGAACTTGGGTCTGCAGTGGAAGCTCTCCTACCTCATCCAAAAAGATGGTTCCACCGTCTGCTACTTCAAAGTACCCTTTTCTTGTAGCTGTAGCTCCTGTAAAAGCCCCTTTTTCGTGTCCGAACAGCTCAGAGTCTATGGTTCCTTCCGGAATTGCTCCACAGTTTACTACGATATAAGGCTGATGTTTTCTTTTGGATTCTGAATGGATAATTTTCGGAATAAATTCTTTTCCTACTCCACTTTCCCCTATTACCAGTACAGAAATATCTGTAGGGGCCACCTGAATAGATTTTTCCAGCGCCCGGTTGAGTGCCGGAAAGTTTCCGATAATTCCGAAACGGTTTTTTATGTTTTGTAACTCGTTGCTCATAAGTAAATTTTTGATTATTGATTTAATGTTAATCTTCTACAGCTCTTCAATCTCTTTCCTGTAGACTTTGTTAAAGTGATAAGTGTAGACATCTTTCATGGTCTTTCCCTCATCATACGTTTGCAGGGCTAACATTTTTAAATCTAAATAATCTTTGTTTCTGATCTTAGAAACTTTACTTTTAAAGTATATATTCTCGGCAAAGTTGTATTCTTTGCTTTGTTTTTCAAAATTTTCCAGGGCTTTGTCATACCATCCCAGCTCGAAGTAAGTGACTCCCAACTGATAATGATCAAACATTCCCTTCACATAACCTCTGGTAGCCAGAAGCCTTTCTATAATCCCTGCCGCTTTTTCTTTCTGTCCTAACGCGCTGTAGGACATAGCTCTTACTACATCCAGATTATAGTCCCCGTTTTGAGACCTTCCTAGGTCTCCGGGATAATATTTTTTTAATTGGTCTACATCCTGAATAGCTCCTTTATAGTCTCTCAGAAACTGAAACTTGGCCCAGCCTCTATAACCAAGGTGCATTTGAGGATCTAAAGCAACGGCTTTATCAATTAAAATTTTCCAGGTTACGAAATCCCCGTTCTTAAGATATGGAACTGCTTTTTCCATATAAGCAAGGGAGAAATCAGGACACAGCTCAACAGCTTTATCAAAGCCTTCCTGAGATGCTGCGAAACCTTGTAAATCTGAAGCCCAGTTGTATAACTCACACGCTTTTTTGCAGTTCTCACCCTCTACTGCATTACAGTTGACCTGTGCAATAGTATTGGTGTAAACGATAAGCAACAAAAAGCTAAGGTAATACCTCTGAAACTTTTCCATTTTCAATTTTATAGGTTAAATACTGATAATAATCTACTTTTAAACCTTTTATCTCTTTCGGCATCCAGCCATCGAGTGATTCTTCATCCAGTAGTATCTTTCAGATTCTGGCTCATATGCTGTGATCTGAAGAGTCTTGTCTTTCTTTCACAATTTACTAAAAATCCGGCAAGATACCAGAGCAAAGGAAAGCATTGCAAAAAGATAGACTGCTTTGATACAACTTACTGTTATTCCGCTGTTCTCCCTAAAAGCGTGCCTTGTGTATTGTCATAGACAAAAACGTTCACAATGTCACCTATTTTCTGTCCTTCCAGCTGATCAAATACGCATACGGCATTCTGAGAGTTTCTTCCTTTCCATTGGTTTTTGTTCTTCTTGGAAATTCCTTCAATCAGAATCTGATGCATTCTTCCTACATAAGATTTCATTCTTTGTTTGGAAAGCTCACCCTGAAGGGCAATAACTTCAGCAAGACGTCTCTGTTTTACATCAGCCGGAATATTGTCTTCCATTTTCTTGTGAGCCGGAGTTCCCGGTCTTTCTGAATAGGCAAACATATAACCGTAGTCATATTCCACTTCTTTCATCAGACTTAAGGTATCCTGGTGGTCTTCTTCTGATTCATTACAGAATCCAACGATCATATCCTGAGAAAAGGCTACTTCAGGAACAATTTCTTTTGCTTTTCTGATCAGATCAAGATATTCTTCACGGGTATGTTGTCTGTTCATCGCTTCAAGCATATTATTGCTTCCGCTTTGTACAGGAAGGTGCACATATTTACAGATGTTATCGTGTTTTGCCATCATTTTAAATACATCCAGGCTCATATCCTGCGGATTTGAAGTGGAGAATCTGATTCTTAATTCCGGAACGGCTTTAGCCACCAAATCAAGCAATTGAGCAAAATTTACAGCAGTTGCCTTCTGCATTTCAGATGCTTTAGCAAAATCTTTTTTAGGGCCTCCTCCATACCAAAGGTAAGAGTCTACGTTCTGTCCTAAAAGGGTAATTTCTTTATATCCGTTGTTGGCAAGATCTTTACATTCATCTATGATAGAGTGAGGATCACGGCTTCTTTCTCTTCCTCTGGTAAAAGGAACTACACAGAATGTACACATGTTATCACAACCTCTGGTAATGGTAACAAAAGCGGTAACACCATTTCCTCCTAAACGAACAGGATTGATATCTGCATAGGTTTCTTCTTTGGAAAGAATCACGTTAATTGCATCTCTTCCATCGTCAGTTTCTTTTAAAAGATTAGGTAGATCTCTATAGGCATCAGGACCTACAACAAGGTCAACCAGTTGTTCTTCTTCTAAGAATTTGGTTTTTAATCTTTCCGCCATACAACCCAAAACCCCCACCGTCATATTCGGTTTTTCTTTTTTCAGGTTTTTGAATTGTGAAAGACGCATTCTCACAGTCTGTTCTGCTTTTTCCCGGATGGAACATGTATTTAAAAGAATCAGGTCAGCTTCCTCTACTTTCATTGTTGTATTATAACCCTGTTCATTGAGAATGGATGCAACAATTTCAGAGTCAGAGAAGTTCATCTGACAACCATAGCTTTCTAAAAACAGTTTTTTAGAGTTCTCCGGTCTTTCAGCAATAGCAAAAGCTTCGCCCTGTTTTGTTTCGTCTATATATTTTTCCTGCACGATAATCAATTTAAGGTTCGCAATTTTAAATTACGAACAAATAAGTTTGCAAAGATACAAAATATTGTGACAGAATGTCAGGATTATCTTTCAGTAAATGTTATTGAAAACTGTACCGGAAATGAAATCTTCTCAACAATAGGAATATCTTTATAGAAAGCTGGTATCCAGATTTTTTTCATCCTTGCAAGAGTTCTCATAAAATCAATATTGAAATTTTTATTATCAACTTCAGGATAAATTCTGGGATTAGTAATATGCCCGTCTTTACTGATATAAAACTCCAGATTTACTTTCCCATTAAGCTGATAATCTGAAAAAATCGTCATGAAATTATCATGAAATAAGGTATGAAAAACTTTCGATCCTTCAGGGTATTTGGTATGTGCTACAAATTTATTGGCGTCATAACCAGGCTGATAATTGCTCATTACATCTTTTGGATATAAAATAAACTCAGTAATGGCTCCAATTTTCCAGCCTTTTGCTTCAGCCGGCTTCCATTTTTTAAGATTCTTAAGAACTTCTCTGGAAAGATCATATGCACATTTGTTCCTTGCAATATTAGCCGTATCCTGATCTTTAATAAATTTAACTTCAGATTTTTCGGTGATGATAATTCTAGGTTGATAAATTTCCTTATCATCACATTCCTTCAATTTACTATTAATAAGAAATTCATGAACATCTTTGTAAAAATTAACCATTCCTCCTTCATAAAAGGTTTGTTTCTCCGGATATTCATCAAGTATCTGCGCTTTATAAAGAGATACAAAAGCCAGAAAAAACATAAAAAAAGTCTTTTTCATTATTGTGTTTAAATTATTTAATCAATATCTGCTGACATTGAAGAGAAGTTCATTTTAACTTTAATCTGTGAAGCTACAGGCTGTCCGCTGCAAGACGCCGGCGTCCAGTTTTTCTTTATTCTTCTTACGACATACTGCATGTCATCAAAAAAACTTCGCTGTTCTGTACTTTAGGCATTCCTTTCATATCTACAACTTTTCCTTTGCCATCAAGTACTAAAGTAAATGTAAAGTCTCCTGTCAGCGCATAGAAATCCGAATTCAGATAAGCATACATATATTTGTTCAGGATGTCTTTGTAAGCCGCAACCCCACCTTCATAAGCTGCCGGTTTAAAATCATTACATTTCACAGCAACCTGCATAAAAGGTTCTTTAATATCTATTTTTAAAAGGGTTTTATTATTATCTCTTATGAAGGAATCATCCCGTTCTTCCTGATCTTGCGCAAATGAAAAATTCACTGCACACAAAGCCAAAAATAAAAGTACTGTTCTCATAATTTTGTTTACTACTAATAAGCAAAGGTAAATATTTAGTCCATTTATAAAAAAGAAAAACTTCACGCAAAGCATGAAGTTTTATATATAGATTCTGAATTTCAGATAACTTTCCGATTATCTATTTCTTCCTACAGCAGGCCTTTGATGTGTTTATAATTGCTTTTTACGGTTTCAAAAACCTCATCCATTTTACCGCCAAGCATCAGTTGAGCCATAGATTTGGTCATTCCCATGATCTGATCAAATTCAATTTTAGGAGGAAGAGCCAGTGCATTGGGATTGGTAAAGATATTCAGAAGATAAGGTCCGTTGTGATCTAAGCATTTTTTGATCGCGCTTTCCACTTCTTCGGGAAGGTGTACATTCTTACCTGGATATCCCATTGCGTGTGCTACCATTGCAAAGTCGGGATTGATCATATCTGTTTCATTATCGGGCATTCCGCCGACTTCCATTTCAAGCTTTACCATTCCCAGCGTTCGGTTGTTGAAAACAATCAGTTTTATCGGTAATTTATACTGAAAAATAGTCGCCATATCTCCCAATAACATAGATAATCCTCCATCTCCACACATGGCAATAACCTCTTTTTCAGGATGGGCTAAAGCAGCTCCGATTGCCATTGGCATTGCATTGGCCATTGACCCATGATTAAATGAGCCAAGCATTTTCCTTTCTCCTGTTCCTGTAATAAACCGGGCTCCCCAAACACAGCACATTCCGGTATCAACAGTAAAAATAGCATCCTTTTTGGCAAGCTTATCTAAAGTATGGGCCACATATTCCGGTTGGATGGCATTTTCTTTTCCAAAATCTTTTACATATTCCAACTGACTTTCTTTTACTTTATCATAAAACGCCAGCTGCTCATTCAGAAAGTGCACATCTGTTTTTTCTTCTAATAAAGGGAGCAATGCTTTTATCGTTTCTTTGATGTCTCCTGCCAGACCTAATTCCAGCTTTGCCCTTCTTCCCAATCTTTCCGGACTTTCATCTATCTGTACAATTTTATTTTTTACCGGCATGAATTTCTGATACGGAAAATCGGTCCCCAAAAGAAGAACCAGATCTGCTTCGTGCATTGCGTGATATGCTGAAGGAAATCCCAGCAGCCCGGTCAGCCCCACTTCATTAGGATTATTAGGCTGAATGGCCATTTTTCCCCGGAATGAATATCCTACAGGTGCTTTTAAAAGTTTAGACAACTCTATAACTTCTGCACTTGCTTCGCCCGCTCCGACTCCGCAGTATAATGTTACTTTTTTGCTTCCATTCACTAATGTTGCCAGTTTCTTCAATTCATCATCAGAGGGTCTTATAACAGGATTGGTTTTAAAAATTTGGGTAGAAGTAGATCCTTCTTCTGCATCCAGTTCGGAAACATCTCCCGGAAGACCTATCACCGCAACTCCTTTTTTCGAAATTGCATGTTGAATGGCCGTCTGAACGGTTCTCTGCACCTGTTCTGGACGTGTAATCATTTGGTTATAATAGCTACAGTCATCAAACAGTTTTATTGTATTGGTTTCCTGAAAGTAATCCATTCCCATTTCATCACTGGGAATCGTGGAGGCAATCACCAGCATAGGAACATGGGATCTGTGCGCTTCATATACTCCATTGATAAGGTGAACGTGTCCCGGGCCGCAACTTCCTGCACACACTGCCAAGCCATCTAATTCTGCCTCTGCAGCAGCTGCATAAGCTCCTACTTCCTCGTGTCTTACATGAATCCATTGGATGCTGCTTTTTTTGACGGCAATATTCAGATGGTTGAGACTGTCACCGGTTACTGCATAAATTCTTTTCACATTGGCATTTTCGAGCATTTCAACAATCTGCTCTGCAATATTTTTTGCCATAATTATTTGTTTTGGTAGTTATTTTTTGATGAAAATAGTATTTGACAGAAAGAAAAATCTTCCTATGTCTATCAAATTTAGCTAATAAAATTGGAACTTTCACCCGGCTTCAATGTTAAAAATTTGTAATTTAACTTTGAGTTTTTTACTATTTAAGCCCATAAGTTTTAGAAATTCATGAGGCCTAGTCCATCAATAATAACCAAACGTATTAATCTCAAAACAAAAACAGCCACCCAAAAAGGCGGCTGCTCATATATTATCGTCTGAGTTTACATCACAACTTCGATCTGATTTCTCAGTAAGTCTTCAAACTCATCTCTTTTACGGATAAGGTGGGCTTTCCCATCCAGGAATAACACTTCTGCAGGTTTTAATCTTGAGTTGAAGTTTGAACTCATTTCAAAACCATAAGCTCCTGCATTATGGAAGGCAAGAATATCTCCTTCTCTTACTTCATTCAGTTTTCTATCCCATGCGAAAGTATCTGTTTCACAGATATTTCCTACTACAGTATAAATTCTTTCTGCTCCTTTTGGATTGGATAAGTTTTCAATCATGTGGTAAGAATCGTAGAACATTGGACGGATAAGGTGGTTGAATCCGGAATTCACTCCTACAAAAACAGTAGCCGTTGTCTGCTTGATCACATTAGCTTTTACCAATAAATATCCGCTTTTACCAACTAAAAATTTCCCTGGTTCAAACCATAGCTCGAATTTTTTTCCTGTAGATTTTGAAAATTCAGAAATTACTTTTTCTACTTTTTTTCCTAATGTTCTTACATCAGTTTCTTCCTCACTATCCTGATAAGGGATTTTGAAACCACTTCCCATATCCAGATATTTCAGGTTCGGGAAATGCTCAGAAAGCTCTAACATGATTTCCAAAGCCTGCAGAAATACATCCGGATCTTTGATCTCACTTCCTGTGTGCATATGAAGTCCTTCCACATTCAGGTTTGTACTTTTCATCACTCTTTCGATGTGACGAACCTGGTGAATGGAAATCCCGAATTTACTATCAATATGCCCTGTTGAAATTTTATAGTTCCCTCCGGCAAAAATATGCGGGTTAATTCTTACTAAAATGGGATAGGTATTTCCATACTTGTTCCCGAATTGCTCAAGAATAGAAATGTTATCAATGTTTATATGAACACCAAAAGTCATTGCTTCCTCTATTTCAGCCAAGTCAACACAATTTGGAGTAAACAATATTTTCTCTTTTGAAAATCCTGCTTTTAATCCAAGTTTAACTTCATTAATAGATACACAATCCAAAGAAGCACCCAGGTTCTTGACATACTTAAGGATATTGATATTCGTCAATGCCTTCGCTGCATAGAAGAACTTTGTATGTTTTAAAAAAGAAGACGTAAGTTTTTCGTATTGAACTTTGATGGACTCCGCATCATAAACATACACCGGCGTGCCAAACTCATTGGCAATCTTTAGTAATTCTTTTGAATTCATAATTTCATTTTAACATAAAAAAAGGCAGATCCTTCGAAAAAAGAGTCTGCCACATTGATTATTTTTTATGCAAGACAACTCTTTTAAATATTCCAAACCTTAGAGAACTTTACAGCTCCCTTTTTTCCAGTTTTTATTTGTTTAAAATTTTGCATTGCTACTATTTATTTTTTGCAAAAATACTACTTATTTTTTATTTTATGAAAATTGATTTGAAATGCAGCTTCTTTCCGATAAAATGGGTAAAGCTTAAATTTCTCTGTTATTTTGGCAACGGCAGCGTCTCAAAGTCGCCTCGAAGCAGTGCCAGCTGCAATTCATTATTCAAATCCGCAGAAGATAACGGAAGATCAATTTTTAATTTAGCCAGCTTACTGAGAGTCTGAATCTGCGTAAACAGCTCATAAAAACCAAAGGAAATCACTTTTCCGTTTTCGATGATTAAAAATAATTTTTCACCCAATTTTCTTCCCGGCCCCAGCCACAGTTCATTTCTTTTTCTGAATTCAATTTTCTGCTTCAACGCTGTATAATCATTAAACTCCTCCTGCAAACCAATAAACTGAACCGCTTTTGTTCCCTGGGTAAATGATCTGAATTTCAAGCCCGGTTTTTCTGTTTTATTGAGTGTGTTTTTTTCAACAACATATTTATTATTCCTGAAATAAAGCCCGAAAGGCAATACTTCTTTCTTTTTAATATTCTTGGAATTTAAAATCAGCTTTGCAATAATATCTGTTCCTGTAAGTTCAAAATTAATCTGCTCAACCTCTTTTTGAATATACTCCCATTTCTTCGATTTGGAATTAAAAACCTTTTTGGAAAATTTGTTGATATCCTGAACATAATCCGAGAAAATAATACGGCCGGCCTCATCCTGAAAATAAACAAAGCCTTTATCATTAGGAAGATCCTGAGTAAGTTCTTTGATCTTATTGATATAGGTTTTTGCATTAGATTCATCGTGCTGCTTCTGAATGATTTCGTTTTCAGTATCTTTTGAAATCAGGAGTTTAAAAAGCTCCAGCGTAGCTCTTGCATCTCCTTCAGCTCTGTGATGATTGGTCAAAGGAATCCCCAGAGATTTCACCAACTTTCCCAACGAATAACTTACCTCATCAGGAATCAGTTTCTTCGCTAAAGGAATAGTATCTAAAGTATTGATTTTGAAGTCATACCCAAGCCTTTTGAAAGACTGGCGAAGCATTCTGTAATCAAAATCGATATTGTGCCCTACCAAGGTTGTATTCTGAGTAATTTCAATGACTCTTTTAGCAATTTCGTGAAATTTCGGAGCTGTCTTGACCATTTTTGGGGTAATACTGGTCAGTTTCTGTACAAAAGGAGTAATATCACTTTCAGGGTTTACAAGGGATATAAACTGGTCCGTAATTTTCTGACCATCATATCTGTAGATGGCAATATCTATAATGCATTCATTTCTATAACCTGCACCATTACTTTCTATATCTATAATTGAATACATTCTAATGTGTGTTAACTGCTTTTTTATAATTCATATTTAAAACCTCTGATTTATTCCCCAATAAATCAGGCTCCATTTCTCACCATTAAGTAAAGATAACCTGCTAAAATAACAAAAAATATGTCAAAACTCAGCAGATCATCCTTTATTATCCCTCAACCTATCTTCTTCTGCCTCCTAAACCGAACATCCCGAGAATCGCTTTTGCTCCTTCTCTCATTAATGTATTGGTAAAAGTACGGCCGGCTTTACTCTGTAATACCTGTTCAAACATTCCCGGGTCTTCTTTCACGGGTCTTGTTTTTTGTGCAGGAGTGGGATTTTGCGCTGCCTGCTCCATTCTGTTGGTCAGCATTTCGTAAGCTGATTCTCTGTCAATAGCCTGCTCGTATTTTGCAACCATTGCTGATTTACCTGTCAGATCAGAGATTTCCGCTTCACTCAGAACATCCATTCTTGATTCCGGAGAGATCAGATAGGTATGCACTAATGTGGTGGGTATTCCTTTTTCATCCAGAGCGGTAACAAATGCTTCTCCAATTCCTAAATTCTGGATCAGGCTGGAAGCATTGTAGTATTCTGTGGTAGGATAGTTTTCAACAGCCTTGGAAATTTCTTTTTTATCTTTGGCTGTAAAACCTCTCAATGCATGCTGGATTTTTAATCCTAATTGAGAAAGCACATTTTCAGGAACATCTCCCGGAATCTGGGTAATGAAATAGATCCCGACCCCTTTGGAACGAATCAGCTTTACCATCGTTTCAATCTGTGAAAGAAGCGCTTTGGAAGCTTCGTCAAAAATCAGGTGTGCCTCATCAATAAATAGTACCAGCTTTGGTTTACCGCTATCTCCTTCTTCCGGAAACGTCATATAAATTTCAGCAAAAAGTGAAAGCATAAACGTTGAGAAAAGCTGTGGCTTATTCTGAATATCAGATACTCTTAAAATATTGACCACTCCTTTTCCGTCTCTTGTTTCCAATAAATCCTGAACATCAAAGCTTAATTCACCAAAGAAACCTGCTGCTCCCTGTTGTTCTAAAGCAACTATAGATCTTAAAATTGTTCCTAAAGATGCTGGCGCAATGGATCCGTAATTTGCTGCAAGCTCAGCTTTTCCTTGTGCATTATCCGTCACATACTGCAGTACTTTCTTCAAATCATTAAGGTCAATCAAGGGAAGGCCTTTATCATCACAGTATTTGAAGACAATAGACATAATGCTTTGCTGAGTATCATTAAGTTCAAGGATTTTACTTAGTAAAACGGGTCCAAATTCTGTAACGGTAGCCCTCAATTTTACTCCTTCACCCCCGGAAATACTCATAAGTTCTACCGGAAAACCCTGTGGATTATAAGGAAGCTGTGTTTTAGCATATCTTTCTTCAATGATAGGATTCATCTGACCTGCTTCTGCAATCCCGGAGAAGTCTCCTTTAATATCAAGAACCAAAGATGGAATTCCCGCATGGGAAAGCTGTTCTGCAAACACCTGCAATGTTTTTGTTTTACCGGTACCCGTGGCTCCGGCAATCAGGCCATGACGGTTAATTGTTTTCAGGGGAATGGTTACATTTACTTCTGTAACAACTTCTCCGTCCAGCATTCCTTTTCCTAATATAATATGTTCTCCTTTTGGAGTGTATCTTGCGTTGAGTTCCTCAATAAATTGTGCTTTGTCTGCCATCTGATCGCTTTTTTAACTTATAAATATAAAATTTTTGCAGAATATGTAAAGATATTTTCCAATGAACTTATCTTTATTTCTTCGAAAAATAAAATTTGCATCTGCATAAACAAATTTCAAACCATATGTATTTATCTGTGAACAATAGATGATTTCCCAGAAGACATGATAAAAAACAGCATTTGCAAATTCACAAGCTGTAAGGCATTCTTTTTGCTGAAAAACACACCAGATTAAACATTCGTTTAACACAGTATTGAAAGAAACTATCAATGGGATTTAACATTTCATTTAGAATTTATCTAATACTTTGTATCTTTAACTCATTAAAAAAAGACCCAATGAAAATTGAACAAATATATACGGGCTGTCTGGCTCAGGGTGCCTATTATATTGTATCAGAGAATGAAGCTGTCATTATAGATCCACTAAGAGAAGTAAAACCTTATCTTGATCGTCTGGAAAAAGACAATGTCACTTTAAAATATATTTTTGAAACTCACTTCCACGCTGATTTTGTATCCGGACATTTGGATCTAAGCAAAAAAACAGGTGCTCCTATTGTATACGGACCTACTGCTGCTCCTGAATTTGAAGCAATTATTGCTGAAGACAACCAGATTTTTGAAATCGGAAAAGTAAAAATAAAAGTAATGCATACGCCGGGACACACGATGGAAAGCAGCACTTATCTTTTAATAGATGAAAACGGTATTGAAAAGGCAATTTTCACGGGTGATACCCTGTTTTTAGGAGATGTGGGAAGACCGGATCTTGCACAGAAGGCAACTAATCTTACTCAGGAAGACCTTGCAGGGATTCTGTACGATAGCCTTCAAAACAAAATCATGCCATTGGATGACAGCATCACAGTTTATCCTGCTCATGGTGCGGGTTCTGCCTGTGGAAAGAACATGCAGAAAGAAACGGTTGATATTTTAGGAAACCAAAAGAAGACCAATTATGCGCTTAATCAACCAGACAAAGCATCTTTCATCAGAGAGGTTCTTGACGGTTTAACAGCCCCACCGAAATATTTCGGAATGAATGTCGCATTAAACAAAGGCGGATATGAAAGTCTGGACGTTGTAATGAACAAAGGATTACACCCTGTAGCACCGGAAGATTTTGAAGCATTGGCTGAAGAAACCGGAGCATTAATTTTAGATACAAGAGGAGCGGCGGACTTCCATAAAGGATTTGTTCCCAACTCTATCAACATAGGATTGAAAGGTGATTTTGCCCCATGGGTAGGAAACCTTATCGTAGATGTAAAGCATCCTTTATTACTGGTAACAGATGAAGGAACTGAAGAAGAGGTAATTACAAGACTAAGCAGAGTTGGTTTTGATAATGTGGTAGGTTATCTGAAGGGAAGTTTTGAAGCCTGGAAAAATGCAGGTAAGGAAACCGATGAGATCAAAAGAATCACTCCAGCTGAATTTGCTGAACAGTTTACAGAAGACGCAAAAGTAATTGACGTAAGAAAACTGACTGAATATTCTGCAGAACATATTGATAATGCGTACAACAAGCCATTAGATGCAATCAGTGATTGGGCTCGCACAATTGATGATTCAGAACACTTTTTCCTTCACTGTGCAGGCGGATATAGAAGCATGATCGCAGCAAGTATTCTTAACTCACACGGAATCAGAAACTTTACTGAAATAGAAGGAGGTTTCAACGGTATAAAAAAGACTGAAAAATTCCCGACTACAGATTTTGTATGCCAATCCAAAACATCGTAAGATATGAAAATTAAGTTTTTGGGACTTTTCTTAAAAACAAACTAATAAAACCAAAACTATGTCACAAAAATTTCAGGAAATCATTGATTCCGAAAGACCGGTACTGATCGATTTTTTCGCAACATGGTGCCAACCCTGTAAAGTACAGTCTTCGGTATTAAATACTGTAAAAGAAAATATCGGAGAAGGAGCCAGAATTATAAAGGTAGATGTAGATCAATATCCTGCATTAGCAGCTCAATATGGAGTACGTGGAGTTCCTACTCTGGCTATTTTCAAAAAGGGAGAAATGCTATGGAAAGAAAGTGGAGTGCATGATGTGAATACATTAACCCATCTTCTCCAACAATATCTTTAGATAAAGAGTAAAATAAAGGCTGAAGTTCAAATGAATTTCAGCCTTTATTTTTATTTACAATTGAATGGAGAAACGATCCCGGTCATTCAAAAACTGGAAATGTGTTCTGAAATCTTTCAATTCATCCATATTTAATTCTGCGGATACAAGATTCCCTTGTTTTTGAGAAATTTCTTTTCCGTCAGCAAAGAAGCAATGAGAACTTTCCTGATAAAAGAGATCATTTCCATCGGTTCCTATTCTGTTTAAGCCAAAAACAAAAGACAAATTCTCAATTGCCCGGGCTTTTAACAAATGTTCCCAAGCTCCTACTCTTTTCTCCGGCCAGTTGGCCACATATAAAATAGCATCATAATCATCATTATTTCGTGCAAAAACAGGAAAACGCAGGTCATAGCATACCTGAAGAAGGAATCTTATTCTCTGATATTCAACAATTACTCTTTCTTTTCCGGGTGTATACACTTTATCTTCCCCCGAAAAGGAAAATAAGTGCCTTTTATCATAAAAAGAGGGTTCCCCATCCGGCTTTACAAAATACATTCTGTTGTAAAAGTTTCCGTTTTGTTGTACGGGAGCACTTCCACAGAATGCGGCATTTTTATCTTTTGAAAGCTTTTTCAAAAATTCCAGTGATTCATTATTTCTGTCTGACACTTCAGAAGCGTCCATACAGAAGCCTGTTGGAAACATTTCAGGAAGAAGAAACAGATCCGCTTCCACATTTTGAAGTTCTTTTTCTATGAGTTTAAAATTCTCAGCTTTATTTTTCCAGATGATATCTAAATTAAGCCCTACAACTTTCATCTTTTATTCTCTTTTTAAATTATTACAAATCTGATGTATAAAAATACAGCTTTTATGATTACAAAAGGAGAATTAAACCGTTGAAAAAATAGTTTTATCCACAAAAACGGAGTTATATTTCTTAATAATTTATTAAAGTCTCGTCTTTTTACAATACTGCCATTCTTTCGGTTTCATTTTTGATAGAGATATTTTTTATTACTATCCTTAAAAATTTAAAATTTATGAAGAAATTGTTTTTTATGGTGACGATCTTCTTTTTTGGGGCTATGGCTAATGCTCAGGCCTGGACAGGAAAGGGAGATCAGAAAATACAACTGGGGCTGAGTGCCTGGGGATATGGAACCGGAGTAACGGGAACCTATGACTATGGGCTCAACAAACTTATTTCAGTAGGGGCCGGGATCAATGGCTATTTTGACAATTATAAAAACAACGATAAGGATAATCGTGTTTTTGTTTTCGGAAGACTGAATTTCCACCTACAGGAAGCACTGAACCTTCCTTCAAAATGGGACATCTACCCTGGTGTAGATCTTGGAGTTCTTGGAAGAGACTTCGGTGTTGGCGCTCACATTGGAGCCCGTTATTTCTTCACAGAGAAAATAGGGGTATTTGCAGAAGTAGGTAATAATGGCAGTCTGGGTGTTTCTTTCAATTTATAATCAAATCGTCTTTAAATATGACAAAGCTTCTCGTTTCGGGGAGCTTTTTTATTTGGCATAGTTTTGATAATTGTTACCTTTGCAAATTAAAATCTAAAATTTATTAATGGAAATAGCAATCAAACTTTTTCAGTTCATTCTGAGCATCTCTATACTTGTGCTTCTTCATGAGCTTGGGCATTTTTTACCCGCAATATGGTTTAAGACCAGAGCAGAGAAGTTTTTCCTGTTCTTTGATCCTTACTTCTCCATATTCTCCATGAAGAAAATCAACGGAAAATGGCAGTATAAGTTTTTATCAAAGAACCTGCCGGATTCTGAAGTAATAGAGGTAAACGGAAAGAAGGAAGAAGTTCCTATCGATATATCAAAACTTCCGGATAACGACTGGAGAAAACACCCTGAACAAACCAAATACGGAATTGGATGGCTTCCTTTCGGAGGATATGTGAAAATTGCCGGAATGGTGGATGAAAGTATGGATACTGCCCAGATGAAAAAACCGGCAGAACCATGGGAGTTCAGATCAAAACCGGCCTGGCAGAGACTTATCATTATGCTGGGAGGAGTTACGGTTAACTTTTTCCTTGCATGGCTGATCTACAGCTGCCTGTCTTTCTTCAACGGAGAAACCTATACGGATATCACGAAATTCCAAAATGGGATTGAAGCTACTTCAGCCGGAAAGAAAATGGGATTCCAGAATGGTGACAAAATCATCAGCGTAGACGGAAAACCTGCAGAAAGACTTGAAAACACTTCAATCAATATTCTTTTAGGAGACAATGTTACCGTAAACAGAAATGGGCAGGAAGTTACTTTCCCGGTAAATGCTGACGGTGTTGCAGATGTTCTTAAACAAAGAGAAGCAAAATTGTATATCACTCCAAGAGTTTCTATGGTGATTGATTCATTGGCCACTCCTTCTTCTCAGGCATCAGGTCTTGCAAAAGGAGATAAAATTGTAGGAATCAATGGTAAAAAAGCGGCATTCTTTGATGAAGTAAGCACTCTTTTAAGTGAAAATAAAGGTAAAACGATTACTGTAGATGTTGAAAGAAACGGAGCTCTACAGACTTTACCAGCCGTTTCTGTTGATAAAAACGGAAAATTGGGTGTAGCCATTGATACAAAAAGCATCGCAAAAGCGATCGTAACGAATAAAAAATACTCTTTTGGAGAAGCTATTCCAAGAGGATTCACAAGAACTATTGAAGCATTAACAACCCAGGTTAAGCAGTTCAAAATCATGTTCAACTCTAAAGTTCAGGGGTATAAAAATGTAGGAGGTCCTATTGCGATTGTAAAAAACATGCCTGTAGATAAAGATGCTGATGGAAGCTTTAAAATCAATTGGGTAGCTTTCTGGAGCTTTACAGCAATGTTCTCCATATGGTTGGCATTCCTAAACCTTATTCCTATTCCGGGACTTGATGGCGGACACGTTTTATTTACTTTATATGAAATTATTGTAGGGAAACCAGTTCCTCAGAAAGTTTTGGAAAACGCGCAGATGATTGGGGTTATCTTCCTGTTAGGATTGATGTTACTGATCTTCGGAAGCGACATCTTCAAGGTATTTACAGGAAAATTATAATTTTTTTAAAACTTTTTCTTAAAAATATTTGTAGGGTATAAATATTCGTCCTATATTTGCACCACTTAAAACAAAGGACATTCCTCCTTAGCTCAGTTGGTTAGAGCATCTGACTGTTAATCAGAGGGTCGCTGGTTCGAGCCCAGCAGGAGGAGCAAAAAGACTTACAGAAATGTGAGTCTTTTTTTATGCTTACATCTGAACAATTCTACATATCCAGCCTTGAAAAGACAGATATCGGTAACTTATATTAACTTTTATGAAGTATCGATCTGCTTCACTGAATATTATCAACCTTTTTAGGTATTTTTCATGTAACGATTTCCATAATCATTCGACTATTCTTTTTTAGAGTTATTCAAAGTGCTAAAATTCTCAGCAAATGGATACTCCTCTACCATGACAAAGAGTAATAAACCAATATTATAGTATTGTATCAATACCCCATTATACCATGAAGAAAACTATTATTTCGTTATTAGCAGCATTTTCTATTATAGGGATTTCGGCACAGGAAAAGTCTTATTTTTTATCAAGTCCTTCATTGAGTCCTGATGGAAAAACAGCGTATTTCGCTTATGACGGCGATATCTGGAAAGCAGACTCCAATGGAGGGAACGCTTCAAGAATTACTGCTCTGGATGGAGAAGAAATCAATCCCCGAATTTCACCGGATGGAAAATGGCTTGCCTTCAGTTCTAACCAATATGGAAATTATGACGTGTATGTAATGCCTGCGGGAGGAGGAACAATCAAGCAGCTAACCTTCCACACCGGAAGAGACGAAATGGAAAGCTGGGCATGGGACAGCAAAACCATTTATTTTACCTCAAGCAGAAATAATAATTTTGGCAGCTTCAAAACTACAATTGAAGGAAAAACTCCACAAAAATTATTCAACAATTATTTCAACAATACCAATGGACTTGTAGAAACTCCTGCGGGAGAATATCTTTTCACCAGCTCTTCAGAAAGTGCCCATCAGGTGCAGCGTAAGCGTTACAAAGGGGAAAACAATCCTGATATTTTAGGATATAACCCCAAAAACAATACTTTCAAACAGTACACGAATTACGAAGGCAAAGATTTCAACCCAAGCGTGGATAAAAACGGTATTATTTACTTTATTTCTGATGAAAATAACGGAGAATACAATCTTTATAAGCTTGAAAATGGTAAAAAAACGGCTTTAACGCAATTTGATACTTCTATTAAAAAACCTTTTGTCTCAGCAGACGGCTCTAAAGTTATTTTTGAAAAGGATTATCAGCTTTATACTTATGATATAGCATCAAAGAATACTACTCCACTTACTATCAGTTTAAACACCAATAAAACATTGGATAAAGAACAGAATTTCAATGTGGAAAACAACATTTCTTATTATGATGTATCTCCGGATGGTAAAAAAATGGCATTTATAAGCCGTGGAGTTTTATTTGTATCGGATATTGAAGGAAAATTTGCACAACAGGTTTCTGACGGAAAAGAACGTGCTATGGAAGTAAAATGGCTGAAAGACAACCGCACCCTTCTTTACAGCCAGACCTACAACGGATACCAAAACTGGTTTACGATTCAGGCAGACGGAAAGGGCCAGCCAAAACAATTAACAGAAGATTTACGCAATAACCGTAATATAACGCTCAACGGCGACCTTTCAAAAGCAGTTTATTTAAGCGGAAGAGATGAAGTAAGAGTATTGGATTTAAAAAGCTTCAAATCTACAACGATTGTAAAGGATGAAATCTGGGCTTTCCAAAACTCAAGGCCTTCTTTTTCGCCTAATAACGAATATGTATTATTCTCGGCAAAAAGAAATTTCGAGCTTGATATTTTCATTTATAATATCAAAAAAGGACAGACACTTAACCTCACCAATACTGGTGTTTCAGAGGAAGATCCTGTATGGTCACCCAATGGCAAGTATATTTATTTTGCCAGCGACAGAACCAATCCGTCTTATCCTCTAGGCATGCAGAAGTCTAACATTTACCGTATGGCTTTAGACTGGTTTGATGAACCTTTTAAATCTGAAAAATTCGACAGTCTCTTCACGGAAGAAAAGAAAGAAGAAAAATCTTCTGATAAAGCAAAGGATAAAGATAAAGACAAGAAGGATAAAAAAGAAGAAGACAAGGACAAAGAGAAAAAGGAAGAAAAAGAACCGGTAATCAAAGAACTGACGGTAAATCCTGAAGATACTCTAGACAGAATCGAACTGGTTACCGACCGATATGGATATCAGGATGATCCTGCAGTTTTTACAGACGACAAAAAGGAAATTCTGTTATTCAACTCCAATCAGGATAATGGAAAGAGACAGCTGTATAAAAAAGTATTCACAGATTTTGAGCCTGCCAAATCCGAAAAAGTTTTTGATAAAGCAGCTTATTATCTTACTAAAAATGAGAAAAACCTGTTTGCTTTGATCGAAGGAAACATATATAAAACAACTGTAGCGGCTTTAAAACCTGAGAAAATAAATATTCAGTATAGTTTTGACAAAGATCTGGCTTCTGAATTTACTCAAATGTATGCCGAGGCATGGACAGGTGTAGAGGAAAATTTCTATGACGAAAAATTCCATGGTATCGATTGGAAAGCGAAAAAGGAGCAGTATGCCAAATATCTTCCGTATGTACATAACAGAAATGATCTGCGGATTTTATTAAATGACCTTTTAGGAGAGCTTAACTCTTCTCACACCGGCTTTTCTTCAACCGGAAAAGAAGAAGCGATGTTCCTGAACTATTTCACCAACGAAACAGGAATTATCTTCAAAAAAGACCAGCCTTACACGGTGGAAAGTATTGTAAGAAAATCACCGGCTTTCCGTTCGGGAGTTGATATTAAACCGGGAGATCAATTGATTTCTGTCAACGGGAAAAAGATTGATCCTAATGAAAACCGTGAGACATATTTTACGAGCCCTAAAAAACAGGATGAACTTGTTCTTACTTTCAACCGTGACGGTAAAAATGTAACAACTAAAGTACATCCAATATCAAACGGAGAACTAAAAGGACTGCTTTATGATGACTGGATTTACAACAATCACCAGCGTGTTGATAAGCTCAGCAACAACCGTATCGCCTATTCATGCATGAAAAACATGTCTACGGATGAGCTGGACCGTTTCCTTCTGGATATGGTAGAACAGGAAAACAGAAAAGACGCCGTTATCCTTGATCTGCGTTATAATACGGGTGGAAATGTTCATGACAAGGTATTAAATTTCCTTTCTCAGAAGCCTTATTTACAATGGAAATATCGTGAAGGAAAAATGACAACACAGCCTAACTTTGCTCCTTCCGGAAAACCTATTGTACTTCTGATTAATGAAGCTTCATTAAGTGATGCCGAAATGACTGCAGCAGGATTTAAAGCACTGAAACTGGGTAAAATCATAGGCCAGGATACCTATCGATGGATTATTTTCACTTCGGCCAAAGGTTTGGTAGACGGATCTTCTTACAGACTGCCTTCATGGGGAACTTATACGCTGGACGGACAAAACCTTGAAAAAACAGGTGTAAAACCAGATATTTATGTTAAAAACACCTTTATGGACCGTCTTCAAAATAACGACCCACAGCTGGAAAGAGCCGTGCAGGAAATCCTTAAAGATTTGAAGAAATAAGAATTAAAATATTGCTCTTATTTTTGCACATATTTTGCTTGATAGGATTAATAATTCTATCAAGCAAAATGCCTTATTTATCCAAAATTTATTTACAAGATAATCATCCCCAAGACTTTCCTTTCAACCTTCCTTTTTTACGCAACGGTTTAAATTTAAGGTTAAAAAGTAATGTTACCTTTTTCGTTGGCGAAAATGGAATTGGAAAATCTACCCTGCTTGAAGCCATTGCAGACCAATGTAATTTTAATGTCGCCGGAGGAAACCGTAATCACAATTACGACTTTCATAAAACAGAATCTGCGCTGTCAGAATATCTTACACTTTCCTGGCACCATAAGACTTCTCAGGGCTTTTTCATGAGAGCTGAAAGTTTTTTCAATTTTGCCACCTATATCGATGAAGTGGCTCAAGAAGATCAAAGAGTTCTGGAAGCCTATGGAGGGAAATCTTTACACCAGCAGTCCCACGGTGAAGCTTTTTTATCATTATTCCATAACCATTTCCAGCATGGCATTTATATTCTTGATGAACCTGAAGCTGCTTTATCACCCCAAAGACAACTTTCATTATTATCTATTATACATAAATTAGAACAAACAGGAAAAGCTCAGTTTATCATTTCAAGCCATTCACCGATATTAATGAGCTATCCAGCTGCTGAAATTTATTTACTTGACGATAAAATTCAAAAAGTTCATTATAAAGAAACGGAACATTATCAGCTGACAAAGAATTTTCTGGAATCGCCGGAACATTATTTTAGGCATTTATTTGAAGACCTATAGGTTTCAATAGAAATATTCAGAAAATATTTCTTATTGAAATTCAATACATTTAGTTAAAAACGATTCAGAAAACACGATAAAACTTGCTTGGTACGGATATTCCTATTATATTTGCAGCACCTTAAACAAAGGAAATTCCTCCTTAGCTCAGTTGGTTAGAGCATCTGACTGTTAATCAGAGGGTCGCTGGTTCGAGCCCAGCAGGAGGAGCAAAAAGACTTACAGAAATGTAGGTCTTTTTTCATTTACAATTCATAAAGATAGAACGGTGAAATAATGGATCGATGCCTGGACTTTTCACTTGTTATTAATCCTCTGATTCTTATCCTGTAAGCATTAAAATTTCTCATTTAATTTTAATGAACCCGTATATAATTTTTGCTACATTTGTCGTTTTATATGGTAGACTAAAAATATTTTATTTTTTTACCTGTTTTTTAAATAAACTGCATACTTTTTGTTTATGCTAATTGCCTGAAGAAACGAATGATGTTAAACAATAACTCCCCAAAACACTATCTTTTATTTTTTTTTCTGATTCTCTCCAGTTCCGTATGCGCTCAAAACCGGGCCAGCGGCAGGGTGGTTGACGAAAAAAACAGCAAAGAACTTACAAAAGTTGATATTTTTATCAACAACAGCAAAACACCTGCCCTGACGACAACTTCAGGCAGCTTCATCGTTCAGTCAGACAGTATTATTCATCAGCTAAAATTTTCCAGAAAAAGTTATACTACAGAAACACTTGATATTACCCCTGAAAATGCTGAAAATATTTTCGTACAGCTATCCCAGGCTAAAGTAAGTGACATCCAGGAGATTGTCCTTCAGAGCGGTAAAACTAAATACAAAAATAAAAAAGAAAACCCTGCTTACGCCATCATGCAAAAAGTATGGGCCCAAAAAAGAAATAACGGGTTAGAAAAGTTTGATACCTATTCCTTTAAAGAATACGAAAAAACTCAATTCGACCTGAACAACCTGGACAGTGCCTTCATGAAAAAAAAGATTTTCAATAAACTGGATTTCATTTTTGACTATGCTGATTCTACAGCCAGCGGAAGATTGGGACTTCCCATCTTTTTAAATGAAGCCGTATATGAAAATTTTGGTAAAAACAGACCGGAAAAGGATAGCAAAAGAACATTGGTAGCTCAAAAAACTTCAGGTTTCCAGGACAATCAGGTGATTACGGTTTCTGCTAAAAACCTGTATCGGGATATCAATATCTACGACAATACGCTGAACTATTTCGATATTGGATTTCAAAGCCCTGTAGGAACAGATGGATTCAGCACTTATGATTACAGCCTTATGGACACCATCACCATTCGTGGTGAGAAAGCTTTCCAGATCAGATATCAGCCGAAGAGAAAAGATATCCTTGCCTTCCAGGGAAATCTTTATATAGATACAGACACCTATGCAGTTTTAGGAGCAACATTAAAATCAACCCAGAAAATCAATGTAAATTTCGTCAACAGTGTCTATACACAAGTGGAATATGACAATCCTGATGAAACCACTTTTCTTCCTAAAAAACTGATTACAGAATTTGAAATGAGCCCTTTTTCAAAAAAGAAAGGTGCCAAAAGTATTATAGCCAAAAGATCGGTAGATTATTCTGAATATGAGTTTAATAAGCCTTTGGATCCAAAGGTATTCAAACGCACGGAAGAGGAATACGAAGATAAGTTTACCAATAAAGACGACGCATATTGGACCAAAGCCAGACCTGACACTTTATCTAAAGCTGAACAGGGTGTTTATAACATGCTTGATCAGCTTCAGCAGACCCCAAAATTCAACAGAATGGTAAAACTGTTTGAAACCCTGGGTTCACGATATTACAACGCCTTTAAAGGAATAGATATAGGCCCTATTTTCTCTATTTACGGAAGGAATGAAGTGGAAGGAGACAGAATAAGATTAGGAGCAAGAACTTATTTCGGATTGAATGATACCTGGAGAGCTCAGTTTTATACAGCTTATGGTTTCAAAGATCAACAGTTTAAATATGGTGTTGAAGCACGATATATGTTCAATAAGCTTAACCGTTTTATGATTGGAGCAGGAACCACCAGAGATATCGTTCAGCTTGGAGGACAGCTTACTTCGGGTGATGGTGTTACCCCGCAATCTTCATCTTCCAGTACCTTTTTTGCAAGAGGAGAAAACATTTCTTTAAGTTCGGTAAACAAAACAAGTGTTTTTGCCGCTATTGAACCCTGGAAAAATTTTCAGATCAGAGTGGATGGAGTAATGCAGAGCATCAAATCCGCTATTCCGGAGAAATTCAATCTGATGTATTACAAAGATGGCCGACTAAGACAAACAGTGAATGACTCACATGTTACCATCAGTTTAATCGCCAAGCCTGGCGCTAAGTTCTCTCAAACCGGGATTGACCGTTACCAGGCCCGAAACCTTGCACCAACCATTGTTTTAAGATATACCAGAGGTATTGAAGGTTTATTTAATGCTGACTTCAATTATGACAAGCTTCAGTTCATGCTTTATAAGCCGTTTTTGATTGGCAGCATGGGGAAACTGGTAGTGAATTTTGAGGCAGGAAAAAACTTCAGTACAGTTCCTCTGGCATTACAGAATATCATTCCCGCCAACCTGTCCTATGGTTTGGTACCGAATACATTCTCTCAGCTTAACTATTATGAATTCGTGACTGACGCTTATACGACTCTTCAGCTGGAGCATCATTTTAACGGTAAAATTCTTTCTTATATTCCTTTGATTAAAAAACTGAAATTCCGGGAGGTTGCGTTTATCAGAGGAGCTTATGGAACATTAAGCGATGCTTCAAAGGCAATCAATGTTGAAGGTTTTAGATATTCTGCACCAAGCGAACATATTTATTATGAATACGGATTTGGAATTGAAAATATAGGAATCGGAAATCTTAGAATTTTCAGGGTAGACTTCAACTGGAGAGGAAATTACCTTGACAGACCGGATATTTCAAAATTCGGTGTTAAAGCAGGATTTCAGGTAGGATTCTAACCAGAAATAATATAAAACAGTTTCGGCGGCTTCTTTGAAGCCGCCGAACTTTTATTTTTCAACTTTATACAAAGTATCAGAAACACTCACAACCCTCTACATCAAGCAGACAACGCATTTTCTGCTCTTTTGTCAATCCGCACCATACACTGCATGATGTAATAGGTTTTGCCGGACACCATACTTCTCCTCCGTTAATACTTCTCAGACTGGCTTTTGTTAATTTTCTTAAATTTTTCATGATTATATTTAGTTTTATTTGTTGCCTACTCTCTTTGCTTTTCGGCTTCCGCAATTTTTTATTTGATAACAGACAAATATATAATTATTCCACCGCCAAAGGATATTATTTAAGCTTTTTTAACTTAATATAAAAAGCCGAACCCCATAAGGTTCAGCTTAAAGAAGATTATTTATATCATTCAAAACATTCTGTACAGGGCTGGGAAAGCATATAGTGTGATTTTTGCCATGGTGACCATCTGCACCATTCATCACAGGATTGAAACATAGAAGGGCAGACGGCCGCTACTCTTCCGGTCATTTCTTTTAAATTCTTTTTGGTTAATTTCTTTAGGTTTTTCATAGATATTTTGTTTTAATTTGCGCCTACTCTTTATGCTTTTCGGCTCTCACAACTGATTCATAAACGGACAGTTAACAAATATAAAAATATTTCACAAAAAATTGAATATCGCGAAAATAATTGCAATTATAATAACAAAAAAAAGCCTCAGCATTTGCTGAAGCTTTGATTTTTATAAAACGCTTAAAAATTATGCGTTTGGTTCTACAGATACAAAAGATCTGTTGTTTGCTTTCTTTCTGAAAACTACTTTACCATCTACTAATGCAAACAAAGTGTGATCTTTACCGATTCCCACGTTATCACCTGGGTGGTGCTGAGTACCTCTTTGTCTAACAATAATATTTCCGGCAATAGCTGCTTGTCCTCCGAAAATCTTCACACCTAATCTTTTAGAGTGAGACTCTCTACCGTTCTTGGAACTACCGACTCCTTTCTTGTGTGCCATTTTATTACTGGATTATTTATTAAGTGCTTTAAATTGATCGATATTCTTAATGATAGCAGCATCTACTTCTTCATGAGTAAGAATATTCTTTTCTAATTCCACTTTAACTGCTTTACCTAAAGTAATTAAAGTTTCTCTGTTCTCTTTAGACTGAGACAAGTTGTTTTTCTTTAAGTGATAGTTCAGCTCGTGATCTTCACTAAAGTTAACAGTTGCGTTGTCTGAAAGAACTTCACCTTTCACAGTTTCTTTTTTAGCAGCAGCTTTTTTAGCGCCACCTTCAAATCCTGTAATACCAGTGATTACGATTTGAGTTAAAGATTGTCTGTGACCGTTTTTCACTTTGTAACCTTTTCTTCTTTTCTTTTTGAAAACGATTACTTTATCAGCTTTAACGTGGTCAAGGATCTCTGCTTCTACAGTGATTCCGTTTACAGCTGGGGCGCCTACAGTGATTGCACCGTTTACAGTAAGAAGAACTTTATCGAAAGAAACTTTTCCTCCTTTATCTCCTTTTAAACGGTTTACAAACAACTTCTGGTCTTGCTCAACTTTGTATTGAAGCCCTGCTATTTCTACAATTGCAAACATTGTTTATAAATTTTTAGTTATTTCGAGGTGCAAATATACATATAATTTTCTAAACAGCTTACAATCAAAGCAATGTTTTTTTAATTAAAAACCTACTCACTATGTTTTGAATAATTTTTTTCATTAAAATACTCACAATTAAGAGATAATTTCATACCTTCGTTTTACCAAATTGAATTTATATATGAAAAGAAACTTTAATCTCTGCTTACTAGCAGGTGCCATTGCTGTAACTTCATTGACAGCATGTAGTGATGACCAAATGGACAACAATGTTCAACCTCAGCAAGAACTTAGTGCAAAAATTGATCAGCCTGGAGATCTGGAAAAAATCTGCTCTTATGTAGATAACAACTGGAGTGCAAATTCAGTTTTACTAACCGGACTTCAAAATTCCACAGACACCAATTTCATGAATGGTCAGATGACTAAGATTGCAAGTATGTGGGGAAGAAGCAATCCTACACTAAGATTTGTGAATGATCCATCCAATTACAATTCTACGTACAATGCAATTTCCTATTCTACCGGAAAGATCTATTATGGATACGCCATCTATTATGATGCAAAAGCAAAAGGAGGTGATATTGTGAATGCGATGATTCTCGCTCATGAGTACGGACATCAGCTGCAGTATATCTTTGGACTTCCATCTGTAAGCGAAAACACAGCCAGACCTAACGAGCTTGAAGCTGACGGTTTTGCAGGATACTATTTGAGAAGACCTAACGGGTACAATAAAACAAGCTTCCCGGAAATTGCAGCAGCTTATGAGTTTGCTCAAAGTATCGGAGATTATCAGACAACCAATCCCGGACATCACGGAACACCTGCACAAAGAAGATCTGCAGTTCGTTTAGGATTCCTTTTAGGACAGTATGATCTTAACGCTTCCAATTTTGATTATAATTTCTTCTATTATTATCAGGGAGTATTAAACGGAACTTACAAGATGGCTAAGAACACAGTAAATCCTGAAATTGACGCCTACATGAGCCAATATATAGATGAGCTGAGAAAAATTCAGTCAGGAGAAATTTCTGCAGAAGAATTTAAACATCTTCAATAAACACGAACATTCATTTTTAGCATATTTAAGAAAGGAGGCGGGCAGTATGTTCCGCCCCCTTTTTTTGTTTAAAAAATCTTTTTATGTTCTATAAAATCAATTTGTTTGTATTTTTGAAAATAAAAAAATTCCAAGTAATCCATAATGAACAGAGATCTCTATATTGATTTCGCCAAAGGACTGGCAACACTTTCTATCATATTTATCCATACCGCTTTCTGGTCCGGACAGTTTTATATTCCCGCAGAAGTAAGGGTATTTTCGCTTGTTTTTGACGTAGCTCTTTTCTATGCTTTGAGCGGAATTACTTCCGGAGCCAATATTGAAAAAACATTGTACCGCCTGTTGAAACTGCAGATTACCTATATGATATTTGTGACTTTCCTGTTCTTGTTAGATTACTTCTTTAAAGTCTTTGGACTGAGCTTCTTTTCGATGGAATGGCTCCAAAGCTTTTATTCCACATTCGGATCTAAATATTCTACTACCAGTATTTCAACAACGCCTCAATGGGAAAACCTGGGTAACTGGTATCTGCATCAATATACCAATGCCGACACTTTTCCTGTGGTGATGGGAAGTTTCTGGTATCTTAAAGTGTATTATATTCTTACTGTTTTTGGTGTTCTTATCTTAAGGTTCTTCCCGAAACACATCAACTGGTTCATTGGGCTTTGCATTGGTTTAACCTTATTATTCAACATTTTCCCGGAATATTATCCAACCGGGCAGGTGGGATATGTAGCCTTTTATCTTGCCGTATTTTTAATTGGAAACAAAATGCGTGGAAAAAAAATCCCCACCAAAGCAATTCCAATATTATATGCACTTGTTGGAGCAGCTCTTTTATGGATGTTCTGGTACTATGGAGGAGAAATTTTCTATAAAATCAATAAAAATAAATTCCCACCAAAAATCCCCTATATCATCTGGGCATTATTCTCCCTGGTAACCTTATTTGTTCTTTATAACCGATTAAAGATCACAAAAGAAAATTTCATTACCTATATCGGAAAGAATGCTATTTTCTTCTACTTTGCACAGGGAATAAGTTCTTCATTGGTATATTTTCTGGTGGTTCCATTAAAAGAAAATATGCCGTGGTGGATTTTAATGATCATTATTTATGGCATTAATATCATTTTAGCCTTCATGATTTCTGCCGGGTTGAAAAAAGTGGATAGCTGGGGTTGGAATATTTTGGAATTCCTAAGAAGAAAGACCGCCTCTTAAGACTTTAACGATCAAATTGAAATAAAGTCACATTTCTTACCTCAATTTGTTTAAATTTACAGAAATTTTACAACATGTTTAAGTTGAAACTCCCTACCGATCCAAGGTGGGCCAATATTGCAGAAGGAAACATCGGAGAAATTTTAACAGATCATGCCTGGTGCGAGCAAAAAGCAGCTACCAATGCCATAGGCCTGATTACAATGCTTCCGGAATATCCTGAAATTGTGACAGAACTTCTTGCCATTGCACAGGAAGAACTGGATCATTTCAATCAGGTGCATGAGATCATTAAAAAAAGAGGGCATACCTTCGGAAGAGCAAGAAAAGATGATTACGTGAATGAGCTGGCGAAATTTATCGTTCAGGGAACAAGAGAAAACCTCATCGTAGACAAAATGCTTTTTGCTGCTATGATTGAAGCCAGAAGCTGCGAAAGATTCAAGGTTCTTACTGAAAACATCAAAGACGAAGAGCTTAAAGTTTTCTATAAAGAACTTATGATTTCTGAAGCCAATCATTATACGACTTTCATTGGATTTGCAAGACAGCTTGGAGATCCGGAGAAAGTAAACAAACGTTGGGAAGAATGGCTGGAATATGAAGCCAGCATTATTAAATCCTACGGGAACAAAGAAACCATTCACGGTTAAAATATAAAACAGTAAAGAATACACATTGAAGAAGCCAAGCTTTGAAAATATTGCCAATCTATTTCTGAAAAACTTTTTTCAGGGATTGGTTATTATTGGTCCTATCGGGCTTACCATTTTTGTAATCTGGTATATTGTAAGTGCCATTGACAATCTTGTTCCTTCTCTTGCAAAGCAGATCCCAGGGCTTGTTTTCGTATCAACCATACTGTTTACTGCTATTTTAGGGTATTTAGGAAATAAATTCGTGGTCGGAAGATTCTTTTTCGATACGATGGACAGCTTACTGGAAAAAACTCCGGGAGTAAAGCATATTTACACTCCTACAAAAGACGTGATGTCTTCATTCGTAGGTGATAAGAAAAAATTCAACGATCCTGTATGGGTAAAAACCAATGAAAATCCGGAAATCTGGAGAATCGGCTTTTTAACCCAAAAAGAAATGTCGGACGTTGACAAGCATAATTACGTTGCGGTATATCTTCCCCACTCGTACGCCATCTCGGGCTGGGTAATTGTTACTGAAGAAAAAAACATCAAACCTGTAGTGGGAATGACAGCAGCTTCTGCAATGAAGTTTGCCGTGAGCGGCGGTGTAGCCGGATTCCATTCTGATGAAAATATATTTAAAGCTCCGGAATAATACTTCCCAGCCTTATTTATAACATTGATGAATTTTGAAAATTATTTTCAAACACATTTTCTTTACAAACAATTTAAAACATAATTTAACTCATGAATTTACCGTACGCGGAACCTTTCCGCATCAAAATGGTGGAGGAAATCTACCAATCTACCAGAGAAGAAAGAGAGCAATGGCTTAAAGAAGCTAATTATAACCTTTTCAATTTAAGATCTTCACATGTTTATATTGACCTGCTTACCGATTCAGGAACCGGAGCAATGTCTGATAGACAATGGTCTGCTTTGATGACCGGAGATGAAAGCTATGCGGGATCCCGTTCTTTTGAACAGTTACAGAAAACTGTAGAAAACATTACAGGATTCAAATATTTATTACCTACACACCAGGGAAGAGCTGCAGAAAACGTTCTTTTCTCAGTATTGGTAAAAGAAGGAGATGTAGTTCCGGGGAACTCTCATTTTGACACTACAAAAGGGCACATCGAGATCAGGAAGGCACATGCCATAGACTGTACTATTGATGAAGCTTTTGATATTAATGACCTTCACCCTTTCAAAGGAAATATCAACCTTGAAAAGCTGGAAGAAGTTTATAAAAGTCACCCTAAAGAAAATATTCCTTTCTGTTTGATTACCATTACATGTAACTCTTCAGGAGGACAGCCTGTATCATTAGAAAACATGAAGGCTGTAAAAGCACTTTCTGACCAATATGGAATCCCTGTATTCTTTGATTCAGCGAGGTTTGCTGAGAATGCTTACTTCATCAAAAAAAGAGAAGCAGGACAGGAAAACAGAAGCATCAAAGAAATCTGTAAGGAAATTTTCTCTTACGGAGACGGGATGACAATGAGTTCTAAAAAAGACGGTTTAGTAAATATCGGTGGATTCATTGCTTTAAATAATGAAGAAGTTTTCAGAAAAGCTTCCAACTTTACCATTATTTACGAAGGATTTATTACTTACGGAGGAATGGCTGGAAGAGATATGGCAGCATTGGCTGTAGGTCTTGATGAAGCTACTGAGTTCGCTTATCTTGAAAGCAGAATTTCTCAGGTTGAATACTTAGGTAATAAACTGATTGAATACGGAATTCCGGTTCAAAAACCAATCGGAGGACATGCTGTATTCATTGATTCTTTAAACTTCCTACCCAATGTTTCCCGTGAAGAATATCCGGCACAGACATTAGGACTTGAAATTTACAAAGAAGCAGGGATCAGAACTGTAGAAATAGGAACATTATTGGCAGACAGAGATCCAGCAACAAGAGAAAACCGTTATCCTAAGTTAGAATTGGTACGTCTGGCAATTCCTAGAAGAACTTATACCAATAACCATATGGATTATATTGCTGCTGCTATCAAGAATGTTTATGAAAGGCGTGAAGAAATAGCAAAAGGATACAAGATCACCTGGGAACCGGAAATCTTAAGACACTTTACTGTTCAGCTTGAAAAAGCTTAATTATAAAACCGGAATTTTTTTCCGGTTTTTTTATGCATTAAAATTCAAAAGCTCCCTATACAAGAGCAATCTTACTCCTCATATTTTCAAAAAACCAAATATAACTAGCTTAAAATCATCAAGATGCCGTATTTTACAAATAAATATAAATCAAACATATTTCTTTATCACATGCGACATATTATTCTTTTCACTTTATTTTTCAGAAAACTCAATTAAATTAATTTCTTTTTTGAAATAGTGAATGTTTTTAATTTTAATTTTGTATCCATCTGGTAAAACAGATATAAAAATACTTGAGAACCAACCTGAAAAATCCGTTATTCCGAAAATGAAGAAAATTGCTGTCGTGGGCGCCGGTATCTCCGGCTTAAGCATGGCGAATTACTTAGAAAAATACAAGATTGATTATCACATCTATGAAAGAAGAAAAAAGGAAGATCTGGCAGGTCATGGTTTTCTTATTCCACAGGAAGGAATGGAATACCTTTATCAGATCATAGATCCGGACCTTCTTCTTAAGCATGGGAACTTTTTAAAGAAATACATACAATACTCCCATACAGGAAAAATACTGGCAGAAAAGGAACTGAACCATGTTTTTGCCATTTCAAGAAATTCATTAATTGATCTGCTGGCTCAAAATATTTCTCCTGAAAAAATAACCTACGAACACACCATAATCCCCGATGATCAGCAGAACGGAAAATTAAAACTTTCCGATGGAACTGATATTGATGCAGAAATAGTGATCATTTCTGATGGTTCCCGAAGCCGTATCAGAAGCCGTCTTTTTAAAGATGAATCCATGAAAGTGGTAAGGGAAAGTGAAGTAGTGAATATCATTCAGGATAAAGAAATTGCAGATTCTATTGAAAATGACTTTATAAAATTCCATCATGAAGACGGCGGGTTAACTTTTGGTATTCTTAAACTCACCCATGATACTGTTCTTTGGTATTCACAGTTTGACAATGAAAAATATATGATCAACGACTGCTCAGCAGAGAATTTAAAGAAATATATGCTCGAAGTTTTTGAGAATTGGCATCCTTTAGTTCCATCAATTATACAGAAATCAGACTATAAAAACGTACACTTATGGTGTGTTTATGAGCTGGAAAAACTGAATCCGTTTTATAAAGATAATATTGTATTCATCGGAGATGCAGCACACCCACTGATCCCATTTACAAGCCAGGGTGTAACGTCAGCCTTAAAGGACTCTTTCACATTAACGAAGTATTTAGTTGAAGAAGAAGATAAAACGGAAGCTTTCAGAAAATATGAAGCAAAAAGGAAACCTGAAATTGAGACTCATATCAATAACGGAAGAACATTGCTCAATCAGTTCCTGCTCCCACTCCATCAACAATCAGAAAACATTTTACCCATATCTTATAAATAAATATGTTCAGCAATAACGATATCAACTTTGAAGCACTGAAAAGAAAAGCCTACAACGGAAGATGGGCAACTTTAGAGGAAGGAATTATTCCCCTTACCGCGGCAGATCCGGACTTCAGGACAGCACCTGAAATAGAACAGGGAATTATTGAATACCTGAAAGATGGCTATCTAAGCTACGGACCGTTTTCCGGTCTTCCGGAATTCAAAAAAAGTGTTGCAGATCATTTTAATAATGAGAAACATGGAAGCTTTTTCCCGGAAAATGTTCTGGCAGTCAACAGTGCGGCCCAGGGAATGTTTCTGATTGCCTCTTATGTTCTGAACCCGGGAGATGAAGCCATCATTCTGGATCCTGTAGATTTTCTTTTCAAAAAATCAGTAGAAACTGCTGGTGGAAAAGTGATGCTTTGTCCTGTAGATACAATAACGGGAGACATTGATTTTAAAAAACTGGTTTCTTTAATCAATTCCAAAACGAAGCTTATCAGCATCTGCAATCCGCACAATCCATTGGGAAAAGTATATCCTAAGGAAGTTTTAATAAAAATAGCAGAAATCGCTTCAGCTCATGATCTTTGGGTGATGAGTGATGAAATCTGGAGTGATATTATTTATGACAACAAAAACTTCCATACCTACTCTTCCGTTTCTGAGAAGGCGAAGAGAAAAAGTTTTACCGTTTACGGCTTTTCAAAATCATTTGGAATTGCAGGACTGAGAATTGGGGCTGTATTGTGTAATGACCAGGATATTCTTGAAGATTTTACAGAAAAGTCCAATTTCAATTCAACAATAGAAGGCGTTTCTACGTTGTCCCAGATTGCCGGAAGTGTAGCTCTGGAGAAAGCAAAGCTTTGGTATAAAGAATTTTTAGCTCATTTACAGAGTAACAGAAATTTTGCTTTTACATTATTAAGCCGCTCAGAAATTCTAACCCCAAATCTGCCTGAGGCTACTTTTGTGCTGTTTCCGAAGATTGAAAACGGAATGTCAAGCGATCAGTTTGCCCAACATGTTTTAAAGCAGGGAAAGGTTGCCATTGTTCCCGGATCAGAAAGATGGTTCGGAAAAGGAGCGGAAGGACATATCAGAATTTGTTTTTCTACTTCACAGGAAATTTTAGAAGAAGGAATTAACAGAATCATTACCAGCTTTTAACATTAAAATTTTTCATCAAATTCCAATAATAGGTTATTATTTTTCTCAAATTAACACAAATCTTTATTAAATTAAGATATCCATACTAAATATTTAATTTTAATATGGATTTAAAAATAAATATTGATAATTTTGATTAAATCACCACTCAAAATTATCTATATGAAAATAAAATACATCAGCATCATTTTTCTTGGAGTTTCTACCCTATCTTATGCCCAGCAAATAAAGGACACCCTGAAAGAATCAAAGATTGACGAAGTGGCCATCACCGGAAGCCGGAATAAAAAAAGAACAGTAGTGAATACGCCTGTTCCTATTGATATCATCGACATTAAACAGGTAAGCCAGTCAACAGGACAAGTAGAAATCAACCAGCTTTTACAGTTTTCTGCGCCATCTTTCAACTCCAACAAACAATCAGGATCTGACGGTGCTGATGCAGTAGACCCCGCCACTCTAAGGGGACTTGGGCCGGATCAGACTTTGCTGTTGTTGAATGGAAAAAGATATCATCAGTCTTCACTGATCAACCTTTTTGGAACTAAAGGAAGAGGAAATACCGGATATGATATGAATACCATTCCGATTGGTGCGATAAAAAGAGTGGAAGTCCTTCGTGACGGAGCCTCAGCTCAATATGGATCTGATGCCATTGCAGGAGTAATCAATGTTATTTTGAATGACCGTGACAAAGGGTTTGAAGGAAATGCTTTTTATGGAATGAATCTTTTTAAAAGCCCGGGGAATAATGATGTTGTCTCAGATCATAAAGTAGATGGAACTACCTTTGATTTCAGTGGAAATTTAGGAACTAAAATAGGCTCAAAGGGAGGTTTTGGAAACTTTACAGTAGAGTTTATGAACAAAGATTATGCGATACGAAATGCAAATCCTGACTTATATACTGCTCCGAGACAGCGTTTCGGGGATGCAAAGGCGCAAAACATTTACTTTTTCGGAAATATTGAGCTTCCTTTATCTGATGGTCTGAAATTCTATTCCCGTCAAGGTTTTTCTCACAGAAATACCAAGGCCTACGCATGGACCAGATCAGCAGATGCCGACGGAAATATTCCTGAAATTTATCCTACAGGATTCAACCCGATTGAAAATACAAGCATTACAGATTTTACGTTTGACAACGGCCTGAAATTTAAGGTTGCCGGATGGGATGTAGATTTTTATAATGCTTTTGGCAACAACAGATTTACCTATCAGATTGACAATACGATTAATGCCACCTTGGGGATCAAATCACCTACAAGCTTTAATGCAGGAGGACATTCATTACTACAGAATACAACAGGTTTTAATGCTGTAAAGCAGTTCAAAGTACTGGAAGGACTAAACGTTGCTTTCGGATCGGAATTCAGGTATGAAAAATTTGATATTATCAAAGGAGAAGAAGCTTCTTACACCATGTATGATGTAAATGGAAATTCTGTGACCGCCAGTACACCTCAAAACCTTCTTGTCACCAATCCATTAAGCGGTGATGTAAGACCAGGCGGTTCCCAGGGATTCCCGGGATATTCTACAGACATTGGTAAGAGCAGAAATAACTTTGCGGCCTATATAGATACTGAGCTTGACGTTACAAAAAACTGGATGATAAGTGTTGCCGGAAGATTTGAAAATTATAATGATTTCGGAAGCACTTTAAATGGAAAATTTGCGACAAGATATGCGATCACTCCGCAGTTTGCTTTCCGTGGTTCCGTTTCTACCGGGTTCAGAGCACCTTCTCTGGCTCAGAAATATTACAGCCAGCAGTTTACCAACTTTCAGGGCGGCCAATTGGTTACTATTCAGCTAGCTTCTAACGACAGTAAAATTGCAGGCAGTCTTGGAATTCCTCAATTGAAGCAGGAAACCTCCGTGAACGGAAGTGCCGGATTTACTTTCAACACAGGAAAATTCACAGCGACAGTGGATGGATATTATATTCAGGTAAAAAACAGAATTGTTCTTACCGGATATTTTGCACGGGCAGACCTGCCGGCAGATGTTCAGGCAGATAATCCATTTATTGACCAGGTACAGTTTTTTTCCAATGCGATCGATACCCGCACGAAAGGAGTTGACCTTATCTTAAGCTATAGTGAAAACATTGGGTCCGGGAAACTGACTGCTACCTTAGCCGGAAACTATAATGATATGGAAATCACCAAAGTGAATACTTCAGAACAGCTTGCAGGGAAGGAAGATATTTACCTGAGCGAAAGAGAAAAAGCTTTTATCCTCGCTTCTGCTCCGAAAACAAAAGTCAATTTAAACCTCAATTATAAGATCAACAAATTCAATGCGAATCTCCAGTTGGTAAGATTTGACAAAGCAACACTGATTGGGTATGATGGTACAGAACAGGTATATAATCCAAAAGTAACTACCGATCTTTCTTTTGGTTATGAATTTTGTAAGAATCTGAACCTCACCCTGGGCAGTAAAAACCTGTTTAACAGATATCCTACGCTGCAAACCACTCATGTAAGTGATGGAAATACAGAAGGCGGAGGTATTTTTGACCCTGTTCAGATGGGATTTGCCGGAAGACAGGTTTTTGCCAGACTTAACTTTAAGTTTTAAGAGAATAAAAGAAACTGTATCCAAGGTTAATAATTTCACCTTTGTCATTCTGACGAAGGAAGAATCTCATTGATAAACCAATAGCATAAGATTCTTCACTACATTTCATTTCGTTCAGAATGACATTTTGATACAGTTTTTTTATTTTTTTGAAATTTTATAAAGCTTACCACTGTCGGTTACCGCATAAAGATTTCCGTCCATTCCGTTCAATACATCGCGGAAACGTTCTTTCTGATCTGCCAGAAGACGTTCTTCACCGATCACTTTATTATCTTTCATGACAATCCTGTCAATATGCTCGCCACTTAAACATCCAATCATCAGATTTCCTTTCCATTCTTCGATATTTCCTGTATAAAAAGTAATTCCGCTTGGTGAAATCACCGGATCCCAGTAATAGATGGGTTGCTCAGTTCCTTCTCTTTGGGTGATTCCCTGCCCTACTTTATCACCTGAATATTCAATTCCATACGTCACATCTCCCCATCCGTAATTTTTTCCGGGTTGAATGAGGTTGATCTCATCTCCACCTCTCGGTCCCATTTCCACATCCCAGAGATTGCCATTAGGATCAATCGCCATTCCTTGCGGGTTACGCACACCATAAGCATAAATTTCAGGTTTATAGCCTTGTTTTCCGATAAAAGGATTTCCCGGAGCGGGCTTGCCGTCTTTTGTAATTTTCAGAATTTTTCCAAGATAATTATCCGTTTTCTGTGCATAGACACGGGTCACTTTATCTGATCTTTCTCCTGTACTTATAAATAAATGTCCATCTTTATCAAAAGCCAGACGGCTTCCATAATGTTTATCTCCATCATAAGAAGGTTCAGCACGGAAAATAACTTTTACGTCTGAGATATTTTTGAGATCTGCAGATAGCTTGCCTTTCGCCACGGAAGTTAAATTTCCTTTCCCAAACGGTTCTGAAAAACTGAAGTAAATAATATTGTTGGCAGTAAAATCAGGATCAAGAGCCACATCCAACATTCCTCCCTGCCCTTTTGAATCCACTTTTGGAAAGCCTTCTATTTTTGACACCTGTTTCCCATCTGTTGACACAACATTCATGTGACCATTCTTATCCGTAATCAGAAACTTTCCATCAGGTAAATTGATAATTCCCCAGGGTCTTCCTAAATCTTTGTTTAATATTTCTACATTATATGCTGTTGTAGTCTTTACTGCCTTGATTCTTGTCTGCCCTTTAAATGCCGGTTTGTAATCAGAATTAGGCTTCTCTGTCTCTACGCTTCCATCATTTCCAGTCTTCTGAGCATTCGCATGATTTTCTTTGCACGATGACAAAACAAGAAAAAGGCTCATTATCGGGACATAAAATTGATTGATTCTCATAATATTAGGATTGGTGATTGTATAATGAATGGAAAAATAATGCCACAAAATTTGTTGGTTTCATTTTTTATTCTACATTTGTAGAACAAATTACAACATTGTAGAATGAAAGAGATTAAATTAACAGATTCTGAAAAAATTCTCATGGAAATTCTTTGGGAGAAGAAAAAAATTTTCATGAAGGATATTCTGGAAACCTATCCTGACCCCAAGCCTGCTGCAACTACTATTGCAACTTTGCTTAAAAGAATGCAGAACAAAGATCTTGTAGGTTATAAAGTGTATGGAAATTCCCGTGAATACTATCCAAAAATAGAAAAAGGGGAATATTTCAAGGAAGAAATGACTTCCATGATTGATCGTTTTTTCAACAGCTCAGTAACACAGTTTGCTTCCTTTTTTACATCGAATGCAAAGCTTAGTCAAAAGCAGCTGAAAGAACTCCGTGATATCATAGATGATCAGATAAAAGAATAGATATGGCAGCCATTATTCTGAAAATAGTTCTGTGTTCTTCTGTTTTCATTGCCGTTTATTATCTCTTCCTTGAAAAAGAAAGAATGTACAGATTCAACAGATGGTATTTATTAAGTGGTATACTGCTTTCTTATATTATTCCATTTATCAATATTACGATACAAAGACCTGAAGCTAAAATAGAGCCTCAAACTCAAATGATGATTGAAGAAACGGCTCAGCAAATGATTTTAATTCAGCCAGAACAGGATAGTTTCAACTGGATGAATATTGTGTGGGGCGTGTATGCTGTAATTACACTTTCTCTACTCATGAAAAGTCTCTTAGCTCTCTTAGCTTTCAGAAGAATTAAAGGTGAAAAACGTATTTACGAATATTACAATATCATATTAACAAGTGAAAGTCTTTCTCCATTCAGTTTCTGGAATACAATATATATGGGGAAAAATTACATGGAAAATGATAGAATTGACCAAAGAATTTTCCTGCATGAAAAGGCTCACATTGATCAGAAACACAGTGTAGATTTAGTAATACTGGATCTTTTAAAGATTTTTACCTGGTTCAACCCTGTTCTTTTCTTATATAAAAAAGCAGTAATCACGAATCATGAGTTTTTAGCAGATGAAGCGGTACTGAAAAAGAATTATAATATTAAAGAGTACCAAAACCTTATTCTTGATGAAATTCTTAGCCACCAAAATCCTCCTTTGACTCATTCATTTAATTTTAACAACACCAAAAAAAGATTTATTATGATGAAAACCAAAAAATCGAAATTCAGCCTGTTAAAGAAAACAGCTGGAATCACAACGCTAATTGCTGCCGCTGTTTTACTTTCTGAAAGAACATATGCAGGGAATTCCGCAAGTATTCAGATACCAGAAAAAATAGCGGAAACTTCTGCTCAGACTAATGACCAGGATTCTTATCAGGAATTTAAAGACATATTGGCTAAGTATGCTGATTTGCTGAATGATGGAAAATATGCTGAATTTTCAAAAAAGGTCTCAGAAAGTGATAAAAAAAGACTGGAAGAACTTTATCCTTTACTGAATGAAACCCAGAAAAATGAGCAGAAGATCACATTCTTTGCGTTGCCTGAATTAAAAAAAAGAATTCCAACAGAGAGTGAACTGAAATCATTTTTAAATAAAAAAGACTATGCAGTCTGGATTGATTCAAAAAAAATTGAAAACAGCGTTTTGAAAAACTATAAGAAAACAGATTTTTCAAATGTTTATATCAGTAAAATTTATCCAAATGCCAGAACAGCACAAAATCCTCAGCCTTATCAGGTTACTTTAATGACTCCGGCTTATTTTGAAAAGACCAGACAAGAAGGAAAATCTTCTGTCATAATGGGATTCAAAAGGCAAGATTTAAAAGCCGTTGCAGATGCAATCGTTCCAAGGATAAACAGCATAAATGAAAATAATCAAGGTAAAAACACAAATACAACCATCAATACTCCACAGAACACTAATGAACTTCCGGCACAATACGTTGATGGGGATAAAAGTTTCAGAATGCAAATAAATAAGGGCATTGATACCAGTCACTTTGAACCTAAATATGGTACTATAACATCAACTGCTTATATTCATATCGATGAGACAGGAAAAACAACACAGGTAACCACTTCGGGAGATAATGAAATACTAAACCGGGAACTTCTTAAGTCAGTCACTGAAATAAGTAATAACACAGTTTGGAAACCTGCTACGAAAGATGGGAAACCCATTGCTTCTGTACTAAAAGTCCCCGCAACAATGACTTTTACAAAACCTTAATCTTGAAAGCGCTAATTTTTAGCGCTTTTTTTATTTTTTCAATTATTCCTGTTGAAACTGTTAAAATTTTATTATCAAAATATTCACCATCAAAACATTATCCTGTCTAATAATTTCTTTCGTATTTTTGTTGTATACATTCTTTTCTATGGATTTTAAGCTTCAATCAGAATATAAACCTACCGGAGACCAGCCTCAAGCTATTGAAAAACTTACCGAAGGAATAGAGATCGGTGAGAAATATCAAACACTCCTAGGAGTTACAGGCTCCGGAAAAACCTTTACTGTTGCGAATGTTGTAAAAAACGTTCAGCGCCCAACCTTAGTTCTGGCACACAATAAGACTCTTGCGGCACAGCTCTTCATGGAATTTAAAGAGTTCTTTCCGGAAAATGCCGTGGAATACTTTGTAAGCTACTATGATTATTACCAGCCCGAAGCGTATATTGCTACAACGGGAACTTATATTGAAAAAGACCTGAGCATCAATGAAGAGGTGGAAAAGCTGCGTCTTTCTGCAACTGCCAGCCTTCTTTCAGGAAGAAGGGATGTTTTGATTGTAGCCTCTGTTTCTTGTATTTATGGTATCGGAAATCCTACGGAATTTCATAAATCTTTAATTTCCATTGCTATTGGTGAAAAAGTGACAAGAACAGCACTTCTTCATTCATTAGTTAACGCATTATATGCCAGAACATTAAATGAATTCCAACGAGGTACATTCCGTGTAAAAGGGGATGTGATTGATGTATTCCCCGCTTATACTGATAATGCCATCAGAATTCAGTTTTTTGGAGATGAAATTGAAAAAATTCAAAGCTTTGACCCGGTTACAGGAAATGTAGAAGACAATTTTGATCAGATACAAATTTATCCTGCCAATCTTTTTGTCACATCAAAGGAAACCTTAAACGGTGCCATCAAAGAAATTCAGGATGATATGGTAAAACAGGTTGATTTCTTTAGCTCTGTTGGAAAGCCATTAGAAGCCAAACGACTTCAGGAAAGAACTGAATTGGACCTTGAAATGATCAAAGAATTAGGCTATTGTTCAGGAATTGAGAACTATTCGAGATATCTGGACGGCCGTCTTCCGGGCACAAGGCCTTTCTGCCTGATTGACTATTTCCCTAAAGACTTTTTAATGGTTATTGACGAAAGCCACGTAACTGTTCCACAGGTTCACGCTATGTATGGAGGTGACCGAAGCAGAAAAGAAGCATTAGTGGAATACGGTTTCAGACTGCCGGCTGCTATGGACAACAGGCCTTTAAAGTTTGAAGAATTTGAAGCCATTCAGAATCAGGTAATCTATGTTTCAGCAACTCCTGCAGATTATGAACTTGAAAAAACCGGAGGAGCTTATATAGAGCAGATCATCCGCCCTACAGGACTTCTTGACCCCATTATTGAGGTAAGACCTACCATCAACCAGATTGATGATTTGATGGAGGAAATCCATAAAAGATCTGATGCTGATGAAAGAGTACTGGTAACGACTTTAACGAAGAAAATGGCAGAAGAACTTACGAAATACTTTACCAAATTCGGAATCAGAACAAGATATATTCACTCTGATGTTGAAACGCTGGAACGTATTCAGATCATGCAGGATCTTCGTCTGGGGCTTTTTGATGTGCTTATTGGGGTTAACTTATTGCGAGAAGGATTGGATTTACCTGAAGTTTCATTAGTAGCTATTCTGGATGCTGATAAAGAAGGAATGCTGAGAAGCAGAAGATCAATGATTCAAACTGTGGGACGTGCCGCAAGGAATGTGAACGGAAAGGCAATCATGTATGCTGATAAAATCACAAAATCCATGCAGGCTACTCTGGATGAAACCGAATACCGCCGTGCCAAACAAATGCAGTACAATGACGATCACGGCCTGAAGCCAAAAGCATTAAATAAAAAGATTTCTGAAAACCTTGTCGGAAGAAGCAAAGACTTCCCGGATGAGAAATATACCCAAAAAGAAATCCTTCAGAAAGTTGCTGAAACAAAAGCAACCTATGCAAGTGAAGATATAGAGAAAATGATTACACAGAAGCAGAAAGAAATGGAAGCTGCTGCGAAAAACCTTGACTTTATAAAAGCGGCCAAGCTGAGAGATGAAATCTCAGCTTTGAAAGCTTAATAACACTGATTTATAAAAAAGTTTCGGCGGCATCTTCGATGCCGCCGAAACTTTATACCAAGATTGGTTTATTTATTTTTATTACAATCCGTTTCTTACTGCTGCCCTGATGGGAGTCAAAAGATCCATCAGACCGTTTAATTTGATCTCATAAACTGTTGAAAGCTGCATTCCCAGTTTTCCTTTTGGCATTCCGTTTTTGTTGAACCATTCCAGGTAGCTGATCGGAAGATCAATCAGAACCGTTCCTTCATACTTGCCGAACGGCATTTTCATGACACAGATTTCTTTTAATATTTCGGGATTCAGTCCTTCCACTTTTTTATATAATTAAATTAATTTTTCTTCAAGATCATTTTGGCCGGGCAGTTCAAGGTCCGGAGGTGTCTCTTCATCCGAAAACTCATTTCTGTATACCTGAACCAGAAGAAGGGTCAGTGAAATCAGAATAGGCCCGAAGATAAGCCCCATGAAGCCAAAAAGATTCATTCCCATGATAATCCCAAATACCGTATTCAAAGGATGGATGTTTTCCAGTTTCTTTAAAAGCGTAAAGCGAAGAAGATTATCGGTAAGACCCACCACTACAAGGCAATAGATCGCTAAGCCGATACCTTGACCTGTATTTCCTTCAGCAATCATAAAGATACATACCGGAACATATACAATAGCCGTTCCTACAACAGGAATCACTGAAGCAGCAGCCGTCAGAGCAAAAAGAAGTATTGCTCCCGGAGCTCCAAAAATAAGATATCCGATAAGCGCTACAATCCCCTGTCCTACTGCTACAACCGGAATCCCGATAGCATTGGCCATAATCAGTTTTCTCATTTTATCGCCTATCAAAGAAATGTTGGATCTCTTTAACGGTGCAGAAGAAGTAAGAATCTTTTCAAAGAGTCTTGGTCTTTCCAGCATAAAATAGAGAATAAAATACATGGACATCACTACAGTAAGTGTATTGAATGTCCCACTGAGCGCTGACGTAGAAACTTTTCCTACATTATCTTTCAGTTTCGTCATATTTTCTTTGCTCAGAATATCAAATCCTGTTTTGGAAAATATGTAAGAATGTATTTTATCCAGGAAAACATTGAACTTGGCCATATAGGCCTGCGCATTTCCCAGTTTATCAATAATCAGATCGGCAATAAAGTAGATAGGAAGAATAAGAACAATAAGACTCGCAAACATTAATGCAAATGCCGCAAGTGAAGGTTTCCATTTTTTTTCTTCCTGCAGGTAAAAGTTATATTTTCTGCAGACTACATAAATGGTGATTGCCCCCAAAACAGAGGGAATAAACAATGCCAGATTAAAACAGATCAACCCTGCCAGCACTATAATAATGGCCAGTAAAGACATCTGCTTTATTGCAACACTGCTTATTTGTTTGTCCTTATTCATCATGTATTTTATATTTTATTTACTGTACATAATTTGTCTTGGTTTTCCTAAGAAAGCACAATACGTAGAGTACATTACAATCATAATAAACGGAGCAGTTAAGATAACCCCAATTCCGCAAAGAATAACCCCTGCAATAGAGATCAGGAATCCTAAGAATCCGGTTAATAAGAAAACGCCATAGTTTTCTTTAGCAATATTGAAAGATTTCCCTAAAGCATCTGTAGCTGAAGCATTTTCAAATAACAGAATAGGATATCCTAATAAAAGGAAAGGATATACAAAAATAATAGGCAGCACACACAATGCAAGAGCAACCGAAGAAATAATACCAGATAGAAGACTGTAGATCAATATGTTTACAAAATTCTGACGGTATCCGATGAATAGGTCAGAAAACTCAATAGGGCTTTTGGTGTTATATTTATTCACCATGTAAATCAATCCTACATACAAAGGAGATAATAAGAGACCGAAAAGACTCGAAGCCCCCATATACAAAGGAAGTCCCGGAGCACTCCAATAATTGAAGTCACCTCCTGAAGATTTCATATCTTCTACGATAGAAGCAGAATCAAATCCGGTAAGCATCTGAATAACAGACCCTCCCACCAGATAAATAATCATTGCTACGATTCCGTAACCGAAAACACCTTTATACATTTCAAAGGCATGAGAAATAATCGACCCCGTATCTCTGTTAGGCACAGAGCCTTGCTGATCAAATTCGTTAAATTCAGACATAGTTTAAATATTTAATGATTTTACCAAATTTAGTTTTTTTTAGTAAAAAATCACATTAAACACGAATGAATTTTAGCCTTTCTCTGAAAAAACGGTTTTATACAATGAATAAATCATCGCATTCCAAAAGGGAAAAGTGAAAAGTCCTCCTATCAAAAACAGAGCAAAACCTAAATACTTAAATAGAAAAGCAACGATTACACAAACCATTATTTCTACAAAATACATTTTAAGAGCTTTAAAGTTCAGAGAAATTGCTTCGAATATCCTTTTATCCGTAAAAAACATAAGCGGTGCAACAAACAGAGTCACAGCAACCCAAGCAACAGCCAATATTATGGTAGGAATTGTAAATCTGTAAATAAAGAACCAGAAAAGAAAATACCCTACATATTTAAAAAAGTTGAGTCCATTGTACCCTGCAAAAAGATCCCCGATCACAATATTTTCTTTAAGATCAATTTTCCTGAAGATCTGGAACATCCCAAGATTCAATGGATACAAAAATGCTGTAGTCCCCCAGATAGCCAGTGTAAACATCTGATAATTTTCGGTTGCCGTTATCGCTTCCATTTTTTTCAGATATGCTTTTGTTCCCTGCAAAAAAGCTTCCTCCAATTCTTTATTGTAAGAGAAAACGTCATACTTTGTTCCAAAAAGCATAACGGCGGTAAGCAATATTCCAAAAAATATGATGGAAAACATCAACTGAAAAACCAGTGTTTTATTCCAATAAAAAAATGCCTGCTTCAATATAAAATCTAGTCCCGGTTTCTGAGGATATTTGTTCTGCATCATAAAAAATTTATGCAAAAGTAAACATCAATAAGTACTTTTGCAGAATGTTTTCAGTGAATCATCAAAAATTTATGGAAATGGACGAGCTTTCTCTTCAGAAGGTTCCCTATTTTTTCGTTATCGACTTTCTCTCGGAGAATGTGGAAATCTATCAGGAACATGAAATTGAAAAAGAAGGCTTAATTATTGATTTTCAAGAGTTTTCAAACACAAAAGAGACACAGGAACTGGACAAAAAAGTAGTCTGGAAATCGTTTCCTGAAACGTTGGAAAGCTTTAAAATCGGCTTTGATAAGGTTCAGAAAAATATTCGTTTGGGAAATTCTTATTTAGTAAATTATACCAGAAAGACCAAGATAGAGACCAATTTAACCTTAGAAGAAATTTTTTACCACTCAAATGCGAAATACAAAGTTTTTTATAAAGATTTTTTTGTATTTTTTTCTCCTGAAACTTTTGTAAAGATCATTGACGGAAAAATTTTAACCTATCCCATGAAAGGCACCATTGATGCCTCTATTGAAAATGCTGCGGAAATACTGAAGAATGATAAAAAGGAAAAAGCAGAACATTACACTGTAGTAGATCTGCTTCGGAATGATCTGAGCATGGTAGCTGATGATGTAAAGGTGGACCAGTTCCAGCATATTGATTTCATCAAAACCCAACAAAAGGATCTGTATGCCATGAGTTCTGAAATCTCAGGAATGATAAAACCTGAATATGAGGGAAAAGTAGGAAGTATTATGCAGAAGCTTGTTCCTGCAGGCTCTATTTTAGGAGCTCCCAAACCTAAAACACTGGAAATAATTCTGGATGCAGAAGGATATGACAGAGGATATTACACGGGAATTTGTGGCTGGTTTGACGGCCAGAATGTAGACAGCTGTGTAATGATACGCTTTATTGAAAAAGAAGAAGACCAGCTGTATTTCAAAAGCGGAGGCGGTATAACGCACATGAGTAAGTTAGAAGACGAATATCAGGAAATGAAAAATAAAATCTATGTCCCAATTCATTGAAAGCATTAAAGTAGAAGATCAGGAGGTTTTTCTATTGGATCTACACCAGAAACGTGTCAATCAAACATTTTCCCATTTCGGGAAAGAAGACTCTATTGATCTGGCTAAGATCTACAAAAATCTACAGCATGATGAGGATGGTCTTTTCAAATTAAGAATTTCTTATGATCTCGACAAAAGAGTCAGAACACAGATGATTCCTTATGCGATTCCTGAAATTCAGGATTTCAAGCTGGTAGAAAACAACAGTTTTGATTATTCATTCAAGTTTGAAGACCGTAAAGAGTTGGATAAAATGAAGATGAAATCCAAGACAGAAGAGATTATCATTGTTAAAAATAATCATATCACCGATACCTCTTTTTCTAACCTTTTATTTTTAAAAGGGAAAGACTGGTTTACTCCCGCTACCTATCTGCTGAACGGAGTACAGAGGCAGCATCTTTTAAAGCACAAAAAGATCAAAGAAACGGAGATTACTTTACAAAATATAAAGCAGTTCACCCATTTCCAGATCATTAATGCATTGAATGATTTTGATGATATGTTCATCTACCCTATCGACAGAATTATCAATCTGCCGGGGAATGAAGAGTATCTTGATCTTTAAGATTATTTCATAAACTCAAAGTATGACTTCAGCACATCTGCGCTATTCTTCCCGTGAGTATTTACTTCCAGGATTTTTGGTTGTACATCAGGCTTGAAGAAATTCTCCAGAACTCTGTCAAGCGTAATTTCATCCTCTACTTTTATATAGGAGAACCCAAAGTGCTTGGCAAGAGATTCTGCATTCTTACGGTGTTTTGTAGCAATAAACTCATCCAATGTATTCGGGTTGGCATTTCCGGGCCCCGGAATGATCTTAAAGATATTTCCTTCACCGTTATTGAAGATCATGATTCTTACAAACGGTGGGATATATTGATTCCAAAGTCCGTTGATGTCATAAAAGAAACTTAAATCTCCTGTAATCAGCAAAGTAGGATTTTCATTTTTAATAGCAAATCCCATTGCCGTAGAAGTAGATCCGTCAATACCGCTGGTTCCCCTGTTACAGTACATTTTTCGCTTTCCGAAATCAAACAGCTGTGCATATCTGATGCCGGAAGAATTACTGAAATGGATGTTATAATTTTCAGGAATCGTCTGCGAAGCCTTATTGAAGAAATAAAAATCTGAGAATTCAATCGTATTCAAAAACTGCTCGTGTTTAGCATCTTTTTTATCCCTTAAAACGTCCCAAAGATTAAAATAAGGCCTGGGCTCCAGATTGATAAATTTCAATAGTTTTGAGAAGAAAACTTCAGGCTTAACTTCAATTTTTTCTGTCAGTGAGAAATAGGTATCCGGCTGCCATACTTCATCCAGGTGCCAGTGCTGTTTAGGGCGAGCACTTCTCAGGAACTGTTTTACTTTTTTAGAAACTACGTTCTGTCCCACTGTGATCAACAGATCCGGAGCATAGGTTTTATAGTCTTCTTCTGTAAAATTAAATATATAACGGTCTATATGTTTGAAAAACTTCTCATGATGAAGGTTAGAATTGGCCTCACTTAAAACAATCACAGAATGGTTTTTCACCAATTGAGTCAATTGATTTTCCAGCTCAGGGCTGTAATCTCTGGTTCCTACCAACAGCATAATTCTTTGTGAAGTATGCCATTCTGCAATTAAATTTGAAGGAATTTCATACTCTTTATGCTTGATTGTTTTTTCTACCGTAGGAAAAGTAGGAAGTTCTGATACAAGCTCATACAAAGGCTCCTCCAAAGGAATATTAATATGCACCGGTCCCTGCTTTTCAAAGCAAAGTTCAATGGCTTTTTTAATGGTATCGAAATTAATATCTTCTGCATGTTCTTTGCTGTCTTCCAAAAGCTGGAAATCACCATAGGAATGCTGATGAAAAACATCTTTCTGTCTTATCGTCTGACCATCGAACAAATCAACAAAATCAGTCGGTCGGTCAGCAGTAAGTACCAAAAGTGGAATATTCTGATAAAAAGCTTCAGTAACAGCAGGATAATAGTTTACCACTGCAGATCCGCTGGTACAGGTAATTGCTACCGGTTTCTTTTCGCTTTTTGCCATTCCCATCGCCACAAAAGCAGCACTTCTTTCGTCTACAATACTGTAACAGTTAAAACTATCTACCTCCGAAAAATGAATGGCCAAAGGAGCATTTCTTGACCCCGGAGAAATCACGATATCAGCAATTCCGTACTGTTGAAGAAGATGTGCAAGTATTTGGATACTTCTCTTAGAAGAATATTTTTTCATACAGCAAATTTAACTTATAAATAATGATTTTAAAATCATTTAAATTAAAAAAAATGTAATTTTGCTGTTCGTAAATTTCTAAAAATGGATAAAATACCTAGTGTAGACCTGCGTGATTTCCTTTCGGACAACCCGGAACGCAAACAGAAATTTGTAAATGAAATCGGAAAAGCTTATGAAGAAATTGGTTTTGTAGCCTTAAAAGGTCACTTTCTTGATGACAACCTGGTAGATGATTTGTATGGAGAGGTAAAAAACTTTTTTGAACAGCCAGTGGAAACGAAACAGAAGTATGAGATTCCAGGAATAGGCGGCCAGAGAGGTTATGTAGGATTCGGTAAAGAAACTGCAAAAGGTTTCAAAAAAGGAGACTTAAAAGAATTTTGGCACTTTGGGCAATATCTGTCTGATGATTCAAAATACAAAACTGAGTATCCGGACAATGTAATCGTTGATGAACTTCCAAAATTCAACGAAGTTGGTAAAGAGGCATTTCAGATGCTTGAGAAAACGGGACAGTATGTTCTAAGAGCTTTAGCATTGCATCTTGGCTTAAATGAATTCTATTTTGATGACAAAATCGCAGAAGGAAATTCTATTTTAAGACCTATTCACTATCCGCCAATTACTGAAGAACCGGATGATGCGGTAAGAGCGGCAGCTCATGGAGATATTAACCTTATTACTCTTTTAATGGGAGCACAAGGGAAAGGTCTTCAGGTTCAGAATCACAACGGAGAATGGATTGATGCCATTGCAGAACCGGATGAATTGATGATCAATGTTGGAGATATGCTTTCAAGACATACCAACAACAAATTGAAATCTACTATCCACAGAGTGGTAAACCCACCAAGAGAATTGTGGAGTACTTCAAGATATTCGATTCCTTTCTTTATGCATCCTGTAAGTGCTATGTCTTTAAATGCACTTGAAAATTGTGTAGACGAAAACAATCCGAAACTATACGAAGATACAACTGCCGGAGAATTCCTGCATGAAAGATTGATCGAACTGGGATTGATTAAAAAATAAATAAAAAGGCTGTCTCGATCTTGAGACAGCCTTTTTTATTCCTATTTGTGTCCTAACCTGTGATACAATAAAATTCAGGGCATGGCGTAGGCTGAGTGAAAGTTCCCCACGGACAGATACAGGTATAAGAATCACCACCACCGCCTGGGTTTCCTCCACCTCCCGGATTTCCTCCGTAAGGTACACATTTACCACCTGAACAGATCTCTCCCGCAGAGCACCCTCCTTCTCCTGGTCCTCCACCCTCAAAACAATATGCCGGAAAGTCGACTCCAGCAACAATACTTTTCTTGTCTTCTCTTGAAAGTTTTTTTAGATTTTTCATAGTTTTTGATTTTTGGTATTTCCTACTCTAAAAGCTTTTCGGATAACGCTTGCCTAAAAATAATATATATTTAACTAATAATCAAATATTTAAATAAAACTGAGTTTCTAGCAGATTCAAAAGACTATAATTTTAGTAAACTTTATTTTTTTATATACCATATCTTGTTTAATTAAAAATATTTTAACTATTTTTACTTTACATACAAATTTTTAATTAAAACAATATGAAAAATTTAAAAAAACTACAAAAAGGCCAATTAAAAAACATTTCCGGAGGTGCCACTCTTCCTGAAGCAGATTTCTGCATGTATTATTGCAGCGGAGTAATTGTTTGTGCTACGTGCAGTGATGATTTCAAATGCCCGGACACAAACAGTGATATGTAAGATTGAAAATCAAAATGTCATAAAATGGGAACCGTTTCTTTGTTGAAGCGGTTTTTTTATTTCTGTAGGCTTACAATAGGGTAGATTTTAGCTCTTCCTATAACATTTCCACACACAGATATATTTTTATAAAAAAGAGATTGTTTATGAGCTTAAAAATAATGTCTGATAGTAATAAGTAATACTTGGTATTAAATTAGAGAATTCATCAGCATTAATAAAGAAGAGCATTCTCCCGCTATCCATTCATACTCCTCGCGCCAGCGCTTTCCTACGCTCAAACCCACAGCTCTCCCACGCAAGCTGCGGGGTAACCATTCCTATCGGGGCTAGGGATGAGACGAATGATGAACGATCAATTATGAATGATGAGTTGCGGGATTCGGGATTCGCGTTACGTTTTATTGAGGTTCAGATTATAAATAATAGTTTTATCCTATTCAATAGGAGCGGGCCGTCATCCTGAGCGTAGTCGAAGGAAGCCGTTTACTCAAATATTGTCTTTGTCCGGCTTTAGCCAAAATTTATTATTTGGTAAGACATTCGTTGAGGAAAATGATACAATACAATCCCGGGTTGTTTAGAACTCCTACAGAGTGACAAGGGAGTATGTGTTATCAATGATAAGTGATAAGTAATAATTGATCAATGTAATGTATGATAGATTGGATGGCAACAGGAACAATCAATCATTACTCATGAGCTATTACTGATTACCAATTACTCATTACTCATTACTCATTACTCATTGCTTATGTTTGTGTTGGGTATACAGCAAAAAAAAAAATCCTTTATCATATGATAAAGGATTTTTAAAAATAAAATAAAAACT